>ENA-ORLM01000022-ORLM01000022.1-human-gut-metagenome-genome-assembly--contig:-NODE-22-length-250675-cov-8.717061_pt1 | contig 250675 bp, 236 predicted proteins | sample MGYA00243063_ERZ508815 | MGnify/ENA primary metagenome ERZ508815 (study PRJEB26277, sample SAMN04329768) | human gut metagenome | biome: human-associated habitat | host: Homo sapiens | place: USA...
TGCTTGGCCCAGCGCTCGAAGATTTCGAGCACGTCCTCCTGCTCGACGAACGACATTTCGCAGTCGATCTGCGTGAATTCGGGCTGGCGGTCGGCCCGCAGGTCTTCGTCGCGGAAACAGCGCACGATCTGGAAGTATTTGTCGTAGCCGGCGACCATCAGCAGCTGCTTGAGGGTCTGGGGCGACTGGGGCAGGGCGTAGAATTGGTTGGGGCTCATGCGGCTCGGCACGACGAAGTCCCGGGCGCCTTCGGGCGTGGAATTGACCAGGTAGGGGGTTTCGATCTCCAGGAAACCTTCGTCGCTCAGGAAGCGGCGGATCTCCTGGGCCATCTTGTGACGCAGGATCATGTTGCGCTGCAGGGGAGGACGGCGCAGGTCGAGGTAGCGGTATTTCATACGCAGGTCGTCGCCGCCGTCCGAGTTCTCCTCGATGGTGAATGGGGGCACTTCGGCCTCGTGCAGCACCACGAGCTTCGAGGCGACGACTTCGATGTCGCCCGTAGGCATCTTTGGGTTCTTGGACGAACGCTCCACCACGCGGCCTTCGACCTGAAGGACGTATTCGCGGCCCAGTCCGTCGGCCACGGTCTTGACATCGGCCGGAGAGTGCTCTTCGACGACGATCTGGGTGATGCCGTAACGGTCCCGCAGGTCGATGAAGGTCATCGCGCCGAGGTTGCGGACTTTCTGTACCCAGCCGGCCAGCGTGACCGTTTCGTTTACATTTGCGGCACGCAACTGGCCGCAGGTATGGGTTCTGTACATGGTCGTATCTGTATTTTTCGTTATTGTCGTTTTGCGATTCACAAAGGTAGTGAAAACGGGGTGGAATCCAACAATCCCGCCTGGCGGGTTTCACCGGGTGTCATCTACTGTCTGCAAAGGTAGGAAAATGAGTGCAGAATGGAACAAACTCGTCCGTTTTTTTATAAGGGCCTCATCTCTTTTGTAAAAAAGGTCGGAAACGGAAACGAAATTCCGGCTGTAAAACGGGATAAAAAACGCAGGGACGCCGAATTCTCCGCTAAATTATTAATTTTGCCGAAAAACCGAAACGATGGAACAGCAGCAACCCGATGAAAAATTCATGCGCCTGGCACTAAACGAGGCGGAAAAAGCGTTAGAAGAGCAGGAAGTACCCATCGGTGCCGTGGTGGTCGCGGACGGACGTATCGTCGGCCGGGGGCACAACCTGGTCGAAACCTTGGCGGACGCTACGGCTCATGCGGAAATGCAGGCCCTGACAGCCGCAGCCTCGACCGTTGGAGGCAAATACTTGTCCGAATGTACGTTGTATGTGACGGTCGAGCCTTGCATCATGTGTGCGGGGGCGATTGCGTGGAGCCAGGTGGGGCGGGTGGTCTATGGCGCCGACGATCCGAAGCGTGGCTATCGCCGCTATTCGGAGCAGGTGTTTCCGCCCCGAACGACGGTGACGCGGGGGGTATTGGCCGAGGAGTGCGAGAGGCTCGTCCGTTCGTTCTTCGCCGCGTTGAGAAGGTGATTTTTGGAAAGTGCCGAAAAAAAACTAAATTTGCATTCCCTGCTTTCCGGCAGGAGTTTCGACGGATGGTTGCGACCTACAGGACGGGGCGATATTTCCGATGGGTTTGCAGGGAATGGTGATAAAAATGGACGGAACCAATTTTAACCTATAATTTATACAATATTTATGAAAAAACTTTTGATTTCCGCGCTTGCCCTGTTCGTTGTGGGGTCTGTGGCTGCGCAGGAAGGATTGGGCGAAACTTACAATAAGGCTGTCGCCGCTTACAATTCGAAGGATTTTGCATCCGCAGCTACGGCTTTCGAAACGCTTATCGATCAGGGGCTCGATTCCGAGGATCTCGATGTCCAGAGTTGGGTTGCAACGGCCAAGAAGAGTGTGCCGGTGTGCTATTTCCAAATGGGTCTTACGGCTGCTAAGGGAAATGATTTCAACACGGCGGTCGAGAATCTTACCAAGTCGGCCAATAAGGCGGCTCTTTACGGTGAGTTGCAGCAGGAGCGTATGTCGAATATGTTGATGGCGAAGATATATCTGATGTGGGGCGGAAAGCCTTTCAACGAAAAGAACTACGCCGAGGCTGCTGAAATTTTCGCCAAAGGTTATGCCGCCGATCCGAAAAATATGGAGATGGCCAACTTCTTGGGCATTTGCTATTGCGAGCTGGGCGACTTCCAGAAAGGTTTGGTTATTTTCAACGAAATCGCTTCTCAGGACAATCCCAAATATGCGGAGGATGTCGTGAAGGTAAAGGAGAACATCAAGCTCTATACCAATAACCGTATTGCCAAGTTGCAGGGCGAGAATGATTTCGACGGTATTATCGCCGTTGCCGACGAGATGCTGGCCGTGAATCCGCAGGATGCGCTGGCCCAGAAGATTCGTTTGCAGGCACTCTTCGACAAGAAGGATTACGCTGGCGTGATCGCTTCTGCTGAGGAGGCTGCTGCCGTGCAGACCGACGAAGAGGAGCGCAGCGACGTTTATTTCATTTTGGGTGCAGCTTACAATGCCCGCACGATGCCCCAGCAGGCGATCGACGCCCTTTCGAAAGTAACGGCCGGTGCGAATGTGGCTGCGGCACAGAAAACGGTGGCACAGCTTAAGGAGAACGCAGCCAAAGCGAACAGTTAGCGGGGTATTCCTGTTTTTGAAATGCGGGGCAGACTTTTTCGGAAGTCTGCCCCGTTTTATTCGAAAGGGCTTTGACTTCCGGGATACACGCGGGGGCGGTTCAGCGGATGGTTTTGCGCTTTATCGCGGCGGGTCGGCTGTCGGGCCGATTCAGGAGGAGCGGGAGCCTTTGTGCCGCAAGTCGGGGCGATGGCGGTGGTGAGCCGGCCGGTCGGGTTCCGGTTTTCCTGTCTTTTCGTACGGAAGGTTTCCCGAACAGCCTGCGGACAATATCCGGAGAGGTTTCGTGTCGGTTTGCTGTCTGCCTCTCCGTCCAATGGCGGGCCCTACTCTTCGTTCTTTTCCTGGTTTATCCGCACGTTTTGCTGGATGCGCCGCAGTCCGCTGCGTGCGAGAGGTGTATTGCCGAACCGCAGGAGAAACTCCTCTTCGCTCATTGCGAGCCACTCCCGATCCGAAATCGTCAGCGGGTCGAACAGGGGATCGAAATGCGGCGAGCGGTGCATGGGGGCTTTTTGGTTGTGGGGACAGCAGCTCTGGCAGCGATCGCAGCCGAAGATCCATCCGTCGAGGTCGGGCAGGGCGCTGTCGGACTCCTTTTCGATCGTACGACAGGAGATGCAACGGTTCGTGTCGATCACCTTGGGCGCGACGATGGCTCCCGTCGGACAACTGTCCAGGCAGTTCCGGCAGCGGCCGCAACGGGCTCCTGCGAACGGGGCATCGTACTGGTCGGACGGCAGGGTAAGTACCAACTCGCCCAGCAGGACATAGGAGCCGTATTGGGGCGTGAGCAGCAGGGATTGCCGCCCGATCCAGCCCAGACCCGCTTCGACGGCCAGTTGTTTTTCCAGCAGCGGAGCCGTATCGACGAACGTGCGGCCCGTGAGCCCGGGGTATTGCCGGCGCAGGGCTTCGAGCATCGTGCCCAGCATCCTCTTGAGGACGGGGTGGTAGTCGCGGCTGCGGGCGTAGGAGGCGATTTTTGTGCGGCACCCGGGCGGATAGCCTTCGCCCAGCGGGTTCTTGTAGCTCACGGCGCAGACCACGACCGTCTGCGCCCCTTCGACCAAGTGTCGGACGTCGAAACGTTTGTCGAGGTTGCGTTCGAGGTATTCCAGCGAGGAACCGTAGCCTTTGGCGAGCCATTCGCGGAAGTAGGATTCGTTCTCCGCAAGATGCTTGCAGGGCGTGATTCCGCAGAGGTCGAAGCCTGCATTCTCGGCAAGTTTTTTGATGTATTGACCAGAGATCATGGCGATAATTCGGCTCAAAAATAGTGTATTTACGGCAAATAATAGTAAATTTGCCCCGAGTATATTCTCATTTTAATTCGAAAGAAAATGACTATCCATACACTTTACGAACTGGTTCAGCACAGTGTAAAGAGTTTTGCATCGAAAGTCGCTTTTGCCATGTACGGCGGGGAGGAGCTCTCCTATGCCGAGGTGGGAACCCGCGTCAAACACGTGCAGGACCTTTTGATCGGAGCCGGTTTGAAAGCGGGCGACAAGGTGGCGCTGTTGAGCAGCAACATGCCCAACTGGTGCGTTTCGTACCTGGCCGTCACCTCTGCCGGCATGGTCGCCGTGCCGATCCTGCCCGATTTCTCGACCGAAGAGCTGGAGATGATTATCGCCCACTCCGAGGCCAAGGCGCTGATGGTTTCCGACAAGCTCTTCGCTAAATTGGCGAAGTCCACGATCGAATCCCTCCATATCGTGATTCGTACCAAGAATCTGGGCGTGATCGCCTCCCGTCCTGCGGCGGAGAAAGGGGCGGTCGGAATTCCGAATCCCGAAGACCTCGCGGTCATCATCTATACCTCGGGTACGACGTCGCGTCCCAAGGGCGTGATGCTCTCCCACGCGAATCTCTGTGCGCAGATTTCCATGAGCGCCGCCATTTTCCCGATCTTTCCCGACGATACGTTTCTCTCGGTGCTGCCGTTGGCGCACACCTACGAGTGCTCGATAGGTATGATCTATCCTTTCTCGATGGGGGCCCGGGTCGTTTACCTGGATCGTCCGCCTACGGCCTCGGTTCTGATGCCGACGCTTGCCGAGGTACGGCCTTCGGTGATGCTCATCGTGCCGCTGATTATCGAAAAGATTTATCGTCATCAGATTCTCGCCAAGTTTACCTCCAGCGGATTCTGGCGTGCGCTCTACAAGATCGATTTCATGCGCCGTTATCTGCATCGTGTCGCGGGTAAGAAGTTGATGAAGGTCTTCGGCGGGCGGCTGCGCTTCCTCGGTATCGGGGGTGCGAAGCTGGACGGCGGCGCCGAGAAGTTCCTGCTCGAAGCCCGTTTTCCGTACGCTATCGGCTATGGTTTGACGGAGACGGCACCCCTGTTGGCCGGTGCGGCTCCCTCGCAGGTGCGCCTGGGTTCGACCGGGCCTGCCGCGCCGGGCGTCGAGCTGCGGTTGGAGAACGTCAATCCCGAAACCCGCCAGGGCGAGATCGTTGCCAAGACGCCGAGCGCCATGATCGGTTACTATAAGAACCCCGACGCTACGAAGGAGGTCTTCACCGAGGACGGATGGTTCCGTACCGGAGATTTGGGCGAATTTTCGGCCGACGGGTGGCTTTACATCAAGGGTCGGCTGAAGAATATGATCGTCGGTCCCAGTGGTGAGAATATCTATCCCGAGGATATCGAGAGCGTCCTCAATTCGCACGTCTGCGTCGCCGATTCGGTGGTTACCGAGCACGAAGGCCGCCTGGTGGCGCTCGTGCATTTCAATACCGACGCTCTCGAAGCCAAGTTCGACGGCTGGAAGGAGGATTTCGAGAATTGGAAGGAGAATCTCAAGAAGGAGGTCGTCGATTATGTGAATTCCAAGGTCAATCGTTTCTCGCGTATCTCCGAGGTCGTGGAGGAGAAGCAGGAGTTCGTCAAGACTCCGACGCAGAAGATCCGACGTTTCCTCTATACCAAGCGCAACCCTCACCAGAAACACGAAATGTCCAAACGATAGGGGTGTGTATGCAGTTATGATTCAGGCGCAGATTTCGGTTTGCGCCTGAATCTTTTTTCGGACGGTCGGGTTGCTTCCCGATTGTTTCCTTTGGTCGGAGCTCGTCCCGACTTTCCGATAGAGCTGAGCTGTGTCTGTGTCGGGGCAGTGCGGACCGGATGCCGCTGTTTCGGTTCCGTATGCTCGTCCGTGTCTGTTGCCTCCGGCGGAATGTGCAGCGGTCGAGGTTTTACCGGAGCGTCTGTTTTTCGGATCCCGATTTGTACGGCACACCGCCGCTTCGCGTTGTCCGGTTTTTCGGGAGGAGGGATTTCTTGCGGTGTGGACTTCGCAAATTATAATTTGAGGGTTGCGGGGACGCAGAGAGCGTTGTTAAAATAAAATCGGAAAAGACGCACGGGTCTTTTCCGATTTCGTTGTATGGATTGTTCGCAGTCGGCAGGACGGATTTTTTCCCGGATCATTCGGGAATTTGCACCGAGTCCGACGGTGTGGACAGATCGGGATGGATCAACTCGTTTTCATAAATGCCCAGCGTGCGGTAGTAGTCGTTGAGCTGGGCCAGCACGTCTTGGCGTCCCATGTAGGCCGCCAGGTAGTAGAGCCGGTCGAGCGATTGCATCTTGTCGATAATCGTCTGGGTAACCATGTCACCCTGAATGCCTTGGAAATCGAGGTAATAGTCGATGTATTGCATCAGGTTGCGAGCATAGCTCATCAGCAGGCTGTCACCCTTGTCCGGGGCACCGGCCATGTAGTAGCCTTCGATGAAGGGGAACGTGTTGGCGTCGGTGTAGCGGATCTGTTGGGGCGGCAGTTTTTCGAGTCCCATGTCGAGCAGCCGGATCGCCTGTATCGAATCCCCACGGAAAACATACTCCTTGGCTGCACGGGCGAAGGATTCACGGGCTTTCGAGGCGCTGAGATTGTATTGGATGAAATAGTCCGCATAAGTACGGGGATCGGCGATGTTGCCGTAGCGGAATGTTTCGGTCAGCAGCGGCGTTATGTAATCCGGATCGATGCGGCCGATCTCGTGCACCGACCGATTGGGGGTGTAGATCGGCACCAGGCGGTAGGAGTAGCCGTCGAACTGGAGGTAGTTGAGCAGTCCGAGCGACTGCAGAATGTAAACCTGTGTGAAGTGGATCGGACGCTTCCAGTCGAAATGGGCCAGCATGTCGAGCAGCATCATCTCGCTCTTGTCGATCGTCCGTTTGGGCAGTTCCAGGTAGATCGTATCGACCATCAGGTCGCGGTCGGACTCCTTGACAATGCCCGAAGCGATCGCGTTGTCCTTGTTTACTGGCAGCGCGAAGCGGTTGTTCGGCAGGTAATCGACCAAGTGTCCATCGCCCAGATCGTATTTGGTACGCGGATCTTCGCTGCGGATGAAGTCGATGGCCTCTTTCAGTTCCAGCGGACGGTCCACGACGTTGAATATGGGAATTATGTCGTTGGTATAAGTGTATTTGCTGCGCGGCAACGTGAAGGGGACGCCGGGCGCATCGTTGGCTTTGGTTTTCATCTCGTCGATGTACCATTCGGCGCCCAGGTAACTCGTGTTCATGATCCGCACGTCCGGGCGCACGCCGTCCACCTCCTGATTGAACCACAGGGGAAAGGTGTCGTTGTCGCCGTAGTTGATGATGATGGCATTGGGCAGTACCGATTGCAAGTAGTTCCAGCCGATGTCGCGGGCCATCGTGCGGTGCGAACGGTCGTGATCGTCCCAGTTCTGGGCCGCGAGAATGCCCGGTACGACCATGCAGACGACCGTAGCGGCTATGGGAGCCATGAGGCCCTTGCGTCGGGTGGCCCAGACGATCAGGTCGCACACGGCGAGTACGCCCAGGCCGATCCAGATGCAGAAGGCGTAGAACGAACCCGCATAAACATAGTCGCGTTCGCGCGGTTCGTTGGGCGAGGTGTTGAAATAAACCACCAGCGCGATGCCCATCATCACGAAGAGCCACATGACGATCGAGAAGTTGCGCGGATCGCGGTTGAGCTGATAGATCAGGCCGATAAGTCCCAGGATGAAGGGGAGGAAATAGTAGGTGTTGCGCCCCTTGTTATTCGCTATTTCGTCCGGCAGGTTGTCCTGCGGTCCGAGGTAAAGCTCGTCGATCCACTTGATGCCCGAGAGCCAGTTGCCATCGGTGATGATCGCGTCGGTAGGCTGGATATCGCTCTGGCGTCCCACGAAATTCCAGAGGAAATAGCGCCAGTACATGTGGTTGAGCTGGTAGGTGAAGAAATAGTTGAGGTTCTCGCGGAACGTCGGCTCCACGATTACCAGCGGTTCGTAGCCCGAACCGTCGTCCCAAAGCGTCCGGCGTCCGAAATCGAGCACTTCGATCTTGTTCGGGCGTCCCTGCGCGTCGCGGACGATTTCGCCGTTTTCATCCCGTTCGTAATCGGTCCGGGTGCGGTAGGCGCTCCATGATTTGTAACTCTCCTTGCTGGCAGCGTAGTTCCACATACGGGGGAACAGATGCATGAACTCGTCGGGGTGTTCGTACCCGGAGATGATCGAAACCGTTTTGTACTTGCCGTCATCGTCCAGGTAGCGGACATCCTTGTATTTGTAACCGGAGGTCGGGGCCGAGAACTGGGGACCGTAGAGCAGCGGTTTGTCGCCGTACTGGTCGCGGTTGAGCAGCGAATAGAGGGCGAACGGATTGCTTGGGTTGTTGCTGTTCATCGGGGGATTGGCCGCCGCGCGGATCGTAACCGATGCGTAGGACGAGTAGCCGATGAGGATCATCAGCGTCGAGAGCAGCACGAGATTGAGCACCGTGCGCCCTTTTTTATGGGTGAAATATACGCCGACGCCGAGCGCTCCCAACAGGGCCACTACGAAGAACACGAGGCCCGAATTGACGGGCAGCCCCAGCGAGTTGACGAAGAAGAGGTCGAACAGGGCGCCGATATAGACCGTATGGGGAATGATGATGCTGTTGATGAAAATAAGAATCGCGCCCGAAATGAGGGTGCTGACCGCGATACCCTTGAAGGTGATGCGCTGTGTTTTGCGGAAATAGTAGATGAATACCAGCGCGGGAATGGTCAGCAGGTTGAGGATGTGCACGCCGATCGAAAGCCCCATCAGGTAGGCGATCAGCACGATCCAGCGCATCGAGTGGGGCTGGTCGGCCTGTTCCTCCCATTTGAGCATGAGCCACACCACCAGAGCGGTGAACATCGACGAGAGGGCATATACTTCGCCTTCGACGGCCGAGAACCAGAAGGTGTCGGTGAAGGTATAGGCGAGTGCTCCCACCGCACCTGTGCCCAATACGGCCACGATGTTGGCTTTCGTAAGCTCCGCGCCCTGACGGGTGAGGATGCGGCGTGCCAGGTGGGTGATCGTCCAGAAAAGGAACAGGATGCAGAACGCGCTGGCCAGGCAGTTCATGGCGTTCACCATGTGGGGTACATAGTACGTCGAGGGTGCCAGTATCGTGGCCAGGCGGGCCAGCAGCATGAAGAGCGGTGCTCCGGGCGGGTGCCCTACTTCGAGTTTATACGAGGTAGCGATGAATTCGGAGCAGTCCCACAGGCTCGAAGAGGGCTCCATGGTCAGCAGATAGGTCATGGCCGCGATGGCGAAGACGATCCAGCCGACGATGTTGTTCCAGCGTTTGTAGCTATTCATTTGAGTTTCGGTTTGTCCGCAAAACGGCATGTCCCCTGCGTGCGAAGTCGAACGTTCGGTTTTTTAGGGCAGTCCGTCGGATTTAAGTCTGTTGTTGTGTACAAATACGATGAAAGCCGGGTGCAAAATCGATTTTGCCGGATTTTGCCGCAACGGGTTTCCTGTACTCTGCAAAGATACTAAGATAACGCTTAAATCGGGTGTTTATTTTTGTTTTTTGTTCGGATTCTTTGTTATCGTCGGTAAAGTATGGGGTGCCGCAGGCCGGAATCCGGGTATATGAGGTGCGAGATTCGTTCGATCTTCGGGGGATGCGGGACTCCGGTTGTCTGCCGGATTCTGAAATTTCAACAGAGAGGAGTGTGCGTTGGCAAAGGGAGAGTATATGCGGATCTGAATCGTGTTGTGGAATGAATTCGGAAAAATTTTTGTAAGGGATGTCGTCCTGAGAAAAACCGGTCTGATTATGAATCGGACCGGTTTTTTGTCTTCGGAGCAACTCCTAAAAGATCAATAGGAGTAATCCTCGCAGGGAAGTTTTCCGGTGTATTCGATTTCGAGCTCGGTATTTTTGTCGTCCTCGTCGATGGCTTTGAACGAGCCCGTAATGGTATAGTCGTCATTGCCGTTGGCGACGATTTTGAGAGTTTCCTCCGTGATTCTGTTCTTGATGATTCCGTAGGTGGGATCGTTGTAGTTCCAGAAGGATTTCGCCAGATCGAAAGTCATGTTCTCACCGGCGGCACCGCCCGTGTAGTCGCCGCTGGCGAGTTGCAGAGGATCTGTGGGCGCGAGCGTAATGTAGAACGTGATGCCGTATTCTTTTATCGGAGAGCCATCTTTCAGGCCGAGGAAGAATACATTGTCCCCATTGTAGTAGAGGTCGCCGACGGTCATGGTTGCTTTCGGTGCTTCCGGAGCCGGAGGAGTCGAATAGTTGTTGAAAGGTACTGTGCCGGTAAAATCGATCTTAATGGCTGTTTCCTGTCCGGTGTCGCTCGCTCCCCGGAGAGTACCGGTTACGGTGTAGTTGTGGTTCCCGTTGTTTGTCACGGTGAGTGAACCTTCTTTGATCGTATTTTTGATCCGGTCGTATAATCGCAAAATTCATTTGTACCGATTGTAAAATTCAAATGTGCATTTTTTCGTGATTTTTGCACTCCGAACGAAAAGCGTTTAACTCGTGTTCAAACTACCTTTGTACAAAGGAATTAAACGATCGGAATGTTTATGCGGCAACCTTGTCGAGTAACATTATGATGTTTTCTTTTATCTTCCGTTTGTCTCGGTTCCACTCGACCGGTTCGATTCCTTTCTCATATTGCGGATAAGGTTTTTCCGGCTTTATGAATCGAAAATGCTTGCAAAGCGGGTAAATGTAGCGATATGTTTTTATCTGCAGCACTTCCAAATCGCCAATCAAATACGCGATATTCGAGCGTAAATAAGTGGATAACGACGTCGTATCTGTAAGGTTTTGTTCGTGTATGATTTCCTCGGTTCGTTTATTCCGCAGGAACCGCGTATAATGGAATCCGTAATACCGGAAATTCGACGCCTTGTATATCGTTCCGCAGCCGAGGCGACCGTCGGCGAAGCTCTGAACGGCGACGATGTTCGGATCAGCTTTGCGCAGCAGTTTGAGTGATGCGGCAATCAACACGCTTTCGGCGTTCTTCCCCAGCGTGTCGTCGATCCACATGCGATTGAGCTCGCAAACCCACGCTTTCGGGTTCGGGTGCGTAAATATCTTTGCGGCGGGGTTTTTCATGTACCCGTAAACGGCAACGCCGAGGCATTTGTCGGGTTCTTCCGCCCGGAACACTCCGAAATTGTACTTTCCGAAGCCGCCTTCGTTCCACTTGTGCGAGTAGTGGTTCTCTACGATCATACGCTTTGCCTCCTCTTTGGGTACGCCCTTGATAATCAATTTCCCGAGCGTGGAGGTCTCTTTCACGATTGCCAGCCCGTCGATCGGCTGGGCTTCTGCTTGTTTCTTACATGTCATTCAGCATAAAGCAATGTTTTTAGGGATTTATAAAATGGTGTTCAAAATGTTTTCCTATCTTTGTAGTCTCTTACCTCTGCACACCAGCAGGACATAGAACTACAAATGCGAAAACGCCGATACGCGACCAAAGGATTGCCCTCGGTTGTGCGTATCGGCGCATTTATGTTAGTGCAGAGGTAAGAGACTCACTAACGGCCGGGGGCTTTTTCATGCCCCCATGTTATGGATCAGTTTTTCATCATCGGCGGTCGTTTTTCAGGTGGGATGTATGGATATTTGCGGTTAGGGATGTAGGTGATCCACGCGAACAGATGCCGCCACCATCGACGGGTATAAGAGGGATCGTGCTGGTTGTAGATCGCCTCGGTTTCAAAACAACTGTTCCCATAGGCGCGGTTGTAGGGCGGCAGGAGAACTTCTATTGCGACCGAAAGGCCGTAAATCAATAAGGGCGCCGGAACGGCCGCCAGCATCCACCATGCGGAAACCCCGAACAGGAGGTGTGCCGCCACCGTACCCAGCAGACAAACGGCGACGATCTCCAGTTGCTGCCGCATGTGGATTTTCTCGTGATTGAGTAGTCGGGCCGTCAATGCGACGCCCTCTTTCACGAACAGCCAGACCAGCACGGTCAATGCCGTGAAGCGGCCGAACGGAATAAAACGATTATATACGATTTTCATCATATTACGGAAACTCTATAACAGGAATATTTATCGATATGGCCGTTCAACATCATAAAGCTCAAAGTAATCAGTTTCGAGCCTTTGGGGATGGCGATGCTCGAATTGGCGGCATCGCCTGCCAGCAAAAGAGAAATGGTCAGGTTATTCTCCAGTCCCGCTATGCATCTCAATACCAATTCGATAATTTGAAGCGGAGCGGATCCTGCCGGAATCGTACTGTCGATCGCAAACGAGGTTTGGGTTCGTCCTATCTCTCGTATATACGAAACATATCCTCGGCCTTCGAGGTAGCTTACATTGGAACTTAATTTCAATGTACTGCCGAGGGTCATTGTTGAAGATGAAATTAGACCTTGCGTTGGAATGACATCCAATTTCTTTTTGTCGGCTGCCGACATCAGGCCGTTTGCCGACCGGGTGGCTACGGCCGTCGATGCTTTGCCGTTCCAGGTCGTTTTCTCCGCGTCGCTTACGAAGCGGTGGTTCGCGTCTTGTGTGATGTTCGAGGCCGAAACAGGCCCCTCAAAATTCCCCCCCCCGGCATATGAGAGGGCGTTCCAGGCAGTGGCGCCATCTCCGATTTTGTGTTTGCGCGTGTCGGATTCATAGACGACCTCTCCTTTCAGCAGGACGGGATTTTTGGCCGTGAGAGTCGCTGCGGTATGTACCGGATGCTGGATCCGGCTCTGTATGGTTTTGTTCATATCGATCAGGTTTCAAAAAAGGTGACGAGTCCGTATATCCGCATCCCCAAAATGAGTGCGCTGTATCATATTTCCCCCCGTAGGAGTTCATACTTTCTGCGTCCCCGTCACCAGAATATTCAGATATGCAAGACTGACGGTGTCAAACCGCAGTTGCTTGCAGCAACTTTGAAATAACTGCGCGGTCCTTCGATGCGTCTTTGGGCATCGCCGACGAAAAGGACTACGCCGGAGTAGAATGATACGTACATTTTTAGTTTTCCGAACTCGTCCTGCCCGGCCCCTCGCCCGCAGATGTTGATTCCTCTGTGCAGATCGAACTTGACCTTCCCGCAATAAGACGTATCGCTGATCCGTGTCACCCACCTGCCGAACAGGGCCTCGACGGAGATCACCGGAAGCCAGCCGCTCTTGTCCGCTTTGTCGGACTCGAACGGGATCGGATCGATGCGTGTCGATGTCCACGACAACTCGTCGCGTGAAAATCTGTCCTGCACGAGTTTGAACCCGCTGCTGGTCGGGCGCAGCTTCGCAGCGCTCGACTTTCGGACTCGTGCATTCTTGTAGTGGAGTATTCCGACGCTGCAGCGTTTAAGAATCGGATCCGCAGGGTCGGTCGCGGGTTTGACGTAAAGCATTCCCCCTTGCACCTTCCACCGCAATGCGGGTACTTTTTCGACATCGGAGGCATAGGCCAGTGTGTTCCAGGCCGTCGTGCCGTCGCCGAGTTTGTGGCGTCCGGTATCGGATTCATAGACGATTTCGCCCTTGAGCAGGACGGGATTCTTGGCGGCAAGTGTCTCCGCCGTATAGACCGGAAGCTGTGTCCGGGTTTGGATTGTCATTTTTGCTGCCATAGCGTCAATTCATTCCGGGGATTGAACATTGGATGACCAGCTCGCCGCCCGTCAGGTCGTCGAGCTTCTTCTTGTCTGCGGCCGACATCAGCCCGTTGGCCGATTGGGTGGCGACGGCCGTCGATGCCTTGCCGTTCCAGGTCGATCGCTCCGTATCGGTTATGAAGCGGTGCGTGGCGTCCTGCTCGATCATCGAAGCCGGATGGGAGGCCGGGTGCCGGTAGTTGTTCGCCCCCGATGAGATTCCCGCCAGCTTGGCCTTCTCCTCGGAGGTGTAGTCCTCGGTGGAAAGGCCCTTGCCCGCGACCTTATCGACCTTTCGGCCGATCTGCGTGGCGACGGTCGTAGCGAAATTCGGATCGTTGCCCAGGGCGGCCGACAGCTCCTTGAGCGTGTCGAGCGCCGCAGGGCTGCCATCGACCAGTTCGGCGATGGCCTTGTCCACATAATCTTTGGCCGACTGGAGCGTCGCGCGGTCGCCGCTCTCGCGGGCGGAGGCCTCCTCAGCGACGGCCGCATCGGTGTGTTCATTGGCTGCTCGAAGGGTCGCGGCATCGCCCTGCCCGCGCTTCTGGGCCTCGTCCGCCACGGCGGTATCGGTATAGGTCTTGGCCGAAGAAAGGGTCGCGGCGTCGCCTTGTGTCCGCTCCTCGGCTTCCGCTGCGACAGATGTGTCGGTATAGGATTTGGCCGAGGAGAGTGTCGCGGCATCGCCCGCGGCCAGCTCCCTGCGGATCGCGGCCTCTTCACCTTTGGCACGTTCGATCTCGGTGTCGAGTCTGCCGTCGAGCGCCTCGATGTCATTTTGGACCTCATTGAACGCCTTCTCGGAGGAGGCTACATGGACGGAGAGGTCGTCGGTTACTTTCTGCACTTTCTTCTCCAGCTCCCGTCCCTCGGCCGTATTGTATTTCCCGTTAAGCTGATCGGTAAGCCCCTCGACCCCACTCATCGGGATTTTGTCCTCGGTCTTATGGAAGAAGCTGTCGAAGAGGTCCGAGAACTGCTCGGCCGTCGGGTACATTCCCCGGCCGAACCATTTGCGCAGCTGCGCACGTACTCTGATTGCCATTCTGTAATCGCGTGATAAGAGTTTTACTTCGTCCGCATGACATAGGCCAGCGTATAATAGGGCGGGCGGTTCTCGTGCGAACCGCCGCCGCCCGTGCGGTCCGTTGTTCCGAAAGGCGTCGTGCGGTCATGCCACGATACGGCTTCGGGATAAGAGTTGCTGCCGCCGCTGCGCCAGCTGCCGTTACCTCCGGTCCAAAGATTCTCCCCGTGTGCGTGCGAAGGTATCTCATCGACGGTGAGCGTGTGTTTCTTCTCGCCGCCCACCTTGCCGTAGCTGCCGTAGTCGGCATCGCTGACGTTGTAACCCACCACGAAGCGGCCGCGCAGGTCGGGCAGGCGGAAATAGCCGCTCGTGGTCGAGAGTTTCCGGCCGTTGCAGTCGTAGGCGTTGTTGTAGGTGCTGCCGATGGCCTTGTAGAGTTCGGGGTACTCCGACTGCTTGAGCTGCTGCCCTTCGCAAAGGGCGTAGCCGTCGGGAATGCGGGATCCTGCCCAGATTTCGACCATGCCCAGCGGCGTGCGTTGAATCTTGGCCAGGGCGGTCTGCAACGCCACGATCTGCGCTTCGAGCTCGGGCAGCGACTGCGCCTCGCGGAAGTCCGCCCATTTGTAGTTCTCCTCGCCGACGCCCGGAGCCAGCGACCGCTCGACGTAGGCCTGCGGATATTCGTACCCCTGGGCCTGTACCGGGATCGCGGCTTGTTTGAGGCACATACCGCCCGAAATGGAGCCGCCCTCCCAGTAAATGACCTCACCCTCTGGAAAGTCCTTTGTTTTCAGAAAAACATAACCCGCCTTGCGGCGCGTGCCGTTCTGCTCCTCCTCGCAGCCCAGCAAAATAGTCTTGTCTCCGGCAAGGTTGCCGAGTACTTGCAAGAGCGCGATGTTGGTCTGCAAGGCGTCCAGCGTCTCGCAATCGACCGGGAAATTCTTGTTCGGTTGCAAAAGGAATCGTCCTACCGTCTGTTTCATTCTCAAATGTAGTTTATCGAAAACCGTTTCGACGCCAGTTTGTACGTGCCGACAATAGCCCGCAGGCGGGAGGCGTCCACCGTGTCGTATAGCGAAATCGGGATGTTCACCCAAAAATCGAATCCGTTGATCCCGCCGAAGCCCCGGCGGTTGATAATAAAAGCCCTGCCCGTGTCGCGGGTCGGCAGCAGGAAGGCCTGCTCCTCCTCTCGCTTGTGAAGCATCAAAACACCCGCGCTCGCTGCCTCCTCCGTGATCGTGATACGCCGCTCGATCGGGTCGAACTGGTCATTCAATACCGCCCGTAGGTAGCACACCTGCCCGTTGTGGGTAAGGCGGTAAACGGTATCGCGGCGGAACAGCACGAAACGGGTATGCAGGTACCCCAGCGGCGAGACCATTGCATAGGCGAGCGTCGCAAGGAGCGGTTTGCGCCAGAACGTCGGCAGCAGGAGCAACGCGAAACGCTTGATATTTACCTCGTACTTACTCATACACGTACCTGTTTATCGTTATCGTCCCCGCCTTGAAATAGCCCGCGACGGGAACATGCCGGGCGTTGATCGGAACGACTGCCGTTTCCCCGTTCGCCGAGGTCGTCGCGCCCCGGAACTCGACGATCTTCACCCCCTCGACTTTCTGCAACTCATCCACGAGTGCCATGTTCGTATATTCGCCGTTGAACGGGAGGTCCTCGATATATGCCCGCACCGTCTCCCGGCACGCGCCCTCGACCTCCTCGGGCAACAGCATCGGATCGTAATAAATATCGACCTCGCAGTTGAACGTGTCGGCGTCGATATTTACCAAGTTGATGCGCACCCCCGCGTCCTTGAACTCGGCGATATATGCCGCGAGCTGCGTTTCGGTCTCCCCGTCCAACCTCTGACGTACCCCGCCGTTTTCTCCGGCAACCTTGATCGTCAACAGCGAAGCGTCGCTGCTTTCGGTGGCCGCCGCATATTTCACCACACGCGCCGCCTCTATGTCGGCATCGCTCATGCCCGCCGTGTCGTAATAGTCCGTATCAGCCACGAGGATTTTATCTTTCATAAAGGCCAGCACTTTGTCACGATACCATTTGGGGCGGTGCGGCAAAATCTCCTCGATACACGAGTTCACCTCCCGCCTGTGCTCGTCGAAAAGGCTCTCCACGATCCACGCGGCGCAGGCGAAAATGTAGAACAACACGCTTTCCACCGACGCCTTGCTGAAATGCGCCGTAAAGCTGTCGCCAGCCTCGAAGCCGTAGGCACGCGCCACGTCCTCGTTGCGCATGAAATCCCCGGCGATGCCGTCTTTTATCTCTGCAATAGTCCTCGCCATTAGCTCACTATAAAATCAATTTCAATTCCCATAAAACCGATACCCCCGTAGGGCACACACGCCAAGTCCTCCGCCGAAATGTCGGTCGCCGGGCGGACGCCCCGCGCCTCGTAACGCCCGAGAACCAGTTTATCGACCACCGGGGCGGTCTCGAGCTCCACGTCCGGGGCAAGCTCGCCCGATACCGGGATGTCGTTTTTGATCGACATGCCGAGGGCACCTTCCACGCTGCCGCTCGTTTGCAGCGCGACGTCGATAAGGCTCTGTCTGTCGAGGGGTTTTATCTTGTTCATTACTCTATCGTTATGCGGTTGTCGTCGATCGAAACGCGCGAAACCGGAACCCCGCACGTTTGGAGCATCTGTTTCGCGTTGTTGCTCCAAAGCGGATCGCCATTGCCGTTTGCCAGTTTGGTAATCTCGGCACCCACGAGCGGGTGTTCTTTCAACTCGCCCCGGGCTGCCAAAAGCACGCATTCGGCAACCTGTTCGGTATTGTCACCGAGTGCCAGCGCGCCGTCCTTGACCTGCAAATCGCCCGTGTCCGGGTCTATTAACATTCCAACCATTCGATCAATGTTTCACTTTTTCATCCTCGTAGTCCGATACCGCGACGCTCGGGTGTTGGCTCGTGATTGCCGGAACCATGACCGGAGCGGGGTTTGACTGCGCCGTTGCGCTGCCCGCCACCGCAACGACACCCGTCGGAATCTCGTGCGTGTGGCTGTTGAACGCCGAGATAAACTCGTTGAGCTTCTGCGTGAGCTGCTCGATCTTTACCATGCCGCCCAAACCGCCGCCGTTGATGACAACCCCCTCGGGACTGATCTTTGCCGTCGTGTCTCGGACGGCAATATCGACCTGCCCGTCCATTATCTCCGCCGAGGTGTCTCCGATTTTGAGGTCGATTTTATCGACTTTCTCCGCAAGGACGACCACCGCCACCGATGCCCCGAGAAACGACACGACGACGTAGCTGCCGACCGCAGGAAACAGCACGACGCCCTCCCCGCACTCTTGGTTGGCTTGCAGGTTCACGCCCACGAGCGGCGCACCCTCGTCGAGCGGGGTGCAGTCCACCGTGCGGGCGTCCTCGTCCACCGCATCGACCGTGCAGACCTTGCAGTACGGTTCTGTGCCTGCCGCCGCCATTTTCCGGATTGCTTCCTGTATCGTCATTCTGCCACTCTCGCCCCGAGGGTGATTTCCTGTCGGAAACCGCTCGGGGAGTATTTTATTACGTTTTTCTGTACTTGATAGACGCCTTTGCGCTCGCCGTCGATCTTGATACCCACGTTGTCGAGCTTATCGACCAGCTCCGCGCCAAACGTCGTAAACGACCCTACGAGACCGTCACGTTTCAGCCGTTCGAGTTCCTGTTTCGCCCATGCCTTTAACTCCGCCTCCTGCTTGTTGTAGGTGTGCAGCGTCCGGGTTTCCCCGTCCGTGTCGCCCACCTCGACCCGGATTTTCTTGTTGTTCGGCATAAGCGAAACCGCCTTGACCTTGATTTTCACGTCGGCGGCATTCTGTACTTTGAGCTGCGTGTCGTCGATAAGGTTCAGACCCGTCGCAAAGACCTGTTTAGGACTCTTGCCCCGTTCGAACAGCACACCCGAGTACAACACAGGTTCGTCGTCCTCGATGCGGATAAACGACCGCACCCCAGCGTGATCTTTCAACTGTCCCAAAAGTGCGCTCAACGTGTCAGCCGTAACGCGGTACTGCCCGATCGACTGCTCCCCGAAAACCTTGTACCCGATGCCGAGTTTTTGATCTTTGAGGATTTGCCCGATCGTGGCGTCCTTGTACGTGAGCTTCTTCGCCTCTCGCTGTTTGAGACGGAACATGTAATCCTCGCAGGTGATCGTCGTCGGGGTTTTCAGCCCGAGAGTCGTTATGAAACCTCGGAAAGCGAATTGCAGGTCGCCGTCGTACCCCAGCCATACCGTCACCTCATCGCCGCGCTTGATCGGAAGCGTACTTTCACCCTGCCATTTCACTTTTTTAGGCAACTGCAAAACGCACGTGTCCGTGAGCGTCTCGATGTCGCGGGTGATCTCCACCGAAGCGACCTTATCGAAAACCCACGTTTTCGCGCTTCTGATCTCTATTTTTGCCGTTAGCCTAAACATTATTTAACCGCTTTTCAAATGCCGTTTAATATTCGGTACTCTTGATTACATAATCCTCGTCCGAGAGTGCCCGCACCTCGATCGTCTGACGATTCGACGCCGTTTCCTGTTTGAGTGAAAACCGCGTGACGACCATACGCCCGATGCCGAAGATCGATAGGAACACGCTCGTCACATCGACCGCCTTGTTTTCGTCCAAGAACTCCCGTATCTTGCGGATGCCCTCCTTCGGGTATTCGTCCACGATCTGCCCGTTGGAATCCACTGCGACAATACCGACACTTATGCTGATGTCATAGTCGCCGTTGCAGATGTACTCCTTGATCGTACCGTTCAGACCGACGAGCGTCGTGCGGACGATGTGTTTCTCCTGCGTGACGGTGACGACCGCATCATTCACGACCAGCGTTTCGCCGTTTTCCTTGCACAAGGTCAGCTCCGTGAGCACGTAACGGCTCTCCCAAAACGTCCGGTCGGTGATCGGCGTTGCGACCTCTGCCCCCTCGATTGTTCCGTCGTGTCCTTTCCACGAGGGAACCTCCTTGTTTACCTGCGAGGGGACAAGGTGCGCAAGGGCAACACGAGCGCGACGGGCGACACCCGCCGCCACGAACTCAAAACTTATAGGGGACAATCCGCTCATTACATTGCATAGTTTACGTCGTTCACCGCCCCGGTCAGAGCCTCCGCGACCATTTCCTTTACCTTGCCGATGTCCTCGTGCATGTTGGTCGTGTGTATCTCGAACTTGTCGATCACCTTCTCGATCGTGACGTTGATGTTTTTGATTTTATCCGCCTTGTCCGGACTGCCGCCGATGCCCGCCAATCCTGTCGAAATAGCCCCACCGCCCGAATCCGGAGCGACGACGACTGGATCGTCCGTGTCGCCCGCCTCCGCTTTCTTCTTGGCTTCCTGCTCCGCCTTGCTGCGTGCCATTTCACCCTCGTAAGCGTCATTGAATGCCTTGCCGACGCTGCTGCCGAACTCCGAGAACCCGCCTTTCAGCCGATTGATCGCCTCCTTGATCCCTTTACCGTCGAGCGAAAACGCCGCTTTGATAAGGTCGCCGATAGACCCGAACACGTTTTTTGCCAAATTCCAAATACCCTTGAACGTGGCGACAAACGCGGCACCGAGACCTTTAAGCACGGCACGGAACTTTGCCGAGGTATTCCAAAAATAGACGCCCAATGCGATAAGTCCCGCGATTGCGGCGGCAATCCAGCCGATGATCGGGATGTTCATAATAGCGATACCCACAGCCCGGCACGCCGATACCGCCGCGACCTTGAACGTGGCAAAAGCTCCCGAAGCGATGCCCGCGAACGTCGCCGACGCCGTGCCGCCCGTGACAAGGGAGAGCACCCACGCCCCGAGAGCCTTTATACCCGAGAGCAGCCCCACCGTTGCAAAACGAACGACGGCGGCGGTCGCCCGGGTGATGTTCCCGAGGAATCCGATAGATACCATTTGCCCGGTACGGAGTTCGGCGTTCATGAAAAGCAACTGGTAACGCGCTGCCGTCACCACACGCGAAAGAGACGAGAACACACCCGCGAAATTGATACTCTTTACCAGCGTCATAGCCTTGCCGACGCCCATAATAAGCGGCATAAGCTGCGAGAGCGGAACGAGCGAACCCGCGACCGTTTCGACCCAAATGCCGAAATCTCCCGTCGCGTTGAATATCGAAATGCGGAAATCATCGAACCGGGCTTGTATCCGGGCTTTCTTCTCGTTGTACGATTCCATGATGATCCCCGCCTGCTCGAATGCCGTATTCGTTCCGGAAATGACGTCCGTGTAACGATTCACCTCGTCGATGCCCTGCACCAGAGCCATTGCCGCGTTGCTGTTCTCACGCCCGAACAGTTTCGTAAACAAAGCCGTATCGTCGAGCACGGTTTTGAGGGGCTGCAACCGCTCCGTGAGGGTTTTCGACTTGTCCGTGAGTGCGTTTATATCCACACCCGCCGCCGTGAGCTCCTCCTGCACGTCTTTCGGCAGAAAGCGCCCGGTGGCGAGTATCGACATGACGTTTCGCAGGGCGACACCGCCCTCGGCTCCCTTTTTGCCCGCTTTGTCGAGTACCTGTATCGCGGCATTCGTCTCCTCGAACGATACGCCCGCCGCCTTTGCAGCCATACCGCATTGCTCGAGCGCGACTTTGATCGTCGGCAGCTCGGCGGAACCCGCCTGTCCCGCCGCCGCCATGACGTTCATCATCTGCGCCATTTTGCGGCTCGCCTCCATAGGATCGGCAAGCGATACCCCGTACTGGTTCATCGCCGTTGTGAGCACCTCGGCGGCAGCTTTCGCGTCTCCGCCCATCGTCTTGCTCAATACGGCGATATTGTCCCCCATAGCTTTGAGGGCGTCCGGAGTTTTGGCAAGTTCCGGGGAGAGCTGCGAGAGCAGCAGTTTGTACGATTCGACGCTCTGCGCTGCCGAACCGCCGAACGTCTTTGCCGCATCACGCGCGTAGCGCTCGATCGTTTTGAGGCTTTCGCCCGTCTCGCCCGAAATTGCCGACAGGTCGGCGAGCGAAGCGTTGAGCGCGGCACCCGGGGCGAGCGTTTCGTCCACCGTGCGCGAGAACCCCTCGACAAACTGCGATAGCTGGTTGAACGCGACAACCTTGCCAGCAAACGAGTCCCATATCCCGGTAGCCTGCTTTACGGTATTGTTCAATGCGGTAACATCCCCCGTAATCTGCTGCGCAGCGGTGGAGGCGTTTCCGGTGATGTTGAACGAATAGTTAAAAGCGTAGTCACTCATTCTCTGGAGTCTCGAATAATTTTGCTAAAATCTTGGCAAGGTTGGTCAGTCGCCTCCCCTCGATCCATACAGCCTCGGAGAAACGCTGCGCCCACTCCTCCTCGGAGAGTTGGCGCGGGTCTATGTGGAAATTCGCCCGGATCAAGGCGCACCCTTTGGCGATGTACTGCTCCCCGTCGTTATCGCTCAGTTGGTACGCCTCTACACGTTTTTTAAGGTACCCACAACACGGTCGAACATCGCCCCGAGCTGTTTAATAGCCGCCATGCGTACCAGCGTGTCGGTTTTCATTACCGGATCACCGCCGAGCCAGCAGTTCTCGAACATGACCGAGGTACTTTTCACCTCGTCCTTTTTGGTCAGTTGGTTTACCGCCGACATGGTTTCCATGCTCGGGCGGCGGAAATAACCGACAAACAGGTCGCCGTCATCCTCGACCTCGATCATGTGTACCTTGCGGTGTTCGCCTTTCCACACCTTGACCTGCTCGTCCGACACACCGCCGTTGCAGATGTTGAGCGTCTTTACAGTCTCTCCGGTGTCCTTGTCCTTGTAGGTTCTCACCCCGTCCTTGTCCGTGAACACGAGCGTGCGGACTACTTCGCCTTTGGCGTCCTTGATCTCCTCGGTGTTGTTGTTCTTGTTCATAAATTACTCGATAAAAAGGGGCAGACAGTCACGCCCGCCCCGGTTAAACTTGCTGTTACTTGTTGTGCCACTTGATATGCGAGGGCACCAGCTCGAGATCGACGAGCTGCCGCGTGTCCCCCTCTTTCCAGTTGCGGGCGTTCTTCTTGAAACGGCAGTTCATAATCTTGTCGGTTACGATCTGCCCGTCCTCGGGGATGTACGCCACAACGATAGGGAACGGTGCGAGGTCTTGCAACCGCCCGGTCGGGCTTTTCGCCTGCCAGCCGATCACCTCGCCCATTGCGACGGTGATCTTGGCGCTCGGGGTTACTCTGCCTTTGGAGTACGAGACCGGGAAACGCCCCGCCCCGTAGTGGTTCTCGACAACTTGGTCGTCGCCGTACTCGATCGCCGTAATTCCGACGACAGGCACGCCCCCGACGGTCGCCGTGATGTCGCCCCACGAGTATTCGATACCGTTGATAAGAGGGATTAAATCCGTTGCTTCTGCCATTCAGCCGATTGGTTTATGCTTTTTTTGCAAAGCCGATTTTACATCTGATCCTGCGCAATACCCCGACGCCTACCTGCTTGATGACGAACTCCAGCTCGGAGGTCGATAACACGTCTTGATCGGGGTCGATTTCTACCAACATGCCGCTCAACTCGCCCGCTTTCTGCATGTCCTCGAGCGGCTTGTTCGCAAGCTCGGTGAGGTATTCCACCTCGTAGGAGGCGAGTTGCCCGGTCTCCGCGTTCACGTAGAGCTCGCCGCCGAGTTTCGGGAGCAGGGCTTTACGGATGCCGCGAACCGCCTTGTCCATAGTACGGACGTTCTCGATATAGGCGTAATCGCTCACCGCATCGTCCATTGTGTGCGAATCGTTGAAATACGAATCGGCAAAGCCGTCGTAAGTCACGAAAAACAGGTAACGCGAGACGTCGAGGTTCTCAACGATCGCCGTGTCGAGGTCGCGCAGCAGCGTTCCGTCGCCGAACGCAGGCAGGTCGATACCCGTCGGGAATTTCTCGACCGAGGCGATCGACTGGTGTACCGCCGCTTTGGAGGTGATGCCCAGCCACACGCCGAGCCCGGAAACCGAGGCTTTCCCCGTGTTGCCCTTGTCGGCGTACAACTGCGCCCCGACACCCTTGCCTGCCTGTCCGATGATGACCGAGACATTGCATTTCCCGGCTCCCGCAAGGCTCGACGGTAGCGACGTGACGGAGGCGACTTTCGGAGCGTAACCGATTGAGAGCGGACGGTCGTATTCCTGCAAATAGGTGGCGATGCCCTGCAACGCCGTGAGGTCGCCCGCATCGAGCTCCTTGTGCCCGCACCACACCGCAACCTGCCGCAGAGAGCCGCCCGCGTAGTTTTGCAGGCTCTTGACCTCCGAAAAGGTGTAGGTGCCGCCCGTAGGCTTGGCGAAAAGACCGACATACAGGCTGATGCCCGGGTTGAGACGGTAAATTTCGCTCAAATGGTAGTGCAGCATCCGGATTTCCCACGCCGCGCCCTCGTCGCTGGTGATGCCGAGTTTCTCGGCGGTCTCGATCGAGGAGCACGCCTGTATGCGGTTCTCCTCCGAGAACCCCTCCGGCAGAGCCGTCACGTAGGCGAGGAACCCGCTGACGTGATCCTGTCCCGCCGCCGTCTTGGGGATGTTGCCGTTGGTGCGTTCAAATTTGATACTCTGCATTCGGCTATCTCTTTACGGGCGTTACCGCCTTGTTGTTGAGCGTGCGGGCATGGTTGTCCGCGTCGTTTTTCTCGTAGAACCCGCGACCGTCTGCCGTCATGTACACGACCGACATATCGGGGTTGCTTTTGAGCAGGGCTTTGCCGACCTTCTGCACGGCGTCCGAAACTTTCGGCTCCGATTTTTTGGTCGGGGTTTTCGCTGCGGGTTCTGCATTGTCGGCAGCACCGCCCGGGGTCGGCTGCTTGCCTCCCGCCTGCGGCTGATCCGTCATGCCCTCCCCGGTGTTGTCCTGCGGGGGTTCCTGTCCGGTCGGAACAGGTGCCCCGGTCTTGTTTTGCGGGTTCTCCGCCTTATCTTCTTTTTTTGCCATAGTCAAATGGTGTTTGAATGGTTTATAAATGCCGTTTAAGTTTCCACACCAGCCACACGACCCCCGCAGCGACGGCAATCCCCCCGAGGGTGCAGAGCAGACGTTGCAGGGGATTCAACCCCCGCCGTTCGTGGGTTTCGGTGTCCGTGTCGGTATGCGTACTCTCCCCGCTGGTTGTCTGTAATTCCGTTTTGGCAGCTTCGCGGCTGCTTGATTCGCCGGATAGTTCCCTGTGTTCGTCGATCGTCTGCCCGGTGGTCTGCGTCTGCCGCCCCGCATCCGTCTTGCGCCGCGTTTGGGTGGTTTCCCGTTTGAGCGGCGGCGTCCCCGTGACGGGATCGGTCGGTTTGTCCGTGTCGTACTCCCGCACGGTGGTCGTTACCTCCTCGTTGCTCGTCAGCTCGGTTGTCGTTTCGGTATCGGTCTGTTCGTGCCGATCGCCGACCGCTTCCAAACTTTCGGTGTTGCTCGTTTCTGTTTCCTCCCCGTAATCGGCAGCATGTTCGAGGTTACTTGTCGTCGTGCTCCGGATCGTCGCATTCTTTGTGCTTGCGCAACTCGTGAGAAACAGGGCAGTCAGCAGCGTGAGGGCAAAGAGAAATTTTGCCGACGGCTTTTTCCAGTCTTGAAACATTCGTATTCAGTCGTTTTACCTGCACCTCCAAAGGGTGCACGATGTTCTGCATGATAATCTCGTTTCCGACACGCACGTTCTCCAGTTCCTTGCGGTTGGCATCCGCACGGGCAGCGGCAACCTCGGCGCGCAGCCTTGCGATTTCGGTATTGTATTTCTGCCGCGTGAGTTTCGAGGCAAGCCACGAGGTGACAGGTGCCGCAGTAATGCCGATAATCGCTAACAACAACTCCGTACTCATTGCACAATACCGATAGATTTCAACCACGCGGGAACGTCGAACGAGGGGCACGCCTTATGCACGCCCGGCAGGTCGCGGTGCCCGACGATCTTCACCCGGGGATGCCGGGCGTGGAACGCCAGCACGTACCGCTTCAAGGCTTCGAGCTGCTGCGGGGTGCGCGTGTCCGCCGGGGTGAGTGCCTTGTTGTTCTCACAACCGCCAGCATACACGATATGCCGCGACACGCCGTTATATCCGGCGGCTCCGTTCGTGATCTCCCAATCATCAACCCACGCATCCTCGTTGTTAGCGACAAGCCGCTCGACACTACCGTCCAAATGAAAAAGGTCGGTATATCCCACTTGCCGCCACCCTCTGCCTCGCGGTTGGGGAGCCGTGTGCCACGCCCGGATTTCGTCGGCTGTTACCTCGCGTCCTCGGGGTGTGGCGGTGCAATGGATAACCAAGTATTTAAGCTCCTTTTTCATTTGTCGGGTAGTTTTGGGATTACTTGTTGTCGCCCGCGCTGGCGGTCACCTTGGCACTCACGATCGCGCCCATAGCCTCGTTTTTGAGGGGCAGGCAGATCGAGTAAGTGCGGAAACTGATAAGGTTTTCCTGCGTGGTCGGGTTGTTCTTCGCCTCCGATGCGTAGGTCTTGACGCTGCCGTTGGCTTTCATCATGCGCGTAGGCGAGAAAGCGATCGACGCCTGCATGTCCGTATCCGCCGGAACAGAACCGTATGCGACCTTTTTCAGCGTGGTAGCGTTGTAGTACGGGCAGTCGTCATACTCGTAGATTTCAAAGCCCAGCACCTTGTTGATCTTTCCGCTCTCGGCGTTATAATACTGGTTGTAGAACTTCTGGTCGTTTTCGAGCAGGTCGGCGACATGGTCGCTGCACAACACGAGGCAACGCCCCGCCTTGGGCACCTTGTTCTTGTCGAACAGCTTTTTGAGGCGCACGATGTCCTTGCGCGTCATAATCTTGCGACCCTCGGACGCCTCGCCGCTCGTGAGGATCACGGGAGTTGCCGTGCTGTTTTCGTTCGGGGCGATCGCGTGAATGGCTCGGGAGTATTTCTTCTCCGAAATAGCCTCCTTGTGGCGTTCGATAACCGTCGCCTTTTTGTCGTAAGAGAGCGAATACAGCTCGTCGTCGGTGATGCGCGTCGGCTTGGTCTGATACTTGTCGAGCGTCACAGCCTTGTCGCCGTCCTCCAGTTCCTCGATCTCCAGCGGGTACGAGGTATTGTTCACCAGTACGGTAGGATCGCCGCCGATATTCACGAAATGGATCACGTCTTTTTCGACATACTGGTCGAACGAGCGGATTTTGCTGTACCAGCCCAGCCCCTCGGGATCGGTGCGGAACGCTTTAATCATAAAGCCCGTCCACGCCTCGGTGTAAAGTCCGGCGCAGGCAGCCCCCGAGGGCATGAAACCGCCGCACAGCCCGGACAGGAAAGAGACGCCGTTCACCGCCAGCACACCGTACACGGGCTGAACCCCGAGCGCGGAGGCTCCGACAGCTCCGGCGGCGCAATTCACGGAAATCGCGCAGATAAAGCCCATAAGGGCAAAAAGAAACTTTTTCATTCTGTTAGAAAGGTTTTGAGTGTTACTTGTCGATCTTGGGGACATAGCCGAACTCGGCTTTGAAAAGTTGCATGAACTTCTCCGGGTTCTCTTTTTCGAGCTTACGGAGCTGCTCGTCGGACATTTCCGAGTATGCCAGCTCGACGCTCGCGCTCGAAGCCGCTCCGCCCGCCGGGTTGATAAGCTGTGTCGGCTTCTGTACCGGGGTCAGCATGGCGATAGTCGATTGCAGGACGTCGAAACCTGCCTTTTTACCCAGCGTGATAAGGTGGTCGCGCTTGTCGGCGGTCGTCTTTCTTGCCTCGATAGCAGCATCGACCGCCGCCTCGATGCGGGAGAGTTCGAGCGTCTCGATACGGGCGACGTCGCCCTGCAACTTGGTGATCGCGTTTACCGCGTCGTCCTCGGTAGCCGTTGCGGGCAACCCGAGGGTCAGTAGGATTTTGTTCATCGAAAAAAGGGTTTGATTGTTACCGTTGTTCTCTTCCGGGGCAGGCTCCGCCGCCGGGGAGTGTGCGTTTTTGAGGAGCGGGACGATCTCGCTGTCCGCGCCCGATGCCAGCCGCAGGATTTTACCGCTCGGCTCGTATAATTGCAGGGCGTCGTCGTTGGAACCGATGTCCGCAATGGAGACCTCGACGAGCTTCGAGCGCACGACCGTTGCACGGGATTGTCCCGGCAACAGGTACTCGGTCGCCGTGCTCAACTCGACGGGCTCCAGCCCCGCCGAACACATGCGGATAAAATCCTCCTCCCACTTGCGGGCGATCTCCGCCGCAAACGGGTCTTTCATGTCGAACACGGGGGTACCCCGCAACTCGTCGCCCTCGACGCGGATATTCTCGACGCGCCCGATCGGAGTGCTCTTGCCGTCGAAACCGCGCGTGTGCATGTAGAGGAGTACCGGGTTGCGCTTGTACTGCGTGAGGTCGATTCCCGGGGTAAGGACACGGGTGCCGTAGCTGTTAAGTCCGCTCGTGTTGATGATAAAGTCTTTTGCCATTCGTCAAAAAATAGGGGACGGCATTTTTCTTTTAAGGGCTCCACCGTCCCCGTCGGTCATACTTCTAAAAAGGGTTTTTGTAGCGGGAGGCGGACTCGAACCGCCGACCTCGAGGGAATGAACCTCGCGAGCTGCCAACTGCTCTATCCCGCGATATTGTTGCGGAGGCAGGAATCGAACCTGCGACCTTGAGGGAATGAACCTCACGAGCTGCCAACTGCTCTACTCCGCGATGTTGAACGATGCAAATTTGCGGGGTTTGCAACGCCCTAACAAAAAGAGTGTAAATAGTTTGCAACCTTTTTTATTTTCACGGGGCAGTCACCGAATTTTGCATCGTGGAAAACTCCCGTTCGGGAGCACGAACCAATTAAACCGCATCTTATGAATGGCAAATAAGGTCTCCGAGGAGAAAAAGGAATTTGCCCGCGTGCTCTACATGTCGGGCGAACAGCAGAACATCATCGCCGAGAAAGTCGGCGTTTCAAAACAGACCATAAACAGGTGGGTGGCAGAGGAAGCGTGGGACAAACGCAGAGCTGCCCAAAGCGTCACACGCCCCGAAATCGTAAACAACCTGCTGCGGGCAATAAGCAACGAGGTTGAAAAGCTCAACGAAGAACGGGATGCCGAGAAAGTAGCCGGAGCCTGTGATAAACTTTCCAAACTGGCGGCGACAATAGAGAAGCTCGACAAAAAGGCGAGCGTCGTCGATGCGATCGAGGTGTTCATCGGTTTCGGCAAGTGGCTACAACACAGGGCGACCAATGACGAGGAACTCACCCCCGAACTGATAAAGGCGATCAATCGGTTTCAAGACCTGTATGTCTCGGAACTTTTAAGCACGAAAGGGCAATAATGTCAGTCGCAGGAGTAAATGACGCCACCAAACGGTGGAAAGAGTGGTGCGACAACGTACAGGCGCAGACCACCGTAAACCGGGCTGAAAGCGAGGCGGACAAGCAGGCACGCATCAAACGGGCACGGGCGGATTATGCCTTTTTCGTGAATTACTATTTCCCGCACTACACCGACGACCCGGCAACAGGAAAACATACCGAGAGCGCGCCGTTCCACATCGAAGCGGCGAATAAAATACGCAAGAACCGCAACCTCAAAGCTGCGTTCAAATGGGCGCGAGGACACGCCAAGAGTACCCACATGGATATAATGATCCCCATGTGGTTGAAGTGCCAAAAGGTGCGGGATATAAACGTAATGGTGCTCGTCGGCAAGTCGCAGGAGAACGCAAATACCCTGCTGGCGGACTTGCAGGCGGAGTTGCAGTATAACCAACGCTATATAAACGATTTCGGCGTTCAGTACAATTCCGGAAGCTGGGAAGAGGGCGAATTTGTTACCGCCGACGGGTGCGCATTTTTCGCCCGGGGACGCGGGCAGTCGCCCCGAGGCTTGCGGTACCGGAACCACCGCCCTGACTACATCGTGATCGACGACCTCGACGACGACGAATTATGCGGCAACGAAACCCGGGTAAACAAACTTACCGACTGGGTAAAAGAGGCGTTGTTCGGTGCCCTCGACGGCGGGCGCGGGCGGTTTATCATGGTCGGCAACCTTATAAGCAAGTGCAGCGTGCTCGCCAATATCTGCGCAACCGACGGCGTGCTGGTCTCGCAGGTGAACGCGATCGACAAGCAGGGGCGCGTGGCGTGGGCGTCGAAATGGTCGATCGACGAGCTCCGCGACATGGAGCGTTTCATGGGGTACCGCTCTTTCCAAAAGGAAATGATGAACAACCCGATTACCGAGGGCGCGGTGTTCAAACACACGTGGATCAAGTGGAAGAAGCTGCCGAAGCTCTGCAAGTACGATTACCTCGTGGCGTATTGCGACCCCTCGTTCAAAGGCACCAGCAAAAACGACTACAAGGCAATCAAGCTGTGGGGAAAGATCGGGACGGAACTGCACCAAATCGAGGCGTTCGTGCGGCAATGCTCGGTCGCCGAAATGGTGCGCTGGTGGTACGACCTGCACGAGCGGATGATCGTCGCCGGGGTGATATGCTATTACTACATCGAGGCGAATTTCCTGCAAGACATCATCCTCGACGAATTTACCCGAGAGGGGAATTTACGCGGGTACCAGCTACCCATACGGGCGGACAAACGCAAGAAGCCGGACAAGTTCCAGCGCATCGAGGGAATCTCCCCGCTGTGGGAGCGCGGGTTCGTGTTCTACAACGCCGACAGGCAGAACGACCCCGACACGCTCGCGGGACTGGAACAGACCCTCGCGTTTGAAAAAGGAACCAGCAGCCACGACGACGCGCCCGACGCCGACGAGGGGGCGATCTACATCCTGCAACAGCAAACAAGAATAAAAACTTTCGCCCCCAAGTTCGGGCGGCGACCAACCTCTAAAAACTCATGGTAAAGATTTTCAGAAAGTGCGTAAAGGCATACAAGAGCTATGTGCTTTACATCCGATGCAAGCGGGCAATCAAACGAGCCGACCGAAACGCCGTAGTGACGGGCAAAAAGTGGCTCGTGCTCATGTACGGCGGCAAACCCCTCGTCGTGAGCAAACAGCACCTCAAAGCCAAGATTAAGGAGGGCGCGTTCTGCAAGGGTTTCACGCCCGAAAAGGCGGAATCGCTCGCAATCTACAAAACCCGGTAACAATGTTTCTCACCGAGGACGATTACAGGGTGGTATGCGACGAAGACGAACTCGACATACTCACCCGCAGCGAACCCGAGACCCGGCAGAAAGCCGAGCGGGTCGCTATGGAGGAGGTCGCAAGCTACCTCCGTCCGCGCTATGATACTGAAAAAGCGTTTGCCGCCGAGGGAGACCAGCGCAACGCGATGCTCGTGCAGGTGACGGTAAATATCGCCCTGTACTATCTCGTGCACTGGCTCCCGCAGAACTTGGCTCTCGACGGACGGCAGGAGCTTTACGACAACGCGATCGCATGGCTTACCCGCGTGAGCAAAGGCGGTTCAATGCCGAATCTACCGACGTACACCGGAGAGGACGGGGAAACCGATACCTCGAACCCGATACGTTACGGCGGCATGTCCGCCAGCAAATACGATTATTAAACAGCGGTTAAACGCCGCTTAAATTGTGATTTTATGCTGAATGCGTTTTTTTGATAATTTCCTTTCAATGATGCCCGGAACCTCGGCTCGGCACAGGCGCGACGTGCTCAATCTCGCCGCGCAGGTAAAGAAGAAAAGGGACGTCCTTATCGAACTGAACCAGCAGACCGAGAGCCTCACCAAAAAGGACATCGCCACGTGGCGGCAGGCATGGCAGGCGGCGATCAATTACGAGCAGCCGAACCGCTGCGCCCTGCTCGACGTGTACAACGACGCGCTGGTCGATCTGCACCTCTCCGGCTGTATCGCCCAGCGCAAGGGAAAGACCCTGCAAAAACCGTTCGTCCTCACCGGGAAGAACGGCAAGGAGGACGACAAAGCCCGCCTTATGTTCGAGCGCGAGTGGTTCAACGATTTCCTCGACCTCGCACTCGATAGTCCTTATTTCGGGCATTCGTTGATCCAGTTCGGAGACATCACCAACGAGAACGGCGTAATGTCCTTTACGGGCGTCGAACTGGTGCCCCGCAAGCACGTCGTACCCGAATACGGCGTTATTACCCGGGAGGCGGGCGACGACTGGAAAAACGGCATATCGTACCGCGAGGGCGACATCGCCGTGTGGTGCATCGAGGTCGGGAAAGCTCGAGACCTCGGCGTGCTGCTTAAATGCGCCCCGCAGTCGCTCTCCAAGAAAAACATGCTCGCCTACTGGGACACGTTCGGCGAGGTGTTCGGCATGCCGATCCGTATCGGCAAAACCATGTCACAGGACACGAAAGACATCGCGCGGATCGAAACCATGCTCGCCGAAATGGGTGCCGCATCGTGGGGGTTGTTCCCGGAGGGCACCGAGATCGAAATCAAGGAGACCAGCCGGGGCGACGCATACAACGTGTACGACAAACGGATCGACCGATGCAACTCCGAAATTTCCAAAGGCATACTCGGGCAGACTATGACGATCGACAACGGCAGCTCTTTGTCGCAGTCGGAAACGCACCTCGAGGTGTTCGAGAACATCTGCCGTGCGGACGCCACGATGATAAAGTACCTCGTGAACGACCGACTTATCCCGCTGATGATCCGGCACGGGTTCCCGCTCGCGGGGGTGACGTTCGACTGGAACGAGGCGACGAGCTACACCCCGGCAGAGCAGCGCGAGATCGAACGCCTGCTCCTGCAGGAGTACGACATCGACCCGAATTATTTTGCCGACAAGTACAAAATCCCGATCACCGGGGTTAAGAAAACCAGCGCAAACAGTTTTTTCGAGTAGGGGCTGACGCCAGCAAAGGCAAGGACGCCAGCCCCCGGGAGGTGCCGACAAAGAATTTCCGGGCGTTTTACCGGGGTCTTGACGATGCGGTCGAGGGTTTATACCGCGACGAGCTTTTAACGCTTGCAGACGACGAAAAAACGCCCGATTTCGGGTTTGACAGCCGCGTATTTGAACGTGCCGCAGAATGGGTGCGCGAAAGGGGCGGTTTTACCCCCTCCATGTTGCAGGAACAGCCAGCCCGCGACGTGATCGACGAGACGTTTCGCATCCTTGGAGGTGCCGTGTCGTCGTCAATAGGCGAGGAAATGCCCGCAGAACTTACCGGGCTGCTGGAAAACAACGCCTTTATTTTCTCCGGACTGAAAACATACCACTCGTTGAACGAGGTCGGCTTGTCACTGATCGGGGACGACGGAGGGATAAAACCGTTCGAGAAATTCCACGAGGACGTCGCAAAAATCGACGCCAAGTATAACCGCAACTATCTGTATGCGGAATACAATCACGCGGTAACGTCGTCCCAAATGGCGGCGAAATGGCACGATTTCCAGCAGGACGGCGATCGGTACAATTTGCAGTACCGGACGGCGAACGACGAGCGGGTGCGGGAGGAACACCAGCGGCTGCACAACATCACCCTGCCCGTGAGCGATCCGTTTTGGGAGCAGTTCATGCCGCCCAACGGCTGGAACTGCCGTTGCGTCGTCGTACAGGTACGCAAAGGCAGGTACCCCGAGAGCGACAGCCAGCAGGCGGTCGGGATCGGCGAGGAGATCACCGAGGAACCCAAAAAGCGGATTTTCCGGTTCAATCCCGGAAAGGAGTTAAAAGTGTTCCCGGACAAACACCCGTATAACAAGGCTCCCGAAGCAGCAAAAAAGATCGTCGCAAAACTCGCCGAGGAGATAAAGACCCCCGAACAGGCGGTGCGATTCATACAGGAACAAGAGGATCGCCGGGCATGGTTCGAGCGCGGATTTAAGACTTTGGAAGTAACGAGACGAAAAGGCGTAAACGGTTCTACCGATATGAACGGAAATATCGACATGACCCGCGAGCGGCTCGATCGGGTATTGTCGGGGCTTACCAAGCTGCGGCAGGGCGGCGAGGTTTCGTTCGAGGAAGCGGACGCACTGGCGACCTTTTGGCACGAGATCACACACAACCGCAACAAACCCGGCAACGAATACCTTACTACGTTGGCGAGGCGGTATATGGAGCTGGCGAATGAATTTGTAGCGAGAAAGACGCTGCCTGAATTTTACGAATCGTTCGGAGGAAAGATGCAGCATCCCGAGTTTATGGACGACCGACAATCGACCGGATATAATACGTGGGTACGCAATTATTGTTCGCTGATCCGAAAGACCGGAGCAGACCCCGACAAGGTGCTGGATGCGGTGCGTGAGCACTTGTTCAACGAGCACTATTCACAACAAGCTGCCGGATTGGTAAAGGCGATCAAGGACAGCGGGGCGACCAAAGCGGACGGAACGCCGTTAAAGGTAACGGAAATAAAGACGCTGGTAAAGGGGTGTTTGCTATACGGGGAGAGAATGTTCGACGAATACGTGAATATATCACTCGCAGAACATTGATTTTAATTCACCGTCAAACTCTTTTTGAATGGCTTTCGACAACTTTTTATCGGTAGTGAGGTCGGCAAACTCTAAAAACGTACTTGCCCGGTTCTCCTCCGTGATATGGGACAAAAAGAACTCTTTATCGCCGATGATCTCGCCGATAATAGCCTCGTCGTCCGTAAAGTCGAGGAATGTCCGTTCCCGGAGTTTAAGATTGTCGTAATCCAACATAGTACGCATTTTTGCAAAAGTAGCATATTTTCAATTACCAACCAAAGAAAAATGCCAAAACCTGACGAACTGATCCGAAATATACTCTCCGACATGAAAGTCGAACTTACCGAAATGTTCGACCGGAATTTCGAGCGCAAAGGTTTTTTCGGCTCCAAATGGAAGCCCCGGAAGAACAAAAAGGCGAAAGGGTCGCTCCTGCATGTAACGGGAAAAATGCGCCGTTCGATCCGGGCGTCCGTTCGTGGGAAAGGGGTGCATTATTCCTCCCCGCTGCCGTACACCGCACTCCACAACGAGGGCGGAAAGTTCGCACAGAACGTCCGTACCCATACCCGGACAAACAGGCGCACGGGCAAGACCTATACCGTGCGGTCGCACACCCGGCAGATAACGATGCCGAAACGCCAGTTTATCGGCGACCACAAGGAGGTGCGGCAGGCGATCAAACAGATCGTCCACGAGAATATAACCGAGTTTTTCGATAACCTCGCAAAAGAGTTGAGAAAATGAGAAAGGCAATCTACAAAGCCGTTGCCGACAGGCTGAAAAATCAAAAGGTCGGTGTCAAGTTCGTAAGCCTGTGGAACCGGAACACCGAGCAACTTTCCAAACAAAAGGCGTTCCGGCTTCCTGCCGTGTTCGTCGAGTTCGAGCCGATCGAGTGGTCGCAGCTCTCACGGGGCGCACGATCGGCAGACATTCGGGTACGGCTCCATGTCGTAACCGAAACGCTGGCGTCTCCCGAGGAGGGCGGGAAATACCAAGACCGGGCACTCGAACACCTCGACCTTATCGAGCGGATCGACGCGGAGGTGCAAGGTCTCTCCGGTGAGGGGTTCAACTGCTTTATGCTGGTCGAATCCGTGACGGATCACGATCACGAGCGCGTACAGCATGACGAGGAGTGCTTCGTGACACACGCGACCGACACCTCGGCGGTCAAGCCCCAAGCGGTCGCCGTCGGCGTCACACTGGTAAGAGGATAAAACAAGCCCCGGCAACCTTTCTCGGTTCCGGGGCTTGCGTCCTTATTTGTCGGGGATTTCGTCGTAGCGTTCTTGCAGTTCTTCGTCCAGTCGTTTGTCTGTTTCACGAAGCCGGGAAAACAAATCGGCAAAGTCGCTGAAACCGCCCACCGGATCGCCTCGCATGGCATTACGGATATACTGCTCGTAGGCGTCGGTAATTATTTCGCGCTGCTTTTTATTCATCCCGTGTTTGTTTTTGGATATTTTCGAGATACTCGACACCGCAGCGGGTGACTATGGCACCGAAATACGGGTGCGGGTCAATCGCTTTATAAACACCCATAGGATGCCCGATTTCGATCAATTCCGGGGCGATAACCTCGATTTCGCGGAGTAGTTTTGCGGTATGGCAACTGAATACGTCCGCGCCTCCGACAACCTCCTGCAAGGCGGCGATCTGCTCATTGTTCAGTTTGGTTCTTTCGTTCATAAATCAAATAAAGTAAGTTGTTTGTTTTCGGGTTCTTTCGGTAACGGCTCGTTTATGTAGTTCAAGAAAGTGCGGTAACAAATACCGTATTTCGGCTCGATGAATTTTCGCCATACAGCCCGGTAGCACTTGGACTGATTGCCAGCCTCGTAGTGCTCCCTCGTTATCGCGCAAACCTCCCGGATGCGTTTTAACGTGCTTTTATAACGAACTCCCTTTGCCATGTGCCGAAAACTTACTATTTTTGCAAAAGCGTCCCCACGCTTCGCTCGTTAGTCGGTTCCCGGTTGGCGGGCTTCTTTTTTATACCCCGGACTTGCCGGGGTAAGGTTCGATCGTGATCTCGATGTTCAGCGTCTTTTTTACCCGTCCGCTGCCTCGGCAAACGGGACATTCATACGGCTGCGGATCATCCTCTCTCCCGTATGGGTGAAACTCCGGTACCGTGTAAGCTATCCCGGTGCCCTTGCAGTTGCGGCACACCTCGATACTCTCTTTTTCATAATTGCGCACTTTCTCTGACATTCAGCCTTATTCCTCTTTTTTAGGTTCAACAAAAAACGTTTCGTCCTGCTCGACCTTGATGCCGACTTTCTGCATCAACTCGGGCATGTCCTCGTTCTCACGATCGGCGAGGAGCTTGTCTTTGGCGACCTCCTCGCTGGTGCGGACATACGCCGGGTTGAACTCTTTGAGCAGCTCCAGCACCGCCGCCCACGTAAAGCCCTTGCGGGTTTTGAGCTTCGGTGTCCCGGTGCGGAACCCGAGGACGCCGTGCGCCGTCTCCATGCTTTTCTTTTTGGAGAAAAGCTCGTCCCGGTTCTCGGTGGCGAACGTCTGCATCACCTCGAGGGCGTCGTCCTTTTGCTGCTGGAACTTGGCGATCTCCTCGGCATTGCGCTCTCTAATCTTGGTAATCTCCGCGTCCATTGCCGCGTTGATACCCTGCAATTTGGCGTCGGCAAAGGCGAATGCGCCGAAAGCCTCCTCCATTTGGTCGCGCGTAACTCCCGAAACCACGACCTTTTTAACTCTTGTTTTTGCCATTGTTATAAAAATGAAAGTTGGTTATTTCTTCTTGTTGGCGCCGTCGAATATCCGGTGAAACATAGCCTCGATCGAGGCGCATTTCACGATTTCGAGGACTTGGGGGTTCTTGGAACACACCGAAGCGATAGCCTCCGACACCCGACCACCTCGACCGCCGAGAAACCCGACGCACGTCGATGTTTTATCGTTCCCGTCATCCGAAACCGCAAAGAATGCAACACCGCATTTGTCGGAAATTCCCTCCCCCGCAGAGTTGAACATAGATTTGAGTTCCTCGGCGATCTGCCCGGCACGGGTAGCGAAATCGACAGGTTCCCCGGGCTGGTCGGTTTTGGATTCCGACGTTGGGTGGACGAGGTTCGCGGGTTCGTACTCGACGGCATACGTTAAACCTGTGTATTCATCAACTACGTCTACTGCCATACGTTTACATTCTTTAGGTGTTAAATCAAAAAGATTCTTGCGAACAAATACACGTTCATAAGGAGCCGTAATGATTTTATACACAATATCACCAAGATTGGTATTCATGTTGGTTTTGAGGCACACTGCCTGCATTTCAAGCGGAATATATCCGCAACCGATGATTGATTTCTGATTGCTCATAATTTTTTGTTTTTAAGTGGTTTAATTTGTCTTTTTTCGCCTACGTTGCAAGCAGGTTAATCTCTTTGTTTTTCGGGTTCTGTTGCCTTGTAGCGGCTTGTACCTTTGTTTTGGCATAACAGCCGAATACCTCCGTAAAGCGGAATTACAGGATCGCATTGCCTCGGTAAACCGCAACAGGGCTCCGGCGAGCTGCTCACATGCGGCTCTCATAGGTCGCATATTCCGGCTGGTGAACGATCTGCAAGCCGCACTCCTCGGCGATATTCGCCTCGATGCGCGATCCCCGGCTGTCGCCCCAGTCTTTGAGCAGATAGATCGCATCGCATTCGAGCAACAGGGCAACGTCTGCGACGAGGTGCTCGTTCCAGCTCGCCTCCGAGCCGAGCCCGTTGTTGGTCGGGTTCACGGGTTCGTGCCCGAACGCCCGGATTTGCTGCTCCGCCTGCTTGAACTTGGCGGTTACTTGGTCGGTCGGCAAGCCCGAAATTTTGCCGCTGATGTACCATTTCATCGTCTCGCCCTCCATTTGCAGTAAATCCACAACTTGCACAGCCCGACGATTACCACAACAAGCAGCACGAGGGCAAGAGGCATCCACATAGGAGCGAGAACCCACCACCACGACCACGCGATGCACTTTGTCAGTTTCAGCACGATAAAGGCGATTGTGAGCAAGCCCAAAAAGCCGATACCTGCACCCGAAGAATTGTTGTTTGAACTCATAATTTTTTGTTTTTGAAAGGTGAATAAATCCGTTAATTCAATATCGCCGGGGAGGTTTTCCCCGCCGTGTAGCTTTGAGCCAAGAGCTCCATTGCGATACGCTCCGCCGCATCCATGTCCTTTTGTTTGTTGCGGAATGTATTGTACAGGTTCCGCAGACGCTCGGCGGGTATTTTGTTGAAAGACTGGTACCCGGTGGAACGGCAGGCAATTCCTTTGATTATTTCGGCGTTGCTTTCCTTGTCGATTTTACGCAGGTAGCCGCCGATCGCAGCCATAGCACGCTTACGCAGTTTATCCATTTGGTCGCCTTTGTCGCCCTCCAACTGCTTGGAAAGCGAGGCACAAACGTCGATAAGGGCGTGCGTGTCTATGTCGGCACTACTCTCGACGCCGAAGCTCTCGACGATCGCCCGTTTTTCCGCCTCCGTCAGTCCCAAACGCGAGCAAAGGGTGTGGAACTTGCGGAGTACCCCGTTGTGAATTTTATCCATTGTGTGCATAATTGTGTATCATTAAAGTTTATCAATCCAATACTCATTTGCGCCCTGTTCCCATATCACGAAATCGGCACCTCCCTCACCTTTTTCGCCTTTGAATCGGGTCGTTACGAATCCTTTGTACCCCTCGACCCGGATTTTCACCTCCGAGAGCTTTCGCACGTGCTGCGCGATAGCCGGATAGGGCTTGTTGTTTTCTTCGTGTGCTATGAAAATGAATAACTTGTCGGGAAACTCGTTTATCAATTCCATGAACACCGTCCGCGTGAACCCGACCAACGCCGTAATCGAATCAATCACGATCACGTTAGGGCTTTTGCGCTTCCGCAGGCGTTCCCGCAACTCCTTGATCGGTTCTTTCGCCAGCACGATAACCCGGGAGCCGACCTCCTGCATTGCGGCGTTTTTCCATGCGTTCTGAAACGACAGCGATAAACCTTGCTCCAACGTGTCGTAAGCCGCCCGATCCACGAACCCGCACAGGTATTTGAGCAGCTCCAAAGCAAGGTGCGTTTTACCGCCGCCGCTCTCCCCGTAGATAATCCATGCGCCCCGGAGTTCGGGTTTGCCGAACGACGCGAGCCATTTGCCCGTGAAATCGGCAACCTTGAACTTGGCATTCACCACGTTTTTATTGCTTATCGCTTTTGCCATGTCTAAATCCTTTCTCCCAATCTGATAATGAAAACATCGTGATCGGGCGCACCCCATTCGGGTTTGCCTCTGCCGATTGCAATGTTGTCGATTCTAAACAGCATTGCGGTATGGGTGTAGCCTCTGCGGAAGCGGGCATGGGTAAGTTCCTTTGGAATCATGTTACCACGATGGAATGCTTTTATTAAATCAATACCACATCTTCTGCATTTGGCAATAGTCCAATCGTCTATGGGCTTTCTGCCGATCAAATTGCCTTTAGAATCAAATACCGGATTGTCACATAACCGTTTTATCCAATATGGTTTAATCTCGCGGTACTCCTCGGGCTTTTCGCCGGAGGCTTCCATGTCGTACCACTTGGCTTTGACTACAAGGTCGATCGCTTTCATTTGAACACCGTTTATTTGGAGGTTGAACGCTGTTTGACCGCGTGGACTTTGCGTTTTACCCGGCGCAAATCGCTCTCGCAGTCGTCGATAATCTCGTTTATTGTTTCCGGATCGGTCACACCGTTTGCGATGCACACGGCGGCAACGTCCTCGCTGTTTACGACCTGTATCGGGATGAACTTGCGCCCGACACGGCTGTAAATCTCCTTGTAGCCTTTCCGGTTAGTTCGCACACCTTTTTTGATGCGTTTCTCGAGGTAGTCCGTCGCACACAGGATGATCCCGACACGATCCTCGAGTTTGTTGTACAGGCTGATGAAAAAGTAGAGCACTTGATCGCTCAACTTGTCGGCTTCATCGAGTACCACGAGCGGCGTTTCTTTCTTTTTGAGGGCGAGAATAATGTCCGACATCATTTCCGGAACGGTGCAGCCCGTCGAATCAATCCCCATACATTGCAGGAGTTCCGCCATAAAGTGCTTGCGGTTCCAATACTCGGAGCACGAGAGGTTATACACATTCCGGTTGCTGGCAGCATAGCTCTTGATCGCCTCGCTCTTACCGCATCCGGCATCACCCGTGACTGCGAACACGAGGGAATTGTCCTGCGCGTCCTGCAAAAGTCCGTACATGCGTTTGTAGCCGCGTGTCTCCACGACAACCCACGCACGCGGATCGTAACCAATTTGCGAGGCGATCGTGCGCCACATTTCCTCACTGATTAAATCCCAGTTGTTATTGAGCACTTGGGAAATTGTCGCCGGGCTGACGCCGCGCATGGAGTTCGCGGCTTTGTTCTGTCCGCCTTTGATCTCGCAGAACTCCGCGAGTTTGGTTCTGATTTGCTCTTTCTCGATCGTTTTCATATTATCTCTATTTCTGATTATTAGTACAAGTTGAAAGTTTCCTCGTCCTCGATTTGAGGAACCGGGCGGCGCACCGTTGCAATTTCGATCGCCTCTATGTCCTCGATCTCGTGGGCTTGCAGGCGGCGCGTCTGCTTGTGGTTCTTATTTTGCCCCCGGCTATCACACAACAGCAGACGGGTTGCAACGTCGAGCTGCGGGTTGTCATTGAATAATTGCTCGACTTTGTTGCTGGCGAGGGCGAGACGTTCGGTTATGTCGTTCTCGAGCTGCTTGTTGAACTCCCGTACTCGGGCGAGCTGCTCCGCATCCCCCTCGCGGCGGTCGGCGAGAGCCATAGGCTGCACGTGTTTCCGTTCGAGCATGAAGCGCAGGGAACCGTCCTCGTTCACCGCGAGCACATGGTCGAGGTTGTCCGGGTCGTATTTCACCGCCCAGCGGACATGCGCGTATTCCCGGAACTTGGGGTCGAAACAATCGTAATCCCGTTTTATGCCGCCGATCGTCGGGCGCAAGCCCACGCCCTCGAGTGCGTTGCGGTACCCCGTATCGGCTCCGAACGTGAGGAGGTATTGTTCATCGGAAAGCGGCAAGCGTCGCTCCTCGGGTAACTTGTCGAACAATCTCACGTACTCGGCACGTTTTTCGGCGCGCTCCCGCTCAATAAAAGCCGTAAGCTGCTGGCGGCACTCCTCCTCGGTCGGGAAGCTGTGGCGGTGTTTGTTCAAAAACTCGCTATTCGGTTGCAAATCCTTGTTCGAGGTTATGCCGAACCCGCCCCAGTTCGTACAGAGCTGGCAGTATTTCCTGTTGAAATAATTGAAGAACGGCTCGATCACTTTCGATTTGGCGTTGTGCGCACGGGCTGGAGTGTATATGTCTCCCATGATCTGATAAATCGGTTTGAGGTTCCCTCGTCCGTAGTTGTCACTCTGTATTTGATTCGAGTAGTAACGGCGTCCGAAAAGCTCGGCGGTGTGGTTCGCAGCATTCCGGAGGGCTGCTTTGATAAGTTCGGGGGTCTCCCGTTCGCCGATCGCATAGCCGACCGGATAATTGATACAAGGGTCGAGGACAATAACAACCGTGAGGCGATGCGTGTAGGTGGTGGTAGTACGCCCGTTCTTTTCCTCTGTCTTTTGGTAAAGCAACTCGGACACCCAGCCGTCCATTGTCCAGTATAAGAGCGGAGCTGTGGGGCGCGAACGCTTCACCTGCATACTCCGCTGGTTGCGGAACCGCGTCTCGCCGAGGCGTCCTCCGGCTGTCACGAGGTCGTGTTTCTCGCGCCATACGCCGACCGCCGCCCCGGTAATCGTTTTCCAGCCCTGCGTTTCTGCAACTACGTTGTAAATCCGCGCGATCTGCGCGTTGTCGAGGTTGCGAGCGTCGGAAATAAGCCGGATAAGGAGGCTTTCTTTGGTATCGTCGTCGATCTTGGCAGCGTTGCGGGTGCCGTATTTGCCCGTTATCAACGCCCCGTAACCCTCACGCACGTACTGGTTGAATTTCTCTTGCAGGCGGCGCGGGTTCTCCGGCAGGGTGTGCGGGAACGTGTCCGCGATACGCGGCAACGCCTGCGCTGCCTTGCGCCAAAATTCCGCCTTGCTGATACACCGCTTACTCTGTTTCCGGTGCTGACTGTCCGATCGCTCCAGCACCAGCCGGAAAGCGTTTAGGACTGCCGCATTGTTGGCATATTCAGTCTGTTTGTCCGTCGACAAATACTTCCCGTCGCCGAACTGGTGACGCTGGTAAAAATCTAACGCTGCGCCGTCCGGTTCGACGCTCTCGACAAACGGTTTGCTTTCCGCTTGCGCTTTCAAATCCGGACGGCGGCGGTAAACCTCCAGCTGGAACTTTAACGGCAACCTGTCGAGATCAAACAGCGCGGGGTTGCTTCTACAAGCTTTGCGAGCTTGGATAGAAGCATCCTTTTTAACGATGCACTGGATTGCATTCATGGTTGCAATGCCCGCTAAGTCATCGTATGTTACACACAATTTACCGTTGTAGTATTCCATGTTTCACATCTTTATTTTTGCTCCCGTGCCGGTATCGCTCCGGGTAACGCCTTCACGTTCACGGGAAATCGCTATCTTTGTGCGTTCAACTACAAATGTTTAGCGATTATGGAAAACTATATCTGTTTCACTTTTCACCTTCGAAATCGAGTGATGCTCGAAACTGTTCGCGGGAAATTCGGAGCTCTTCTAAGGTCGTTACACCTTCGATACAGAAGTGAATCCGAGTTCCTGCCTTATCGAGACTTATCGAACCCACGTGTCCGGCCATGGCGCCTCGACTTCTCCATGTTGCCACCAGAATACCAGCAAGACAATCATTTGGAAATACTCCGACATCTGAAAGAATCATATTTGCCACGGTTAAAGGCTGCTCATCCTGAATGGGGAGACGTAGCCATTTATAGGAATCTTCACCTGTATCCAAATCTGATTCACTCAATGTCGGATTGGTGGCGATGAGATTCTCCACGGCGTCCCGGTATGCGCGGGCGCACCTCTGTACCCTTTCGAGGGCATCTTCCTTGTGTCGCTTCATCGTCTTACGCGTTTAACTGATTGTAAATCTTTTGCAGGGAATACAGAACATCGCCCCACGTCGCCACTGTCATGTCATTGAATGTCGCCACAGGCTCGTGGTCGATGATGATCGTCGCGGCGTTGGTCTCCCGGTTCACCTGCAACTCCACTCGATCGCCGAAGTTTTGATACATCATTCCCCGCACGTGGTCGTGGCGTGTTTCTACATTCGGACAATAACCTTGCGGTGCCCGCTCCCCGGTATAAATCAATCCGCCTCGTTCCAGTGCGGCGGCACGGAGCATTTGATCGCGTTTGCTGTTGCGTTCGTACTTTAGCGCTCGACTGAGAATCACCCTGTGAACCTTGAAAGTTTGATACAACTCCCGGAATACAGAGGGCGGTAAAAGGATTTGCTTTCTCATAATTGCCTATTAATTGGTTATTTTCAGTATATTTGTTGCGTGGTTGTGTTAAAACCACATTGCAAAGATATAAGATATATCTTAAACAGCAAAATTATTTTTAAGATTTTTTCTACAAAATGAGTGGAGCACTTATAAGAATTAAACAATATCTCGATCTGAAAGGGATAAGCGTTAGAGCGTTTGAGTTGAAATGTGGATTCTCAAACGGCTCATTTGCGAGTCAATTAAAGAATGGCAAGACAATAGGAATTGATCGTTTAGAAAATATCTTAAATGCTTTCCCCGATATTAACATAGAATGGCTTCTTACGGGTAAAGGCAGTATGGCCAAGACCGACACGGTACCATTACCCAAAAACGACCAAACAACCGTTGCGATAGGAAAACGCTCGGACAAGAACGAGGGCATTCCGTTGATCCCAATCGATGCTATGGCAGGGGCGCTTTCGGAGAACAGCCAAACGATCATGGAATATGACTGCGAGCATTACGTCATCCCCATGTTCAAGGGAGCCGAATTTCTGATTCCTGTAAAAGGTGATTCCATGCAGCCCAAGTATTACAGCGGGGATATTGTTGCCTGTAAGCGGCTACCGCTTGATACATTCTTCCAGTGGAACCGCACCTACGTGATAGACAGCGAGCAAGGGGTGCTCATCAAACGGGTAAAACAAGGCGAGGACGACGATCATATCACGTTGGTATCTGACAATCCAGAGTACGACCCGTTTTCGCTCGAAAAATCCCGTATCTACTCACTGGCTCTCGTGATCGGGGTCGTGAGGGCGGAATAACCATAAAACGACCCGAATAGGGATTTCGAGACTTTTTATAGGATTTGAGTGCAGAAAGATAGATTTATATTATTGATATTCAGTGTTTTGTGTTTAATATATGGGATGTAAAACCCCGTCAAAAAATGACACTTTGGGGGGTGTTTATGAACCTTATTTTTTTATTATGTGGGGGCAAACCTCAATAAAAATGTCATCCATTAGACCACCCATTAGACCATCCAATGCGTATTTTTGATATTTTGGTCTGAAATTCAGATGTACGCATTTTGCGCATCCATTTTATAAAAATTGCGTTTGAAATGCCGGTTAAACACCGCTTAAAACCTTGCGGCGGACACATGTCGTTTTCAGCCCCGTATGCCGCAAATCCCGCCCGTATCGGTATATAGAGCCGTTCGGGCATAAAAAAAGGGCGTAAATCGCCCCGTTTTGCCTGTAAATACAAGCGCAATTCAAATCGAGTTCAACCAACCGCCGCCGGAATTAACACGAAATTCAAGCAAATGCACATTTGAATTTCGCGCCGAAATTTTGTCGCTCTCTCGTAAGTCGTTGTATTATTGCCGCTTGTCTCTCTTTTCTCCCTGTTCTACTGTGTACATCTCAATTTCATGCCCGTAGTCGTTGAAATTCTCCTTGTCGATGAATGTCCAAGAGGATTTGGCTGCGTCGAGGGTCATCTCTCCGCTGCCGGTCGATACGGGGTAGTCGCCGCTGACGAGCTGCAGGGTCTCCGAAGCGGGTAGTTTGAACGAGAGCGACGCTTCGTAAGTATCTGTCGGGTTGGCGTCCTTGAGGGTCAGAGTATAGATATTGCCGTCGTAGTAGTCCAGGTTGCCGATGGTCATGGTCACCTCCGTAACAGTCGGTTCCACGGGTTCCGGATCGGCGTAGTCCTCGAAAGGAAGAGTGCCGGAAAAGTTGATTTTCAGAGCTGTGTTTTTACCGGTTTTATCGGATGTACCTTCCAGTGTGCCGGTGATCGTGTAGTTGTGGTCGCCGTTGCTGACGATGTGAATTTTGGTTCCCTCCTTGAGCCGGTTTTTGATCTTGTCGTTGTGGTTGTCCTTGTCGGTAAAGTTCCAGAATGACTTGCTCGCATCGATGGTCATCTCTTCGCCTGTCGTTGCTGCCATATAGTCGCCGCTGGCCAACAACGGTGAATCCGAAGCGGGCAGCTTCAAGTAAAAGGTTGTCTCGTAGAGATCGGCGGGATTGGCATCCTTGAGCTGGAGATAATAGATGTTGTCGTTGTAACGATACAGGGAGCCGGTGGACATGGTTACCTCAGGCACTTCGGGTGCGGGATCATCCGGAGTATCCGGATCATCCGGGTCTTCATAGTCTTCCGAGTAATCGGAAATCAGCAACCGACCTGTGAATGCGAACGCTACGCCCGCTTCGTTTTCCATAATGGAACCCCCGTCCTGAATGGAGCCGCCTTTCATGTGGCCTCTGATCGTGTAGGTCATGTTGTCGCCGATGGCGACTTCGAATTCTCCGGCTTCGGCAACGTATTGTGTCCATTTGGGGGCGACCACATTCCAGTTGGAACGGTATCTAGTCGTATTTTTATTGTTGAACGTATTTATTTCCCAAGTGGAGGAGGCGGTGTATTTCCCGGCCGGAAGGGTGAAGCTACCCTTTTCCTGTCGTGGGACATTGACATAAAAGCATACGCTACATCCGCGGGCAGAGTTGTTCAGGTCTTTCAGGTAGAGGAAATAAACGGCTCCGCCTTCTTTGCTGTATTCACTGTCATGCCCGTAGTACATCAGTTCGCCTTCGGTCATCGTATGGGCGATGTACCCGGTCATGGGCGGATTGGGATCGTCCGGAATTTGGGGTCCCTGTGGGTCGTCCGGGTCGTTCGGCTCCGTCTGTTCCATACCGTTGTCTTTGTCGCTGCATGAAGGCAGGCATCCCAAAATCCCCCCCCCGAACATCAGCAACATCCATGCGAATCTAAAGTGTTTCATAGCGTAAAAGGTTTTAGTGCCGGGCCTACGGCAGGTTTTTAATTTTCGGCAGAAACGAGGCCGGTCTTAAAAAAAAGCGCTTTCTGCTTAAGTGTTTTCTTTCATGTAATAGAGATGTTGTTTTTCTTTGTTGGAAAAAAATAGATAAAATATTCGGTATTTGCAAATGTTTTTGTCTTTTTTAATTTATTGTGTGTTTTTATTGGTTGAAAAATTGGGACTATCTCGTTCGACGAAGTTTGAAACGATATTTTTAAGTGAGGAGACGGTCGAGATAGTCGTCTGTCGGTTGTTAAGAAGATCAGTCCGGACTGAATGTCCGGACTGATCGGGAATTTTTCGTATGGAGCCGGTCTGATGCTTTTCTCCTGAATGGTAGTTTTCAGGAGAGGCGTAGCGATCGGTGTAATTTCGACGGTTGCCGTCGTCAATGTTGTATGGATGTGTCGTTTGTCGTAATAGGGATGAATACGATGTCCGAACAGCGCAGGGCTTCGTCATCGACGGCAAAGGCATAAATGTAGTATTTGGAGTTCGGTTCGAGCGTTTCCTGGATTTCTCTGGATTGTTGAAAGGTATATTGGCTCAGGATCATTTCGGCCGTGTAGCCCATCCATCCGTAGATCTGTACGTTGTCGATCCAACTTTCCGATATTTTCTCCAAAACGGTCGCATCCGTATCGGCCGCATCGACGCTGCCGTAGATCTTTGCGACAAAATGGCCGTCGTAATCGTTCGCTTTGACAAGAACGTCGATGTTGAGACCTTCGGTCGAAACGATCTGTATGTCGAATTTTGTGTCGATTGTTTGGGGTGCCAGGGTTGTGAGCGTCTTTTTTGAGATCGGGGTCAGCCTTTCGATCGTGATGGGATCCACGCCGTATGCGTAAACGAGGTATTCGGTATTGGGTTCCATGTTTTCGATCAGCCTGTCTGCAATAGTCCCCTGTTCGAGGTATTCTTGTGCCCAGCTTTGCCAGCCGCTGCCCGTTGCGTCCATGTCTGTATAGAAGTCGATGTCGTATTGGTAGAGCTCGTCATCCGTCTTGAAATCGGCGGCAGCCCGGGAGGGGATGATGTTCAACAGATAATACATTTCCTGGTCTCCGGGACGGACTGTAGTTCGGAATGTTTTTGTGGTGATGTCCGAAATCGTTATCGTAAATGCCTCCTCCGGACGGGCCGCCTGTTTTGCTGTAAAGGAAGGCGCCGGCTGGATATCCGCGTACGAAACTTCGATGATTGCTTCTCTCTTTTCCGCTGTTTCGTTTTTGGTTACGTTGAAAGAGATGACCCCTGCGGTTTTGGTATCGATGTCCGTTATCCAACTGTCGTTGCATTTGGCAGACAGGGTCGCATTTGCGACGGGGTTTTCGATCGTGTATTCGATTTGGAAAGGTCCTCCTTCGGCCGGAACATCGAGGCTCTCTTTGGCGAATACGATTTCAGGCTGTGCATCCGGTGTGACGGGATCGTCGTTGTTACACCCGGCAAAGAGCGAGGAACCCAAAATCCCCCCCCGAAGATCATCAACAACCATACGAATCTAAAATATTTCATAGTATAAAAGGTTTTAGTGCCGGGCCTACGGCGGGTTTTTATTTTCGGCAGAAACGAGGCCGGTCTTAAAAAAGCGATTCTGTCCGGGAGTTTTTTGTGTGTGAAGAGAAATGTGTTTTTATCTATCTGAAAAATAGATAAAATATTTTGTATTTGCAAATGATTTTTATTTTTGATTTGCAGGGTGCTTCATATTTTATTCGGGGTTTATGCGGTATCAGGTCGGGAGCGTGTTGCTCCGAACGATGGCGGAACTGCAAACTTTGTCTTCGTTTTTACTGTTTTTGTGGGAAAAATGTTAATTTTGTGGCTCGGAAGATATTGCTTGTTATGGAATCGAAATTGACCCTTTACAACACGCTCGACCGCCGCAAGGAAACCTTCGAGCCGATCAATCCCCCGCATGTGGGAATGTATGTCTGCGGACCTACCGTATATGGCGATCCGCATCTGGGACACGCCCGGCCGGCGGTGACCTTCGACCTGTTGTTCCGTTATCTCCGGTCGCTCGGCTACAAAGTGCGCTACGTGCGCAACGTGACCGACGTGGGACATCTGGAGCACGATGCCGATGACGGTGAGGACAAGATTTCGAAGAAGGCGCGGCTGGAGCAGCTCGAACCGATGGAAGTGGCGCACTATTACACGGAGCGTTACCACCGGGCGATGGACGAGCTGAACGTGCTGTCCCCCTCGATCGAACCCTGCGCCAGCGGCCATATCATCGAGCAGATCGCCATGGTGAAGGAGATTCTCGACAACGGTTTCGCCTACGAATCGAACGGGTCGGTCTATTTCGATGTGGAGAAATACAACCGGAAATACAGCTACGGCCGTCTTTCGGGCCGCAACCTCGACGATATTCTGACGAACACGCGCGAGCTGGACGGGCAGGGCGATAAGCGCCATTCGTGCGATTTCGCCCTCTGGAAGAAGGCTTCGCCGGAGCATATCATGCGCTGGCCTTCGCCCTGGAGCGACGGCTTCCCCGGCTGGCACATGGAGTGTTCGGCCATGAGCACCAAATACCTGGGCCAGCGGTTCGACATCCACGGCGGCGGTATGGACCTGATGTTTCCGCATCACGAATGCGAGATCGCGCAATCGACGGCGGCGCTCGGCCACGACTCGGCTAAGTATTGGATTCACAACAACATGATTACGATCAACGGTCAGAAGATGGGCAAGTCGCTCGGCAACTTCATCACGCTCGAGGAGCTTTTCACGGGCAATCATAAGTTGCTGACGCAGGCTTATTCGCCGATGACGATCCGTTTCTTCGTATTACAGGCCCACTACCGTTCGACGCTCGACTTTTCGAACGAGGCGTTGCAAGCCGCCGAAAAGGGACTCGACCGCCTGATGAAGGCTGTCGAGGCGCTCGACAAGATCAAGCCGTCGGAGCAATCCACGGTGGATCCTGCGGAGCTCGAAACCCGCTGCCGCGAAGCGTTGGACGATGACCTGAACTCGCCGATGGCGATTTCCGCACTGTTCGATTGGGTGCGCATCATCAATCAGTTGGTCGAGGGGCAGCAGCGGATCACGGCGGCCGACCTGGAGAAGCTCCGGGAGATCGTCCGTCGTTATGTGTTCGATATTCTGGGTTTGCGCGACGAAAAGGCGGCTTCGGCCGGCGGCAAGGATCTGGTCACGCCGTTGGTGAATATGCTTCTCGACCTGCGGCAGGCGGCCAAGACCGAGAAGAATTGGGCGCTGTCGGATAAGATCCGGGACGAGCTTACGGCCATCGGTATCCGGGTCAAGGACCGCAAGGACGGCTGCGACTGGGAGATCGAATAGCGTTTCGTCGTTTTAATTAAAGTATTGATAAATCGATCGTTCCTGTTCGGTGTATTCCGGACGGGAACGGTGTGTTTGGATCGTGCGGGCGGTTGCCGGGGCGGAAAGTCCGTCGCAGCCGTTTCGTGCGTCGAATGATTATTGAAGGGAGGACTTGTGTATGAGTGAAGTAAAAGGAGCGGCGATGGAGCTGGGAACCGAGCGTATCCGCAAGCTGCTCGTTCAATATGCCGTGCCGGCCATTATCGCGATGACCGCCTCGTCGCTGTACAACATGGTGGACAGCATCTTTATCGGGCACGGCGTGGGGGCGCTGGCCATTTCGGGGCTGGCCCTGACGTTCCCGCTGATGAACCTCGCGGCGGCGTTCGGTTCGTTGGTGGGTGTGGGCGCCGCGACGCTGGTGTCGATGCGCCTGGGGCAGCGGGATTACGAAACGGCCCAGCGGATTCTGGGGAATGTCGTGGTGCTCAACCTGATTATCGGAATCTCTTTCGGGTTGCTGACGCTGGTTTTTCTCGATCCGATTCTCTACTTTTTCGGAGCCAGCGATGCGACGATCGGCTATGCCCGGGAGTATATGTCCGTCATTCTGTGGGGTAACGTCGTTACACACATGTATTTGGGTCTGAACGCCGTGTTGCGTGCCGCCGGGCACCCGCGCAAGGCGATGTACGCCACGATCCTGACGGTGACGATCAATGCGATTCTCGACCCGCTGTTCATCTTCGGCTTCGGCTGGGGCATTCGCGGCGCGGCCATTGCGACCGTGCTGGCGCAGATACTCGCGCTCGTCTGGCAGTTCCGCATCTTTTCGGACAGGAACGAGCTGTTGCATTTCCGGCGCGGCATCTACCGGCTGAAAGGCAAGATCGTGCGTAATGTGCTGGCTATCGGCATGTCGCCCTTCTTGATGAACCTTGCGGCTTGTTTCATCGTGATTCTGATCAACAAGGGACTCAAGGAGTACGGCGGCGATCTCAATATCGGTGCTTACGGTATCGTCAATCGGTTGGGATTCTTCTTCGTGATGATCGTCATGGGCATCAATCAGGGTATGCAGCCCATTGCTGGGTATAATTACGGTGCCCGGCAGTTCGACCGGGTGGATCGGGTGCTGAAATTGACGATCATCGGCGCTACCTGCGTCACCACGCTCGGATTCCTGATCGGCGAATTGGCGCCGCGCCTGGCGGTGTCGGTTTTCACGGACGATCCGGAGTTGGTCCGTCTTTCGGCCGAAGGTATGCGCATCGTCTTCTTCTGCTTCCCGATCATCGGTTTCCAGATGGTGACGACCAACTTTTTCCAGAGTATCGGCATGGCGGGCAAGGCGATCTTCCTTTCGTTGTCGCGGCAGTTGCTTTTCCTGATGCCGGGTCTGATTTTCCTGCCCCGCATCTTCGACGAGCTGACGCCCTGGGACGGCAGTTGGGGCGTATGGTGTTCGATGCCGCTGTCGGATTTCCTGGCTTCGCTGGTTGCCGGTGTCATGCTGTTCTGCCAATTCCGGAAGTTCAAGGCCAAGGCCGCTGCGGGGAGAGGCGAGGTTTCGGGAGCCGAAGTCGAAAACGATCGCAGAGTGAATGAATAAAAACCGTTGCACTATGGAACAGGATAAGTTCGTTATCAATATAGGCCGTCAGCTCGGCAGCGGCGGCAAAGCCGTCGGCGAGGCGCTGGGGCGTCGTCTGGGCGTGCACGTCTATGACAAGCAGTTGATCAATCTGGCGGCCGAGCAGAGCGGCCTCTGCACGGAACTTTTCGAGCAGGCCGACGAGAAGAAGTCGAGGAGCCTCTTTTCCTCGCTGATCGGTTATCTGCGCATGCCTTTTGCAAGTGAAGAGGGGAGTGTGACCGATGTGCTGAGCAGTGAGGCGCTGTTCAAGATACAGAGCGACGTGATCCGCGACATCGCCTCGCGGGAATCGTGTATTTTCGTGGGCCGTTGTGCCGACTATATCCTGCGGGATCATCCCCGCGCGGTGAATGTTTTCGTTACGGGGGCTCCGGAAGATCGGGTGCGTCGCCTTTGCGAGCAGGAGAACGTAACGCCCGAAGAGGCCGAAGCGCAGATGGAGCGTACGGATGCCCGCAGGGCTTCCTATTACGACTATTTCAGCAGCGGCAAGTGGGGCGAAGCCGCAACCTACCATCTCTGCATCGATTCCTCGGTGCTGGGGATCGAAGGTACGGCCGACTTTATCCGGGAGTTCGCGGAGCGTAAACTGAAGATGAACCTGTCCGGGCGGTAGTCGGCGGCTTCGAGCGTGTTCGGCATAATCCAAGGATGCGTCGGACGGTTTTGGGAAGGGATGAAGGAAACGGTTTTCGGACGGTCAGTGCCGGTGTGATGGAGCCTGTTTTCGATCGGTGGGTTGTGATAACGTTCGGTAGCCCGTTGCCCGAGGCGATCTTTTCGGTAGAAGGGTTTGGGCGTCCGACTTTTTTCGGCCAGGAGCTGCCAGGGCGGGATCGTTTTTATTGGCAACGAGCCCGGTTCCTATTTCCGAAAACCGGAAATTTTGTTTACATTTGTTGGAAGAAAGACAGGAGAGGCGGCTATCCTTGCGGGAGAGTCTGTACGGATTGCCTCGCCTGTAAAAATCAATCGGAAAATATGGTACTTGCAGAACAGATTAAAGAGGCTATAAGACGTCAGGATACGTTGGGGAGGTGTCTTTGACATCGATCAGCGAAGAATAGAACTCCAGAACGAGGAGGAGAAGACGCAGGTTCCGGGCTTTTGGGATAATCCCGACAAGGCCCGCGAACAGTTGCGCCGCGTGGCGGGAATCAAGGAGTGGGTCGAGGAGTACGATGCTGTGGTCAAGGAGGTCGAAGACCTGCGGTTGATGCCGGAATTCGTCAAGGAGGGCGTGGTGACCGAGCAGGAGCTCGACGAGCAGTATGCGCGTGCGATGCACCGCATCGAAGAACTCGAATTGCGCAACATGCTGCGCCGTGACGAGGACCGTATGGGCGCTATCATGGATATCAATTCCGGTGCGGGCGGTACCGAGGCGCTCGACTGGGCGGGGATGCTGCTGCGCATGTACACCCGCTGGGGCGAGGCGCACGGATACAAGGTCAAGGTGCTCGACTATCAGGCTGGCGAGGAGGTAGGTGTAAAGTCCTGCACGCTCGAATTCGAGGGCGAATACGCCTACGGCTACCTCAAGAGCGAAAACGGCGTGCACCGCATGGTGCGCCTGTCGCCGTTCAACGCCAATAACAAGCGGCAGACGACTTTCGCGTCGGTGTTCGTGTCGCCGGCGATCGACGATACGATCGAAATCACGGTCAATCCTGCGGACATCGAGTGGGATACCTTCCGGTCGAGCGGTGCGGGCGGCCAGAACGTCAATAAGGTCGAAACGGCGGTCCGGTTGCGCTATCACGGCAAGGATGCCGATACGGGCGAGCCGATCGAGTATCTGATCGAGAATATGGAGACTCGCTCGCAGTTGATGAACCGCGAAAATGCCATGCGCATCCTCAAGTCGAAACTCTACCAGCGGGAGCTGGACAAGCGCATGGCTACGCAGCAGGCACTCGAAGCTACGAAAAAACGCATCGAATGGGGTTCGCAGATCCGCTCCTACGTCTTCGACGACCGACGGGTGAAGGATCATCGTACGGGAGTCCAGACCTCGGATGTCGAGGGGGTGATGGACGGCGACCTGGACGAATTCATCAAGGCCTACCTGATGGAGTTCGGCGGACAGGCGTAAGCGTGGGGATGTGAGAATATTGCAGGGGGGCGAAAATTTTATTTTCGCCCTCCCTCTTGTTTTAAGTTTGTTTTATTCGATCGAATGGATCGAAATCGTATTTCCTGCTGCGGGTCCCCATTTTCCATTCTTTTTTTGCAGGGCGTCCGTTTCACCCCAGAATCCGTAGTCGCATTGGATGATAGCTTCCGTGAGTGAAGTGTTTATTACGATATAGCTGAAGTAGGGTGATGATCGTGGATTCGGATAATGTAAAAAGGATGAATAGCACACGGGAAATTTACTTGTATAAAAGTTGAGAGCATGTTGTGAATAAATAAAGCTTTTCGACTTTTTGACTTCGGAGTCGATAAAACTGTCAATGGCTTTTTTGTAAGATGGAATGAGTTTTAAGAACCGAATTTGTTGAGGCGCATTGCAGGGACGGTACCCTTTGATGATTCGTTGCGGTGTATAATCCATTTGGGAAAACCATCGATGCGACGATAAGTCTTCAGGACGGAAACAATCGAGATATTCTTCGTCACTTAAAATATAGACGGGAACTTCTCCCGGAAAAACCAAGTTGCCGTTGACGATCCGCCCCTGTTTGTCCGGAGAGAGTTCTTTGTTATTGAAATAATATTTTTCCATTAGGTAGTCCAAAAGTTGATAAACAGTTGTTGTTAGCTTATCGTTTGTGTCGTATATCGTCGCGGTTCGGCTTTCCTGCTCCCATTTTTCGATGAATTTTTCGATTTTTTCCGAAGACTGCTCGGAGCATGCCGTAGTGAGTTCAGAGAGTAGGCGCTCCGCTTCTGGAGTGTCTGCGCAAGGGTTACGGTTTTGGGCTTGAACGATTCCGAGTGTAGCAAAAGAAACAAAAGCGATAAGCAATACCGGCAAAAATTGGATCAGACGGTTTTTCATTTTTATATGGTATAAGTTCAGTTAATCAAAGATAGTAAATTTTCTGTTTTTGATTGACTGATATTTTTAGGTTTATCCGTTTTTTCGTATCTGTCGCTTCCGGACAGGCGGCAGATGCCGTCGCAGCGCGGAATTTACTGTCGGATGCGATCAGCCTGGTTCCGAAGGAGTCCGTATGGGTCGGTACGACCGATACGGCGATGTATTATCCCCGGCTCGCAGGGAAGCGTGTGGCCTTGCTTGCGAATCATACTTCGATGATCGGCGAACGGCATTTGGTTGATGTTCTGCACGCGAGGGGATTCGATGTGACTGCAATCTTCGCTCCGGAGCACGGATTCCGGGGAACGGCCGATCCCGGAGAACACATGGGAGGTTCCGTCGATGCGGCGACGGGTATTCCGATCCGGTCGCTCTGCGACGGGAACACGCGGAGGCCTTCCGACGAGGCGATGCACTCGTTCGAGGTGGCGTGAACAGGTTGGATGCGGGCGTGTTATACCTAAATTATATAGAGCGATTGGATGCCTGCGTAGGTTTCGAGCGGGAAGCCATTGGTCCGGATCGGCCCAATCTCAACAGAATGCTCATCGACGGACCGATTCTCGAAGAACGATACGAGGCGGGGGGGGGAATATGTGTGCCGGATGATTGTCGAGGGATATGCTGCGGAGGAGATCCGCAACCGGTGGCGGGAGGATATCGGGTTGTCCCGTATTCAAAGAAAGCCATCTCTTTTATACGAAGAGCGACCTTTATTCCGTTCTATTCGTGAATAAAGTCTGCGAGTATGCCGGAATCGCTCGCAAAGCGGAGGAAATGTTGTTTTTTTATCCGATTTTTCAGGCCGATTCGAAATAAATTCGTATATTTGCAACCATGTCCTTTGAGTAAATTGAGGTGCAGGAACGAAGAAATTTCCATAAACAAACCTAATAATTTTTTAATGCGTATGAAAATCAAAACATTTATGTTTGCTGCTTTGGCAGCATTTGCGACCTTGTTCGCTGGTTGTAGCGACGACGAAAACAAAACCAACGGTGACAATAACGGAACGGGAGGAGATCCTGTCGAGAGCGAATATAAGGTGACGTTCTCCGACACGTCTTATTACAGTTCGGTTGCTACGTTCGAGGCGATTACAGAGAATGCCAAGTCCCAGTCTTTTATGGCTGTGGTGTTTGAGACGGCGTTCCTGGAGCAGCAAATTCCCGGAATTACGGATAATGATATTGCGAAAGGTGTCATCAACTATTATAAGGCGGAATATATGTCGCAAGGAGCCACTGTTGCTGATATTTACAATGTGCTTACTCAGCAGGGACGGTTGCATGGTAGTGTAACTCCTTTGGAATTGGATGTCCCCGGTTTGTCGGCGGGTACATCCTACTCGGTTGTCGTTGCCGGTATCAACGAGAACCTTGAAATTGTCGCTAACGGAATCGTTGCCGAGTTTACGACGAAGACATTGCCCGGCCTGGAGGAGGAGAATTGTACTTTCGAATGGACGGTTGAGCCTAAATCGACGTCTGTAACAATGAGTTTTACTCCTTCCGATAAGGAGGTGCCCTACTTCTTCTATGCGCTGACAGCTGAAGAGTATAGTTCGGAATGTCAAAACGACCCCGCGATACTGAAAGAGCTGCTCCCCTCTTTTATCGCTAACTTGGCCAAGGCTTACCAGATGTCTGTTTCCGAGTTTATGGAGAAACAGCGGATGACGGGTGATTTGGAGGAGTTCACTCTTACTGGTTTGCTGCCTAAAACGGGGTATGTCGTATTCGTGTGCGGTATGGATGAGTACGGTCGTCCGACGACGGATGTCAGCGTGAAGGACTTTGAAACGTTGGAATATGTCGCTTCGGATGCTACGGTGGAGAGCGTGGATGTCCGTCTGTATGACGGTGAGGAGGCTTCGTCAATTGATCCGACTACGTATAAGCCCGATGATTACGGAGGTGCCTATTTCTTGCGATACGTACCCCAGTTCTCCGAAGAGTGTGCCGAGGTTTGGAATATGTTGGTGATCGATGTGGATTTTTCGGGTGAGTCTGACGACGTGGTTTTGTCTTACATTATGGGTATGGGCTTTGATGCAAATACTTCTATGATGGATATAGTCAAGCTTCCTGAGGGCCTTATGGTTTACGCTTATATCGTAGCACAGAACGAGGCCGGAGAGTATGGTAATATTTACCGATGTGAACCGTTCGAGGTGAGCAAGGCTAACCTCAGTCCGGTGGAGGAACTTTTCCCCGAGTCTAATTCGAAGAGCGGAATCTCTTCCGTAGCTTTCAGTTCGGTGGGCAAGATGTGTCCGAAGACCGTAAATTCGATGAAAATCGTTAGCGTGTTGTAATTCGGCCGCTGACCGAAACCGAAGATTCCCGAAGTAATTTCGGGAATCTTTTTTTGCGTCTTTCGGAACCGGGGAGGAGCAGCTGGAGGAAATTCCGGGAATTGAGTCCGAAATATTTGGCACTTTGTGGAAAAGTATTTAATTTAGTAAAAAATATCGCAATGATATACTTTGGTGGATCTCTTTGGGAATGTAGCGCCAAGTCCCTCCGAGGAGGGAATGTCGGGGAGAATTGCATTACAGACGCAGCCACAAGCTGCGAATAGGCGACCCTTGCGATGCTGCGATCTCGGATGATGGTACATTGAAATATATAATTGCCCAAAATGTTTATTGCAATGAGTGTATCTGTGAACAAGACATATTCGGCGGCCGATTTGAAATTCCTCAATTTGCTTTCGGAGAAATTCCCGACCATTGCCGACGCTACGACTGAAATCATCAACCTGGAGGCTATTCTGAACCTTCCCAAAGGTACCGAGCATTTCCTTACGGACCTTCACGGTGAATACGAGGCTTTCCGCCACGTGCTGAAGAACGCTTCGGGCGTGATCCGGCAAAAGGTGCACGAGGTTTTCAACAATACTTTGCGCGAATCCGAAATGACGGAGCTTTGTACGCTGATCTACTATCCCGCCGAGAAGCTGCAACTCATCAAGCAGAAGGAATCGAATCTGGACGACTGGTATAAGGTTACGCTCAACCAGCTGACAGAGGTCTGCCGGGCCGTTTCGGTCAAATACACCCGCTCGAAGGTGCGCAAGATGCTGCCTCCGGATTTTTCCTATGTCATTCAGGAGCTTCTCCACGAATCCGATTCGCCGGGATCGCCCAAACAGAGTTATTTCAACGGGATTCTTAATTCGATCATCTCGATCGGACGGGCGGATGCTTTCATTATCGCCATGAGCAATGTGATCCAGTGCCTGACGATCGACCGTCTGCATATCATCGGCGATATTTTCGATCGGGGGCCCGGTCCGCACTTCATTTTCGATACGCTGGCCCAGTACAAGATGTACGATATCCAGTGGGGTAATCACGACATTCTTTGGATGGGCGCTGCGGCGGGAAATTTAGCTTCGATCGCCAATGTGATCCGTGTGTCGGCCCGCTATGACAATCTCGATGTGTTGGAGGACGGCTACGGCATCAATCTGCTGCCGCTGGCCCGCTTCGCCATGGAAGTTTATGAGAACTCACCCTGCAAGCCCTACCAGCCCAAAGTGATGCAGAATTCGGGCGTTACGGAGCGCGATGTACTGCTGATGGCCCAGATGCACAAGGCGATTTCGGTGATCCAGTTCAAGATCGAGGGACAGATGATCAAGCGCCATCCCGAATACAAGATGGAGGGGCGGGCTTTGTTGGAGAAAATCGACTACGAGAAGGGAACCATCGAGATCGACGGCAAGGATTATCCCTTGAAGGACGCCGACTTTCCGACGGTCGATCCCCGGGATCCTTATAAGCTGACTCCGGGCGAAGATCAGCTTATTCGTACGTTGCAAGCCTCGTTCCTGAACAGCGACAAACTACAGAAACATATCCGGCTGCTCTTTTCGAAGGGCAGTATGTATCTGATCGTCAATTCGAACCTGATGTACCACGCTTCGATTCCGATGACCGACGAAGGGGAGTTCAAAACAGTCATCGTGGACGGAAAACCCTATGCCGGACGGAGCCTGCTGGACAAACTGGACCGCCTGACCCGGGAGGCCTATTTCGGTGGCAATGGGGCCAAGAGTCAGCAGATGGCGCTCGATTACATGTGGTACTTGTGGTGCGGCCCCGAATCCCCGTTCTTCGACAAGGCCAAGATGGCAACGCTGGAGCGTTACCTGATCGAGGACAAGAAGACGCACCACGAGGAGAAGGGAGCTTATTACAAGCATTTGGATGATACGAAGATGTGCAGTATGATTCTTTCGGCTTTCGGACTCGATCCAGAGAAATCCCATATCATTTCGGGACACGTGCCCGTGAAGACCTGCAAGGGCGAAAGTCCCATCAAGGCCGGCGGCAAGCTGCTGATGATCGACGGCGGATTTTCCAAGGCGTACCATTCCGAAACGGGCATCGCCGGTTATACGTTGATTTACAATTCGCACGGGCTGCAACTGGTGCAGCACGAGCCTTTCGAGTCGGCGGTCAAGGCCGTCGAGGAGGGAAAGGACATCATCTCTACGAAGGTGATCGTCGAGGCGACGACCGACCGCATCACGGTGCGCGATACGACTATCGGCAAGGAGTTGCAGGTGCAGATCGACGACCTGAAGAACCTGCTGGCGGCCTATCGCAGCGGCCAGATCAAGGAACGTAAGTAACCGAAGGCAGCATTGCTGCGAAATATCCGTGTCCGGGGGACTCCTTTTATCCGGTCGGAATTCTGCGAAAGACGACTTTCGAAGGAGCGAATCGGTCTTTTCGGTTCGGCAGTAAGGCGGGGGATAAAAGCGGGCCGCAGCTATTACGCTGCGGCCCGCTTCTACGATATAGACGAAATTGAAAATCATTCCCATTCTATCGGCTCACCGCTCCAGCGATCCCAATCTTTCCACCGCTCGGTGGTCGCACGGACGGCTTCTTCATAGTCCTCATTGGTGATATGAATCGTCCATCGCACGGCACGGGGGCGGTCCGGGAACTCTTCATACTCCCAACGGGCCGGGTCGCGCGGCGTTCCGACCATCTCTTCCGTCATAGGCTTTATAAAATTATAAAGCATCGCGGTATCTTTCTCCGGACCTAAAGTCCCGGCCTTATCGTTTCGGTAATAAATTTCTAAATAATCTAAGCCTTTGTTCAAGTCTTTGATTAATACCTGATCCATATCGAAATTCAAACCCGCGCAATTTTCTATACAACACCAATGCGTAGCTTGTTCCTTCGGCTTGAGGTAGTAGAAGAATCCGTATGGGTTCCTTCGTACTCTTGCAGCAATGTACAGCGGCTGGTCGCTGGCATTTCGCATACGGAAGTACGTGTAATAGAGACTGGGTTCCTCGTCCTTTATGTTATCCTCCATCGAATGATACATCTCCTTATACTCTTCTGAAGGCTGTACCGGCTGTTCTTCCGGCGGAGTTTCCGGTGCCGGACTTTCCGCTTTGTCGGAACAACTCAACGGAGCCAAGAACAGGAGCAAGGCTCCTAACGATAAATAGACACGTGCTTTCATAATTAGGTAGGTTTTAGGTTGAACGATCGTCGCCTGCAACGGTATGCCTTCGATCCTTTTCCACGCGCCTCTTCCGGAATGCTTGCGGCCATTGTGCCGCGAGCTTCCCCTTTCACGGGCTGAAACAGGCATTAGACATTGCGGGATACGCTTCTCCCGCGATGTTTCTGTGCTCTATAATTAAGTATAATAGATAGATTCTGCAAACGGAAAGGTTCGTTTGCGGCAAAATCCCTGTACACGTGTCTTTCGATGTCCTGTGATGCACGGCCCCGCCGCTATCGTCCGATGTATTTCGACCTTTCCGCGAAATCCCTTTCGAGGGTGCTTCGGGGCGTATCGAATTAACGGTCGGCGGAATCGTGATCTGCCGTTGAAATCGGCTGGAAAACTGTTGTGAATCCCTGACCGGCGGCAGGCCGTATGGGTGGATCGGCCCCGGGTTTCGGGCGTGTCGGCAGATCCACTTGGGAATAGACAATAAAAAAGCTCTTCCTTTCGAGGGAAGAGCTTTTTTATGCCTTCTTGTAAAATTATTCGGGCTTGATCGCTTCGCTCGGGCAAACGCCTGCGCAGGTGCCGCAGTCGATGCACTTGTCAGGATCGATTACATAAACATCACCGGCCGAGATTGCCTCTACCGGACATTCGTCGATACATGTGCCGCAAGCTACGCACAAATCGGGACTAATTTTGTAAGCCATTTTTTTGTATTGTTTAAGTTGTGTGTTGACGGTGCAAATATAAAAATTTATTTAATCATATCAAAGCCCGTATAAGGAATTAACGCTTCAGGAATCCGGATGCCGTCGGGCGTCTGGTTGTTCTCCAGCAGGGCCGCCACGATGCGGGGTAGGGCCAGCGAGGAGCCGTTGAGCGTGTGTGCCAGCCGCGTCTTTTTGTCGGCATCCTTGTAGCGGAGTTTCAGGCGGTTGGCCTGGAACGACTCGAAATTCGACACGGACGACACTTCGAGCCAGCGTTTCTGCGCTTCGGAATATACCTCGAAATCATAAGTCAGCGCCGAGGTGAAGGACATGTCGCCGCCGCAGAGTCGGAGGATGCGGTAGGGCAGCTCCAGTGCCTTGACGATGCTTTCGACGTGGGCCACCATGCCGTCCAGCGCCTCGTAACTCTTTTCGGGAAGGCTCAACTGTACGATCTCCACCTTGTCGAACTGGTGCAGACGGTTCAGTCCGCGCACATCCTTGCCGTACGACCCGGCTTCGCGGCGGAAACAGGGGGTGTAGGCGGTCATCTTCACCGGAAAATCCTTCTCGTCGAGAATCACGTCGCGGTAGATGTTCGTCACGGGCACTTCGGCCGTCGGAACGAGGTAGAAGTTGTCCGCCGTGGCGTGGTACATCTGTCCCTCCTTGTCGGGCAGTTGTCCCGTGCCGAAGCCGGAGGCTTCATTGACCATGACCGGAGGCTCCACTTCCAGATACCCGGCCCGCGTGTTGCAGTCGAGGAAGAAGTTGATGAGCGCACGCTGCAACCGGGCGCCCTGTCCCTTATAAACGGGGAACCCCGCGCCGGTGAGCTTTACGCCCAGGTCGAAGTCGATGATGTCGTATTTGCGGGCCAGCTCCCAGTGGGGCAGCGGGTTTTCGGGCAATTGCGTATAGCTTTCGACCAGTTTCACAACCAGATTGTCTTCCGCCGTTTTGCCTTCGGGCACGATGTCGGCCGGGAAGTTCGGCAGGGTGACGATCGCGGCCTGAAGAGCATCCGAAACCTCTTTGAATTCGGCATTCAGCGCGTTCGACCGCTCCTTGAGGGACGCGACTTCCGCTTTTTTGGCTTCGGCTTCGTCGCGCCGTCCCTGACCCATCAATGCACCGATCTGTTTGGCCGCCTGGTTCTGTGTGGCCAGACATTCGTCCAGTTCGTGCTGGATCGCCTTGCGGCGGTCGTCCAGTTTTTCGATTTCGGCGATTACCGGAGCGGCGTCCACTCCTTTTTTTGCCAGACGGCGGATGGCCGCCTCGCGGTCGTCCCTGAGTTGCTTGATCGTAAGCATGGTCTTGAAATATTACGTGTTCGGAGAGCAAAATTACAAAACAAACCCCAATCGCAAGCACATTTGCCGATTATTTTTTACTTTTGCCCCGAGATAAGACACGCCTCGACGCGGCCCGGGGGAACCGGATGTCGTTTCGGGTTTTTTCTTCGGCATATTTTCCGACAAAGCACCGTGAAATCCATCGAATTACTCGCTCCCGCCAAAGATTTGCAGGCGGCCGTCGCTGCGGTCGATTACGGCGCCGACGCCCTCTATATCGGAGGCGCCCGCTTCGGTGCGCGCCACGCGGCGGGCAATTCTGCGGAGGAGATCGCCCGAGCGGTAGAGTATGCCCATCAATACGGTGTACGGGTGCATGCTACGCTCAATACGTTGCTCTATGACGGCGAGTTGGCCGAAGCCGAGCGGCAGGCCAGGGAGCTGATCGCCGCCGGGGTGGACGCCCTGATCGTGCAGGACATGGCGCTGCGGCGGATGAATCTGCCGGTCGAGCTGCACGCTTCGACGCAGGCGGCCACACGTACGCCGGAGCAGGCGCTTTTTCTGGAGCGCTGCGGCTTTGCCCGCGTGATTCTGGAGCGGGCCTTGTCGCTCGACGAGATCCGGACGATCCGCGCCGCCTGCGGGGTCGATCTGGAGTGTTTCGTCCACGGGGCGATCTGCGTGGGGTACAGCGGCCGCTGTTTCCTGTCGCGTTCGATGAGCGAACGCAGCGGTAACCGGGGCGCTTGCAGCCAGCCCTGCCGCCTGACCTACGATCTGGTGGACGAGTCCGGGCGTACGGTCGTCAAGGGGCGGCATTTGCTGTCGGTGCGGGATTTGAATTTGTCGGACCGTATAGGCGAGCTGATCGATGCGGGGATTACCTCGTTCAAGATCGAGGGACGCCTGAAGGATATCGGATATATCAAAAATGTCGTAAGTTATTACCGCCAGCGGATTGATCGGGCGCTCGCGTCGCGGCCGGGATTCTGCCGCTCGTCGGTGGGAGAGAGCCGGCCGGACTTTCAGCCGGATCCTTCGAAGAGTTTCACGCGGGGCGAGTCGGAGTATTTCTTCGACGGTCGCCGGGCGGGAGTCGCATCGTTCGACACGCCCAAAGCTGTCGGCGAACCGTTGGGGCGCATTGTGCGGGTCGATCGAGGGAGTTTTACGCTCTCCGGGCCGTGTGATCTGGCTCCCGGTGACGGCATCTGTTTGCTGACCCGGAACGGGTTGGCGGGTACCAATGTCAATGAAGTGGCCGGAAGCCGCATCGTGCCCAACCGGATGGAGGGCGTCGTTGCGGGGGCGGAGGTGTTCCGCAATTTCGACCGCCGCTTTTCGTTGGCCCTCGACCGCAGCCGTACGCGGCGCGTGATTCCCGTGCGTGCCGACGCGGCGATAACGCCGCTGCGAGTAACGGTGCGTTTTACCGATTGCGAGGGAGTTGCGGCCGAGGTTACGCGCGACGGGGTGTTCGAACCGGCGAAAGATTCCCGGAAGATGTCGGAAACCGTCGCCGCACAACTTTCCCGCAGCGGAGATACGATTTTCGACGTGCGGGAGGTTCGCTCCGAAGGGTGCGACCGTTTCGTGCCGGTGTCGCTGCTGGCGGAGCTGCGCCGCGAAGGATTGGAGCGTTTGCGGCGGGCGCGGCTCGACCGCCCTGTCGTCCATGCGATTCTGCCCGAGGATCGATCGGCGCCCTATCCGTCGAAAGTCCTTACGGCCGAGGAGAATGTTACGAATCGTCTGGCCGAGGAGTTTTACCGCGATCACGGGGTGCGGCAAATTGCACGCGGACTCGATCTGGAACCTGCGACGGCAGGGCATCCGGTCATGCGTTCGGCCTATTGCATTCGGCGTGAGATCGGACAGTGCCTGAAGGAGCATCCGACGCTGAAAGGAGAGCTGTTTCTGATGCGCGGCCGGTTCCGATACCGGCTCCGGTTCGACTGTGCCCGGTGCGAAATGAGCCTGATCGACGAGAGCGATCGAAAATAACAAAAGAGTCCCGCGCTTTCGATTGGCCGGATCGGTCTGATTATTTCGGCGGTGGAAGTTGCGGGCGAGTTCCGTTTCTGCGGGCGGCTCGGTGAAATTTGTTCGGCTTGCGCCTGTTCGCCGCAGGCCGGTAAAAGAAGTAGGATGTCGGCAGTATGCCGTGTACGAACCGGATAATTCGTTATATGCTGTATGATTAAAGATAATTCCATGTTTGAAGCCCTGATTCCCCGATTCCCCGACTACGAACTGATCGATTCCGGCGATTTCGAGAAACTCGAACGTTTCGGCCGTTATGTCGTGCGCCGTCCCGAACCGCAGGCCATCTGGCGGCGGAGTCTTACGGAGGAGGAGTGGCGCCGCCTGGCCGACGCCTCGTTCCTGCGTGACGGACGCAGCGAAGAACGCGGGGAGTGGCGGTTGCGGTCCGGGATGCCGTCCCGGTGGACGGTGGACTATGCCTATGAAGGGATGCGGCTGCGCATGCGCTTGGGCCTCACTTCGTTCAAACACGTGGGGCTTTTCCCGGAGCAGGCGGCCAACTGGAATTTCATCTACGACAACTGTGTGCGGATGAGAGCGGAGGAACGGACGCCGAAGGTCCTGAATCTCTTTGCCTATACGGGCGGAGCGACGCTCGCGGCCCGGGCGGCGGGAGCCGATACGACCCACGTGGATTCGGTCAAACAGGTCGTGACCTGGGCGCGGGAGAATATGGAGCAGAGCGGTTTGGAGGGGGTGCGCTGGATCGTCGAAGACGCGCTCAAATTCGTGCAGCGCGAAGTGCGGCGAGGTAACCGCTACAACGGAATTATCCTCGATCCCCCGGCTTACGGACGGGGTGCCAACGGCGAAAAGTGGATTCTGGAGGATAACATCGGCGAGATGCTCGAATGTTGCGCCCGGTTGTTGGAGCCGCGCGGAGCGTTTCTGGTGTTGAACCTCTATTCGATGGGGTTGTCGGCAACGCTCGCTTCGACCGCCGTGCGACAGGCCTTCGGCACGCCGTTTGAGGAACAATTCGGAGAACTCTGCTTCGACGACCGGGCCGGCAAGCGGCTTCCCCTGGGGACGTACTGTCGTTTTGTCAGGTAGCCGACGATCGGTTTGCCGGTACGGGGCAGAGCGGTTTTGAAAAACTTATGAAATTATGACTACGCTCTCTATTGTACTGGGTATCCTGACCTGGTGTCTTATTTCCGTACTGATCGGGCTCGTCGGCAGCCGCCGCAAGATCGGATTCGCCTGGACGTTCGTTTTAAGTCTGATCCTTACGCCTGTCGTGGGCCTTATCGCGGCTCTGACCTCGCCGAGACTGCCGCACGGAGGCGAGAAATGGGGCTTCGTGCACATCGGATTCATGGTGCTTACGGCATTGGCCCTGATCTCTTTCCTGGTAGTGCTCTTTACGGGCGGCATCTTCTTCGTCGCCGGAGGAGAGTAAGCGCGGTTAAAGATAGATCGCGATGCCTGCGGCAGCCGAGAGGACGATCAGCAGGATCGGATTGAGTTTGAAGTAGGAGCCTGCGAGTACGCCGCCGAAGAGAATCCAACTCCAGAAGTCGATGAAGCTGGCGTCGCCTGCGTCCTGCGGAAACATCAGCAGGAGCGCGGCCGCCCCAATCATGCCGATCACTACCGGGCGGAGTCCCCGCATGGCGCCGCTTACCAGCGGATTGCCCTTGAGTCGGGCGATGTAGCGGGCGACTAGAATCATCAGCGTCATCGACGGCAGGCAGACCGCGAAAGTCGCAATGACCGAGCCCAGAATACCGTACCATACGCTGCCGCTTTGCATTCCAACTGTGTAACCCACGTAAGTCGCCGAATTGATGGCGATGGGGCCGGGCGTGATCTGCGATACGGCCACGATGTCGGCGAATTCGGCGTTGGTCATCCAGGCGTGCTGGACGACCACTTCGTTCTGGATCAGCGACAGCATGGCATAACCGCCGCCGAAGCCGAAGAATCCGATTTTCAGATAGCTGACGAACAGTTCCCAGAATATCATTGCTTACTCTTTTTTGCGATAGACAATTCCCAGACGATGCCTGCACCTGCACCGGCGGCAAGAATCAGTACCGGTGAAAGACCCAGCCACCAGATCAGTCCGGCCAGTGCGGCGGCCAGCACGATCATGCTCCAGTGCATGCCCCGCGTGAGGGTGACCAGCGGAGCGATGATCAGGGCAACGACCGCCGGGCGCATTCCTTTGAAGGCTGCATCGACGACGGGGTTCTGACGGATGCCCGCGAAGAAGAGGGCGATCGCCAGGATGATGAGGAACGACGGCAGCACGGCGCCCAGCAGCGATGCGCAGGCGCCTCGGAGCCCCGAGCGTTTGTATCCGACGAAGACGGCCGTGTTGATCGCAATAGGGCCGGGGACCGATTGTGCCAGGGTCAGCAGGTCGAGAAATTCCGAAGCGGGGATCCACTTGCGGTGGTCGATCACCTCGCGTTGGATCAGCGGGATCATGGCGTAGCCGCCTCCGAAGGTGAAGAGTCCGATTTTGAAAAACGACCAGAATATTTCCCAAAGTTGTTTCATTGTACCGGTTTTGAAGACGGTTGTCTGTCGTCCGTTCCGATTTCGGATTCGTTGGCGGCAGCCACCAATGCGGTCGCCATGACGGCGGCCGTTTCCGTGCGCAGGCGCTGCGAGCCGAGCGTGATTTCGCGGAAACCTCCCCGGACGGCCAGGTCGATCTCTTCGGGCGAGAAGTCCCCTTCCGGCCCGATCAGAACCAGTACGTCGCCTCCTTTGTGCAGGATGTGGGGCAGAAATGCCTTGCCCAGGGCCGAACGGGGAGCGTCGCAGTGGGCGATGAATTTCTGTCCGTCGAAGGGCTGCTTGATGACCTGTCGCAGCGGAGTTATTTCGTGCAGGCGGGGGTGGTAGGCTTTGAGCGACTGTTTCACGGCAGCCGTGATGACCTTGTTCTCCCGTTCGGGCTTGAGCGTGCGTCGCTCGCTATGCTCCGTGGCGAGGGGGATGATCTCCGCGACCCCGATTTCCGTGGCTTTTTCGAGGAACCATTCGAACCGGTCGTTGTTTTTCGTCGGGGCGACGGCCATCGTCAGGCGGTAGGGCAGCTTGCCGAATTCGCTGTTGGTGTCGCGCACCCGCACCCGGCAGCGTTTGGGATTGTCGTCCACGATTTCACAGCGGTAGAGGTTACCGCGGCCGTCGGTGATGTGCAGCTCTTCGCCGCAGGCCATGCGAAGCACGCGGATGCAGTGTTTCGACTCTTCCTCGCTGAGCGTATATTCCGGAGGAACGATATCGGGGGCGTAAAACAGTTGCATTTTTTATAAATTGTTTACCTTTGCAAAGGTAAATAAAATCCAACGAACCGATGAAGCGATATTCTTTATTTTTAATTTCATTGATTCTGCTTATGACTACGGGATGCAACCAGCGTAAAGAGGTGGCGGAGAATCCGTTCTTCGAGGAGTGGGAAACGCCCTACGGCGTGCCTCCTTTCGACCGGATCCGGCCCGAACACTTTCTGCCTGCCTTCCAGCGGGCGATGTCGATTCAGGAAGCCGAGATCGACGCTATCAAATCCAACGGCGATCAGCCCTCTTTCGAGAATGTCATCCTGGCTTACGACCGTTCGGGTTTGATGCTGGAGCAGGTGGGGCTGGTTTTCAACATGCTCTGTTCGGCCGACGTGAACGATCAGTTATTGGCGGCGAAAGAGCAGGCGATGCCGTTGCTGGCCGCCCATCGGGACAATATTCTGCTCGACGAGGTGCTTTTCGACAAGATCAAAGCCGTTTACGACCGTCGCGGCAGCCTCGGCCTCGATGCCGTGCAGACGCGCCTGGTGGAGAAGATTTACGGTAAGTTCGTGCGGGCGGGAGCGCTGCTCGATCCGCAGCAGAAGGAGCGGTTGCGTCAAATTAACGGCGAATTGGCGCTGCTGCCCGTGAAATTCGGCAATAATGTTCTTCGGGCGACGAATGATTTCGTGTTGAAACTGACTGATAAACAGCTTGACGGACTTCCTGCAAGCGTGCAGGGCATAGCCCGGGAGAAGGCTGCGGAGCTGGGGATGAACGATGCGTGGGTCGTTACGCTCGACGCTTCCAGCCGGATTCCGTTTCTCACGTATTCTACTCAGCGCGACTTGCGGGAGCAGTTGTACAAAGCATATATCGACCGTTGCAACGAAGGCAGCGAGTACGATAACCGCTCTCTGGTGAACGATTTCGCCCGCCTGCGTAACGAGAAAGCCCGCTTGCTGGGCTATCCCTCCTATGCGGCTTATGTGACGGCCGACCAGATGGCCGGAACGCCCGCTGCCGTTTATGAGTTGTTGAACGAAGTGTGGACGCCGGCGCTCGATCGCGCCAAGGAAGAGATGGCCGAGATGAATACGATGTTGCAGCGGGATGTGCCGGGGGCGACGTTCGAACCCTGGGATTGGTGGTATTACGCCGAAAAGGTGCGCAAGGACAAATATGCGCTCGACGATGCTACGCTGCGGCCCTATTTTTCGCTCGAAAATGTTCGGGAAGGCGCTTTTTCGCTGGCGAACCGGCTTTACGGGATTACGTTCCGTCCGTTGGTCGCACCGGTTTACCACAAGGATTGCTCGGTATATGAGGTGCTCGACGTGGACGGGACTCATTTGGGCGTGCTCTATTTCGACTTTTTTCCGCGCAGCGGCAAGAGCAGCGGTGCGTGGTGTACCGCGTTCCGCAGCCAGCGCTACGAAGGCGACGAACGCATCGCTCCTGTGGTCGCCATCGTATGCAATTTTACTCCGCCGACCAAATTGACGCCTTCGCTGCTTACGCTCGATGAGGTCCAGACCCTTTTTCATGAGTTTGGGCACGGGCTGCATGCGCTTTTCGCCGACGTGAAATATCGGTCGCTCGGCAGGGTGGAGGGCGATTTCGTGGAGCTCCCTTCGCAGATCATGGAGAATTGGGCGACCGAACCCGAAGTGCTGCGCCACTATGCGATCAATTATACGACGGGAGAGGTGATTCCCGAACGCTTGATCAAGCGCATCCGCGAAAGCGGCAAGTTCAACCAGGGCTTCATTGTCACCGAACTGGTAGCTGCCGCTCTTACCGATATGGATATTCACGCTATTACGGAGTACGAACCTTTCGATGTGAACGAGTTCGAAGCCGATGCCGTGTACGGTCGCCGGGGATTGATCCCGCAGATACAGCCCCGCTACCGCTATCCCTATTTCCTGCATATTTTCGATGGGGGCTATGCGTCGGGATACTATTTCTATATCTGGGCGCAGGTCCTCGACAAAGACGCTTTCCGGGCCTTCGAACAGACCGGCGACGTATTCGACCGTGCGACCGCCCGGAAATTCCGGACGCTGCTTTCTCGGGGCGGTTCGGCGGACGGTATGACCCTCTACCGGGATTTTCGCGGGGCCGATCCTGATAAACGGGCGATGCTCGTGGCCTGTGGCCTGATGGAGGAGCTGCCCGAAGAACCTGCCGACAGCCTTGCCGTGCCCGTCGTGACCCTCGAACCGAATGAAAAGCCTAAAATCTAATTTAACCGATGAAAAAGATTGTTATGACATTTTTAACCGCTTTGGCAGCCGGATGCGCGGACCATACGATGCCCGTTGCCCAGCTGCCTGAAATTGATACGAACAACCCCTTGCTCGCGGAGTGGAATACGCCGCACGAAACCCCGCCGTTCGACCGGATCCGGGTGTCCGATTACGAACCGGCGTTCGATGCCGCGATCGCTGTGTCGCGTGCCGAAATCGACGCGATCGTAAACAATCCAGCCAAGCCGACCTTCAATAATACGATCGTGGCGCTCGATCGTCAGGGCCGGCTGCTTTCGCGGGTCGAAGGTATTTTTTTCAACCTGCTCGAAGCGGATGCTACGCCCGAGATGCAGCAGGTGGCCGAGAACGTACAGCCCAAATTGACGGCCCTGTCCAACGACATATCGCTCAACCCGCAGCTCTTCGAGCGTGTGAAGGCCGTCTATGAACATCCGGGGTGGTTCCTTTCGAAAGAGGACAAGAAATTGCTGGAGGAAACCTATAACGGTTTCGTGCGCAGCGGTGCGAACCTTTCCGATGAGGACAAGGAACTGTACCGGCAATATTCGACCGAACTTTCGGAGCTTTCGCTCCGGTTCAGCCACAATGTGCTGGCTGCCACGAATGCCTTTACGATCAATATCACGGATCCGGCGCAGGTGGCCGAGCTTCCCGATTTCGTGCGGGACGGTATGGCCGCCGAAGCCAAGGCCCGTGGCGAGCAGGGATGGACGGTGACGCTTCAGGCGCCGAGTTACGTCCCTTTCATGGAGTATTCGACCAACCGCGAGCTGAAGGAGAAGCTTTGGAGAGCCAGCAACTCCCTCTGCTTGGGCGGTGAGTTCGACAATACGGAGAACATCAAGCGGATGGTCAATCTGCGTTTGAAGATCGCCAACCTGTTGGGGTATCCGACGTACGCCGATTACGTGCTGGCCGACCGAATGGCTGAAAACGCGCAGACGGTCAATGCTTTCCTGGATGAATTGCTTGCCCAGACCAAGGAGTATGCCGTGAAGGATTACAATACGATCGGGGAGTATGCCCGCTCGCAGGGTTTCGAAGGCGAGGTCATGCCCTGGGATATGGCTTATTACTCGGAGAAGTACCGCCATGAGAAATACGAGCTCAACGAGGAGTTGGTGAAGCCTTACTTGCAGTTGGACAGTGTGAAGCGGGGGGTATTCCTGCTTGCCAATAAGCTCTACGGCCTTAATTTCACGCCGAATCCCGAAGTCCCGGTCTATCATCCCGAGGTGACGGCTTACGACGTGACCGACAAGGACGGTCGCTTCCTGGCGGAACTTTACCTCGACTTCTTCCCCCGGGCTACCAAACGCGGCGGGGCTTGGGAAACCGAGTTCCGGAGCGTTTCAATCGTCGAGGAACACGAAACCCGCCCGCTGGTGTCGCTGGTGATGAACTTCACCAAGCCGACCGATACGACTCCTTCACTGCTTACTTTCAGTGAATTCGAAACTTTCCTGCATGAGTTCGGACACGCGCTGCACGCCATTCTTTCGGAGGGAGAGCACGAGTCGATCAGCGGTACGCACGTATATCAGGATTTCGTCGAGCTGCCTTCGCAGATCATGGAGAATTGGGCGACCGAGAAAGAGTTCCTCGACTTGTGGGCCGTGAATTACAAGACCGGAGAACCGATTCCTGCCGACCTGATTGCCAAGATCGTCGCCGCAGAGAACTATCAGGCGGCTTATTTCAATGTCCGCCAGTTGCTGTACGGGCTCAACGACATGGCATGGCATTCGATCGACAAGCCGTTCGAGGGCGATGTCGAACTGTTTGAACGGACGGCGATGGCTCCGGCTCAGGTACTCCCGGTTGTCGAGGGTGCTGCGATGTCGCCGGCTTTCAGCCACATTTTTGCCGGCGGATATGCTGCGGGCTATTACGGTTACAAGTGGGCCGAGGTGCTGGCGGCCGATGCCTTCTCGCTGTTCAAGGAGAAGGGTATTTTCAATCCCGAAGTGGCGGAGGCTTTCCGCCGCGAAATTCTCTCGAAGGGCGGTCACGAACATCCGATGACGCTCTATGTGAATTTCCGGGGACACAAGCCCGAAACCAAGGCTCTGATCGAAAAGATGGGGCTCGAAAAATAGAGTTGTTGTCGGCGTGGGTTTCCCATCCTGAAAATCGAAAGGGCTGCCTACAGAGGCAGCCCTTTTCGTGTGAGTGTATAGAAGACCGGGACGATCGAGAACGGATGTGGTATGTCGCGCGAATCGTTTGTGCGGGGAAGAGTAGTTATTTTGACAATAAAACCACCCGTGCAATGGTAGCACGGGTGGTTTATATTTTGATGATTGCTGGCGGGATCAGAACTTGCTTGTAACGGGATCAGAACTCCGAGGTGAAGTAAAATCTGATGTCCTTGAAGTTTTCCTGCGCCAGGGCCAGGGCATAGCTGGTGTCGGCCAGAAATACATCGCGGCCGTGCTTGTCGATGGCCATGTTCGTATGTTTGCGCCGTTTGAAGTCGGCCAGCTGCTCGGCGTTGTCGCTCTCGATCCAGCAGGCTTTGTAGATGGAGATCGGCTCCCAGCGGCAGGCGGCGTTGTATTCGTGCGCCAGGCGGTATTCGATCACCTCGAATTGCAGGGCGCCCACCGTGCCGATGATTTTGCGGCCGTTGAGCGACGAGGTGAAGAGCTGCGCCACGCCTTCGTCCATGAGCTGATCGATGCCTTTGGCCAGTTGCTTGAATTTCAGCGGATCGGCATTCTCGATATAACGGAACTGTTCGGGTGCGAAGGAGGGAATGCCTGTGAATTTGAGCTTTTCGCCTTCGGTGAAGGTGTCGCCGATCTTGAAGTTGCCCGTGTCGTGCAGGCCGACGATGTCGCCCGGGTAGGCGAAGTCGATGATCGACTTTTTCTCGGCCATGAAAGCCGTCGGCGAGGAGAATTTCATCTGTTTGCCGCTGCGCACGTGCAGGAAATTCTTGTTACGTTCGAACGTGCCGGAGCAGATCTTCAGGAAGGCGATGCGGTCGCGGTGGTTCGGATCCATGTTGGCGTGGATCTTGAAGACGAAGCCTGTCATTTTCTCCTCGGCAGGCTCCACGATCCGGGTTTCGGTCGGCGCAGGGCGCGGCGAGGGGGCGATGCGGATGAAACACTCCAGCAACTCCTTCACGCCGAAATTATTGACCGCCGAGCCGAAGAAGACCGGGGCCAGCTCAGCCCGCAGGTAAGCGTCGCGGTCGAAAGCGTCGTACACGCCTTCGACCAGTTCGGTGTCTTCGCGCAGTTGCTTGGCGTAGCGTTCGGAGATGTATTCGTCCAGTTCGGGCGAGGCGAGGTCGTTGATCTCTACGGTCGAAGCGTCGGCCGTCTGCCGTTCGTCGCTCGTAAAGAGCGTGAGGTTCTTCTCGTAGATGTTGTAAACGCCCTTGAAGGTGTCGCCGCTCGAAATCGGGAATGAGAGGGGACGTACCCGGATGCGGAGTTCCTTCTCGATTTCGTCCAGCAGGTCGAAGGGATCCTTGCAGGGGCGGTCGAGCTTGTTGACGAAGACGATCACCGGGGTCTGCCGCATGCGGCAGACGTCCATCAGCTTGCGGGTCTGGGACTCGACGCCCTTGGCGCCGTCGATGACGATGATTACGGAGTCCACCGCCGTCAGCGTGCGGTAGGTATCTTCGGCGAAGTCTTCGTGGCCCGGGGTATCGAGAATGTTGATCTTGCGGCCCTGGTATTCGAAGCCCATGACGGACGTAGCGACCGAAATACCGCGCTGACGTTCGATCTCCATGAAGTCGGAGGTGGCTCCCTTCTTGATTTTATTGCTTTTGACCGCTCCCGCGACGTGGATGGCGCCGCCGAAGAGCAGCAGTTTTTCGGTCAGGGTCGTTTTACCGGCGTCCGGGTGCGCGATGACGGCGAACGTCCGCCGGCGGGTGATCTCTTCCTGTAAGGTCATAAACGGTAATAAAGATTGTGGGTGAGTTCTCTTGCAGATTATTTATTGTCCGGTTTGGGGTAGTCGGAGTTGTAGTGGCAGCCGACCGACTCTTTCAATGCGCTGCCTTGTTTGATGACCAGGTAGGCCACGGCGATCATGTTGCGCAGTTCGCACAGCTCGCGATTGGGCTTGATCTTGTTGTGTAGCTCTTCGGTCTCTTCGTAGATGATCGACAGGCGGCGCAGGGCGCGTTCGAGCGAGAGATTCGAGCGGACGATGCCGACGTAGTTGGACATGATGGCCTGCATCTCGCGTTTGGACTGGATGATCATCAGCATCTCTTCGGTGTGCTGGGTGCCTTCGAAATCCCAGTCGGGAATACCCTCCTGGATTTCGACCGAGGAGAGCCGGGAGGTGGCGTGTTTGGCGGCTTGGTCGGCATAGACGACCGCTTCGATCAGGGAGTTCGAAGCCAGCCGGTTGGCGCCGTGCAGCCCCGTGCAGGAGGTTTCTCCCAGGGCATAGAGCCGTCGGATCGAGGTTTCGCCGTTGAGATCGACCTTTACGCCGCCGCAACAGTAGTGTGCCGCCGGTGTGACGGGGATCAGGTCGCGGGTGATGTCGATGCCGAGCGAGAGGCATTTTTCATAGATGTTCGGGAAATGCCGGCGCGTCTGCTCCGGATCTTTGTGCCGCACGTCGAGATAGACGAAGTCCTCGCCCCGGCGGGTCATTTCGGTATAGATGGCCCGGGCCGTCACGTCGCGCGGTGCGAGCGATTTCATCGGGTGGTATTTGTCCATGAACTCTTCGCCGTTTTGCAGACGCAGGATCGCGCCGTAACCCCGCATCGCCTCCGTGATGAGGAAATTGGGCTTTTCGGCCGGATGGTAGAGCGAGGTGGGGTGGAATTGGATGAACTCCATGTTTTCGGTGATGGCCTTGGCGCGGTGGCACATGGCGATGCCGTCGCCTGTGGCGACGCTCGGATTGGTCGTCGAAGAATAGACGTTGCCGCAGCCGCCCGCAGCGACGACGGTGAATTTGGCCAGCACGGTTTCGATCTCGTTGCTCTCCAGGTTCAGCACGTAAGCTCCGAAGCAGGCCAGGCCGCGCGTGTGGCGGGTGACGAATTCGCCCAGGTGGTGCTGTGTCAGCAGGTCGATGGCGAAATGGTGTTCGAGAACCGTGATGTTGGGGTGCTTGCGTACCGAGGTTATCAGGGCCCGTTCGATCTCAGCGCCCGTGAGGTCCTCGTGGTGGAGGATACGATGTTCGGTATGTCCGCCTTCGCGGTTGAGTTCGAAGCGTCCGTCGGGTGTCTTGTCGAATTTCGTGCCCCAGGCGATCAGGTCGCGGATCAGCTCCGGGGCCCGGCGAACTACCAGTTCGACGGCTGCGGGGTCGCATTTGCCGGCACCGCAGACCAGGGTGTCGTGAATATGTTTTTCGAACGTGTCGGGCGCATAGGTCACCGAACAGATGCCTCCCTGGGCATAGTTGGTGTTGCACTCGTCCATTTTCCCTTTCGTTACCAGTGTAACGTGGCCGTGTTCTGCGGCTTTGAGGGCGAAACTCAGTCCGGCGGCGCCGGATCCGATGACCAGAAAATCGGTTTTCATGGTTTTCAGCGATTGGACAGGCCGAGATAGTGCTGGCGTGCGATGAAGCCGGATCGAGCCGACTTATATCCGGACGCAGCCTATCAGAGCGAAATTTTTTGTAAAGATAGCAAAAGGGAACGACGAGCCGAACCCGTTCGAGCTTGTCCGAACCGCCTTCTATCTGATGCAAAGATAGTGAAAGCCGAGCGCAGCGCCAAATTTATTTGCTGGTCTAAACCGGGTATTTTTTCCGTAAAGACCGGGATTTTTATTAATTTTGTGCCCGCTATATGCTGAAAATGGAAAGACATATCGACATAGACCGTTTCGACTACGACCTGCCCGACGAGCGGATCGCCAAGTATCCGCTCGAGGAGCGATCGGCATCGAAGCTGCTTGTTTACGAACGGGGGGAAATCTCGGAGCGCCGCTTCCGCGACATCGGCGACATACTGCCTGAGGGGACCCTGCTGGTGTTCAACAATACCAAGGTGATTCGGGCGCGGATTATCATGCACAAACCTTCGGGTGCTCGGATCGAGGTATTCTGCCTCGAACCGCACGATCCGGCGGATTACGAGCGGGCGTTCGCCGTGAAAGGTTCGTGCCGCTGGAGCTGCATCGTGGGTAACCTCAAAAAATGGAAAGAAGGCCCGCTGGTGATCGATTTCGAATATGAAGGTCGCGCGGAACGGATGCTGGCCTGGCGTGAGGGCGAGGGCGGCCGCGAGCAGATCGTCCGCTTCGAATGGACGGCTGATCTGACGTTCGGACAACTGCTGGAACATCTGGGCCGGATTCCGATCCCGCCTTACCTGAACCGCGAGAGTCAGGAGATCGACAATACCCGTTACCAGACCGTCTATTCGAAATTCGAAGGTTCCGTGGCCGCTCCGACGGCCGGCCTGCACTTCACACCGGAGTTGATCGAGCGGATGCGGACGCAGGGGTTTTCGTTCGAAGAGGTGACCCTGCACGTGGGGGCCGGAACATTTCTGCCCGTGAAAGACCGCGATGCGGCGGCGCATCCGATGCATACGGAACATTTCGAGATCCGTCGAAGCAGCGTGGAGCGGCTGCTGGAGAAGTGGGATAATATTACGGCGGTAGGTACCACTTCCGTCCGAACGCTGGAGTCTTTGACGGCGCTGGCGTGGCGGATCCGTACTTCGGGTGCGCCCGATGCGAGCCGCGTGATCGGGCAGTGGGAGTTGTACGACTTGCCCGAGGTGTTTACAGGCCGCGAAGCATTGCAGGTACTGTCAGACTATATGGTTCGTGAGGGGATCGAGAAACTCAAGGCCGCCACGCAGATCATGATTACGCCGCTGGGATACCGTTTCCGGATCGTGCGCAATATCGTCACGAACTTCCACCAGCCCAAATCGACGTTGCTGTTGTTGGTGTCGGCTTACGTGGGAGATGATTGGCATCGGATTTACGACTACGCCCTCACGCACGATTTCCGTTTTTTGAGTTACGGGGATAGCTCGGTGCTGATGCGTTGAGAACTTTGAATTATAAATGAAAACGGCCGGAACGTGATAGTTTCCGGCCGTTTGTTGTGACGGGGATTGCTTGTTAGTGGCTTACGGCCCCCATCTCTTCGGGCTTGTGTTTGTAGCGGAAGACCATTGCGAAGACGATGGCGACGACCAGCGCGTAACCCGCAAAGATATACCATGATTCGGGCCAGCCGAAAGCATCGACTACCGCACCTGCCGCGTAGGAGCCGAAGAAAGCACCGAGTCCGTTGGTCATGATCATAAAGACACCCTGCGCCGAGGAACGGATGTCGGGGGTAGTTTCCTTTTCGACGAAAAGCGAGCCCGAAATGTTGAAGAAGTCGAATGCGACCCCATAAACGATCATCGAGAGGATCAGGAAAACGGCACCCGATCCCGGATTGCCGATACCGAAGAATCCGAAGCGGAGCACCCAGGCCAGCATCGAGATCAGCATCACCCATTTGATGCCGAAGCGTCGCAGGAAGAAGGGAATCAGCAGGATGCAGAATGTTTCGGACATTTGCGAGAGCGAGAGCAGGATTACCGAGTGGCGCACGATGGGCGAGTCGGCGTATTGGGGCATCGTGCCGAAGTTCTGAATGTAACTGTCGCCGAAGGCATTGGTAATCTGAAGAGCGGCGCCCAGCAGCATCGAGAAGATGAAGAAGATCGCCATGCGTTTCTCCTTGAAGAGAGCGAATGCGCGGAGTCCGAGCGTGTCGATCCACGATTGGCTTTTCCGGGCATGACTGACCGGACAGCCCGGCAACGTGAAGGAGTAGATCGCGAGAATCAGGGAGAGGATGGCCGAAACGTACAGTTGCCAATAGGTCAGTTTGATCTGTACGCCGCCTATCTGAACCAGATCGACGAACCACATGGCGGCGATGAAGCCGACCGTACCCCAGACCCGGATGGGCGGGAAGTGCTTCACGGCATCGAGTTTCGCCAGGTCGAGGGCATTGTAGGCTACCGAGTTCGAGAGGGCGATGGTGGGCATGTAGAACATGACGCTCATCAACATGCAGGTGTACAGGGGGCCGTAGGCGGTTTGCGAGGCGGCTGCGACGAGGAACCCGGCGCTGATGAGCTGGCAGATGCCCAGCAGCTTCTGCGCGGGGATCCAGCGGTCGGCGATGATACCCATGAGGGCCGGCATGAAGAGCGATGCGATACCCATCGTAGCGAAGAAACTGCCGATTTGCAACCCTGTGAACTGAAGACCTCCGCCGAGGTAGGCGCCCAGCGAAATGAGCCACGAACCCCAGATCGCGTACTGCAGGAAGTTCATGACGATAAGACGGAATTTGATTCCCATAATTGGTTGATTTATGTGTTGTTTTACTTTTGCAGGCCGTTTTTCCCGAAAGGGGTTATGAACAAAAGTATAAATTTTTTTCGGAATTTTCTTTGCAGTTGAAAAATAAAGTTCTACTTTTGCATCACCGAAAGGACATTGAGCTATGGTGTAATGGTAACACAACAGATTCTGGTCCTGTTATTCTTGGTTCGAATCCAGGTAGCTCAACACAAAGAACGCGCCGCTGATATTCAGCGGCGCGTTTCTTCGTTATTGCGGTCGGCGCTTTTTAGAAGCGGAATCCGACGTAGAAACGGACGGAGTTGGTTTTCAGTTTCGTTTTGGTCGATGAGATGCCCTCCAGGTCTGCATCTTCGAGTGAGAATCCATTGTATTTGGCCTGGCCCCAGCGACCTTCCACGCCGACCGAAATCACTTTCCAGGCCACCGATCCGCCGAAGCTGTAGAACAGGGCGAAGTTGGAGTTGAAACTATCGTCGAGGTACATCATCGAGTAGGAGGGCGTGAGTCGGAAATAGAGGCTGATTTTCAGTTCGTGAACCGGGTTGATCGTAATCGAAGGACCGACCTGCATGCCGTATTCCAGCTGATGATTGCCGATGTCGATCGTTTCATCCATAATGTCGCCGACGGAACCCGAACCCGGCTCTTCCGATTCGGAGATCGTGTATTTCGAATAGTTCAGATCGACCCAGCTCCAGTCCAGACCGAATTTCAACATTCCGAGCAACGGTTTTTTGTGCAGGTAAAATAGGTTTTACCCCAACTGATCGACACGCCGAAATCGTTTTTCAGCTTCTCGTCGCCGAAATCCTTGAATACGAGCGATTGTTTTACGTAACCGAGGTTGAAGTACTTGGACCTGTTTTTCCATATTTTGCGATCGAGTTCCTCGTTCTTTTGGTGCCGTAATTGCTGGGATAGGTCATCGACGACCCGCTGCAGCGAATCCGTTTCCGTCGCAACGGGAGAGGTCGTTTCGGCGACCGGTTCTTGTGCTGTCGCAGTCAAGGTCCACAGGGACAAACCGATTAAAAACGTAAAGATTTTTTCATAATGGTATTTTTATTTAAGTTGAAGGTTTCTGCCGTTTCCCATACTGCAAAAATAACATTATTGTGAAAAAAAAGTTCGTTTGAATGGAATTATTGTCCGATAAGTATTATATTTCTTTGGTTACTCTTCCTCTTCTTCCAAATATATCTCCTCCATAAGGCTGTCCAGTTCGCGCCGCTCCTTTTTGGTCGGACGTCCCGTACCCCGGTCGCGGAAGACGAAGACCGTTTCGCGGGGGATGTTGAGCTTGTCGAGTTCCGATTGCGGAGTGATGTTGCGACAGTAGTCGGGGACGTTCTTGGCCGGCTGGCGGCTCGACACGTAGCCCACGACTTCGAAGAGATAGGTCACGGGCATCCGTTTGACGGCGATTCGGTCGCCGATCCGCACTTCGCGCGAAGGTTTGGCGTAGGCGTCGTTCACCAGCACCCGGTTCTGGCGGATGGCTTCGGCCGCGTCGCTGCGGGTCTTGAAGATGCGTACGGCCCAGAGGTATTTGTCTAATCTGATCGCTTCCATTTCGTTTTTTCAATTATATCGTACAGGCAAAATCCGATGTCGGGAGGCTCGGTGGCTCCGGCAGATTCGGATTTTCCGTTGTGCTGACGATTCGGGACAGGATGTCGGAACAGAGCCGAAGCTGGTAGTGTGCGGCTGCGGGTTGTCCGACGGTCTTCGAACCGGAGGTCGGTAGTTGCATCGATCCCTCGGGAACGGCGGTTTCGGTGGGGAAGTGTCGCGGGCTATTTCTCATAGATGCTTTCCGATTTGGGCATGTCGTGCGATTGTTCGTCGTTCTGTCGGCTGACGCTCAAGATCATGCCCAGGGCGATAGCCGTGAAGATCGTCGAGGAGCCGCCGCGTGAGATGAGCGGCAGGGTTTGTCCCGTTTCGGGAATCAGGTTTACCGTTACCATGATGTGCAGCAGCGCCTGGCAGGTAATCAACAGGGCCAATCCCAGGACCAGCAGACCCGGAAATGCCGTGCCGCACCGTCGGAAAATTTCGATGGCACGGAAGAAGATCCACAGGTAGAGCAACAGCAGCAGCAGCGCCAGGACGATACCGTACTCCTCGACGAAAAAGGCGTAGGCGTAATCGCTTTCCGGGTGGATCATCTCTATGCGCATGGCGCTCTGTCCGGCGCCTTCGCCCAGGATGCCGCCGTTGTGGATGGCGATCATCGAACGCTCGGTGTCGGTCAGCTGGTCGATCGGCTTTTCGGTTTGGGGCTTGGTCCAGAGGTCGATCCAGGTTTCCACGCGGCCGCCGGCCGTTTCGCTGCGGCCCAGATTCAGCAGGCCGGCCAGCATTACGGCGGCGAAGGCCAGGCCCAGCAGTTTCATCAGTTCACCGATCCTCACCCGTCCGATAAGCATCATCACCCACGAGGCGAAGAAGACCAGCACGGCCGACGAGGTGTGGGCCGGGAAGATCACTACACAGGAGAGCAGGACGGGGGCCAGGATGGGCCACGTGCCCTCGCGCCAGATTTTGCGCTGGTCGGGGCGCTTCCACCGCAGCGGGTTGAGCGAGGGGATGATCCGTAATTTGTCGATCACGCTCTGCCGGCCGGCGAGCTGCCGGGCCAGAAACAGTACGGTGGCGACCTTGAGTGCTTCCGAAGGCTGGAACTGGAAAGGACCGAGCGGAATCCAGCGGGCGGCGCCGTTGGTCGTGGCGCCGATGAAATAGACGGCCAGCGTCAGCAGAACGCTGCCTGCATAGGCGACCAGCGCCAGGTGGTTGTATATCCGGGAGTTGATCTTGTGTACGATGATGATCAGCGGAACGCAGACGAAAAGGATCAGCAGCTGTTGGCGCAGGAAGTGGGCCGTCGAACGAGCCGTATGCGCATCGTAGGCCATCTTCGCCGTCGAGGAATAGACCACCAGTACGGAAATGACGGCCAGTGCCGCGATAATGATCCACAGCACCTTGTCCCCGGCGAAGAGTTTCATGCCGGGCTCCTGTCCGGGTGCGTCGGTCTGCACAGTCGTACCCTCTGTGTTCGGATTGCCGGCCGTTTTCTCCGTCTGTTTTTCCGCTTCCATCTTATTATTTCGCGTGTTCGGCGACCCACTGTTTGAACAGTTCGCCCCGGTTTTCGTAATTTTTGAAGAGGTCGAAGCTCGCACAGGCCGGTGAAAGCAACACCACGTCGCCCGGACGGGAAGCTTTGCGGGCCGCCTGCATCGCCGCGTCGAGCGAATCGGTCGAAATGATTTCGGGAATTATGCCCGTGAAACTTTCGACCAGCTTGCGGTTGTCGATGCCCATGCAGACGAGCGTATGCACTTTTTCGCGGGCGAACCGCTTGAGCGGCTCGTAGTCGTTGCCTTTGTCCGTACCGCCTGCGATCCAGACTACGGGACGTTTCATGCTCTCCAGTGCGTACCACGTGGAATCGACGTTGGTGGCTTTCGAGTCGTTGATGTAGGCCACGCCGCCGATCTCTCCGGCGGGTTCGAGCCGGTGTTCCACCGGCGCGAAGTCGTAGATGGAGCTGCGGATGCGGATCGGGGATACTCCGGCCGCGAGCGCTGCGAGCGCCGCCGCCATAGCATTATAAGCGTTGTGCAGCCCGGGAATCCGCATTTTGGCCGTGTCGATCTCCACCGACTCCCGGCCGACAGTTGCGGTGAATTTTCCGTCCAGAAGGAACGCATCGCCTGCGCCGCTCGCCACGGCGTTTTTGGCCGCGAAGGGGAGCTGCTTCATCCGCAGGTCGTATTTGGGCAACTGCTGCCAGATCACCTCGTCGTCGCCCGAATAGATGAAGAAGTCGCGCGAATTCTGGTTCTGCGTAATGCGCATCTTGGCATCCACGTAGTTCTGGAAACAGTAGTCGTAACGGTCGAGGTGGTCGGGCGTGATGTTCGTCAGCACGCCGATATGGGCGCGGAACCGGAACATGCCGTCGAGCTGGAACGAGCTCAACTCCAGTACGTACCAGTCGTAATCGCCGGTAGCGACCGAGTAGGCGAAACTCTCGCCGATGTTGCCGCCGAGGGCTACGTTGTAGCCGGCGTCGCGCAGGATCTTGTAGATGAGCGACGTAGTAGTCGTCTTGCCGTTCGAGCCGGTGACGCAGATCGTCCGGGCCTTACCCAGGTAGCGGCCCGCGAACTCCATTTCGGAGATGACCGGAATGCCCGCTTCGCGGAGTTTGACGATCATCGGCGCCTTGTCCGGAATGCCGGGCGACTTGACGACCTCGTCCGCCGCGAGAATCCGCTCTTCGGAGTGGTGCCCCTCCTCGTAGGGGACCTGCCACTGGTCCAGTTTGGCTTTGTAGCGGTCGGCGATCCGCCCCTTGTCGGAGAGGAAAACGTCGAATCCTTTCTTCTTGGCGAGGATCGCGGAGCCGTAGCCGCTGATGCCGCCGCCCAGGACAACTATTTTTTTCATGGGGTTATCGGATTTTAAGCGTTACCAGGGTAATGGCCGCCAGCAGCAGCGACACGATCCAGAAACGGGTGACGATCTTGGTTTCGAAGAAACCCTGTTTCTGGTAGTGATGGTGCAGGGGGGACATGAGCAGAATGCGGCGTCCTTCGCCGTATTTGCGTTTGGTGTATTTGAAGTAGCTCACCTGAAGCATGACCGAGAGGCTCTCGACCAGGAAGATGCCGCAGAGAAGGGGCAGCAGCAGCTCCTTGCGGATGCAGAGAGCGAAGACGGCGATGATGCCGCCGATGGAGAGCGAGCCGGTATCGCCCATGAAGATCTGTGCCGGGAAGCTGTTGTACCAGAGGAAGCCGACCAGCGCACCGGCCAGCGCCGCTGCGAAGACGACCAGTTCGCCGCTGCCCGGAATGTACATGATGTTCAGGTAGTCGGCATAGACGATGTGTCCGGAGAGATAGGCCAGGATGCCCAGCACCAGTACGATCGGGGCCGATACCCCCGTCACCAGGCCGTCGAGTCCGTCCGTGAGGTTGGCGCCGTTCGAAACGGCCGTGACCACCAGGATCGCCACGACGACGTAGAGAATCCAAGTGAGGGTGCGGTTGCCGCCCGTGAGCCAGCTGTAATCGAATTCGTTGTCCTTGACGAAGGGAATCGTGGTCTGGGTCGTCTGACGGCTCTCGGAGCTGACGATGCGCCGCTGGATGTGGTCGGCGATGGTTCGGCCGTGTTCGTCGAGGTAGATCGTTTCGACCGGTTCGGTCGTCTTTTCCCGGACGACGATGTCGGGCGAGAAGCACATGGTCGTACCTACGATAATGCCCAGGCCGACCTGTCCCACGATCTTGAAACGCCCTTTGAGCCCCTCTTTGTGGTGGCGGAAGACTTTGATGTAGTCGTCCAGAAAGCCGATCAGCCCCAGCCAGATCGTCGAAACCAGCATCAGTTGGATATAGACGTTGTCGAGCTGTCCGAAAAGCAGTACGGGGATGAGAATGGCCAGCAGGATGATTACGCCGCCCATCGTGGGCGTGCCTTTCTTCTGGAGTTGTCCTTCGAGCCCCAGATCGCGGATCTCCTCACCGATCTGTTTGCGGCGCAGGAAGTTGATGATGTTGCGTCCGAAGACGATGACGATCAGCAGGGCGATGATGATGGCTGCCGCCGCGCGGAACGAAATGTACTGGAACATACCTGCGCCGGGCAGGTTGTGAACGTTGTCGAAATATTTGAAAAGATGATAGAGCATGTCGCAGGTTAATTTTTAGCGTAGAGGGCGAAGGCACGGAGAGCCTCCTCCTTGTCGTCGAAATGGTTTTTTACGTCGCCGACGATCTGATACGTTTCGTGTCCCTTGCCGGCCAGCAGGAGGATGTCGCCCGGCTTGGCGAGCATCGCGGCCGTGCGGATGGCTTCGGCGCGGTCGGCGATCCGCAGGTAGCGGTCACCCGGGGCGAGTCCTGCGACCATGTCGTCGAGGATCGCGTCGGGATCTTCGTGGCGGGGGTTGTCCGAAGTGAGGATTGCGGTGGTCGCGTATTTTACGGCGATCTGCGCCATTTCGGGGCGTTTGGTCTTGTCCCGGTCGCCGCCGCAGCCGCACAGCACGAAGAGCTGTTGTCCCGGGCGGCGGATCTCCTCGACGGTCTGGAGCACTTTTTCCAGAGCGTCGGGCGTATGGGCGTAATCGACGATCGCCGTGGTGCCGTCGGCGGCCCGTACGAATTCGAAGCGTCCGCTTACGGGATGCAGCGTGCTCATGATTTGGAGCACCTCTTCGCGGTCGGCGCCCAGCAGCAGGGCTGCGGCATAGACGCAGAGCAGGTTGTAAGCATTGAAGCGGCCGAGGAAATGGACCCATACTTCACGTCCGTCGATGCGCAGTTCCATACCGTCGGGGTGTGTTTCGAGGATCTTGCATCGGAAGTCGGCCATCGATTGCAGCGAGAGGGTTTTGACGGTCGCCCGCGTGTTCTGCACCATGACCCGGCCGTTGCGATCGTCGATGTTTATCAGTGCGAAAGCCTCTTTCGGGAGATTGTCGAAGAAGAGTTTTTTTGCCCGGATATATTCGGCGAAAGTCTTGTGGTAGTCCAGGTGGTCATGGGTGATGTTCGAGAAGATGCCGCCCGTGAAATGCAGTCCCCGGATGCGCTCCTGCACGATGGCGTGCGAGGAGACCTCCATGAAGCAGTATTCGCACCCGGCTTCGACCATGCGGGCCATCATCTCGTTCAGGCGGATGGCGTCGGGGGTGGTGTGGGTCGATTCGATGCGTTCGGTGTCGATGCGGTAAACGACCGTCGAGATCAGGCCGACCTTGTAGCCCAAGCCCCGGAAGAGGTCGTAGAGCAGGGTGACGGTGGTGGTTTTGCCGTTGGTGCCCGTGATGCCGACCAGTTTGAGCTGACGGCTCGGGTCGCCGTAGAATGCGGCGGCCATGTCGGCCATCGCGGCGTTGGTATCCGCTACGACGACGTAGCAGACCGACGGGGCGAGGTGTTCGGGCAGCCGCTGGCAGACGACGGCTGCGGCACCGGCGGTGACGGCCGCGTCGATGTAGGCGTGCCCGTCGCTTTGGGTGCCGCTCACGGCGAAGAAGCAGTCCCCGGGAGCGATGCGGCGGGAGTCATACGCCAGTCTGCTCACACGTGTATCGGAGTTGCCTTCCACGCGGAGCACCTGTGTCGCCTTGATTAATTCTTGAATTTGTTTCATCTCTTTATTTGAGTGTTATGGTTACGGCTCCCCCGCGCGAGATCCGCGTGCCGGGAGCGATGCTTTGGTATTGGACGGAGCCTCGTCCCGAGAAGGAAACTCTGAGGCCCCGGCTTTCGAGCAGGAACAGGGCGTCTTTGAGTCCCATGCCTACGACGTTGGGCATCGTTTGGTCGTCCTGTGCGAGCGTCGAGATCGTGACGTTCGAGAGGGAGTCGATCCGTACCGTTCCCCAGCCTTTGCGGTCTTCGAACGAGGTGCGGGGCGAGAATTTGTCGGCGATGCGGCGGATCTGGGCGATGTCGCCGCCTTTGATTCGCCGGGGATAGTGTTTTTCCCCTGAATTTTCCGGCGAGAGATCCCAGTCGTGCTCCCGGTTGTAGAGGTAGGTGACGACTTTCTTGACCACCGGACCCGAGAGCGGGCCGCCGTAGTAGGATTTGCCGGCCTGCCGCTTGGTGTGGATCGTCGTGAGCACCGTGTAGCGAGGGTTGTGAGCCGGGAAGTAGGCGACCATGCTGCCGATGTAATAGCCGTCGCGGTAGCCGATTTTGTCGTCGGCGTATTGGGCCGTACCGGTCTTGGCCGCTACGGTGTAGAGGGTCGTGTCGCGGAAAAATCCAGCACCCGTACCTTCCGTGCCGACGCTTTCGAGAAGTTTGCGGACCTCACGCAGCGTACGTTCGGAGCAGACTTTATCCACGAGAGTCTGGGTTTTGAAGTGCTTGACCACGTCCCCGTCCCGACGCAGCTCCCGGACCAGAATCGGCGAGATCATCTTGCCGTCGTTGGCAATGGCGTTGTAGAGGGTGATGACCTGGATCGGGGAGAGTTTGATACGATAGCCGAACGAGCGGCGTACGAGCATACTGTTGGGGTCGGGCACCTCCTTCCAATCCTGAAAGAGCGGTTTTTTCTCGCCGAAAGCCTCCAGTCCGACGGTTTGGTCGAGGTGCAGCTTTTTCATGAAGTCGCTGTAACGCTCCTTGTTGTCGGCATAACGCTCCCAGATCGCCTTGGCGAAATAGACGTTCGACGACTGGGCGACCGCCGTGCGGAAATCCATGTCGTTGAATCCGGCGTGCGAATCCTGCACCCGGATGCCGCCGACCTTCACCACACGTCCGTTGCCCGTGTCGTAGGTCTGGTCCAGCGGCATATCCGCGTCGTCCAGCAACAGCAGCATCGAAGCCAGCTTGAAGGTCGAGCCCGGCTCCGTGTTACGCCCGATGGCGTAGTTCTCCCGCTCGGCGTATCCGCCGCCGGGGGTGCGCCCCAGATTCACGAGGGCGAGGATTTCGCCCGTGCGGACCTCCATCACGATCGTGGTGCCCCAGATGGCGTTCTGGGCTTCGAGCTGTTCGCGCAGGTAACGGTTCGCCACGTCCTGCACATCGAGATCGAGCGTCGTGACCACGTCCAGTCCATCGATCGGGTCGATGTTGTCGCCGTCCACGACGCGGCCGTAAAAACCCCGGGCGATGCGTTGGCGCGTGGCCCGACCGTCGCGGCCGGCCAACTCTTCGCGATAGACGGCCTCGATGCCGTAGTTGCCTCGGTCGCCGGTCAGTCCGATCGTGCGGCGCCCCAGTTCGCCCTGCGGATAGATGCGTTCGTCGCTTTCACGCAGGTTGTAAACCATGCCCATGTTCCAGTTCAGGAGCGGGTATTTGCGCAGGGTTTCCCATTCGGTGTAGTCGATGTCGCGGGGAAAGATTTGGACGGGAGTGTGGTCGCGCAGGGTATCGTAGAGTTTTTTCGGCACGAATTCCCGGTCCAAAATCCGGTCGATCCAGCGGGCGATGCGTCCTTCGGAGCGGGGAACGAGGGTGTCCTTGCGGTATTTTACCTGGTAGTGTTTGGCATGCTGCGTGCGGAACATGCGACGGTATTCGGCTGCGGATCTGTCGCCGAAATAGGCGGCAAGTAGTTTGGACAGCGAGTCGCTCTGTTCGTGGAACGTACGCACGGAGTCGAGCCCCGGGCTGCCGAAATCGAATTCGACGCGGTAGCGGAAGATCGAGGTGGCCAGCGGATCTCCGTCCCGCGTGAGGATGTTGCCCCGCTGGGCCGGGATGATCTGTTCGGTGAAGATGCGTCCGGCGAGCCGTTCGGCATTGTAGGCGACCTCCGAGCTGAAGAGCTGCACCCATACCAGACGTGCGAAGATGAGCAGTCCCGCCAGGATGAAGAGGATGTAGAGCAACCTCACCCGCAGCAGGATGTCGCTTTTGATGCGCGATTTTTCCGGTTTCATCTTGCTCATCAGTCGTCGAGAATTTCACCCGGAACGACCGGGTCGTACAAGTCGATGCCCCGTCGGCGCAGCTCTTCGAGGATGGCCGAGTGGGTCGTATGGCGGAAACGCTGCTCCTGAAGGCGCGTCGAGCGCTCGCGCAGCATCTGGACCTCGCGGTAAAGCCGCGAGTATTTCATGTCGAGGTGCAGCGCCGTGAACATTACGAAGATGCTGACGAAAAACATCGCGGCGATGCAAATCATGTAACGATAGTATTCCGAGGCTCCTTTCCGAACCAGAATATTGCCCGAAAAGAGGAGCCAGAAGATGTTCGAGCGGCGGCGCTCCTCCTTGCGCTGCTCCTCCTGCCGGGCCTCCTCTTCGGCCTGCTCCCGCTCCCGGTCGGCACGAATTTCCTCGTCGGCTTCGCCGCTCTGCACGCGCAGCACTTCGCGCCGGATGCGGCGGGCGAGCTCTTCCTCCCGCTCCCGGGCGGCACGCTCCTCGTCGGTGACGGGGTCGAATTCGTGGTCGTTGTATTTCATGTCGGTCGGAAACGGTTATTGGCGTACGATTTTGGCAGCGGCTCGCAGTTTGGCCGAGCGCGAACGCGGGTTGCGGACGAGCTCTTCCGAGGAGGGAGTGACGGCCTTGCGCGTAATGATTTCGAACGGCGTTTCGGGCTTGCCGAAGAAATCCTTTTCGATGCGCCCCTCGAAATTGCCGCTGCGCAGGAAGTTCTTCACCAGCCGGTCTTCGAGCGAGTGGTAGGAGATCACTACCAGCCGTCCGCCGGGGCGCAGCACCTTGAGGCTCTGTTCCAGCGCCATTTTGAGCGCTTCCATTTCTCCGTTTACTTCGATGCGCAGGGCCTGGAACAGCTTGGTCAGGAATTTCGATTCGTCCTTTTTCGGGGTACAGGGCGCTACGGCCGCAACCAGGTCTGCGGTGGTCAGGATCGGCTGCGCGGTCCGTGCGCGGACGATGCAGGCGGCGACTTTCCAGGGGGTGTCGATTTCGCCCCAATCGCCCAGGATGCGGGTCAGGGCGTCGGCGTCGAGCGTGTTCACCAGGTCGGCCGCCGTGCCTCCTCCGCGCTGATTCATCCGCATGTCGAGCGGTGCTGAACCCCGGAACGAGAATCCCCGTTCGACGGCATCGAAATGGTGGGACGACACGCCCAGGTCGGCCAGGATACCATCGACCCGGGTTACTCCGTGCAGCCGCAGGGCGCCCCGCATGAAGCGGAAGTTGCTTTCGACGTAATGGAAGCGGCTGTCTTCCGGGCAGTTGTCCCGGGTATCCCGATCCTGATCGAAGGCGTAAAGACGTCCCCGGTCGCCCAGTGCCGACAGGATGCGGCGCGAATGTCCGCCACCGCCGAAGGTGAGATCGACATAGGTTCCTGCAGGATCGATGTCGAGCAGTCGGACGGACTCTTCGAGCAGGACGGGCGTATGATAGACGGAGGTCATTTGGCTTCGATATATATTTAGGGTGTAAAGTTAGACAATTTGCAGGGAAAAATCGTTATCTTTACCGAAGAAAAAACGGTTGAGAACGGTCGTACTCCGGAAGGCCGGGGTGTCCCGCTTCCGGGATCTCCCTGTACCGATGCGGAGTTTCGATTGGAAATCCGAGCGTAGGTGCGATAGGTGCAAATCGGGCGTCGTACGACTTTCGACCGATAATTAAAAGGGTTACGTTATGCCGAAAATAGATGTCGATGCCGTGCTTGCGGCAAAGGCTCCCCGGATCGCCCGATGGGTGCCGGGATTCGTTATCCGCTGGCTCAAGCGCACGATCCATCAGGACGAAATCAACTATATTCTGGATGAGTATTCCGCGCTTCCTCCTCAGCAGTTTATCCAGGCTTGTTTTAAGTTCTGGGGAGTGACCTATTCGGTCGAAGGGCTCGAAAATCTCGATCCGAAGGGACGGTATCTCTTTGCGTCGAACCATCCTTTCGGGGGAATGGACGGTATGATGCTGGCCGACGAGCTGGTCGGATATTTCGGCGATGCGCGGGTGATCGTGAACGATTTGCTGATGCACGTCGAGCCGCTGCGACCGCTCTGGATTCCGGTGAACAAGCACGGTTCGCAATGCGGGGAATACCTGCGCAGGTTCGACGAAGCTTTCGCAAGCGACTGTCCGATTCTGACCTTCCCGGCCGGGCTTTGTTCGCGCCGTCGGCAGGGGGTGGTGTCCGATTTGCCGTGGCGTTCGAATTTCGTCAAGCGGGCGGCGGCGTCCGGGCGCCGGATCGTGCCGGTTTTCGTCGAGGGCGAACTATCCGATTTCTTTTACCGCCTTTCCAATTTTCGGACGAAGATAGGTATCCGGTTCAATATCGAGATGCTCTATCTGCCCGACGAGATGTTTTCGCAGAAGGGAAAACATTTCCGGATACTGGTCGGGGAGCCTGTTTCGACGGACGAGCTGGTCGAATGCGGATCGTGGCAGCAGCGGGCGGATTACGTACGCGAAAAGGCGTATTCTTTGGAAAAAAAGTTGCGTGCCGAAGCAAAACACGGATAAATTGTTTAGTTTTGCTCTAAATTTAACAGCATGGAACCCATCATAGAGCCTGTAAGCCGAAGTCTGTTGCTCGCGGAATTGACCCCTGAACGCAAGGTCCGAAATACGAACAAGGCTTCGAATGAAATCTATATTTTCGATGCCGCCGAATGCCCGTCCCTGCTGCGGGAGATCGGACGCCTGCGGGAGGTCGCCTTCCGGTCGGCGGGGGGCGGAACGGGGCTCGCCGTGGATATAGACGAGGAGGATCTCGCCGGCGACGGTTATTACCAGTTGATCGTCTGGGACCCTGCGGAGCAGGAGATCGTGGGCGGTTATCGCTTTATCGTCTGCACGTCGGAAAATCCCCGGCATCTTTCCACTGAACATTATTTCACCTTCAGCGACAAATTCCGCAAGGAATACCTGCCCTATACCATCGAACTGGGGCGTTCGTTCGTACAGCCTTCCTATCAGTCGCGCGGCAATTCGAAGAGTATCTATGCGCTGGACAACCTCTGGGACGGTTTGGGGGCGCTTGTGGTGCTGAATCCCAAGGTGAAATACCTTTTCGGCAAGGTGACGATGTACGCTTCGTACAAGGCTATGGCACGCAATGCCCTGATCTGGTTCCTGCGCCGTTATTTTCCCGATCCCGATCATCTGGTGGCGGGTAAAAATCCCGTGCAGCTCGATTTGGACGATCCCTATTACGAGCATTTTTTCACGGGCAAGACCTATGAGGAGAATTACCGTATCCTGATCCAGCGCATCCGCGAGTTCAACGAGAACATTCCTCCGCTGATCAATGCCTATATGAATCTCTCGCCTACGATGCGGGTGTTCGATACGGTAATCAACACCGATTTCGGCGGTGTGGAGGAGACGGGTATTCTGCTGACCATTCCGGACATTTATCCCGAGAAAAAACAGCGTTATATGCGTTGGCAGGGGTGGCGTGAAAACCTCAAGCAGCGCCGGGAACATTTCCGCCTCCGCCTGCAGGAGCATCTCTCGCGTATCGGGAAAAGATGGGAAGTGTAGTCGAGCCGGATTTTCCCGGGTCGGATGTCTTATTTTGATAAAATTACGCCTTTTCGGTGTAATTTTTTTGTTTATGGATGCGGAATTTCTCGAAAAATTGTAATTTTATAGAGAAAAGAGAAGTTTGTATGCGTACAAGATTGGTAGTGTCTTTTTTTATCTGTTTTTTGCTGCAGGCATGCTCCGGAGCTTCGACGACGAAGACGAATGGAGTGTCGAACACATCGGGAAACGATCAGGCCGGATGTATCGCCTTGGATACGATCGGCATCGATGGTGCGGTCGAGAAGTTCGTATGGAACGAAGAGGATGGAATCGGCTTCTTAATTCAGGATAATAGCTATTTGGACTTTATTAAATCGTCTTTCACATCGAGGCCGGTGTTTGCTATGCAGGCTGCTGACGGTCGAATAACCTATTCGACGGAGGATTTGATGAAAGAGATGTGGCCGAAAGAGCGGATCGAGGATCCTGTTTCGGTCGTAGCTTGGCGACCGTATGGATTTGCGTTACAAGAGGACGGGAGTTTTTTTCTTCCGGTCGGTGTGGCGCAGTATGATGAGAAGGGGTGCCGGAGCGTGCCTATGCTCGGCCGGTACCGGGGAAATCTGGCTGAAATGACACTCGATTTCGAAAATATGTTCTCCGCTGTGGAGTTGCGATTGAGGAAAGACAGCTTCGCTCTCGAACCGATTAAGGTGAAACAAGTTATTTTGCAGGGAAACGACGGTGAAATTCTGGCAGGATCGATCAAGGTGGTAGCCAGTAGGCAGGAGCTGCCCGACAGTGTGTGCGAAGAGAGGAAAGTCAGTCCTTGCGTCGTATTGGATTGCGGATCGGGGGTGGAGCTGACGGAAGAATCGACCTCTTTTTATCTGCCTGTACTGCCTGTGGAGTTTCGCCGAGGGTATTCGTTAACGGTCGTGACGGATCGTGACAGCGGGAATATGTTCAGGATTCAATGCGGTGGCAAATTCCCCGTAAGATTGAAAAAAGGTCGGATATACCGTGCGGCGGATACGATTGTTCGCCCGGCGTATCTGCAATACATGATTCCCGATCCCAATTTCCGGGCTTATCTTTTGGAACAGGGGTATATCGAAGAGATCGGCGAAAACGGGAGCCGGGTCGTAGTAACACCTGCCGGTCGGGCTGCGACGAAGATAGATTGTTCGAGGCGGGGTATCGCTTCCTTAGCAGGAATCGAGTATTTCCCGCTGTTGGAGGAGTTGAATTGCTGTATGAATATGATATCGACGTTGGATTTGACGCAGAATCCTCGTTTGGTAAAGTTGGATTGTTCGGGAAATTGTCTTAAATCCTTGGATGTAAGCCATAATTCGGTGCTAATGGAGTTACGGTGCATGTTGAATGAGCTGGTGGCATTGGAAACGGATCGGAATCCGAAGCTGACTGTTTTGCATTGTGCATTTAATCGCTCGTTGAAAGCGTTGGATGTGACTGGTAATCCCCTGTTGAAAGAGTTGGTGTGCACGGAAAACAGTCTGTCGAGTTTGGATGTGTCGCATAATTTGGAACTGAAAAAACTTATGTGCGGAAATGGTTTTGTCAAAAAGAACCGTTTGGAAACCCTGGATGTTAGTAAAAATACCAAACTCGACACGTTGGAATGCTCGGGCTGTTGGCTGAAAACCTTGGATGTCAGTCGGAACCGGGATTTGATATATTTGAATTGCAGTAGAAATGAATTGGAGCGTCTGAATCTCGGCGCTGTTCCGAATTTGAAGGAATTGGATTGTCCCATGAATAAATTGAGCCGACTGGACGTATCTCGTTGCAAGGCTCTGACATGGATTTCGTGCGACAGGAACTCGCTCTCCTCGTTAGATGTATCCCACAACCGGTCGTTAAATTGGCTGTCGTGTGGTGAAAATTTGCTTACTACGTTGGATGTGTCGCATAATTCGGTGTTGGAAACGTTGTGGTGTAATGACAACCAATTGACTACGTTGGATCTTTCGGGAAATCCGATTTTGAGAAAGCTGTATTGTTGCAATAACCGGTTGTCCTCTTTGGACTTGAGTAAAAATAAATTCTTGGAACCGAGGAATGTGTCCGATCACGGGAACTGTTTCCCGGAGGAAGAGGGTTCGATTGTGGTTAATTCCTGCTGTTTCTGAAAAATGAAAAAGGGGCTGTCTAACAGTTTTAGACAGCCCCTTTCGTTGCTTTTTGGTTTTACCGCGACGCGGCGATATTCGAGCTGTGCATGCCCCGGGAATCGCGGGCCCAGTCGTCCCTGGCGCGGAGTACCTGTTCGATGATGTCGCGCACGCAGCCGTGCCCGCCCGCGAACTCCGAAACGTAGCGCGAGGCTTCGATCACCTCGGATGCCGCATCCGAGGGACAGACGGGGATTCCGACTGCCTTCATACACTCCAGGTCCGGGATGTCGTCGCCCATGTAGATGACGTTCGCCGGATCGAGTCCGTGGCGTGCGAAGAAATCCTGCATGGCCGATATTTTGTCCATGCAGTCCAGGTAAACATCTGTGATTCCCAGCATTTTGAGCCGGTGGTCGAGCGTTGCGCCCCGTCCGCCCGTGATGATGCACACTTTGTAGCCCATACGGAGCGCATAGGCGATGGCATAGCCGTCCTTGGCATAGTATTTTCGGATGAAATCCCCATCGACCAGGGGCATGATTCCCCCGTCGGTCATTACGCCGTCCACGTCGAAAATGAACGCTTCGGTCTTTACGATGTCTTCTTTGAAGTTTCCCATATATCTTGACTTAATGATTCATAAATTCGTAACAGTCGCGGATCGTGAGCGAGTGCGGCTTCGTGCCGCCGCAACGTCGGCAGGTCGCCGCGTACGGCAGGCCCGGTCTGCACCCGATGCGGATCGCCCGAATCGACGGCTTTGGCTGCGGTTTCGGCGATCAGGGGTTTCAGTACGTCGAAGGGCAGTTCGGTCCCGTGCAAAATCTCGCCTCCCAATGCGTAGAGGTGATTGACGAAATTGCAGGCGAAAACCGCGGCCAGGTGAAGGCGTACGCGACGGTCGGAGTCGGCACGATATACCGTGCGGCTCAGATTGCGGGCGAACGCTTCGAGCTCCGAGGTGAAGGAGTCGTCGTTTCCTTCGACGAAAAGAGGTATTTTGGCAAAATCCACGCTGCGGCCTTGGGTAAAGGTTTGCAGGGGATAGAGAACGCCCCGACGGTCGAAGCGTGCGGGAAGAGCCTCTATTCCGATGCCTCCGGCCGTATGTACCACAGCGGCTTCGGCGGGTATGGGCAGGCTTTCGGCCAGCGTGGTGATCGCCGCATCGCTGACGGCCAGGATGTAGAGGTCTGCGGCGGCCAGCTCGCGCGGATCGGAGCTCCACGCGGTGCCGTTTTCGAGGGCGAGTGCTGTACCTCGTTTCGCGTTGCGGGCGAAGATCTGGAGCAATGTTGCTCCTTCCGTGCGGCTTATCGCGCGGGCGAGCGCTTCGGCCAGGTTGCCGCTGCCTATGAGGACGATATTTTTCATCTTTCCGAGTGTTTCGATTCGGGCTGCGGCCCGGAAGCCGGTTTGCGGGCGGCGTTCACTGCGTCGTCCAGGTCGATGAGCCGAAGCCGGTCGCCCGCTGTACGGCAGGCCGTCTGAAGCTCGTCGAGCGCGCGGTCTATTCGGCGCGTTTCTTCGGTCGCGGCGAAGTAGAGGCGTGTCGAACTGTAATTGTCGATGGTTCTGAAAATGTTGTAGAGCGTCATTTCGTGGATGTCCCGTCCGGGGGCGAAAGCCACTTCGCGGTCGTCGTCCGGATTCCGGATTTCGATCAGCAGGCCCGTGCGCACGAGCTGGTGCAGGACATCGTTCACGATGCGGGTGGGCAGCGAGAGTCGGCGGCGGAGTTCATCGACCGGGAGCGCCCCTTCGTTTTCCCGAAAGCGGTGTACGACCTGGAGCATGACGGCCAGGATGATCCGGCGTCGTCGGTCGTTGCTGATGCCGAGCGATTCGCGCTCTTCGGCGAAACGGTCGATATTCTGGTAGGCGAACGAGAGTTCGCCGCCGAAGAGCAGGATTTCCCACGAGATTTGCAGCCATAACAGGAAGAGCGGCAGGGCTGCGAAACTGCCGTAAATCGCGTTGTAGGAGGTCATCCATCCTTGCAGATAGAGGTAGCCCCACTGAAAGAGCATGAAGACCGTTCCTGCGACGATACCCGCCATGAAAGCGCTGCGCCACAAGACTTTCGTATTGGGCACGACGGCATAGATCAGGGTGAAGCTGCCCCAGATGATGACCAGGGCCGAAAGTTTCGAAAGAAGGATGCCGAGGAACGTATTCCCCGCGTCGAAGAACCGGAGCAGATAACCTCCCATCGTGCTGGCCACGAGCCAGAGGATCGGGGCGACCATCGCGATGACGATGTAGTTGAGGTATTGGCGGGCGATATTGCGCGAGGACTGAACCTCCCAGATGTTGTTGAAAGCGCTCTCCACCGACCCGAAAACCCGGATGACGGCCCAGAAAAGGGTTACGACGCTGACCAGGGCGATAAGCCCGCCCTGCGTATTGGCGAGGGCTTTGCGGGCGAATTCCACCATGTAGTCCAATACTTCGACGTTTTGCGGGAAAAGGGCGTAGAGATCGTCGATCAGGCCGTCCAGAAGCCCGAATCCCTTGACTACGGCGAATACCAGCGCCAGGATCGGGACGATCGAGATGAGCGTATAGAACGTCAGGGCGGCGCTGCGCACGATCGTATCGTGGGCGATCAGGCCGCGTGCCGTGTAGAACAGCAGCTTGTACTGTCTGACGGCCCACCGGACGCGGGGATTGCGGTAGGAGTTTGCGTTGCGCCGCAGGATCGTGTCCGTGAAGTAGGTGAAGACGTTCTTGACTTTCATTTCGGGACGTTTCTCAAAGGTAGCTATTTTAGACGGATTGTCCAATAATCCTGCCCGAGTTTCGTGAAGGCGATCCGTCGCTCGCCGCCTTCGCGTATGCCGAGCCGTGCGGCGATTTCAGCCGCCGTGAGCGGGAAATCCTGTTTCAGAATCGTCAGCCGGCTGCCGGAAAGCTCCCGTTTCAGTTGCTTGGGGTTGTAGGGCTCGATCCGTTCGATCTCCAGCCAGCGGCCCAATGTGTCTTCGGACTTTTCCGCTGCGAATCCGTAACCGTTCGGGCTCCAGATGTCGGCGTGGCCTTGCAGGTAGGTCGGCGTCAGCCGGGCTTTTTGAAGCGCTACGTCGGGGATCAGCAGCCAGCGGTAAGCGGCCGGATCGAAGGGCTTGTCGCAGGGAGTTGCACGGGCTTCGGCCGGCGTGCAGGAAAATTCTCCCAGTTCGAGCGCAACGGCCGTCAGCAGGGGGCCGGTTCCGTCGGTATAGACGACGACTTCCTTGCATTCGTCGTGCAGGGACACCACTTCCGTGCGGCAGGGACCGAAGAGCCGGAATGTTTCGCCGACGTCGAACAGCGGGGAGTTCTTGACGCAGAGGTTCGGGGCGATGCGACGGAGTTCCGGTAGCAGCTTCGGTATGTCGGGCGAACAATCCTCCAGCCGCACCAGCTTGCGCCCTCCGGCGCTGCGACGGTCGGGGTCGGCGTAGATCCAGTCGAAGTGGTCCAGGGTCGAGGCGAGGAACGCCTCGGCGGAGGAGTTGATAACCCGTATGTTCGTTGCGCCCAGCCGCCGGAAATTCTCTTCGGCGACGGCCGCCAGCGTCGCATCCCGTTCGAGGGTGATGACTTCGCGGAAGCGTTTTGAGAGGTAGAGGGCATCGACGCCCAGTCCGCAGGTAAGGTCGAGCACCGTGTTTCCGCTGCAACTTTTGCGGGCCGCGCATGCCTCGCTCGAGGCCTGTTCGAAAGCCAGCGGCGGGAGGATGCAGCGGGCTTCATAGTAGGAGGGGAGTTTCGTCCGTGCCCGCGCAAGGTATTTGACCTGCGTGGCGACGAGTGCCGCATGCGGAATACGCTTGTCGAGGGCGATCGCCGCAGGGTCGCGGCCGATTTGTTCCTCGACGGTATGCCGCACTTCGGGAGTCAGCAGCAGTCGGTATTGTTCCGGAGTCATCATTCCGGGAGCGAAGATACCGATTTTTTCCGTTCGGCGCTCCATAGGAGTAGGGTTGCGAAGATGAAAAGTCCGTAAACACTCCAGCATTGGGTCGTCGTGAGCCGGATGTCGAGGGCGGCTGCCGGAAGTGCCGCTGCAGCTCGGATCAGTTCGTTCTGTGCCCGGGCTGCGAATCCTGCGACGACCGAGAAGAGCGGTGCGAGCGCCGTTCCCGGGATCACGAGCCAGAGCGTGCAGCTCCCGACCACGACGTAGGAGAGCAGGATGACGACGGGGTTGAGTGCCAGTCCGACGACCGAGATCTGGCCGAAGGTATGGGAGATAAGAGGTGCAGTCGCAGCGGACGCTGAAAATCCGATGGCGAGGGTTGCGGTCAGCATATCGATGCTTTTGCGGCGTGTTCGCAGGAGGCGGCAGAGGGGGAGTCCCCAGGCGATGATGCCGGCGACGGCGATGAACGAGAGTTGGAAGCTGATGTCGAACAGGTAATCGGGATGGAAGAGCAGCATGACGAAGGCTACGCCGGCGAGTGTGTTCATCCCGACGTATTCCGACGACGAGGCCAGGGCGAATTGCAGGACGGAGAACATCAGCGCGGCCCGGACGACGCTGGGCGGGAATCCCGTCGTGGCGGCATAGAGCCAGATGAGCAGGATGACCGCGATATTGCGCAGGATGTGTCCGTGCCGGAAAAGCGGCAGCCACCAGAGCAGCAGGTTGGCGAGTAGAAAGACGATGCCCACGTGCAATCCCGAAACGGCGAGCAGGTGCGAGGTCCCGCTGCGCGAGTAGGCCGCACGGAGTGCAGGGGAAAGCGAGCGTCGATCCCCGGCCGTCATAGCGTTGCAGAGGGCCTGTTCGTCGGGTGCCAGGGCCAGACGGTCGAGCCGTGCGACGGCCCGTTCGTGCAGGAACAGGGAGAGGTGCTTCGGGGAAAGCTCCCGGTGTAGGGTGTCGCGCAGCAGCAGGCTTGAGCGGTTCAGGTAGAGGGTGCCGACGTATCCCCGGCGGGTCATCAGCCGTCCGTAGCCGCCGTGACGGGCGGTGAAAGGGTAGATTTTGCCGCGTACGACGGCTCGGTCGCCGGGATTCAGCACGGTCGAAGAGTCGCATCGAACCACGAGGTTTCCGGCGGCGGGGAGCCATTCTCCGGTTTCGGAGTTCCGCCGGGCGCGGAGCGATGCGCCGGAGGCCGTTTTGCCTTCCCGTTCGGAGAGGCGTTCCCGGACGATGATTTCGTATTCGCCCGGAGTGCCGGTCGGCGGAGCGGGAGTGTGTCCCAGTTCGGTGACGGTCATGCCGAAAAGCAGAATGGCTCCCAGGGTGGCGAGGTTTGCGCTCCGGTCGTCGGCGAGCAGTGCCAGGATACCGCAGACGAGGAATCCGCCTACTAACAACCACAGCGGCAGTACGTAGTGGTCGGCCAGCAGGATGCCGGCCGCGAGCGGCGGCAATGCGCGGAGCATGGGCATGCGCCGGAGTTTCGACCGGAGGTTTTCGGACTTGAGTCGTAGCATAACGGAGCCGGATCGCGGGAAATGGACGGAGAACCGGGCTTTGACTTTGTGTTTTTTTCGTTTTCTGCGTTTGGCGGGACCTCGCGGGCAGTCGCGGGCCTCGTCGATCGGATATTTGCGGTTTGCCTCCTTCGGATGCGGCGGAATATTCCCGCCTCTTCGTTGCATCCGCTTCGAGTGTCGGTTTTCGGATTCGGCGGTTTTCCGATTCGTAAAGATAACTGTTTTTTCGGAAGAATGAGCCGTTCGGATGTATGGATAATACAAAACGACACGCATCGAATGAAATGATGCGTGTCGTTTTGTCGTATCGGAGGTTTTTTCGCCCGTTTAGAACGATGCGAATGTGTTCCAGTTCGAATTTTGCTCCGCTGCGGCCTGGATGTCGGCAGGCAGGTTGGCGAAGAAATCGAAGCCGGTGAGCCGTTCGATCTCGGCGACGGAAGTCGCATAGTTCGTGTAGCTATCGTTCGAGTACTCCCTGTGTTCCATCCAGAAACCGATCGTCATGGCCGACGTCACTTTGTTCGACGCGTCGCGCCGGACTTTCAACAACGCTTTGTAGTAATAGTTCGGTACGGGGCATCGTTTGCTGTCCGACTTCGGTGTGATCCAGGTGATCGCTTCGTGGTTGCCTGCGGTCTGGAGAATAGCGCCCGTCACCACATATACCGTGTCCGTAGTCGCAGTGATATTTCGGACGCCGCTTTCGAGCTGCTGCCAAATACCGCCGTTGAATTTGTTCTGAATCTGCGGCGTGGAATTGGTTGCGTAATAGGTCTGTACGACCAATTCGTCCGAACCGTTGCGGTCGGCGTTGGGTATCTGGTGCCCCCGGGCGTAGAACTCTTTCGAATTGTCATATCCGTCCGATGTGGTAGCTCCGAGATTGACCCCGTAGCTGCTCGACCAGACGTTGATCTGTTCGGATTCGGCCAGTCCGGGATTGCGCTGCCATTTGTCGGAACGTCCGTTTCCCATGTGTCCTTTTGCGAGCGGATAGGCTACCCAGTAAGCCGTGTAGGTCGATTTGTCGTAGTACATCGTGTAGTTGCGCTGCGATCCGGAGGCGGGATAAACCGTCTGCGTGATCGTCGCGTCGGCTGTCGTGCGGGCCGGAAGCTCGTACCAGGCGGCATGATCCGTCCGTGCTCCTTCGGTGGTAAAGGTTGTCGAAGAACTCTGCGGCGTGGAGCCGTTGGTCGCCGTTACGACGCCGTAAACCGTGTACGTCGTTGCGGGCAGAAGATCGGAGAGGTTGGCGGTCGCTTCGTTTCCGACAACAGCGGCAACGACACTTCCTGTGTCGCTGCCGTTCGTTGCGGAATAGAAGAACTGCACCTCGGTTGCGTAAGCGGCGTCGGTCAGACTACTGGAAACCTTCGCTGTACTCGAAGTTATGTCGCTTACGCTCGGTGTGGCAATTCCCGGGGTAGGGTCTGGAGTCGGAACTCCGCCTCCTGTTCACTCAGGCTGCCAAGAGAAATCACCGATAGTAGTACGGTTTTCCGTGTTTTGCTCGATCTTGATCGTTGCGTCCTGCCCGTTGCATACTATATCCGAGAGTTCGAAAACTTTTTTTGAATTTTTGGTTATACTTAATGTTCCTACGCTTTCTCCTCCGGCTGTTACGGTCAAGGTTGCACTGCCTTTCGAACTTGTCAAGGCGTTGAACTTGAGTGCTGTGATTCCGCCAGGGATTGTTACGCTCAATGAACCGTTCTTACCTATCGTGAGGTAAGTTTCGCTGGAAACTGTGATCCCTGCCGTGCGTAATGTAGTACGGTCGGTTTTGGATTGGTTCGGATTACCACATTTTACGTAGGTCCATACCGGAGTCCCGGTTGTTACACCGTTGAAAGTTCCATTAGAGTTGTAGGCTGATCCTGCATCGGGTTTATAGTTTTCGAAAGTTTCCGAAACCCATGCCTTTGCGCCGGCAGCAGCCTGCTCAACAGTCAGCGTCGCTTGGGCTGTACCCAGTGAAGTAGTGGCGGTAAGAACGATGCGTGCTGTACGAGGTGTTGCGACCGTATTTTCTGTGGCTGCGACTTCGAGGCGATTTTCGCTGCCGTTGTAATCACCTGTGGTGATCCAGTCCGGCTGTTCGGTTCCTTCAGTGCCGTCGTAAATAGCGACGGAAACGTCTTGCGTTTCGGCGTTCTTCAACGTAACGGGGATATAGTGAGTTTCCGTATCGTTATAAGACAGTGTCAGGGTCGTCTGATCCAACGTGATTTCAGGCAACTTGACGTATTCGGCAGGGATTAGGGTCAGATCTTTTGTCTGACTGCCGGTATAGAATCCAAAACCGAGAGCTGCTTGATCGTTTTTCGCCAAAATACGGGAAGGGGTCGCTGCCGATGCGATTTGGTAAGTGCCTTCGGACTTGTTCTTGGTAATTACCAGTTCATAAGGAGTCGTAGAGGTCGTAGCGCTGTTGCCGCTTTCCCAGGAGAGGTAGTTCTCGCCTTGACTGATCGTGTAGTTGTCACCCGATTTGGTAATTGTCCAAATGAGGGTTTCGTCCCCGGTTTTGTAGGGATTAGACGGCGTAATCACTACGGGAGCCAAACGGGAGCCTTCAGCTAAAGAACTCATTGCATAGGTTGTTTCGGATTGGGTCGCCGTGATGACGTAGTCGCCGCTCAATGTTTCGTTCTCCTCTTCCGTAGCGCCGGTCATATCGACCGCGAAAGTCGAACTGTCGCCCGCTGCGAAAGCCAGGGTCCGGCCCTCCTGAACGGTTACCGTCTTGGTGAAGATCTTCGATGCGGTGGTCACGGTAACGGTGAATGTTTCACCGGCAGCTACCTCGAACGGGAAGCAGGTGAAATAAGCCGTCATACCCGCTTCGCTATTGGCCGTGATGTTCATCTCCGAAGAGTAGTTCAACGTCACGTTATCGGCGAAATTGTTAATATAGCCATACTCCTTGATGGTACCTGCCGTCATATCGACATAGCTGCGGCCCGTGACTTTTTTGTCGGGAGCCGTAAATTTGACGCCGAGGACACTTTCCGCAGATGCGAGGTTCTTGACCGTCATCTTACCGATGGCAACGGCACGGCCGAAACTCATTTGCAGTTCGGTCGGCTGACTCTTCAGCGAGATCGATTTGGCGATCAGCAGGTCCGCGTTCGAATCGAAACTCGTAGCGGTCGGCTGCTGGACTGTGGGAGTGATGACCTTCATGTTGGTGATGTCCGTATTGCTGGAGGTAACCCATGCCGAAGCGGGGTAAACCGCGTTGTAAACGAGCGGGGTGTTCTCGTTTGCGGGGAACGTTACGGCGAATTTTGCAATGTTGCCGCTTATCACGCCCTTTTGCGAGGTAGCAAATACGGTAGTGGAAGCCGCCGTTTCGAGTACTTGCAGGAATTCACCGGTCGCATTCCACGAAACTTTCCCCGTCAGGGGATCATACGTCGTACGGGAACCGGATGCCGATTCGAGTTCAGACGATGCGGTGACCGTCATCGTTACTTTACGACCGTTCGACGGGTCGGAAACCGTGTCGTCTTTGGAACAGGCTGCGAACAGAGATGCACACACTGCGACAGCCAAAATGGATTTGAAAAAAGTTTTCATAGTCGTAGGATGTGTTTGTTAGTATTCTCCGTAATCGGTGTCATTAACGCTGCCGCCTGCTTCGCCGGCTCCGCCATAGTCCAGGACAGTGCTGTTGGCAAAACCTTTCTCGATCGAGATGCTGAGGATCTCAACCGAAGGAGCGGAGTACGAAGTTCCCCCCCCCCTTAACCGTAGATTCGTAGTGTTTTTTCATAATCATAGAGGTATTATGTTTGAGAGTTTTTTCTCGCCCTAAAATGTTTACGCACAAATGTAGGGAATATTTATGTAAAAGAGTAGGAAAAAACTAAATTTCACAGAATCTTTATATTCCGGGGGTAGAAGGGAACGACGCGGAAAATCAATACAGGTTGTCGAACATGCTCTGGCTTTTGTCGTATTTCAGGTCGGCGAGGGAAGCCGCTTTGACGCCGATGTTGAAACTCCAGCTCTGATAGTGGCCGAAGGGGACCCACGCGAACGACATTTGCCAGCAATGCAGGTCGCGTGTAATGGTGATGGAGGCCGGAGTCAGCTCTTTGGCCTGGAAGTCGTAACCGCCCTGGATTGTTACACCCATTTTTGGCAGAATCGTAACGCTGCCGTTGATGCCGAGCGTTTGGGTGATGTTTTTCTGGTAGCCCGTCGTGCCGTTGTTGGTCGGTGATGCGGAGTAGCTGATCGTATAGTTGAATCCCAGGTTCCAGGGTAGCGAGAAGTCGTAGTAGGCCTGGGTCATGTATTGCCGTCGCAGGGCCGGGTTCATTTGCCCGTAAGGGTCGTAGAAAGGATTGGCGTAGGCCGGATCGACCGGGGCGCTGTTGATGTCGTTGATCGCCGGGGTGGAGTTGTCCTGGCGGGATTGGAACGTATAGCCGAACGAAGTGCTGGCCGATACCACACGGCCCGGGAAAAAGAGTTTGTTGATACGCTGGCCCTGCGGGGTGACCCGGTAAGGGTCGAGCGTAGCGTTGATATTGATGCCGAAATTCTGGAAAACGGTCGTGCGCAGCGAAATGGGGATGTTCGAAAGTCCCATGGAGTCGGCCAGGAAGTTATAGGATACCTGTCCGATGCGGAGTTCGTCGATCAGTTTGATCTTCTTCATACCCGAGGTATCGCGTTTGCTGAGCACCTTCATTTCGAGCGTCTGCGAGAGCGAGGCGTTGATGGCCATGGACTGACCGGAGCTGGGCACGCCGAAGATGCTCCCTTCGAAAGGCGAGTAGGTCTTGAAATTACCCAGCGTATCGCTCTGCACGGTCTTTACGTAGCCGTATTTCTGCTTGGAGAAGTCGGGGGCGTAGGAGAAGCTCACCGTCGGGGTGATCGTGTGGCGGATCGCCTGTACCTTGCGCGTTTTCTTCTTGGCCTCGTAGCGGCCATAGATGATCGTCGAGGCCTGCAGGCTGAAGTTGTAGTTGTACAGACGGTAGAATCCGTACTCCGGGTCGAGTTTGTCGATGCGGTTCAGCACCGGGTTCCAAACCTGCTCCTGTTTTTTGAAATACCACTTTTCGGTGTAGTTGATCGTAGGTCCGAAGTTGATGTAGTTGAAGATGTTGTACGTCGCCGAGATAGGAATGCTATGCTCGAAGCCGTACTGCATGTTCTGGAGTGTTTCCTTGGTGAAGATTTCGGACTCTTTGGCGTTGGCCTTGTTGTTGAACTTGCCGGTGTAGCGGAGCGAAATCTTTTCGTACCACCGCTGCTTGCCCATCGCCTCCTTGCGTTTGAAGGGGTAGAAGGTCGAAACGTTGAAGACGACGTTCGGCAGGGCGATCGAGAGCGTTCCGCTCTGCGAGTTCTGCGAAACGGACATGTTGGCCGAAAGGGAGAACGGTGTGCCGAGCCAGCTTTTCGAATAGGAGATCGTCGAACTTGTCTGCGTCTGGAGCGCTTCGTTCAGGCTGGTAGCCGAATAGCGGTTGTAGCCGCTGGTACGGAAATCGACCGATGCGGAGAAGGTCGATCCCGGATTGGCTTTGGGGTCTTGCGTATGCTGCCAGTAGAGCTGGAAGTTGTTCTGCTGGAGGAAGTCGGGTTCGCCCTTGTCGCCGACACGGACGTTCGAGTAGTTGAAATTCAGGGTGCCGTTGTACTTGTAACGCTTCATATAGCGCGACATCGCGGATGCCTCCCACGATCCGAGGGTGTAGATACCGCCCCGGATGGCCAGGTCCATGTGCTCTCCGAGCGTGAAGTAGTAGCCCAGGTCACGAATGTAGAATCCCTTGGTCGATTCCTCGCCGAAAGTCGGCATCAGCAGACCCGACTTGGGGCCGGAACTGAGCGGGAAGAAACCCTCGGGCAGTAGCGGAAAGTAGATGGGAACGTCTTCCAGGACCAGGTAGGCGGGACCCGTGACCACTTTCTTGCCGGGAATCACCTTCGCCTTGGTCATCGCCAGGTAGAAGTGGGGGTGGTCCGTCTGGTCGCAGGTGGTGTATTTGCCGTCCTGGATGTGGATGGTGTTGTCGTCCATCTTTTTGACGTTGTTGCCGATCAGCCAGCCGTCGCCCTCCTGAGTCGCCACGCCTTTGATTTTCGCCTTTTTACTGCCGATGTTGTAGGTGATCGTGTCCATCGTGTAGGGATTGGCGGCTCCTTCGGTGAAAGTGGGGTTGGTAACTGTCGGTTTGCCGTCTATCGTGTCGCGCTTGCCGTGGGCGTAGATGATCTTTTCGTCCATATTGACCCGCATGAAATCTCCCTTGAGATTCATGTTCTGGTAGTTGATATCGCCCTGGTTGTAGATATAGACCGTGCGGTTGCGTACGTCGTAGTAGAGCGAGTCCTGGTTTTTGCCGCTGATGATGTCGTCCAGGAAAGATTTTTTCCGGGTCGTATCGCGCCGGGTCGTGTCCTGACGCAACGAATCGCGTAGCAGCGAGTCGTTGCCGGTGGGAGCCGTACTGTCGGCGGGGGCGATCGGCGAGAGGGGAGGCGCTCCGAAGATCGAGTCGATCTTGGTGTCGAAAAGCGAATCCTGCTCCTCTTCCGTACGTGTTTCGGCGGTCGGGGGGCGGTCGGCTTCCCGTTGAAGGCGCCGAATCTCCCGGCGGGTTTCGCGGCGGGATTTTTGTACGGCTTGTGTCGGAGTGCTGTCGGGCGGTGTTTGGCGTTCGGGTGTCGCGGGATGCTGCACTCCGCCCGGCAGCGCCATGCCGAGCACCGGAAGCAGGAAGAGCAGCAGGAGTGCTCCCGAGAAGATATATTTTGCCTTTAGCCTGTCCAAAATTCCAAAAAAAATCATACCTTTGCCGACGAGTCGGCAAAACCGCCCGAAAATGGCTCCGAAGGCCTCAGTGCGGGGGTTTTAACATCCGGCAAATATAGGTAAAAAATTCAGAACCGTTAAATTTTCAGCCACTTTTGCTATGCGGAAATCGCTTTTTCTTGTTGCCCTGTTTTTGATTGCGACACTCTCTTTCAACGGAGTTGCCGCGCAGAATATTGCACAGGGCGTGCGGGTCGTCGTAATCGATGCCGGGCACGGGGGGCCGAAGTTTCCGGGAGCTCATTACAGAGGCGTTTATGAGAAAGATCTCAACCTTCAGATCGCTCTGAAGCTCGGGGCCTTGATCGAGAAGGAGATCCCCCAGTTGAAAGTGGTTTACACGCGTAAGACGGACAAGCAGTTTTCCGAAAGTCTGACCCAGGATTTGCAGGCTCGGGCCGATATCGCCAACAAGGCGGGCGGCGACCTGTTCATTTCGATCCATACCAATGCTGCGGCATCGGCGTCGGCACGGGGAGTCGAGACCCTGATTATGGGTGAGAGTCCGCTGGAGAAGAACGCCAACGAGCGGGCCCTCTATTATAACAACCAGGAGGAGCTGCTCGATATGTCGAACGAGAAGACGGCGGCGATCGTTCGGGCTTATATCCAGAACCTGCAGTTCACCTATGGTGAATACAGCGAAGCGATGGCCCGTCTGGTGCAGAAACATTACGTCAAGTCCGGGCGGCACAATCGCGGTGTGAAGCGACAGCCGCTCAAAGTGCTCTACGCTACCGATATGCCCGGTATCCTGACCGAGATAGGTTTCCTTTCCAATTCGGAGGAGTACGCTTATATGAATTCGGCGAAGGGGCAGGCTCAAATCGCACGTGCGCTGTGCGATGCGGTGAAGGATTACGTCGCTTTCGTTCGGGGTGCGCTGCTTGTCGATGACGATGCCATTTACGAACAGGCCGATGCCGATGTCGCAGAGCCGGCTTCGGCTGCCGCTTCGGACAAAGCGGATAAGGGTAGTGTCAAAACCGGGAAAGCCGAACAGGAGAAGACGTTTTATGCCGTGCAGTTGATCGCCAGCGCCAAGCGCGTGCCGCCCAAGGACCGGCAGTTCAAAAGTTACCGGGGAAAAGTCACGGAGTTCGTTACCGGCGGCCGGTTCAGGTATAAGTATTGTGTGGGGCGTTTCGATACCCGCAAGCAGGCCGAAGCCAAGTTGGCCGAGGTGCGCAGGGAGTTCCGCGATGCGTTCGTGGTGAGTTGTCGGGGCGACCGGATCGTACAGTAAATAAAACGAAAAAAACAGGTATATGAGAAGAGAAGTTAAGATCGGCATTTTCGCCGTGCTGATGATCGGCGCCCTCTGGGCGGGTATCCGCTTTCTGAAGGGGTTCGACATCTTCAGTCGCAACGCGGTCTATTATGCCGCTTACGACCAGGTCGATGGCGTGCAGAACGCTTCGCCGATTCTGATCCGGGGCGTGAAGGTGGGAGCCGTGACGGATATTTCGTTCGATCCTTCGATCGGTAACGAGGTCGTACTTCAACTGACGATCCAGCGGAAATACCGGATTCCGTCCAATTCCGAAGCCCGGATCTACAGCAACAGCATCATGGGCGCCAAAGCGATCGAAATCGCTCTGGGCGATGCCGGGACCTACCTGCAATCCGGGGACACCCTCTGTTCGAGCCGCAGCAAGGGCCTGATGGATATGGCGGGTTCGGAACTCGAATTTTTCAAGCAGAAGATGTCGCAGGTCGTGGGGGATTTGAGCCGCACGATGGATAACCTGAATCTGATTATGGAGCAGAACGCCGCGAATATCGAAGGTACGATGTCGCACCTGAATTCGATTACGGGCAGCGTAAACGGTATGTTGCTGTCGCAGCGTGCGAATCTGGAGAGCGCCGTAGCGAATTTGACCCGTTTTTCGGAGATGCTCGGCGAGAACTCTCCGCGTATGGACAGTATTATCCTGAATTTAAGCAATTTTACCGACCAAATACAGCGTGAGAATCTGGCCGGGGCGCTCGATTCGACTCTGATGAACCTCAATGCGATCTTGGCCCGTGTCAATGCCGGGGAGGGGACTGTCGGGCAGCTCGTCAGCGATCCCCGTCTGTACGAATCGCTCAACGAGGCGACTGCGAACTTGGCGTCGCTGCTGGCCAACTTGCAGGCCCATCCTGCTCGTTACGTCCATTTCTCGCTGTTCGGCCGCGATCCCGAAAAGGCCGACCGCAAGCAGCAGAAAAAAGAGGCGAAACATGCCCGGCGCGATTCGCTCAAGGCCCTGAAAGCGGCCCGATAGTTTCGAATGTTTTCTCTGTGCGATGATCTATCCGGCGAACTTTGAACAGAAAGTCGGTTTCGACCGGCTGCGTGAGCAGGTCGCGGCGCTGTGTACGATTCGCGGCGGCCGGGAAAGGTTGTGCGCCGAACAATTCAGCACTTCGCAGGCCGATGTCGAGCGGCGGCTGGCGCTGGCGGACGAGATGCGCCGTCTGCTGGAGATGGAACGGGACTTTCCGGACGACGAGTTCGTCGATGTCGATTATATCCTTTCCAAACTGAAGATCGAAGGCAGTTTCCTCGAAGTCGAGGAGGTCGTGTTGCTGCGCCGGGCGCTGGCTTCGGCGGGGGCGATCGCCGGTTTTATCCTGGGGCGCGGTGAGGAGCTATATCCCGAACTGCGGCTCCGCAGCCGGGGGATCGAGGCTTTCCCGGAGATCGTTCGGGCGATCGACGGTATCGTCGATCAGTACGGCAAGATCCGGGACGACGCTTCGCCGGAGTTGCAGCAGATCCGGCGGATGATCCGCGAGCGGGAGGGGCAGGCCGCCAAACGCCTGCAGCAGGTGTTGTCGAATGCCAAGAAAGCCGGTATCGTGGAGGCCGACGCGATGCTCTCGATCCGCGACGGCCGGGCGGTGATTCCGGTCGCAGCGGCCAATAAACGCAAGTTGCAGGGTTTCATCCACGACGAATCGGCCACGGGCAAGACCTTCTACGTCGAGCCGGTCGAGGTCGTCGAAATCAATAACGAACTCAAGGAGCTGGAGTACGCCGAGCGGCGCGAGATCGTGCGGATCCTCTCGGCCTTCACCGACTCGATTCGCCCCGAAGCGGATCGGATCGCGCTGATTGGCGACTATCTTTCGGATCTGGATATGATCCGTGCCAAAGCCCGCTGGGCCGTTGCCAACGGAGCGGTGAAGCCGATCGTTTCGACGGACGACCGGCTGGTGCTGCGCAATGCGCGGCATCCCTTGTTGCAGCAGACGCTCCGGGCGCAGGGCAAGCAGGTGGTGCCGCTCGATCTGCAACTCGACAAACGGCGTCATATCCTGGTGATTTCGGGGCCGAATGCCGGCGGCAAGTCGGTGTGTCTGAAAACTACGGGCATCATCCAATATATGTTCCAGTGCGGATTCCTGGTTCCGGCATCGGAGAATTCGGAGCTGCCCCTGTTCCGCAACCTAATGATCGACATCGGGGACGAGCAGTCGATCGACGACGATCTTTCGACCTATTCGTCGCACCTGCTCAATATGAAGAACATGCTCGCCGGAGCTTCGAACCGGACGCTGGTGCTTATCGACGAGTTCGGTTCGGGTACGGAGCCTATCATCGGCGGGGCGATCGCGGAGTCGATCCTCGAACGGCTCCGCAGTAAAGGCTGTTACGGGGTGATTACGACCCACTATGCCAACATTAAGTATTATGCGTCGAACACCGAGGGAATCGCCAACGGAGCGATGATGTTCGACGTGCAGAATATCCGGCCGCTGTTTCGGCTCGAGATCGGCAAGCCGGGCAGTTCGTTCGCGGTGGAGATCGCCCGCAAGATCGGGTTGCCGGAGGATATTATCCGCGATGCGGGCGAAAAGGCCGGCAGCGATCATATCAACCTCGAGAAACAGTTGCGTGAAATCGCCCGTGACAAACATTACTGGGAGCAGAAGCGCGACCGCATCCGGATCGCCGACCGCAAGGTCGAGGAGCTGGAACAGACCTATGCCGACCAGCTTTCGCGCATCCGGCAGGAGCGCTCGGAAATCTTGAAAAAGGCCAAGGAGGAGGCGCAGCGGATGATCGCCGACGCCAACCGTCAGATTGAGAATACGATTCGGACGATCCGCGAAGCGCAGGCCGAGAAGGAGCTTACCCAGTTGGCCCGTAAGGAGTTGAACGATTTTCGGGACAGGGTGGAGAGGACGGATGCAGCGGATGCGGCGCACGACGAACGGGTGGCCCGCGAAATGGAGAAACTCGAACGCCGCCGCCAGCGTCGTGCCGAGCGCAGACAGCAGGCCGGCGAGACTCCGGAGGTCGCACAGCCTGCCGTGCCGGAGAAACCCCGCGAGGCGGAGGTCGGCTCGAAGGTGAAGATCGCCGGGCAGGACATTCCCGGCGTGGTGCTTTCGATCAAGGGCCGGAAGGCGCAGGTGGCATTCGGACAGATTCTTACGACGGTGGATAGAAGTTCGCTCGTCGTGATCTCGGGCGCCGAATTCAAGCAGGCGACCAGGCCCGTGCAGCCGCGCACGGTGGTATCGGTCGATGTGTCGGCCCGCAAGCTCAATTTCAAGGATCATATCGATGTGCGGGGCCTGCGTGCCGCCGAAGCATTGGAGGAGGTGCGGGATTTTATCGACGACGCGATCATGGTTGGCGTCGGTACGGTCACGATCCTGCACGGCAAGGGGACGGGGGCGCTCAAGGAGGAGATCCGCCGTTATCTGCGCACGGTGCCGGAGGTCGAACGGGCTGCGGACGAACACGCCGACCGGGGCGGAGCGGGGATTACGGTGGTGACTCTGCGTATGGATTGACGGCAGTTATGTAAAGGAAAGATACGACATGAAATACATGTTATCGGAAATCGCCCGCATTTGCGGGGGCGAACTCATCGGGGAGGATTTGCCGGTGGCACGGGTGCTTACCGACAGCCGCAACTGTTCGTTCGGCGAGGAGCCGCTGTTCGTGGCCATGAAAGGTACCAATCACGACTCCCACGCCTTTATTGGCGAGATGGTTCGCCGGGATGTGAAGGCATTTCTTGCGGAGCGGAAGACGCAACTTCCGGCCGGTTGCGGCTGCGTGGTGGTTCCGAGCGCCATCGCTGCCCTCCAACAGCTTGCGGCCCATCACCGGACTCGGTTCAAGGGGCGCGTGGTCGGTATCACGGGTTCGAACGGGAAGACCGTGGTCAAGGAATGGATCGCCCAGCAGATTCCTGCCGGCGTCAAATATTTCCGGTCGCCGAAAAGTTATAATTCGCAGTTGGGCGTGGCGCTCTCGCTGCTGATGATCGAAGGGGACGAGGAGTTGGCGTTGATCGAAGCGGGGATCTCCTGTCCCGGGGAGATGGTGCGTCTGGAGCGGATGATCCGCCCCGATACGGTGATTTTCACTTCGATCGGCGAGGCGCACCAGGAAAATTTCACCTCGCTCGAGGAGAAGAGTGCCGAAAAGTTGGTGTTGGCGAAGGGAGCGCGAACCATTATTTATCATGGTGGCTCCTCCCTGCTCGAACGGATGATCCGCACGTTATACGGCGGCCGGCAGTTGCAGGACGCTGCGGAATATCCGCTGCCGGAGCAGTTGCCCGCAGGGGTTCTGGAGAGCGGGGCCGGGCGTGTCGATGCCCAGTTGGTCGGGGCGTTCTGTCGGGTGATGGGCTTTCCCGACCCCGATTTCGGCCGGATTCGGCCCGTGGCGATGCGCCTCGAGTTGAAGGAGGGAATCAACGGTTCGCTGCTGATCGACGACGCTTACAATTCGGACATCAACTCCCTCTCCATTGCGCTCGACTACCTGCATAATATGGCCGCCGGCCGTCCCATGACACTTATTCTTTCGGATATCGAGCAGAGCGGCGTCGAGGACGGAGTGCTTTACGGCGAAGTGGCCCGTCTGGTGGCCGCCGCCGGAGTGAGCCGTCTGATCGGCGTGGGAGACCGTATTCGAAATGCCGGGGCGAATTTCGCCTGCGACAGCGCCTTTTACCGCACGACCGACGAGCTGCTGCGCAACCTGCGCCGCGACGATGTGGCCGGGCGCGTGGTGCTCATCAAGGGCAGCCGTGACAGCCACTTCGAGCGGGTGAGTCATGCGCTCGAACGCAAGAGCCATACGACGGTATTGGAGGTCGATCTCGATGCCATGATCCACAACCTGAATTATTTCCGTGCGCGGCTCCGTCCCGGGGTGCGGCTCGTGGCGATGGTCAAGGCGGCCAGCTACGGCGCCGGGGATTTCGAGGTGGCCCAGATGCTCCAGCATCAGGGGGTCAATTACCTGGCCGTAGCTTTCGCCGACGAAGGGGTGCTGCTCCGCGAGCGGGGAATTAGAATGCCGATCGTCGTTCTGAATGCCGACGAGGGCAGTTTCGATCTGATGGTCGCTCACCGGCTGGAGCCCGAAATATACAATTTCCGTTCGCTGGCGTTTTTTTCGAAAGCCGTCGAACGGGTCGGAGAGGAGAGTTACCCGATCCATATCAAGCTCGATACGGGCATGCACCGGTTGGGTTTTATGGAAGGGGAGTTGGATATGCTGACCGAAACGCTGGGCGAAACTCCGTCGGTGAAGGTCGCTACGATCTTTTCGCACCTGAACTGTTCCGATATGCCCCAGGAGGATCGTTATACGCGGGAGCAGATCGCCCGTTTCGACCGTATGAGCGGCCGTCTGGCTGCGGCGCTTCCCTATCCGGTGCTTCGCCATACGGCCAATTCGGCGGCGATCGAGCGTTTCCCCGAGGCGCAGTTCGACATGTGCCGTCTGGGGTTGGGACTTTACGGTTTCGGCTTCGAGCATAACGACGAGCTGAAACCCGTTTCGACGCTCAAAAGCCGTATCGTGCAGCTCAAGCACCTGTCGGCGGGCGAAGCCGTCGGTTACGGCCGGGCGGGGAAGCTGACGCGTGACAGCGTGACGGCCACCGTGCCGATGGGGTATGCCGACGGACTGGACCGTCATCTGGGGTGCGGCCGGTGGTCGATGCTGGTCGCGGGGCGGCCCGCGCCGATCGTGGGCCGCGTCTGCATGGACAGTTGTATGATCGACGTGACCGACATTCCCGGCGTGGAGGAGGGGGACGAGGTGGTGATCTTCTCCGCGGTGCCGGGCAATACGCCCGAAGATATGGCCCGCGTACTCGATACGATCCCTTACGAGGTGATGACCTCCGTGTCGGGCCGTGTGAAACGGATTTACAGCAAAGAGTAAAAAAGAGAATCCCGACGGAGCCGGATGCCGGGGCGGTGGCAGAGGCGGGGTTTTCGATAAATGGAATGAAGATATGTCGCAGGAACGAAAACCGGGACAGCCGGGTACGCTTTACCTGATTCCGTGTCCGATCGCCGAGGATACGCCCGTGTGGGACGTGCTGCCGGCGGCGAACCGGGCCGTGATCGACTCGCTGGATTATTTCATCGTGGAGAATGTCCGCTCGGCGCGGCGTTTTCTGTCGAAGGCGGGCTTCGGCCGTCCGATCGACAGCCTGGAGTTCCGGGAGCTGAACGAGCATACGACCGATGCCCGGGCTGTGGACGAGATGGTGCGTCCGATTCTTGCGGGGCGTTCTGCCGGAGTGATCTCCGAGGCGGGTGTGCCGGGAGTGGCCGATCCCGGGGCCCTGGCGGTGGCCCGGTGTCACCGGCTCGGAATCCGCGTGGTGCCTTTGATCGGTCCTTCGTCGATCATCCTGGCAGTGATGGCGTCGGGGTTGAACGGACAGTCGTTCGCCTTCAACGGCTATCTGCCGGTCAAACCGCCCGAACGGGCCCGGGCGATCCGGACGCTGGAACGGCGTGCGACCGGCGAGAGGCAGTCGCAGGTTTTTATCGAGGCTCCTTACCGGAATGCGAAGCTGCTCGGGCAGTTGCTCGAGGTATGCGCCCCCGATACGCGGCTTACGCTGGCCGTCGATATTACCTCGCCGCAGGAGTATATCCGCACGCTGACGGTTCGTGAGTGGCGCTCGGCCCTGCTGCCGGAAATGGATAAACGGCCTGCAATTTTCATTTTGGGCTGATGCTTCTGCCGGTTGGTATATATTTTGGACAATAGAGGAGTGGAAAATCAAATAATACATCAGATATGGACAAGGAAAAGGTTTATAATGAAGCGGTTGGCGGCGACGAAGGCTTCGCGGCGGGCGATGGGTATCCCTCCTGCGACGGGGAGCCGTGTGCCAATGTGACAGATGAAAGCTCTGCCGATGCTGACACAATGGCAGGGGATAGGAATACACCGAAAGCGGCTTCGGAGGAGTTGCCTTCGCGCGACTGGGAGGCGGAGATTGCGGAGTGGCAGGACAAGTACCTGCGTTTGCAGGCCGAGTTCGACAATTTCCGCAAGCGCACGCTGCGGGAGAAGATGGAGCTGGTGCAGAGCGGAAGCGCCGAGTGCGTGAAGAATTTTCTGCCTCTGATGGACGATTTGCAGCGGGCGCTGGAAGCGATCGAGAAGAGCAATGACCTGGAGGCGCTTCGTGAGGGTGTGAAATTGATCGCACAGAAGTTCAGGGAAACGCTCAAGAAACAGAATGTGAAGGAGATCGAGGCGCTCGGACTGGAGTTGGATACCGATCACCACGAGGCGGTTGCCCGTTTCGATGCCGGGAAGGAGAAGAAGGGCAAGATCGTCGATGTGGTACAGCCCGGTTACAAGATGGGCGACAAGGTGTTGCGTTTTGCGAAAGTGGTCGTCGGAGAGTAACGGGCGTTTTCGTTTAACGGGCGCGGAGTTGCTCCGTCGCGCACTATTGTGCCGAGCGTAGAGTGTGAAAATACGACTATTGAAAAAGAATATTGAGCCGGAATCGAAGTCCGGCATTCGAATACTATGGCAGAAAAGAGAGATTACTACGAAGTGCTTGGCGTGGCGAAGAACGCCAACGCGGATGAGATAAAGAAAGCTTACCGAAAGGCGGCTATCAAGTATCACCCGGACAAGAATCCGGGGGATAAGGAGGCCGAGGAGAAGTTCAAGGAGGCGGCCGAGGCGTACGATGTGCTCTCCAATCCCGAAAAGCGAGCCAGATACGATCAGTTCGGCCATGCCGGAATGAGCGGTGCGGCCGGAGCCGGCGGCGGGTTCGGCGGATTCGGCGGCGGGTTCTCGATGGAGGACATCTTCTCGCAGTTCGGCGATATTTTCGGGGGTCATTTCAGCGGCGGAAGTTATCGGACCTCTTCGAGCGGCGGCCGTCGCGTAAGCCGTGGTACGGATATCCGTGTGCGGGTGAAGCTCTCCCTGGCGGAGATCGCTGCCGGAACGGTCAAGAAGCTCAAGATCAACAAGCAGATCGCCTGTCCTAAATGCGGAGGTACGGGAGCCAAGGACGCCAACTCCTATTCGACTTGTTCGACCTGCAACGGAGCGGGGTATGTGAATCGTGTCGAAAATACCTTTTTCGGTCGGATGCAGACCCAGAGCGTGTGTCCCACGTGCGGCGGTACGGGCAAGGTGATTACCAATCCCTGCGACGAGTGCAAGGGCGAAGGGACGATCAAAGGCTCCGAGGTGGTGGAGATTCGGATTCCGGCCGGTGTGGGCGATGGAATGGTATTGACGGTGTCGGGCAAGGGAAATGCGGCTCGTCACGGCGGTGTGAACGGTGATTTGCAGGTGGTGATCGAGGAGGAGCGGAATCCGGAATTGCTGCGCGACGGAAACGACCTGATCCATAATCTGAATATTACGGTTCCGACGGCTTTGCTCGGCGGTTCGGTCGAGGTTCCGACGGTCGATGGCCGGGCGCGGATCAAGATCGCACCGGGTACGCCTGCGGGCAAGGTGCTGCGGCTGGCCGGCAAGGGCTTGCCCGACGTGAACGGTTACGGACGCGGCGATATACTGGTCGTGGTGGATGTTACGGTCCCCGCCAAGCTCAATGCCGAGGAGAAGCGGTTGGTGGAGCAACTGGCCGCACAGCCTTCCTTCCAGCGGGCCGAGGCGTCCAAAGGACACAACATTTTCGACAGGATGAAGAGTTTCTTCCGGTAATTTCCGGTCGAAAAGTGAGAGCTCCCGGAGTGACATGGCTGGTTATTCCGGGAGTTTTTCGTATCTTTACCGAAGAAATAACCGGTTTGGACGGCTGCATTCCGATCGGGCGTAACACGACGTGTTGCGGGCCCCGTATTTTTTGCGGATGACGATGAAGCGGGCCGATGCAATTCGTCTGTTCGGAGCCTCGCCCGGGCCGCTGCTGTCTTCACCTTAAAAAACAGAATTTTATGTCCGGTTTTACGCCGTTTAAGAAACACGCCAATAAATTCAACTACCTGCCGCGCTACTACGATCCCGAGAAAGAGGAGCGCGACCGGCGTCGTGCCGAGCTGCGCGGCGAACGGGCCGAGGATGCGGGCAAAGAGTATAAGCCGGGACAGTATATCCGTACGCAAAGCCAGGCCCGGGCAGCCCGCCGCCGCGAAGAGATGTCGCGAGGCTCCGGCCGTATGTGGATGATGGTCGTACTGGTCGTGCTGGTGCTTTTGTTCTTGGTGTTCGGCTATCCGCGTGTGGTCGCGTTCATTTCCGACATGCAGAAACCCAAAACCCCGCAGACCGAGGAGTTCAATCCCTACACTCCGATTACGGTCGTCCCTAACGATTATGAGGAGTAATGGCTGATCGTATCAAATTACTGCCCGAGGTCGTTGCGAACCAGATTGCCGCCGGTGAGGTGGTGAACCGTCCGTCGTCGGTGGTGAAGGAGATGATGGAGAACGCGATCGATGCCGGAGCCCGCAGCGTGAAGGTCAATTTCCGAGACGGCGGCAAGGAGCTGATTCAGATCGTGGACGACGGTTGCGGCATGTCGCCCATCGACGCCCGCATGGCTTTCGACCGGCATGCTACCAGCAAGATCTCTTCGCTGGACGATATTTATGCGCTCAAGACGTTCGGCTTCCGGGGCGAGGCGCTCGCGTCGATCGCCGCCGTGTCGCAGGTGGAGCTGCGTACGCGCCAGGCGGAGGATGAAGTGGGTACGCTCACGACGGTCAATGGCGGTGAGTTCGTTTCGCAGACCCTCGCGGCTTGTCCTGTGGGGTCGCAGTTTTATGTGCGCAATCTGTTCTACAACGTGCCTGCCCGCCGTAAGTTCCTCGAAAAGAGTACGACTTCCACGGGGCAGATCAAGTCCGAGTTTCAGCGGGTCGCGCTCTGCAATCCGCAGGTGGGGTTCGAATTGCTGATGAACGATCAGCCGCTCTATCGGTTGCCCGCTGCTTCGCTGGCTTCGCGGATCGTCGATGTGGTGGGGCGTCATATCAAACAGAACCTGCTGGAAGTCGATGCCGACACGTCGATCGTGCGGGTGACGGGCTTCGTGGGCCGTCCCGCTGCCGCCAAGAAGAGCAATAGTTCGGAACAGTATCTTTTCGTGAACGGGCGTTATTTCCGCTCCCCCTATTTTTTCAAGGCGATCCTGAAGGCTTACGAGAAGCTGATTCCCGATGCCTGTTCGCCCTCCTATTTTCTCTACCTGACGATCGACCCTTCGCGGATCGACGTCAATGTCCATCCCCAGAAGACCGAAGTCAAGTTCGCTGACGAAGAGGCCGTGTGGCAGATCATCAACGCTGCCGTGCGGGAAACTCTCGCCAAGACGGGAGCGGTGCCGCTCATGGATTTCGATCAGACGGACAGCGTCGAGATTCCGGTGCTGACCAAAGGGGCCGTTTACCGTGAACCCAAGGCGATGTCGAACGAGAGTTACAACCCTTTTCGTGCGGATTACGCTTCCGATGTGTCGGAACGGATGCCCGACGTGGATTTTTCGGGCTTCGACGCTCCTTACGACGGGGAGATGCCTGCCGGAAAGGGTGTGGGGGCGGAGGATCGATACGACGAGATGATCCCTTCTGCCGGGTTCGCTCCGACCGAAATGGAGTTCATTCCTTCTGCCGGGGAACCGGTGCAACAACGGCTGATGGACGATCCTGCGGCTTGTTTCAGCGGTGTGACGGTGCTCGGCAACGGGTATGCCTCGGCGCTGTACGGCGGCAAGTGGGTGGTCGTGGACCTGCGCCGGGCGCGGGAACGGGTGTTGTACGACAATTACCTGCTGCTCCTGACCAACGGATCGTCGGTCAGCCAGCAGCTCCTTTTCCCGGAGCGTCTCGCGTTTTCGGAAAACGAATATGCGTTGCTCGAGGAGAATGCGGTCGATTTCGCGGCGTTGGGTTTCGACCTGGAGTTTTGCGGCGGCGGAGCCGTCGAGGTAAAGGGCGTTCCGGCCGACATTCCGCACGATACGATCGACCGGTTGATTTACGAATTGCTGCAGGAGTTCGCCGTGCCTGTGGACGTTCAGGCATTGCGGCGCGAGAAGATCGCCGCTGTCATGGCTTGCAGCGGAGCCCGCAGCATGTCCCGTACGATTTCGACGGAGGAGGCCGAATCTCTGCTGGGGCAGCTCTGCGAAGGCGGGAATGTCAGCTTCACGCCTTCGGGCAAGGCGGTCATGGCCAAAATCACACTGGAAGAAATCCGCAATAAACTTGGTTGAGAGGTTGCCGGAAGGGATATAATCGTTACATTTGCATCTAAATCTTACTTTGTCTATGAATAATAGCCGCTATTTTTCTTCGACGCCTCCCGTAGTGCTGAACCTGATTATCATCAATGCGTTGATGCTTCTTGCGACCGAGCTGCTGCCTGTCGGGAACAGAATCGTCGGGGCGCTGGCGCTTTTCAACGTCGAGAGTCCGTTGTTCCATTCCTACCAGTTGGTGACTTATATGTTTCTGCACGGTGGATTTTCCCACTTGTTTTTCAATATGTTCGCCTTGTGGATGTTCGGTCGTACGCTCGAATACGAGTTGGGGTCGAAGCGCTTTCTGACCTACTACATGGTGTGCGGCGTCGGTGCCGGGGTGTTGCAACTGTTGGTCGGCTGGCTGGAATACCGCTATGGCAATGTCGGTATGATGGCCCTGATGGTGCCGACGGTCGGAGCTTCGGGTGCCGTGTTCGGTCTGCTGCTTGCTTTCGGCGTAATGCACCCCAATGCGGTCATCATGCTGCTCATTCCGCCGATTCCGATGAAAGCCAAGTGGTTCGTGGTCGTGTATGGCGTGATCGAACTTTTCTTCGGCATTTCGGGCCGGATGGACGGTGTCGCCCACTTCGCCCATGTCGGCGGTATGTTGTGGGGATTCCTGCTGCTCTATTATTGGAAACACAAAGGGGTGATCCGCTATTGATCGATGAGCAGGGAGTATTACGACGATTACAGACACGGTGCTTCCCGGAAACGTCGGAAAAGTTTGCCGGGCAGCGTGTTCAACGGGGTGATGCTGATCCTTTCGGTCGCGACGGGTGCGGCCATGATCGTAACGCTGCTGGCACCGTTCGTGCACCCGGGGCGAACCTGGATTTTTCCGGTGCTGGGGTTGGTCGCTCCGGCGGTTTATGTAATCACCCTGCTGGTGACGTTGTACTGGATCATTCGGTGGCGGTGGCGCATTGCCCTTCCGCTTGTCGTACTGTTGCTGGCGGGCCTTTTCAAGGTGCCGCTCTTCCTGAAGCCGGAGTTGCGCCGTCATTACGGTGAAGAGACGAGCTTCGGCCGGGGGGCGATCACCCTGCTGACTTTCAATGTTCGCAGTTTTTATAACGACCGGGGACAGTGGAGTTTCGACGGGGTGACGGAGGTGATCCGCCGTGTGAATCCCGATATTGTCTGCTTACAGGAGTTCAACCGTACCTCGAGCAAGGCCGAAGAGTTGGATTCGCTGTTATCCGATTACGATCGTACGGTGGTTATGGAGGGGAACAGACGGGATCCTGTATTTCCGCTGGCGCTTTATACCAAATACCGGATCCTCGGAAAATCTCATTCGATATTGGGTCCTATGAAGCAGGACGGGCAGTCGGTATGGGTGGATCTGCTGGTGGGGGACGATACGATTCGGATCTTTAACAACCACTTGCATTCGACCGCAATTACCGTGCATGACGATAAGTATCTTTCGGAGCATCAGTTTCTTACGGATACCGCTGGCGGAGCGAAAATCAAGAATATCTTCCGCAGGTTCCGCGACAACAGCATGTTGCGGGCGGCACAGGCGGACACGATCGCTCGGGCGATCGCTGCGACTCCGGGCTGTAAGATCGTTTGCGGTGACTTTAACGATACGCCTATGTCCTATACCTATCGGGTGATGGCACAAGACCTCGACGATGCTTTCCGGGCGAGCGGTAAGGGGTATTCCTATACCTTTCGCGGATTCATGGATGTTTTGCGGATCGATTACGTCCTCTATTCCGAAGATTTGGAGTGTCTCGATTACCAGGTTTTGTACGATGTGGATTTGTCGGATCACTATCCGGTCGTGGTCCGGTTGAGGCCGGTCAAAAGATAGTTGTTGTTATGATTTTGGATTCATTGAGAAACTGGGCTTTTTATTGCGGGGCCGATTCCCGGTTGAAGCGGGCGTTGGAATACCTCGCTGCGGCCGATTTGAATACTCTTGAGCCGGGGCGGTACGAGATCGAAGGAGCTGAAATTTTTATGAAAGTGACAGAAGGGGAGCTCAAACGGGAAGAGGAGGCTTCGCTGGAGGTGCACGATAAATATATCGACGTACAGGTATTGATTGCCGGCGAAGTCGAAACGATGGGTTGGCGGGAGCGTCGGGAGTGCCGTGTCCCCCGGGGGCCTTTCGATGCGGAAGAAGACATTCGGTTTTTTGCAGACCGGCCGCAGCTTTTCGTCGGGATCAGGCCCGGACAGTTCGTCGTTTTCGGTCCCGAGGACGCCCATGCTCCGATGATCGGTCGGGGACGGATCAAAAAGGCGGTCGTAAAGGTGATGAAATAGGGGCTTGTGCCGCGGTCGCAAGACTCAGAAAGAGATAGAAACTAAACAGGGACGGTGCCAATGACGGCACCGTCCCTGTTTATTGCGGACGAATCGGGATTTTCTACCGGATTTTTTCGGCAATGGCTTTGGCAAGTGCCGTGCAGCATTGTGCCCCCTGATCGTCGTATCCCTGTTTCATTTCTGTCGGCTGGCAGATGGCCTCCCATTTCATTTTCTGGGCGAATTCTCCCAGCAGGCGTACCGCTGCTCCAGCCCAGGTATAGGAGCCGAAATAGGCGAATTTCCGGCAGGGAATGCAACGTTCGCTGATTTTTTGCAGCAGGGACCCGACTTCGGGGAAGAGTTCGCCGTTGTAGGTCGGAGAACCCACGATCAGCGTGTCGTATTTGAAAATGTCGCGGATGACATTCGAAATGTCGGCATACGAAAGGTTGTAAACGATGATGTTTTTTACACCCTGTACGGTCAGCTCCCGAGCGATTTTCTCGGCCATCTGGGCCGTATTGCCATACATCGAACCATAGGCGATCACCACACCCGGTTCGCCTTCGTAGCGACTCAACTGATCGTAGATACCTATTACGCGCCCGATTTCCTGCTGCCATACGGGGCCGTGCGTCGAGCAGATCGTTTCGATGGGAAGGCCGCTCAGTTTTTGGAGGGCTTTCTGTACGGGGGCGCCGTATTTGCCCACGATGCAGGCGTAGTAGCGGCGCATCTCGTCCCAGAAATGGTCCAGCGAAAGCTGGCTGTCCAGGATACCGCCGTTCAGGGCACCGAACGTGCCGAACGCATCCGCCGAGAAGAGTACCTTGTGTTCGGGGCAATAAGTGACCATCACTTCGGGCCAGTGAACCATCGGCGCCATATAGAACGAGAGGTTTTTTTGGCCGAGCGAAATGCTTTCGCCCTCTTTGACTTCCCGGGTGAGGGTATGGATGCCGTAATATCCGTCGAGCATCTGAAGGGTTTTGGCATTGCCCACGATCTGCATCTCGGGGTAGAGCAGGCGCAGGGTTTTGATCGAAGAGGAGTGGTCCGGCTCCATGTGATCGACCACCAGGTAATCGATCGGCCGGTCTTTCAGGATCGCGCGGATATTGTCGATGAACTGTTCGCCGAACGATACTTCGACCGTGTCGATCAGAGCGACTTTTTCGTCGATGACCAGGTATGAGTTGTAGGAAACGCCGTAAGGAAGCGACCACAGCGATTCGAAACGGGTCGTGGTGCGGTCATTGACGCCGACGTAGTGTATTCCGGGTAATATTTCTGTAAAAGCCATAAATTGTTTAGGTTTTGATTCGGCGCGAAGATACGAAAAAAATCGTTTCGATCCATTGCTGCCGAATTTTATATATTATAAGGTGTCGAATAAGAGCGGGGTGTAAAACCGGTATTTTTCCGCTGCTTTGTCGGGCAAATGGCTTTTCCGCGCCGGTCAGATCTTAAATTGGTCAATATGGGATTTGAAAGGAGATAAATCCGAATATACGTGCTTTTTTTGATTATTTTGAATACGGTTATTTGCTTATGAAGCAATTAATTTCTATATTTGCTCGGAACTTTTTATTTCAAACTCAATTTTTAAATTAACGCTTATGATTAAGAAAATTGTACTATCGTTAATTACTGTACTGAGTTTCTGTTCGTTGGCTCTTGCGCAAAACAAGCAGGTGACGGGTACGGTTACCGATGAGAAGGGAGAACCTATCATCGGTGCTACGGTTGTGGCAGAGGGTACGTCTGCCGGTACGACGACCGGAGGAGACGGGCAGTTTACATTGACGGTTCCCGCCAATGCGACGCTCTCGATCTCTTTTATCGGTTACGAAACCCAGAAGGTGAGCGTAGCCGGTAAGACGCATATCGACGTGACTCTCGGGGAAGAGGCTACGGGCATCGAGGATGTCGTGGTGATCGGTTATGGTACGGGTAAGAAGATCGGTTCGGTGATTGGTTCTGTAGATCAGGTGAAGTCCGAGAAGATCGAAAACCGTCCCAGCACCAACGTCGTGGACGCTTTGCAGGGTCAGGTAGCCGGTCTTCAGATTATGACCGGTAACGGTGAGTTGACTTCGACTTCTTCGATCCGTATTCATGGTCTGGGTTCTATGGGTGCCGATACGTCGCCGCTGATTCTGTTGGACGGTGCGCCGATTCAGGCTTCGACGCTGCAGACGATCAACCAGAACGATATCGCTTCGGTGAACGTCCTCAAGGACGCTTCGGCGACTTCGATCTACGGTTCGCGTGCTGCCAACGGTGTTATCTATGTGCAGACCAAAACCGGTCGTCGCAACCAGGAGAGTGTCGATGTGACGCTTACGGGACAATACTCCATGTCGAGTGCCGTAGCGCCTGAATTGAATATGATGAGTGCGAACGAGATGTTGGATTATATCGGTGCGGCTGTTGCCGTTCGTTTGTCGGGCGATGCCTTGACGACTCCTGATAAGATTGCGTCCGGCCGTCAATATTTTATCCGTAATTTCGGTCTGGCTAAGTTCATGGATGAGAACTATAATCCTATGAATGACTACAAGTGGTGGAACGAGATTCTTGAGAGAAATGCGCCGATGTATCAGGTCGATCTGTCGGTTTCGGGCGGCTCGGCGAAGACCTCTTACTATTTCTCGGGTAACTATGCCAATAAGACCGGTATTCTGCCCGGTTCGGAGTTGGATCGTTACAACTTCCGTACGAATATCGATACCAGGGCTAACAACTGGCTGCGTTTGGGCTTGAACCTCGGTTTGGGTTATCAGCACAGTTCGGTTGCTGATACGAATGAATCGATGGGCAGTCTGTATGTATCGAACCCGGTGATGGCATCGTTGATTACGCCTCCTTACCAGCCTCTCTATGACGATAACGGTCAGATGCTCAATTTCTTTGATGCTACCCAAGCCATCAACCCGTTGATGACTGCAGACTATATGCCTCGCTGGCAGAATCGTATTACGATGAATGGTATGGCTTTCATTGAACTGACTCCGGTGAAGGGGCTGACGATCCGCTCCTCTCTTGCTGTGGATGCTTTTGACTGGCGTTCACACGGTGCGTCCAGCCCTGAAACTCCTACTCCTTCGGGTAAGTTCGGTACTGGTAGTGCCAGTGAACTGTTCCAGCGTTTCTATGAATGGACTTGGACCAATACCGCCGAGTACAAGCATACTTGGAATGAGGTTCATAACTTTACGGCGCTGCTCGGTGAGGAGACTCTTTATCGGAATAACAACAGCTTCTCTGTAGCTTCGATCGGTATCACCTCTTCGCGCTTCCTGAATATCGCGATGGGTACGGAAGTTTCCGGCGGTCTGCCGACCTACAGCATCGCACAGTCAGCTTCGAATTCTGTATTTGGCCGTCTTGAATATAACTTCGCAGAGCGTTATTTCATCAGCGGTTTGTTGCGTAACGACGCAAGCTCGCGTTTCGGTGAGAACAACCGCAATGCGCTTTTCTGGGCTGTCGGCGGTATGTGGAATATCAAGAATGAGACGTTCCTGCGCGACAATCAGACTATCAGTGATTTGAGTCTGAAAGTGTCTTACGGTACACAGGGTAACTCCGGTATCGGTGACTACAACCACCGTCAATATATGGCTGCGGGTTCGGCTTACGGCGGTTACACGACTTGGATGGTATCCGGTATCGGTAACCCCGACCTGATGTGGGAAAGCCAGAATACACTGACCGTGGGTGCCAATATTGAGTTGTGGAAAAAACTCTCTCTTTCGATTGAATACTATCGCCGTCAAACCAACGATATGCTGATGTCCATTCCGTTGGCTCCGTCAGGTGGTTACAGCGGTCGTGCCGGTAACGTCGGCGGTATGCGCAACTCCGGTATCGACCTTTCGTTGAACTACGATATTTACGCTTCGAAAGACTGGTTCGTGAATTTCCACGCGACTTTCAACTACAACAAGAACCAGCTGACCGATCTTTGGGAACCGGGTCTTGAATTCGTTTATATGGGCAACGGTCTGCAGGCTTACAGCGTAGGTGATCCGTTCCCGACTTGGACAATGCAGGAGTGGCGCGGTGTCGATCCTGAAACCGGTCTGGATACCTGGACTACGGCAGACGGCGGCATTACTTCCAATTTCAACCAGGCTGCTTTGGTGAATCTGGGTACTTCGCTTTATGCGCCTTATACCGGCGGTTTCGGTGTGACAGCCGCATGGAAGGGACTCAGCCTGACGGCAGACTTCTCTTGGGTTCACGGCAACTACGCGCTCAACAATACGATGTATTTCGTTGCTAATGCCGATATGGGACTCTCTTCCCAGTTCAACCAGTGCGACCTGGCATGGGACTATTGGCAGCAGGAAGGCGACCAGGCGAGATATCCCCGTCTGGACCAGGCGATCAATTTTGACAGCCGTATGCTTGAGAAGGCTTCGTTCCTGCGTCTGAAGTATATCCAGTTGGCTTATACGCTCCCGAGCCATATTATGGAGAAGACGAAGTTCATCAAGGGCCTTAAGGTTTGGGTCGGTGGCCGTAACCTCTGGACTGTGACGGGCTATAACGGCCTGGATCCTGAGGCTGCAGAGAAGGGTGTCGATGTCGATACTTATCCGAATACGCGCGAGTTCACTTTCGGCCTTGAGTTTAAGTTCTAATTTTCAGTGTTCATTATAAAAAAATAAATACAAGGCTTAGACTATGAAAAAGATAATAAATTCGATTTTGGCATTCGTTACCCTCTTTTCTGTGACGTCGTGCGACTTGGATATGGACCCCGAAACGGCGATCCGGCCCGAGGATGCGTACACCATGGAATATTGCGAGGGTGTGAGAGGTTACGTTTATGTGGACCTGAAAGCGCTCCTTTCCGGTGGTTTCTACTCGACACCGGACCTTTATGTGGATGTTCTGAATGTTTGCATCGGTAGCGGTAATCAGGGTATCTATTCTTTCAACTGGCGTTTGTATCCCACTGATCAGGATGTAACGTCGTTCTGGTCCAGTTATTATACGACGATGATGCATATCAACTATGCGATCCGTCATATGGATGCAGCTTATGAATATCTTACTCCCGACGAGCAAAAGAAAGTGGATGTTTACAAAGGCGAGATGTATTTCTTCCGCGCCTATGTAATGCACCGTGCCGCGCTGCTTTTCTGTGAGGACTATGATCCGGACAAGGCCGCTGATCAGTTGGGTCTTCCCTATCCGAAAGAGTGGGAGCCGGAAGCGAAACTGGCTCGCGGTACGTTGGCAAAGTTGTATGAGAACGTAGAGGCAGACCTCGTAGAAGCTGAAAAAACCGTGACTGCTCAGGGTACTCCGACGGATCAGATTTACCTGACCAAAGATGCCATTACCGCATTCCGCGCCGAGCTGGCACTGCATCTCCACCAGTACACGGAGGCCAGCCAGTATGCCCAGTCTCTTTATGGAACTTATCCTTTGGTGACAACGGCTGAAGGTCTCGAAAGAATGTGGCGCGAGGATACTTCTACCGAGAATATTCTGCAACTGGAGGTACTTCGTACGACCATGACGACTGTGAACTCGTTCGGTAGCTATCTGAACAGTAGCTGGGAGCCGAATTCGGGGGTATACTTCTATGCTCCTACCTATATTCCGGAGCAGCATATTGTCAAGTTGTTCAAAGATGCCGATTTCCGTACGGATATTTTCCTTGTTAAGAATGCCAATGTTACGATCAGTGGAAATAAGGGGGTCGGAGTTCTTATTGGTAAGTTCCGCGGTAACAAGAATTTCCAGACCAATACGACTACGTTGGTTTATCGCAACAGACCTAAGATGTTCCGTATCTCCCAAATGTATCTGGTCGATGCCGAGGCGCAGTATCGTTTGGACCCTGCTAAAGGTTTGGATCCGCTGAACCAGTTGCGTACGGCCCGTGGTCTGACAGCCCTTACGGCGGATGATGTGAAGGATGATGTTACGTTGCTTGACGGCACGAAGATATCTGGACTTTTCAATGCTATTCAGGAAGAGCGCGGCCGCGAGATGCTTGCCGAGGGTACGCGTCTTTTCGACCTGAAGCGCTGGGGACAAGGTTTCAAACGTGATATCAATGCCAAACTTGCTCCTTTGGTTGACCAGGTGTCTTATTTGCAGACTATGAAACAGACTGCTGGTAGCCCGAAGTTCGTATGGCCGATTCCGAATAGCGAGATGACGCAGAACCCGAATTTCGGTAGCCAGAACCAGGGATATTTGTAATAGATATCTTTGATCTGACAAGATATGTGAAGGATCGACCCGTTACGGGTCGATCCTTTTTATTTTGCGATCATATTGAATGAATGGGTTGGTATGGATTCTCCTTTTTCGTTGAGAGGTTCAGCTTCTCTTTTCTGACGCGGTTTGGAAATGGATTCGGGATTCCGGATATACTGTCGCAGGAGGATTTTCGGACCTTGCAGTCTGATGCAAATAATCCGGAATAATGCAATATGCCTGTTTTTTCTTGGTGATAAGTGGGCTCTTTATCGGTCGGGATATTTTTGTCAATGTGGTGCGTGTCCCGGGGTGTTCGGGAAAGCGGTGATATTTATGTGTTCGTTCGTAGCACACTTCCGGATTTTGTTGCCGGGCACGAGCGATGCCGGTGGCGTTGTCTTTTCTCTCTTTTGGGTATAGGGAAAAGGGAGGGGAGGATCCGCAAAACAGTGTGTCGGAGGCGGGATTCAGGCTTTTCCCTTGCTTCGGGTAAGGCCCTGCGGCAGGGCGAGCGATAGCCGTGAGAAGCTGACGACGGAACCGGCCAGGGCAAACCCTCCGGCAAGCAACAGGGCGATATGGCAGCCGTTTTCCGGGTCGATATGGAACAGCAGGGCTACCAGAGCCGCTCCGGTCGTCTGTCCCGTGAGCCGGGCTGTTGCCAGCATACCGCTGGCGCTTCCGCTTCGCTCGGGCGGTGCGGAGGCGATCAGGATGCTGTTGTTGGGAGATTGGAACAGGCCGAATCCGAGGCCGCAGAGCAGGAGTCGCCAGACGATGTCGGCGACGTGGGGTTGCTCGGGCAGAAAAGCCAGCAGAACCACGCCCGCCGCCATGATAAGCAGTCCTACGCCGCCCATGGCTCCTGCGTGGATCCGTTCGACCAGCAAGCCGGCGATCGGAGCCACGACCATAATGATAGCGGGCCAGGCAGTGAGGATCAGGCCCGTATGTACTTCTGTATATCCGAATGTCTTTTGCAGGTAGAAGGGAAGCGCGACCATAGCGAGCATCTGGGCGATGAACGAGCAGATCGAGGTGATGACCGAAACCGAGAAGATCGGGATGCGCAGCAGGTCGAAGGGGAGGATCGGATAGGGTTTGTGGAGCTGGCTGCGCACGAACAGTGTGCCGATGACGACCAGCAGAATGACGCTTATTCCGATATAGCTGGGTTTGAGGCCGTGCGAGTAACCTTCGATCGAAGCGATCAGCAATCCGAAGGTGAGGGCGTTCATCAACCCGTCCCGCCAGTCGAAGTGGCGGCCCCGGATGCGTACCGGATTTTTAGGCAGGAATCGGTAGCTCAACAAACACGCGATGAGTCCGATCGGGATGTTGATAGCGAAAAGCCAGGGCCAGGTGGCGATGGAGAGAATGCCCGAAGCCAATGTGGGGCCGGCCACCGAGGAGACGGCTACGACCGTAGCATTCACGCCCATTCCGCGTCCCAGGTGCCGGCGGGGGTATATCAGGCGGATCAGCGTGGTATTGACGCTCGTGATGGCTGCCGCCCCGAATCCCTGGCAGACGCGGGCCGTGACCAGCGTGGCGAGAGAGTCGGACAACGTGCAGCCCAGTGAGGCGACGATGAAGATACCCAGTCCCCCGATGTAGATTTTACGGTAGCCGATCACGTCGCCCAATGCTGAAAACGAGAGCAGGGAAACCACGATGGCTAACTGATAGGCATTGACGATCCAGATCGAATTGGCCGACGAGATGCCCAGCATACGGGCCATGGTCGGCAGAGCGACGTTGGCGATGGCTCCGTCTATGACCGAGAGCGATACGCCGAAAGCTACGGCGAGGATGGCCCAGAATCGGGTCGGCATGGGAAGGCCGTCCCACTCCCTGTTGCCGGCCAGACGGGGTGCTGCACCCTGTATCGGAATTTGTCGCAGACCTGCTTTCATCGTAAAAGAATCCTCTTGCAAAGGTGCGGAAAAAGCCGCGTGCAAGGTAAATTTATCGGCATTTTGCCGGGCGAAGTACCTAAAGCGGAGGCAAAGGTACGAATAAATACGGTCGGATGGACCGTCCGTCGGCATTTTCGGGTGTCTGGAAGCAGCCGGATATTTGTGGGAGAAAACGACCGGTTCGACGTTTTGCGGGGCAGGATGTGCCGGTCAGAGGATTTTCTGGAATGCGATGCGAGGATCTCCGGCGTAATGTATTTCTCCGCAGCGGACGAAGCCGAATTTGGCCAGCAGGCGGAGCATGCAACGGTTGTCGAAGTTGGTGTCTATCCGGAAGCTGCCTGTGCCGCGCTCCCGGGCCAATGTCATGGTGCGGCGCATGAATTCGGTCGCTATGCCCTGTCCTTTGACCTCCTGTGCGACGGCCAGACGGTGCAGGACGACGTATGGGGCTTGGTCGAGCCACGTGCCGTCGATTTCGGCATAGGCCGGTTCGCCGTCGAAGACGACAGCCCCGTAAGCGACGACGAGTCCTGTGTGAGTACATAGTACGTGGCCGTATCCGCGGTCGATGTCGTCCGTTATATGTGCCGCCGCCGGGTAGCCGTTCTGCCATTGGCGACTTCCCCGCAGGCGCATCTGCGCCTGGGCCTGGCGGATGATCGTGCAGATACGCTCCAGATCGTCGGGAAGTGTCGGGCGGAAGAGCAGACTGTCTGTCTGAAGGACGGTTGTCGTTGCGTTCATCGTCTTGCGAAAAATTTTTAGGAAGGGACGGGCAGTTCGGTCGTGCAGGGTGCGGGACGGAAACCGCCGGATTTATTCCGCCGTAACGAACATCCGGCCGAAGTCGAAGACGATGCGGTCGAACTTTTCGAAAAGGTCCATTCCGAGCGAACCGAAATAGGGTTGTTCGGATGCGGGGCCGAAGTCGGCTGTGACAGTCACCTTTTTCAGGGTGCGGGAGCCGTCGCCGATCGTGAAGGTTATATTCTTCAGGTCGTAACCCGTACCTCGCAAAATTCCGCCGAAACCTCCTGCGGCCGTTTCCCGCTTTTTCCCGCTGCGGTCGATCTCTTCGCGGTGCAGGGTGTAGTAGTTCGGCGAAAGTCCCGTGCGGGAGTTGCCCGTGTCGAAGACCATCGGGACGGTGTCTTTTCCGGCGACGAGCGTGTTGAGAATATATTGTCCCGAGGAGGTGTCGTGCATCAGGTTTCGCCCGCTTGCAGGTGTCGGTTCCGGAGTGGCGGGCAGGAGAAAGAAACCCTCTTTGGGGCGAAGCTCGATCTGGCCGGCCAGACGCATGAAGTCGGTGCCGAGGACGGCTTCGATATGGCCGATTTGGTCCGAAGCCTCGTCGTTGTCGAAGACCATGAAGTAGGGGTGGCGGATCGTGACCGGTCCGATCTGCATGGAGTCGGTCGTGGCGAATTTCACGAATCCGTTGCCGCCGATACCGCTCACGGAAATCGAATCGCAGATGATTTCGAGGTCGTGGCGCTTGGCGAATTCCGCCGAAACGAAGCTGGCGCCGCTGCAACCCGTGTCGAAGATGAAGCGCTCGGTGCGGCCGCCGATCGTTATGTCGGTATAGAAGTTATGGACCTTTTTGTCCGTGCCGTCCAGCGGGCTTTTGACCGTTTCGCTTCCGACGGTCAGCGGCAGCCGGATTTCGCCGTCGGGTTTCGTGAGCGACGTGCGCGGATGTCGGGCCATGGTTTGGAACCACCGTTGGGTCGCCAGGGTCGAAGCCCTCTCTTCCTCGCTCTGTCCGGCAGCGAACTGGGTGAGCAGGTCGGCCGCCTGTTCGTAGGCGCCCAGCTCCTGCAGGTTGCCGATAAGCATGGAGAGGAGCCAGCCGAGCATCGAGCCTTCGGGATCGGCGAAGAGTTCCTGTTGGTAGTCGTTGAGCAGCGTTCCGATGGCATTGCAGCTCTCCGGCAGCCGGTTGAAATGACTGCCCAGAGAGGCTTCGCAGAGCAGCCGGACGAAGGGCGACAGTTCGTCGCGGATCTCCGGGTAGCATGCTTCGAGCCGGAACCACTCCTGGGCGTTGATCAGAGCGGCGGCCTGTTCGTCGGCTGTCGGTACGGCAGGCTGTTCCTCTGCCGACAGGGGCAGGGTGAAAACGAGGAAGAGGGCGAGCAGCAGTTTTTTCATAGCGTCTTAATGGTTGGTATCGGTTTTTCCGGTCAGCGTCCGCAGGTCGTTGCCCGAAGGGTTTTGGAAAACGCGCAGGTCGAATTCGGGGATGACGGCCAGCACGTGATCGAATACGTCGGCCTGAATGCCTTCGTACGGGACCCAGTCCACCGTGTCGGTGAAGAAGTAAAGCTCCATCGGGAGGCCTTGTTCGGTGGGCTGCAGTTGCCGGACGAGTACCATCATGTTTTGATTGACCCGTTCGTTCTGCCTGAGATAGAGGTTCAGGTAGTTTCGGAAGACTCCGATGTTGGTTTGGTGCAGTCCGTTGATTTTGTCTTCACCGGAGGGGATGTCGTGTTGCCGGTTATACTCCTCGACCCGCTGCTGGGTCCGGGCGATGTAATCTTTCAGCAGGTCGATGCGCTTGTATCGCTCCAGCATTTCGGGTGTGCAGAAACGGATGCTGGTCATGTCGATATTGATCGAGCGCTTGACGCGGCGCCCTCCCGAGGAACGCATTCCTTCCCAGTTTTGGAACGAGTCGCTCACCAGCAGGTAGGGCGGGAGGGTGACGATCGTGTTGTCCCAGTTGCGGACTTTGACCGTGTTGAGCGTGACCTCCTCCACCGTGCCGTCGGCGCCGTACTTGGGCATGCTGATCCAGTCGCCGACTTTGAGCATGTTGTTGGCCGACAGTTGGATGCCCGATACGAAACCCAGGATGCTGTCGCGGAAGACCAGCATGAAGATCGCGGCCGAAGCGCCCAGACCGGTGAGGAACATCGCCGGAGAGCGGTCGAGAAGAATCGAGAAGACGAGGATGACGGCGACCAGGAAGGCGATGACCTGTCCGGTCTGCATCAAGCCCTTCAGCGGCTTGCCTTTCCACTCCTCCCGGCGGCCCATCAGTTGAAATATGGCTTCCAGCAGGGAATTGACGAAGCGCAGGACGGCGATGACGATCGCTATCTGTACCAGCCGCGTGATCAGGACGACGAGGCCGTTTTGATCGGGAAAGGCGATGGGCAGCATCACCACCACCAGGATCGGGGTGACGATGTGGCACAGCCGCCGCAGGACTTTGTCGTCGAAGATGATGTCGTCCCACGTGACTTTGGTCTGCTTGACGACGCGTCGCACGACCTGCAACAACAGCAGGCGGATCAGGAAGTCCAGCCCTACGCCGATGGCGACGATGATGGCCAGGATGACCCATTGGTCGATGCCGCGGGCGCTGTCCGCAGAGATTCCGATGTAAACGAGCAGTTGGTCGATCCAACTCCGGATGGTTTGTTGCAGCATAAATTCTTCGGTTCCGTTTTTCCAAGACAGGGAAAGGTGAGAGCAATCGTGCGGGACTTGCACGCGAAGATTGTCGAACCGCTTCCGATCTTTTGCAAAGATAGTGAAAGTCGAGAAGAAAACGGGAGCTTACTCTCAGTTTTCCGAGGCGTATCCTATCTTCTGCAAAGATAATGGAAGACAAGCGGTAGGCCAAACTTAATTTTCAGTTTTCTCATCCTTGCATGGCAGAGTTCACGAGCGTCCTCGGCGCATGCTTCGAGCGTCGGTTCGTGCAAATTTGATTCAGCCCTCGGTTTTCACTATATTTGTATTTCGAAATACGATGAAAATGAAACCCTTGTTTATTTGCTATCCCCGTTGCAGCACTTGTCAGAAAGCCCTTAAATGGTTGCAGGAGCGCGGGATCGAAGTCGAAGTGCGCGATATCGTGCAGCAGAATCCCTCCGAAGCGGAGCTCGAAGAGTGGATCGATCGCAGCGGTCTTGCGGTCAATAGATTTTTCAATACCAGCGGTCTGCGTTACAAGGCGCTCAACCTGAAAGAAAAGGTCCGCACGGCTTCACGCGAAGAGCTGATCCGCGTGCTTTCGACCGACGGTATGTTGGTGAAACGGCCTTTGCTGATCGCTTCCGACAAGATTTTGGTCGGATTCCGCGAGCCGGAGTGGGCCGCAGCCTTGTCGGAAAAAAGATAGGCGTTTCCGGCTGTACCGAAATAGGAAGCGGACGGAAATTTTCCGTCCGCAGGGGCTATTTTTTCATTTTGTCGGGTTGTCGCTCCCGTTTGATTCTCTTTTTGCGGCGGACCGACCAGCCGAAGTAGCCCAGCATACGGCCCAGTGCGAAGTATTCGCCGTGCGAATAGACGATGGGGCGGGCTTTCTGCAACTCCAGTTTACCCGTTTCGGAGTCGATGTAGCGGCTGTCGGCCTGGATATTCACCACTTCGGCCAGAAACAGGTCGTGCGATCCTAACGGTAGGATCTGTCGTACGCGGCATTCGATCGACAGGGGAGCTTCGGCTACGACGGGAGCCTTGACGACGGTCGCCGGAACCGGAGTAAGTCCCGTTTCCCGAAATTTGTCGTGGTCGCGGCCAGAACGTACGCCGCACCAGTCCGTAGCGCGTGCCAGCTCTTCGGTGGTGAGGTTGATGACGAATTCACCCGTGCGGCGGATGATGTCGTAGGAGTGCCGCTCCGGGCGGACCGAGATGTAGCACATCGGGGGATTGGTGCAGACCGTACCCGTCCAGGCGACGGTCAGCAGGTTATATTCGTCGGGGGTGGCGCCGCAACTGACCAGTACGGCCGGTAGCGGGTAGATCAGCGTTCCCGGTTTCCAGTTTTCTTTCATTGTTTTCGGAGGAATCTTGCGTGATGTCCCCTGCAAAAGTAATCATTATTTCACAAAGCCTCCGGACTGTTTTCCGACTTTGTTCCGCCGATGAACGAACGGTACCGTGCGATGGCGGCATCCAGTGCTTTGGGGACGGCATTTACCCATAAGGTCGTTTGTATGGTGACGTTCCCTCGTCCTGCGGTTCGTTTCCAATTGCCGACGATCTGTCCGTCGCAAAGGATAACCGGTTGGAAAATTCCGTGGGAGTTGAAGGCTTTGGAGGTGTGCTCTTTTGCAAGGACGCCCGAACGGTCCTTGTAGCCGATCAGGTATTGGTCGTAGGCGGGCAGCAGATGCGTCGTGTCGCACGGAGCGGCTGCCGCAGCATTGCGGAATACGAAAAATTCCCTGTCGCCGAAATGTTCGGTCGTGAGTTCTTCGGCGATGCTCGCCACGGCGCGGCGGGCTTCGGTCGCGGTGAGTCCCGACCACCAGGTGAAATCGGCGAGCGTGGCGGGGGAGTGGCTGCGGAAATAGATTCGGGCCAGCCGGGCCAACGCCTCTTCACGGGAAGGTTCTTCGCCGTGCGGAGCCCGTTCGTCGAGAAGGGCGTAGGTCGCGGTGCCCTTCTTGTCGGCGCCGCTGCAGACGATGCCGTCCGTTTCGGCCCGCATCAGCAGATGCCGCAGCGCATATTGCGAGAGCGGAATGCCCCGCTGATTCAGCGCTTCTCCGATTTCCTCTTTCGTCCGGTGTTTGTTCCCTTCCAGCGTCTTTTGCAGCAGGTTCATGTAGCGGTGAATCGATTTGGAGTCGAGAGCGGCGTCTGTGCCCCGGGCGTAGGAGTCGTTGGCGGCACGGATGCGGTCGGCAGTGAGCGAGAGCATCCAGCGCAGGTCTTTCGAAGAAACGAAATGCCACGTCGGACGCAACAGGTGCGTGCGCAGGATGTCGCCCCTGTTCAGGGCGGCTTCGATCTGTGTGGCATCGGTCGATGCGGTGCGGCAGCCGACGGCCCATTTGGCCATGCGGTAGTCCTGGGCTTGTACGGCTCCCATCCACTCCACGACCTGTTGCGGAGCGTCGAAAGGCGGCTGAACCAATAACTGGTTTTGCAGTCGTAGTGTGATGAGAGGCAGCATTGCGATTTCGTTTTATACCTCTCCGGCCGTGGAAAAATCGGAGCGGATTCTATGATTAAAATATATTGATTCGAATTTTACGCCACAAAGGTACTAAATTGCATTCACGGTGGAGGATGTTCCGTACTTTTCTGTCGAATCGATTGGGATTCAATTATAAAATAGGTATGGGAATCGGCAGACAGGTTGATCGAAGAAAGGTTTTGACCGAAAACAGATTAAATCGGATATTTTTTGTTCTTTTTGTCGTTATTGTAATTTCAAAACGGGAACAAAATTTGTCTTTTACAGAATAATTTTTTAATCTTGTTTTAGAAAGGAAAAATTACTTTATAATATATTTCTCTTATATAGTTAAATTTTAGGCACTAAAATATGAAAAAAATTTATTTTGGGATATTATGCTGTCTGTTGGGGTTTACGACAAGTTGTAGCGATGACGACAATGCGACTGCATTGTTGCAGATCGATCCTTCGACCGACCTGGTTTTCGAAGCTGTCGGCGGTACCAGGACGATCGAGGTTAAGACCGACCAGGCTACATGGCAGGTGGAATCGAATCAGACATGGTGTAAAGTCGAAAAGTCGGACGGCACTCATTTCACGGTGACGGCCGAGGAGAATACGGCTTCGGAACCGAAGCCCCAGGCAGTGGTGACGGTGACGGCCGGTACGGCCCAGGTGGTATTGAAGGTCGATCAGAAAGGGACGGCTACCCCCCCCCTGGCAGGAACTACATTTGAAATTACGCTCGGTGAGCCGACTCCGACCGGAGTGAATATGAAAGTGGTGCCTTCGGACAACGATGCGGTTTACTATTACGACGTTCTTTCCAAGCAGATCCTCGATCAGCACCACTCGGGCGATTTGGCCGTATATATGAAGAATATGATGGCAGAAGCGGTCAAGAATTACGGCTCGGTCGAAGAGGCTCTCAAAAAGTTGGGATCTCAAGGCGAATCGAACTATGCATTCGAGGGGCTGGATCCGAATACCGATTACCTGGCTTTTGCTGCGGGGCTCGATGCTGCGGGCGAAGTGAATACCAAAATCGAGAGTAAGACTTTCAAAACCAAGGAGCTGGCTGCGGGAGCTACTTTTGAGGTGAAGTTCACCTGTTATTATAACGGAGCGGACTTTACGATTACTCCGTCCGATCTCGAGTTTCCGTATTATTCGGCCATCCGTCCGGCGTTCCGCTACCAAGGACTCGACGACGATGCTTTGCTCCAGACAATCATAGCGGAGGACAGCTTCATGCTCGATTTCATGGCTGCTCCGGGCGTATATGAATACAAGAACGAAGGAGTTTATCTGCCCGATACCGAATATTGGGTGCTGATCTTCGGTTGGGCAGCCGGTGCTCCGACCACTTCGATTCAGAAATTCCCGTTCCGCACGAGCAAACCCAATATCGATCCGGCGGCGTGCCAGTTCACGGTGACCCATTCTGACCTTACTTCGCGCGGAATGAATATATCGATCGAGCCTTCGGACGATACGGTACCTTATATGTTCGATCTGATCTCCGAGGCCGATTACGAGCGGTACAAGGCCGATATGAAGGCTTACGTGACCGAGTATGTGGGGCAGGACATCGACAATCTCGATAACAACCGGGTGTGCGGCCAGTCGGGTTACAGCTATACGAAGGTGCTCGAACCGGGAACGAAATATTATGTATGGGTGGCCAGCATCGACGAGTTCGGCAAGCCTCAAGCGGATGTTTATATCTCCGATCCTATTACGACGCTGCCTAAAGCCGTGAGCGATGCGACGGTAACGGCGACTATCGACAAATACTTCAACGGCGACGACCTCTATGCACTCGATAACGAGAAGTACGCGGATTGCCGGGGGCAGGCCTATGTCATGGTGACTTTTGCGGCCGAGAATGCGAAGGAGTGGTACGGAACGATGGTCGCCGAGGATCCGAACGATCCGACCAGTGCGATTTCCGACGACGAGGTTATCGAAACGTTATTGGTCGGCGGTACGTGGTGTCCTACCGGCAAGCTCTACCTGTGCAAATGGGATACGGAGCATACGATTCTGGCCGTAGGTGTCGCTGCGGACGAGAATCCGGGCGTACTGTTGCGCCAGAGCCATACCTTCACCAAGGCGGGCGCGGCTCCTGTTTCCGAATTCGTGGCACCTGAATCCCAGGGCGTGCGTACCGGGACAATGAAAATCGCTCCGCATGTGGCTTCAGTCAGGAATTACAAGTAACAAATGATAAACCGGATGAAATAGTTCCGGTTGGGGTTAATAAAAGTTAAATGGTGGGAAAAGCGGGCACGTGATGTCTCCGCTTTTTCTTATTGATATTAGAAATCCGCCGGTTTTTCAATCGCTATCCGATCGCCTGTCGCCGGATGGCGGAATTCGATCCGTTCGGCATGCAGAAGCAACCGCCGGCCGGCTGTTCCGTACAGTCGGTCGCCCGCGATCGGAGCATTGAGTCCCGATGGATGGGCCGCATGGACGCGCAACTGGTGCGTGCGGCCGGTCAGCGGGTAGAAGGCGATGCGGGTGCGGCCGTTCCGGAATTCCAACACTTCGTACTCCGTGATCGCCGGCTTTCCGTGCAGGGGATCGACCGCCTGTCGGGGACGGTCGTGGAGGTCCGGTCGCAGGGGTAGTTCGATACGTCCTTTCGGCGGGGTTATCCGCCCCTCCAGCAGGGCGATGTAGCGTTTTCGGACGGTCCGGTGTTTGAATTGGGCCTGGAGATCCTGGTGCGCTTCTTTGGTCAGGGCGAGCAGCAGTACACCCGAGGTGTCCATATCGAGGCGGTGGACGACGAGCGGTCCCGTAGCTGCGGGATAACGCTCCCGAGCCCAGTCGAGGATCGACGGAGCTTCCGATTTTCCAGGAACGGAGAGCATCCCGGCAGGTTTGAAGACGGCGGCTATCCAGCGGTCTTCGTACAGGAGCTCCGGGGCGGACTGCGGGCAGGCGCGATCGGGTTCGGGCTCGACGTCGAGTCCCCGAAGCATGTGGGCGAGAATCGGGCCGCATTTACCTCGGCAGGCGGGATAGTAGTGTCCGTGACGGCGGATTTCGCCCTTCGGCGAGGCTCCCCACCAGAATTCGGCGATCGCCAGCGGTGTAAGCCGGTGTTCGAAAGCGTATTGCAGCAGTTTGGGGGCCGCACACTCCCCTGCACCGGCCGGGGGTGTACCCTGCGGAGTCGGTGCGAATATTTCCGCCAGATCGCGTATCTCTCCGAGGGCGTTGAGCAGACGGAACTTGCGAAATAGTTTTGCCTGAAGAGCCGCAGAACGGGCCTTACGCTCGCAGCGCAGGGATTCGATTCGTTCCGCGATGGAGGTTCGTTGCGCGTGAAGCGATGCGAGCCGATTTTTCCAACTCTGTTTCAACCGGTGCAGCTCCGCTTTTTCGTATTGGCTTTCCCGGACTAAAGCCGTCTGCGTATTTTCGTCCGGGTGCTCCCTGCGTCGGGCTTCTCGGGCGGTTTTTGCGATTCGCATCCGGGCTTTTGCGGCTGCGATTTCCCGGGCGACTTCTGTTTCCGTTTCTTCTATGGTTCGGAGAAGTTCCCTGTAGCGGCCGGCCGTTTCGAGGGTTTCGATTTGCCGGTTCAGGTCCGAAATGGAGGCCTCTTCGGTGCGGAAGAAATCACCGGGCCGCAACATGTCGTAGATGGGCGGGACAAAGTATTCGTGGCTGTTGCTGCCGGCCAGATTACCTGAAAATGCGGCCAGAAAGCCCACAGTTCCGGCTGGATCCTTCACGACCAGCACCCCGAACATTTTACCCGCAGAGAGTTCTTCGGTCCACTCTTTCCGTTCGCACAAGTAGGCTCGCAGCTCCCGGGCCGCTAATTCGCACAGCGGATGCGGGGTGTAGTGGAATGGGTTGTTGAGCCGCGTCGGAAGCGAGAACGAAGCGATGGAGTGTCGGAAACGATGCAACATGGGTACTGTCTGCGGATTCGGGTAGTCGGACCGAAAAAATATTTCGGGAAAAATGGCCGGAGTCGTTTGCTGCGACTTCGGAGTAGTTTGTTATCGTTCCGTTTCGGAGTCGATCGGCAGGGAGCCGATCGGTTTTGTGACGATACTATCGACCACGAATTTCGAGAATCCCCGCCAGGGAAGCGCTCCGAAATACTCCTTGTAGTGGAGTTCGATGTTTTTGCCGCCCAGCAGCATCAGCTTGCGGGCGAGCGCTTCGTTTTCGACGGAAAATTCGAATTCGTAGGATTGGATCGTACCGGCCGTTTTGGACCGTATGCCGGATTGGATCAGCTTGCCTTCGTAGGTTTTGAAGACGAGCCCTTTATAGACGACATAGTTCAACTCTCCGCTTTTGACGCCCTCGCCGAAGACGAAGAAGAAGCGGATGTAGAGGAATGCGGTCAGGGCGACGATAAGTAATACGGTGAAGACGATCCAGCGTTTTTTCATGCTTGCGGCGATTTGTTCCGATGCAAAAATAATCATTTAATCCGATTCCGGTCTTCCCTTCGTATTTTTTCCGGGAACCGGAGCGGAAGGCCGGGAAACGCTTGCGGGGGCGAATCGTCTGTCCGGCGGCATAGTCCGGGGTGCTATTCCTGCCGACCGTTTTGCAGCAAATACACAATGTTATAAAAAAAGAGTTGCATTGCTGCAACTCTCTCTCATTCTGTGGTGCCACCAGGAATCGTAATTTATTTCCAAATAGCTGAATATCATTACTTTCTAAAAGCAACTCAACCGTAATCTCCTCCGTTTGCTCCACCAGTGACTTGCGTTGTTCTGCGCAAGGTTGCGTGAAGGTTTCCAAGGGCAAAGGTAGTGAATTAGTTTGAACTATTGTCATTCTTGTTCTTTAATCTTTTGATTTCTTTATCAAAATCGCTTTCAAGCAGTTCCATTTCGCGTTTGCGATAAATGGCAAACTCCTTTTCTGCCTTCTCAATCGCTTGTTTATGCGAAATATTTCCCTTGCCAATCAAAACCTTACGCTTGTGTGCTATGATTTGGCTATCCAGTGCCTCTATCCAATCTTTCATTGTCATAGGATTCATTTCCAATGCTTGGAACTCGGCAAAGTCCAAGAAACCGGAAACAAGCAGATTCAGACGTTGGAGTTCAATCGCAGTCAGATAGTTCTTAGCGATCTTTACGTCATCTTTAGTTACATAGTTCCCCTTGAAGTTCGTCATGCCTACAAACGGCTTTTCATTGTCCACGCGATTGTATATCACTTCGGCAGCAGTATTCTCATGAACTGCATAATGCAGTTTGTTTTGTACGGTGGCAAAGAACATCTTTGTCATCTCATCGCGTGGATCATAATCCGTAGCCGTAGCATAAATATCGGTGACTTGCTGATAAAAATTGCGCTCGCTACTACGAATATCCCTAATGCGTTGCAGCAACTCACGGAAATAGCGGTTACCCCCTTGCTTTAAGCGTTCATCATCCATAGCAAACCCTTTCTGGATATACTCATGAAGTCGTTGTGTTGCCCAACGGCGGAAACGAGTAGCCACTTGCGACTGAACACGATAGCCCAAGGCAATAATCATGTCAAGGTTGTAGTGCTCTACTTCTCGTTCAACCTTACGAGAACCTTCTATTTGAACTGTTCGGAATTTCCGAACAGTTGCCTCCTTTGCTAGTTCTCCATCTTCAAATATATGCTTGATATGCTCACTTACATTCGATTTGCTTGTTTGGTATATCTCAACTAATTGTCCCTGAGTCAGCCACAAGTCTTCATCAGCAAAGCGCACAGACACACGAGTTATCTCGTTATCGTCCTGATAGAGTATTATTTGGTTTTCTTTGTTCATCATAATTAGTGATTATCTTTTTTCTTTGAATTTGAACGATAAAGCCTGTCGGTAATTACACCCCTAAATATATCCTCATTGAGAAACTCTAAAACACGGTTCAAATCTGCAACATTATTTGTCGGTAAAACCAATTCTTTATTTTCATTTATTTGTGCATTAACTCCGTATTTGTTTAATAGGCTAGTTTTTGTTCGAGGTGCTTTTCTCATAAAAGCTGAAATATTGTCTGTATTCGATAACAACTTTATAAGCCGACGCGTCTTTATATTTGCAATATGCTTTATACTTTCAGTATTTACATTAATTCCATCTATTTCTCCAAAGGATTCAATTTCAGCATTTGTAGCCTCGGTAACAAAATCTATTAGTGAGAATATTTGATTTGCGACTGTATAACTTTGAAAATACAGTTTCCCCTCCTCATATAGTGCATGAATCTTATCTTCAACAATAAAAGCAGAGTTATTCATTTTTGCAAATATATTTCCACATTCAAACTGCAAGACCATTTTTCGTTGTAACATGTTTCTCTTATTAAAGACCTGAAAATAGAATTTTCCGTCATCGTAATAAAAGATACTTTTAGGCATATCTTCATTTATATTGTATTCAGACATATCAGCCTGATTATATGGTATGCGAGCAAAATCTTCAGGTAAGTCATAATGTACATATGTTATATTCTCCCCGTTCCGGCTAATGATATTGCCATCGAAAACATCTTCTTCTATACCTTCTGGTTTAAATATAGCACCTCCATTTATAAATATATTTTTAATCTCTGTTACTATCTCTTCTTTAAGAGAAATGTGTTTTACTGTATTATCGGACATCAATGCATAAAATTGGCTCATGTTATTTCTCGTTAATTATTAAACCCATATAATCTGTCACTTCAATAAACTTTTTAATCTCATTCTTATTTCTGATACATTTTCCAGAAATTAGTATGTAGGTATTTTCTTCTGTATATACTTCATAATAACGATACCCCCATATTGAACAAAGTAAATTGTAGTTATTGTTATTGTAACTTGCAATCGCGATAAAGCAGCATTGAAGTATTATGCAAACAAATAATACCATAAAATCAAGTTTGTCGGCAAATATTGTTAACCAAGGGATTATAGATGAAATTATTTGCTCCGCACTGTTCAGAGATAAATTTGAATAAGATTTCACTTGAATGGTTTTTCCTTCCTTGTGTTTGTTGGATTTTCTATAAAGAAAAATTTTAATACCGATAAGGCATATCAACATAAATCCGAAACTAATATTGATGCCCCACCATTCAAAACTAGTAGGAAATATCTTATTTTCTAGCATATCATCCCATAGTTGAAAATAATTCGTGCTATCCTTAATAACACCTATTAATCCCAGTGACAAGAATGTTGGTGCTGTTACCGTGGCAGTGAACAAAAATTTAGAAATAAAACTTACCATCAGAAAATTATTTTAAAGATGAAAATAATTTATTTATCTCTTCTTCTGTCTCGAATATGGGGGTTGCGCCGTATTCGCCATTGAGGTAACTGTTTTGAAGCATTTTATCAAAACGCACATTATATAAATTATCCATTCGTCCAAATGAACTGATACCGTTATTGTCTTTTTTCATCAACCATATTTCATCTCTCCTGAATATCTTTTGATCCATTAAAGAGCTTTCATGAGTGGTAAAAATCAGTTGACTAGAAACATCTTTTGAATGCTTATAAAACAATAAAATTATTTGCTTAATAAGTGATGGATGTAAGCTACGTTCCATTTCATCAACAATAAAGACTTTTCCTCCTTGAATCAAGTCCAAGATAAGTGGAATATAATCGAATAAACGTTTTGTACCATCACTCTCATCGCCAAGCGAAAAAAGTTCAATGTCAGCTTCATCCATTTTTTTATGCACAGTCATCAATTTCTTAGCCCTAATTTCACCATCAATCAAGTTAATTAAATACAGGTTATCGTCAAATCTTAATGCTCCAAATGCTTCATCAGTATTGGATTTTGATAAATCTGTTTTGATTGCACGTTGTAAATCGTGTGGAATTCCAAGTTTTTCAAATTGAACATCTATTAATTTCACACCATCAACGCCCGTATTGAAGTATCTTAATAGTGCCCCAAAACCACGTTTTAAGTCGTTATCATCAGCCGCTTTAAGTAATACACCTTGTTTGTATGGTGTGTCGGGAAATATAATTTTAAGGGAATTTACAAACCAGTCGATAACTGCATCTAAATCTTTTATATTTGATACATTTTCATGAATGTTACGACTCATAACTTCGTGGAGGAATAATTGCTTTTGTGGCGTTGCTTTTGCTAGAAAAGAAAGGAATTGTGATTCTTCTTCTTTGGGGTTAAGCTTAAGTAGATATGAAATTTCAAATTCAGACTTTTTTGTTTCTCTTTGAAAAATAACACAGTCGCTGTTTTTGTTTATTTGTTTAAGCCATTCTGAACTTATTTGTTCAGAATTGTAACTAAATCCGTATTCATATTTTTTGTTACCACATAGTATGTGATAAATAATAGTGGTATCTCTTTTTTTATTTTCGGAACTCAAGCGAAATGGGTAAAAATCTATCAAATCATCTGTTCTCGTGCCCCTTAGAACAAGCCTTTTCCCTAACTCAATCGCTTTTACGAAATTGCTCTTTCCACCTGCATTCGCTCCAAACATTGCAGCAGACTTTAATACCCATTGTCCTTTAATGGGTTCCGTTTTATGTTCCTTTTTCAAAGTGCCTTTATTAGGTAGAAGAGAGAAGGTTTCTCTGTTCCTAAAAGAGAGAAAGTTCTCAACTATAAATTGCTGTAACATATACTATCTCATTGATTATATAATAAATCGGTGCAAATTTAGAGATTTTTTCTCAGCAAAACAAATGTATATGCCAATAAATGCCAAATATCTATATTGTAAATGTGAATTTTTCACATGTTGTTTGTTTGTAAGAGAAAAAGTCCATATCTTTGCTGTGTGAATTCGAAATTAAGACCCTGGCGAAGGACCAGAGAATTCGCGCTAATTGATATGTATAGAATATTTATATCACACTCGTGGGCATATTCTTCAGATTATGACAAAATTGAATCATTCTTGCGTTAGGAAGGTATCGTCTTTTACAACCATTCAGTTCCTAAAAATGATCCTATTCACACAAATGGCACAGACAAACAATTATCTGATGCAATAGAGGCAAAGGTAAAGGGGTGCAGTTGCATTATCATTCTTGCAGGAGTTTATGCCACTTATAGCAAATGGATTAATAAAGAGATTGAAATGGCAAAGAAGTACAACAAACCTATCATTGCTGTTCAGCCATGGGGAGCAGAACGCACATCCTCTATCGTAAAAAATGCAGCAGATGTTATCGTTGGCTGGAATGCAAAATCTGTTGCCAATGCTGTCCGTAACTACGCCATTTATCAATCACTATAACTATTTGTTACATGAAAAAGGCATTGTTGATTGGGATTAATGATTATCCCGAAGGAAATGAATTGACAGGGTGTATTGAGGACATCAATAGCGTTAAAGCTGCAATTGAACGACATGGTGACGGATCTCCTAACTTTGGCGTAAAAATGATGCCAAATGTACAGACTTCAGGAGAAGTGATGGATGCTATTCGTAAACTTTTTGCAGGAAATGATGATACTGCTCTCTTTTATTTTTCTGGGCATGGCTATATGAATAGCACTGGTGCAGAAATTGTTATGCCTCAAGATATAGCTACCCCTGGTCAATATTATACGGGGATACAGATGTCAACAATAATGAGTATTGTTAACACTTCCAAGGTTCGCAACAAGATTATCATTTTGGATTGTTGTCACTCAGGCAATATCGGGAAATACGAACTTCAGGATGTAGGTAGCATTTTAAATACAGGAGTTTCAGTCTTAACAGCTTGTCGTGAAGACGAAGTTGCTATGGAAGCTGGTGGTCATGGTCTTTTTACAGAATTATTATGTACTGCGCTAAATGGCGGAGCATCGGATTATTGCGGTAACATTACTATTGGCGGTGTATATGCATATATCGATCGCTCTTTTGGACCTTGGGATCAAAGACCTGTATTCAAGACTAATGTTACGGAATTTGCTCCATTACGTACAGTTACGCCACAGGTATCATTGTCAATTATTCGCGAATTAACAAACCTGTTTACAAATCCCAATAACGATTTAGCTCTAGACCCATCTTTTGAGGATACGAACGACCCATCTGTAAATCATGAATATATTCTCCCTTATGCAGATGCGAACAACGTTAGAAAATTCAAATTACTTCAAAAGTTGCAGAGTATAGGGTTTGTAAAACCTATAAATGAGGAGTTCATAGTACCGGATGTCAGTTGACAGAGTTGGGAAAGTATTATTGGCGATTAGTAAATGAAGGAAGAATCTAATATGAAGTATTTTAGCGAGGCGTATTTTCGTAACATAGCATATAGCACTCCCCTTTACGAGCAACGTACATATAGCGATAATCTTCAAGGAGCATCTCTATATAAACAGTTTGATATATTCCTTTCATACAATATTTCTGATTTGAATGTTGTAAAAGGTATATATTACACTTTGTCGAAAATGGGGTTACAAGTATATCTTGACTGCATTGTTGATGTTGACTTGAAAAGGAATGAAACAAATAAAGATACAGCAAAAAGGTTGCAGAAAAGATTAATGAGCAGTAAATCTTTAATTTATGCTCAATCACCAGAAGCTGGAAGAAGTAATTGGATGCCATGGGAATTAGGTGTCGTGGATGGACATACTGGTAAATGTATGATCATGCCTGTTACAAAAGATGCGCAACATGCAAGTCCTCAACGGGAGTATTTACTTCTCTATCCATATATTATGCCTTATGGTATTGAAGGACAGATGAGAGTCTTCACAGAGTCATATCCTTATAGTGGAGAAGATCTTAGTTCATATATACGGAAATAACTCATAATATTAAGCAGTGCATTCTCGGCTGCATAATTCGAGATTGACCTAAAAAGAAGATTATGGCAACAAATCCACCGTCAGGAGACGGACATCGCAATGGTGCAGTAAGAAATCGTTCACAGGTTTATAATCCCAAAACTGAACAATGGGTAAAAAGGGATAAAGATACTGGGCGTTTTATGGATGTCAAACAAGATGGTACACCGTTTAAAGGTGTGCGAAAAGAAAAGTGAGTTAAAACGAGGGCAAGAGTATAACTTGCCCTCGTTTATGCTTACATCGGTTTTATCATTGATTCAATAAATGAGATTTCTTCGTCTGTAAGATTGTATTTGACATACAGTTGTTTGTCAATTTGAACAGATGAAAGCGACCAATCAATATCGCTTTCCTTCGAGAAGTCCTGCGTCGGGACAAAACGGAATGTTTTGGCCGTAGCATCTTGACTTGACTTCGCTTGACAGTGCATGAACCTCGCAAAGCGAGATTTGAGATATAGGCAAATATTTACGCACTCATCATACGAAACATTGGAATCTGCGAATATGCAAAGGTAAGATTCTGTACAAATTTCGTTAGGCTTTCCAACAAACGCATTAAGATTGTCATCATTAGCCTCTGTGCCAATGTTGTTTGCTCGAGGAATGATTACTTTGAATCTATCAATCCAGTTAGTGTGCAAAGGAACAAGATTACGTTCCACATACCCTTTTTTGAGACCTTTACCAATACAGACAACAGGAGTTGTCAGCCCATCAGATGTTTCATGAAAATTGGGATCGCTCACGAAATAACCACGCAAGCCAAATGGTCTCAATGGTGATACAAATGATTGGATGTATTCACTACTCTGTTCCGTTACTTTGGTGATGATTGAAATACTTCTACCATCTCGGATAAAAATATCAGAGGTATTCTGAGCAAGGCTTCTTTGAGAAGCATATACGCCAGTTTCTGTATGAGAAATTATGGTAGGTGCGGTTTTTATGTTATCATATTTTGCGTCCATTAGGAAATAGCATAATCCACCTTTGATCCCACATTACTGAAAAGGTCTGATGCTTTCGGATAATCGTGCAAGCTGCGAATAGTTTTGTCTGATAGCATATCTGCACGAAAGTCATCAAGCCCTCGTCCTCCTGCATACCAACGAGCAGGCATAATCATTGAAATAAAATTGGGTTGAACTTTTTTAGCTATAGAAACAAAATACTGATAAACTGGCACAGAACTTGCTTGTGCGCCTCCATCCATAACTTGATACGGTGGATTTCCCACTATCGCATTGAATTTCATATTCTTTATTCCTGTTCTTTCTGAAACGAATTTATCAACCTGCTTGATAAAGTGTTCAGGTTTGTTTTTAATTTGATTGATTAAATCCTCAAAGTATCTGGTGTTTACCTTAGCCTTGCGGAAGCCTATCAAGGTTCGTTTGGTGATGCTCTTTGCCATGGGAGTTTTGCAGATGACAAAGATGTTTTCTGCGACAACCTTGTCCCAGATTTGTTGTTCGTCTTCGATACTTGACACCGAAAATAAAGAGTTCTTTACTCGTGTACGGTAAATGCTGTATGCCATATAGAGGGGATATAATCCCGATTTTGAGTTGATTTCAAGAATACGAGAATCCTCGGCAAATACATTGGCGGTCACTTCACCCTTGTCAATGAAACGAGGTTCGGACAGTGTGGTTTCATACCCTTGTTCAAAGAAGTTATATCCACCCAAACAGTCGCCAAGGTGCATATTCACCACACGCCAAGGAGTAAGCACCGTTTCCTTATCCGGATTACGGAATGTACTGAAAATATCCGTTATGCGCTCGATGCGTTCCTCCACGCTGAGTTTGTCGGCAGCACGAGCCATAGCCCGGATACGCTTTCCGGCTGCACAGAATATCTCCGGGTCATAGTATTTCTTGATGTTGTTGAATTTCTGTTTGGTAACACCCTTAGGCATAAATTCTTCCCACGATTGAGGGTCGATGAGCGAAGCGAAGTTGTCAATGGTGATTTCTTGAGACTCGTCTTTCAACTCTGCTCCATAAATCAGCAAAGGCATACGGATGGATATACCCCGAAGAATGGAAATAGCGGCTTCCCGATTGTTCTTTTTCTTCTTCAGTTCTTCCAGTCGTTGTTTCTCCTCCTCTGTCAAAGGCTGTTTGTCCTTACCTTTCTTCTTGGATTTCTTTTCAAGACTTTCAAGTTCCTCGTATTGCTCATCAGTCAGCCCCTGATTGTTGATGTCCACTTGATTCGTCTTGGGCATGGCTTTTGTCTGACCGATAATCTTTTTGAGGTCATCGAACTCTTGCAACTCCAAATCATTGAGTTTCATTAACTCATCATTATACAGACTTCTGTCCTCAAAGCCATTGCGCACGACACGTTCCACATAGACCTTTTTGAGTTGTTCCAACATCCTTGGCACATCAAACTGATTCATCTTGGAACCCTCGATGGATATTATCGGGCAGAAATTCAGGAACTCGCCCATAATCTTACGGTCGTTGCCACTGGTCTTTCCTGTCTTGGATGAAATCTTGGCTGTTTCTGCTATCACTTTCAATGTTCTGTCCGGTGCGAAGTCAAAGACATAGCATTGCTCTTTAACCTTTCCGTTGATAGCGGCAGGAGTCTGCACACGGAAGATAGTCTGCATATAACTGGAGGCAGCCGTGTTATACGAGCCTGACAGCATAAACACAGCTGTCCAAGCCTTCACACTGACACCCGTTGTCAGTCTGCCACAAGACAAGGTAATGGTACGTGTGGCATCAGGGTCTTTGCCAATGCCTTCTTCTACCGCCACAAGTGCATCCTTGCTTTCTTCATCCTCATCTCCATTGCCTGCAACATTCACAACCTTGAAATGTTGGAATACCGAATGTGTCTGCAACATGGCACTCATCGCCCGTGCCTCCTTCACTCCAGGCAGCATCCACAGGGTATGACGGAATATATTGCGGTATTCCTCATTGGCAAACGGATAGCAACTCTCCCGGTCCTCTTTGGTTATAAGATTCAAGAAAGCACTTACATCCTTGTCATGAACGAAAGTTCCATTGTCATTTACACGGAAGAACTCACGGAAGTTGAATGCCACATCTTCGTCCACGAACTCATTGAGTAATCGTCCGAGGTCATAGGTGTAAATGTTCATGGTTGGCAGTGATGCGTATGGATTCGGGTCGCCAAAGTGCAGCTCATCCCAAGACGCTTTGGCACGCTGTTCCATTACATAGTCCCAAGTATATATCTCATCCTCCTTGAAATCGTCCAACAAATTGAATGGAGTGCCGGAAAGACGCAGAATCTTGGTCTTGTCCTTCGTAAGTTCCTGCATTACAGCCTTACCCAAATCTGTCTGTGTGCCTTCGTGCGCCTCGTCCACGATGATACAGTCCCATGCGGTGGCGAACACTTCATTGTTCTTATCAAAGTTGCCGCCTACAAGTTCAGAACCACGCAAGTCTTGCATGGAAGCAAAGTAAACATATTTGCATTGTCCTTGTTTTGCTCTTGTTTCCAGCGAAGTATGACTATCACCGTTATTCTTTGAGCCGTATGCAAAATCCCGCCTATCATAGAATATCTTGCCAAAGTCCTCAAACCAACCGCTATCAACTACCGGACGGTGGGTGAGAATCAAGGTTCGGCTGAAATCCATATCTTTTACCTCCTGTAATGCGGACAGCGTCTTACCAAATCGCATCTTGGCGTTCCACAGCATCTGGTTTCCTTTCTTGAACTGCTTTTTAGTCTTTTCAATAGCTTCACGCTGTTCCGGTCGGAATACAATAGGACTTTTGTCGTGTGAAACCTCAGCAGAAGATAATGATTCACGCCCCTCTTTTACGGCGATTATTGCCCGTTTAACTGTTTCAAGATCGGTAATAAACCACTCGTTGGCTTTGTTCTCGGTATCAAATATCTTTTTCTTGATACCTGAACGCTCCAGCACGCTATGCACTTCCTTGTCATTGAAAGAACACAAACCATACTTGCTGTTGTATATCGTAAGTTCCGTATATAAGAGGTCGTATGCTATACCTGCCGTTTGCGTATATTGATTGATACGTTTCTTGGCAGACTCGTTGAGAGCCTTGCTGTTGGGAGCAAGACCGAAAACATTGTCATTGTCACAAGTGGCTTCGCCCACTTTCAGACATCCCTTGTGCGCAGCATCGTTGATACGGAACACATATATCAGTTTTAACTTTAGTGAAGATGTGAATTTCATACCGCACTATTTTATTAGGTCTATAAATCGGATTCGTTTTCCCTTTTTGCCTGTTGCCTTGTCGGTAGCATGCCAATCCTTGATTTGGCAATAGACCCCATTGTGCCTGCGGATGTCATCTTTCAGACATCCTTCACATTGGGTGACCACTTCGGTAGTCCCGAACAAGTCGGCTACAACTTCCCTACGTTCTCCGCAACTATTTGGAATGACACCTCTTAATCCGTCCATCTGCCATACGTTCCACGAAATGATGTAAGCGATGTAGTTGATAGATTTCAGTAAAGGGCATTTGCCAAATTTCTGTTGAAAATACTCCACAAAAGAGACAAGCATAGATTCTCGGGCAATGAGTAGATTGTCTCCCTGCCACTCGTAACCGTAGGTACTTTTATAGGCTTCTTGTGCCCACTCAAGCCATTCGCCCGAAGTGGATGTGTTCTCGCTTACCACCCTTAGTTTGCGGTCAAGCAAACCGATACGCTGTTCCAAAGGGATAGTCTCTCCTGTCGTGGTATCATAGCGGCTAATCAGATATGGGGCTTCTCCGCAAGTGATTTCCAGTCGGATATCACGCACATAATCCTTCCAACTTTTGCCCTCCGGGAATATGATACAGCCTTCCGTTGTTTTCCATTTATGATGTCCCTGTTCGTCTGCATATTCGGTATTGAAAACATCCTTTCGTCCGAACCATGCTTCATCAATCAGGTTGTTCTGTGCATTGCATATCCATGATGGAGTGAAGACCTCAGCCATATCACGGGAACGGGTTGATTGGGTATCACGGCTTTTGAGGACACGAGGCATGATGATATGTCCGTTATCTCCTGTTATAAGGTGTGGGAGGATAGGGGAATTGTATTGGTATTCTTTGCCAAGATGTTCATAATCTGAAGTAGCCCAGAAGATATTGCGTTGCATTTCGTCCCTGCTCGTGGTGTGGTCTTTGAGCAAGGTGTTCAGCAATTCTGGTGAAAACTGGAATATGCTATCTTCCAATATATCAACTTCGACAGGCATTTTATATCAAGTTTACGCCCGTCTCTTCTTATGGAAATAAGGGAAAAAGGTTCTTCTCTTGGTAAGCGTTGGACGGATTCGCTAAACATTCATGGTTTCACAGCAAATCCAGTATTCTTTTATTGGCTTTATCTACTACTGTAGTATCCAGCGATGCAAGATAAATCTGTGTAGTGTTCTCAGAATCATGTCCCATTCCCTCGCTTATGACAGAAATGGGCACATTACGGCTCTTGGCGATACTTGCCCACGAGTGCCGACCGACATACATAGTTAATGGTATTGGCAAATCCAACTGCTTTCCAATTTTCTTCAACAGATGGTTCACACGGTGAAGTTCGTTGGCGTATTGCTTCCGATAATCTTCGTCCCGTTTTGTAATGATGGGCAAGAGGTATTCCGTTTCGTTTACTGGATATTTGTCAAGAATCTCTTGCATACACTTTTCCCATCTGATGAACAACTGCTGTCCTGTCTTACGTCTGCGATAGGAAAGAGTACCATTCTGCAAGTCCTTCTTTCTCAGATAAGCCATGTCGATGAACGACATTCCCCTTGTGTAGAAACAGAACAGGAACATATCACGGGCATAATCAAGATTGGGCTTCAATGACAAGTCCAGTCCTTTGATACGTCTGATGTCATTGAGCGACAAGGCTCGCTTCATTGTTTTCTCCACTCCCGTGTAAACGGACTTGAACGGATGTCGTTGCTCGGTCAGTCCATCTTCCACCGCACGGTTATAGACGGCTTTTAGAATACGCATATAGAAGGATATAGTATTGGGCGTATTTCCCCTTCCTTTCAAATAAGCCTCGTACTCTGCCAACAAATCCGCATTAAGCTGGTCAAACAAGACATCCTTGCCATTTATAAAACCGTTAAAACTTCTGAGTGCAGCTGTATAAGTCTCTGAGGTGCGTATTTTGCCCAAGCGTTTCAGTCTCGCTATCTGTTGGCTGATGTAAGCGTTGAATGACAATTCTTGCCTGTTTTCATGAAAGCGCATGACTACATCATCCGTTACGAATGTGCCGGATTGAAATAACTTGTGTATGATTTTGTTCAGCCTGTCCTTGTCCCACTTGATGCGTGAACCGATTGAAAGCAGGTAGTTGTTCCTCTCTTGTCCTGTCAATAGATGATGCAAGACAACCGTTTCGGAATGGCTGTCCCATTCCGAAACAAAAAGTTTATACTCGGTGTTTATCTGTCTGACCACACGGTTGTGAATGACCTGATAGTAGAGTGTGCCCTCCTTACCGTTTACGGTAGATGGACGGAACTTGACCTTTACTGATGCCATATCAGTCGGATTTTGATTGCTCCCACTTAGCGTACATCTCCCTTGAAAGTTCCACAATCTCCCTGCTCAACTTCACAAGATCAATGGTACAACTCTCCAGTTTGTAAAGCAACGCCATCGCCTTCTTCTCCGAAAAATGGCAGCGTAGCTCTTTGACTACCTGATTGTAGTTCGTACCAATGGCACGGAACTGGGCGTGAAAGTCCGACAGTTTAGTCGTGTAGTCCACCATCGTCTTGTCCACCTTCAGTACCTTGAACTTCTGCCCGAAGAAGTGTGCCTTGAGAAAGACGGCTTTAGCGTACACCTCTGATTCCTCGTACATCGTGAGAAACTTGTTCCATTCCTCATCATCGAAGCGCACCATCACGCAGTGTGTCTTCGGGTTCAACTTGGGATTTCTCCCGTACTTGCTCTTCTTTTTCATTCTTCTTATTCTTTTAGTTTAATGATTCATTCATAGTCTAATCTCCGATTAAAGAACCCCGAAATTATCCGACTGCGGAGGATAATTCAGCCCACGGCGGTGCAAGGATTTTCAGTCCCATAATTATATTTTTGAATAATTATGTGTTGTTTGAATTTTTATATGAAAATCAATGTTTTAAGCTTCCAAATGTGGCGATTTTATTTTGTTTATTTTTATCTATTTTTGTTTGTTTTTGTATTTTTGTGTCGAAATTGTGTGTTGAAATAATAATTATCCTATCAAATGAACTATTCAAAAGACGGAATAACAGTTGCGCCCATAATAGATACGAGTCATCCGAAAAAGAACGGAAAGTGCCCCGTAAAAATTCGTGTAACCTATCGCCGGGATCGTCGCTATTATCCGACGGGCAAAGACCTTACCTTGGATGAGTGGGAAGGTCTGACTACAACGAAGGTTCGCGCCCTTGTGGCCGTTCGTAAAGATATAGAAAGCAGTTACCAAATTGTTCGTGGGGTTGTTGAGGAATTGGCACGCGACGGTATTTTTTCATTCGATAGCCTCAACAAGCGATTGAAACGTTCGGGGGTTGATACTCTTAACCGTGCATTTGCGGCTAAAATAGCGGAATTAAAAGAGCAGGATCGTATCGGGTCAATGCTGGTTTATAATGTTGTTATACAGGGATTGGAGCGGTTTGCCGGGGATCGTATTGCTCTTGAATCTATAACGGTGGATTGGGTAAGACGTTATGAGCGCTTTCTACTCGGAGAAGGTAAGAGCCGTACAACGATCGGAATACACATGCGCCATTTACGAGCCATATTGAACGATGCTTGTCGATGCGATGCGATTAAACCCGCGCAATACCCGTTCGGCCGAGGGAAATATGAAATACAGGCCGGTGAGGGCCGTAAATTGGCTTTAACGCTGGAGCAGATCGGGCAGATCGCCCGCTATGAGGATGGGAACGAAGCAACGGCCAAATACCGGGATTATTGGCTGTTCCTCTACTTGTGTAACGGGATCAACGTCGCCGATTTCGTGAAATTGCGGTATCGTGATATTGTGGACGGTGAAATCTGTTTCGTGCGTCAAAAGACCGAGCGCACGACTAAGACCCGTAAGGAAATCCGGGTCGCGGTAGTTCCCCAGATGCAAGCTATTATCGACCGCTGGGGTAATACTCCAGCACCGAATAACTTTATTTTCCCAATTCTCGACGGGTCGGAGGATGCGGTGCAGAGCCACGCTAAAACAATAGCCGCTACCGGGTTAATCAATAAACGGATGCGGATGATCGGGGAGCAGCTCGAAATTGGGAACATATCGACCTATACGGCGCGTCATTCGTTCGCTACGGTGTTGAAGCGTGCCGGGGCGAATATCGCCTACATATCGGAAAGCCTCGGCCACCAAGATCTGAAGACGACGGAAAACTACCTTGCCAGCTTCGAGCGAGAGGAACGAGAGAAAAATGCTGCATTACTGACGAATTTTTAATACGATTATTTGCATAATGCGCCGCAGTGCAGTACCTTTGTCATATCGTGTTATTTTAGTTGGAATGATCGGCGGGGCACATCTTATTTCCGTCGGTCATTCCGTTTTTACTGCATTTCTCCTCTTGGATGTGGTGAATAGCAACAACCTCACGCCTAACCGACGCACTATTTCGCCGGACAAAGGGTGTTTCATTTTGGAACAGTGCTTACAGTGACGGAGAGAATGTCCGCCAAATGGACGATGAAACCTGGTGTTAATAGATTTTGCCTTTCCTGTTTCACCTTGCGAACGATGCTATTCTTGCTTTTGTAGTTTATAGGCGTGCACGATGCCTCATACTTTGCCTCAACTCCTTATGCAACACCTTGCAACTTATTCCCTACGTACTGCGCTTTTGCCAAGAGTTATACGGCATCGCGATTGATGAACAGCGAATCATTGAAGTGTTTTTTGTTTTCCCCTATGAAATACGGCAAATTCTTCGCCTTTTCGATTCTTTCGGTGTTGTCCTCGACCCATCGTTTGAAGTTGTCGGGCACATCCTTGACCTCATTCAGCGGTTCCTCCCAAAAATCCCTATCCGTGCCCTCGTTGGCTATAATTGGCACTGCATAGCACTTGCAGTTCGGGTGCCACCCGATGAATTTGAAAGATTTCGGATATTTTCCCTCCATTGCGTCACATATTTCCAGCGGCGCACGCCCTTTTTTGAAGCGCGGATACCAGAACTTTGCCAGCCACTGTACGTGCGATTTTGATGTTTTTACCTCATATCCGACAATAAAATCAAGTTGTTGCCAGCGGATACTGTCGGCTTCACGATAAGCGCTGTTTATTTCGGTGCGAGCCATACGCATAGCATTCTGATAAGATGACCGGTAAACGCCTTGCCCAGGGTGATAAGCCTGCGCCACTTTCGACAGGGTAAGATTGCCGAACGCATTTCGGACACGTCGAAATAGTTTGTCCGGCTCATTCAGATAGACGCGTACATCACGGCTTATATCGGCAGCGCTTCGGCCTTCGCTGATACCTATAGATAAGGATAATTCTATGTGCCGTTCGAACTGCTTGGCGATACTCCAAACTCTTTCGGATAAATTATGCCCGTAAGTTGTTCTACGTTGAAATGCCTCAAGTGCACCGAGATTGTGAAGCATCCATCCTTTTTTCGGATTGTCGAATAGTTGTTTTACCCATGAATCGTTCTTGTCGTTGGCAAAAAACCATTCCGAAGTGATCCCCGCTGTAATTATAGTGGACAACTTATTTCGGAATGAAGATAACGAGGCATCGGCTTGTTTACTACGGCTTTTGTTTGATGAGAAGGCGAACAATCGCCCCGTATTGGGTTGATATTTATATCCCATTCCCAGTCGAATCAATTCATCCGAGGCCACATCATACAAAGCCTCTATCTGTCGTAGATATTCTTCGACATGCGTTTTATGCTGTTGCTCCCATTGGGCGGCTTTCAAATTCAATCCGGGCATCGTTTCGAATTAGAATGTTGGCTCTATAATATTGTTCATAGATGCCTCTGCCTTCGCTTGCTTTATTCGCTCGATTTCAGCGGTAACATCATCGGCCGTTCCCATTAGTTCAACGCCCTTTTCCAGCGACATAACGCCATCCTGCACAGCACGGCCTATAGCCGCCCAACGTGCGGTGACATCTTCATTGAACGGTTCGGCAAATTCGTGTTCTATTTTGAGCGCAGCCAAATCAGGACGCAAATGAATATGGGTTACATTCATCATAATAGCGAGAATAAGATTTTTCTCCCTATCTACGGCTATGTCGTATATCTCTTTATTATTTTCGCGCTTGATATATCCCAGTACCATCGCGCGTTTGATCGCTTCGCCCGACAAAGTTCCCAGCCCAGCCATTTTCTCGGGTGTAAACTCGGGCGTGAAAGTGTCGAACAAGATGGACTGCGCGAGGTCTTCCTTTTCCCGTTGCTGCGTCTCGGAAGAGGTCGGTGGATTGATGTACTCGAATTTTGAATCCGCTCCGGTCATCCGAATCATTTTCCCGGGCTTGTCGGCTCGACCTTTCAAAAAATCTACGACATCGCCCGTTGCTGCGGCGATAGGGTCTGCGAAATAGTTATTTGTGTCGGATATTTTGCTGTCTATATCCTCCTCGCGGTCTATGCGGGGGTTGAGGCCTCCCCACGCTTTATCCTGTCGGTAGTAGATAACATTGATTTTTCCGGTTGGATTGGGAGTTGCAATAACCTCCCAATTAAGAGATCCTCGTTTGCATCGGTAGATCGTATCAGGTGTTTGAATATCGAAATGCTCGATAGTTGATGTCCCCTCTTTAAGGTAGTACCCATACCCGAATGCAATGAGGTTCTCGTATAGGTCGAATAATGGACGTAGGGTGTATCCTTTCGACTTGCAAATTACCACAACTTTTACCTGCGGTTGGAAATTCTCGTCCCGATAGATGTGGTAGAGCTTGGCACATTCAGTTTCTGCTCCCGCAATGCGTTTTGCTTTACGCATGGAAACGTTGAATCGTGTATCTTGCAAAAATTGATTATATGCTTCGAAAGCCTCGTCCGAACCTTCGTTGTTCACCTTCTTCCATCGTATCGGATTCCCGAGCAGAAAGAATAGTTCCACCTCATTGATGTACTTCTGTCGTGCACGAGGCAACTTCTCGGTACGATAAGGCTCCTGGCCTTTCCGCATCTTATCGGCCTTTCGCATAATACGGTGGAGTTCGGGGTTATATTCCTGAATCGCCTGCAAAACCTCCGTATCGCGATTCTGCATAAGTGTTTGAGCCTGTGTAATGTCTTTGTCCTTGATAAGCGTAAGCAGATCACGTTCTGCACCGGTTGCATTCAGATATTTATTGCGTATCGCATTGAGTAGGTTGTCCATAAATCCCATATCCGTACTTTTTACCAAATTCCTAAATCCTCTTTGTCTAAATCTTCTTCATTGTTGAAATACCCCCGCTTTTCGATTACTCCGGTCAGGGCATCTTCGGCGTCGTCATGGCTGTTGAACTCCTGCTGCTTACGGTATGATTTGACATGCGAGGCGAACTCCGGCCATTTGTGCTCCCATCCGGTCGGAAAATAAATAAGGTTTTGCACTTCATTCGATCGCGTGAAAATACGCACCCTTTTGTTGGCGGTCTGCGTAAATGGGTTGAACGATGTAAAGTTGTTACCGATTATTCGGCACTGCGCCTCAACATTGCGCCCGAAAGACCTGCCGCCATTGTTGCTCTCGACGTAGCAGATCTCCGTCTTGTTTCGGGACAGCATCTCGGCTGTTGCCGGCTCGGTATATTCCATCGGTTTCTGTGTATATAAAATGTCCGTCACGAAATTGCCGATGGGAGTTTCCGTATAGCAAATAGAACACAGATAGTCACTGCCGGTATCAGCGGTATCCGTGTAGTTCTTTCGCTTCATAGATGCTGCATATGGAATTATGTCGTATGTCTTAAACTCTCCATACATCAAACCTTCCAGCGGCTTCGGGTTCTGCATATATTGCGTTTCAAAGACAAATGAGTTCGATCTCTCGATTTTGTGCAGTTCCTCCAGCGTATGCTTAAATTCCCAGAGAGGCTGTTCCTGTCCGTTTTCGTCATGCCAGATGCAGGGCAACGAAAGTACCGTCCATTCCTCCGGCTCGATCTCCTGAAGATAGCCGCATAGATCGTGCTCATGGAGCCGTTGCATAATGATTATGATAGGCGTATTGCGCGAGTTCACGCGGTTGCGGATAGTCGATTCAAAGCGATTGTTCACCCGCTCGCGGATCGTTTCGGATAGTGCATCTTCCGGTTTGATCGGGTCGTCGATAACAATAGCTCCCGCAAAATCGCTTTCCCACGCAGGAATAAAATCACCCATTTCGCGCCGCTCCCTATACGGATCATTTACTTGACCTGCACCAAATCCTGTAACCTGTCCTGCTGCACTTACTGCATACAGTCCGCCTCCGACGGATGTATACCACTTTTTAGCATTCTTGCTTTCGACGACTACTTCAGGGAAAAGCCGCTGGTAGTAGTCTGATTGTACCGTTTCATTGATCTCTTTCGAGTTGTCGAGAACAAGATCATCGGAGTATGATAGGTGTATGAACTTACTGCGGGGGTTTAACGCCAGCCCGTAGGCGATGAAGTTCTTAGAGACAAGTTCGGTCTTGCCATATCGTGGCGCAATATTGATAATAAGACGCTTTATTTCGCCACGGACGACTTTGTCAAGAGCTTCGCATATTTTGCGATGATGATCGCCGACAATAAACCGCATCCCCGTCTTATGCTTGAACATGTAACGGGTGAAATTCAGCATACCGGAAAGACAGAAGGTACGCTCTATGTCTATGTCGCGAATCGGAGTAGTGCGTTAATACTCTTCGTTAAGTTTTAACCCATATTGTCTTGCCTCTTCGGGAGAGAGAGTGCGAGGTGGAATAAGTTCGGCACCATCTGCTCCTGTAACCTCTTGACGTTCTACATATCCCCGTTTTTTTCCGCGTGTTTTGAGAGTGAAAATGATCGCTGTTTCGGAGGGACGTTCGATCCAACCGGCAAATCTCTTTTCGCCATTCTCGTCCTTTTCGATGGCCGGAACGCCGGCAACCAATTTACGCAGGTTGCTTTCGGCCAAATCAACGAACCGTTCACGGGAATCTTCGAGGGCTTGGGCGAATTGCTCATCATCATTGCACCATGTGTAAATTGTGCTACGCTCTACACCTAAATTAGCAGCTATGTCTGACAAAATACCGCCGCAAGCATTTGCAACCTTGCGAAAGGTATCTAATTTCGGTTTTTTGGAGGGCATTGCCATTTTTTATACTGTCGTTTTTGTCGTTATTCGACCCGTTCAACCATATCCGAGAACATTTCGCCGGGGATTATTTTGTCGTCTGGCCTGAACCCGAACCGAAGCATGAATGATGATTTCGCCCTATAAGACTTAAAGTTGAGCATTACATAGGATTCGATGTCTTCCGCTTTTTGCTCTGCCTGTTGACGAATCTGTTCTTTCATCTCCTTTACCGCGGCCTTGCGTTCCTCAAACGGTCGTTGTATCTCTTCGAAATCACCTAACGTATCAGACAGTTCTGAACTTATTTCGTCCTGCATGACGGATATACCGTATATGTTCATGTCTGCTTCAGAAAGGCCAGCGGCTTTATAGTCTATTTCCGGTACAAGTACTTTTATTTTCTCCATGTCGAATTCTCCCATTGCGGAGGGCGAGTTCATGAAGATATTTTGTTCGCGCTCTGTCTTGTCGTCTAACTCTACAGCTTCTACCTTGATCTCATAATCCGTTTCAGGTGTCCCGTCGTAATTGTTGATGATGTCAAGCGTCTGTACGCGCTTGTGCCCTGAAACCAGATAAGATGACAACTGATTCCATACGATACCGCCCAGATAGCCGACAGTTTTAAAGTTCTTTTTGAGCTTCTTGATGACTTCAGGGTCTTCTTTGCGTGGATTGTATGGAGCAAAGTTGATTTGTGATCGCTTGATTACGACCGTTTCACTTTGCTTGTATTTGGGCTGCTGCTCTTTTCTCTTCGTCATATCGCAGTAATATATTTCGGGATAAGGGGAATACTTTGTAAATCTTTTCGAGGTCTTGCGGATAATGCCGGCGGAGGTAATCGAATACCTCCGGCAAAAACGTCAGACCTTGCGATTTGTTCTTGTTGTAGGATATGGGTTCAGGCAGTTTCTTTGCCTTGATGTAGGCCATGACGTCCGATTTCTTCCACTTGGATAGAGGATATACCTTGTTCGTATTGCTTATAGCTTCGTTCTCGTATCCGCGCAACATAAGACAGCGATTCATTCCGTCCGACTGCTTCATTCCATAGAAAGAGTAAGATATTCCCGTCTTCATCCGGACGGATTCATCAACGTCTTTCAACGATAACAGCTTTACATTGGGGTTAGGAATGCAGTATAGCCCACAACGCAAAACACGCGTCAACGTCCAATGGGGGACTTGCAGTATGGTAACATTGGCATAACGAGCTTTGACTGCTCGCAAATAGTTGTCAATGTGGTCGAGGCCCTTGACGAAATACATGAACACGCAAACGATCTCTTTGAAGTGCGGAGCCATTAGGTCGAGCAATACCTCGCTGTCTTTGCCACATGAATAAAAAAGGATCGCCCTGTCCGTTTTTTGACGGACAGAGGCAATCACTTCGTTTGCATGGTCTATCGGGGTCATGATTAACCTGTTGCCATGCCAAAGGCGGCGCGAATGTCGCGTGCACGACCGGCACGATTCGTCGCACGACCGCCTACTGCACGATAACGAACACGGCTAGCGCCTGTCGTCCGATTGATTCGATTTCTTACTGAATTTCGAGTGCAGCTTGAATTTTAGAAGTTTGACAATATGATTTAACCTACGGAAAGGCCTCGGGCGGCAGATTGCCTAGCTCTTGTATATGCACTGGTCGCCCTTGCATACCTATTCGCAATAACACCATTTCGGCCACCCATATTTGCGAGGCTACTTAATCCTACAGCAGGATTAGGCGTGCGGCGTCGCAATTCACTCGTTATACGGCTGTATTGCGCGTCAAGCTGAGTTGCTGTTTTTTGTCTTCGTCTTCGAGTGCAGCAATGATTTTAAGGGTTTAACAATTCATTTTCTCGATTACCTTGCCGAGGTGGTAGTCGATCTCGGTCATGGTATATTCGTTACCGTTGTGCTCGTACACAATCGGCTCTTTCGTCTCTTCGTCGCAAACATCTACCAGCTCGACGCCTTTGACTTCGACCAGCGCGCCGGGGCGATTCTTTTCGTAACCTACCCAGAACTGTATGGCATCGTAGTGGTTGATAACCGTATCAACGCCCTTCTCGCTGTCCCACGCCGATTCGGGCACGTCACTGTCTTTCTTGTAGACTTTGCCTGTGTTGTTGTCTCGGTATGAAATGTATTTCGTGTTGGTCGGGCGTACTTCGCGGGTCTCGACCGTTTTTTCACCCGACAAAATGGCGTCGAACCATTTTTGTTTGATGATAAGCGTTAAAATTTTCATAGCCGTAAATTTCATTAGTAGCGGGGGCAAGAATCGAACTTGCGCCTGCGGGACACTAACCCGCCGTGGTAACCTCTGCACTACCCCGCATATATCTGTTCGATGCAAAAGTGGACACGTTCGGCACATTATGCAAATCTTACTATTGAATTATTTATTAAAAATACGATTTTTTATTGAGAGCTGCAATTTTTAAGGTCTTTTCTTCACACACCCTTTGCAGCGGATAATCTCAAGCACTACTGCGTCATATTTGACGATCAATAGGCTGTCGCGATTGTTGTCTGCACCTTTGTAGGCTTTACACCCACACTTCAGCCGCGTGCGGTGACATGTCGCGTCCGTCAATTCGAATGCCTTTTTGAGTAATGTCAAATCGCTGCGTTTTTCTACGTACATCGTTGGTTTCATATATTATATAACTTTTACAAAGTTGAACATTCTGAATGACCGCCAGCCCTCGGCAACCGTATCGTAATAGGTTACGAGGTGTTTGTTAGGCTTACGGTCGTCACCTTTTGTTTCGGGGCATAAGTCGTCCTTAAGCGTACCGAATGCCTGTCGCAATTCACCCGTACTCGATTTGAGGTAGAAGAACTGCACGATGCCCGCGCGCATCTTTATCTTCAATTTGAACACCTGCCATGCCTTATGCAGACACTCAGCAAAGGTTACACCCGTCGCGCGGCACATCTGCCACGCCGTGCGCATGATGATGGAAAGGTCGGTTCGTTTCATTGTTATATAGGTTAAAAGTTGGTTTTTAGTTTGAGTAGTCGCAAGCACTCTTTCAACTCGCTGTCTGTGTATTTCTTGGCGATCTCTCGTGATATGCCGTTTGTGTTCATTGCGATTTTGATCGCAGCCTCTCTGTTCACCTTGAAGGATTTTCTTGTCTTCATAGCTTTTCAATTTTTTCAAATGTAACATAATACAGCCTATTGCCAACGAGTACCATTGCGATATTCAGTTTATCGAACTGTCCTCGATATTCACCAGTATTGCGTCCGAATCTCACCGGGTCGCCAATTTTTATGTCTTTCATATCTTTCATTTTTACCACCGGCGGCAGGTGCCGCCACGCTTCGGGCCTGAGGTCTGTTTATAGCCGCCCGAACGGCTTTTTAATCGAGTTTGTAAAGCAGCAACTGGCAATCTTCAACGTGTAGAACTCTCGTCGGTTCGACTTTGTCGATGTATCCGAAGAAGTCGTTTTTATCTGCATAGACGTACGCCCACTGGCCTTTCAGTTCGATTTCTTCTCTGGTGCCGAAATAGGCGACAGTATTATCTACGTCTTTGACAAGACCCCAGCTGCCATTGTCCATACCATCACGATTGATTGCGTCGATCACTTTAAATGCAAATGCGTTCATAGTTCTATTGTTTTAGACGTTTATTCAATAAATCAATTAGTTGATTTCGCTGACTTTGCAAGGTGTGAAATACATATCTCTTTCGATGCCAAGACCAAAGGGGCGAGTTCTAACGCGTTGAAGTTCATTCAGTGACACATAACCATATTCTCGCTCGCCCATATTGTCTAACAATGCGAAGAGAATGTAGTCGTCGTCTTGCTTCTCGCCTTCGAGAATGTACCACGTCTGACTGCCGCAGGGGTTGAAGAACTTGCAGATGACCTGTGCCTTGCCGCCTTTGCCATCTTGTGAATAAATGGGGTACTTTGCCAACTGCTTCTCAATTGCTTTAGTTAAGAGTTTCATGGCCGTATTGTTTAATTGTTGTTTTGATTTTTTGGTGCAAATATAAATGATATTTTGATATAATGCAAATATTTTGAGATAAAAATTTAATTGACACTAAAATTTTTTGCTGTTTATATGAATATCAATATATTTGTGGCAAATAATACGTCAAAATGAGAGTTAAAGAATTATTGAAGGAACGAGGAATGACCGCAAAAGAGTTGGCGGCGCGTCTCGGAATGACTGAAACGGGGTTAAGTATTGCAATTGGTGACAACGGAAATCCGCCGTTAAAACGATTGCAAGAAATAGCCGATATTTTGGGTGTTGAAGTGCCGGAACTTTTCGCCGCTTCGAAAGAGGGAGCAATCACGTGCCCGCATTGCGGGAAGTCGATAACCATCAAGGCAGAATAACCTCAACGATACCTACCCATGGAACTACAACCTATCCAAAGCAAGATTTACGAAATACGGGGCCAGCGGGTGATGCTGGACCGTGATTTGGCGGAATTGTACCAAGTAACAACAAGCGCTCTCAATCAAGCGGTAAAGCGTAATATCGAACGCTTTCCGCCCGATTTCATGTTTCAACTGACAGATGCCGAAACTGAAAATTGGAAATCACAAATTGTGATAACCAATTCCATCACGATGGGTTTACGCCGCAACCCCTATGCGTTTACCGAGCAAGGCGTTTCTATGTTATCGGCTGTTTTGAAAAGCTCCGTTGCCATACAAGTAAGTATCGCTATTATGCGTGCTTTCGTAGCGATGCGGAACTACATCACGACCACGACGACAGTAACGGCCGAGTTGGCCGAAATTCGGGCGAAACTGGCGTTACTGGAGCGGGTGGACGCCGACAATGCCGAGGCGGTCAGCGATCTGTCGGAAGATATGCGCAAGGAGCTTGATAATATCTACAACGCTATTGCGGCGTTGTCGGTCAAGATACCGCAGGCACGCAAACCCGCCCGCAAAATTGGATTCCAACAAGCGGAGCAAAAGGCGGAAGAGTAGCAACGTACCCGACGAACACAATCACCTGCCCGAAGTGCGGGACGGTGCTGGAGGTAAAAGAAAAGGAATAAATAAAACTACATTCCTATGACACAAAAGCAGGCCATACAGTTGTTCGAGGACCGCAAGGTGCGCACCGTTTGGGACGAGCGGACGGAGACGTGGTATTTTTCCGTTCTCGACGTGATCTCCGCTCTGACGGACACCGTGAATCCGACCGATTATTTCAAGAAGATGCGCAAGCGGGATGAAGCGCTCGCCTCGTTCGTGGGGACAAATTGTCCCCAGATAGCCATGAGGTCAGAAACGGGAGTGATGCGCAAGACGCTGGCCGGAGATGTGAAAACCGTCCTGCGGATTATCCAGTCGATTCCGTCACAGAAAGCCGAGCCTTTCAAGCAATGGATGGCGCAGGTGGCAAGCGACCGCCTCGACCAAATGCAAGACCCTGAGTTATCTATTGAGCAGGCCGTAGCCGATTATAAACGCCTTGGATATTCGGATACATGGATTAACCAACGCTTGAAAAGTATCGAAGTCCGTAAACTTCTCACTGACGAGTGGAAACGCGGGGGCGTTGATGGAACGCAATATGCCACCCTTACGGACATTATCACGAAGGAGTGGGCCGGACGTACCACGAAAGCCTACAAACGTTACAAGGGGTTGAAAAAGGAGAACCTGCGGGATAATATGACCAATGTCGAACTGCTGTTGAACTCATTGGCCGAGGCCTCTGCTACCGAACTTTCCCGAAACGAAAATCCAATAGGTTTCAAGGCCAACGCCAACGTCGCCAAACGGGGCGGTACAGTAGCTAAAGTTGCCCGACAACAACTCGAAAGCCAACTCGGACACTCTGTCGTATCACCCCTCAACGCTCGGCAATACCTCGGAACGTTGCCCGACAATCCGCCACCCGAAACAGCGCACCTTACTTCAGCGGTAAAATCGACGAAACCGATTACATGCGACACCTCAAACGAGGAGGAATAAATAGTTCCCAACTTAAAAACACAAATGAAACTAAAGTAATAAACGCATCGAATTCGATGCATTTTAGAATATGAAATGTAATATGGAACCGTCTCTGAATATTCGATCATTTCGAATAGGCAATTTAGTGTATAACTCCCATCTTGAGCAAATTGGGTATATTGCAGAAATTACGAGTGCAGACATGACGTTATTTCATGGTGAGATGCTAATTAAGGAAGCCGGATTTTATCATGAGATTTTAGATAAAGTAGTATTAGGAGATGTTAGGCCTATACGTTTGACTCCAACGTTATTGGAAAAATGCGGCTTTGAGAAAGAATTTAGCGACTGTTACCAACGATTTGACTACTATATCATCCCCCGTGTGATATGCTTATCTCCTAAAAAAGAAGGGTTCTGTTGGCAGGTGGAAGACGAAATCGACGATTGCAATGTGGATGTGCCCATAAAGTATCTGCACCAGCTCCAGAATATATATTTTACATTGACCGGAACGGAGCTGAATGTAGAAAAGATATATGATGCGAGAATGTAAAAAGCCGAGGGAACTCGGCTTTCTGTTTATCATTTCAAACCGACCGAATCAAAAATAGGGTGCGGTTCAATATGTCATTTTCTCGGTTCATGATTGAGTCGGGATTCCGTGTTGATTATCTTTTTTAGTCGGTTTCGACCTCAATACCTCCAATATCACTCTGTCGCCGTCAAGAACCAGCATCCCGTGCCGACGGGGATCACCACCTTTGGTGCGGTGCTCGGCCTCGCATTCGGTGCGGATCCGGACACAACGGAAACCTGCGGCCTCGAAAGCCGATCCGATTAACGATAGGTCGCTGCGCTTGGAGACGCAGTACATGGGTTTAATTGCCGCTTCGATGCGGCTCATACGTTCGATGCGCTTTTTCATATAGGTTTAGCAATAAAAAACTGCGTTACGAGTTGCTCGGCCCTATATGCAAGCCGTCGGGCGTTTCCGCTACCGAACTCGACGCAGTTAGATTAAACTGTATGAATAGATACAATATATCCGATAATCCAGACATATTTGCATCGCATATAGGTTTAGCAATGCAAATATAATTATTTTATCGGAAATAAAAAGCGCCCTTCAGGGCGCTATAAAGTTTGAATCGGGTATTTTAGTATTATATTATTCTTCTTCGGCCGCCTTTCTTTCTGATTTGTAGGCAGCTTTGGTTTTAAGTCCTGCATCAATATCTTCGTCATCTCCAATATAACGGCTTAACAGCCAATGATAGACATTTTGAGCCGAAGCACCACTGCCTACCGTAACAACATAGGCTTGCTCAAATTCCCAACCGAGTTCACCCATAAAGTTCATAGCGTCTACCATCGAGTTGAACGTAAGTTTTTTTCCGTTTTCATCGACCAATTTGTTGTTTTGAAATTGGTTCTGTCCAAAATCTACTTGCACCGTGCATTTCGACGATAAAAGTTTTTGGGTTCCGACAAGTTCGCAATAGACTTTGTGTTGTTGCGCATTCGTTGCGCAAATTGACATTGTAGCCACGGCGACTAAAAGTAAAATTTTTTTCATAACATAAATTGTATTGGTTAGATGCTGCAAAGTTACAAAATTCCCCCCCCGCAAAATAATGAGCCTATTTTTTTGAAGTTGTGCCGAAAGTTCCGAGGTTTGTAAAAACGCTGAAGCTATGATTTTTATTTTTATTTTGTTTATCCTTATTACTATGTTTGTCGTGGTAATTATATCCGAATACCGCTTCAACAAGATAATAAAAGCCCACGATAAACGAATGCGCCAGATGTTTTCCGATATTGAAGAGGCGTGTAAATAGACTTATTAAATTACGAATTTTCATCTTACAAATACCGTTATGTTATTAGTACTTGGAATTGGGCTGGTAGCACTGGCCGTAAGCGTTTATCTCATATATAGGGATATTGATGATATTAAGTATCGTATGGGCCATATAGAGAACGATATATCACGTATGCGCAAGTGAGTATATAACGTCATTGATAAACTGCCAAATAGTTATAATACCGGCAAGGGCTGCGATTACGATTCCGACGAATTTTATCGCATTCGTAATCTTGCCTCGTCGTTGCTTGCGGTATATAGCTTTTGTCCCTCCGTTATCAAAGTATAACGGAGTGTAGTCTGTTGTCTGAATGTGCGAGTGAACATCCTTAATATATCCTTTCTCGGATAGCACGGCGATGATTCGCTTGTATTGAACCCCTTGATAATCCTCTTGGGATAATATATACCGGACATTAAGGTCTTCCATCAGTTTATCGGCGACCTTTACGTCTTCTTTGAATGCTTATTATCAGGTGCCTGAATTACAATATATTTTTGTAATTCATTGATATACATTATTTTAGCTCCGATTTTATGGGGGGGGGATTTTTGACCCCCAGATCTGTCGGAGTCGCCGGAAAGCCTGTATATGTTCCTAAAATGGTCGTTTTGAGGATAGAATTCGATTCCTCAATCTGTGTAATTAGCCGATTCATCTGGGCACTCTGCTCTCTTATGACTGCCATCGCTTCACGAGTGATCGCTATAAGATTAGTAATATTCTCGGTTGTAGGCGCGGGAGAACCCTGCGTTTGCTGCATTTCACTCTTGTCAGCACTGGTGGCAGCATTGCCGACCGGAGATGTGCTGTGGCTTTCTCGAAGCATCTCGCCCTCGCCAGTGAGGAGCCAACCTCTATCAATCTCCGGAAATACAGAAATTATCTTATCAGCCATACTTGGAGATATGTTCTTTGTTTTGCCATTCTGTATATCATATATGGCTTGAGGACGCAACAACCCAATTTTTTCAGAAAATTTTTTGGGATTCATCATACTGTATTCCAGCAACTTATTTACAACATCACTTCCTGTCATATATTTTTTACATAAAATTTCTGTAATAAAATTTGTTTATACAGATATTATCTGTATATTTGCATTGTCGAACAACGAAACAAAGACTGCTTCGACAACGAAACACACGGCGCATTTGCAAATATACTAATAATATATGAAAACGGGCAAATATAACCTCTCGAAGATCATGAGTAACGCCTGGTACATGTTTAAGGTGAAGATGTGCAAGACGTTTGCGGCAGCCCTTCGCAAGGCGTGGGCAAATGAGAAACGCAATATGCTCTATGCCACCATTGAGGGACGAAGCCTTGCCACAGAGGATGCACGCGCAGCAGCTGCGGCTCGTATGGCGTGGACGCCGGTAGTAGTGCCGACCGATTATTACGGCGAACAGGGCCGCTACTATGGCGATTGATTATGGAAAACAAGCAGGATAAAGGACGAAAGAGGGACGCCGCAGCGTCCCAGTCCCGCCCCTCCGCCCTCGTGGGTTACAACCGGAAGGGCAACGAACGGTAGTGTTGTCGCACATTTTCGCGGCGTCCGAACCTAACGCGGGTATAGGCACGAACAAACACCACCTTCGGCCGATGAATATTGGTTCTATTCATGGCGTAAAGGGTTAAATGTTGATGGCGTCAGTTTAACATCCCATTTGGGATGACCACCAGCCCCGAGGGGCAAGACAAAAGTAGTTATTTATCCTGCTTTTCTAAAATTAGAAGAATGAACGATGTAATGGAATCGGCCGACAAGCTGGCCGCCCTGCTCGAAGAATAGCGGGTGTGCATTGAACGAATTATCAAAATACTCAATAAACAATATGCTGGTAAAAAAGACGATAAAAGTGATTGTTCTGCCTCCTGATGTGAAGAAGGAGATTGCGGCCGAGGTCGGATGTACGGTCGAAACGGTATATAATGCCTTGAATTTGACGAATCCCACAGTTGGAGAGCAACCCGATCGTATCCGTCGTATGGCGCGAGAGCGGGGTGGCTACAATGGGACTAAAATCCGGTGGATTGAGGCTTAAAAAAGACTATGCTATGAAGGGATCGCCAAGTTGAAGGGCGTGCCCGTTGAGCGGCTGCGAATGAAGAAGGAGGACAAATAACGACAAAGAGTGCGTGGTAGAATGGTATTACGAATCGATTAGTGGTAAAGACCAAGTGTACTCACGATGCGCTTAATGGACAGTACACCCTGAAGAGCGCAGATGTTCAAACAGAAGCTAACCGATTGAAAGGCATTCCAGACGTGGAATGTTTGCCAGTTCGAATCTGGCCGCACTCCCTAATCAATATAAAGCATTATGAACGAGACAATTATTATTACCACTCCCGCAGAATTGCGCTCTATTGTCGCTGACGAAGTGGCGGCGATTCTGCCGAAGCTCGCCGATTTCAGGCGTAAGAATGAACCGGTAGAAATCGACAATTTGTCGGTTGAAGAAGCCGTGCGGTTTATTGCGGAGCAAGGTATCCCGACCACCCGTTCGACGATTTATAATTGGGTTTTTCTAAAAAAGATCCCATTTAAGAAAATTGGACGCCGCACGGTGTTTTCCAAAAAGGAGCTTCTTGCTTGGATCGAATCCCGTACGACTTTGCCGGAGGACAGACGGGCCGTTGCAGCTGCGCGTATCGCCGAAAGTGCTAACTGCAAATAAAATGACAGATAGGCTACTACCGAACCAGTGACTAATATGTACTTCTATGCTGTACTGGTCGGCCCTGGTAGTGGATCAACCGAGCACTATCCGCGCCCAACGTTCTTTCATTCGAGTAAAGTTAAGAGTTGAGATTAAGTTGAGTTTGCCCTTTCCGGGCGCGGATTTTCAAAGTCCGTATCGGGTTGAATGTCCCGATGCGGGCACCAAAGGACGGCACGGAAGCCGTAGGGGTCCTAAAGCCTGCCATAAACCCCGGCCGCAAGGCAGAAAGGCTGGAACGAATAAGCGGTTCATTGAAATACGAGAACCATCCGAAGGGATGTAAAACCCGGCGAGCGACTTGGCGCAGAAGGGCGGATATTAGGCCGATCAATACCAAAAAGCAGGCGACGATCCGGAGCAATTCGGGGAGCCGGTAGCGATATACCCTGCGATTCAGTCGTGGTCTTCGATGACGACAGGGTGCAAATTTTAATCAAAACAATTTACGTGCAATGTCAAACAAAGTATTTACCCCAGAGAACATTTCCAAATTAAAACAGAACGAGGTCTTTGTATTCGGCAGTAATAAGGCCGGTAACCACGTTGGCGGCGCAGCTCGTGTCGCGGTCGAGAAGTTCGGCGCGATCATGGGGCACGGCGAGGGCTTACAGGGCCAGTCCTACGCTATCCCTACGCTCGATGAACAGATGGACAAGGTGTCTACCGAGGAATTGACGCGATCGGTACGGAGATTCGCAGACTATACACGGTACAATACCGATAAGGTTTTCTATGTAACCAAGATCGGATGCGGCATCGCTGGATTCTCGGTCGAAGAGATTGTGGAAGTATTCAAAAGCGTCTCGTTCGGCGATAACGTGGTGCTTCCGCAAGAGTTCGGCGAAGAAAAACATATCGATGGATTTAAAGGGTTCAATGCAGATATGACCTGCCTGGGCTTCAAATTCGAGGAGGGCAAGACTTACGAAGAGGATGTTGAGTTGAAAGTTTGTAATCGAGGCTTTCATTTCTGCGAATCACCGTTCTCTGTCCTTAGCTATCGTGATATGCTGGATGATGAATGCAAGTTCATCCCTGTGCATCATGTAACAGCTTTGGGGCGATGTCATTCCGACTCGGATAAAACGGCGACGACAAAGATTCACATCGGGGCAAAACTCGATTTCAAAGGATTCATTAAAGCTGGTATAGATTTCATTTACGAGAAGTGCATCAAAGAGGGTCCGACCGACAATGTTAATTCGGGCGACGACGCACAGATCGGCTCCTCGGGCGACGGCGCACAGATCGGCTCCTCGGGCTACCTCGCAAAGATCGGCTCCTCGGGCTACCTCGCAAAGATCGGCTCCTCGGGCGACGACGCAAAGATCGGCTCCTCGGGCGACCTCGCAAAGATCGAAAGCGAAGGTAACAATGCTGTTGTAGCAGCCATAGGTATAGATTCAAAAATAAAGGCAAAGAAAGGTAGCTGGATTACCCTCGCTGAATATGGCGAGGATCTGAAACCAGTGTGCGTAAGGTCTGCACAGATCGATGGGAAATCGCTCAAGGAGGATGTTTTCTATCAACTGAAAGGCGGCGAGTTTGTCGAAGCAGCAGAATAACAGCAAATATCATCCACAAGTAAATCTTTACCAACATGCAAACCTTCTTTTCCGAAAGCACAGTCAAAAGTCTGTGGGGCACGCTTGCGGGCCGCCTCTGGCGTGCGTGGTACCGTCTCAAGAACAAGGTGCGCCGGACAATCGACAAGTCCCGCCGCCGGGCACATAAACTCCAAAACCGACCTCGTGTCTATCGGGTCGAAATTCGGTAAGAGTATGGCACACTTAATTACACTCGTAGTAGTTTCCGTTCCTGTTTGCCTGGTGTTCGGCTGGGCGCTGTCCGGTCCCCGGCGTATGCGGATCACCCGCTATCTGTTGAATAAAATTTTCGAACAGCGATGAATACTTCCTACTACGCTCAAATGCCGCCGTCCACTCGGAAAGAACCCTCGGAAGAATATTACTTCTTCGAGAGCACCCGTTTCAACCGGCCGCAAACGACAATTCATCTGACCGATCAGGAGATTCGGACTTTCGCCAAACGCATCGCCGATTACATCACCCGGAGGACATTTGCGGGTACTATGGAATCTTTCGACTTTCAGATAGAATATCACGGCGTTGCGGTGCAGGGACGCTATACGGTGGAAACCGAGCGGCAGGGCGCGGTGCATTCGATGGGAATGACGGAATGGATCGACGTCCCGATACGGGAGGAAACGAGCATAGCGAGCGCCTGGTGTACGGCCACGGACGAGGAGGTTCCCCGGGTGATGGAGAAACTGAATGAATTGTTAAAATAGCTGACATGAAAACGAGAATCGAGATTTACGAAATCGCTGATCCGAATCATATCGTATCTGACGGGGAATGGTCCCGAAAACTTTCGGCTGCCGACATACGCAATCATATCAATTATATGATGCGGCCTTTCGATCCCCGGAAATATTCTTCTCGCGTAGTATATATCAATCAAAAACAGTAAATATTATGGAACAACAAGCAACGGGATTGACGCTGTTCAACCGTCAAATTACCAGCGAACGCACCCAGAATTATCTGACGAGCGTCCTGGGAGCCAAGAAAGACAGCTTCGTAAGCAACCTCACGGCACTCGTCGCCAACAACAAGGCATTGCAGGAGTGCGAGCCTATGGGCGTGATGTTCGCCGCGATCAAGGCTACGGCCCTCGACCTGCCTCTCGATCCCAACCTGGGTTTCGCCTATGTCATCCCCTACAAAAACAACCGGGAGGGGCGCACCGACGCCCAGTTCCAGATCGGGGCGAAGGGATTTATCCAGCTGGCCATCCGCAGCGGGCAGTTCAAAACACTGAATGTTTCGGAGGTCAAGGAGGGCGAGATCGTGGATGAAAACCTCATCACGGGTGAAATCACGTTCAAAAAGGCCGAGAATCGGGACGCTCTCCGCACGATCGGATATGTGGGTTATTTCAAACTGACTAATGGCTTCGAGAAGATGCTTTATATGAGCTGCGAGAAGCTCGAAGCACACGCGAGCCGGTACAGCCAAACCTATGGATCAAAGAAGGACTACATCCGGGCCGGTAGTAAATGGACTACGGATTTCGATGCGATGGCGCGTAAGACCGTGCTGAAACAGTTACTGTCAAAATTCGCCCCGATGTCCGTAGAGATGCAGGACGCTGCGAAATTCGATCAGGGCGTGCTGGGCGAAAACAACTCGGTACGTTACATCGATAATGAGGAAACGGCGGCAATTCCCGAAAGCGTGGACAAAGCGACGCTTACGAGCCGCGAAGCGATCAGTGAAGCGTTTATCGGCGGTCAGATCACCGAACAGGAGGCCGACGACCTGATGCAGAAGATCGGGATTACGAAAAACGCGGTCGAGGATGCGACGGTCGAGGCCGAAGTTAATCTGTTCGACACCAAAAGCGCGAAGCGATGACCGATTCCCGCTATTTCGAACAAGGAACTCCGGAATGGTATGAAGCGCGTCTGCATCGATTCACTTCCTCCGAAGTGCATAAGCTGATTCCCGGAGCACGGGCACGGCCCGGAGAACTGACCAAGACGGCCGTCGCTTATGTGTTCGACAAGATCGCCGATCGCATCACGGCCGGGGGTTGTTTGGAATACCGGGAACTCAACACCAGAGAAATAGAATGGGGACGCGAGCACGAAGATACGGCACGGCTGGCCTATTCGACGATTATGAGCGTCGATGTCCAGACCTGCGGATTCTTCGTCTGCGAGGATTTGCCATCTTTCGGCGGAAGTCCTGACGGGTTGGTCGGGGAAGACGGTTTCATCGAAATAAAATGCCCCTACAATTCGTCCGTACACGCCCGGTATCTGGCTATGGCTACCCCGGATGATCTGCGACGCGAGAAGCCCGAATATTACGCCCAGATACAAGGTAACTACCTTGCGACAGGACGACGATGGTGCGACTTCGTAAGCTATGATCCCCGGTGCGCCAACTCGCTGCTGGCCGTCAAGATTCTCCGCATCCCACGAGATGAAGAGTACATCGACCGTATTAGGGAGGCAGTGCTGGCAGCCGTGAAATACAAACAGGAGATAACGTCCAGAATGGCGCTCCTGGCACGGCAACAGCGGGCATCCACTCCATAAATAATCTCCAAGTATGACGACAAGAAAGACTTATCCCCCGTGGTCGGAAAAGGAATTGGAAACATTGAAAGAACTCTATCCCGATAACGACAACGAATATATAGGTCGCTTGTTGAATCGCACTCCAGGGAGCGTAAAGATACGCGCCGTATGGAATGGCTATCGAAAATCCTATGAGTTTATACAACGCCGAAGAATGACGACGGATAACAAACCCCGCAAAATGGTCGGATGTATTCCGAACCCCTTGCCGGTCATTGAACGGTTATTAAGAGAACACGATTACAAAAAATAAAAACAAGAAAAAGATGATTGCAAAGTATGTTATTGTAAACGAAGAAGAAAAGCCTCATTACAACATGATTGTGTGCGTCGAAAAACATTATAACATCATTAAACATGATAGCATCATTTCTATATGTGATAAGGATAAAAATTATGTATTTATGACAGAAGAAATGGCGAAAAACCTTGTCGATGTATTGCAGAATATGCTAAAAGAAGACAATAATCAACAACCAAAATAACGCTATGGTATGGCCAGAATCAGAACCATAAAACCCCAATTTTGGGATGATCTGAAGATCGGCCGCTTATCGCGCGATGCCAGGCTGCTCTACATCGGACTTTGGAATTTTGCCGATGATTTGGGCGTAGTAATAGCCGACCCCGTTTGGCTGAAGTCTAAAATATTCCCTTACGACAAAATACAACTCCAGCAATTCGAAGGCTGGTTGAAGATGCTCGAAGAAACCGGATTTATTAGTCTGCTTTCCGTTAAGTCGGAAAGATTCTATTATCTGCCAACCTTTTCCCGTCATCAAGTAATCAACAGACCTAATCTGGAGGATGTAAATATACGTAAAGAATTGTTAGACAATGCATTAAATGAAATCACGGAACGATCAGTGAATAATCACGGAACGATCACTGAACGATCAGTGACTATAAAAGGAGAGGATAAGGAGTATATTACTACCAGTACTTCTACTGGCGTAGAAGATACTGGAGTATCTGTGAGAGATAATATTATTTCTTACCTGGTAGAAGACTATAACGCAGGCGCGTGCGAGGGAACCGAGAACCCCGAATCCGATCTTCCTAAACGCAAATCCCGTAAGACGCTCCGCAAGGATGATGCAGGGATTGAAGAAGCTCGGATATTGACGTGGCGTGATGATTTTGAGATTTACAAAAACGAGTTACGCAAGGCCTATAAGACGCTCCTACAGGATGACGCTTGGATTTCGACGCAACAACGTTTCAACCCGAATCTCAACATTGCCCTCTCGCTCGAAAAGGCTTGCGTAAACTTCTGGGCAACGGAAGCCGGATGGCAGCATAAGCGAAAGCAGCGCACAAAGACTATCAACTGGAGGCAAACGCTCACAAGTTCGATCAACAGCCCGCAAAACAAAGTTTACAATGACAACGGAATTAGCAAAAAAACCGCCAACAACGGCGTTAGCGAAGATTTCAAGCGTGGAGTTCTTGAAACTCTACTCAGTGGCGGCAATACAGAGTAGCTGCCGCCGTATGCAGTCGGCCGTGGCTTGTGCCGAATCCCAAATGCCGGTGTTATCTGTATTGCGAGCGACATACGGCGAAAAATGGACGGCTGCATATCTGGTACTTTGGATCGTCAATGTACAGGAGTTTTTCAATATTTCAGCCAAGATGAACGACGCACAGGTAACGGAAACGGCCTACATGATTTTGGACGATTTCTGGGCGTTGAACCTTGCCGATGTAAACCTGGTATTTACCAATGCCAAACGAGGGCAATACGGACAACTGTACGGACGAATAGACGGATCGATCATATACGGTTGGTTTCAGACATATTTCGAGGATCGATGCAATGCCTGCGAGAACCGTACGATACGGCAAGCCGAGGCTATGGGCAGCGATCACCCGGTAACAGACGCCAAAGCTGCGGAGTTTATCAAATCGCTTATCAACAAAAAAGCGGAAAAGATTGCAAAATAGACGGAATCATCGAATTGAATTTAATAGATTAACGAAAATGAAAGAATACACACAAGCGGATTTCGATGCCTTCGAGGTGATCGACGGAATCAAACAATACCCCTCGGGGGATTACAGTGATATACAAATATTCGGCGAGCGGTGCTCCTTCGGCGAGCGGTGCTCTTTCGGTAAGGAGTGCTCTTTCGGCAAGTGGTGCTCTTTCGGTGAGGATTGCTTTTTCGGTGAGGAGTGCTCCTTCGAAGGGAAAGGCGAATATATCGGCGATTATCCTTTCCTGGCTTTTGTCGGGTTCGGCTCTCGGATTGGCAGCAAGGTTTACTTTTTCAACCTGCAAGACGGCATTTATGTCCGTTGCGGCTGCTGGCTGTCGGATATAGCCAGGTTCCGGGAGAGGGTGAAGGCGAAGAATACCGATGCGATGTACCTGGATTTGTGCGATCTGGTCGAGAGGAAGTTTAACAGGAAAAACTGAAAATACTACAAAGAGTGAATATAGGATTAGTAGATGTAGATGGTCATCATTTTCCGAACTTGGCATTGATGAAACTTTCGGCTTGGCATAAGTCGCACGGGGATTCGGTTGAGTTCGCCAATCCGATGTTCGGTAGGTACGATCGAGTGTATATGTCTAAAGTTTTCACTTTCACGGCTGATTGTGCAGACTACTACCCGTGCGAGATCGTACGGGCGGGAACAGGTTATAAGGACTATACAATAACATTACCAGACGAGATTGAACATATCTGTCCTGATTATTCGCTTTACAGTGTGAATGAGGCTTTCGGATTCCTAACACGCGGTTGCCCGAACGGTTGCCCGTGGTGCATCGTTCCGCACAAGGAAGGCTCCATCCGGCCGGCATCCCCGCTCCGGGAGTTCCTCGGCGATAAGCGTCGGGCTATATTATTGGATAACAATGTACTGGCGTCGGATTTCGGGCTGGAACAAATCGAAGAAATAATTCGCACGGGCATATCTGTTGATTTTAATCAAGGGTTGGATGCTCGCCGGGCGTGTGCCGATAAATATATACTTGACTTGCTATCGCGGGTTAAGTGGATAAGATACGTCCGGTTTGCATGCGACAGAATCAGTCAGTTAGATTCTGTGACAAAGGTTGTGCAGGAGTTGTCCAAGCGCGGCATAAAACCATATAGAATTTTTGTCTATGCTTTAATTGGGGATGTACACGAAAGTTTGGTCCGCATTGAGGCTCTGAAGCGATTGGGAGTAAGTCCCTTTGCCCAACCATATCGAGATTTCGAAAACAATATCGAACCGACAAAGGAGCAAAAGCGATTAGCCCGTTGGTGTAATCACAAATCTATTTTCAATAGTATTGATTTTAAGAATTATAAAGGATGAGAGCGAACGAATATCAGACACGCGCGATGAGTACGCGGCTGCCGAGTTGCGAGAATGCGACCTATATGCTTTTCGGCCTGATGGCCGAGGTGGGCGAAATCGCCGACAAGATCGCCAAATGGCGCCGAAAGGGAGTGTGCCGGCTGGATATGGATCATTTGGTCTTCAATACGGGTGATCTGCAAGAGGTGGAGGGTTACAAATCCGAGCTGATGAAAGAGGTCGGGGATTGTGCGTGGTTTATCGCGGGCATTGCCGATTGCTTCGGCTTGACGCTCGAAGAGGTCATGCAGCAGAACCTCGACAAACTCGCCAGCCGCCGCGAGCGCGGCGTGATCGACGGAAACGGCGATAACCGATGATCGCTTATGACCCACGCATCACTATTCAGCGGGATCGGAGGGCACGATTTGGTTGCGGATTTGCCCCCGGAATTTTACGCCTGGGAGAACCGGGACAACTTTGCGGAATGCGGGGCCGACCTCCTCACCCTGTGGTGCGGCGACAAGTGGAAAAACCTGCGCGAGTTCGGGCCAGGCGACCCTTTCGATTTCCGCGCCGTTCCCGTGGAATACCGGCCGTTCGAGAAAAAATGGCTGTACTACACGGGCAAGAGCCGGGGACTTATGGGAAGCCCGCGCTACGATGTGATGAAGCACCTTCTGCCGTGGTGGTGGCACTTCTCCACGCCGAACCTCCTGAAAATCGTGCCGGAGATGGACGGAGGTACGCTCCGTTCCGAATCCGAAACGGCGGAGGAGGATTTGCAACTCCTGCCACTCAACATGAAATGGATCGCCACTTACAATTACGCCCGCGTGCTCGATCTGGAAAGGCAGGCAAGGGCGGCGGGGACACGCCAGCTAAAGTCGGTACAACTGACGATTTTTTGAAACGATAAATGAATACGAGAAGATATGAAAACCAAACTACTGCGCCGACTGAGGCGGGAGGGGCGTTGTCAGATACGTGTCTATTCAGTTCGTAAGGATATGGATGGGACGGTTGTTGGCATACGCTACGGGTATAATTCGGATGAATATGCGCATCTATGGCATTTTGCGATGACTTCGGATGAACTTAAATCAGAAGCAATGAAGATATATATCCTCCGCCGCATTGCGGAGCTAAAAGGAAAGAGAAAATGAAAAAAGTAATGTTCAACGATCTTTACGGGTAGTTTACGAATTTGAGTTGGTGAAACAACGAGATTCGATGCAGAACATTGCAAAACTTTGAAAAACTTTCAAACATTTTGAAATATGAGAGAAATTAAATTCCGGGGCAAGCGCCTCGACAACGGAGAGTGGTTGTATGGCAGCCTTGTCATTTTGAATGGGCGCTATTTTATATTCGATGATGCAAACAGACACGAGGTCGATCCCACTACCGTCGGCGAGTTTACGGGGCTGAAAGACAAGAACGGTAAGGAGATTTACGAGGGGGATGTGATACGCTCTCCATTGTCCGAGGATAAAACTCGCCCTCATAGAATCTTTTACCATACCGGCAACGCAGCTTTTATGGGGGCCTTGGTCGATAGAAAGGAATTATGTTATTTAAGATTGGATCAGGATTGGATTTATAAATTTGGAAAAGAAGTCATTAGCAACATCCACGACAATCCCGAATTTCTGAAAGGAGGCGAGCAATGAATAGGACTATGAAACAATGGCTTTTGCCCCTTATCTGCCGCTGGTTCGGGCATAAGGATTTCGAGGAGGTATATTGCGTCAAATCGCCCCGAAATTGGTTCTGCCGCCAAAACAAACCCAACCGATACGACGTGGTGCATGATATTGTTTGCTCCCGATGCCGGCGGGTACATCGAACTATCCTCAAATCCCGAATTAGCCGCGCACAACTCCTGCATGACGGTTGGTTTATAATCGACGAATAGCCATGAAAAGCAAAAAAGCAAAGGAATTTATCGACGGATGCTTGAATCATCTTGTAATAGAGATGAGCGACCACGCCAAATGGCAGCTACGAGCAGCAATGAGCCATACAGCCGAACTCGCCGAGCAGGAGGCCGAGGAAAGGATGCGGGATAAAGCGATCGAAGCATTTTGCAAGGATTGCCCAATTTACTCAATACAAACAAGTAATGGGGGAAATTGCCCCGATTGCAGTGCATTAAACGCATTCAAACAAAGACTGAACGAGGAATGAAATTCACAACCCCTTGCTTTGTTCGCGTTGTTTTGTTGGATAATATTTTATTATCTTTCTTTAATCACAAAACAACATTAAATGAGACAACTATGGGTTTCAAAAATGATTTGACAGGAAAAGTTTTTGGGAGATTAACGGTTATTGAGTTCTCCCACAATGGTAGCAATTGGTCTGTACACTGGAAATGTAGGTGTAGTTGTGGGGCGTATATTGTGGTGCGGAATAATAATCTACTTTCCGGGAACACTAAATCGTGTGGATGTCAAAAATTAGATTCATCGAGAGCAATGTGTACGGTGCACAATCTGCGCAGGCATCCCCTATATAACGTATGGGCGGCAATAAAACAACGGTGCAATAACCCGCAAGACAAAAATTTCCATTATTATGGTGGACGTGGCATTAAACTTTGCGACGCATGGAATAATTCATTTGTGGACTTCTACAATTGGGCTATTGGGAATGGGTACCAAAAGGGACTAACTGTTGATCGAATTAACAATGATGGAAACTATGAGCCTGCGAATTGCAGGTTGGTTTACGTTATCGACCAACACAACAACACCAGATCAAACCGATATTTGACTTATATGGGACGGACACTCACGATGGCTCAATGGGCGAGGGAATTAGGCATTGATTATCGCCGATTACAATCACGAATAAATCTCGGTTGGGATATGGATAGAATTGTTGCCGTCGGAAATCGCAAAGCCAACGTAAGTGAAATCATTAGATCAATTAATTACAAAAAAACATGAATTTTTTAACACCTGCATTCGTGAGGGTTAATAACCCGGAGAAGCGAAAAGAGCTGACCGAATGGCTACAAGGAATCGGGTATTATGTATGTCCCTGCTGCCTGTTCGACGGCTGGAATACATTGCATTGCAATCGGATTGAACGGCTGAAAACTTCTTGCGAAGTACACGGCATCCCGGATTATGACAAAGGTACCGGGTATAACATCGGGTGGTTCAAGGCAGATAATGCCGATAAAGATAATCCATCCTACGACTGCGGCACCAACATCGAGCTGTTCAGGGCGCTGGCGGCGATGAACAACGAGAACGATCAGGAGCAATGGTACTCATATACGGAATATCCGACTAATGAGAGTAAAAATGGGGTTAGACGGCTTATTTTTAACGAACATACGCGATTCGATTCTTTTGTAGATGTACCATCAGGTTATTACCGCAAGGCTACAGTCGAGGAGATCGTCGAATATTTCAAAAACAATGAGAAATGAAAACAATTGAGGAAAGAATACAAGAATATGTGGCCAATGCCTGGGTCGAACTTGATCAATTCAATGAAGACCATGTAACTTTTGAAAATATCGTTACATCCGCCTGTGTTGTTGGCGCTAATTTCGAATATGAGGAATTGACCCGCTGGCGTGATCCGAAAGAGGAGCTGCCGCAAAATGGACAACTCGTGTTGTGTAAAACCTCTGATAAGAAACTTCCATTTGTCACTGTTAAATATGACCGTTCTGAATGGTGGATATATGTGTATCCCGGATGGGCTGGTATTGGTCATAAGATTATCGGCTGGCGGCCGATTCACGAAAATGAGTAAGATGCTCTGTGCATTTTGACTAACCAAGTAACTAACCAAGAATATCTATGAACACGAAATTCAAATCAGACTACGAAAAAGCCTGCAACGCCTATTTGCAGGCTTTTTGCGAGAAACACGGCTATGATTATGAGGATGCTACGCGGAGCTGGGTCGGCGGCGATGTCGGCGGGATCACCGAATGCGCGGACTATATAGTTGGGATGGATGACATCATCACCGACATAGACCGGGACGCTCCGGAAGATGAGTTTGTAAAGTATTACGATTACTGTCTGCGGGTGGGGAGTATCGCCTGCGGCAAAATTAGTACGCCCAATTACAGCAGCTGGCTCTCGGGGTGTCCACGCATGAGTGAAGAACAGATCACCCGGCTGGAGGAGTTGCAGAGGGACATACGCAAGGCGGAAAGAGAGCTGGAAGAACAAATAAGGAAAGAGAAGTTTTAACCGGGAGAGGCAAAATCGCTCCCTTTTTTATTCATATGGCAGTAGATACATCTAAAAACGGTACAGTAGATCGTGCTAAACTTCTGGCAATAGAAAATAAATGTACGAGAATAATTCGAATTGCGGGGGTAACGTTTTATGTTGCTCCGGATAAGGATACACCAGAACACCGGAGGCACTTAATCCGCGTTTTGGAGAGTTGCGGTCGGCGATATACTCAAAAAGCAGGTAGCTATGAATCGGAGATTTGAGGTGAGAATCGACATTCCGAATAGTTGTGAATTGATTGGATGCAGATCGGACGGAAACATGGCAATTATTGTTTTCGAAGATTGCAGCGGCCCAGAGATCCGGCCAATCGGTTTTTGTCGGGAACATTCCGGAGAAGTACCGGACGCCTTCGAAGATGAATAAAAAAGAGGCAATTCCGAAGAATCACCCCTCACACCGATACAAATATAATGATTTATTCGGAATTTGCAAATGGGACGATATAGGAAAAACGAACGCAGAGGCGGGGCACGTGACGATTCCGAAATATACATCAGTTATTCACGGAATCGATTGCTCGAAATGATTATCTGCCGGGAAGCAAGGATGGGCGTGAGTTATCGCCATGATTTCGTCTATCGATTCAAGGCACACAAATCCTTGCCGTTTTTATGGCGGAAATTCAAAAGGAATATTAGAGAACACATTGACGGATGGCAGCAGGAGCTGCCTTTATTTTGATGAATTTGCGGAAAGGGAGAGGATAATAACCGTGCAATTCGGAATATATGATGTAGAATTACATCCGTTCATCCTATTGCATAATTGCAATTAGACGATAAAAGTGTTCTTTTGATTCATTCTGTTAATGTCGTTTCAAGCATTGAACTCTATTGGGCGGGAGCCGGACGTGAAGCTACTTTATAACGTATCTTTCGGGGCACACGAAGGAAGTGCGCCTTTCGCACGTTGTCGGGACATTGATGAAGATATAAAAGCCGATCTTATCCAGCTATTATATCGATTCTATCAATTCGCAGATTACGGCTACATAAATAGGGTAGCAGCATTCGCTGATCTCCAACAATGACATCAGATATTTAGTTTGTTTGTCCATAACCGTCGCATTTACCTTTGCAACAAATAAATTGGTGAATATCTTTCCAAAGCATTGTATTTATCTGTCCTGTCAGATAGGCTACTTCTTCGCCTTGCATCGGCATTGCGGATGCTACGGCGATGTCGTCGCACAGGTGCCGCAGTTCATGCTCGAAAGAGTTCAGGAATTGTGCCTGGGATGACGCCAATCCTACGACTACGACAGACCTTCGCCGGGTCTTGTTGGAATAGGTGAATCCCGAATCCATATCGGCCTTTTCCAAATTTTCCCGTACTCGCTCCATAATTGGCCTGGGACACTCTATCTGTTCCAAAGAAAAAAGGATAGAGCGCGTGTGATAGCCATGTACGGCGAAGTAAAACCGCACATGCCAATCATAGTTCTCTATCCTCAGATCCCGCAGCTTCATGTCGTTGAATACACTTTTTGAATCCTCACATACGGTCTTTCGAGCCGCGTTCTGGATTTGATTCTGTTACAGGACATCTTCCCACGGAACATTTGTTCCCGACCCTATCAGATCGGCGAAATATCGTGTGAAGGGCAGCCCGGGATAGGCGTCTTCATCGTCGATGAAATCCTTGACGAACAGGGCCAGGTGTTGTTCATCGGCAATGGATGATCCCCAGTAATCGGCCCGGGCCATATTCGCGACATATACACAGTCGTAGCCGTTGTCGTGCTTGAGCTCGATACCGTTCGTCTTGAGCAATTTGTCGATCTGCTCTTTGGTGATGGGTTCTATTTTCTTCCCGTCGCGGTCCTTCATGCGGCTGACGGCAAATTCACACATTTTCTTCGAAAAGGACCATCCGTTTTTTTCGAGGTATGCGCGAATATCTGCCGGCATGGAGTCCCTTGCGTCCAATCTTTCTCTGTCCATAGGTTTCGCTGTTAAAGAGAGGGGATTTCTCCCCTCTCCGGATTCGTTTTACCGGCGGAATCTGGAGTAGGGTCCGGTTCCCCGGACACCTCTTCGTTCGCCATATCCGTCGCTGCCGTATTCTCCGCCACGCTCACCGTAGCCGTCGGGCATGTAGCCTCCCGTGTGACGCTCCCCGTAGCCGTCGCGCATTTCGCGTTTGGCATCCTCGTAGCCACACTCGTAGGCTTCGCGCATCTTGCGTTCGATTTCTTCGCGCTCGCCGTACCCGTCACCGCGGTACCGGCCTTCGATTTCCCACATTCTCATGATTTGCTTGTTTTAGCGGACATTTGCGATTTAAGAAAGGCGTCCAGCGATGACTTCATGGACGAAAACTCCGTTTGCATCTGGCGAAGTTGTCCCACTTCGGCCCTCAGCTCCTGAAGTTCCTTATCGCGTTGCATCTGACCGGCGTATGAGGGGTTCACTTCCCGCATGATCTGGTCGAAAACTTCCAGATTTGCCTTGTGTTTTTCGTAGGAATCCACAATGGACTGGCTCTGTTGCTTTGCCGCGCTGATGGCGTCTATGAGCCGTTCGCGGGATGTCGTGACCGTGAGACCGTCCTTTGTCACCATATCGGCATTTACCGGGACGACCCATTTCTGGTCCCCTACCGGGAAGCTGACGGAAGGCTGCGCCGGGGGAAAGTTCCCGGGAGCGGGGAAATAGGGCTGTGGCGCCTCTTCAAGCGTGGCCATGTAGTATTTGGGAGTTCCGCGCATATCGAGTACATATACCGGAGCGCCTTTGGTTAAATTCGCAAACATCTTCGGTTAATTGTTTTTTGAAAGCTCCGGAGGGGCGGTTTCCCCTCCTGAAGCCTTCGGTTTATTATTGGTTAAACGGCCCCTGTCATCAGTTGCAGGGTGTCGGTCTGTTTGTCGTAGAAGAGCTGGAATACACCCGTCCCCGGAATGTCGGACACGGTGACATTGGCTCCGTTGTACGTGGTGACATTCTTGGTCACGCCGTTGGTTTCGAAGAGCACGGGAAGCGTGCCTGTCGTACCCGCAGGTATTGCCTGCGACAGCTCGACCAGGACCAGCCCCCTGTACCAGGAATTAGCAAAGGCGTGGTTTTGGAATGAGAACACGACATCGGCGGCATTGACCGTCACACCCGTAGTTTTGATGACCGGAATCCCTCTGCGATTGACATACTGAAAAGGATATGTTGCCATAGTTTTGTAATTTAAGTTATTATAACTAATTTTACATTGGGATAGGTTGGAGTCATGACCAACTGATAAGGGCTTGCCAAACGCCTTTCCCTCTTTTCCCGTTTGGCATCACTAAATTGTTTGGCAATGACAAATCAGGAATTTATCGAGAGTATCGCTCTCGAAGGAGAAGAATGGCGTATTATTGATGGTACGCTTGGCTACTTCGCTGTATCTAATCAAGGTAGAGTTGCATCGCTATCTCATCGTGTGTGCGGTGGAAATAACAATAGCTGGATGACAAAGCCTCGTATATTAACCGCTCATCCAAATTGGGGCGGATATTTAAGGGTTAGGCTTACATCTTTACACGGAGTAGATATGACTAAATTAGTCCATAGGCTTGTCGCTGAAGCGTTTATCCCCAATCCTAATAAATATGCGTATATAGACCATATAGATGGCAATCGTATGAACAATGTAGTTTCGAATCTTCGTTGGTGTACTCGTTCAATGAATATGCTTAATTCTGTTACGAGAGAGCGTGCCGCAAAAGCACGCAGAATGCCCAACAAGCGGAATAGAAAACCGATTGCCCAGCTTAAAGATGGAATTTTGGTTGCAAAATATGAATCAGCATCCGAAGCCCATCAATTACACGGATTTCACATCGGAGGAATATACGAATGTATTCGAAAACCAACTCGCACATTAAAAGGATTTCATTGGCGTTGGCTTTCGGATTGGGAAGCCTCTCATCAATAAGTCAAAGAACCTTTCGCCTATCGGCGAATAATGGCATTATCCCCAAAAGCCGCTGTTTCCAAAGCCGAATCCGTATCCGAGGCCGTATTGGGCAGCAATACAGGTCGGTACCCCGACGATGGGCGAATAGGGTACGGTGGCCGTTTCGGGCAGCTTGCACTTGATGCTGTTCACGTCGTTCTGCAGGGCGGCGACAGCGGCATTCACGGGTGCAACAGCCTGACTCACCACACCTGTCATGTAGGCGTTCTGGTGTTCCAGGTTGAGCTGCGTGGTCAGCGTGCTGTTCTTCTCGCGCAGGGCGTCGATCTTGTCTTGCAGAGCTGTCGTCTGCAATTGGTCGAGCTTGGCGAGGATAGCCGTGGTTCCGTTCTGCGAAGTTTCGCGGATCGTGCTCTGCAGCGTGTTGGTCTGCTGACAGTCTGCCAGACGGCTTTCGTAGCCCTGGCGCTCGATGGCGGTACGGACATCGCAGCAGCAAGAGGCCATCTGCGAAAGCACCTGTGCGTTGCCGGACTGCACGGCATTAATGATCTGCTGCGCCGAGAGGCCCGACTGCGCTTGAATGTTGCACAGAGCGGTCTGGATCTGCTGTACGGAACAGTTGAGCGAAGATGCGAGCTGGTTGATGGCGGTGCCGTTTCCCTGAATGGCATTCATCAGCAGCTGACGTCCTGCGTCGCCGTTCAGCTCGGCCGGAAGGTTCTGAAGACCTCCGAAACCACCGCGACCGCCGAAGCCGCCCCAACCGTTGTTGCCCCACAGGGCGAACAGCAGGATCATCCACATCCACTCCCAGCCGTAGCCCATACCGTAGCCGTTATTGCGGTTGTTTCCGTTCATCAACGCGGCCACGAGGTTGCCGTCCATTGCGCCGCCGTTGTCGAACACTAAAGTTTTTTCGTTCATTGTTTTAGACTTTTACATTGTTGCGTCCGTTCGGCGGACGCTGCCGTTGAGCTCACAATGCAAAAATCGACATGAACGATGGGAGAATCAATCGTATCAGTCGCAGGTGGGACGGAGTTTGGACGCAATACGGACGAGGAGCATTTCGAACATTTTACCGCTTTGTTTGCGACGAAGATCGAATTGGGAAATCATCTTCTCTATGGGCCGTCGTGAGAAGTTCATCAGCGAGGATATGACCGGGGCGTGAAATCCCTGCCTCCAGAGGAAATAGACCAGTAAATACCTGGCATCCACGATCTCGGCGTTTTTGGCTTTGGATAGTATTCGCTCTTCCTAAATCTCCGTTTCTTGCGATACCGTGCCGAGAATTTGTCGGTAAAGTTCAGATTTGCACATATAGGATATTTCTCTTACCTTTGTTCACTCTCTTACCAAATAAAAATAAGTGCCAACACACTTGCAAAGGCTTTACAGCCCCTGTCGTGGTGTGTTGGCACCTTTATTATTAGCGGAAGGTAAGAGAGACGCTAATAAAGGCAGGGGCTTTTTTTACGCCCACCCCTGACGGGCGAAAGCTGTTAGAACAGATACTTTTTCAATGTCGGCCAAAGCAGGTAGAAGTAGATTGCCCCGACGGGAATCAACCCGGTTGCGAACAAGTTGCTGCTTTCGACCTGGCAATAGTAGAGTGTTCCTATCCCACCCACAATACAAACGAATGAGAAGAAGGCAAGGAAAAGCAGTCCGATTTTTTTAATTGTTTCCATAATTATAATTCGTTAAAAAGTTATTTCCGCCATAAATCCATACTTATGCTTCCTTGAACATAGGGGCCGTTATCGCGTGGGTCCCAGCCGAGGGATGCCGTGATATTGAACCTTCCGATGTTTCTGTGAAGTTGCCCTCCGATCCATACGCCACCCGTGCGATTAACGTAATAGACGCCTGCGGCAGGCCCGAGTTGCCATCGGTAGGGCGTTCGGATTATTTTCTGCTGCGTGATAGTACGTCCGTATGTTTCGATGTGTTCAAGGGTAGGGTGGCAGTCGCCCAGGGCTATTCCGCTCACTATGGCGAAGTAGCTGCTGTCGCGATATTCCCGGCGTTCGAATGGCAGCTGTACCGGCACACTGTCCCGGTTGGGATTTATTGTTACGGTGGTAAAGGTGGTATCCGCTGGGGCGAACAACCATTTCGGCACCTCTACCGAAATAGCCGAGGACAGTATTTTATGCGGTTGCGGTCTTTCGAAGTAGGCCGTATCGATTCGAGTATGCTCGATGATACGGACATCGACGGATCGCCTGCCGAGCCACCATCCGACAAGGAACAAGCCGGTCAGAAGGAGAATCAGGATTATTTTCCGCAGTACCATAATGAGTACGAGCTATCAACCGTTGATGAACAGGTCCCAGCCGGCCATCACGTCCGTCATGCAGGCATCAACGCCATTTTCTACGCGCGACATAGCTGCGACTATCGGGATCATCACATCGCGGTTGGTTGCCGTGATCCGTCCGTTTTCCGGGACGCCGGACAATTCGGATACCGTACGGATATATGCTTCCGTGTCATTCTCGCTCGGGGGTGCCCAGCGTGAAATCGTCTTCCGAATGGTGTCGAGCCCGTATTTACGGCTGTAAGTGTTCAGGCATTTGAACATCGCGCGGTATCCCCACGCCATAGATTCGAACTGCTTGAACGCAGCGTCGCGGGAAGGTTCCACCTCTCCCTTCCAATGGGTTCCGTCCTTGCGGATATTCCCGGGATTGTTGTTACGAAGTCCTCTGGTCATTTTTTTGTGCTGTTTAATATGTTTTCTACATCTTCAGGATTTACATTGAGCTTGCGGGCTATTTCTCCGGTCAATGCTTTTCGAAACAGACGTAAGAATGGAAAGTTCGGACTGATGATTAAAGCGTTGCCACAGCTCGACCATGCTTCTGCCAGGCAAATGGCAGAACCCAGGATCACGGTCGTAATCTTCGTTTCGATACCTCCTGTCGTAACGAATTTATCGATGAAAACGAATACTACGATCAGATTGAAGTAAACTGCCAGCTTGAATATCGTAGCCCGCAGGAGTTCTGACAGGATAAATTCTCCGCGCTTTCGAGCGACGCATATTCCAAACAAAGCGTCGAAGGCTACGGCAATAAGCACCCCATAAAGTACGAGCTGATACCCAGCGAAGAAATTCACGATAACGATCAATAGTCCTATAAGCCATCCTTGCACGGTCATAAGTGCTTCGGACAGCTTTGTAACAATACCTTCCAACACCTTTTTCGTTTTATTAAATATTTTGTCCATAGTTATTATGTTCACGCTATGGGAATGTACTACCGTTGGTATTTCTCAAATCTTTGTCCAGGTCGTATGGTCGGTATCTCTCTTATATACATACCCGTTTTGAATACGTAATCCGGCTTTTCCGATCAGGACTTCGAAAATATCTCCCGTGAATACCGCATAGTTGCTCGATCCTTTCACAACGGCTACTCCGTTGGGAGCGATCAGGTTCTTGCGGATGTCTTTCACGAAGTTGAATTGGGCGGCATTCATCGTTGCAGAGGCCGTAAGTTTTCCGGCTGCCGATGCTTCGACCGTAATCCGGATGTAGTACTTCTGGGCTGCTCCAGTGAAAAGATATGAAATCGTCTCGTCGATATTCAAATTCGTGTTTTGGGCTTCAGCCGTGCTGTTTCGGTACAGGGGATCGGCTTTCCCCGTCAAAGCGTTTACCACCTCGATCTTTACGCCCCCGCCACCTCCTTCGGCATTGCCTGTGATGCGGGCTGTAATCCGGGCTGACATCTGTACTCCCTGCCCACAGGTAAACGGCGGACTTGACTCGTAAACATTTCGGACAAAAGGATTGCTTTGTCCCGTAGCCAGTGCGCTCACTTCTTTCGTTTCTATGACACCCGGTACACTCACAGCACCCAGAACCTGCGATATGGACGTAATTCTGTATGGGGTGAGTATGATTTTATCTCTGCTTGCGGCCGCATCGCTCACCTCTACGGAATCGTTTTTGACCTGCAGGATTCCGACGGTTCCTTTGGTTGCGTGTACTTCCCCGTCGGCGTGTACTCTGAACACGGCTTTTTTCCGGTTTGTGTAGTCGGCTCCCGACCAGAAGGGCACATCGTCTTCCTGCAAGCCGCTCACGCCGGCCGTCACGTCGCCTTCAGCATTTTTCAGCAACATCACATTGGTCATTATCAGACCGCCTTTCACCTCGGTACTTCCGTCTTCCATAGCCTTCTTGAGGTACTCTGTCGATTTGATGGATTCGTCTATCGCGTCGTCGATCAAGTCCGACATGTTGCTGCTTATTTCATAATAATCGGAGAATACTTTTCTGAACTCGGTGCCGGTTATCTCGGATGTCGTACTCATATCGGCCAGCAGGGGCGTGAGATAATCTTCGAGTGCCTGGAAATAGACCGTAAATGAATCCGTGGGTACATCATACTTTTCGGCATTCGCCATGATGCTCCAGTATTCACCTTGAATCCGCACCCATTCATTAGCCACCTGCTGTTTGTCGGAGGGCGTCAGGCTCGAATCCGAGGCGATGTAGTCCACATCCATCTTCACCTGCTCGATCTGCGCCTGCACATCCTCCTCGGCCGTGATATACCCCGTGGGGGCCTTGTCGCCTTCCGTAAGCTGAATGTCGTAGAGATACATAGAAACACCGTCACGGATATTCATATATATCTTCTGCACCACACGCGAAGCATCGATGGTGCGGACCACTTCATATACTCCTTCCGTTCCCGCCGGAGGAGCGGAAAGAGTTTCTGTGGTGCCGTCTTCATACCTGACTCTGAACGTCATTTCGGCCCCCTGCTTGATCCGGGCTTTGAAGACGTACGGAGTATTCGGCTTGTATTTTATCTGGCCGCCGAAACAGTCGGGGACCGTCGAAACCTGCGGGATGTTGGTTGCGGCAAGCCCGGCCTGCAGAAGTTTGCTCCAATTGACATACAAATATGTTCCGTCCGCGTCCGCCCCCGAAGTTACGACATCCGTAACGCCCTCTTTGACACTGTTCCATTCCCGGATAAATTGTTTGGCGATATAGTTGCGGGCGCCGAACTTTACATCTTCTTCCGCAACCAAGTATCCTGCCGGCGCCTTGTTACCTTCGGTGAGCTGAACGTCATATAGGTAGATCGGGTTCCAGGCAACCACATAGAGAACTATTTTCTGCAAGGACTTGCCCGCTTGGGTCGTATAGACCGCTTCATACAGCTCGGATGCGGTCGGCGAAGGCGGTGCCGACATAAATTGATAGGTATTATCGTCATAGACCGCACAAAACATAACTCCCCGCTTACTGTTGGGCTGCTTGATCCGGGCCTTGAAGACATAGGACATACCGGCCTTGTAAGCGATCTTACCTCCGAAACAATCCGTCCAGTTTACGATCTGGCTCGTAGATGCAATAGCCACTCCTGCATTGCTCGCTTTGTTGGCATCGATCCTCATGTATGCTCCATCCGTGTCCGTACCGGTCGTTACCACGTCCGAAACACCCTCTTTGGCGCTGTTCCATTCCCGGATAAACTGCTTGGCGATGTAGTTGCGGGCGCCGAACTGAAGATTCGCAATTTCGTCTTTGGCTTCGTTGGCTGCCGTATCATCGGTGTATTTGGATGCTTTGTCCCAATCCGAGCTTTCGAAATTGCCCGTTGCACGGGATTCGATACAGCGCATGATGTCGCCACCTTCGCCCTGCGTCCAGATGTCACCCACATCGTAGGGTGTAGTCGGTGTTACGACGAATACACGACGTTTGGCATCGGCCGTGTCCTGCGCCCGCGCCGCCTCTTGCAGGGCCTTTACCGCATCGCTGTCGGCGATCGGCGTCCATTTATAGGTTCCGTCCTCTTCTTTTACCCACCGCCACGATTTGCCCGCATCGGGGTTCGTCGTCTTGTCGCTCGATATGGTGAAGTGAATCTGCGGGTATTCCGCCGGAGTGATTTTGGCATTATCGGTTTTGCGGATGACAAAAGCTATGTAGGGATTGTCGCTTCCGACGGTATAGCTCTGGCTCCATACGTAACTTGCTATAACCGCTCCGGATGACGCTATCGGATTGTAACCCATCGTATAGCCTTCACCCACCGACAATACGGCGCCTTTGGGTATTCCTCCGACCGGAGTTTTGAGCCGGATGCGGGTGCTGTCGGCGATTTTGATCTGATCCCAGGTCTTAATGCCGTCGATATAGGATGCACCGATGCTTCCCTGCTCCCAGCAGCCTGCGTCCGTCGGGTCGAAATTCGCGGGCAGCGTATTGGTGAACGTGTCGCCGATATGGTTTTCCTGCTCGCCGTCCGCTATCCATGTTTGGGCCGGTTCATTGTAAAGCGAGGGGGTATAGGGATAGAACCAGTTTTCCACGACACCGTCCAGCCGTTTGTTGATCTCGGACAATTCGCCGGGCAGCGTGTTATCGATGTAATCCTTAGCCTGCTGAGCTTTGCGATCGGCGGAATTGGCAGTGGCCTGGGCTTCGGTGGCCGTCTGATCGATCTGTTCGATGTCGAACTCCTTCTGGAACTGTCCCGTCGCGGGGTCGTAGAGCTTGCCTTGCTTCCAGCCTGCCTCCGGGGTGAAGGCCACGCCGACGCCGTTGTCGCCTACCAGCCGGAACAGCTTGCTCCGGGTGTCCAGCAGCGCCTTCTTGTCCAGGCTGCTGATCATACCTTGCAGATAGATATTATCCAGATAGGCCGAATAGCCCGACATCTGGATCCCGAAGACGGAGAGGTTCGTAAGGTCACCGAACTGTGCGGCGATATTCTCGGCCGTAAACTCCCAGTCGCTGACATTGCGGAGATAACGCTGGTAGGTGCGCGTCGAGTAGCGCGAGCTCTGCCGGGCGGGATTCGTGAACGATCCGTAGGCTACGAAGGTCATCGATTCCATCGGATCGATCTGCTTGGTAAAGGTGGCCGACAGGGGGCGCAGCTCGTAGCGGAACCGCTCGTTGCGGTCGCCCAGGACCTCCGTGATACGGAAATAGACCGTTGCGAAGCCTGAGAAAGAGAAGTTGCCCCGGCCGTCGTCGGAATCTGCCGTCGCATTGTTCGACGGGTCGAAGTCGTGGAAGATACCCATGCAGATATCCCCGACAGCTACGGCGCCGATCTCTCCCTCTTCGAGTTTGAGCGTTACGAGCTTCTGCTCCTTGTCCACGCTCTCGATCACCCCGGCGCCCGGAGCGCTCCAGTCGTCCCCGACGCTGATGCCCACACGGTTGTACCGAAGCTCCGGAACCTCCAGAAAACGACGGATGAAGAGGCTCTCCAACTCGCCGGCGCCTTTTTCACTTATAAACCCGCCCACTCCGGTAATACCGGAGGCATATGATGGTCCAAATTGTGCCCCTGCGTTGAAAGTCATTCTACCTTTGAACGTATCGGGTGCCTGCTTGTTGGCAAACTCCCATATTGCCCTTCGTGCAGAATAAGCATTTGTATCGGTCGGGAAAGTATTATCGTATCGGGTGATTAGATATATAGCCGCTCCATTCTCCGCAATGCCTATACGTTGGGAATAGAGCGATGCTTTCACGTCCGATTCAATACTGCCCAGGCGGGAATAAGGAGTATTGTCGCCTATCGTATAGGTTGCGATGTACTCGTTGTATAGTTTTTTTTCATAACCTTGAATCCGGGAAAGACGACCGTCTATACCGAATTGAGGACCCATTAATCGTACAGCCTGTCCTGCTTCGTAGTTTTTTTCGTTGTGTGTACAATACACGGGATTCGTTTCACAGTCATAGACTGTCGTGTCGCTGCTATGTTTGGCAGCATAGGAAGTGCCGACCTCAAGAAGTTCTTGTTCTGCTTCGTCTATGCGTTGCTGGGGGAGTTTGACGCCTGTGAGTACGAAAGTGTCAGGCCCTCGGTCATCATCTTTTCCACGAGGACGCATGTTTTCATTCGGTATAATCTGCTGACTTTCGCCGGACGTTTCGACTTGGGCGATGATTTCAAATTTCTTGTTGAATCCGTCTTCGGGTTTCCAGGTCGCGGGGTCGATATTGTCGCCATTGTCGTCGATAAGGGCGAGTTCGAAATCCCAGCCGATCAAATCGCCGCTCGTAAAATGTGCCCCCAGCGTTTCTCCTTCGATTACGTCTGAAGGTAGAAATGGCGTGTCGTTGCATACCATGACGTATGCCTTGTCGGTCTGCCCTTCAATGATTGTCCGATCGATAGTTTCTACCGAAGTGACGGTTTCCGTGTTCTTCGGGTAGATGTCGTCGAAAAACACTACGACTTCCTTGATTTCGTTTTTTGTAAGTCCGGGACGTGCGTCTATGTATTGCTGCCCATCCGGAAGCCGTAACCGGACTTCGGAAACGTGGTTCGTTACGCCGCCCTGTTCGGATTGTCCGTATTCTTTCGTCAGGTTGCGCGTGGAGCCGAATACATAGAAACGGGTCCCGTATTCGGAATCGTCCCCTTTCTTGGCCGGGATGCTTTTGACGACTTCTCCGCGTTTGAATGTTTCCGGCGTTCCGAAGTTCAGTTTTCCGAAATGCAGGGTTACGATACTGCCGTTCTCCTCGGTCCACCATTCGACATCGAAAGTCTCGGCAATGGATGATAAGGCATCCCAACAGGTATCGCCATTGAACGATACGAGCTTGTTGGTTTCCGGATGTTCGACATTTACACTTCCCATCTGCCAGTTGTTTCCTCCCAGTGCCTTGTTCATGTTGGCGACGATGAGCGCCCCGAAGGATGCCAAGTCTGTCGTGTTGTGGAATACAGCTTCAGGATTATCGCCTCCCAGCCAGAAGCAGATGAAATTTTTCATGTGGTTTTGCTGCGCCTGGAACTGAAGCGTGTATTTGTAGCCGCCGGTTTTGTTGTCGAAATCCGGATAAACCTCCGACATGATTTCGAATTTGCGGCCTTTGTAGGTGATGTATGATCCGAGGGGGAAATCCAGCGGGGTAAGCAAACTAAAGGGGAGTTCGATGTAATAATCCCCCATAAGTGCGTATTTGATAATGGCACTCGTTGTTACGGGCGCATCGTATATCGCTTTACCGGAAGGGTTGTATATTGTCATTTCGTCGATATATGTATCCTGTGCCATCACAGGGTCGATACAAAAGTGTGGGGTTTCGGCACATTATGCAAGTAATTTTAAGAAAAAATACAGAAAAACGCCCCGGTCTTTTGACCGGGGCAAGAGGGGGTTGCTTCCATCCGTATTTTAAGGTTTAAGCCATGAACTTTGCGGCTTAACGATTAGACGAGCGTTGTTATATGCCATCTTCAATGTTAAGCATGTGCGCGCTGTATAGGTATTATTCCCTATTTTATGCGTGGCTAAAGCTAAATCCGGATTGGGTGATCCAGGGGTAAGGCATAAGGGCAACAGAAGTTGTATTTTCCCTTCGTAATACTGGGGGACAGCTATTTTGTAATTTGACCTTGCTTTTTTTTGGGCTTCATTAATCGCGCCAACGAGTCTTCTGCGCATTTCGTCTGAACTCAGCCCTTGCATGTGTGCAGGAAATCTGTCCATGTTGTCCGCAATGATATGGTCGATTTGAGGGACTACCCTGCATTGAGGATTGAAAATCAAATCCTCGGGTTTCTGGAAAAAATCAGCAATGTCCGGAATATTATCGCCGAATTTGCTAATTAGCTGAATATCGCTTTCCCTGACAAATGCCTTGAAAACATAAGGCGATAAACCTTTCTCGGCTACATCTGGCCTATTGTTGCGTTCAGCAAGAGCAAATATGCTTTCCAAATTTGCAGTTACAAGTCCAGTATTGAAACATGCAAAATTGTTATCAGAAGAAAAGGATATTTTATTTTCAGATTTAATTTTGCGGAAAGTATGTTCGATATAACTTTTCAAAATGGAATATTTGGCTTGCGTAGCATCTGAGAAATCCCATGGTTCCGGATCTGCTATATTATTCGCAAGATATTCAATAGATGCGTCATAATTAGGGAACCAACAAAAGTCAAAAAGAGCCGAATGAAATTTTTTCATAAACGTAAGTTTTTTATATTGTCAATAAATAAAAAGACCGCCATGTAATATTATGACGGTCTTATTGTATCCTTTATGTTCGATATTCGTGGTTACGGATAGACCCGTACGTCTATATTTCATTATATGATGCAAATATAATACACGTTTTTTCGAGGTGCAAATTTTTTGCCAACTTTTTAGTTGCACTATGAAAACGTAGCCGAATACACGTTTATTGTCCTAACGTATGGAAATGATAAAGAGCGAAATTCGTAAGATTGGAGAAGAACTGCAATTGATTTGATAAGGATGGGGAGGGGCTAACGCATCATTTTACGATGAATAGCAGAAGCGAGTAAAAGGCTGGGATAGATTCCCGGCCTTTCCTATTCGCGTGCCGCCCGATCTGCGGGGTTGGGTTCTCGGAATTTCACTGCTAATTTACAGGCATTCAATCGATAATTTTCAAATTGAGTGCTGTTGCTATATAAAAGATTATACGTATTGCCTAAATCCGGGACATATAGTGTTACGGTTCCTTTGTGTAATTCTGCAACAAAAGCAGCATAGTTAGATAAAAATGCCTCTTGTGATGTTCCTTTGATCAAAAATGTCAATGTTACGTCACGTTCATTTACAACCGGTGAATCCGGAACAATAATATCTATTCCGTTTTGTGTTGGATCGTCATTTTCGACAAATTCTTTGAGAGATGGAGGTGTAAGGAGGGCTGCATATGCTCCTGAAAGCATGGCAACTCCCATTGTAGATAACGGTTTGTTATTTATAGTTACTTCTGTTGTTGGCATGTTTTATAGGTTATCAAGTTTTCGATTTATTGCAACAAGAGTTTCGCCCATTGCAGGCAATATGCGGGTGTATGTTCGAATATCTGCGACATTACCATTCAATTGAATCATAATATCTCGGATGTCGAAAGTCACATTACGCGTATCCATATTGATCGATCGAAGCAGCTCCATACCATTGACAAGGATGTTCATTTTACCTTGCATGTCAGTAAAGCGACCGTTGAGTTCGTCGCTTGTGTCTTGGGACATTGCCTGAAAACCGCGTGAAGTAGCATTCTGGGTAGATGCCTGATTGTCGGATAGCAGAGAACCTGCCCATCCATATTTATCATCTAAATATTTTTGTAAGTCATCAGCCATTTTATAGGCCTCCTCTTGTTCCTCGGCTGAAAATACCCCATCTAACCAGAACTCTTGCAATTTCTCGCGAATTTTCTTCATGGCTTCGGAAGATTGTATGGCAGATTTAATACTTTCTATTACCATTTGACGCATCATATTCCGAACCACATCTCGTGCGGTTCTTGCCCGATCTTCCCCGTTTGCCCATGCATCGGCGTAAGCTGTTGCGAAATTATCAATTGCAGATTTTAGATCTTCGCCAAAAATTGCATCTAAGGCCTTTTCCTTATTTTCTTCTATTTGTTTATTTATCTCATCAATTTGATTTTCCCATTCTTTGATTCGTTCTTCATCCGTGTCTTTTTTACTACGCTCTTCTGCTATTTGATTTTGTATCAATATTTTTTGCTGTTCGAGTAATTCATTTTGTTGTTCGATAAGTTCAGAAGCATCTGTAGAGTATGCCTCTTCAACGGCCTCCCCGAGTTCATCATATGATTTTTCGAGAGCATCAATTTGATCTTGTAAGCGCTGAATGTTACGTTCTTTTCGTCGATCTCCGCTGAAAAGGTTTATCAGGCTGGTGATAGCCGACACAGTTCCTTGAATGCCTTGAACAATATTTCCAGATGCGAATCCACTCACAGCTTGTGCTGCTCCGCCTACAGCACCTGCAATGTTGTTAATGGAGGCCGTCGTGTCTTCATCTGCTCCCAATGCTGACGCAATAGAAGACACACCGCTTATCGATGCAGCAACGATGTCAATTGCCTCCGCTACTGCTTGCCAGGCATCTTCACGTAGCTTTACAGCTCGAAGATCATCCCCATCTGCAAGTGCCTTTTTATAAGCCTTGAAGTTTGCCGAAATACTTGCGAATGGATTCTTCCGAGTGGCTATATCTGCTGCTTGGTCAAGTTGATCGGTTACTGTTTTCAGATTGATAGGGTCGAGGTCGGCATCTTGGAGCAGTCTGTTTATGTTGTCAATAATACGCAATATCTCACGGCTCGACAAGGCGTCGAGGTTTTGGAACAGATTAATCCAGTCATCGGTTTTCATCAGTTCGTCCACCTTGATTTGTCCGATTTCCTCTGTTTCATGTTTGTCGATTTGAGGAATAAGGTCGGAGCGGCCGTTCTTTGTTGCTGTTTCCCTGTCTTTGGCGTGTTTCTCGCGTATCTTGGCAATCTTATCCTCCATCGTACCGTATTTCTCGACAATGGTATTTAGGCTGGCCGCAATTTCCGCTTGGTCGATCTTGATACCCAAATCGGTCGCTTGCTCTTTGGTGATATTTCCAGCCTTCAGAGCATCTTCTACCCACTTGCGGAACTCCTCGTATTTGTCTTTTATGCCTTTGATGCGGCGATCTTCTTCCGAGAGCGTGTCATCGGTGATCTGCTTGTATATCTTGTCAAGCTCTTGGGCGTATTTCAGTTCTATGGCAGCTCGGTCATCGGCATTTTTTTGCTGAATATTCGATTGCCTTTCCTGAAAATCTTTTGTTTGATCTGCAGTTATGATTCCACCCTGCGCGGCTTTAAGTTTCGATTTATCCTGCTCGAGTTTGTTCATTTCCTCTTTTGTGCGCAAGTCTATTTCGGCCAGCTCTTTCTGCTTGCCATCTTTCAAAATATCGATGCGCGATTGCTGAAGGGCTTTATCATTGGCGAGAATAAGATCGGATAGCTTTTTCTGGGCTTTGGCGGCATCCGTCACCGTTTTGCCCGAAACGCTGTATTGTTTAATTTTCGAATCGTATTCGGCGATTTTGGCGATCAGCTCATTCCATTTCGCTGTCCCTTTCAATGAAACGTCCATCGCTTCGAGAGCTGCTTCCGCCTCCTTCTTCTGTCCTTCCCAATAGGATTTGTTGCGATTGGTTTCTTTTCTGTCTGACCGTAGGGATGATATTTCATTTTGTTTGGTTGCGATTTGAGATAGATTCGACTGTTTAAGCGACTGATAATAATCTTCGCTCTCACCATACAGAGGAAGCAAATACGGGGCTTCTTTTTGCTTATTGCGTGCATTCTCAATTAAACGGTCGATTTCTGCGTTTTGGGCTTTCAGCTCGTCGATATTGCCCTGCAATGTGGCAATCTTGACCTCCGCAGGGGCAGCGTCCCACTCGGCGGCTTTTTGTGTTTCTTTTAGTTCATAGAGCTGTTTGCGGTACTCGTCCAACTCAGCCTCTGCATTTTTATAAGAAAGACTAAGTCCGGCCATTGCTGTCCTATCACCGAATTTCATAGCATCTGCTATCGCTTGATCTAACCTTTTGACCTTTTCGAGGGCGGCATCATACTGCTCTTGCAGATTGTTCTCCTTGCGTGTGTCGTTGATGTCGTTGAGCTCCTTTGTAAGATCGATAAGCGACAGGAGCTTGATTTCCTCCTCGCTGTACCGCTGCAACAGTTCGGGGTAGAGACGTATCAGCTCCTCGTAGGCTTTGCGCTTGGTGTAGGCCGTGCTGACCTCGTCCTGCATGGTCGCATGCAGCTGCTCGGCCTTATTCTTCTGTTCATCGAGCTTCTGATTGTAGGCGTCGATGGCGGCGTTTACCTTTTCGTAGGCTATCTCCTCTGCGGATTTCGCCGTGATAATCTTGTAGAGTGTGACGGCAAACGCGGAGGCGGCCGCAGCGATCAACACATAGGGATTCTTCATCAAAGCCGCATTCAGTGCCTGCGTCTTCTTGGTCAGCGTTCCCATTACGGTTTGGAGGGTGGAGAGACCGAAAGCGTGGGCGAGCGTTACCGTCCTGTGTACCCTTTCCGTTGCCGTCAGGACAACCAGAGCCGCCTTATATGTACCATAGGCGACGACAAGCTGGGCGACAATGTCCAGCACCTGATTATAGTTCTCGACGAGTGAAATCGTGCCTTTGAGTGCACCTGCAATGATGCCTTCTTGCGACTTGCCGAGGTCGTTGAACATCATGTCGAGAGCATCGCCGAGATTGGAGATGAGGCCCGTAATGGTTTTGGATTGCTCCTGCATCAGGTTGTGGAACTTCCCGCCCTCGTTCGTCATGCTTTCAATAGCCTTCTGCACCTCTGGAAAGCCTATTTTGCCTTCCGTGACCATCTGTGAGATTTCTGCGCGGGTCTTGCCGAGTTGCGTTGCCAACTCTCCCGCGAGGTCGATGCCTCGGCTTTGGAACTGCATTACGTCACGTGTGTATAAACGCCCCTGTACGGCCGTCGTGCCGTACAACCACGTGAGGTCTTGCAGGTTCAGTCCCAGACCGGCCGCAACATTACCGAGCCGAGTCAGTGTGTTGGTAATATCCTCTGCTGCGAATCCATATGCGAGAAGCTGGCGGGCGCCGCTGGCCACGCCTTGCAGGTCAAACGGCGTTTTGGCGGCCAGTTCGACCATTTGTGACATCAATGCATCAGCCTTTTCTTTACTTTGGAGCAGAGTTGCGAAGGCCACTTCGAGCTGTTGAAACTCGCCACGAGTTTGCGCGATTTGTTTCACCAGCCCCGCAAGCGACACTCCGACGCCGATTTGTCCGAGGGTGGTAGCCAGGCGACGCATTGCAATATCCATACGGTCGGCGTCCGTCACGACACTGGACGTTACGGTTTTGGCCGTTTTCTGAAGTTCACGGAACTTGCGAATTGCTTCATCGTTATCTATGACTACGGTAAGGTTTATACTCATAATACGATGACGGTTTTATCTTTATTGATTTCTACCTTTGATCCGCTGATGTTCACGACTTTTATTACGGCATAATTCGAAGCGTTGATTGTGGCCGAGGCTCCATGCATAAGAATGACAGTGTGGACGAAATCTACTCCCGAGGCTTCTATTTCAGCCGACGTATTGCCGACTAAGCAAATGTATTTTCGCTTGTCGAGCCTTATGCATCCGCAATCCACATACATGTTGCAATCACTCACTTCGTTTTTGTGAGCTTGAAATATTCCCAGCGGAGGGAAATTGTTTTTATGGCAAAATTCAAGTCCTTGTGGCGTAAAAAACAGAGAGGTCAGGGAGTGAAAATTTTTCACTTTGTCCAGTCGTTCGCAGGCGCCGAGTGCGGACGCGGATTTTAGGATGTTGTCAAGCATATAAATTATTTCGTTTGTTATCGTTTGCCTCCTGCCATCAGAAGAAGTGTGTTCATTGCATTAGGATCGTTCATGTCAATTATATCGGGAACTTTTGATTGTTCATTGTTGGGAATATTAGTTGTTGATTTACTTTTACAATCCGTTTTTAGAGCGTCGGAAATCATAAGCTGTACGTTAGCCCATGAAATCCCCCAAAGAATATATTCAAGAGTCCAATGATAGCGGTTTATAAGATTATCTATTTGTCCCCAGATACTGCGCCCTCCGTAGTGGCTATCCGCTCCGCTGTTGTCGTTGGGGAAATCATTACCCGCAGCGTTCTTACCAAGCGAATAGCGTTCATAAAATCCGCGTAGTAGGATTGAAATACGATGGTGGACAAAATGTTTGTAAGAGCTGTTGTATCCATTGTAGGGGACCAGTATATAAGTTTTGTCCGCTCTTTTAGCATATCTTCGATTTCTTGTTGCGTCCGAAGTGTGGCGATAGCGATTATTTCGGCCACCTCTTTTGATTTTTCGGAGCATATGGTCCACATACGTTTAACAGCACCCTCCATCTGTTCGTCGTCGAAAATCAGATCAAGGTCTATTAGTCGGCGACTTATCATCGCGAGTCGTCCGAGTTGGAGGGGGTATAGGTAAAGGGTTATTTGTTCTTTGTCATTGCCTTCAATCTCGAACGATTCAATTTTTTCAGTCAGTGTGTCAAGTGCACGTTGTTCTGTAAGGCGGCCGACTTCTTCTTTTTTCATATTATAAACTATTGTTTTTGCTCCCGCCCCGTCCTCGAGACGTGATGCAAGTCGTCAGCTTTCCAGCGGGATAGAGAATTTACAAAACGCTCTTGGTATATTCCGGAGTTGTAATCGGCCACCAGGAATAACCACCTTGTTCCGGAGCTAAAACTTTCGCAGATACTTGAATTTGGAGCGGGTCGGTTTTATTGATTCCACCACCCAATGTCGCTACATATTTTAACCTTGCAAAAGCGATGGAGCCTCCACTTTTGGAATCGAATACGAATGCTTTTACTCCTTCGTAAATCTCGCCTTTTGCAGGTTCTGTAGTTCCGAAGTAAAATTCCATCGTGTCGTCGTCAAAATCTACGACATTCCAAGTAACTTCTTTTGTGCCTGTCGTTTCGTCGATTGCAGAGTAAAATGGGTCTGCTTCTCCTTCCCGATAAAAATCATTACTGGAAGGTATCGCGAAATTGGTGGAAACACCACCATTATAAGGCTGACTGATTTTGGTGAAAGCCTTCATTAAGTCGGCAGCCTCAGCGTCTTTTACTCCTTTCGGGAGAGGATTACCTGCATGAACGGCTTTCAGTCCGATTATTTGTCCCATGTTTAATATTTTTTAAGTTTTACTTTGAGGTTTGAAAATGTGTAGGAGATCCCCTCCTCACTAATAAGAGTTTCATCGCTCACATCAAAGAACCAGCGTTCGTTGATAGGGTAGTATCCTAGTGAATCGAAAGCGAGACGAGTTAGTTCGTTCAGACGGTTGCGATCGGGGTAGCGTTGCTCTTCACGACCGATTGTCGGTGTTGTGTCCGGTACATAAATGTTTACATTTACGGTTGCCACCTGCGAATCTCCGACGACATTTGACAATGAGCCTACGACGATAAATTCTCCCGAAGGATTATTCGGGTAGTGGTCCGCATACATCATCGGCACGGTCTTCCCTAACAGCGAATCCCGGATGCGATCCCAGACGAGTTTGAATATTTCCGTAGAGGTCAGGTTCATCGCTTTTTCGATTTTAAGAATCGAGCGAACTCCGCTTTGAGTTTTTCAGCAGTAGATTCCACCCAGTTTCCCGACCCTTCGAGAACGTCGAAACCTTTAGCCTCGACATATTTCGCGTATTCCATACCGGCTACCCATACGAGATATGTTTTGTTAGCGGGAAGTTCACGGGCGACAGACCGGGCATGTTCAAGCCCTTTGGCATGAGCTTCATCGGCACCTTTGTTCCCTTTAGGATTGCCGTCCGGTCTGACACGGCGGTTATACTTGAAAGATTCAGCAATGATTCTTCCGTATTGTACCACAACATACCCGATGGAGTTGCGTAGGTTACCCGTGTGATCGGTATAACTACCGTGTTCGCGGGCGTACTTCACCACTCTTTCCCCCAACGCCGACAACCATTCTACAGCTTTTCGGTCGTACTCTTCTTTTGCTCGCGCAAATTCAAGTTCCACCTCACGCCAGTTGGTACACTTTACAGCCATAATCTCGTGTTTTCGTAACGTTGTCCGCTTTTGTAGAATCCCTGTACCGGATACGACGCCGTGTCCTTGTCTTTCGGTTTGGCCTCAGTGCGGAGCGAACGGTCGAAGATGTTGAATCCTCGGCTGTCGAATATGCGTACTTTCGTCCCGATAGGAATTGGCTGTGTATCTGCAGGCATCGTAACCTCGAAAGAGTAGAGGAAGGCATCCCCGTTTTGCCCTTTGATTTGCTGTGCTCGTCCATTCTGACGGGCATTGCATCGTCCGATGACACGCCATTCATGCGCACCTTCGATCCACGAACCATCAGGATTTTGCGAGGCGTCCTCCTCGTACCACATTTCGAGCGTATAGGGGAATCTTACCATTGGTCGGAAATGTCGGTAATTTTCGATCGAGTATCGAACTCTTCGGCAATATCGTCCAGCCCGTTTTCCTTTGCGATATGGAAAATGCGCTTTTCCAGTTTGTCCGTGTACGACAATGAATAGCCCCCGTTGCTCTCACTCGCAAGAACAATGAGATTTCGCAGAATGGCGATTGTGGCTTTTGCCACGCTAATTTTATCGGTTACCGTATAGTCTGCTTGAGTGTCTATTCCCTCGTCAATGCAGGCCTTTTCTTTGAGGAAAGGATCCACATCGTAAGGATACAGACTTGCCGATATTGCCTCGAAATTCTTCATACAACTACGATTCTACGGTCAGCGAATAGATGCCGTTGATTTCGGTGATAACCGGAAGTGACAGCGACTGTGCTTTCGTGAACTCTACGCCGTTAGAGTTGTCGGTTTCGCCCTTGCCCCACTGTGAAATGCGGATGCGTCCGTAGTTAGAGTAGGTGACACCCGGCTCTTGCCGCAGCTCGTTGTCGGCATAGGCGTTCTTGATGACGCCCAGTTTGCCCGCAGGTACGAACACGAGGTTCTTGTCGTTCCACGGCGAATACTCCGTAAGTTTACCGTTATCCTGAATACGGGTCATGCGGCGGATGACTTCGAATGTCGGGAATCCGTTCGAACGCATAAACTCGTTCAGGTTCGCCAGCAACAGCGGTGTGGACGACTTGTCACTACCGAATACCGCCAACTTCATCTTCTTGTTGCGGAGGATATACGACAGGCGTTTCTGCGAGAGCAGAATGCGGTCGAACGTAACTTTGTCCTGTGCAGCATCGAGGATGGCTTGAATATCCTCCAGCGTATCGACCGTATCTTTATTGCCATCCGTCCATAACGTTTTCGCGGTGGCAATGTTCTCGCTCGGCATTTTGTAGTCGATCGTACCGCGCACACCACCCTCTGGGTTATTGGACGCGTCAAACGTGAATACGCCTTTGTTCGACAATGCTCCGAGGAAGATGATGTCCAGTTTCGATTGCACGGAGTTCACGACCTTCGTAACATTGTTCCACATCAGATTGATGAGCTGCTGTGTCTTGGCCGAATCGGACAGCATCCGCGAATCGAGAATCTGCAACACCTTACGATACTCTTCGATAGGCATCGAATAAGACATCTGGTGGGTTAATACCTTCTGCTTGATCGTTTCCAGTCCCTCGGTTCCCATGATAGGCTCCTTACCTTTGGAGTCGAGCGTTGCAGCGGCGACGCTCAAATTGTACGAGCCGATCAACTCCTCGAAGTTCAGTCCGACGGTGGGGGTGTCCCAGTCGAGGAATCGCTCGTAAATATTTTGGTCGAATAGCCGCTTACGCAGTTCAGAGGCGGCATCGATGCGAATCTGCACCTGTTTAGTCAGTTCGCCGAAAATGGATGAATAAAATACTTCGTTCATTGTTTACCTCCTCTTTTACTGTCGTACATACTTGATTTCGGGGTTGTTCTTCAGGCTGTAACCCTGAAGCCATGCAGCAGGGACGGGATAGGCTACATCCTTGAGGATGATACCTGCATATCCGGCCGATACGGTCTGGAATCCGTTATTGGCGGAATAGACCATGTCGGTTTCGACAACTGCATCAGGCAGATTGTCGTCCGAGAGGACATCTACGCCTTCAGTCGCACCCGTTACGGCCGCTGCGAACGTGATCACATCGTAATCTGCATTTTTGGTATCAATGCTTTTTACGGTCGAATTTGACTCGCCGACCTTAACCGCATCTCCTACTTGGAGCATGGAACCCTTCTTGACATGTGGAGCAGTGGTTGTGCCGCCCGACAGAACACGTGCACTCTTGCATATGGAACATTCCATGTTGTCGAAGTCGAGCTTGATCGGCGTACCTTTGGGAATCTTTGTCCCTTCGGGATAGGTTCCCTTCAGTTTGAAGTCCCCCGGCAATACGGCGAACTCACCGCGCCAGAATATGGGGAAACCGCCCTTTACTTTTGTTTTTTCAAATACGATTGCCATGATTTTACGTTTTGGTTACTCTTTGTCCGGAAGTGTTTCAGCCCACGCCTTTGCGAGTTCTTTGCCCTGCGCTTCGGGCGTGGACATCGGGAATCCCGAACCTTTCCCTTCCAGCTCTGCGGTAACCAGATTTTTCTGCACGTTTGCGAGGTAGTCGCCGATCGTTTTTTCATCTGCATCGTCGGCGATGACGAATCCCTCTTTCATGCGCCACTCCGGAATACCGAGTTCTTTTGCCTTTGCGGAGATGAGATTGGCCCGGTCGTTCTTGGCCTTTTCAGCTTTCAGAGTATCGCTCTCCGCTTTGATGGCGTTGTAACGCTCCTCCTGTTGCTTCTTGTAGGCTTTGAACCACGCAGGTTCCTCATCGTCGGGTTCGTTTTTTTTGCCCTGCCCGCCCCCATTTGCAGGAGATGCCTCACTCTTTGCCTTGAGTTCGTCATACAGTCCTTTCAGTGCGTTGTACTCGGTGCGTGCACGATCAGCGTCAGACTGGAAAACTTTAAGGAAAGGTTCGACCCCGCTGACTGCGGTTTCAATTTGCGATTCATCGGTGACGGATTTTTCCAAAATGGAGGCTACTCCGTCGAGAGCCTTCGCTCCGAACCCCAAATTAGAATACTTGGTTTTCAGCGCTACGAGAATTTTCTCTTTCATGTTTTTTCGTTCTATATGGTTTCGAATAAATCATCATATTCGCACAAAAAAGGTCTGTCAGCCGACGCCAACAGACCCACTAACAATTACATGAAGGTTATATCGTTCTGCAACTGGTGGGCTGCGACTTCACAGCCTCTGCGACAAAAGTCAGTATGTTCGGCACATTATGCAAATTATTTTAAGGAAAAATTCGTTAAAAAAAGAGGAGAGCAATTCTCACTGTCGGAAAATAGCTTTATTGAAATGATTCATTCCAAAAAGTGCGAAAAATAGTGCAAGAAGGAGAGGTATCCCGCAATGGGAAATTAGATTGGGTTTGTGTCTAAATTGTGTGCCCGACTAAAAACAAACCAGTCACCTACAGGGCTGTAAGTGACTGGTTTTCTGTGTGGTGCCACCGGGAATCGAACCAGGGACACAAGGATTTTCAGTCCTTTGCTCTACCAACTGAGCTATGGCACCATCATCGACTGAAACTCGTGTGGGTTTCGAATCGTGGTGCAAAGATAGATATTATTTCCTGAAAACCAAAAAAACGACCGAATATTTTCCATCTCAGACTTTCATTTCAGGAACGGCAGGCCGGAATATCGGAAAATTTTTTCGGCCAGGATACCGGAAATTCAGGATTTTGGTTATTTTTGTAAAAACTGTAAAGATTATGAAAACAAGCAGTTTGATGATGTGTGCGCTGGTTGCATTGACAGCCTGCGGTACCGGAGTGAAGCAGAGTGTCCGTACGCCCGTCGAAATGGGCGAGCGGATCGAATTGAAGACGCCGGATCCCAAGATGGGACTGACTATCAACGAAGCGCTTGCGGCGCGCAGCTCGTCGCGCGACTTTTCTCCGGAGATGCTCTCTCTGGAGGAACTTTCGGGTGTACTGTGGGCTGCTGCCGGGGTAAACCGGGAGGATGGGCATCTTACCGCGCCTTCGGCTATGGCGCTCTATCCCATTCGGGTCTATGCTTTCCTGCCTGAAGGTGTGTATCGTTACGATTCGAAAGCGAATGTATTGAATCGGGTCATCGAAGGAGATCGTCGGGAGCTTACCGCGATGCAGGATTTCGCTTACACTGCGCCGCTCAATTTGGTGTATGTGGCCGATTACAGCGTTTATGCGGACCGGAATCAGCCGGTGGACCGCATCCGTTTCTGGTGCGCGGCCGATGCGGGCGGATATACGGAGAACGTGAACCTTTATGCCGCCGGAAACGGTCTGAAGGCCATTACACGGGGCAGCTTCAAGGAAGAGGCGCTGTTGGAGTTGCTGGGGCTCGATCCCGCACAATACGGTGTGATTCTCGCCCAGACGGTTGGCCGGTAGTATTTTCGGAAAGAGTATCGACGAGGAGTTCCCGGAAACGGGTGGCTCCTCGCTGCGTTTTGTCAGGAGCGGGCAGACTGCAGGTCCGGTACCGGGTGGATTTTTCGGACGAACCGTGCTATCGTCGCTTTTTCCTGACAAATGAAAGGGGAATTTCACTATCTTTGACTTCGTTTTGGATACTCCGCCTCGGCAAAACGCAATAAAAATTTGCTTTTGCATTCGGCTTATTCGTAATCTTTGACTTTGTCTTAGATACTTCGCCTCGGCAAAATGCAATAAAAATTTGCTTTTGCATTCGGCTTATTCGTAATCTTTGACTTCGTCTTAGATACTTCGCCTCGGCAAAATGCAAATAAAATTTGCTTTTGCACTCGGCTTATTCGTATCTTTGCCGTGGAAAATTTTCGTATGGGCGGCCAGCTGTTCGGCGTAGTTCGAAAAATTCGGCATTACGTTCGATGTGCGCTGTCTTTGTATTGTAAATAACGACGATTTTATGCTTTCAAAACCCGAACGGGAGCAGATAATTGCTCTGATAAAACGAGAGGTCGTTCCGGCGATCGGCTGCACGGAACCCATTGCCGTTGCGTTGTGCGTGGCCAAGGCCCGCGAGATACTGGGGACGGAACCGGAAAAGGTTTCGGCCCGGTTGAGTGCCAACATACTGAAAAATGCGATGGGAGTGGGAATTCCCGGAACGGGCATGATCGGATTGCCGATCGCGATCGCTTTGGGCGCTTTGGTCGGACGGTCGGAGTATCAGCTCGAAGTGCTGAAGGATTCGGATGCGAAGGCCGTCGAACGGGGTAAGCGCTTTATCGAGCAGGGGCGGATCGACATCTCCCTGAAAGAGGGCATTACCGAGAAACTCTATATCGAGATCGAAGTTTCGGGCGGCGGACACTCCGCTGTGGCGATCATCGCCGGCGGGCATACGAATTTCGTCTTCATTTCACGGGACGGCGAAACGCTTCAGGAGAGTCGTCGTACCTCCGGCAGCGAACAGGAGGCGCAGGGCGTCGAACTCAACCTGCGCAAAGTGTTTGACTTCGCCATGACCACACCGCTGGATGAAATCCGCTTCATTCTGGAAGCCAAGCGATTGAATAAGGCTGCGGCAGAGGATTCGTTCAAGAACAACTACGGGCATTGCGTGGGAAATACTTTGCGCCATGCTCCCGAATTGCGGATTATCGGGGATTGTGCCCTCTCCCGCATTCTCTCCTATACTTGCGCGGCCTGCGACGCCCGCATGGCGGGAGCCATGGTTCCGGTGATGAGTAATTCGGGCAGCGGCAACCAGGGCATCGCGACTACGTTGCCTGTGGTCGTTTATGCCGAGGAGATCAAGGCGGACGAGGAACATCTGGTGCGTGCGCTCGTTTTGAGCCATCTGACCGCTATCTATATCAAGCAGAGCCTGGGACGTCTTTCGGCCTTGTGCGGTTGTGTCGTGGCGGCGACCGGTTCGAGTTGCGGCATCACCTACCTGATGGGCGGCGGGTACGAGGCCGTTTCCTTTGCCGTGAAGAATATGATCGCCAACCTGACGGGTATGATGTGCGACGGTGCGAAGCCGAGCTGTTCGCTCAAGTTGATGACGGGAGTTTCGACGGCTGTGCTTTCGGCGATGCTGGCTATGGAGAACCATTCGGTTTCGTCGGTCGAGGGCATTATCGACGACGATGTCGATAAGTCGATCCGCAACCTGACGCTGATCGGACGGGACGGCATGAACGAAACGGATCATCTGATCCTGAAGATCATGACTTCGAAATAGCCCCCTCGAAAAATAACAAGCGTGCCTGCCTTGCGGCCGGTGCGCTTTTTTTGTACAGAAAGTAAAGACGGTGCGGAGCGTTTATCCGTTCGATCGGAATATGTGCGGAACAGGGCGAATCCCGAAACCGGTATTGTCGGGAAAGGGGTGCGGAACGACCGGTCTGAACGAAGAACCTATTCCGGCTTTCCGAAAACGGTATGCAGGACGATGTTCGTCGCCCCTTGGTGGGCCGTCGTGTAGTCTTTGGCGATGCGGCTGCATTGTTGAAGCAGATGCTCGTCGTCGCGCAAGGGGGTGAACCAGGTTTTCAATTCTTCGTATGAGTGGATGGGCGTTGCCGCTCCGAGCGTTACCAGGTCGCGGGCTTCCTTGAATTTTTCGTAGTTGGGGCCGAAAGCGATCGGCAGACCGAACGTGGCGGCTTCGAGCGTGTTGTGGATGCCTACGCCGAATCCGCCGCCGATATAACCCCATTCGGCATAGCCGTAGGCCGAGGAGAGAATACCTACCGTATCGAGAACGAGCAGTTGTTTGCCATCGAACGATGTTTCGGCGGTGCATTGCGTATAGCGGACAGCTCCTCCGAGGGTTTCAGCGAGCAGGCGGTTGATGCGGCTTTCGTCCATTTCGTGAGGTGCCACGATGAATTTGACCGAGGGGTTATCGTTTATCAGGCGGATCAGAAGATCTTCGTCCGGTCCCCAGGTCGAGCCGGCGATCAACAGACGGGTGCCGCCTTTGAACCGTTCGATGAGGTCGATTTTTTTCGCCGCAGCCGCAATTTCGGCAACCCGGTCGAAGCGGGTGTCACCGGCGACTACGACGTTGTCGAAGCCCAGTTCTGCCAGTAATTTTTTGGAGTCGTTGTTCTGAACGAAGATCGTGTCGAAACTTTCGAGTGCCATGCGCCAATAGCCTCCGTAGGGGCGGAAGAAGATCGAGTTGCGGCGGAAGATGGCCGATACGATGTAGCTGCGGATCGAGCGGCGGCGCAGCTCGGTGAGCAGGTTGATCCAGAATTCGTATTTGACGAAGATGACGATTTCGGGGTGGGCGATGTCCAGAAAACGGCGGGCTTTGCCCGGCGTGTCGATCGGCAGGTAGAAGATGTAGTCGGCCTGATCGTAATTTTTACGGATTTCGTAGCCCGAAGGGGAGAAAAACGTGAGCAGGATTTTGTATTCGGGATGTTCCTTGCGGATTTTTTCGATCAGGGGACGGCCCTGTTCGAATTCGCCCAGGGAGGCGGCATGTATCCAGATAATGCGAGCCGAGGGGTCGATGCTCTCTTTCATGCGGCGGAAGAGTCCTTTCCGGCCGTCGATCCAGAGTTTCGCCTTTCGGTGCCAGGGTGAGGCCAATGCAATGGCCCAAACGTAGAGTACCAGCCCCAAATTATAGATCCACATCCGCTTTCGTTTTGTGCGTCTTTATATCGCGGATGCAAAGATAAGATAAATTGTCAGAACTGCCAAATTACCAGTGGAGTTCGATGGCGTCTTCGATATAGCGCACCTCCGGTGTGCCTGCGGGGGCGGTTTCGACTGCGATCAGGTCGAATTGCATCTCTCCTTCGAACGGATTTTCTGTCAGATAAGCATTTGCGGCCCGGATGAGTGCCCGGCACTTGCGGTAATCGAGCGCCTGTTCCGGCGGGGTGAGGCCGTCCCGCCGGCGCGTCTTGACCTCGATGAAGTGGAGGGTGCCTTTTCTGGCAGCGACGATGTCCAGCTCGTAATGTCCTTGCCGCCAGTTGCGGTGGAGCAGGGTGAATCCGTGGTCGAGAAGCCACCGGGCGGCAGCCTCTTCGCCCTGCCGCCCGGTATGCTGTGTCGTGGTCATCGGTTTGTCGGTGGAAGTTGTCCTGTCTTTTCGAAATATTTTTTCATGACCAGCAGCGAAATGAACCGTTCCCGACGACTGTCGTAGAATTGTCGTGCGAAGTCGTTCGCCTGATCGATGATCTGTTGAGCCTGTTCGGGATGCGCGATGTAGTAATCGATCTTCTCTTCCAGGTCGGAGTAGTCGTCCCTTACTTCGATGTAGTGGTAGCCGGGGCGCAGGCGTCCTTCCATGAACCAGGATTCGTTGCGCGGCCGGGGCATCACGGCGATCGAATTGGTGGACATGACCCACCGGATGTTGCTGGCGATGTCGTTGCCTTCGAACGTCATGATGAACTTCGAATCGAGGTGGGCGTAGAGCGTGATTTGTTTTGCTGTACCTGTTTCCTGGGCGCTGTGTCCGCTGCGGGTATCCGCCGTGTCGATGCGGGGATTGTCCCGGAATGTTTCGATGAAGCGCCGACGCTGCTCGCTACTCTTAACCGATCCCCGGAAAATCACCCGGTCGGCTTTCTCCGTAAACGGAATTTTGTCGTGCAGCCGGATATCTAAGCGGCAGCGGTCCAAGTTGAGCAATACGGAGTTATCTCCTTTGCCGGAAGCGGCTTCTCCCCCCCCCGGTCGATTTTTCGAGCCTTGATGATCGTCGGATGAAGCAGGTCGAAAACTCCGTCGCCGAAATAGGTCTGCCAACGCAGGGAATCGTCGAAAAAACGGGTGGTTTGGTAGGAGTCGAAAATATAGGCGCTGTGCCGGCCCCTGAACTTGTGTTCTTTCAGGGGTGTCGCTTCGGTCGGAGAGAGGCGCTCTGCGCCGGTCAAACGGTTGTAGTAATTGACGCGGTCGAGCACATAGTCCATGTCATAACGTTTCTCTCCGTCGCGCAGAATCTCTTCCAACCGGCTGCGGAGGAGCACCTTCGGTACGGCATAACGGGATAGCTGGGCGATGAAGTAGGGCAGCTTGATGTTCTTGCCGCCGTGCAGTCGGTTGAGAGCGGTCATTAATTCCATACTTGCGAATACGGTTTGTCAGGGATTGCGGAAAATACGGGGCATACCATAATTATAATAGGAATGACAGGTCGTCCCCGGCTTTCACCTCGTAGGGGGCGATGCCCTTCTTGAAAATACGCATCGGACGGCTGCCGATCAGTTCCAGTTTTCCGTTTTCATAATGAAGCATGCAGCCTTCGCGCAGGCCGACGACGTAGCGGCGCGGATTGGCCGTGATGTACTCCAGAATACGCTGCTCGCGGGTCTCTCCGGCGTGACCTTCGGGGTTGGCGTCCAGGTAGTGGGGGTTGATCTGGAACTTCACGGCCCCGATAGCCTTGAACGATTCCGGTTCGACGATGGGCATGTCGTTGGTGGTGCAGATCGTCGGGCAGCAGACGTTGCTGCCGGCCGACCAGCCGATGTAGGGCGTGCCGGCCTTGATCTTGCCGAGGATGGCTTTCAACAGCCCCTGCTCCTGCATTTTCTTGGTCAGGGCGAAGGTGTTGCCGCCGCCTACGCAGATGGCCTGTGCCTCGCGGATCATACGCCGGGGATCTTTCGAACGGTGTACGGAACGTACCTTGATGCCGTATTCCGCAAAACGGGCCTGCACTTTCGCTTCGTATTCGGCGTAGGAAAAGGTGATGCCTGCATAAGGGACGAAAACCACTTCGCGGACACTTCCGAGGAACTCGTCGATGCGGGGCATCGGGTATTTCAGATAGGGTTCTCCGGCGTTCGTGGAGTTGGAAATTAACAGTAGTTTCATAAAGTATTGATTTATATTGTGTTATATTGAATACGCGACCGAAGAACGGCAATTTCTTTGGTTGTAATGTCAAAAGTAATAAAAAAAGTGTTATTTTTGTGCGATTGTTTGATAGAAAGAATTTCAATTTTTAATAAATGATTGTTTAACTAAAAAATTAAAATTATGTCAGAAGTACAGTCAAAAGTTGTCGAGATCATCGTTGACAAATTGGGTGTTAAAGAGTCTGAGGTTACTCCGGAAGCGAGCTTCACCAACCACCTGGGAGCCGATTCACTCGACACCGTTGAGCTGATCATGGAATTTGAGAAGGCTTTCGATATCCAGATCCCTGACGAGGATGCAGAGAAGATCGCTACCGTTGGCGACGCTATCTCCTATATCGAGGCACACAAGAAATAATTTACGATTTTTCCAACCGGCAAACCTTAAAGCCTTAAATTTATGACAGAAAGACGAGTAGTCGTGACGGGTATCGGTACCATCAACCCGCTCGGCAATAATATTGCAGAGTTTTTTTCCAATCTCGAAAAAGGAGTTAGCGGCGCCGCGCCGATTACTCATTTTGATGCCGAGAAATTTAAGACGAAGTTCGCTTGTGAAGTAAAAAATTACGACTGGACGCAGCATTTCGACCGTAAGGAGGTGCGTAAATACGACCTCTTCACCCAGTATGCCCTCATCGCGGCCACGCAGGCTGTCGAGGATTCGGGACTCGATCTCGAGAAGGAGGACTTGGAGCAGATCGGTGTGATCTGGAGTTCCGGTATCGGAGGACTTAAGACGTTCTTCGATGAGTGTTTGGGCTACGCCGCAGGAGATGGAACTCCTCGGTTTAGCCCATTCTTTATTCCGCGCATGATCGCCGACATCGCGGCGGGCTACATCTCCATCAAATATGGTTTCATGGGCCCCAACTACTGTACGGTTTCGGCGTGCGCTTCGTCGAATCACGGTCTGATCGATTCGTTCAACGCCATCCGTTTCGGTGTGGCCGACGTGATGGTCGCCGGCGGTTCGGAGGCTGCCGTCAATGAACCCAGCGTGGGCGGTTTCAACTCCATGCAGGCTCTCTCGACGCGCAACGACGATCCGGTGCACGCTTCGCGTCCGTTCGATAAGGATCGTGACGGTTTCGTCATCGGCGAAGGCGCCGGTGCGCTGATTCTCGAAGAGTACGAGCACGCCAAGGCACGCGGTGCGAAGATTTACTGCGAAATGGTCGGCGGCGGCCGTTCGGCGGACGCTTATCACTTTACGGCCCCCCATCCCGAAGGCAAAGGCGCCATGAAATCCATGCGCGACGCGATCAAGGATGCGGGTATCAAACCCGAAGATATCGACTATGTGAACGTACACGGCACTTCGACACCTGCGGGCGATCTGCCCGAGCTCAAAGCTCTGCACGGCGTGTTGGGCGATCACATCTACGATGTCAATATTTCATCGACCAAATCCATGACGGGGCACCTGTTGGGGGCTGCCGGTGCTGTCGAGGCGCTGGCCTGCATCTTTGCGATCAACAACGGTGTGATTCCCCCGACGATCAACAACGAAAACCTCGATCCCGAAATCGACCCCCGACTCAATCTGACGCTCAACAAGGCGCAGAAGCGCGATGTGAAGTGTGCGATGAGCAATACGTTCGGTTTCGGCGGTCATAACTCGACGGTTATTTTCCGTAAGATTTAACACCTCGTCCGTGCCGTGTGGAATTTCGTACGCCGTGCCGTAAGAAGAAATTACGGGCAGGATAAGGAGTATTACAGAATTATCGATGAGCTGTTCGGATTCGTTCCGCACAACATCGAACTTTACAAGCTGGCTTTGATTCACAAGTCAGCTTCTTTAGTTTTAGCCGACGGACGGCAGATCAACAATGAACGGCTCGAGTTTTTGGGCGATGCCGTGATCGAAGCCGTGACATCGGACTATCTTTATATCGAATTTCCCGACCGGCAGGAGGGATTTCTTACGCAGTTGCGCTCGAAGATCGTTTCGCGCCAGTCGCTCAATACGATCGCCCGGACGATCGGGTTGGACCGGTACGTGATCGCCAACCCGACCGGAAGCACCAACCAGAAACATATCTACGGGGATGCTTTCGAAGCGATGATCGGGGCGATCTACCTCGATCAGGGGTATGAGTTTGCCAATCGATTGCTTATCAACAATATATATTACCGTTATCTGAATCTTGACAACCTGACGGACGAGGAGACGGATTTCAAAAGTCGGTTAATCGAATGGTGTCAGAAGACGCATCATACTATTGCTTTCGAAACGGTGCACGGCCGGAATTATTCGTCGAATCATCCGATATTCGACGCTACGGTCGTGATCGACGGTATCCGTGTGGGACATGGGCAGGGCGAGTCGAAGAAGGAGGCCGAACAATGTGCGGCCCACTCCGTGTCGTGTGCCATGAGCGACGAGGCATGCGGGGATATTTTGGATAAAATCGACCGGCTCTACCAGCCGAAAGGAACCGGGGTGTCATGAGTGAAGCGTCTGTAAAACTACTTTCCCGGGGCGTTGAAACGCTGACCGATCAGGAGTTGTTGGAACTGTTGCTGGACGACGGTGATTCGGAGCGGCTTGCCGGGGCGCTGCTGTCCAGTTTCGAAGGGCGACTCGCCGCATTGGGATATGCCGACATCGCGCGGTTGCGTATGGCTGCCGGAATCGGCCTCAAACGCGCCGCTCGGATTCAGGCGGCTGTCGAATTGGGCCGCCGGGTGCTTGCTGCCAGGGAGTTGGGACCCGATCCGATCGGTTCGAGCAACGATGTGGTCCGAATATTCAGACCCCTGCTGACGGAGATGAAGCACGAGGAGTGCTGGTGCCTGTACCTCAATACGGGCAACCGGATCGTCGAGCGGCAGCGGGTAAGCCAGGGCGGGGTGCAGGCGACGGTGGTGGATCACCGGTTGGTCATCAAACGGGCCCTCGAACTGCTGGCCACGCAGATTATCCTGGTTCACAACCATCCTTCCGGTGCTGCCTTGCCCAGCGAGCAGGATAAGATTCTCACGAAGAAAATTGCCGAGGCGGCCGCGCTGTTCGATATTCGGCTGCTCGATCACCTGATTATCGCACGGGGCGGTGAGTACAGTTTCCGACAGAACGGGTTGCTGCAATAGTCCTGGCTGTGACGAGGCTGTCTGCCCAATCCCCGAAATTGAAAGTTGCCCCTGCCGGATAAACTCCGACAGGGGCGAAAACATTAAAATCGGACGTGTTAGACAGCTTTTTGTTCTGCCGCTGCGGTCCATCGTTGCGCAGGTTGTGGGCAGGAAGAGACGGGACCATCGTAACGGGGCGTGCGACTCTTTAATCGTTGCGGGAAGAGTTGGCTGTGGATTATCGTCTTCCGGGTTCACTTTGTTTTGTCGTAGAAAGGTTTTTCTTCCGAAGGGAGAACGTAAGTTTAGACTGCCGGGAAATTTTTGCCGATCTGTGCCGTATTTCTTTTTTGAGGAAGAGCATAAGGTGAATCTTTTTTCGAATGATCGGAAACTCTGAAATAAGGACTGCAAGTCGAACGAATGGACGATTATCCCGGAGATGGGAGCGAAATGACCGGACCGGGCATCGGTAACGAAAAGCGAGGAATGGCAAGAACCTTTCCTCGCTTTTCGTTGCCGGGTGCGCACAGGCTGGCCGCAAAGTACGAATTTCTAATTTTGGAGGTCGAAGCGGCGGAATTGAATCTCGAATCGACAGACGCTCTCCCGCTCGTCGCTTCGGGTCGTGCGGGTAATGATGAGCGGTGTCGCAATTTCAGCATCGTGTGCGACTGTCTGACGCGTGTATTCGAAGGTCTGGGTCGTAACCGCGTCGTCGGAACGGGTCGTGACCGTTCGGAAAAGATCGTTGTTGAGACTGCTGAAGAAACCCAGTCCGCGCAGGATATCCGGTTCGGCAACCAGCAGCAGGACCGGGTCGCTGTTGAGGAGGGGAGTGCCTTCCAATTCGTAGATGAAATCGCTCCAAGCCGTCGTTTCATCGTAGTCGTAACCGTACTCTTGCCGGAATGTTTCCGTATTTGGCTCGTTCTCGAGCGTTCGGATGACAGCACTGCAATTATCCCAAGCCTCCAGCGGACCCCAGGGATCTTTTTCCCATTCGTATTTTTCGCAGATGGGTTCCAAAGTCAGGGAATTGTAACGCGATATGGAGGTGAGTTTGTCGGAGTTGAAGGTGCCGGTGCCGTATGTGCAATCGAAGCCGTACGTTTCTATTTCACTGCCGGAAAGTGTCGAGGTGAGTTCGTATCCTCCGCTTCGTACATCGCAGAAGTAGCCGTATAGGGTTCCGTCTGCAGTTTGCGTATAAGGTTGCTCGCCATCGATTTCCCGGGTGAAGGAGAATCGGATGCAATCGTCTCCCTCGTAGGTGAACTGCCATGTTTCGACGGGACGGAGCGTGCCGTTCTTGTCCGCTGCGGATATTTTGAAACCCGTGATACGGCACTCCTTGCTGAATTCCGCCGGAAGTTCATAAGTATATTCCATTTCAGCAATCAGACTTCCCGAAGCGTCGCGCCCGACGATCTTGTGCAGTTGCCAATACCGAACCTGTTCTCCGATGTTGGGTTCGTCCGGTTCATTGGTATCCTCTCCATCGGTTCCCGACTGGGTGATGGTGATGAGAATCGAGTTCGTGCCGCAGGTGATTTCGATAAAGGCCGTGCGGGATTCTTCGGCGGTGTTGGGATCCGTTTCGACGCGGATGTCGTAATCGCCTGCCGCATCTCCGTGATCGGGATTTATGCGTACCCACGTCGGGGCTTCGGCGCGGGATTCGTCCGTGATGGCGGAATTCCAGGCATCGTTCGTCGAAAAGAAAATTTCCGAATTCCCTGCGGTTTGTCCTGCGGGGATCTTCTGGGAGAGCTGTCGTGTATCGGGGACCTGAATGGAGCCGAAATCTCCATGCCATTCATCCGTTGTGTCGTCGCTGCAAGCCGTAATCGCGAGGGTTGCAAACGTGAGAAGAAGAAGTTTCAATCCTTTCATTTGTGTATTTTTTGATGGTTATTCGTTCGGGTACGATGAATATGAAACAGATGTATTTGTCTTCCGCTCCGGATATTTCCGAATTTTGGCGTAAAGATAGAAAAAACGGTTCGGAGTACCTTACATTCCCATTTATTTTGTACTTTTGTTTTTCAGAAAATAGTAAATGCAAAATACGATGACTCAGGAAGAACTTTTCAAAAAACTGGTAGCCCACTGCAAGGAGTACGGCTTCATCTTTCCTTCCAGCGAAATATACGACGGACTGGGTGCCGTGTACGATTACGGGCAGAACGGCGTCGAGCTGAAGAACAATATCAAGCGTTACTGGTGGGATTCGATGGTGCGTCTTCATGAGAACATCGTCGGCCTCGATTCGGCGATCTTCATGCATCCCCGCACGTGGGAGGCTTCGGGCCATGTCGGGGCGTTCAACGACCCGTTGATCGACAACAAGGATTCGAAGAAGCGTTACCGCGCCGACGTGTTGATCGAAGAGTGGCTGGCCAAGCAGGACGACAAGATTCAGAAAGAGGTCGATAAGGCGAAGAAGCGCTTCAAGGAGAACTTCAACGAGGAGCAGTACCGCTCGACTTCGCCCCGTGTGCTGGAGATTGCCGCAGCGCGGGACTCCGTGCACAAGCGCTTTGCCGACGCGTTGAACGCCAACGATCTGGAAGAGCTGCGGCGGATCATCCTCGACTGCGAGATCGTCTGCCCGATTTCGGGTACGCGCAACTGGACCGAGGTGCGGCAGTTCAACCTGATGTTCTCGACCCAGATGGGATCGACGGCCGAAGGCGCCAATACGATTTACCTGCGGCCCGAAACGGCGCAGGGTATCTTCGTTAATTTCCTGAACGTGCAGAAGACCGGCCGCATGAAGCTGCCGTTCGGCATTGCCCAGATCGGCAAGGCGTTCCGCAACGAGATCGTGGCGCGGCAGTTCATCTTCCGCATGCGTGAGTTCGAACAGATGGAGATGCAGTTCTTCGTCCGCCCGGGCGAGGAGATGCGGTGGTGGGCCGAATGGCGCGATACGCGTATGAAATGGCATCGGGCGCTCGGTTTCGGGGCGGATAACTACCGTTTCCACGACCACGACAAGCTGGCCCATTACGCCAATGCCGCGACCGATATCGAGTACAATTTCCCGTTCGGGTTCAAGGAGGTGGAGGGCATCCACTCCCGCACGGATTTCGACCTGTCGAACCACCAGAAATTTTCGGGCAAGAAGATCCAGTATTTCGACTCCGAAACAGGCGAAAGTTATGTGCCTTACGTCGTGGAAACCTCGATCGGCGTGGACCGTATGTTCCTGCAGGTGATGTCGGCGGCTTATACCGAGGAGAAGCTCGAAAACGGCGAAGAGCGCGTCGTGCTGCGGATTCCTGCAGCTCTCGCTCCGACGAAGGTGGCCGTGTTGCCTTTGGTGAAGAAGGACGGCATGCCCGAAGTGGCGCAGCGGATCGTCGATCTGTTGAAGTATGATTTCAACGTCGTGTATGACGAGAAGGATTCGGTGGGCAAGCGTTACCGCCGGCAGGATGCGATCGGTACGCCGCTGTGCGTGACCGTCGATGGCCAGACCCTCGAGGATAATACCGTGACGGTGCGCCACCGCGATACGATGCAGCAGGAGCGCGTGGCGATCGATGCCCTCTTCGGACTGGTCGATGCGGAGTGCTCGCTGCGCAGCCTCCTCAAGAAATTGAATGTCTGACAGGGCTGTATGCGGGTTTCGCGCGGGTGTGTCGGACGGCGAGTACAGTGTGCTTTGTATCGGGGATGTCCGTGAGGGTGTGTGGGCCGGTGTTGTTCGAGCTATTGGATAAGGTAAGATCGTGGGACGTATTTTGGCCATAGATTATGGAACGAAGCGCACGGGAATCGCCGTGAGCGATCCCTTGCGGATCATTGCCGGAGGGCTCGAAACCGTCGAAACCAAAGGGTTGGAACGCTGGTTGGCGCAATATTTCGCGGCGAATGACGTTTCGACCATAGTGATCGGAAAGCCGATGCAAATGAGTGGCGCTCCGTCCGAAACGTGGCGTTACGTGGAACCGTTGGCGGCCCGCCTGCGCAGGGCCTATCCCGACAAGGAGGTGGTGTTTTACGACGAGCGTTTCACCTCGGTCATCGCTCACCGCACGATGCTCGAGAGCGGTATGGGCAAGATGGCCCGCCGGGACAAGGCGCTTGTGGACAAGATATCGGCGACCATTATCCTGCAAGGATATATGGAGAGCCGAAGTTAGTTTTCCGGCTGCGGCCGGGTTAAAAATGGAAAAAAGTTATGATTTATCCGATAGTTGTTTTCGGGGCGCCGGTACTGCGCGAAAAATGCCGGGAGATCGGACCCGACTATCCCGAAGTTAAAAAGTTGATCGAGGATATGTTCCTCACGCTCGAGGAGGCCGAGGGCGTAGGGCTTGCGGCTCCCCAGATCGGTAAAAGCATCCGCCTGTTCATCGTGGACTGCACGCCTTGGGGCGAAGATCATCCCGAACTGGCCGATTATCGGCGTGCGTTCATCAATCCCGAAATTTACGAAGTTTCCGAGGAGACGAAACTCTACGAAGAGGGATGTCTTTCGCTGCCGGGATTGCACGAGAGCGTGCGGCGTTCGCTTGCGATCCGGATGCGCTATCTGGACGAGAATTTCGAGCCGCACGACGAAGAGTTCACCGGGCTGCCTGCCTGGGTGATCCAGCACGAATATGACCATCTGGAAGGAGTCGTCTTCACGGATCGCCTGTCTCCGTTGCGCAGAAATCTGATTAAGAGTAAGTTGATGAGCTTGACGAAGGGGCGTTACAAATGCTCGTACAAGACTAAATAGGGATTGCTCCGGTAAAAGTTACGGATTGACCGAAAAGAGAGCGATATTGGCCTAAAAGTTGAAATTTTCCGGAGAAAGGGGTAAACTCCGGAAAATTATTATTACCTTTATATATCTAAATTAGGAAAGTATATTTCAATTATTTTAAATTTTCATACGATGAAAAAACTTTTACTTACATTGGCAATGGGCTTGCTCGCGTGGTCGGCATCTGCCCAGAATTGGACGGTCGGTGGTCGTATCGGATCCGGTTTCCAGGCTGTCGGACAGTATGTATTCAGCAACGATAATTATGTGGAAGCCCGTTTCGGTGCTTATTGGGCCAATGCCGGCGGTACGGTGACGGCCGATTTCTCGGTGTTGTATAATTGGAATGTTTGCAATATGGATTGGACTCCGTCGGCAGGCCGTTGGTTCTTCGATGCCGGTGCAGGTATCAATGTGGGCGGCAAAGGGCATTACGCTTATGTAGGCGTGGCCGGCTCGGCTAAACTGGGTATTGCCTTCAAGGGGGCTCCGGTACGTCTTTCGTTCGACTGGTCGCCGGCTTTCGGTCCCGGAATCGCTTATTGGGACGGGGGATCGCATTCCGAGTTCAACGAACGGGCGTTGTGCAACTTCGGTATTACGTGCGTTTATTGCTTCTAAAGAGAGAACCCGAGGAAATAAAAGAAGCCCGGAGCAATTTGCTCCGGGCTTCTTTTATGCTGTCGGTTCGGTGCTTTTTCTGTTCGATCATTTCCCCCCCCCTTGCTGATGAAGAACGTTTTCCGAGGGGAGGAATTGAGGAACTGAACGTAATATGGACCCGGAACGGTTGCGGTCGGAGGCGAAAAACGGGCTGGACTTTCGGGTATTCAACGACGTGTGTAGAATTGTCTTTGGAGGTTGTATTCGTTTATATCGGATTTGTTTCGGGCGACGAAACTTTATTTTGCTTTGGGCGGCGTTTCTCTTGGCTGCGGTTGTAATCTTCGCTGCACCTGTAGGTTCTTTTCGGGAGGGAGGGTGCGTGTACACTCCGCGATCCCGAAGCATTTGAATCGCAGGTCCGAATAGCGATAATCGCCGTGTTTTTCCGTTAGAATGTGAAAGTTCCGCCCAGGGAGATCAGGATCGGATTCCGTGCGAACATGGCTGTCTGGAAACGGTATTTGAACATGAGCGATGTACTCCAGCGGCGGGTGATCCGGTAGTCGCAGCCTCCGCCCACATCGAAGCCGCAGGACCATTTGCCCAAGTCGTTCACATTGACGCCGACTGTGGGGAAGAGGCTCCATTGTTCGGTTATGTGGAAGAGATAATGGGCGTCGCACCCGATGTCCACCGAACATTCCGATTTGCAGGGAATGACGATTCCCGTTTCCAGCCGCAGCGCATCGGTCAGGCTGTATCGGAAATAGCCGCCGATGCCGAAGACGGCGCCCCGGCCGGTATGGGTGTAGAGATTGATCTTCGGACCTATGCCCCAGGAACCTCTGTCCTGTGCCGATGCGTAGAAAGCGCTGAATAAGATAAGTATTGCCAGCAGTGTTTTTTTCATAGCTTTTGCAGACTTCGATACGGCTTTTGCCGGAATGATTCCTTGCTGCCGTCGGATAATTTAGATTCTCTCGAAAACAAAGATACGAACGAACCGGCCGTATGAGCAAATTTATATTTGCACTTTGCCGAGGCGGAGTACCTAAGATGAAGTCAAAGGTACGAAAAATTTCCGTTTCGCCGAATCCTGGGGAGCCGAATGAAAATGGAGATACTCTGAGATCGAACAGTATTTGTCACAGGATCGTGTGTGGGGTTTATACGTGCTGTATTTTGAAAATTATTTTTTATGATTAAAGAGGCATGTGGTGGTTGGTTTGATAATGGACGGTGTCTTGTTCTTTTTTGTAAATAATTTGTGTGTGTCGTTATAATGTTGTAAATTACATGGGAATAAATATTTTACAAACAATCCCTCCTAATGTTTCGATTATGAAAAGACTATTATTCGGTATATTGGCAACGTTGCCGCTGGCGTATTGTATGACGGGATGTAGCAACGATACAGACTACGGAGGTTTTAGTTACTTTATCTGGGCCAATGACAGCGATCACCGGATTACGCTCTCCGTGGCACGCGAGTACGGTGAGTTGGTAATCGAAAACGAAATCATAGAGCCGGGCGAAAGTTTTGAGAGCGAAAGGGTGGATGGGGCAATAGCATACTGTCCACCTCCGTCGAGCTATATCCGGTATGTGGAAGTTGTCTTTGAGGATGGGACTAAAGCGATTTATATCAAGGGGTATCAGCCGCCGCGCGATTCCGATTATTATTCGAGGCAGGACCCTACCATCGATTGGAATTATGAGAAGGAGGTAACGGTATCTCACGCGGTCAGAACCCGTTGGACCTATACTTTTACCAATGCCGACTACGATGCGGCGGTGGCGCAGCAACTCGCTGAATAGGAGTTGCCGGTCGTGGTTATAAAAATCCTCCCGAACCGATCGGTTCGGGAGGATTTCGTCGCATGTATATCGTTTTATGCCTCTTTGAGAGCCGCATGCGCTGCCGCCAGGCGTGCGATGGGCACGCGGAACGGAGAGCAGCTCACGTAGTTCAGACCTGCGAAGTGGCAGAACTCCACCGACGAAGGTTCGCCGCCGTGTTCGCCGCAGATGCCGCATTTGAGGTTTTCGCGTGTGCCGCGGCCTTTGAATACCGCCTCGCGGATCAACTGTCCCACGCCGTTGCGGTCGAGGATCTGGAACGGGTCGTTCTTCAGAATGCCTTTCTCCAGGTAGATCGGCAGGAACTTGGCGATGTCGTCGCGCGAGAAGCCGAGCGTCATCTGTGTCAGGTCGTTGGTACCGAACGAGAAGAATTCGGCGACTTCGGCGATCTGGTGGGCGGTGACTGCCGCACGCGGAACTTCGATCATCGTGCCGACCATGTATTCCAGGCGGTCGTTACGTTCGGAGAAGACCTTCTCGGCTGTCTGGTCGATGATGTTCTTCTGGTAACGCAGCTCCTTGTGGTTGCCCACCAGCGGCACCATGATCTCCACGTGTACGGGAATCCCCGTTTTCTTTACGTTCATAGCTGCCTCGATGATGGCCCGGGTCTGCATCTCGGTAATTTCGGGATAGGTGTTGCCCAGGCGGCAGCCGCGATGGCCCAGCATCGGATTGACTTCTGCCAGCAACTCCACTTTGGCCGCGATCTTTTCGTAGGGAACGTTCATGTCCTTGGCCAGTTCGCGCTGTTCCTTCTCGAAGTGGGGGACGAATTCATGCAAGGGGGGATCGAGCAGGCGGACCGTCACGGGATGGCCCTGCATCGCCTTGAACAGACCCTCGAAGTCGCTGCGCTGCATCGGCAGTAACTTGGCGAGTGCTACGCGGCGGCCGGCTTCGTCGTCGGCGAGAATCATCTCGCGTACGGCCTTGATGCGGTCGCCCTCGAAGAACATGTGTTCCGTGCGGCAAAGACCGATACCTTCGGCGCCGAACATAAAGGCCTGCGCCGCATCTTTCGGCGTGTCGGCGTTGGCGCGTACTTTCAGCACCGAGTATTTGCGGGCCAGCTCCATGAGCTGTCCGAAGTCGCCGCTCAGATCGGCGGCCTGCGTAGCCACCTGGCCGAGATAAACTTCGCCCGTCGAACCGTTGAGCGAAATCCAGTCGCCCTCCTTGATTTCATATCCGTTTACGCGGATCGTACGTGTCTTGTAGTCGATCTGCAGCTCGCCTGCACCCGATACGCAGCACTTGCCCATACCGCGCGCTACGACCGCAGCGTGGGAGGTCATGCCGCCGCGTGCGGTCAGGATGCCGGCGGCGTCGAGCATGCCCTTCAGGTCTTCGGGCGAAGTTTCGATGCGGACCAGAATCGCACGTTGGTTTTTCTCCTTGAGCATTTTTTCGGCATCTTCGGCGAAGAATACCACCGGACCGGTCGCTGCGCCCGGCGATGCGGGCAGTCCCTTCACGATGACTTTGGCGTTTTTCATCGCCGTCTTGTCGAAAACGGGGTGGAGCAGCTCGTCGAGTTTGGCCGGCTCGCAGCGCAGTACGGCGGTCTTTTCGTCGATCAGGCCTTCGCGCAGCATGTCCATGGCAATCTTGACCATCGCGGCGCCCGTACGCTTGCCGTTGCGACACTGGAGCATCCAGAGTTTGCCGTCCTGGATCGTGAATTCGATGTCCTGCATATCCTTGAAATACTGCTCCAGGTGGTGCTGTATCTCGTTGAGTTCTTTATATACGGCCGGCATCACCTCCTCGAGCGAGGGGTATTTGCTGCGACGCTCGGCTTCCGATACGTTCTGTGCTTTCGCCCAGCGGCGCGAACCCTCGATGGTGATCTGCTGGGGAGTGCGGATGCCCGCTACCACGTCTTCGCCCTGTGCGTTGATCAGGTATTCGCCGTTGAAGAGGTTTTCACCCGTTGCTGCGTCGCGCGAGAAGGCTACGCCGGTCGCCGAGTTGTCGCCCATGTTGCCGAATACCATCGCCTGTACCGATACGGCCGTGCCCCATTCCGCCGGAATGTTGTTGAGCTTGCGGTAAAGGATGGCACGCTCGTTCATCCACGAACCGAATACGGCACAGATAGCGCCCCAGAGCTGATCCCAGGGATTTGCCGGGAAATCCTCGCCGGTCTGTTTCTTTACGGCTGCCTTGAAGTTGTGCACCAGCTCCTTCAGGTCGTCGGTCGTCAGGTCGGTGTCGTTTTTCACGCCGCGCTTCTCTTTCTGCGCATCGATCAACTCCTCGAACGGATCGTGCTCCTCTTTCGAAGCGGGCTTCATGCCCAGCACCACGTCGCCGTACATCTGTACGAAACGGCGGTACGAGTCCCATGCGAAACGGGGATTGCCCGTGCGCTTGGCTACGGCTTCCACGGCCTGGTCGTTCATACCCAGGTTGAGGATGGTGTCCATCATGCCCGGCATCGAAGCGCGTGCACCCGAACGGACCGATACCAGCAGCGGCATCTCTTTGTCGCCGAACTTCATGCCGGTCAGTTTTTCGATGTTCTTCATCGCCTTCTCCACTTCGGGGCGAAGCAGCCCCACGACTTTCTCGCGTCCTTGTGCGTAGTATTCGCTGCATACTTCGGTGGTGATGGTGAATCCCGGGGGAACCGGAATACCGATCAGGTTCATTTCGGCCAGGTTCGCACCCTTACCGCCGAGCAGTTCCCTCATTTTGCCGTTACCTTCCGCTTCCTTGTTGCCGAAGGTATAGACTCGTTTAACGTCTGCCATAACTTGTCGTTGTTGATTATAATAGTGTTTTTCCCAATAAATGTGCTGTTTCAGAGTTGTTTCCGCCGGGCTGCGGGCGAGGCCTTCCATTGGGAAGGCAGCGGTGAAAAAACCGTCTTTTCCGGAGGGGCAAAGATACGATGATTTTTCGGATAATCAAAAAACTTATTTAATATATAAAAATATTGGAAAATATCGGCCGATGCCACCCGTATAGCGTTGTCGCCGATAGGTCGGCAGGGGCGTTCCGCTGCGGGGATCGAGCAGGTCGCGCCGGGCGAAAACATCGGCCCGGATGACGGTCAGCGTCGTGTCTGTCAGGATTCGGTCGTGCAGCCACCAGCCGCCCCGTGCGTAGGCATTGCCCCGACCCCGGCGTTCGGCCGGGGTCAATGCGTCTCTGAGCGAGAGCTTTTCCGCAGTTCCGGACGGGAGCTTGCCTGCACAGAGAATCTGAATGCCGGGCGTGCGTTCGCGCAGCTCCTCCAGCAGTTCAGCGGCATATCGGTCGCCGCGTGTCAGCAATACGGCTGTCGGCTTGCCGTCCAGCATACCCTCGACGCAGAGGTAGCCATAACCTGTTTCGATACGTTCCGTGAAGAACCGGTCGGCATAGTAGAGCAAGGCGAAATCCATCCCGTCCAGCGTATTGAGGGTGCGGTGCACATAACTGTACGGCAGGTCCGACGCCCGGACCAAGTCTTTGACAACCTCCTCGTTTTCGACTCCATACACTCCTGCGAGCGGCATCGCCATTCGGCCGATTACAGCGCCCGCCCGTTCGACTTTGGCGCGGTAACGCTCGCCGCTCCAGCGCAGCCGTCCTTCGGGTGTGTAGTCCGTGTCGTCGTAGAAGAGCGACGGGATCGTGTCGTAGAGGCGGTCGAGGTCGTAATAGGCGAAACCCGTGCGTTGTTGGGCGTGGATGGCACCGAGAGAAGCGATGACGAAGAATATCGCCAGAAAACTTATTCGTTTCATATTCGCTGCCGCTGCGGTTTTTCCTGCCGGATTTTACGTAGGAAACTGACCGTGTTATAATTTAATAGGGTAAATTTCAGTTCTTCGATATTCCGGTTGATTTGTTTGAATCCGTGATTTTTGAAAATTCGTACAGTCGCTTTTGCCATCAAAGAGTATCGAATTGCAACCCAAATTACGCAATATTTCCGATAATGCCAAATCCGATGCCGTAAAATGTCGGAATTATTTTGAGCTGCTGAGAAATTTTGAGCTTTGCCCGAACAATCTTTAACTAAGTTTTACCTGTAAATCGCTGTCAAGTCGCCGATATGGTAGCTTTTTTTCATCGTATCCGCTGTTGCAGGTTTCGTATCGTCTATAAAATCGTCGCCGGTCAAAAATGCTTCCGTAGTAACCGTGTAAACATACAGGCTGTCTTTAGTCAGCACGCTATATATTTTTTTGGAGCGGGGGCCATCTCCATATTCCGCCGCAACTTCGATATAGCGAACAATTTTACCGTGTTCGTCGTGCAATATTAAATATTCTCGCGGCCCCGGGTCGTCGCCTCCGTCGAGGACCAATCTCATGGTACGATTCCCGTCGAAAGGAATTCGATAATATTGTTTCCAATTTCCGTATCCCGTCGTATCGTTACCTAAAAGTAGCGCTAACCGATAGACCGTATCCCGATCCGTAATCATGGAATTGCCTGCTCGGTCCAGGGTGTAGTCCGATAATTTTAACCGATTGTTGAGATTGTCCGATTGCCGATCGATGCAAAATACCGTGCCCTGCAAGCTACGACAACTCGAACAAATGAATAATGTCATAAATATTATCGTGTGTTTCGTCATGGAAGGTAGCCTTTGTCCGAGAGGATCAATATCACCAAATTAAGCAAAATCCGGAAAAAATCCAAATTCGGAGGTAGAAAACCGCTGTGGGGATCATTCGGTGCGAACGAATATGATAATTCCATCTATTTTCCGGGCTTTGCGGCTGGTCCGGACTGTTTATGCCGGAAGGTTTTGTATTCCGGTGCTCCCGAAGCATACGCTTACCTTTACCGACCGAGGCGACGTTGCCTCGGTTAAAATCATTTGTATTATGATAATAGGTTATTTACGTGTCAGCATGGGAAAACAGCATCTTGCCAACCAGCAGGATGAGATCCGGCGTTTCGCCGAAAGCAGGAATCTCGTCGTGGATCATTTATTGCGGAAATAGATAGCTGGTGAAATTTTCTGTTTTTTGTTTTTTTATAAAATAATTTTTATATTTACACCCGTATTTTGCGAAAAGGCCATGCAGATGGTTTGCTTTAACCGCAGACGAATGGTGATATGATAATATTGTAAACGAAGAAACCCTTAATTGCCTTATTAAAAATTTTTTTATGAAACATTTATTTGTTAATTTATTTTCTCTTGTATGCATGCTGCTTGCAGGAGTAGGATTGACGGGGTGTACCGACGACAAGACAGAACCAGACCCCGGTACTTGGCCTTCATTGGAAGTGAAGTTCCTTGAAGCACAGTATTCGACAGTCAAATTGGAGGTGACTGCCGCTAATTTGACAGAAATTGCTTACCTGGCGACGCCCAAGGCCGATGCCAAGGAGACCCCGACGGCAACGATCGTCTTTGCGACCGGCGTCAAATCTGCGATTGCGGACGGCGTTTCTTCGCTGACCGTAAGTAAACTGGACCCCGATACGGAGTATGTGATCTATGTGGCTGCCACCACTGCGAACGAAGAGTTCTTTGAGAAGGTTCTCGAGGTTGAGGCCAAGACCGCTTCGTTCGGCGATAACGCGTACGACGTGTTTGACGTGGACTACATGAGTTTTAGCATGAACGTGAAATTCCAGCCGACCGATCCCGAGAATGTGATCAAATATCTGCTGATAGACATGTTGACGCATAGTTATCAGAGTATGATGAACTATAGCGACGCCGACATGATGAATCTCTTCGACGATATATATCACAACTATATTACCGAGGATACTGTTTTTGTATTCAACGAGGAGAATTCGATTTTACGCGACGAGAACGGCGAGCCTGTGACCGATGAGGAAGGCTCGATGATAACGCTCTGGAACCCGATGGTGCCTGGACAGCTCAATTATGTGCTGCTCGGCGAGTTCGCATCCGGCGAGCACCCTTGGGGCTTCGGTCAGGGATACTATTTGCCCCTTTGGGATCAGGACGCATACTACGAAGCTGTCAACGGTGGCGGTGGTATCTTGGGAGAAGCCGGTTCCCGTGCCGACGATGTAGAGCAGGGCGATTTCTGGACCGGCTACTACCAGAAGATAGAGGTTACCAACAAGAAGCCCGAAAAACTCGGTGAGATCAAGATCAATACCGATAAATTGAGACCCAACGGCGGTCTGCTCACTTTCGAGTTGTGCGAGGGGGTATCCTACCTGTGTCTTGGTATTTTCGAGGAGTATGATATGGAGGTGATTAAGACGTCAATGCTGAAAGGCGACCTGTCGAATATGCAGTGGGCGCTGACCTCTTACAACGCACCTTACATCCTCAATGCCCAGACTTATGAGATAGCCAAAGGGCAGACCGACCTCTCTTTCAACCTGACGGAGTATTTCGTTAAGTTCACGCCGGGTACGAAGTATTACGTCTATGCGGTGGGTATCAACGATAATACCGGTTCGAAGCAGGCTTTCGCCAAACTCGAAGGCTTTACGCTGCCCGAACCTACGAAACCGGCTCCCGAGGTAACCGTTACCGGTATCGATGCTCCGGAAGGTCATGAGGAGTCGCCCTACGAAGTTTGGTTCAATATCAAATGTACTACGGGTGACGCGGTGACTGCCAAGTACGCTGCCAACTACGAGCGTGAGTGGGAGGTCGAACTCAACGCCGGCAGGACTAACACCGACCTGATCGAAAACGGTAACGCGTTTACTCCGGATGAGATCGAGAAGATCAACTCGGCCGAGGGTTACAACGTAATGTTCTCGACCCGTCCCGACGCCAACACCTACCTGGGTGTAATCGCTTACAATGACGAGGGTACCGGCAACGATCCCGACGAAGATGGTTCTGCCATCGGCAAGAAGCGTTCTATGCCTGTACCTGATAAAGAGCCGGTAGATTCGAAGTATTTCGAAAATCTGCTGGGTGAGTGGACGCTGTCGGCTGAATACGAGGGCGGCGAGGCGCCGATGACCTGCAAGGTGGAGATCGTTTCTGGACTGACGTGTCCGGAGAGTCTGTCCCAGGAGGTCATTGACTACTATCTGAATAACACAAACTACTCGAAAGAGCAGGTAGAGAAGTTGTACGAGGGCTTCAAGAAGCAGCTTAAGCTCTACAATGAGCGTCTGCGCGGCCAGAACCGCCTGCTTTGCCTGGGACTCGATATCGACCGTCCGAAGTACGAGTACAGTACCAACTACCTGGCCGGCTGGAAGACGCCATACGACCTTTTCATCGCAACTACGAAAGAGTACAACGGCTACGATACGGAGTCTATGTTCTTCGATTTCGGTCCGAAGTGGTATCTCGAGATGAAATCCGACGGTTCCGTAGTCGCTCCGTTCGACGTAACCAACCTGCCGCCGCTTACGTTATGGAACAAGGGGGCCGAGTACTATTTCATTGGTATCAGCAAAATGGCGATTACGCAGGGTGAGTTCCCCGTAACGATTAGCAGCGATAACTCTACGATCACTGTAGGGGGATATGAGTACCAAGGTGATACTTACTACCCGAATGCAGCGAAGATAATGTACGGAGGACAGTATTCGACCGACACCCGGGTATGCGGCGCACTGACGCTGACCAAGGGTTGGAATGGTGAGTCCGTGAAGTCGGTTGTCAAGGGCGGCAAGTCCGTGACGACGAACGATGTGCTGGGTGCCGAGCGTGCTGTCCGCCCGTTGAGCCGCACGAGCGTATCTGATGCGAAGAGCTACGAGCCGCTTAAGGTTACTCCTCTTGCCGAGAAGTCGCTCCGCGAGCGTTGGAAGCAGCGGGCGGCAGGTAAATATATCCGTCGCTAACAGACTCTTTTGAAATAAGGCAGGGGGAGGTACCCGGAATGGGAATTTTCCCCCTGCTTTATGCTTTTATAAAATAACCGGATGCGCAAATCCGCTGGAGGTGCGGAGGCGTATTTTATGGAAGCAGAAGAGAGTTACTCTTTAAATCGAAAAAAGATTCCGATATGTTGAAAAAACTGTTTGGCTTGGCGCTTGCACTCTTGGCGACGCTTGCCGTTTCGGCGCAGGTTCGCGTGGGGGAGGGCCAGCTCTCCGGTAGTTTCGAGAGCAACTCGATCTACTACCAGGACGACTCGGGATTGGGTGCAGCAGGCACTGCTCCCGACGATCGTTTCGGTTCGAACAACTACATGAAACTCGACTACATGAACGGTCGTTTTTCTGCGGGACTCCAGATTGACGCTTATCTCCCTGCATTGCAGGGATATGAGATCGGCCAGCAGCCCGGAGCCTATCACTTCTATCTCTCCTCGAAGTATATCCAGTGGCAGGATCACAACTATTCCGTGCGGGTGGGTGATATTTTCGACCAGTTCGGCAGCGGACTTATTTTTCGTTCGTTCGAAGACCGTCAGCTGGGATTCAACAATTCGATCGAGGGTGTGCAGGGTATCTACCGCTTCGGCGACTACGTCGAGGTGAAAGGTATGTACGGTCGTCCCCGGCTCTACACCGACTATGCGGATTCGTGGGTGCGCGGTGCCGATCTGCACATTTCATTGAATGATATTTTCGGTTGGAACGCTGCGCAGTTCTCGGCTGAGGGCAGCTACGTCAACCGCTACGAGTCGCTCGACAAGGATCAGACGATCGACTTCGCCTCTCGCGGACTTACCTCGCCCAACCTGAACATGTATTCGGGTCGCCTGAATTTCGACTGGAAGGGGCTTTCGCTCAAAGGCGAATACGTATATAAGGGGAAGGACATCTACTCGACTGTTGCGGACGTAGCCGCAGCCGGCAACGCCATCTTGGTCGAGGCCGGTTATAACTACGGACCTTTCAGCATCTCGGGTAGTTTCCGCCGGTTAGACCGTATGGGGACGATGCTTTCGCTTTACGGCTCTGGTACGGGCAATGTACTCAACTACCTGCCCTCTCTGACGCGCCAGTACACTTACCTGTTGGCCAATTTGGAACCGTATATCGTTAATACCGACGGCGAAATAGGCGGTCAGGTGGATCTCTACTATACGTATCGCAGCAAGTCGAACCGTCATCGCTACTGGAATTTCCACGCCAACTTATCCACTTTCTATACGCTGCGTTCGGAGCAGAGCGAATCGGGCGAGCGGGAGTTGATGTGGCGTGATATTAACATCGATGTAGAGCGCCAGTGGAACAAGAAACTCAAAACCTCGCTGCTTGTTTCGATCCAGAAGCGCAACCCGAGTCATGGTTTCCAGCGTCAGACCTACGTATCCAACATTTTCATAGGCGATGTCACCTACAAATTCGACTCGAAAAAGTCGTTGCGCGTCGAGGCGCAATACCTTTATTCGACCGACTACGAGGGTGACTGGGTCGCGGCTTTGGTGGAGTTCAACATGGTGCCGCATTGGAGTTTCTTTGTGAGCGATATGTATAACCTCGACGAGACCGAGGCTAACTCCTTTACTAAAACGAATTATTACAGTGCAGGATTCAGTTACCTGAAAAATCGTACGCGTATTCAACTCAGCTACGGCCGCAATCGTGCAGGCTATGTTTGTTCGGGAGGGGCGTGTCGTTATATGCCGGCTTACACGGGTCTGAACCTTGTGATCACTTCATCCTTTTAATTAAAAAACAGATTATGAAATTCAAGAAATTCATTATCCCTGCGCTTTGTATGGCTATGTTGAGCGCGGGATGTTCGGGGCAGGATCCGGTGACCCCCGGTAACGGTCAAAACGGCAATGGGGGTACGAATGAAAACATCGAAAACGGTCTGCAGGTGACGGCATCGACGACGGTAATCAATGCCGACGGGCAGGATGCCGCCCGCATTAATGTCTATTATGACAAAGTGAAATTGTCGCTCGACGCAGTCGCTTTCTACGATGCCAAGAGCAACGACGTGCTCGACCTTTCGAAATTCACCATCGAGGACAACACGCTTGTGTACACTGTTACCGAGCCGGGTGAATTTTCGTTCTGGGTTGCTTATAAGACCCACAATACCAAAGATCGTCCGACAACCATTTCTGCTGTAGAGTTCTCGGTGCCTGACGCTCCGGAAGATCCCCAGCCGGACAACACCTCGTTCGTCCGCCGGACGCTCATCACGCAGTTCACGGGCTTGGGTTGCGGCTACTGTCCTTTTATGATCGCTGCGATGGAAGATGTACGCAAGTCGGCCGAATATGCGGACAAGTCCGTACTGGCAGCCTGTCACACCTATGGGGGTGATCCTTATCAGCCCGATGTGCCTTTGGATTACGCTATGGGTGTCAGCACGTATCCTTATGTAAATTTCGATTTCCAGACAGGGGTAGGGAATAATGGTTACAACAACAACGTATCCAATATCAAGCAGGCGATCGACAAATCGCTTTCTGCGGATGCTGGGGCAGGTATTTCGGTCGGTATGGAAGTTGCTGGAAACAAATTGGTCGCTCGTGTTACGGTGAAAGCAGCTCGCTCCGGTTCGTTCCGCGTAGGCGCTTGGGTGCTGGAAGATGGTCTGACAGGTACTCAACTGAACAATGGTATGAAGGGGGATTACGATTTCAACACGCATAATAATGTTATCCGCCACGTGAACAGCCGTTACTCTGGTTCGGATTATTCCGGCCATGAGGTCGGTGCGCTGGCTGCCGGCGGTACCGGTGAGCATCTCTTTACGATGACCTTGGATGAAAGTTGGGTCGTGAAGAATTGTCATGTGATATTCTTCGTAACGGAGCTTGTCGATAAGGGTTACGCCGTAACCAATGCTATCGACGTTCCCGTTAAGTCGTCTACTATACCGTTCGAGTACAGATAGTGTATTCGAACGTAGCAGCATACTGCTGTAAAATTTGCGGGGCGCCTCCATCGGAGTCGTCCCGTCTTTTTGACGCACGGCCGATCCGTGATGCCGGCCGCAACGCAGTGGAGGTGCGGTATGACGCGGCTGAAGAACTCCGGAGGGAAGACAACACAGCACAACGGCCCGTATTCCTTTTTGGCTGAGGCAGATTGTCGATGCCTCCGGGGACGCACCGTGATCGAGGATGTGGGCAGCCCCTTGGGAGCGAGAACGGTTCCATGAAAAAAGGGATCAAGATGTAAATGAAAAGTCGGTGGAAGTCTGTATTTCCGCAGACTTTTTTCATATGCCCGTGACCAGTATCATCTTTCCGGTAAGAGTGTTTTCAGCTCATCCTGCGTGGAAAGGTAGGTCATGTATTGGATGGTGAAGACCTGTTTGTCATCTTCCGTGCGCTCGATCTCTCGGATGTGTAGCAGGTCATATATGTGTAAATCAATGAGTTGCCTTGCGTGTCGACAGATTCGGTTATAAGGTCGAAATCACCGACGAGGCGAAGCGGACGCTGACAGTCATCGGCTACCAGCGCAAATACGGCGTCCGCACCCTGCTCGAATGCATCGAGGAATTTCTCTCGGGACTGATTGTCGACGGCAAACTGTACAGCGGGGAGCGGGTGATCGTGGAGCCCGACGGCGAAAAGGAGGTGATTCTCCGGGGCGCCTAACATAAATTCGTACCAGTGTCGGACGGTTTTCGAATTCCGGCCGAAGCAATTATCGGTAAGAATAACACACTCTTCGCATTGGGTGACAGCACGGTTCCTTTCTGCAAAAAACGCGAAAGCAAATCGTATGTAAGCGTTACTCCGCTGAGCGTGTAAAAGAATCGCTATACGGATAAAAAATGCTGTAAATTTCGCAGCATTTTTTCAATAAACTTCGATTACAATCACGTCGCTTTGGTAGCGTGCAAACTGGTTTGCTTTCTGCGCTCGGTTTAAACGTTTATTTTAAAGGAAACCCGAAGTCGAGAACAAAAACGGTCTCTGTTATTCTCGAGGTGTCTTAAATATAAATAAAAGGAGTTGCTCCGCAAGCCAACCCATCCTATGATGGAAATGTTGTTAAATTTAATATTCTTCAGTTTTAAACGGCTCGCTGAAAGCAACCACTGAGTTGTATTCTCCTGTTTTTGCGTCAACACCTACAACCACGACTTTATATATTCCCGGCTCGAGTTTCTCGAAGCGTCCCATATAACTGCCCCAATACTCTCCTTCGAAACCATAGGTTTTAAAGAAATGAGCACGGTCTCTGCACCATCCTGACGATATTTTTTGTTTTGCAATCTCGTCAATGATTTGCAGAGATTCCTTTACTGTGGTCTCCTCTGTAACTATCTCATAATAGTACAATGCAGTTATCGGATTAGGTATAATATGAATGTTATGGAAACCCCAAGACATATCGACATTAATACTGAAGGTAATTTTGGCTATATCTGTCTCAGTAGTGAAATCTTTTCTGAAAAGCCCTGTTGTTACAGACTGTCCTTTATATCCAAATGCAAAAATAGAATATTCAGTACTACTATCCAGTTGTGTATATGAACCTTGGGTTTCGCCGCGCTCCAATCTGCTTCTCGCAATCTGATCCTTGAAATAGGCTATAATTTCCTCATCTCTCTTCCCTTTAAAATTAGAAGAAGGTTTCATAAATACCGCATAAGGATCGGAATTTGTTGTGGTAATGTTGAAAGATACAGCATCAGAAGTAACTGTTCCCAGCACAATCTCGATCTGATTGTCCGAAGGAGAAACCTTCCCTGTAGCAAACTCGACAGATGCCACTTCCGAATTCACTGTTCCATATGGTGTCAACGAACAAGCAAGGCAAAGATAGTCTGAAGACTCATACTCCAACTTGCTTTCCTTTTCACTCGGGCCGTATAACGCTATTTCAGAAATAACCTGATGTGCAGTTTTATTCAAGATTTGACAAGTACAATATACTGATCCACTGAAGCCTGCATATATTCTGCATTTGACATGCCTGTTCCTGCAAGTTCCGACTTGGAAACTATCTTGGAAAAATAACGGGACTCTGTATCGTCAGGAGTAATTGTTATGGAAAGGTCGACTCCGTCTTTGACATTATTAAGAAAAATCAAACTTGACATCATTAGGTCCCTCATATCCTTCTGCAAAACACTCCTTAAAGACTTTTGTTGTCATTTGTTTATCTTCACTCACACCGAAGATAGTAATATATCTAAGAGATTTTCCAACTCCAATAAAGTTAAAATCAGCATAGACTAAAACAACTACATATCAACAAGTTAATTGATTCTTCGGGTGACGGATTGCCTCCGTTTCCACCCGAATACGGTGGATAGTTCTATTCTTATGTAGGCACCCATGTAGGGAACCGGCAGGAATACATGAACCACTAAAAAATTAACGATATGTATTGTTCGATCACATTCAAAGGTCGCAAAGACCCCCAGGACCCCAAGATGGTCAAACTGGAAATGATTTTCTACAAGACCGGTTACACCCGCATTCCCCGGGTCGTCAGTATCACCGGAGCTTACAAATGCTGGAACAATGAAACCCTGAGTTTTGAATCCGCTTCCAGCGAATACCTCAAGAAAAACCAACTGCTGCTTGAACTCAAAGAGAAGTACATGTCCGTTGCCGAACGGTGGGAAAAGGAATGGCGTAACTTCTCCGTACTGCAATGGGCCGATTGCTTCAAACCCAAAGAAGAGGAAAAGGCAAAGCAGGAATTGAAAGTGCTGACGGTTCTCAAGCTCATCAACGTCCGAATCGAATACTTCGAGAACCACGAAAAATTCAAGAACGGCAAACTCGTTAAGAGTGTCGGCACCGCCAGTATGTACAAGCAGTTCCGCACTTCGCTTTCGGCCTTCACCCAGAGGCAGTACAACAAAGACCTGTCTCGCTTTTACTTCACCGACATTACCCAGAAATTTCTTCTGGAATACATCGTCTATCTGGAGCGGCGCGGCATCGAAAACGGTAATCGTGCCGGCTTGCGCCAGCTCCTTCGCATCTTCCGTGCATTGGTAAACTACGCCAAGGACGAACTCCACATGTACGGAGCCAACCCCGCAATCTTCGAGGCAGCTACGGAAAAGATGGCGTGGGGACAGTTCGAGTCCAAAGCCGTCAATCCGAACATCATCCGCCGGATAGAGTTCATGGACCGCAGCCTCTTCTCCGAGCAGGAGTAGCTTTGTCTCGACCTTTTCCTCTTCAGCTTTTACAGCGGCGGTATGGCCAACGTTGATGTTGTTAACCTGACATGGGACATGATTAACGAAAAGGAAGGCATGATTGTCTATGAGCGTACCAAATTCCCCAAGCTGGCCAAGCCACTGCTTATCGACCGTCTCATCGTAATTCTGGAAAAATACAGAGGCAAGGGGATCGGCAACTACGTCTTCCCTGTCTATACTGAGAAACACGTGACCGACAAACAGAAGATGGGACGCCGTAACAGCTTCTCAACCCTCGTAAGTGAAACATTGGACAAGGTTTGCGAGATTCTGGGAATCGACGAGAAAATGACGTGGTACACGGCACGAGACACATTTATTTCCAGCGAACTCGATGCGGGCACTCCGATTACCCATGTTGCAGAAATGGCGGGCAACAGCGCCCGAACCATCGAGAAGCACTACTACAAGAATACCAAGCAGAAAGAACTGCGCCAGCGCATGAACGCCCGTTACGGTAGTTAAAGTTATTTATTGGTTGGGGCTGCATAAAATTATAAACAACTCGCTATTTTTTCGCTTAATTCTGCAATAAAGAACTTAAATTCTTTTTTATGTTTTTTTATAAGAGATTGAGGAGCTATCGCTTTGTAATCACCTCCGATATGAACTTCATCATCTGGATTTTCAACTATTCTTTTCAAATGTTGAGTTAGATGTCCTATATTGGATATCACGTTTATCCGCTCTAAACTTTCTTTCATGGCAGGATATTCTTGTTAGTTCGTCAGGAAGGCAATCGTCAGGTGAGACGTAACATTGACCATTACAATCTTGACATGGTTATCGCCTTGGGCTATCGTGTGCAATCTCAGGTTGCAACCCGTTTTCGCCGTTGGGCGACTCAACGGCTTCATGAATATATCCAAAAGAGATTTGCTATGGATGATGTGCGGTTGAAGAAGGGGGTAATCGTTACTTCCGTGAGTTGCTGCAACGTATCAGGGATATTCGTAGTAGTGAACGTAACTTCTGTCAACAAGTTGCGGACATATATGCTTTTTCAACCCGCAATCCCGAGCGATACGTTGCAGCGTGCGGTTCATGTTGTCGCAGACCGATGGCACGGGAAAGACGAGGTTGTTTTTCGATGTGGGACGGTAGTTTTCGATCAGTTGTTGGGCGATGGGCAGCAGTTTGATATGGAACGGCGTTCCGGTTTTCTGACGGTGCGCGATGATTCAGCTGTCCCCGTCGAACGAGGTTTTAATATGATCGAAGGTCAGTTTCTTCATATCTGAATAAGACAAACCGGTGAAACAACAGAATACGAAAATATCTCGCACGTTTCCCAACCGCAGATTCGGCATCGGCTTGGCGATCAGCATCTCGATCTCTTTTTTCGTTAGATGTTCTTTCGGCGGTGGCGCAACTTCTTTCAGTTTATAGTTCTTAAAGGGATTCTTCTCGATCCATTCGTTACGCAGGCAATAGAGTATGAAATTTCGCAGGCAATCCAGAATGTTGATGGCACCGTTGTGGTGGCAACGGTGGGCGGTCTGCAAAAAGGTATTGAATCCGTCGAGATAGCCATAGGTCACCTCTGTCAACCGAATATCTTCTTTCTTGTACTCCAAACGTGTATATTCATGGAGGTAGCGGCAAAGACGATAATACTTGTTGGAGGTCAACTGCGTGATTCGTACGCCGACCTCTTTTTGTCGCTTCTCGCAATAAAGCATCAGCTCGGCCAGCAACATACGAACCTGCTTGCCGGGACTTTTCAGCCGCTCTTTGATTTCGATGGCATTACCCTCGAACCCTTCGGCTTGCAAGGTACGGTAGATCTCGATGACTTTCGCTCGGAAATCGTCGATGTAGGCATTTACTTCATAGGAGAGTCTGTCTCGCCCTGTCGCTCGTCCTTTGGCGGGATCCCACTTATCGACCGCCGTACGACATTGGGTATAAATCTCTTTGGCGATCCCATTGACCGAGATTCTCGCCATGATCGGCGCCGTCCCGTTCTTCATCACACGATCGCGACGCAGGAAGAACGAAACGAAGAAAGTTTTTCTGTTCAGCATTTTCAATCTGTTTTTTGTGAATCAAATACGATTGAAAAGCTCGGAAAGTTTTGTGCAAATAAGCGTTATTCAGCGTATTACGCTCATTCAAATCTACCGATAAACATTCAAATCTGCCATGTACACACTTTGGTAGATGGAGAGCGTGCCTTTTTCGGAACTACCCTGCTTCGGTAAAGATTGCGATCTCTTAATATAAGGTGTTGATAAACAGGTTAAAATACTCTTGTTTGCGGCGAACAGTCCAAAAAAAGTCCTCTTTCGAGGACTGAAAAGTGCGGATAAAGGTGCTTCCGTACGAATGTAAGCCCGATGTATATCAACGAATTGCGACGGTTTTTCGGCTTCCGTCCCCGCATCGCCTACTGTCATTTTGCACGGTCTTGCGCCCGCCTGCCCGTTCGCCTGCGCGGCCGCCGTATCTCCTTGCATGACAGTACAAAGATAGCGATTTCGGGCGAGAAATCCAAATGCCGGAAAATTTTGAGATGCAGGCGGATTTTTCTATATTTGTTCGTATGGACAGAGGGGAGATCATCATTTACCGGACGGCCGACGGCGAGACCCGTCTGGAAGTCCGCATGGAGAGCGACAGCGTATGGTTGACGCAGGCGCAGATTGCGCGATTGTTCGGAGTCGACAGAACGGTTATTGTCAGACATGTCAACAACATTTATAAGTCGTGCGAATTGGAGCGGGAAGCAACATGTGCAAAAATTGCACATGTTCAGCATGAGGGGCTACGGCAAGTGCGGCGTATGATTCCATATTATAACCTCGATATGATTTTGTCGATAGGTTATCGTGTCAACTCCAAAAACGCCACGCAGTTCCGCATCTGGGCGAACAAGGTGCTGAAAGAGTACCTTATAAAGGGGTATGCCGTCAATAACCAAGCGAAAGCCGAGCAGTTGGAGGAGTTGAAAAAGACCGTCCGCCTGCTCTCCCATGTCTTGGCTGCGAAGGAGGTTACGAAATCCGAGGCGGTCGGGCTGCTGCGCGTGATTACGGACTACACCTACGGCCTCGATACGCTCGACCGCTACGATTATCAGCAGTTGGAGGTATCGGCCACTACGTCTGAGGAGCCGTTCCGCGCGACCTATGAGAATGCGATGGCGGCGTTGCAGGTGTTGCGCGACAAGTTCGGCGGCAGCGCCCTGTTCGCCCGCGAGAAGGACGAGTCGTTCAAGAGCACGATGGGCGCGATTTACCAGACCTTCGGCGGCCGCGACCTCTACCCGAGCGTCGAGGAGAAAGCGGCCAACCTGCTCTACCTGACGGTCAAGAACCACTCGTTCAGCGACGGCAACAAACGCATCGCGGCGTTCCTGTTCCTCTGGTTCTTGGAGAACAACCGCATCCTCTACCGTCCCGACGGCTCGCGTCTCTTGGATAACAACACGTTGGTGGCCCTGACGCTGATGATCGCAGAGAGCCGCACCGAGGAGAAGGACGTGATGACGAAGGTGGTGGTGAATCTGATCAATAAGAATAATTAGAAGGATTTTGTATCTTTACATAAAATTATTGCATAATGGCAACCATGAACACGGCCGATATCGGCTTTGAGAGGGAAATATGGAAGGCCGCGGACAAGATGCGCGGCAATATCGACGCATCGGAGTACAAGTCCGTTGTGTTGGGGCTTATTTTCCTGAAATATATTTCCGATAAGTTCGAAACGAAATACCGGCAGCTTGTCGCCGAGGGCGAAGGATTCGAGGAGGACAAGGACGAATATACGGCCGAAAATATCTTCTATGTCCCGACCGAAGCCCGCTGGGAGCGGATTGCGGCCGAGGCGCACACGCCCGAAATAGGCCAGGTGATAGACAATGCGATGCGGGCGATCGAGAAGGAGAATAAGCGATTGAAAGATATTCTCCCGAAGAATTTCGCTCGTCCCGAACTCGACAAGCGCCGGTTGGGCGATGTGGTTGATCTGTTCACGAATATCCGGATGCACGAACATGGCGACTCGAAAGATATTCTGGGACGCGCCTATGAGTATTGTCTTTCGAAATTTGCCGAGGCGGAAGGGAAACTCGCCGGCGAATTCTATACGCCCGCCTGTATTGTCAAAACGCTCCTTATGCTTCTACCATAAAAGTCTTAATAAATCGAGCGAGCGTATTTCTATCCACTTTACAAATTTTAGCGATTTTGCGTTGTGAAACTTCAGCTTTCAATAGTTCTTGTATGAGAATCCTCTTATCGTGGAGTTTGTACTTCTCTGGAGCACTTTTTTCCCTTTAGGACGTCCTAATATTACCCCTTCTATTTTCTTTCGTGCTAAGGCTTCTTTTGTTCGTTGGCTAATAAGGTTACGTTCAATCTCTGCTGACAGTCCAAAAGCAAAAGCCAACACTTTACTTTGAATGTCCTCTCCTAACTTATAGTTGTCTTTGATAGTCCAAACCCTACATTCCTTGCTCATGCAAATATTCAGAATTTCCATTATCATAAAGAGATTACGACCCAATCTGGACAATTCAGCGCAGATAATCAAATCATCTTTCTGTACCTTATTGAGCAATTTTCCGAGTTCACGTTTGTTATAGGCTTTTGTTCCACTAATGGTTTCCTCTATCCAACCATCAATTTTTATGTTTTGATTGTCGCAGAAATTCTTGATTTCAAAACGTTGGTTTTCTACTGTCTGCTTATCACTGCTTACTCTAATGTATCCGTATATCATATGTCTAATTATAAATGTTTATAGATATATAATATGGATAGTTTTTCTATAGAAACCTAAGAGAGCGTTGATTTTACATTTAATTCTTTGCCATTTCGTTTTTAATGAACTTTCAATTTCCATTAGTCGTAAAGACCGTGAAAAATGTTTAGCCCCCACACTCTTACATCAGAAACCGGATAGTTCAATGGGCTTTTGAGCCCCCGCATTCGTAATGATGGCTCACGATGTAGTGATGTTGTTTAATTAAAGTTTCAGACTATGACCTACGTTGGAATCGATGTCAGCAAGGCGACCTTTGTTGTCGCTTATTCGTCCGCCAAGACCGGCAGGACAAAAACATTCAAGAACCACGGTTAAGGGTGTCCATGAGTTCATCCAAACCATTTCAGTAGCAGAGCACCATTGAGTATTAGAAGCCACAGGCAATTACAGTGCGTTGCTCGTCTATCTGCTTTCCGAAGCAGGGATAACCGTCAGCCTTGAGAATCCGCTGAAGATAAAGAACTTCGCCCGTGCCATGCTCTCCGTCACCAAGACGGACGAGATAGATGCCCGTCTGATAGCCCTGTACGGGGAGAGGATGCAGCCGGATCCTTATAAGCTCCGCAGTGACTCAATCCTCGTACTGAAGCAGAAACGAACGGTACTACGCCAGCTAAAGAAGCAACTTGTGGCAACACGCAACCTTAAAGGCTCGATGGAGTTCTTTCTTCTTTTGACCCTGAATGCAAGAAAACCATCGAAAAGACGATTGCTTTCCTCGAGAAGCAAATCAAGGCAATGGAAGAGAATATCACTTCCTTGGCGTAAGGCGAGTACAGGAAACAGATGGACTTGCTCACCTCCATCAAAGGCATCGGTGTTACACTGGCAGCCGCGCTTATCGTGGCCACAGGCGGGTTCACCTATTTTGATAATGCCAAGCAACTGACCCGTTTGCAAAAGTGTGGGATTAAAGTGATGTAACGACTTGATTTATCGGGTCGTTACATTTTTGTATAGGGATAATAGGTAACGAAAAGGCAACGGTTTATTTTCAGCTTCTTGCGCTCAAATACCGCATTTCAAATAACCTACTGCAAGATACGAAAAATTTTTGGAATTGGCAAATCAAACAATGCATCGAAAACATTCTAAGATTCACCTCTTTATGATTTAAGTTCAAAAGCAAGAAGAAAGGGCCTCACGTAAAGTATAGGTTCTTGCGAATTTATGCCTCTTCCAGAACCTTCAATATATATGCCACGTTAATTTTGTCAGATATAAGTTAAATCGGTATTTTTTCGTATATTGGATAATAATTAATTCCAATCAGCAGTTGAACTGCTGTGATTTATAAGTTTAACCGAGGTCATTTAAGCCTCGGAATTAGTTGTAAATATTTGAAAATTAAGGGATGGAAATACTTGTAAAATCCTTGGAAATCAGTAACTTAAAGTAAAAAATACCCCTATTTTTTGCTTGTTATGATTCCCAAGGACAAAGAGTATAGACTAATAAAAATCTATATGTATATCTGCGATATGTACGAACAAAGCCTCAAATACCATTGCCAAAGATACAGCAATAATTCGAAACCGTTGTTCTCCGACGAGGAAATCCTCACGATTTATTTCTTTGTCGGTCATGAGCAGAAGTACACCCTCATCAAGGATATTCACAACTTCGCTAAAGAGTACTTGCGCGACTGGTTCCCGAACCTGGTGTCCTATCAGACATTCAATTACCGTCTCAACAGGATGGCCGGTGCTGTTAGGGAACTGTCCTCGCAGTTATTAAGGATGTTCAGGCCTTCTGACTGTCAGGATGATACCGTGATTGTTGACTCGATGCCGATAATCACATGCTGCGGAAGAAACCGTACAGGCAAGGTCGCCAGAGATATCGCAGACAAAGGATACTGTTCCACCAAGAACCTGTACTATCATGGACTAAAGCTTCACATGGTAGGATATCGCAGGAAAGGGCATCTTCCTCATCCGTGCCAGATAGCGCTCTCTCCTGCCTCCGAGAATGACCTGAAGGTCTTCCAGAGCGAATGCATGCCGGATCTTTTCAACAAGAAGATCTTCGCTGACAAGATATACCGAAGCAATGACTACTGGGAGCAGGAAAGACGCGATAAGGCCAATGAGTTCTACGCTCCCGTCAAGTCAATCAAAGGGGCTCCTGAAGAAGAGAAGCAGAGAAGCAAGGCCGCTGATGACATTTATTCTCAAGCCGTTTCATCTGTCAGGGAACCCATTGAAGCGCTATTCAGTTGGCTGAACGAAAAAACAAATATTCAAAGAGCTTCAAAGTGCCGCTCTACTTGCGGACTGCTAATTCATACGATGGGAAAGGTAGCCATCGCATTTTTATACCTTATTTTCAACTACTGATTCAAATAATTATTTGGGCTGTTTATGAAACGATTTATTTATGTTTGCGCCTTTTTTCTATGCTTGTGTTCATGTTCCGAGAGCAAATACATAGCCGAAGAACTAGAACGCACGCAGGAAATAATTAACGATTACCCAGACAGTGCGTTACACTCCTTGCAAGCTATCGTCCCCGGCAGTATTCGCAAAAAATCGACTAAAGCACATTATGGGCTGCTTTATTCGCTGGCGTTGGATAAAACAGGACAAACCATAGATACCGATTCGATGCTCCGTCCTGCAGTAAACTATTTCATGCGCAAAGGCACGAACCGACAAAAGTTCCTTTCTTGGTATTGTCTGGGGCGCATGGAATACAGCACAAATAATTATCAGAAAGCAACCGAATCATATCTTAAAGCGTTGGAGTATCGGGATATAATAGATGATCCTTACCTAATCGGAGTATGTAACTTCGTGTTAGGAGAATTGAATTTGAAGCAGAATAATTATCAAAGGGCTTTGTTTTATTATCAAGAAGCCTACGAAAACTATCAGGCCGCAAATAAGACCAAACACCAAGTCAGCGCTAAAACTGCCATTGCCGCTGTTTACTACATGGAGAACGATGACGATAACGCGCTCCGGGATTATCGGAAAGCATTGAATCTATCCGAACAATTCGGGTATGAGGATTTTCAGGTGTACTGCCTGCGTTGTCTAATCGGGATTCTTTCGAACAAAGGCGTAACCAACGAAACCAACGATTATGTAGGCCGTTTTCTCCAGTTGTCGGATGATTTATCGCCGAATGATTGCTGTGTTTTGGGGGAATATTATTTGCGTATCAATAAACCGGACAGCGCCGAATATTATTTGAACGCAGCGATTTCAGCCAATATTGGAGGGCCGCGCGAAAACGATGCGGCAGCTAAAATTCTCCTTGCCGAAGCCTATACGCTAAATGAGGATTACCGAGCGGCCTGCTATATGCAGAAGGAGTGTCTTGCTTTATGTGATTCGATACATTTAAGCTATATGAATAATTCTGCGGCTGAAACCGAACTGCGATATAAAGACGAACGCTTGGAATTTGAACGCTATCGCTCCAGTGTAAGACAAAATGTAATTTATATTATCGCTTTGGTTTCAGTCATAGCGATCTGCGGCATTATATATATCTTCTGCCGCAGAAATAAGATGCAGAAACAAAGAATCGAGGAATATCTGACGCTGATTGAAGAACTAAATAAGACCAAATTGCAAATACCCGATGCCGCAAAAATTAGTGAACTGCTTAATACGCGCTTTCAAGTCCTGAAAGAACTTGCAAAAACCTATTACGAGTTTGAAAATTCCCCGGCTCTTACCAAGAAAGTCAAAGGCATTTTATCCGAAAAGATTTTGGATAAAACGATAATATCGGATTTAGAGAATACCCTAAATCAACAATACGATAATGTGATTTCTAATTTCAAGTCCGAATATCCGAAAATCAAGCCATGTTTCGTGGAATTGCTATGCCTGCTCTATGCCGGATTTTCACCGCAACAGATAAGCGTTATTACCAATGAAACGCTAAAAACAATATACATGCGGAAGTTCCATTTGAAAAAGAAAATAATAGCTTCGCATATTACAACCAAAGATGTGATTCTCAATATTATTTCGTAAATATCAGATAATCAATATTTTTGCCAGCAAAACTTGTTGACAATAAAGATTTGCTGGTAATTTGCTGATTTAGAGCATATTAGAGCAAGGCCCGAAAACTGAAAAATTTTCGGGCTTTTTGATGTGTATAATAGCCTGTATTTCAGGCAGGAATTCTCCTTGTTTGAAAAATTTTAGCGGCCCTTATTTTTTGGGTTTCGGGGACATTTGCTCTAATTTTGAAATACACAAATATCTCACTCTAAATCGAATAAACTTATGAAAAATTATCTTTTGCAATGTTCGTAATTGTAGGTTTGTTCATGCTGTTTTCCGGCATCCATTCAGTATATGGTGGCGGCAAGCAGCAAGCAAAAGAAGCGGTTATCGTCAAGCAGGTAAAAGTCGGCGGCGGCCCCGTTTGTCTATCAGAAAACACACCGCTTGTATTCTATGATCGTTCGATGGATATAATAGAGGTCATTTTTACATCGGGCACAGAGAGTAAAACGGGACTGTTGGTAATTTCCGGCAACTATGGTCAGGTTACAGAACAGTTCGACCTTTTCAACGGGAAAAGCATCATTCCGATCCCCGAACTGGAACCGGGATTTTACACGATCGAACTGTCGATAGACAAAAATATTTTTGCAGGTGATTTATTCATCGAATAACACAATGTAAGACAAAGAAAGGGAGGACAGAAGTAGCTACTAGTCGTATTGTCAGACTGCTAATCCACCATATTCCAAACTCTCTAGTGCAAGTCTTTATTACACACACAAAAATTCACTACTAACTTAAACTTCAAGGCCATGAAAAAAGTATTAGCATTAATTGTATTGTGTTTCATCGCATTTAATAGCCATGCACAATTAAGATATCAGAATGGTTATTTGGTTTATAACGCTATGGAGCGTTATAACGGATATATGACTAATTGGGAGGGTTGGGCACATTGTTGGAAATTCGGCGATCGGATGATAAAATTCGACCTCGGCCCCGCAGATTCGCGCGTTTCCAGCAACTCCGACAAACTCGTACTCTACGATACGGAGAATGGCGGTTTCATCGACCTGTACGCCCGTAACGTCTATACGAACTCCGATGCCGCTTCGAAAACTAATATCCAGTCGTTAGGTAACGCAATGGCAACCCTTGCGCAACTGCGTCCCGTATCGTTTGAATGGGCCGATAAGGCGCATTATTTCAAGACCAGCCGACGTTCGACGGGTATTTCCAATCCCAAAGAAATGGGATTCATTGCCCAAGAGATCGAGCAGGTACTTCCCGACATCGTGGCCGTGGATTGCGAGGGCCACCGCGTCGTAAATTACAGCGCATTGATTCCTCTGCTTACCAAGTCGATTCAGGAGCTTAACAGCCAGATCGAAACTCTGAAAGCAGAAATCGAAGCGCTCAAATCCGGAAAATAATTAAACGCCAATTATTATGAAAAGAATACTGAATATAATCGGTATTTTCTTTCTGTCGATAATAGTATTCACCAGTTGCCAGAAGTCGCCGGAAGAACTGAACGAGGGTTCTCCGCAAACGAGGGCCGCGGGTGTAACTGGAACCTATTATTGGTATAACGGAGAGAAAATTTACCTGACCCCGAAAAATGATAAACAGTTCATCCTTTTTAAAACATCGGATGCCAATAGTTTATCATCGCTCTTTACAGCGTCCGCACCGGGCACAAGCAAGGCGGAAACTTCTATGCAGAAAGTTGTTCTTTCATCTCATTTGGAGCCAATCGACGAAAACAACTCTTTGCCTGCGGAGGATTATAGTTGGGCTACGATTTCCACAAATGATTTAAACGCAGCGAAATCATCAGCTATAATTTATTCTGCCCCCTATTTCACGTTACCCGACGGAAAAGAAGCGGGATTGAGCCATCTATTTTATGTAAAAGTGAAATCTATAAAAGATTTGCGTACTCTCCAACAGTTCGCCGAAGAAAACAAAGTGACGATACTCGGCAGAAACGGATATATGCGTGACTGGTACACGCTTTCCTGCACCAATGAATCCGCAGGCAATGCGTTGGACATGGCTAACATATTTTATGAAACCGGGCTTTTCGAGGCTTGTCAGCCGGATTTGATGTGTGACGATGACTTATATGCCGTGGTAAACGATCCGCTTTACAGTTCGCAGTGGCATTTGAAAAACACGGCGACCGCTGGAGTAGACATTAACTTCGAAAACGCGCGGGCAGAAAGTTTAGGATCTGAAAACATTATTGTCGCTGTTGTCGATCATGGAATACAGTTAGATCACCCCGATTTGAATGTCCACACAATCAGCTACGACAGTGAAACCGGAACTCGTCCGAGCAAGGTTTATGGCACTCATGGGACTAATTGTTCTGGATTTATCAGTGCTAAAACCAATAATGGAATCGGCATCGCTTCAATAGCTCCTAACTGCAAACTGATGTCTATAAGTAATACGCTTATGGGAAATCCCGACAGTCGGCAGAAAAGGGCCGATGCAATCAATTTTGCCTGCAATAATGGCGCTGCCGTTATTTCGAATTCATGGGGTTCTTCGGTCAAATACCAAGTCATTGACGATGCTATTTCCAATGCGTTGAGAAACGGACGTTCGGGAAAGGGGTGCGTCGTTGTGTTTGCATCAGGCAATGATTATCAATCGACCGTTGGTTATCCGGCAAATTGTAATCCCGAAGTTATAGCGGTGGGTGCAATCAGCAGCAGCGGTATGCGGGCATCGTTCAGCAATTATGGTTCTGCTCTGGATGTTGTTGCACCGGGTGAGGATGTTATTACAACCACCACTAATAGCGGTTATTCATCCGCCATTAGCGGGACTTCGTTTGCTTGTCCGCTTGTCGCAGGGGTTGCCGCATTGGTTCTTTCCGTAAATCCGGATTTGACGCAAAAGCAGGTTGCGGATATTATCGAAAGTACGGCTAAAAAGTGTGGCAACTATTCCTATACGACCCAATCGGGCCACACCAACGGAACTTGGAACAACCAAATGGGCTATGGTTTGGTAGATGCTTACGCCGCTGTTATAAAGGCAAAAAACACAGGTTCTACCGTCTATTTCAACGACAAGACGGTAACAACCGATACTGTTATTTCGGGTGATGAGATTTCCGCGACGAACGTAACCGTTAAGAATAATGCCAAGCTGACGTTTACCAACGCCAAGAGCATTATTATCACACAACCTTTTACCGTCGAACTCACTTCGTCATTAGAACTTTCCTTACAGTAATTTTTACCGATAAGGCGGAGAATCGGATTCTCCGCCTTTGTTTTTTCAAATTTCCACCATGCAAACACGCCATCAGGATCGTTCCGCCTACTTTGAAGAAACAGCAACTTCCTGCCGGAACTATTATCTCCCTTACATTGAACAGCACACATCCTTGAAATTCGGCCGTAACTGCCGGGTAATGGAGGTCGGTTGCGGCTTTGGCGGCATTCTTTCCATTTTTGCGGCAAAGGGGGCCACGGTAACAGGAATAGATATTCATAAACCGTCAATCGAAACCGCAAAGACACTTTTCGCCGAAAGGGGGTTGAAAGGGACGTTTATCTGTTCGGACATTTTCGATTACAGCGACACACAACCTTACGACCTGATTATCCTGCACGATGCGTTGGAGCATATTCCCGAAAAAGAGCGGTTGATGTTGCATTTAAAATCCTTTTTGAAAGCTGACGGCCTTTTGTATCTGGGATTCCCCGCATGGCAAATGCCGTTCGGGGGACATCAGCAAATGGCGAAGAACCGGATTATCGCCAATTGTCCTTACATCCACCTGTTGCCCCGATCTCTTTTCCGTTTCGTGTTCAGGGCATGCGGCGAAAAGGAAAGTACTGTGAAATGTTTTTTTGAAATTCGGGATACGCGCATCACTATCGAGGGTTTCCATAAATTAGTAACGGCAACGGGATTACGTATAGTGAATCAGCGGCTATATTTCATAAACCCGAATTATCAAGTGAAATTCGGATTGAAACCGCGCATACTATCTCCAGTTATCGGGAAAATACCTTATGTGAGAAATTTTTTCACGACGACCTGCTACTATCTGCTGGCAAAGCAGGAGGAGGCTAATTAATCTCCAGATCGAGCGATATTTTCGCTTCGCTCGGAACAAACGGAACCAACTGCGCTACACGCCATTTCGGGGCTTCGGTGGTGTCGTTCAGCAGAAAAGTTACGGAATATATATATTGAGCATCCGCCTTTACAAAGTTTTTTTTGACGCTTTCGATTCCGTTTGTGGCCTGTCCTGCAACCAAAAGGAGCGTGTTCTTTTCGAAGTCTATATCTTCGGGCAATTTGTCGTTGGGAAATATAAAATCCGCCAGTTCCGCTTGGCTGCGAATCACGATCAGTTGATTGGCGGGCGTTTCAGCCCAGTTCCAAAGAGGATTCAGCGTATAATCGGCGCAGGACAAAGTAGTAGCGTTTCCCTGCGTATTATCATCTGGGGTATCAGTCTTTGTTTGATTCATCTCCACGGACGTACAACCCGTCACGGTAAACAGAGCCATTGCGATAAGACAAATGATCTTTTTCATAGCTTTGGTTTTTCAGTTTGACGATCAAATAGCGTTCCCGATTTTTATTTCGGCACAGCATCCTTGCGCATATCGTCTGAAATATAAGGTATTCATTTACAAAGATAAGAATTTTGGATAAGAAACAAACTATTTAAATAAAAAGCCGGACTTTATGGCTCCTGTTTGACATTATTATAGCGACTTCCACATAACGAAAACAACTGCGTCAATCAATCCTCTTCCTTTCGAAGGATTCGACATTGACATTGAAAATACGCCCTTCATATCTGATGCTCGACATCATATATCCCGTAATGTGAGGCATGCCGTGATTAAAATGAATGATGCAACCCTGTGAACATATCATATAATTTTTAATACATCTATATCCCTTACTTATGTGATCTCCGTTTTTTTCGCCGTTGTATCAGCCGTTGCTGTTCTTCATAAGCCCGCGTGTCGGCCAAATCCAATACCGTATCGACAATGCCAGAAATAGGATTGGCGGCATGGTTTTGCTCTTCGTGTTTCTGTTCCGCTTGTCGTTCTGCAACCTGCCGCACCTCTTTCGGAGCCGGATACAATTCGTTGAAGACATTCGCCGAAAACTCTTTGCCCAATACCGACCCGTTGGCAACGATACCTTTGTTATGGTCAATGAAAGTCACGCCATAGATTCTGCCGACCGGGTTGATGCGAAAGATCGCGTCGATGTTCTCCGCTTTGAGCAACTGCCGAAACTCGTCCCGTGTATTGTTCGGACTCATAGCATCTTTGACCGTTTGCCGCAGCTGGTCGAGTGTGCCTTCTTTTTTCAGTTTTATTTTCGAGTTTTCATAATACCTTTGAAGGGCTTTATAACCTACATCTTTCCCTATTTTGCTCGATTTGAACGGCGTGCCGATTCCATATCCGTCGTCGGTCAGGGCACCGTAGATAATCCCCGCATAATTTCTGCCGTCGATAGTTCCCGTACGTTCTTCGACCGAAATATTGAAGCGTTCCAGCAGCGTGCGAAACTCTCCGTAGGACGAGCATTTGTAATTTCGCAGGCACGACCGGACGACGGACGAGATCCGTTGCTTGACATTCCCCTCGGGATAATTCACTTTCCGCAGGCCCTCCCTGTCCGTCAGTTCCTGCCCCTTGACACTCGGCTGCAGGCCGTATTTACACTCCAGATCACGCAATATCTCCATCGAACGTCGGGCCTCGAAATCATGCGGGAGTTTGCGGCCCTGCTCATCGACGCGCAGCGACACGATATGGAGATGCTCTCTGGAAATGTCCTTGTGCTTGAAAACGATATAAGGCTGTTCGCCGTAACCCATGCGTTCCATGTACTCACAGGCGATTTTCCGGAGCTGTTCGTCTGTCAGCCTGTCCTCCGGTGAAGGGTTCAGCGAGGCATGGAAAACCGTGTTCGTAGTCCTGCGGTTGGCTTCGAGGTACGGCATGAAGCTCTCCATGCAGACGTCAATATCAAGGCGTCCGCATTTATCGTATGGTTCGAGCATCTTCTGCCAAAGCAGCACCTCGGCTTCATCCTTATCCACTTTCTCATTATTGAAGTAAAACGCACC
>ENA-ORLM01000025-ORLM01000025.1-human-gut-metagenome-genome-assembly--contig:-NODE-25-length-234080-cov-29.963941_pt1 | contig 234080 bp, 196 predicted proteins | sample MGYA00243063_ERZ508815 | MGnify/ENA primary metagenome ERZ508815 (study PRJEB26277, sample SAMN04329768) | human gut metagenome | biome: human-associated habitat | host: Homo sapiens | place: USA...
CTGTTCGCCCATTAAAGCGGTACGCGAGCTGGGTTCAGAACGTCGTGAGACAGTTCGGTCCCTATCCGGCGCGGGCGGAGGATATTTGAGAGGAGCTGTCCTTAGTACGAGAGGACCGGGATGGACGGACCACTGGTGTATCTGTTGTCGACCAACGGCATGGCAGAGTAGCCAAGTCTGGAAGGGATAAACGCTGAAGGCATCTAAGCGTGAAGCCCCCCTCAAGATGAGATATCCCTCCTTCGGGAGTAAGACCCCTTGAAGACTACAAGGTAGATAGGGCAGAGGTGGAAGTGTGGCAACACATGGAGCTGACTGTTACTAATAGGTCGAGGGCTTGATTAAAAAAGCGGTTGAGATCTGTATGAAGTTTTGAAAGTATATACTTTCAATTGATAATCCTCGATAGCTCAATGGTAGAGCACTCGGCTGTTAACCGAGTTGTTGTAGGTTCGAGCCCTACTCGGGGAGTTATTTTATGTAAGATGTTCTTATGTAAGAGATAAATATGGCTCCATGGTCAAGCGGTTAAGACATCGCCCTTTCACGGCGGTAACACGGGTTCGATTCCCGTTGGAGTCACTGACTGTAAAGCTGATACTCAGCTGAGCATCAAAAGAGCTTATTCGCCGATGTGGCTCAATTGGCAGAGCAGCTGATTTGTAATCAGCAGGTTATCGGTTCGAGTCCGATCATCGGCTTTTTCTTTTTTGGACCATTAGCTCAGTTGGTTAGAGCAACCGGCTCATAACCGGTCGGTCCTGGGTTCGAGTCCCCGATGGTCCATTTTTTTACTTGAAATACTCGATAATATATGTTATAATGTTCAACGATCTGGCCTAGTGGCTCAGTTGGTTAGAGCGCCGCCCTGTCACGGCGGAGGTCACGGGTTCGAGTCCCGTCTGGGTCGTTTTAGTAATTGTTCTACAATTACGGTATGGGATCTTAGCTCAGCTGGGAGAGCATCTGCCTTACAAGCAGAGGGTCACAGGTTCGAGCCCTGTAGGTCCCATTCATGCCGGCGTGGCGGAACTGGCAGACGCGCAGGACTTAAAATCCTGTTGTGGTGACACAGTACCGGTTCGATTCCGGTCGCCGGCATTACACTATGATTTATAGTGTTAAGTAAATATGTGTGCGTAGCTCAGCTGGATAGAGCACTTGGCTACGGACCAAGGTGTCGGGGGTTCGAATCCTCTCGCGCACGTATGAAAAAAGGAGCAAGACGTAAGTCTTACTCCTTTTTTAGTATTCCAGCACGTAAAAGTTCAAATATAAAAGAAAATGACGGGAGAAGAATATGCTTACTTACAATCTGGAACAGAGAAATGATGAACCGAAATATTATTATATATATAAAATGATCCGACGGGATATTGAGCGTGGAAAACTGAAAAAAGGAGAAAAACTTCCATCCAAGAGAAGTCTGGCGGAACACCTCGGAATCAGTCTGATCACGGTAGAGAATGCGTATCAGATGTTAAAAGATGAAGGGTATATAGAACCGAGAGAACGCAGTGGATATTATGTATGTGAAATACATGTAATCGGAGAAATGAAAGAGCAGAATCAGCAACTGCATATGCTTCCCGAGATACCGGAAGAAATCGAAGATGGACGATTGCAGAATGCGGCACTTTCCAGCTTCCCATATTCTTTGTATTTTAAAACTGTACGAAGTGTTATTACAGAATATGGAGAAGAATTGCTGTATCGTTCACCAAATGAGGGCTGTGCGATTCTGCGAAACAGTATTGCATCCTATCTGCTGCGTTATCGTGGATTATTTGCACAGCCGGAACAGATCATTATCGGATCGGGAGCGGAACATCTGTATGGTACGGTTGTGCGTATTCTTGGAGCGGATAAGATTTATGGAATTGAAGATCCGTCCTATCATCAGATCCGGAAAGTCTATGAGGGAACGGGTGCGGTCTGTGAAATGCTGCCTATGGGGGAAGATGGAATCAGGAGTGATGTGCTGGCACAGACAAGGGCGGATGTGCTGCATGTGACACCGTTTCACAGTTTTCCGTCCGGGGTTACGGCAACCATAGGGAAGCGATACGAATATCTTGAATGGGCAAGAGAAAAACATCATTTTATTGTGGAAGATGATTTTGACAGTGAGTTCTTCATGCCTGGTAAGCCGGTAGAGACATTGTTTATGCTGGATGACAGCAGTTCGGTCATATATATCAATACATTTTCTAAAAGTTTGTCACCGTCCATTCGTATGGGATATATGATTTTGCCGGAGAGACTGATGGAACGTTACAAAAAAACTTCCGGCGGATTTTCCTGTACCGTACCGGTATTGGAACAGTATGCGCTGGCAGAATTTATCAATAAAGGATATTTTGAACAGCATCTGAGCCGGGTGCGAAGAAAACAAAATCATAAAATGGAAGTATAAGGTTGACAGATTTATATGCAGATTGCCAATCAGTTTCGGACAGATATCCTGGCCGGTAAATATGCACAGGGAGAGTATCTTCCATCCATCTTATATTTGGAGCCGGAATGCTTTTGGAAATCGGACTGCATTTTTTTATCCCAAAGGGATTCATTCATCCACTGGTGGCTATTGTGGCAGATATTGTACTGGTTCTGACCGGAGGAGTGATACAGTATGGACTTATGAAGCTGTTTTATAAGTTTCCACTGTCAAAAGTAGCCTTTGGTGCGGCTATCAAACTGGAAATGAATGCATAAATATAAATGAAAGCATATGAAGAAAGTAAAAGAGCCGGTCGTCTGACCGGCTCTTTTGAGGGGAGTATAAATAATTAATAAGAGGTATAACATTGAAAAGAAGAAAAAACTTCTTTTCAAAAGTTATTATAATGGATTGCGGTATGGATTGCAATCAAATAATGAATATTTTCTCGAAAAGTTGAGAAACTATTCCTGTACTAAATAATTGTATTCGTTGAACCATGCAGTTTTTGGGGAAACGTTAAAGGAGGAAAAAGTATGTCAAAAAACAGTACAGGAACAAACAGTGCAACAAATCGCAGCGGAAGCAATCGTGTCTCTGATTGTTATTCCAACAAGTCTGAAAACAGAACATCCAACAAATCTGTGAATAAGACATCAGACAAGACAGAAGACAGGGTATCAGATAAGGCAGGAGATGTGTCTGATTCCGCATCTGATAATATGCGCTAGGCAGAAACAAAATGCATAAAATTGCATAATATAATAAAAAACAGATTACACGAAGGACAGCGTGTAATCTGTTTTTTAATGAAAACGGCATATTCTGGAGGATATTGTGAAAGATTTTGAACTGATTTACGCATCGCAGCTGAGGCAGAAACAAAGGGAGAGCAGGGCACTGGTAATTGATATCCGTGACAGGAAAGAGTATGAGAGGGAACACTGGCCGGGGGCCGTCAGCTATCCGTATGATCAGCTGGAACGAGGAACTGCCCGTCTGCCGAAAAACCGCAAGCTGATTTTGTACTGCGACCATGGGGGAGGAAGCATGCAGATGGCGCGTATGCTTGGGGAACAGGGGTATCATGTGGCAAGTGTGGTTGGTGGTTATGAGGCGATGAAAAAAATTTCGAAAAACTATTTTAAAAATCGTGAGAATATGTAACAATAGAACTGCAGACCATGCAATACATTATAGTAGAAAAGAGAATATTTATGGATACATATGAATTGGTTGTACCGTGTCATTTTGGACTCGAGGCGGTAACAAAAAGAGAAATTTATGATTTAGGATATGAAATTACAAGAGTAGAAGATGGCAGAGTGACATTTGCGGGAGATGCGGAAGCCATATGCCGTGCAAATATATTCCTTCGCAGTGCAGAAAGAGTGCTGTTGCAGGTAGGACGTTTTAGGGCAACAACATTTGATGAACTGTTTGAGGGGATAAAAGCTCTGCCTTGGGAAGACTATATTCCAAAGGATGGAAAATTCTGGGTAAAAAAGGCATCTTCTATTAAAAGTAAACTGTTCAGTCCGTCGGATATTCAGTCAATTGCAAAAAAGGCGATGGTAGAGCGGCTGAAGAATGTCTACCGGCTGAACTGGTTTCCGGAGGATGGAGCACCTTATCCGGTACGCATTTTCCTGTTAAAGGATGAGGTAATGGTTACACTGGATACTTCCGGGGATTCCCTGCACAAGAGAGGCTATCGTCTGATGACCAGCAAGGCTCCGCTGACGGAGACGCTGGCAGCAGCACTGATTATGCTGACACCGTGGAAAAAGGACCGTATTCTGGTAGATCCGTTTTGCGGAAGTGGAACGTTCCCGATTGAGGCAGCCATGATTGCAGCAAATATTGCACCGGGAATGAACCGGCAGTTTACCGCAGAGCAATGGAAAAATCTGATTCCGAAACAGTTGTGGTATGACACGGTAGAAGAGGCACAGGATCTTATGGATGCAGATATCCAGGTAGATATTCAGGGATATGATATCGATGCGGAAGTGGTGCAAGCAGCCAGAGAGAATGCAAAGCGTGCGGGCGTGGATCATCTGATTCATTTTCAGCAGAGAGCGGTTGCGGATCTGCATCATCCGAAAAAATATGGGTTTGTCATTACAAATCCGCCGTATGGAGAGCGCCTCGAGGAGAAAGAGGATCTTCCGGAGCTGTATACGCAGATCGGACAGGCTTATGCAGGACTTGACAGCTGGTCACTGTATATGATTACCAGTTATGAGGATGCGGAGCGTTATATAGGAAGAAAGGCAGATAAAAACAGAAAGATTTATAATGGTATGATAAAAACCTATTTTTATCAGTTTATGGGGCCAAAACCGTCGAAACGCAGAGAAGCAGCAGAGAAAACGATCGAAAGGAAGGAACAGCAGTAATATATGAAATACTCGAAACGGTATATTGCGTTTACAATTGTGCTGGCGCTGGTTTTTATTTTAAAATTTCAGATTCTGGGCGTGGACAATGCACAGGTGGGACGGTTCCGCGGAGGAGAACTGGATACACAGGTATGGAATCCGATGGTGGCAAAGGAAGTCAACGGGCAGACCATTCATGCCGTAATCGATAACCAGACTTACAATAACAGTAAATCGAAATTTTACATGGACAAAAACCGCAATATTATGGTTCCTGTCAGCATGTTGCGGGATGCGCTGAATTGCAGTGCACATGTGTACGATAAAAAACGTCTTCTGGTGGAAAAACACAGTCAGTCCGTATCGATGGATGTGGGTCAGAAAAAGGCGTATTTAAATGGGGATGAAGTAGATATTTCATCCGCTTTAAAGGAAGTCAGAGGCCAGCTGGTTGTCAGTCTGGAAGATCTGTCCAACCTGTTAGGTTACAGTTGCAGTTTCGATATCGCAAGTAATACAATTACGGCATCCGATAAAGATACTTCTGCGATTGTTCCGGCTTCCTATGATTTAAGGGAGCGTGACCGGGTATCAACGATATACAATCAGGGTTCCTATGGTACGTGCTGGGCGTTTGCCGCAACCAGTGCCTTGGAGTCTTCCCTGCGACCGGAGGAAAAAGTTAATTTTTCCGTGGACCATATGAGTATGAGCAATTCTTTTCATGCCAATCAGTATGATGGCGGAGAATATACCATGGGAATGGCTTATCTGGCAGCATGGCAGGGACCGGTCTATGAGAAGGACGATCCGTATGGGGACGGGATGACGGATGATTCGCTGAAAGCAGTGCGTCATGTGCAGGAAATGCAGGTTATTGACGGTAAAGATTACGAAGGAATAAAAGAAGCGGTATTTAAATATGGCGGTGTGGAATCTTCCCTTTACAGTACCATAAGAAGTTCACAGGGGAGTTCGGTGTATTATAATCAGAATACAAGTGCGTACTGTTATATTGGTACGGAAAAACCGAATCATGATGTAGTGATCATTGGATGGGATGACAATTATTCGAGATCCAATTTCAATACTCCGCTGGAGGGAGACGGTGCGTTTATCTGCCAGAACAGCTGGGGAGATGGATTTGGAGAAAACGGAATTTTCTATGTGTCCTACTACGATACGAATATTGGCACGCATAATGTGGCATATACGCGGGTAGATGATGTACATAATTATGATCACATCTATCAGAGTGATCTGTGCGGCTGGGTTGGAAAATTAGGATATGACAGTGACCAGATTTACGGGGCGAATGTGTTTGAGGCAAAAGGGGCCGAAACATTGTCTGCTGCTTCTTTTTATGCGACCGGTGCAAACACACAGTATGAAGTTTATGTGGTGCACGATTTTGAAAATGAGAAGTCTTTTGCGCAGAGAGAACAGCTTGCATCCGGAACGTTACAGAAAGCGGGATATTACACCGTTGATTTTGATACAAAGGTTTCTCTGAAAAAAGGGGAACGTTATGCCGTGCTGGTATACCTGAAAACACCCGGAACCAAACATCCGATGGCAATCGAATATGATACCGGAGAGAAAATTTTACAGGGTGTGGATCTGGATGACGGAGAGGGTTATATCAGTTTAAATGGAAAAAACTTTGTAAACGTAAAAGAGAAAAAGGATTGCAATCTTTGCATTAAAGCATTTACGAGGGATTAAGATGGACGAAATCGTTTTAAAGTGGGTGACAGTACTGTCGGGAATCCTGACGGTGATTGTCTGCGTGTCGGTTTTCTTTTTCCCGGATATACATGAACGGGCTGTTCTGGCAGCCGAGCAGCAAAAGGAAGTCGGCGGAGGAAATCTGATCGCTACAACGGCGAATCCGAAAGCGGTGGTGGAGCAGTCAAAGGATCTGAACGCGCAGCTTAAGATTACTCTACCGGAGGGAATTTCAAAAGCAGATGTAGAAATTGAAAATGATTATGTGACGCAGACCATTTATATCAAATTTGCGGGTGGTGTGGATGATTATTTCGAGCAGTATGCCATCAAGGGAAGCAGTGATCATATAGCATCCATGGCTTATTATAAGGATAAGGAAGAGGGCGTGATCGCACTTCAGCTGGATCAGGTGTATGAACTGAAAAACCGGTTCAAAAAGGGAAGCCTTTACCTTGATTTTATTGATCCGCACGATATCTATGATAAAGTCATTGTGGTGGATGCCGGACACGGAAGCCACGCAGCAGGTGCCGTAAAACTTGGAATTTCTGAAAAAAGCCTTAATCTGGCGATCGTACAGCAGTTGAAAAAACTGTTTGATGAGGATAAACGCAGGATCAGGGTGTACTATACACGTACATCGGATACGAATCCGACGCTGGATCAGAGGGTTCAGCTGGCAAATAAGGCAAATGCAGATCTGTTTATCAGCGTACATAACAATTCGGATGCAACCGGAAACTTTACCAAAGTGAAGGGAACCCAGGTAATGTACAGCGAATCGGATGACGCAAAGCTGTCGAGTAAGAAGCTGGCGGAGATTTGCCTGAAAAATGTCGTGGATACGACGGGCAGTGAGAACCGGGGGCTGCTAAAAGGAGACAGTATCTATATTATCCGCACAAGTAAGGTGCCGGTGGCACTGATTGAGGTAGGATTTATGACAAATTATAAGGAACTGGATCTGCTGAACAGTACAAGTTATCAGAAAAAGGCAGCTGAGGGTATTTATAACGCAATCAATGAAGCATTTCAGGAGGGATATTAAATTGACAGAGATTATTTTTGCAACGGGAAACAAGGATAAAATGCGTGAGATCCGTGAGATTATGGCGGATTGTGATGTACATATTGTATCCATGAAGGAAGCCGGCATCAGGGTGGATATTGTGGAAGATGGAACTACTTTCGAGGAAAATGCAAAGATCAAAGCACGGGTCGTGGCTGCACATACGGATGCGATTGTTCTGGCTGATGATTCCGGACTGGAAATCGATGCACTGAATAAAGAGCCGGGCGTATATTCTGCCCGTTATATGGGAGAGGATACTTCTTACGATGTGAAAAACAAAAATCTGATTGACCGTCTGGATGGCGTACCGAAAGAAAAACGTACCGCACGCTTTGTCTGTGCGATTGCGGCTGTCCTTCCGGATGGAAGGGAACTGGTGACCCGTCAGACGATGGAAGGATATATCGGCTGGGAACCGGAAGGGGAAAACGGCTTTGGGTATGATCCGATTTTTTATCTGGATGAATACGGATGCTCATCGGCAGCGATTTCTCCAGAACAGAAGAATGCGATCAGTCACAGAGGCAAGGCATTGCGTGCGATGAAAGAATTATTGAAAAAAGCCGAGTTTCTGGGGCTTATTGATGAAATTGAAAAAAATATTTGAAAAATTCAAAAAAGTTGTTGACTTTATTGCCAGGCTATACTATAATCTATCTTGCGTCACGGATGAGACACAAACAACACGGACGCAACAACATAGCCTTCGGGGTGTGGCTCAGCTTGGCTAGAGCGCCTGGTTTGGGACCAGGAGGTCGCAGGTTCGAATCCTGTCACCCCGACTACATGCGGGTGTAGTTCAATGGTAGAACACCAGCCTTCCAAGCTGGATACGTGGGTTCGATTCCCATCACCCGCTCTGATATTGCGAAAGCGATATTGATGAGTGTTCGTAGCTCAGCTGGATAGAGCAACGGCCTTCTAAGCCGTGGGTCGGGGGTTCGAATCCCTTCGAGCACATGCGCGTTCCTGCGAGCGATGTTAGCGCTCTAAATGGTACGATAACATCTCTATGGTGGGTATAGCGCAGTTGGTTAGCGCGCCAGATTGTGGCTCTGGAGGCCCAGGGTTCGAATCCCTGTATCCACCCTGTTGCGGTAGCAACTATCATTGTTGGGCTATCGCCAAGCGGTAAGGCACAGGATTTTGATTCCTGCATTCGTTGGTTCGAATCCAACTAGCCCAGCTTGCTTAAAAATTAAATTATGGGATACTAGCTCAGTTGGTAGAGCACTTGACTTTTAATCAAGTTGTCGGGGGTTCGAATCCCCCGTGTCTCACTAAGAACTTTTTATTATATGTTTTAATATAAATAAAAAGTAAGGACTTCCAGAGATGGAAGTCCTTTTTCGTTGTATCTCAATTTTTCTGCAGCAACCGGAGCCAGGAAAAGAAATTGTAATACATTTCAAAATGTATCTCACGAATCAAAACCGGTTTTCCTGATCAGCGCCGCAGCCATTCAACATTGAGATACATTACACATGGAGCAAAGAAGCGCGAAGCGAACAATTGACTTTATAAAAAAGATTCGCTTCAAATTCTGACTTTGACCAGAAGTAGCAAAAACCATCCACAGGATCAACGACTACATATTCATCCAATGTTATAGTAAATTCTTTTATATCCATAATTCCTCCTTAATACCCAGCCTGAAAAAATACTGGATCTAATCTGTATATATCGCTGTGCAACATCTTAGCTTGTTGGGCGAGATGTAAATACATTTTAGTTGTTGCATAATCACTATGTCCCAACATCATACGCAAAAACTCCAAATTGCCACCGCCAATAATAAAAGACGTTGCAAATGTGTGTCGGAGCAGGTGCGGATGCAGCCGATCTATACTGGCTCTCTTTTTTAATCTGGCAAAAACCATTTTCACAGACGTTTCTGTTATCGGTTCAGCTGTTCCAACCTGAGCAAACACCGGAAAATCATCTTCCGGTGTGTAAGCCCGATATTTGATCAAATAATGGTAAAGCATCCGTTTCAACTTCGGACACAGGAACACTGTCCGGAATTTATCCCCTTTACCTTTAATCGTCAGGTAATTGAGTTTGAAATTGATTCCCTTAAATGTCAGAGACACCACATCACCGAGACGGAAACCAGCATCCAGCATTAAATGGATAATGCAAAGGTTACGAAGTCCGGATTCTGTTTTATCATTATAACAACCGTCAATTTCATCAACTTCCCATTGCGTAAGAGGTAGCACCGGAGCATTGTCTTTTTTCAGAAATTTTACTTTCCGGAGAACATCAGCAGAACAATACCCTTCATCAATGCAATAGTTTAAAAACACCTTTGCTGCTCTGAAATAAGTATTGATAGAAGTATTTTTACATCCTGTCCCCCGGAGCTGGGAAAGATATGCAAGCACCAACTCCCGAGAAATTACATCACACTCGATCAGATCGGATGCTGATCCAATCCGATCTGACAGAAAATCAACAAATTTCTGCACATTAAACCGATAATATACAATAGACTGTTCAGAGCAGTAGGACTCATGATCGACCAAAAACAAATTAAAAGCCATTTGAACATTCATAAAAACCCTCCTTATCTGGAGATATACCATCACTTTGCAACATTCGCCTTTACTTTTTGGCTTTTTCATGTTATAACAAAGCTAAGAGTTGAAAATTATATCTCCGGTATCTTTATCAATAATCATAAGGTTACTGGAACGCTTAACAGCATTTTTCATTGTGTCCGCTAATTCATCCGAATTGAATTGGCGGATTTTCTTTGTTTTAAAACGAATTGCATCTTCAACATCATTATCGTTTAGCATACAAAGCGCCTCAATACAATCCCTCAAAGGATCATCACTATTAATACCACGGGTATAAATACCATATGTTATAGCAGATTTAACAGCGCGAGCTTTCACAACTTCACTATTCAGTTTTCTTGTATACGTTCTAACAAGTGATTTCTGATCATCCGGTATAAATGCATCCGTAAGTTTACAGCTGCGGAGTGCTTTCCAGAAAGGACACAAATCACGGCGAGATTTATTTGAATCATTTTTTCCGGGTTCATGGGGTTCAACTAACCGTAAAACTTTACTTGTAAGATAATCACAAATGAGTTTCCAGTTGTCAAAATAATCATAAACACGTTTTCCCTCTCCCTTAGACGAATTATCAAAGAAAGGTAAAAGTTCATATGTTTTTGTATGTTTCCTCATTGTCTGGAACTCCACATTCATAATCAAATTAACAGGCGGAGTAAGCAGATCAGCGAGCTTATGAAGTGAATCCGGCGAAATATCTTCTTTTTTTGTTAAAATCCTGCGGCATTTCTCAACATAATGTTTTTGACGTCCAAATTCTGCATAATACTGCAATCGACCATAATCTAAAGCTTTCCAACTGTGTTTTAAAAATGCGTACTCATAACAATACATATCATATCTGTTAATAAGTCCATTGAACAACCAAACTTTAAAAAACCATGGTTTATAACCTTTTTCAACTACTTCCTTTGATTTCAAATAAATTCGAATAAAAATTTTATCAGATCGCTTTCCGATAGCAAGATAATCAATCTCAAAATCTTCTGATCCCTTTTTGGAAGTATGTAATAATGCATCTTTAAAACGATCCACACGCATTTTATAGAAGTTTTCCGGACTGAAAAACTTTTCCGGGTTTTTTAAATAGTTAGAGTGCCAACAATAGTCCACACGGTTCTCCTGGACAAAATCAATTTCAAGTCCAAAATAATCTGCAATCGCTTTTACATACTCATAAGAACGTTCATAAGCTATATGAACCCCATACATCCAAAGCATATAACTACGAATCTGCACCACACATTCACAGGTTACTGAATCACCATTATCAGAAGAGTGCGGAACTTTTGGAGCGAAAAAGATATCAAATAACTCCGGACATTCCAAACAAATGTTGTACCATCCGGCATAACTAAAAGGTTTGTAGTTCAAAGCACCAGGCAGACCATCAAAGAAAAAGGACACACCAGACGAATAATCATTCAGTTTTTCCCATTCCTGACCAATCGCATCAAACTTCCTACGGAAGCGTTTCACACTCAAGTCCCTAGAATCATTTGTAAAATCATTTTTGAACTTGACGGAATAATAAAATGTATCAATATTATGAAGAAACTTTTTTTGCTTAAAATCAAACCAGTATGTATTTTCAACCTCATCAAACTCATTGTATATAAAAGATTTTTTAATATACAACTTGTCAATCAAAATAACCACCTCCGTGTAAAAATATTTTTTCGTAGAATTGCAATTCTACGAAATTACAAAAATGGGTTCAAAGTAAGTATTCATCAGAGTTTAGCAAGAATTAGTTGTGTATTTTCAGACCACGTATTACAGCCCCGTGGTCACTCCCCGGGCAAGCCGCGCCGCGGGTCCCCCTCAATCCCCCGCGTCACATCTTACCCGGGGAGTGCCGGCCTTATAATGTATCTCAAAAATTTTTCCTGGTGCCGGAAACGTCCGGCTTTTTGAGATACACAAAATAAATCAACTAGGAGCGGAGAAAAGAGCATAGGTATCGTAAATGGAATAAAATTTCTTACGAGCCACAAAAAATTCACTTCCGACTTTTTCTTTCATCGGGTACCAGACCTTCACCGCGACAAATAATTTACCACCAGCAAAAAGGGAAAGAAGCTTTCCAGCAGCTCCAAAATTGCTGACTTTACGGTGTACCCACTCATATTCGATCAAGCTGCGAATCTGCCGATCAAGCATCCTGTCAAACTGTGCCACCAATATAACCTCATAGCCAAGTTTTCGATGCTGGGTGAAAAAACTACACCATGCAGCCCGGTTCTTTTGCCCCCATTCCCTGGCATTAAACATGATCTGACACTCATCGATCACTAACAAAATCTCTCCTTCCTTAACTCTCCGTCCCACGTATTCAGAATAGTTACGGGAAAACGTTATTAAACGCTCAGGAGTAAGGAAAGCGTTATCAATATACAGGAAAGAACCTTTCGGTTTACTTATGCTGCTAAAATCACAGGAGAAGTTACCAATGATCGGAGCAGGACGATACTGCATCCAATGATATAGTCGGGATGCAAGATGCAGGGATTTCCCTGCACCCGGTGTTCCAGAATAAAGAGTAATCATAAAACCTCCTACATAAGGGGTGTAATTTCTGTAACAGTTGTCACAGCTTTTCGGGCAAATTTCAAGATAATCCATGCCGTTACAGCGACAAGCCAGCCCTCTGATATTACGATAAAGGCATCTATAGGTACAAAATAGTTAATATAAGGTAGATATTCGCTAAACTCGGACACACCAAGATAAGCAAGAAATGGACTGGTTGGTAAAATTTTAAAAACTAAACCAACGCAAAGCACGAGCATGGCAAATATAATTCCGTAAAGTAGTTGCATAAAATCACTCCTAACTAAATAATTTAGATATCCTGATTGTCATAAACATAAGCGCCAATATATAAAAGATCTGCATCCCATAGCGAAAAAGTTTAATATATTTAGCATATTTAGACAGATCGACATCAACTTTGAATGTGTAATTAATAGATTTAAAATAATACTTAAAATGAAAAACGGGAGGAGCTTTTTCTGCACTCATGCCTTTGATCAGATTTACAATGTCAAAAGGAATACAGAAAGGGAATAATTTCGTTATATCTCCATATTTCCCCAGTTTATCAGCTATACCACCTCCACCACCGCCTCCAGATCCACCATCATCTGGATCAATAAGCTTACCCGTATCCGGATCAATTAGCTTTCCAGTTTCAGGATCAATGTCTAAACCGGTTTCTGGATCAATTACATTCCCGGTTTGCGGATTAATTATAGGATTCCAAGCAGGTTTCTTTTTTTTATCCTTATCTTTGTCAGGCTTCGGTTTTTCAGGATCTTTAGGATCTTCCGGTTTTTGCGGAGGTTTGAAAGGAATGATTCCGGGAATAAAATCCGGTTTTTCATCCGGATCTTTTTTCGGATTTTCCCCAGGTTTAATAATTCGCCATTCATCCGGAATTGCTGGACTCTTAATCCAAGGCTGTACGTCGGGAACCTCTTTCGGACAAGCTCCAGCGGACACTTGCGCACTTACTACATCAGCACCAGCAAAAGCACCATTTTTTATTATCCAAGTCACAGGAGCACGTGCAGAATAAGGATAAGCACCATCGGCAGAACATTTACCATCAGAACTTACCCATAAAGCATTTTTTGCCCCAGAATCAGCCTCTTTACCATCATAGACATAAACCAAATTAACCCATACTTTTTGCGTTCCGGAATAAACATAATCTTTAACCATATAACCTTTTTTGTTCGTGAAAATAGAATATTGACCACCTGAATCTTTAACTATATTGAGAGCATAACCATTGCAAACATCTTCCACAACACCGGAGTTAGCATACAAGCCGGATTGAATACCACATGCCGCAGTTATCATTTTAACTACAGAACTTGCTGATGATGTATCAAATCTATTCAAATTTTCGCCTGTACTATTTGTGACCTGATACCCAAACACATCCTTAAGCATATCAAACAGATCCTGCGACATAGAAATACCCTTTTCCGTAGCAGTGTTTACAAGGTCTTTCAGTTCTTTCACAGCAGCTTTTCCAGCATCAGAGTATAACTTCCAGTGAACTTTTGCTGTATTCTCAACGAATGACGTGAAATTGTTCCACGCCTGCTTACCAGTAACCCCATGCGTGTTGATCTGCGTATCGGAAACTTTCATATCATAACCGCACATAGCATAAAGGGTGTTCATCATATCCCAGTACGTCACATACAAATATTCTTCCATTCCGGTAGCCTTGGCGGTGTCATAACTGGAAAAAACAACACCGACAACTATCAATATAGACAATAAGATAGGTACAATCTTTTTAAAAATTCGCTTCATAAAAATTCCTCGTAATTAAATATGTCAGTATGCTATAATCAAAACAGAAGGAGATGACTATGCCAGACGATAAAAAGGACAAAAAATACTGGTACGATCAATACGCGCCGAAAAAACACAGTAAAGGATATTGGAGAGGACGCTACCAGAACACCATATTAAGAGATCCGGAATATTACCTGGAACATTACGGAAGGGACGGCAAAAAACCACAACCACAGCCGAAGCCCGAACCACAAAAACAGAAACCAGAAAAAGCAGATCTGGACGAACCAGGAAAAATCATAATCATGATCCTGATAATAATGTATGTGTGTAGCAAACTCTCCGAGTGTTTCTAATGTATCTCATTTTTTCTGCAGATCAATCCTGATCCGAATGACGCTGCGTGAATATTGAGATACAAAAAAGGGTAAGGGCACTTGAAATCCCTTACCCTTTTTAGAGTGATAACTATTTTCCGAAAAACTACGCCTGCGCGGTGAGCTTTTTGAAAACTTTAATGCCAATCGTTACGGCAAGCACAGTGCCAATGATACCCAGCGCATAAGGCGCACAAGCGGTAATCATTGATGTGACGTCAGTCTGGACAGTTGAAAATGCTGTCTTCATTGCGCTCTGAATAGTCTCCATAGGTAACCTCCTTCTGATGGTCAAGCCATCTTAAAAAATTTTATTATGCTATAAATCGCGTAGCCTATGCCCCACGATATAAAGCCGAGAACAAAACCCGCGGATATTCCGGCGGCAATAACTGTTAAATATGTAGAAAACATATCATTATCAAAATTCATGTCTGCCACCTCCGCGATAATATATGAAATATGATAAGCCCTACCAACATTGACAGGACGAATAAAACAGCAACATTGTAACTCATCTTTGAAGCCAAAACTTCCGGCGTATCAATCACCTGAACAGTCTCAGAAGATACAATATCATCTGATCGGCTTTCCTCTGTAGAGCCGTCAACAGTAGGAGAAGCAGCCGGAGCAGTTTCCTGATTTTCCAAAATTTCGGTTTCATTCATTACTTAGCTCCTTTCCCAGAATCTTTCGGGGAAATAACAGCAGCGTCAACAAAGTCCACATCCACCAGTTTAAGGACTGGCTTTCCATCAGATCCGACAGTCATTTCAAAAGTGCCGTCGTAAATACCGGGAACATAGCTGACTTTATGTAACTTGTCCTCCGAAAGAAACGATTTACCGCGTCTAGTTCCGGATACTCCGTCAGCGGAAACGGTAGGTTCTACCTGTTCCCCGTGTTCGCCGTAAAAAAGAAACTCCATGGATACACCCTTGACGGCATCCCTTGTTTCAGTTGCTTTCATGTCTACAAGTCCCGAGTAATACAGAAAAATTCTAAATTTATTCATTGTCAATCTCCTTTATATTGTTTTCTACTTCTTCAATTCTTTGCAAGGAAAGCCCCGCATCCTTAAGATGACATTTCAGGTCATTCAAAGATTTTGAAGCAGCTTCAAAAGAATTGAGAAAATAATCAAAATTCGTTAATTGTGAAAATACTAAATTTTGTTTCTGTTGCTGTTTCCTGATTTGTTTATCCAGCCGTGCAAGCTCTTTCTTCCGTTCTGATTCACCTTTTTTTGCTTCGAGGATTATATTTTCAAATTTTTCGTTAAATCCATTCCCAGCCTGCTGTTCGATGTAATCATAAACTTCCTGTGTCAACCGCACGGATTTCGCTATACTTTTTTTTACCAGCGTTAAGACTCCTTTCTATATTCTGCGATCTGATCCAGAATCGACACCGTATGATCGGCTAAACCGTTCCGGATCTTACCGCCACTGTTTAAATACCAGGCCGCCTGCAATATATCTATCAGGCGGCGGCTCTCATAGCCCGGCACCCAGACCGCGCGCAGGGTATGACCGCATCCTATAACTTTATCTATCAGTACCAACCGATACCGATTGGGGGAGTATTTCTCGTAACTCCAACACAGATCCATCCCGCTACCTCTCAAAATCGCTATGCATATGTGCAAAAACTGCATTCCGTCTATGCATATCCTATGGATAAGCTGTTTATATCCCGGGATAACGCACCCCGGCAAGATCCCCACAGGTAACTTCCCGGTGTGCTGTAGCGCGTTACCCCGGGATATAAACAAGCTTACCCACAAGGATACGCACAAGACTACAAAACTGCAGCTTTTACACATACACACAGCGACTACGGAGACCGCGGATATGTACCTTTGTTGTCCCCCCTCGTCAAACAATCGGTATAGATTGGTTTGGAAAAGACGCGGCTAAGGGTCTACAAAGGAGACGCGCGCGCTCTGGGCGCCGGGCTACGAGAGCCGCCGCTTTTAAAAAAATCATCCCACGCAGGCGACAAGCACGGAAATATGCTGTCGTAAAGATCCGGAGTAAAGAAGCAACGACCATCCACACAAGACGGACAAAGTTTGCATTTTGCAGACATTGCCGGGAAAATATCGTCTGAAGCATCTGGATCAGCTTCTGAAACATTCTCCGGAGCATCAGCCAAAGAATCTTCTGGAGAATCTTCCAGAGCGTCTTCTGAAGAGTCTTCCGGAGCATCTTCTGGAGCGTCAGCCGGAACATCTTCCAAAACGTCTGTATTAGCTTCTAAAAATTTACAAAAAGCTACAGCACAATATTCCAGATCAACACGAGCAATTTGTAATTTCTTTCGAACGGCTTTAAATTCATCCGAAGTACCATGATCAAGATCAAAATTAATAAATTCATGCTCAGCAGCCAAATAAGCAGCATTCGCAGATTTAAAATCTTGTAACTTGTCAATAAAAATACTTTTTGAAATTTCCAGACTATATTTCATGTTCAGCACCTCCATGAAAAAACCTAATGTAAAAATTTTTTAGTTATGATATACTAGAGGTAAAATGAAATGTATCTCAAAAAGTCTACCTCATAATTACATTATAGACATTTCGAGATACACTGTCAAGAAAAAAAGACAAAAAAGTCTAACTTTTTTTTAGAAAGGGAACAAATGTTTTATGAAAATTTAGAAAAGATTCTAAAACAAAAGAATCTAACGCTAAACAAATTAGCAAAAGGCACAGGACTTGCCCAATCTCCAACAAGTCGCTGGAAAAATGGAACTATACCAAATGGTGAAACAATAATAAAAATATGCAAATACTTAGAAGTATCCAGTGACTACCTGTTAGATCTTAATCCAGAAGCACCGCCAACCCTAACCGATCAGGAACAAGAGCTTCTGGAACACTTCCGACAATGCAGCCCGGGAGAACAGGACAGTATTTTACTACTGGCAAAAGCCGGAGCAGCAAAAGCCGAGCAGGAAAAAGAATCATCAAATTCAAAAAACGTAGGGTAAAAGATAACTAAATTGAGATAACATAGATTAGTAGAAATTTTCGAACTTAATTTTGAAAACAATAACATATAACACAAAAGATTCTTTTATTATGGTGAAAAGGACAAAGATAACTTTTAATCAAGTTGTCGGGGGTTCGAATCCCCCGTGTCTCACTGAAAGATCTATAGTGGTTTGCTGTAGGTCTTTTTTTGTGCTAAGAAGTATACGAACTGTTTATTTTTATGGCATTTGGTATTGCAGCACCACTTCCATATGAGGCTATAGGACATGGGCTGCTGTTTGTGGATATTGCGATTGCAATGTATGATCTGGACAAGTTTAAGCGTATTAATGATATGTATGGACATTCGGCTGGAGATGAAGTATTAGTTGCGGTATCGGAAGCTGTGAGGTCCAGATTATGCGAGGACGAGATTCTGGTTCGCTGGGGAGGGGAAGAGTTTATCGTCATCATGAAACAGAATGAGCGGAGATTTGAGGAACATGCGCAGGAAATCCGCGAGGCTGTGGAACAGTTACAACTGGAAACCGTGTAGTGATGTACTGCAGCGAAATGGACTCCGCAGATAACGGTTATTGTGGATACATCAGATGATAAAAGAATCCAAAAGGTATCATCAATCATACCTTTTGACCGGAACAACTTATGAGATAAAATAAAAAGGGAGCGGTGACGCTCCCTTTTTCCGATATGGAAGAATAGTTATTTGATGCAGTTCATGGTGGCATTTTCTGCGTTTAGCTGTTTTTTGACACGATGTTTCCAAATCATATAAGTAACAATCAGTAAAATACCGGTTGTCAGCCAGGCAGCAGCATCAGCACTGCATACACCCACGTATCCAAAAGGCTTTGTGGCGATTAGGATAACCGCATAACGGCTGAACAGTTCAAGTACACCGCTGAGCATGGGAACCAGACCACGGTCTAAGCCCTGCAGACCATTACGGTATACAAAGATCCATGCCAGAGGCAGCATAAAAATACTTGCAATGTGCAGATACTGCATTGCTGCGTGCAGTGTCTGTTCAGATGGGTTGTGGATGAACCATCCGACCATCGTAGGTCCGGCAAGGCAGCAGAGCAGTGCGGCGGCTCCGGCTGCAAAGAAACATAAATAAAATGCATCTTTCATACCGCGGAAAATGCGGTCATGTTTTCCAGCACCGAGATTCTGTCCGCAGTAGGTGGCCATGGCTGTACCGAGTGTCGGCATGGTCTGGGTGGCGATGTTGCTGACTTTGGAAGCAGCAGTAAAAGCAGCTACCACGCTGGAACCAAACACGTTGACGGCACTTTGCAGGATCATGGTTCCGATTGCTGTGATGGAATAGTTTAAAGCCATCGGAATTCCCACAGACAGCATCCGGCGGATCTCATGAAAATCACAGTAATAATCTTCGCGTGTGGTCCGCAGGATGTCATATTTGCGGAACATGACAATGAAACATAAAACTGCGGAAACCGCCTGCGAGATAACGGTGGCATAAGCGGCACCGGCAGTGCCGAGTTTTACCACAACAATAAGGAAGATGTCCAGAAAAATATTGAGACCGCTGGACAGGATCAAAAAATAAAGTGGTGTCCGGCTGTCACCGATCCCACGTAAAATACCGGATGCTACGTTATATGCCATGGTAGCAAAGATACCGGCAAAGATGACCCGGATGTACCGGTTTGCCAGTGTGAGGATATTTTCCGGAGTATTCAGCCACAGAAGCAGCTGGCGGGAAAACGCAACCGTAGGAACGGTCAGAATCATGGAAATTACAACCGTTAAAAGCAGTGAAAGTGCTACGCAATGACGGAGAAGTTTCATGTCTTTGGCACCGAATGCATGGGATACCATGACACCGAATCCCTGAGCAATTCCGTTGGCGAAACCGAGAACCAGAAACATCAAGCAGCCCGTAGAACCAACGGCGGCCAGTGCATCCTCCCCAAGATACTGGCCTACGATCACGGTGTCTACCATGTTGTAGAACTGCTGGAACAGATTTCCAAGCAGAACCGGAAGGGAAAAAAGAAGAATGATCTTCATTGGATTTCCGATCGTCATGTCTTTTCTCATAGTAAAATCTCCTTTACCTCTTATTCATTTGTAATTGTAGTCAAAGAAAGAGACTAACAGTAAGGATAGTCTCTTTTCGTGCGGGCAACAGGACTTGAACCTGCACGGTCTCCCACTAGAACCTAAATCTAGCGCGTCTGCCAATTCCGCCATGCCCGCAAGTTTATGTAGTTTTTGTATCTTTTATTATAGAAGATACTTTACTAACTATAACGACATTGTGTGCAGATGTCAATTACTTTTTGCTTAAAAAAATGACAAAATTATGGGAAAACTACTTGACGAATAGAAAAAAATATTGTATCGTATATTACGTGTTTTGCACAAGGGCTTATAGCTCAGCCGGTTAGAGCGCACGCCTGATAAGCGTGAGGTCGGTGGTTCGAGTCCACTTAAGCCCATATCTTACAGGATGTCCGGTATGACCGGACATCTTTTTTGTTTTATTGACAAGAAGACAGTATTATAAATAGGGGTTACAGTTCACAGATTGCCCTGCAAACCGTAACAAATAAGGTACAAAGCATACAATACCCATTTTTTGTATATTGACAAAATATTTTATGAAGGTATAATACGAATTATCATTTGTATGATCCATTGAGGTAAATTGGTACGCAAATAATGTCAAAGGGGGCATGTTTACGTGCTTTTTTTTTGGAACACTTTAACGTGCTACAGAGTTAATGAGGCAATGAGATAATACAATGAAATTACTAAATACTCAATAAGAGGTAGGAGAGAAGAACATGAGTAAATATCTAGTAAAACGTGTATTGTTAGCGATATTATCAATACTCATTGTAAGTGCCATTACGTTTTTCGTAATGAACCTGATTCCTGGTGGACCGTTTAATAAGGAGAAAGCGACCAGCAAGGAAGCACAGCAGGTATTGGAGGAAAGGTACAATCTGGACAAGCCGGTTCCGGAACAGTATGTATTGTATATGAACAATCTGCTGCATGGCGACTGGGGAGTTTCACTTCACAGTGGAAGAAATATCGGAACAGAGATTTCCAGAAAGTTTGCAGTATCTGCAAAATTAGGTGGAGTTGCGGCAATTGTTGCCATTATCATCGGTGTGATACTGGGCAGTATCGCAGCACTTACAAGAAATAAACTGCCGGATCGTTTGATCGTATTTTTCACGACACTGGGTACGGCAATGCCGTCTTTTGTACTGGCAACGCTGCTTTTACTTGTATTTTGTTTAAAACTCGGATGGATTCCGGTATGGTCTTCGAGCAATCCGAATTATTTGCTCCCAATCATTGCACTGGCGGCATATCCGATGGCATATATTACGCGTCTGACAAAGACAAGTATGCTGGATGCGCTAAATCAGGATTATATCCGTACTGCAAGGGCAAAGGGCGTGCACCGGCTCAAAGTTATTTTTAAGCATGCGCTGAAAAATGCCCTGATTCCGGTTGTAACATATGTTGGTCCTATGGTTGCCTATATTCTGACAGGTTCCATGGTTGTGGAGAACATATTTACCATTGGTGGTCTTGGAACCGAATTCGTAACAAGCATTGTCAACCGTGATTACACTATGATTATGGCAATCACGATTTTCCTTGCGGTTCTGATGGTAGTTGCAAATCTTCTTACAGATATTGCATATAAACTGATTGATCCAAGAATCACATTTGAATAATGATGGAGGAAGGAACTTAGAATAATGCAGGGAAATGAAGAATTAAAAAAGCGGCAGATACTGTCCGCACAGATTGATTTAAGTAAATTTAATAAGGGCGATTTTATAAAGGCAACGGAAGAAGAGAAGAAGCAGCAGGATGTCATGGGCGAGTCAACGACATTTTTTAAAGATGGCATGAAACGTCTGAAAAAGAATCCGCTGGCAATGGGAAGTATTGTGATTCTGGTTCTGATTCTGGCACTGATCATTATTGCACCGTTTTTTGTACCATACAGCTATTCGGATATCATTACAGTGGACGGCAAGCGTGACAAGACCGCAGCCAATATGGCACCGTTTGAGTACTCGAAATTAGAGCAGCAGTACATGGATCGTACCGGTGAGAAACTGTTTCCGCATATTTTTGGAACCGATAACTTAAGCCGTGATTACTTTATCCGTGTTATTTACGGTACGAGAGTCAGCCTTTCGGTTGGTGTGATCGCTGCAATCATGGTACTTATCATTGGACTGGTTTATGGTTCGGTTGCGGGATATTTTGGTGGAAAAGTGGATCTGATCATGATGCGTATCGTGGATATTGTGTATTCCTTGCCGGATATGCTCATTATCATTCTGCTTTCGGTTGTGTTTCAGGAACGGTTAAAGCCACTGATTGAGGGAACCATGTTTGAAAAACTCGGAACCAATATGATCTCCATGTTTATTGTGTTTGGATTGCTTTACTGGGTAAGTATGGCGCGTCTGATCCGTGGACAGATTCTTACAATTAAAAATAATGAATATGTACTGGCAGCACGCTGTATCGGTACCAGAAACAGCCGCATCCTGACCCGTCATATTCTGCCAAACTGTTTATCTGTTATCATTATCACGACCGCATTGCAGGTGCCGAGTGCCATCTTTACCGAGAGCTACTTAAGTTTCCTTGGCCTTGGGGTAAGTGCACCGCTGACTTCCCTGGGAAGTCTGGCAAACGATGCGCGTTCAGCAATGCAGTCGTATCCGTACCGTCTGGTAATTCCGGCAGTGCTGATCTGTCTGATCGTACTTGCGCTGAACCTTCTGGGCGATGGATTGAGAGATGCATTTGATTCAAAACTGAATTAAGGAGATAAGCAAATGAGTGAAGAAAATAAATATATATTACAGGTAAAAGATCTTCATACCAGCTTTGCTACGGATGCTGGGGAAGTTCGTGCGGTAAATGGTGTCTCCTTTAATCTGGAACCGGGAAAGACACTGGGAATTGTAGGAGAGTCCGGTTCCGGTAAATCCGTTACTTCTTATTCGATCATGCAGATTCTTGCGGAAACCGGAAAAATTACCGGAGGAGAGGTACTTTATCACGGCGAGGATATTTCCAAGTGGAACGAAAAGCAGATGCAGAAGTTCCGAGGGGAAAAGTGCTCGATCATTTTCCAGGATCCGATGACAAGCCTGAATCCGGTATTTACGATTGGAAATCAGTTGATGGAGGCAATTCTGCTCCACACAGACAAGGATAAAAAACAGGCGCGTGAGCGCGCCATTGAAATGTTAACACTGGTTGGTGTCAATGAGCCGGAAAGCCGTCTGAAACAGTATCCGCATGAGTTATCCGGTGGTATGCGCCAGCGTGTGATGATTGCCATGGCACTGGTCTGTGAACCGGATATTCTGATCGCAGATGAGCCGACTACGGCACTTGATGTGACCATTCAGGCACAGATCCTTGAACTGATGCAGGATCTGCAGAAGAAGCTCGGTATGGCGATCATCATGGTAACCCATGATCTGGGTGTTATTGCAAGTATGTGTGATGAGATTATTGTCATGTACGGTGGCCGTGTCTGTGAGCGGGGCACAGCGGATGCCATTTTCTATCATCCGGCGCATGAGTACACCAAAGGACTGCTCCGCTCCATCCCAAAGGCAGACAATATGAACGAAAAACTCATCCCAATCGGCGGAACTCCGATCAACCTGCTCCAGATGCCGGAGGGCTGTGCGTTTTGTCCGCGTTGTGAGTCGGCAATGAAGATCTGTTTAAAACAGCAGCCGGCGGAGTTTCGTGTGGGCGAAGACCATCTGGCGAGCTGCTGGATGAATGTAAAAGAAATCTATGAAGCACAGGAGGGCGGCAGCAATGAGCAGTGAAAAGAAAAACAATGATTATCTGCTGGAAGTAGAACATTTGAAGCAGTATTTTCCGGTGCATCAGGGTTTTAGCACCATTCCGCTGAAAGCAGTGGACGATATTTCCTTTGCCATCCGCCCGGGAGAAACACTTGGTCTGGTTGGCGAGTCCGGCTGTGGAAAGACAACAGTAGGCCGTACACTGCTTCGCCTGTATCAGCCGACGGCAGGTAAGATTACGTTTGACGGAAACGTTCTCTTTGACAGTGGAGAACAGTATGACGAAAACGGAAAAATGATCGTTGATGCAAACGGAAAGCCGGTTATGGGCAAAAAAGTAGATGTCAATATGATGCCGTATCGCAAGGAAATGCAGATGGTATTCCAAGACCCGTATTCATCATTAAATCCACGTATGACGGTGGAAGATATTATCGGGGAACCTTTAGATGTGCATAAACTCTACAGAAATAAAAAAGAGCGCCGTGAAAAGATTCTCGATCTGATGGAACTGGTCGGTCTGAATGCAGAGCATGCCATGCGTTATGCGCATGAGTTTTCCGGTGGACAGCGCCAGCGTATCGGAATTGCCCGTGCACTTGCGGTAAATCCGAAATTTATCGTCTGTGATGAGGCGGTATCTGCACTGGATGTTTCCATTCAGGCACAGGTTGTCAATATGTTTGAGGAATTACAGGAAAAACTTGGAGTTGCCTATCTGTTTATCGCACATGACCTGCTGGTTGTACATCATATTTCCGACCGGATTGCAGTTATGTATCTGGGAAAGATGATGGAAATTGCGGATGCAGATGAGTTAAATGCAAATCCGATACATCCATATACACTGAGTCTGCTGTCCGCAGTTCCGATTCCGGATCCGGAGACAGCAAGAAAAAGTCATAGAATCGTGCTGGAGGGGGATGTTCCGAGTCCGCTGAAAATGCCAACCGGATGTCCATTCCGTACAAGATGTAAGTATGCAACGGAAAAATGCGGTCAGGAGATGCCGCAGCTGACCGACAGGGGGAATGGTCATATGGTTGCATGCTGGAATAAATAAGGTTTTTTCCCGCAAGGGTGAAACATATAAATAATTTTCAGGAGGAACAATTATGAAGAAGAAACTTGTATCAATCATGCTGGTTGCTGCAATGGCTCTTAGCGTAGCTGCATGTGGTTCATCAAAAGGAAACTCTGCAAAGACGGACGGAACCGAAGCAATGGCTTCCAGTGTAAGTAAAACACCGGACAACCAGATAAGCATTAACCTTGCTTCCGAGCCACAATCCATCGATCCGGCACTGAACTCTGCCGTAGATGGTGGATGTATGATCGTGAATTCTTTCGCGGGTCTTTATACCTACGACAAGGACGGCAAGCTGATTCCGCAGCTGGCATCTGATATGCCGGAAGTATCCGATGATGAAACTGTTTATACGGTAAAGATGATAAAATCCCAGTGGAGCAACGGGGAAGAGGTAACAGCAAACGACTTCGTATACAGCTGGAACCGTGCTGCGGATGAAAAAACAGCAGCTGATTATGCGTATCTGTTTGATATTATTGCAAGAAATGATGACGGCTCACTTGCTGTAGAGGCAACTGATGATTATACGTTAAAAATTACACTGACCAATCCATGCCCGTATTTCAATGACCTGATGGCATTTCCTACTTATTTCCCGGTATACCAGAAGGATGTGGAAAAAGCGGATCCTGATGGAAAGAATCCGGGTAAGTGGTGTCAGGAGGCTGGCTTTGTATCAAACGGTGCTTATACATTAAAATCATGGAAGCACAACGAGAGCATGGTTTATGTAAAGAACCCGAAGTATTACGATGCAGACAATGTAACTATGGATGAGATCCACATCATGCTGAGTGCAGATGATACTGCAACCTATGCAGCATACAATAGTGGAGACCTTGACTTTGTAGATACCGTTCCAAACGATGAGATTTCAACATTAAATGGAAAGAACTCTGATTTCCATATCATTCCAAACCTTGGAACTTATTATGTTGGTTTTAACGTAAACGACCCGATTTTTGACGGAAAGACCGTAGAGCAGGCAGCATCTATGCGTAAAGCAATGAACCTGCTGATTGATCGTGAGTTTATCGTGGAGAATGTAGGACAGACCGGACAGATTGCTGCAGATTCTTTTGTACCGGCAGGTATGTCAGACGGTAACGGCGGAGTATTCAAGACCGATGATACAAGCTACTATGATGCAGACAAGACAGGTACAGACCAGGTAGAGGAAGCAAAGAAGCTGCTGGAAAGTGCCGGTTATACATTTACGGATAACGGAGATGGTTCATACAAGTGTGATCCGGCAATTTCCATGACGTTCCTGACCAACGATGACAGTACGCATATTGCAGTCGGGGAGTCCCTGCAGCAGGATTTCGCACTGCTGGGGATCAATATGGAGATTAAGTCGGAAGACTGGAATGTATTTATTGAAGACCGTAAGTCCGGCAACTTTACCATCGCCCGTGAGGGATGGCTGGCAGATTACAACGACCCGATCAATATGTTAGAACTCTTTACAACGGATTCTGGTAACAATGATATGCAGCTTGGAAAGGGAGACAAGCCTTCCGATTCTGCACCGGACTGGACAGATTATAACAAGCTGATCAAAGAGATCCGTACAACCTCTGATTTCTCCAAGCGTGTGGATCTGATGCATCAGGCAGAGGATATGCTGATGGATACCGGTGCAGTAATGCCGATTTACTACTACAATGATATTTATATGTTAAAGTCAAATATCAAGGGCATTTACTCTACCATCTATGGTATGAAGTACTTTATGTATGCAACAAAAGACAAATAAAATCATCCGGATACAACCGCGATGAGAAACATGAAAACTCCGGGAAAGGCTCCCGGAGTTTCAGACCGTAGACAAAGTGCTCCGAGAAACTTCCGTTTCTCGGAGCATTTTTCTTTGTGTTTATGAAATTTATTCCGAAAACAGGAAATTTTCCCTTGGATTATGCCATCCGTAATCCCCATTCCTGCTTGCATTTTGCAAGCTTTTTTAAATTCATGCACGCAAACGTAAGCGCGACTTTCATTGTCATCCGCGCTTTGCCATACAACTGCGTATATCGAAATCCGTGGTTTTCCTTTGCCGTTCCAAAGATTCTTTCAATCGTTTCTTTTCTGTGTGAGTATAGCTCCTTCATTCCTTCTGTATGCCGGATATCCTCACATGTTTCCATATAGTCTTCCCATACATGTCTCGTAACAACTTTTACATGGTTCTTGCTTTCTGTACACTGCGAAAGATACTCGCACTTTTCGCAAATCTGTCCACAGCTTTTATACTCGCGATATCCATCCCGATTTGTCGTGCTGTAATGCAGAAAGTGATTCCCTGGACAAATATAAGCATCATTATACTCATCATATACATACTCAGATTTCCTGAAAAAGCCATCCTTTGTCATGGGACGCTTGTAAGGAAAGACCGGCTTTATTCCATCATCCAAAAGTAGCTTTGCTATTGCAGGAGTTTTATACCCGGCATCAACGATACAGTATTTCATGCCGATATCTGCAAGCTTATCGTAAAGGCCTTTAAAAGTTCGACTGTCATGCTCATTACCAGGGTTTACTGTAAAATCAATAATCCATCCATTTTTATCGCATGCTGTTTCAATCCCATAAGCAAACACATGCTTGTGCTCACCTTTCCGAAACCAGCCGCTCTCAGGATCTGTAGTGCTACACTTAATTGTTTTTTCATCTGACGGAACATCATCCGTATAATCTTCAAACTTGTCGTTGCCACCGGAACCAGGTTTGTTGTTATCGTCTTTATCTTTCAACGGTTTCTTTCCGTGCGCTTCTCTGTCTGCGTTAATGTCCTGACGCAGCATGTCAGCATAAAATAAAGCTTCCTGTTTTGCGATTCGTTTCTGCATCTTTCTGTTGTTCGCCCGCGCTTTCACATGTGTTGCATCAACAAAAATCTCTGTTGAATCAACCAGTTTGAAACGGTAACACTCCTCAAGGATACGCTGGAAAATCTGCTCGAATAAGTCGGTATCTTTAAAACGACGGGTATAGTTTTTCCCGAAAGTAGAAAAATGAGGAACCGGATCATAAAGTTCAAGTCCAAGGAACCAACGGTAAGCCATGTTTACTTCAATCTCTTTGATTGTCTGCCGCATGCTTTTGATTCCATACAGGTATTGAATAAGCGGTATCTTAATAAGCGTAACCGGATCAATACTTGGTCTACCCATTCCGTCGGAATAAGTATCACGGACGAGATCATAGATGAATGTCCAGTCAATAGCTTTGTCAATAAGTCGTAGAAGATGATTCCGCGGAACAAGATCATCAATACATACCATCTGCATTTGCTTTCTTACTTTTTCTGTTTCTTGTGTCATCATAGAACAATACCGCCTTTTTTGATACCTTTATTATACCAAAAAGAGACTGAAAAGTCTTGAAAATACTGACTTTTAGCCTCTTTAATACAGAAAAATCCCCGGCAAAAAGCCGAGGACTTTGTCTACAGTCTGAAACTCCGGGAAAGGCTCCCGGAGTTTTTGTGTTTTGTTAATACAGATTTTTTTTCTCGTGTGACCATTTTTCCGGATGATCCTCATACTGTGCGTTAATCCAGTCAACGACCTGCTGCTTGCCTTCGTTTGTAAAGGGCGCAGTAAAATCCGTTTTGAGGGAATCATCCGTCAGGGAAAAGATAAGAGGACCGGGCCAGACCCATGCATGAAAAAAGGCGTCCCCTTCCTCGGGGGCTTCCCGTCTGATCAGAAAACGCATGCCGTTGATCCAGCCGGTATAGCTCGTTTTTTTGTAATAATTTAAGTTTAATACTTCGTCAGAGGTTAACATAGTATCTCCCAGTTTCATTATTTTGTAATAATTGTAACACATTTCCATTAATTTTGGTATAATGTCTGTTAGAGTGTTTGAACGAAGGTGAAAAAATATGTTTGGGAGAAATGATTTTGTTGAAAATGTAAAATCTGCACTGGCAGCAGTGGATTGTGATATGGGGGCATTTCGCAGCTGGCAGAAAATGTATGACAAGCTGAAAAAGAAGAAAAGTGAGCAGGAGGATCGCTACCGGCGATGCAGAGAGCAGACAAAGCGTGTGCAGGAAGATGCACAGCTGATGGAACATATGCTTACCACTGCGCAATCGGTAGACGGAAAGGAATTCGGCAGACTTTTAAAAGATCTTCGTCAGATGCAGAACAGTTTTGATCATGAATTTCTGGTCAGCAAAGAAGATCAGGAGTTTCATTCCACGTACGATACGATTCTGCGGCTGGGAACGAAAGCGTTGAATGCCCCGGATCAGAAACTTCTGCTGCAGAGTGAAATTGAAAATCTGCTCGCGCTTCTTAAGGAAAATCTGGAAAAAGAGGAACCGGAGATTGCGGCACTTACATTTTATTATCAGTTTGGATCGGATCAGGAACTCGCGCAGCTGCCGCCGGCAGAGAAGCTGTCGAAGATTACATATTTATATGAATGTGAGTTCCGGCGACCGATTCTGCAACTTTTGGAATCAGGTATTTCCGGTGCCGGAGAGCAGAAACATACATATGAAACTGCAACAGACCGTGGCAGCAGAAAAAAATATGAAACGCTGCAGATCTTTTTTGGTGCACATCCGGAACATATTTTAGAACAGATGATGGAAGAATAAAGAAACAGGAGGATTCCTATGGAACGCAGACCATTGCCGGGAGAAAAATACCGGCACTTTAAAAATAAACTATATCAGGTGATTACCATTGCAAAACATTCCGAAACGGGAGAGGAACTGGTGATTTATCAGGCGTTATATGGAAGTTTTGGCGTGTATGCAAGACCGCTTTCCATGTTTGTGAGTGAAGTGGATCATGTCAGGTATCCGGATGTACATCAGAAATACCGGTTTGAGCGTGTGGATGAGTCGATGGAAGAAACCGGGAAAAACGCAGAACCAAAGGCAGAGACGGCGCAGCCTGTTATGCAGAAAGCAACAGCGGAAAATGCCGTGACGCCGGACCAGACACAACCGGAGGTGGAACCGAAACTCATAGAGTTTCTGGAGGCAGACAGTTTTGATGAAAAATATAATATTCTGACGTCCATGAGGGATGTTATTACAGACAGTATGATCGATACGATGGCGGTTGTGATGGATACGGTGATTCCGGAGGGAGATCTGGATAAGAGATATGATGATTTAAGGTATGTGATCCGGACCAGACAACAGTATGAATTTGCCAACCGGCTGCGTTGATTAACGCAGTCCGTGCCGGCTTAAATAGCTGTTGTGATATTTTCCGGAATTTGTCACGTCTTCTCCAAACCAGTCCGGGGCGGTGAACTTATCAGCTTCTTCGACCGAATCAAATTCCACTTCCACCAGAGTCAGCGGAGCGAGGTCTTTTTCAAAGATATCGAGTTCTGCGGTCAGATGCTCGTTTAAAGGAATCAGATAGCGGGTTTTGGCAATTAAAAGCCCGTCAATTTTCGGAAGCAGATGCCCGTAGGACTCTTTGGTGAGAGGAAGATTGTATTCTTCCCGCACCATAAGCCCATCGCCCTTGTAGGTGAGATAATAATCGTCGTTGGAGCGGCGGATGCGTACGACCGGTTCAGTGCACAGGTAACCCTGTGCTATTTTTTTACTTTCATACTGATCCAGATGATCCGGTAATGTTTTTACAAGATATTTTCGTTCGATTTCCATATGATTTTCCTTTATTTAAAATAAGTCAGCAGTTTCTGTACGGCAATGCTCTGCGGTTTTCCGCTGTCTTCCACAATGGTGATCTGGCGCTCCGGAATTTCTTCTTCGAGTTCGATCTCGAAAACCTCTTTGCGCTCAATGGCCGGTCTTGCAATGCCTTCCGGACAGAATCCGATGCCAAGATTACAGCGGACCATCGGAAGAATCTGGTCTGTGGTAGCAACTTCCATATCCGGAGAAAACCGAAGGTGGTTTTTGTAGAAAAACCGGACATACAGATCATTGGTTCCGGTGCCGGCAGAAAGGGAAACAAAGGAAAAATCCGCAAGTTCCTTTAAACTGCGTTTGCGGCTTGCAGTTGTTTTATAGGCACTTCCTCCGATCAGAATGTCGTGATAGCTGCGAAGTGCGGTTTTTCGCAGAGGCTTTCGGATTTCCAAAGGAGAGGTGACCATGGCGATATCAACAAGTCCTTTTTCTAAGGCATCAATGGCCTGCGGTGTGGAATGATTGGAAATTTTCAGACGGACATGTGGATAATCTTTATGAAATTCCTGCAGTTTGTCTAAAAGGTACAGACGCATGGCGGTTTCGCTGATGCCGATATTGATCTGCCCGCTTTCGAGGCTCTTGTTTTTGATAATTTCTTTTTCTCCATAGGTGAGCTGTTCAATTGCAATGGCAACGTGGCGGAACAGGTGCTCGCCCTCGGTTGTCAGCTGAATCCCTTTGTGGGAACGGATCAGCAGTTTGCAGTCAAGCTCATTTTCCAGAATATTCATACAGCGGGTGATGTTGGGCTGGTTACTTCCGAGCATTTCTGCCGCGTTGGAAAAGCTTTTATAACGGGCAACATAATAGAAAATGCGGTAATAATCTAAAGTCATGATATTCCCTCCTCATAAACTATCGAAAGTATAATACAAAAATGGCAGGTGAGTCAAATGGAAATCCTCCGATTGTGTGCTTGTCGTTTTTGTAAGAAATTGCTACAATAGATCATAGCAATTACCGAAAAGGAGAATGATAAATATGAGCAGACTTGGAATTTTTATTGCAGACGGATGTGAAGAAGTAGAAGCACTGACGGTTGTGGATATTGTGCGCCGTGCAAAACTTGAAATTGACATGATTTCCATCAACGGAATAAAGCAGGTGACCAGTTCCCGCAATGTGACATTTATGACAGACACGACAAAAGAGGAGGCTGACTTTTCCGCTTATGACGGGATCATTCTGCCGGGCGGTATGCCGGGAACGGTTCATCTGGGAGAAGATGATACGGTCAGTCAGGTGATCCGTGAGTTTGCAAAAGAAGGAAAACTTGTTGCGGCAATCTGCGCAGCACCGAGTGTGCTGGGACAGGCCGGAATTTTAAATGGGAAGAAAGCTGCGTGTCATCCGGGATTTGAAGAAAAACTGACCGGAGCAGAAGTATTCTTTTCCCCGGTAGTATGTGATGGAAATGTGATTACAAGCCGCGGCATGGGAACTGCCGTACCGTTTGGTCTTGCAGTTGCCCGTTATTTTACCGATGATGCAACTATAGAACATGTAAAAGCCGGACTTGTATACGCATAAACAGGTTCCAGAAATTGTCAGCTTTTTGTTCTCATAATTCCTCTGGTTCTGGTCACACTATACTCAGGCACATGAGAACAGCAAGTTGACCCCAAAAGCCGACCTGCCTTCTTGTGTGCAGGCCGGCTTTTTTATGCAGGCATATAAAATACAGGAGGTGAAGAACTATGGCAGGTAACAACAATTCATCAAGCGGTACAAACCGTATGGCAGTACCGGAGGCAAAGGACGCAATGAAGCGTTTTAAGGAAGAGGTTGCAAGCGAGCTTGGAGTACCTTTAAAAGATGGATACAATGGGGATCTGACTTCCAAACAGGCAGGTTCTATTGGTGGAGAAATGGTCAAGAAGATGATCATGAAGCAGGAAGAACAGATGAAATAAGGACTTTCTGCCGGAAAACAAAACAGCGTATGGCTTTTGACAGGCCATACGCTGTTTTTATTATAGGAAATAAAAAAACACTTGGCAAATATGTATTTCGTATGCTATAATGCTTAAATGACTGTGGTGGTCGTAGTATGCCTGTTTGTACCATCACGGAAAAATAGATCGTACATGGAATTGATATATATAAGGAGGAAACAATTAAGATGAGTGTACAGGTTGAAAATTTAGAGAAGAATATGGCGAAACTTACCATCGAGGTTTCAGCAGAGGATCTGGAGAAAGCACTTGAGTCAGCTTACCAGAAGCAGAAGAAGCAGATCAGTGTTCCGGGATTCCGTAAAGGAAAAGTTCCGAGAGCCATGATCGAGAAGATGTATGGAGTTGACGTATTCTATGAGGATGCAGCAAACGCTCTGATGCAGCAGAATTATGCAGCAGCTGTTGACGAAAGCGGAATTGATATTGTGTCACGTCCGACCGTTGACGTTGTACAGATTGAAAAGGGCAAGCCTTTTATTTTCACAGCTGAAGTTGCTGTAAAGCCTGAAGTTACACTTGGCAAATACATGGGAGTGACCGTTACAAAGATCGATACTTCTGTATCCGATGAAGAAGTAGACGAAGCTCTGGAAAAAGAACGCAATAACAATGCAAGAACCATCAATGTAACAGACAGACCGGTTGCACAGGGAGATACCGCTGTGATCGATTTTGAAGGATTTGTAGACGGTGTTGCATTTGAGGGCGGTAAGGGAGAAAATCATTCATTAGAGATCGGTTCCCACACCTTTATTGATACATTTGAGGATCAGCTGGTTGGAAAGAATGTTGGCGATGAAGTAGATGTAAATGTTACTTTCCCAGAGCAGTATCAGGCTGCTGATCTGGCTGGAAAGCCGGCTACATTCAAGGTTAAGATCAACGAGATCAAAGCAAAGGAACTTCCGGAGCTTGATGATGAGTTCGCAAAGGATGTATCTGAGTTTGATACATTAGCTGAGTACAAGGAAAGCTTAAAGAAAGACTTAGAGAAGAAGAAACAGGATGAAGCAAAGCGTACAAAAGAAGACGAAGCCATCCAGAAGATCATTGACAAGTCAAAGATGGAGATTCCGGAGGCAATGATCGATACACAGTGTGAGACAATGATCGAGGAATTCGCTCAGAGAATCGCACAGAGCGGTCTTTCCATGGATCAGTACTTACAGTTCTCCGGTCTTACCGTAGACGGATTAAAGGAGCAGGTTCGTCCGGAAGCTCTTACCCGTATCCAGAGCAGTCTCGTATTAGAGCAGATCGCTAAGGAAGAAAACATCGAAGTATCTGATGCAGATGTAGATGCAGAGATCGAGAAGATGGCAAAGAATTACGGTATGGAAGCTGATAAGCTCAAAGAGTACATGGGCGAAGGTGAGAAAGAATCCATGAAGAGAGAACTTGCCATCACAAAGGCAGTTGAACTGATCATGGACAACATCAAAGAAAGAGCAAAGGCTAAGACAAAGAAAGAAAAAGAAGCTGAGGCAGAAGCAGAGGCTTAATATCGAAAACTACGACAGAGAAGGACTGGTCTGGGAGAATACCAGACCGGTCTTTTGTTCATTGAGGTGCATCGCAGGATGCATGTAATAAATATAGGAGGCGATTTTTCTATGAGTTTAGTACCTTATGTCATTGAACAGACCAGCAGGGGCGAGAGAAATTATGATATTTATTCCCGTCTGTTAAAAGACAGAATTATCTTTTTAGGGGAAGAAGTAAATGAGACAACCGCAAGTCTTGTTGTTGCACAGCTTCTGTTTCTGGAATCGGAAGATCCGAACAAGGATATTCAGTTATATATCAATTCTCCGGGTGGAATGGTTACTGCCGGTATGGCAATTTATGACACCATGCAGTATATCAAATGTGATGTATCAACCATCTGTATCGGACTGGCAGCCAGCATGGGTGCGTTTCTTCTGGCTGGTGGTACAAAGGGAAAACGTTTTGCACTCCCTAATTCAGAAATCATGATTCATCAGCCTTCCGGTGGTGCAAAAGGACAGGCAACAGAGATTCAGATTGCGGCAGAGAATATTTTAAAGACAAAGAAACGTTTGAATGAAATTCTTGCTGCAAACACCGGTAAGCCATATGAGACAATTGCAGCAGATACGGAACGTGACAATTATATGTCCGCGCAGGAAGCTGCAGATTACGGCTTGATCGATGGAGTGATCACGAATAGATAGTTATGTGGAAACCTCCGGTCATTGCCGGAGGTATTTTTCATTTATAGGAGTAAATAAATTATGGCAGGAAAGAATGATGGCAAAATCCGCTGCTCTTTTTGCGGAAAAACACAGGATCAGGTCGGAAGAATGATTTCAGGTCCAAATGGTGCATTTATCTGTGATGAGTGTGTAGATATCTGCGCAGAGATCATCGAGGAAGAGAATCTGGAAGAAAAAGCTCCGGCTTCTGCAAAGGAAGAAATCAATCTGATTAAACCGGAAGAAATGAAAGCGTTTCTGGACGATTATGTAATCGGGCAGGATCAGGCAAAAAAGGTACTTTCGGTTGCGGTATACAATCATTATAAGAGAGTGCTTGCAGATCAGGAAAATGATGTGGAACTTCAGAAAAGCAATATTCTGATGCTGGGACCGACCGGTTCCGGAAAGACGCTTCTGGCGCAGACACTTGCCCGTGTACTTAATGTACCGTTTGCAATTGCAGATGCCACGACACTGACAGAGGCCGGTTATGTGGGAGAGGATGTAGAGAACATTCTTTTGAAGCTGATTCAGGCTGCAGATTATGATGTGGAGCGTGCACAGCACGGCATTATCTATATTGACGAGATCGATAAGATCACAAAGAAATCGGAGAATGTATCCATCACGAGAGACGTATCCGGAGAGGGTGTTCAGCAGGCATTACTTAAGATTCTGGAAGGAACGGTTGCATCGGTTCCGCCACAGGGAGGACGTAAACATCCGCAGCAGGAACTGATTCCGATTGATACGACAAATATTCTGTTTATTTGCGGCGGAGCATTTGATGGTCTGGAGAAAATTGTAGAGGCACGTATGGACGCTTCTGCGATCGGATTTAATGCAGAGGTGAAGTCAAAGTCTGACATCAATGTGGGGGATGCATTTAAGCGTGCACTGCCACAGGATTTTGTGAAGTTTGGACTGATTCCGGAGTTTATCGGACGTGTGCCGATTACTGTATCTTTAGATTCGCTGGATCGCGACGCATTGATCCGTATTTTAAAAGAGCCAAAGAATTCTCTGATCAAACAGTATACCAGACTTCTGGAACTGGATGGGGTAGGATTGGAATTTGAGGACAGCGCAATCGAAGCAATTGCAGATAAGGCATTAGAGCGCAAAACCGGAGCACGTGGACTGCGTGCCATCATGGAAGCGGTAATGCTGGATCTGATGTATCGTGTCCCATCGGATGATTCCATCAGCAAGTGTGTGGTAGATAAAAAGATGGTGGAAAACAATCTTGCTTTAGATGGAGAAGAGATTCTTGGAATTGAGCAGGACCCGAAGAAAGAAGTAAAAGAAGAACTTGCTTCATAAAAAGACCGGATGCGTCTGGAAATATAGGAGCAGATACAAGTGGAAGATAAAATATTGACAATTCCGGCAGTGGCACTGCGGGGAATGACGATTTTGCCGGGCATGGTGGCTCATTTTGATATCAGCAGGGACAAATCCCTGCGTGCTGTCGAGGAAGCCATGAAAGGAGACCAGAAGCTTTTTATCGTCACACAAAAAGATACAGAGAAAGAAGATCCTCAGGGAGAAGATCTGTATGAAGTGGGGCTTCTGGCTGTGGTTCGTCAGGTCGTAAAATTACAGAAAAATATTATGCGTGTACTGATCGAAGGAATCGGGCGCGCAGAGATATATGAATATACACAGACAGCCGATTATATGCAAGTGCGTGTGATCGTGTATGATCAGGAAGACGATGAACAGCTTCCGGAGCAGGCAAAGTCTGCAATGCTTTTGAGTGTGCAGGAAACGTTTGCAAAATATGCAAGGGTACATGGCAAAATCGGGCAGGATGTGATGCGCCAGGTTCAGGAAGAAACGGATCTTTTAAAACTTCTTGATTATGTGGGAAACAGCCTTGTAATCAGTTATAAAAAGAAACAGAAACTGTTAGAGGCTGTCACGCTGACAGCACGTTATGAGGCGGTGCTTTCTTCTTTGCTGCAGGAGACAGAGATTCTGGCTTTAAAGCGTGATTTCCAGAAAAAAGTGCAGGAACATGTGGATAAAAACCAGAAAGATTACCTGCTTCGGGAGCAGATGCAGGTAATCCGGGAAGAGCTGGGAGAATCCAATACAGAAACCGATGCACAGGAGTATGAAAAGAAACTGCAGGAACTTCAGGCTTCCGGGGAAGTGAAAGCAAGAATTCATAAGGAGATTGAGCGTTTTCAGGGAATTTCAGGAAATTCATCCGAGAGTACGGTAAGCCGTGGTTATATCGAAACCTTACTGGAACTTCCGTGGGATGCAGTATCGGAGGATAACAAAGACTTAAAGCATGCGCAGAAGATTCTGGATGAGGATCATTACGGTCTCGAAAAGGTAAAGGAACGTATTCTGGAATTTCTTGCAGTCCGTAATCTGACCGGAAAGGGAGAGAGCCCGATTATTTGTCTGGTGGGGCCTCCGGGAACCGGAAAAACCAGCATTGCGCGTTCGATTGCCCGTGCGCTGGATAAAAAATATGTTCGTATTTCACTCGGAGGTGTGCGGGATGAAGCGGAGATCCGCGGACACCGCAGAACCTATGTGGGAGCAATGCCGGGAAGAATCGTCAATGGACTGCGGATGGCGGGAGTCAAAAATCCACTGATGCTGCTGGATGAAATTGACAAGATGAGCAGCGATTATAAGGGAGATACAGCTTCTGCCATGCTGGAAGTGCTTGACTCGGAACAGAATCATAAATTCCGGGATCACTATGTAGAGCTTCCGGTGGATCTGTCCGAGGTACTGTTTATTGCAAGTGCCAATTCCATGCAGGATATTCCGGGACCGCTTCTGGATCGTATGGAAATTATAGAAGTCAGCAGTTATACGGAAAACGAAAAGTTCCATATTGCAAAGGATCATCTGCTGGCGAAACAGTTTGAAAAAAACGGAGTTGCAGATGGCAAACTAAAGATTACGGACAAAGCGCTGCGAATGGTGATTTCTTCTTATACCAGAGAAGCAGGTGTACGTTCTCTCGAACGGCAGATCGGAGAAATCTGCCGCAAAGCAGCCCGCAGAATCTACGAGGGCGATGAGAAAATGATTCGTGTAACCGGCACAAATCTGGAAGATTTTCTCGGAAAACCGAAATATCGTCCGGAGAAGAAAAACAAAAAGAATGAAGTAGGCATTGTGCGCGGTCTGGCATGGACCAGTGTGGGTGGTGTAACTTTAGAGATTGAGGTGAATCTGATGCCGGGCAAGGGCAGTGTGGTGTTGACGGGAAAACTCGGAGACGTCATGAAAGAGTCTGCACAGACCGGAATCAGTTATATTCGGTCCATCAGTGAAGATTACCATATTGATCCGGAATTTTTCCAGAAACATGACATCCATATCCATGTTCCGGAAGGTGCGGTTCCAAAAGACGGACCGTCTGCCGGAATTACCATGGCAACCGCAATTCTTTCTGCGGTCACCGGGAAGCCGGTACGGGCAGATGTTGCCATGACAGGGGAAATTACACTGCGCGGACGTGTACTTCCGATTGGCGGATTAAAAGAGAAATTGCTTGCGGCAAAGAATGCCGGAATGAAGACGGTCTGTATTCCAAAAGAGAATGAACAGGATCTTGCCGAAATTTCGGAAGAGATCGTTGGAGATATGGAGATCATACCGGTAGAACATATGGATCAGGTAATTAAGGCTGCATTTGTATAATGCAGCCCAAATTCTTTTTGCAGGAGAATAAATATGATTATCAAAAATGTGAATTTGGAGACAGTTTGTGGAATTACAAGTGCGATTCCGGACAACCTATTGGATGAAGTGGCTTTTGCCGGAAAATCCAATGTGGGAAAGTCATCGCTGATCAATGCGCTGATGAACCGGAAATCGCTTGCGCGTACTTCTTCCCAGCCGGGAAAAACGCAGACCATAAATTTTTACAATGTCAATGAGGCGATGTATCTGGTGGACTTGCCGGGATACGGATACGCAAATGCAAATATTGAGATTAAGGCGAAATGGGGACAGATGATCGAAAATTATCTGCATACATCCAAACGGCTGAAAGCGGTTTTTCTTCTGATTGATATCCGTCATGAACCGTCGGAAAATGATCAGATGATGTATGAGTGGATGGTTCATCAGGGATTTGCGCCAATCATCATTGCTACAAAATCGGACAAATTAAAAAAGATGCAAATCCTGCAACATGTGCAAATGATAAAGGATATCCTGCAAGTAGAGCCGGGAACGATCGTTATTCCGTTTTCTGCGGAGTCAAAACAGGGCCGGGAAGAAATCTGGCAGATTGTAGAATCCGTTATTGAACTTCCGCAAGGGTACATCGAGGCGGAAAATGCCAAAAGAGAGGCAAAACAAAAGCAGCCGGCACCGCAGGAACCGAAGAAAAAAGAACGCTGGAAAAAGACAGACCGCCCGGTAGCCAAAAAGACACTTCGAAAAGAACAGAAAAAGAAAGTGAAAAAAAAGTAGAATGAAGAAAAAGTATTTGTATACTGCAATCATGCTTTTTGCCATTCTGGTGGCAGGAATGGGACTGACCGGATGGTACGTCAGCCAGACACAGGAACAGACGGATGGACAGGAACTGACGGTTGTGACTTCCTTTTATCCAATGTATATTGCGGCTGAGAATGTAATCGGGGATGCAGACGGAGTGCGTCTGGAAAATTTAAGTGAGCCACAGACCGGCTGCCTGCATGATTTCCAGCTGACACCAGAAGATATGAAGTTACTCAGTACGGCGGATGTGTTTATCATCAATGGTGGTGGAATTGAAAGCTTTATGAAGGAAGTTGCAGAGGCTTACCCGAATCTGAAAATTATAGAAGCCTGTGAGAATATTTCTTTGCTCTCCGGGGAGGAGGACGATACACATCATCATGAGGAGGAAACAGAAGAAGAACATGCCCATGGGGATGTCAATGCCCACGCATGGATGAGCGTTTCTGCTTATGAGACACAGGTACAGACGATTGCCGATGGATTATCTGGAGAAGATCCGGAAAGAAGCAGTGCCTATCAGAATGGGGCAAAGGCATATCTGGAAAAACTGGACGGACTGAGAAAACGTCAGGAGAAATTAAAACAGGAAATTTCCGGTCAGTCGGTGATTCTGTTTCATGAAGCATATGCCTATGTCGCTGAGGACTATGGACTGCAGGTAAACTATCTGCTGGATCTCGATGAGGAACGGCAGGTCAGCGCAGGAGAAGTATCGGATGTGCTTTCTGCTGTCCGCAAGGGGCATGTAAAATACATTCTTGCAGAAGAACTGTATGGAAAGAGTATGGGAGATACGATCCGGAAAGAGTCCGATGCAAAGGTATTATATCTGGACCCGCTGAATCGCGGAACTTACGAAAAAGACAGTTATATTAACGGTATGAAAAAAAACATGGAGATACTTGAGGAGGCATTTTATGCGAAAGATCATTAGTCCGTGTGGATTTCACTGCATCAAGGTGAACCATCTGGGGGTGTGGTTCAGTGAGCAGGAAATCTTAAAAGATGTGAATCTTCATATGCACTGTGGATCGCTGAATGCGATTATCGGAAAAAACGGTGCCGGAAAATCGACATTGATCCGTGCCATGCTGGGGGACATCCCGCATACGGGAGATATTGAGTTTCGGGATACCAAAGACGGACGGATGCAGAATTTAAAAATCGGATATGTCCCGCAATCGATTAACATCGAAAAAAATACACCGGTCAGTGTCTATGACCTGCTGGCAAGCTATGAGTCGAGATATCCGGTGTTTCTGCCGAAAAACCGGAAATTATATGAAAAGATCAAAGAGCATCTGCGCATTTTTGAGGCAGAAGAACTGATCGATAAACAGGTTTGTAATCTGTCCGGAGGACAGCTGCAGAGAGTGCTTCTTGCACTGGCGGTGATGGATGAGCCGAATCTGCTGCTTTTGGATGAGCCGGTATCCGGAATTGACCAGAATGGCATGGAACTTTTTTTTAAAACGATGGATTATCTGAAAAAACATTATGACCTTGCGATTATTCTGATCTCACATGATCTGGATTACGTGGCAAGATATGCGGATCATGTAGTGCTTCTGGACAAGACGGTCCTCAGGCAGGGAACGGTAAAAGAAGTATACGAAAGTTCCGAATTTGAACGGATTTTTTCTGCGGGAAAAGAAGAAACATGGATAAAGGAGGATGAGACAAATGATTGATTGGACCTCCTGGATGGATTATGGTTTTATGAAGATGGCATTGGCCGCAATACTGATCATTACACCACTGTTTGGGCTGATGGGAACCATGATTGTCAATAAAAAAATGGCATATTTTTCGGATGCCCTGGGGCATTCCGCACTGACGGGAATTGCTGTAGGAGTGGTATGCGGAATTCCGGATACGAATATTTCCATGGTGATTTTTGCAGTTGTATTCGCGCTGCTGTTAAACAAAATCGGAAGCAGAAGTACCGTATCAACCGATACGATTATTTCGGTTTTTTCCTCCTGTTCGGTTGCGATTGGTCTGGCAATCCTGTCAAAAGGCGGAAATTTCAGTAAATATTCGAGTCTTTTAGTCGGGGATGTTCTGAGCATTACCAAAAAGGAAATCGGGTATCTTGTTATTATTTTTATCGTTACGATTTTGTTCTGGATCACCTGTTTTAACTGGCTGAATGCCATCTGTATTCACCGGGCACTGGCAAAGAGCAAGCGGATTCCGGTACAACTGATGGATTATGTTTTTGCGGTACTTGTAGCACTGATTGTCATGCTTTCCATCAAGTGGGTAGGTATTCTGATCATCAATGCATTGCTGATCCTTCCGGCGGCATCGAGCAGAAATCTGTCGGTAAATATGCGGGAATACCATGTCTTTTCGATAATTTTTTCCGTTTTCTCGGGCGTCATGGGGCTGATTCTGTCTTATTACACGAACGTTGCAACCGGCCCAATGATTGTAATTATCGCATCTGTGATCTATTTTGTGACTTATTTTTTCGGAAGAAAGTGGAAAGAATAACAGGGAGAATAGAATTTGACCGATTGTATTTTTTGTAGTACAATCGGTGTATACAAAATACTGAGGAAATACAAATGGATGAAATAACACTCAAAGCACTTGCAAAAATAAATCTGGGACTGGATGTGGTCCGGCGCAGGGAAGATGGATATCATGAAGTGCGCATGATCATGCAGACCATTCATCTGTACGATCTTCTGGAGATTCAAAAGATCCGGGAGCCGGAGATACAGATTGTTTCCAACCTCTCTTTTTTGCCGGTAAATGAAAATAATCTGGTCTATAAAGCGGCACGGCTGTTACAGGAAGAGTTTGCGCTTACAGATGGAATTTCCGTAAAACTGACAAAGAGAATTCCGGTAGCGGCGGGGATGGCAGGAGGAAGCACGGATGCTGCCGCCATGCTGTATGCGATGAATCAGTTGTATGATCTGGGATTGTCCCGCAGGGAACTGATGAAGCGTGGGGTACAGATCGGGGCAGATGTTCCTTACTGTCTTATGCGTGGAACGGCACTGGCAGAAGGAATCGGGGAAAAACTGACACAGCTTCCGCCGATGATCAAATGTCCGGTGCTGATTGCAAAACCATCCATTTCGGTATCGACCAGATTTGTATATCAGAACCTGAAGCTGGATGAACAGACGAACCATCCGGATATTGATGCACTGATGAAAGATATCCGGGAGAAAGATTTTGACGGTGTCTGTGCACATATGGGAAATGTACTGGAATCGGTTACGATACCAAACTATCCGGTAATTGCAGAGATCAAACAGCAGATGATGCGTTCGGGTGCAAAAGCTTCCATGATGAGCGGAAGCGGTCCTACCGTATTCGGTCTTTTTGAAGATGGAGAAACGGCAAAGCGTGCGCTGCGGGAAATGAAACGCTCCGGTCTTGCAAAACAGGTATATCTGACCACGATCTACAACAACAGGAGAAAGTAATAATTCACACAAACAGAAATGGAGACGATAACATGACAGATGATCTGACGCTCAATATGGACGCATATCTGCCACTGAGAGATGTTGTATTTAATACGTTAAGAGAGGCAATTTTAAAAGGAGATCTCAAACCGGGAGAGCGGCTTATGGAGTTACAGCTGGCAGCAAAGCTTGGGGTGAGCCGTACACCGATCCGTGAAGCCATCCGTATGCTCGAGCAGGAGGGACTTGCTGTAACCATGCCACGCAAAGGGGCAGAGGTTGCAAAGATGACGCTCAAAGATATGGAAGATGTTCTGGAAATCCGGGAGGCACTGGATGAACTTGCCGTAAAGATTGCATGTGATAAGATTTCGGAGAAAGAGCTGCAAAAACTTTTAGAAGTCAAAGATCAGTTTGAAAACAGTACAAAGACCGGAGATGTGAAAATGATTGCCGAGATGGATGTAAAATTCCACGATGTTATTTTTGAATCAACGGGAAATCCGAAACTCGTGACGTTATTGAACAATCTGCGGGAGCAGATCTACCGATACCGTGTGGAATATATCAAAAATCCGGACAATTATCCGGTATTGATCGCAGAACATAATGCGATTGCGGAGGGCTTGAAAAACAGGGATAAAGAAGCGGCAACGCTTGCCATGCACAAGCATGTAAAAAACCAGGCAGTGGCAGTAAAAAGTGTAATCCAGTGTCAGGATGAAGCAGAAAATGAATAGTTTATGTAACAGATGGAAATAGTAAGGACAGATACCTTTTGGTGTCTGTCTTTTTTTTGGTATACAGGCACCTTATGGGATGAAAAGAGATAGGAATGTAAAAATGGAGCATACAAAAATTTCGACCGATATTGAGCAGAATATAAAACAGTTTCAACAGCTGTTTGCAGACAGTGCAGATATTAAAATGAAGGAAATGCGTCTGGGAAAAGGAAAAAGAAGACGATGTTTTCTGGCATATATTGAGGTGGCAGTCAGCAATATGCTGCTGGAAACGACGGCTTTGGGGAGACTGCTGGCGGCATTATCGGAGCTGCCGGACAGAGACTTAAATCAGGTACTCAATGAGAATGCGATGGGGATTTCAGATGTGACACCGTACGATACCATAGAGGATGCAGCACAGGGGATGCTCACGGGGGATGCCATCCTTTTTGTGGATGGATACGGACATGCATTAAAGATTGCCGACAAAGGATATCCCGGCATGGGGGTGCAGGAACCGGATTCGGAAAAGGTGATCCGTGGTTCGAAGGAGGGGTTTACCGATTCCATCAAAACGAATACGGCACTTATCCGTAAGCGTGTGCGATCGACACGGGTTAAAGTAGAAGAAGTACAGGAGGGGGTGCGTTCGCATACGGCAATTGACCTGGTGTATATGGCAGATCTGAAATATACATCCGTGCTGGAAAAAATCCGGGAAAAAATTACAGAATATGAGATTGACGGGGTCATGGACAGCGGAATCTTAGAGCAGCTGGCGGAAAAGAAATGGTATTCACCGTTTCCACAGTTTCAGACGACACAGCGACCGGACCGGGCAGCACTTGCGGTGCTGGAGGGAAGGATCGTATTGTTATGCGACAATTCTCCGGTCGCTCTCATTCTGCCGACAGACCTGAATTCTTTTCTGAAGACGAGTGATGACTATTATAATCGGTTTGGTGTGGCAACGTTTGCACGGATCTTGCGTTACATGGCAGCTTTTTTTGCCATGACACTCCCCGGACTGTATCTGGCGGTGACAAATTTTCACACACAGATTCTGCCGACACCGCTTTTGTTATCCTTCTGGGAGGCACGGATCGGTGTGCCTTTTCCGGCGGCACTGGAGGTCATTCTCATGGAGATTTCTTTTGAACTGTTGCGGGAGGCGGGGGTCCGGCTGCCGGGGGCAATGGGAAATACGATCGGAATTGTCGGAGGTCTGATTATCGGGCAGGCAGCTGTGGATGCCAACCTTGTCAGTCCGATTGTGGTGATTGTGGTTGCGTTTACCGCGCTTTGTTCCTTTTCCATTCCGAATGAAGAATTTGCTTTTTCATTCCGGATATTGAAATTTTATGTGATTGTCCTGTCCGCATGGCTTGGATTTTTCGGATTTTTGATTGCACTGCTTACGGTGTTCATCCATCTGTCGCGGCTGGAAAGCTTTGGGATTCCGTATCTCATGCCGTTTGTGGGGGCAGATGTCAATGATTATCATGATGAACGCGACAGTATCTGGCGTGCACCACTGAAAAAAATGGTGCGAAGACCCATTTATGCAAAACGCGGGGAGCGGATACGTCTGCGGAAAAAATAGGCTGAGTAAACAGTAACGGAGGAACGATATGTTTTCAAATAATAACCGGATATCAACGCGGCAGGTGTTCCGGCTGTTTGTGTTCGATTTTGTAGGGGAAAGTACGCTGATTCTGCCCTCACAGCTGGCGGCATTTGCGGGAAATGACGGTCTGGCATCCATTGTGCTGGGCGGCATTATGGGAAGCCTGTATCTGTGGTATCTTGCATATGTTTTAAAAAAGATGGAAACGGATCTGGTCACTTATATGGAACGGATTCTGCCGGCATGGATGAAAAAAATTTTTCTGGTGTTACTGCTGGTCTATTTTACCGGGATGGCAGGATACGGGGCATATATCTTTTCGGACGTGATACAAAAGGGGCTGATTGCAGGGGAGTCGTTTCCCCTGATTCTGATTCTGGTATTGCTGACGGCAGGGTATGCCGTGTGTGGCGGGATTGAAAGCCGTGCACGGGTGTATGAGATTTTGTTTGTCGTTTTGTTTGTACTTCTTGCAGTAATGCTTTTGATTGCGGCGGGGGATCTGGAGATGGAATATCTGTATGGCTTTTTTCAGGCAGATACCGGGTCGGTGATGAAAGGAAGTCTGGCAGTCTTTTTTTGTCTGATGCCGTTGTTTCTGCTTGCATTTTTTCCCTCCTATGTGCAGAAAGCAAAATGGGGGAAGCTGGTGCATGCCGTGCATGCGGCAATGTGGTTTGCCATAGGTGTTCTTGCGGTTTTGTATGTGATCCTGCTGGGCAGTTTTGGAAGCCGTTCCCTAACGACCATGAAATATCCGGCCATTACGCTGATGAGCAGTATCCATCTGAGGGGAAGCTTTTTGAAGCGGCTGGATGCCTTTATGATCGCCATCTGGTTTTTTACGCTGTTTGCACTTGTGACTGTGTTTTTGTTTTATGCACAGGAACTGGTACAGAAACTGCGGAAAAAAGATACGCATAAAAAATGGTATCTCTGTGGGGTGATGGCTGCCGTTTTCGGGGTGGCAGAAATGCTCCACCAAAGCAGCCATGGGGAATGGTTCCGGGATTATCTGCTGTATATCGGAATCCCGTTGTTTTTGTTCCTGCCATTGTTTGTACTATTGTGGGGAAAGGGGAAAAAACGGCATGAAGGGTAAAATAAAAAAATATGTTGCACTGGTATTGTCTGTGCAGCAGCTGCTTTGCGGATGCAGTGCCACAGAACTCGAAGACCGCTGTTTTCCAATGATGGCGGTTGTGGACGAAAAGGATGGACAGATTTCTTTTGGTTATGGATTTCCCAAGCTGAGCCAGAAGGATAATACGGATCTGGAAGAGGCGCGTGTGAATATCGCGCCTGTCACGGGAAAGACGATGGAAAGCTGTGTGCAGACCTATGATAGCCGGCTGGAAAAACTGGCAGACTGCAATCATATGAAAGTGCTTGTCTTCGGGGAAAATCTGATGAAGGATACCGGACGGTATGCGGATGTTCTTTCTTATCTGAAACAAACAGGACTTTTCCCAAGAAACATCTATGTATGTGTGGCGGAAGATCCATTGGCATTGTTTGAGACAGAAGAAGATCTGCCACAGGATCTGGGAAGTTATCTGGAACAGTATCTGCAGAATCAGGAATCAGCGGGATCAGGAAAACTGTTTAAGCTTGGCAGGCTGCTGGACGAGAAGGAAAACCATATCCTGCAGATTATGCTGCCATATCTGGAAACAGAAGACCATATCATCTTCTGGAAAACCATGTACCGCGTACCGGATGACAGGTTTTTGTATAAACAGGAAAAATAATGGAAATGCTCTTACTATCAGAGGAAAGAGAGTGTGGGAAAATGAAAAAGAAAAAAAGCATGTTTATCATTTTATGTATGTTAACGGTTCTTGCTGCGGGAACTGCGCACGCAACAGAAAAGGAAAGGGTGGACCCACTGCAGCCGGCAATTGCAGAAAAAATACTGCGGTTTCATGTACTGGCAAACAGTGATGCCAAGGACGACCAGAATGTGAAACTAAAGGTCCGGGATGCGGTGGGGCATATGCTTGGGCAAAAACTAAAAAAGGTAACAGACCGGGCGCAAACCGAAAAAATTGTGCAGGACCACATGGACGAAATTATAGAAACAGCGGAAAAAACGCTGCACAAAAACGGCTATACATACGGTGCCAGCGCAAGGCTTGCCAATGTGGATTTCCCTGTGAAAACGTATGGGGATTATACGTTTCCTGCAGGCAAATACCGTGCATTGCAGATTACACTGGGAAAAGGAGAAGGACATAACTGGTGGTGTGTGCTGTATCCGAATATGTGTTTTCAGGGATCGGTATATGAGGTTATGGATGAATCTTCCGGTGAGGAGCTGCGTGAAGTTTTGACACAGGAAGAATATGCAGATGTGTTTGATTCTGGAAAAATGCAGATCCGGTGGAAATTCCTTGATTATTTCCGTTAAACTGGTTATGATAATGAAGCACGCCAATGTGCGTTAAGATATCAAGGAAAAGAAGGAACTGGCTATGACAAAAGACGTATTATTGTCCATCAAGGGATTGCAGATCGGGGAAAACGAACAGAATGACACGATAGAAGTGATTTCTCCGGGAGATTATTATTTTCGGAATGGCAAGCATTTTTTTATGTACGAGGAGGTCATGGAAGGTCAGAAAGAATCGACCAGGAACATGATTAAAGTGCGTGATAATTATATGGAACTGACGAAAAAGGGTGCTGTCAACGTTCATATGATTTTTGAAAAAAATAAAAAAAATATTACATATTATAATACCCCATACGGCAGCCTGCTGGTGGGAATTGATGCCTACCGTGTGGATGTGCAGGAGAAAGAGGAAGAGATTACGGTTGAGGTGGAATATGCGCTGGAGATAAACAATGAGCATCTGGCGGACTGCCATATCCGGATTCTGGCAAATCCGAAACAGGACCCGGCATTCAAACTTGTCAGATAAACAGACGTAAGTAATGAATATGCACGAAAACAAACGAAAATGAACGAAAAAATTGTTAAATATTGTGAAAAAATGCTGAGTTGTGGTATAATGTAAAAAATGATAACAGAGGGGGAAATCATTATGAATACGGAACACAGGCAGCAGAAAATTTCTTTCTGGCATTCTATGAAAACGCAGTTTATTGCGGTAGTGATTCTTGTGGCGGCAGTGATTGTAATATTGTATACACTCATGATTATGCCTGGGGTAAAAAGCAATATCCGCAGTATCTATTCCGACTATCTGCTGGATCTTTCCATTTCGTATGGAAGGGAGATGGAAAGTGCCATGCAGGTAAATATTGATCTTTTAGATAATCCGGAAGCTGCACAGGACATTTTACAGCAGCTAGATATCGCAGGAGCCAAGACAGCTTATGCCTATCTGGTCGGATTTGACGGAACGATGCTGTATCATCCTACCGCTGAGAAAATCGGGCAGCCGGTAGAAAACGATGCTGTCAAAAAGATGCTCAAAGAGATACAGGGGGGAAGTATCCCAAAACCGGAGACTGTGCAGTATGTATTTCAGGGGGAGAAAAAATTTGCCGCATGTTATACCAGCAAAAAACAGTTTATCCTTGTAGTCACGGCGGATGATGCAGATCTTCTTGCACCGGCATTAATGCTGGAGCAAAGGGGAATCCTGATTTCAGGTGTGCTGCTGTTGCTCGGGGCTTTGGCAGCGTTTGTTTTTGCAACACGGATTACACGTCCGTTATCAAAGATTACAGATTCCGTGAACCGGATTGCACAGCTGGATCTGCGAAACGATCAGGTACTGGAACAATGTGCCGCACATCGTGGGGAAGTCGGAAGCATTGCAAATGCCGTGCTTCGGATGAAAGAGGCTCTGACGGAAATTGTACAGAAGATACGGCAGCAGAGTGGACAGTTGTTTGATGCGTCGGAAACGTTAAACAATAACGCGGTAAAGACAGCAGGAAACGTAAATAATGTGGAGACCGCAGTAAATGAGATCGCAACCAGTGCAACCAGTCAGGCACAGGAGACACAGGGGGCAACCGAGTCCATTATTTCCATGGGTACGATGATTGAGGATTCTACAAGCCAGGTAAAATCCATGAACGAGACGGCAGATGTGATGAATGAGTCCGGACAGATAGCCAAAAAGGCACTGGAAGAACTGGGAGAAATCAATGAGAGGGCAACCGAGTCCATCAATGTGATTTATGAACAGACCAATACAACGAATGATTCTGCCTTGAAGATCAAGGATGCAACATCGCTGATTGCTTCCATTGCAGATGAAACCAATCTGCTGTCACTCAATGCTTCCATTGAGGCTGCCAGGGCAGGAGAGGCAGGAAAAGGTTTTGCGGTGGTGGCAGCACAGATCCAGAAGCTGGCAGAACAGTCCAACGAATCTGCCAAGCGGATTGAGGATATTATCCGTGAACTGCTGAAAGATTCCGAAACTGCAGTACATACGATGGAAGATGTGAAGAAAATCATGCAGGAGCAGAACGAAAAAGTGAAAAAGACGGCAGAAGTTTTTGAACAAATGCATGAAGGTGTCAATTTGTCCATCCATGGAATGGTATCCATAGAAGAACAGACACAAAAGATTGAGGATGCAAGAAATAAGATCGTAGATACGGTACAGAGTCTGTCGGCAATCGCAGAGGAAAATGCGGCAAGCACACAGGAGACCTCAGCTTCCATGATGGAAATTGGTTCGGTTATCAATGATATCAGTCAGAATGCAGAGAACCTTAAAAATATTGCAGAGGTTCTGGAAAGAAATATGCAGCTGTTTCAGATGGAAGAATCATGATTTGTGGAACAACGGTATAGAATCTGCATGAAAAGAAAAGGCTTATCTTCCCGGTGGGGAAGATAAGCCTTTTCCTGTTTTTTCCTGTAAACACATTATTTCTTTTTGCTGCTGGAACCGGATTTGGATTCTTTCAACTTGGCATTGGCTTCATTGTACTTTTCCTGAAGCTTTGCACGGAATCCTTTTTTCTTTTTGACCGGTTTTTCCAGCGGTCCACGGAGTCCGCGTACGCCTGTGATATAAAGACCACTGACGGTTGCCTTGACTTCTTTCTTGACCGGAATCTCATCGTAGATCTGCTCGTCTGCGATCAGTGTCATGACTCTTGGTCCGACTTTGGCTTTTACGATTGGAAGTTTGGCGCGCTGCATGAGTTTGTTTGCCTGTTCCATTACCTGTGAAGGAAGGCCGGCATCTTTCATTTTCATTCGTTTTTTGTCGATGATCAGCATCGTCACTGTCTGCGCAGCGGCTTTCATCTGCTCATCCTGTTCTTCTTTTTTCTTCTGTGCTTTCTTTCCGAGAAAGTACAGGACAATCATAGCGGCTACCAGAATAATGGCAATCACTAATAATACGATTCCTATTGGTTTCATCGTGGATTTCCTCCTCTATATACTAAAATTTATTGTAGCAAAGATTTCTGTAAAAATCAACGTTTACTGTTTGTATTTTCTATGGATTTATGGTATGTTTAATTAGTTGTAAAAGGAAAGAAAGAAGGATTTGGGACATTATGAAGAAAAGAGTGGTTATACTTTTTTTGTGCATGACGATGGTATTATCCATGGGGGCATGTGGTACAGACAGTGATAAAAAAGCAAGTACCCAGCAGGGAACACAGGAGACGGCAAGTGAAGTGTTTGACGGACCGCACAGCGCACAGATGAAGCTGGATCTGTCAAAACTTGTGACGAAACTTGCAGATTATAAAGGGATTGATGTTACAATCTCCGGAAATTATGATGTGACAGATGATCAGGTGGAGCAGAATCTGATGTCACTGCTTTCATATTACGGAATCACCGGAGTTGAGGTAAAAGACCGTGATACGGTTCAAAAGAATGATTATGTCAAGGTGGATTATACCGGATATCTCGACGGGGATGCATTTGATGGCGGTTCTGCGACAGACACAATGATTGATGTGGCGAACAACTGTGATGCCACACAGAAGACAAATTACATTGATGGATTCAGTGATGGGCTTGTCGGCGCAAAAGTCGGGGAAGAAGTAAGTTCGGATGTGACATTCCCGGAGAATTACCAGTCTTCGGATCTGGCGGGAAAGAAAACAACGTTTAAATTCAAAATCAAGGGAATTTATAAGCCGGTTACCATGGACACGCTGACCGATGACATGGTAGCAGATGCATTTACCGAGCAGAAGATCACCACGAAAAAGGATCTGGTTGCATATGTACGGCAGGTACTCGAAAAGCAGGCCGCAAATTCCAAGTCTCAGGCAAGCATCAGCGCAGTTGAAGATGATCTGCTGGATAAATGTAAAGTGACAATTCCGGATGAGTATCTGGATGCGCGTCTGCAGGAATATCAGCATGAATTTGAAGCAGACAACTGCAATGATACACAGACTCTGGAACAGTATGCAAAGAATAACAATACCACCGTGGATGATATGAAAAAACAGTGGAAAGAACTGATGATCAAGCAGATCAAAATTGAATTTATCTTTGGACGGATTGCGGAAAAAGAAAATATTACAATCAGTGATGATGATTTTAAGTCATTTGTAGATTATCTGGTAAGTTCAGGCAACAGCCAGATGGCAGATGAAAATGCGGTATATAAATATTATGGTGGTGGAAATAAAGAGGATGGAAAGAAAACACTTCGTCAGCTGTATGTGGTCAATCAGGCGATTTCGTATGTTGTGGAGAAAGCCAATATTACCGTAGAACCGGATACACAGACGACAGAGTCATCGGAAAACGAAAGGGTTCAATAAAAACAACTAAGGGATAGATTAGATTTTTAACGGAGGGACAGTATGGAATTAGTAAATGTCAGAGAGATTTTCAAAAATACGATCAGATATGAAAATCAGCAGGTAACAATCGGCGGATGGGTAAGAAGTAACCGTAATTCCAAAAATTTTGGATTCATTGTAGTGAATGACGGTACCTTTTTTGAGCCGATTCAGGTTGTATATGGAGATGGTCTGGAGAATTATGAGGAGGTCTGCAAGATTAATGTCGGAGCAGCAGTCATTGTAAAAGGACAGCTGGTGCCTACGCCGGAAGCAAAACAGCCGTTTGAGATCCAGGCAGCAGAGGTAACCGTGGAAGGTGCTTCCACACCGGATTATCCGTTGCAGAAGAAGCGTCACACGTTTGAATATCTGCGTACCATTTCACATCTGCGTCCGAGAACCAATACGTTTGAGGCGGTGTTCCGTGTACGTTCCCTGTGTGCATATGCGATTCACAAGTTTTTCCAGGAGCGCGATTTCGTTTATGTGCATACTCCGCTCATCACAGGAAGTGACTGCGAGGGTGCCGGGGAAATGTTCCAGGTAACAACGCTTGATTTAAAAGATGTGCCGAAAAAACAGGATAAAACCGTGGATTATACTAAGGATTTCTTTGGAAAACCTACCAATCTTACCGTATCCGGTCAGTTAAATGGAGAAACCTATGCGATGGCATTTAAAAATATTTATACGTTTGGACCGACTTTCCGTGCGGAAAATTCAAACACAACCAGACATGCGGCTGAGTTCTGGATGATTGAGCCGGAGATCGCATTCGCAGATCTCGAAGATGATATGATGCTTGCGGAAAGTATGTTAAAGTATGTGATTAATTATGTGATTGAACATGCACCGGAAGAAATGGCATTTTTCAATAATTTTGTGGACAAAGGTCTGCTGGATCGTCTGGAGAACGTAGTAAACAATGATTTTGCACGGGTGACCTACACAGAAGCAATTAAGATATTGTCAAAACACAATGACAAGTTTGATTATAAGGTATCCTGGGGCTGTGATCTGCAGACCGAGCATGAGCGTTACCTGACCGAACAGATTTATAAGAGACCGGTATTTGTAACCGATTATCCGAAGGAAATCAAGGCATTTTACATGAAACTCAATGAAGACGGAAAGACAGTTGCAGCAGTAGACTGCCTTGTTCCGGGAATCGGAGAGATCATCGGCGGAAGCCAGAGAGAGGACGATTATGATAAACTTCTGGCACGTATTCAGGACATGGGGCTGAAAGAGGAAGATTACAAGTTTTATCTGGATCTGCGCAAATACGGATCAGCCAGACATGCCGGATTCGGTCTTGGATTTGAGCGCTGCGTGATGTATCTGACGGGTATGGCAAATATCCGCGATGTCATTCCGTTCCCTAGAACCGTAAATAACTGCGAACTGTAAAATGGAATAAAAGAGCCGTATTTCCCATAAACTCTAAGGAGGACAATTTCCGGAGAAGTATGTGTGGAGAATGGGCAGAAACAAATAAATAATAAAACAGGAAGAAACGTCGCAAAGTTTGCAGGCTGCTTTATAGGCACATGTCTGCTCTCCGCGGCGCTTTTTCTGTTATGGTGCGGGATTTCCTATTCCATGAGATTGTCGGTGGAACTGATCCGGGTGGGAATTACGGCATGGTATGCGCTTTCCGGTCTCATCGGTGGAAAAATCCTGCGCGCATGTAAATGTGGTGCCATACCTTTTTGCGCAGTTATGCTGGGAGGCTTTTTTTTCGGGATTCTGTATGTCTGTTCCTGCATACGGGAACAGCACTGGATTGCGCTGGAGGGAGAAAACCTGACGATTCTGATTTTGTGTACGGCAGCGGCACTGCTGGGAAGCGTGCGGTGGAAAAAGAAGTAAGGGCTGTGTGACTGTAAAAAAAGACTTTCCTTATGGTGACCACTGTGCTATAATAATACAGATAGACGGGAAATCCAAAAAAACAGACAAAGGAGAGATTCTCATGAAGCATGTAAAGACATTAAATACAAGAAAGTTACAGAACACAATCAAGACAGGTGGATGTGGCGAGTGCCAGACATCATGCCAGTCTGCATGTAAGACATCCTGTACAGTAGGAAACCAGACCTGCGAGAAGTGTAAGTAATCACGGAGTGATTACTTACACAGCCCGAACGCTAAGGTAAGAAAAATAAGGCATAATAAAGCCGCGTGCGTAGCGCGCGGTTTTATTATGTTTAGGAAAGAGAGGAAATATTATAGTGGTTCATCAGTTTAAGAACAATGGCTATGATATTGTATTAGACGTAAACTCCGGTGCCATTCATGTGGTGGATGATGTGACTTATGACGTGATCGCATTATTTGAAGATCACTCTAGGGAAGAGATCATTGCCCAGTTACAATCCCGGTATCCGGAACAGGAGATTGCAGAAGCAATCGAAGAAACAGAGCAGTTAAAGGAGCAGGGAGACCTGTTTACGGAAGATGCTTACGAACAGAAGATTTTTGATTTTAAGAAGCGCCCGACGGTAGTAAAGGCATTGTGTTTACATATTGCACATGACTGCAATCTGGCATGCCGCTATTGCTTTGCGGAAGAGGGCGAATATCATGGAAGAAGAGCCCTGATGTCTTATGAGACAGGAAAACAGGCACTTGATTTCCTGATTGCAAACTCCGGAAACCGGAAAAATCTTGAAGTGGATTTCTTCGGAGGAGAGCCACTCATGAATTTTGATGTGGTAAAACAGTTGGTTGCCTATGGACGGGAACAGGAAAAGCTGCATGACAAGCATTTCCGTTTTACGCTGACAACGAACGGGGTGTTGCTAAATGACGATATCATGGAATTTGCAAATAAGGAAATGGACAATGTTGTTTTAAGTATTGATGGAAGAAAAGAAGTGAATGACCGTATGCGTCCGTTCCGGAAGGGGGCGGGAAGCTATGATCTGATCGTTCCGAAGTTCCAGAAACTTGCAGAAAGCCGGAATCAGGAGCGTTATTATGTCCGCGGTACCTATACCCATTTCAACACCGATTTTTCCAAGGATGTACTGCATCTGGCCGATCTGGGATTCAAGCAGATTTCTGTGGAGCCGGTTGTCGCACAGCCGACCGATGAATATGCACTGCAGGAAGAGGATCTTCCGGTTCTCTTTGAAGAATATGATAAACTGGCAGCGGAGATGGTCCGCCGTAACAGAGAAGGAAATTCTTTCAACTTCTTCCATTTCATGATTGATCTGGAAGGTGGACCTTGTGTGTACAAGCGTCTGTCCGGATGTGGTTCCGGAACGGAATACCTTGCGGTCACACCGTGGGGAGATCTGTATCCGTGCCACCAGTTCGTCGGAAATGAAGATTTTCTGATGGGAAATGTCTGGGATGGCGTGAAAAACACGAATCTGCAGGACGAGTTTAAATGCTGCAATGTCTATGCAAAAGAAAAGTGCCGTAAATGCTTTGCCAGATTTTACTGTAGTGGGGGATGTGCTGCAAATTCGTACAATTTCCACGGAACCATCACAGATGCTTATGATCTGGGATGTGAACTCCAGAAGAAACGTATTGAATGCGCAATCATGATAAAAGCTGCGGAAGCGGAAAATTAAAGGAATAGGAAGGAAGCAAACATGAAAAAAAGCAAGGGCGTCGCTATAATCGCGATTATCCTGGCCTGTCTGATCGGACTGGGATATTACACGAGCACGATTATGTCTGCGACAAGCACAAGTCAGAAAAAAACTGACAACAAGACGGAAGCCGAAGGTATTAAACTTGGTCTTGATCTTTCCGGTGGTGTGTCCATTACTTACCGGATCAAGGATAAGAATCCATCCAAGAAAGATATCAATGATACGGTAGCAAAGCTTGAAGAGCGTGCCGAGAGTTACAGTACCGAGTATGCGGTATATCCGGTCGGCGATGACCGTATTACGGTAGAAATTCCTGGTGTCTATGATGCAAATGCCGTACTTGAGGATCTGGGAAGCCCGGGATCGCTGTATTTTATCGTACAGAAAGATTCGGACGGTAATGAAAACTACAGTTATGACAGTTCCACAGGGGAATACAAACTGAATTATGACATTCAGAATCTGGTTGACAATGGTTCTGTAATCATGGACGGTAATGATGTAAAGTCTGCCAATGCAGCGTATAACCAGACTTCCTCTACCAGTACCAAGGAGCCGGTTGTTCAGCTGACATTAAAGAAAAAAGCAGCAGATGTGTTTGGAGAGGCAACCACAAAGGCAGCTTCTTCCGGAGAATCTATCGGTATTTACTATGATGATCATTTCATCAGTGTACCGAAAGTAGAGAGCGCAATCAAAGACGGAAGCTGTGTCATCAACGGTATGTCTGATTATGATGAAGCGGAACAGCTTGCAACATTTATCCGTGTAGGTGCGATCAACTTAAAGCTCGAAGAGATGGAATCTTCCGTAGCAGGGGCACAGCTGGGTGGAAAAGCACTTTCTTCCAGTGTCAAGGCAGCCATCATCGGTCTGATCCTTGTGATGCTTTTCATGATCTTAAATTACAGCTTATCTGGTGTGGTTGCATCCATTGGTCTTGCCATTTATACAACCGTAACGGTAGCTCTGATTTATCTGTTTGAAATTACGCTGACACTTCCGGGTATCGCGGGTGTTATCCTCGGTATCGGTATGGCGGTGGATGCGAACGTTATTATTATCTCACGTATCCGTGAAGAGATTGCAGCAGGAAAGTCCGTACTGACATCCATCAAAACAGGTTACAAAAAGGCCATGTCTGCCATCATTGACGGTAACGTGACCACCTTTATTGCGGCACTGGTGCTGATGTGGCTTGGTTCCGGAACCGTTAAGGGATTTGCATATACACTGATTATCTCCCTGATTGTTTCCATGTTCACTGCACTTGTCATTTCGAGACTGTTAAATCTGGCATTTTATGCGGTTGGATGCAGAAACGAGAAATTATACGGACGTGCAAAAGAACATAAGACCATCGATTTTATGAAGCATCGCTGGGTATGTTTTATCCTTTCCCTCGTTGTGATCGTAGCCGGATTTGTTGGAATGATCGGTTACGGAGCAGCTGGAAAGGGATCTTTGAATTTCAGTCTGGAATTTAAGGGTGGTACATCCATCTCCGCAGATTTTGGTAAGGATTATACCGTTGAACAGGTAGAGGACAAGATTGTACCGGAAGTCGCAAAGGTTATTAATGATAATGCGATCCAGGCAAGTACCGTATCCGGCAGCAATGTTGTGACAATTAAGACAAAGACACTGAGCCTGAGCGAACGTGAAGAAGTAAATCAGATGCTTGTGGACAAGTTTGGTGTGGATGAATCCACAATCGAGAGCCAGAGTATTGGTTCTACCATCAGTAATGAGATGCGTTCCAATGCGGTCAAGGCACTGATCGTTGCATGTATTTTCATGCTGTTTTATATCTGGTTCCGTTTCAAGGACATCCGTTTCGCCGGAAGTGCGATTATTGCACTGGTACACGATGTACTTGTTATGTTAACCGGTTATGCATTGATCCGTATTTCTGTAGGTAATACATTTATTGCCTGCATACTTACAATTGTCGGATATTCCATCAATGATACCATTGTTATCTTTGACCGTATCCGTGAGAACATGCAGGGAATGAAGAAACAGACACCGGAAACACTGGCAGAGGTGGCAAACCGGTCTCTGACACAGACACTTTCCCGTTCACTGAATACCTCCATTACAACCATCATCATGGTATTGCTGCTGTTTATCCTCGGAGTATCTTCCATCCGTGAGTTTGCATTACCGCTTATGATTGGACTGATCAGTGGTACGTATTCTTCCATCTTTATTGCAGCTGCATTATGGTATGTCATGAAACTGCATCTTGGCAAGGACAAATTGTTAAAACCAGCAGTAGCAAAGACAAAAAAGAAATAAATATTAAAAAACAGGGGAGCTGCACGGCAGCTCCCGTTTGTTTTCTAAGGAGTGGAATGGTTGCATTGCACCGAAGAATTCGGTATAATGGGGAAAAAGAGTTGAAAAGGAGAATATTATGTACACACTGGAAGATATACAGGCAGTAGATCCTGAAATTGCAGCAGCGATCACTGCAGAGTTTGACAGACAAAACAGCCACATTGAGCTGATCGCATCGGAAAACTGGGTGAGCCCGGCGGTTATGTCTGCAATGGGAAGTATTCTGACCAACAAATATGCAGAAGGGTATCCGGGAAAGCGTTATTACGGCGGATGTGAGTGCGTGGATGTAGTTGAGGAACTGGCAAGAGAGCGCGCAAAGAAACTGTTTGGCTGTGAGTACGTCAATGTACAGCCGCATTCCGGTGCACAGGCAAACATGGCAGTACAGTTTGCCATTTTAAAGCCGGGTGATACCATTATGGGAATGAATCTCGATCACGGCGGACATCTGACACACGGTTCACCGGTGAATTTTTCCGGTACGTATTTCCATGTGGTACCTTATGGAGTCAACGATGAGGGATTTATTGACTATGATAAAGTAAGAGAGATTGCACTTGAGTGTAAGCCAAAGATGATCATTGCAGGTGCATCTGCATATGCACGTACCATTGACTTTAAGAAATTCCGTGAGATCGCAGACGAAGTGAATGCGGTGCTTATGGTAGATATGGCGCACATCGCAGGACTGGTAGCCGCAGGGCTGCATCCAAGCCCGATTCCATACGCAGATGTGGTAACCACTACAACACACAAGACACTGCGCGGACCTCGTGGAGGAATGATCCTCTGCAGTGATGAGGTAAACAAAAAGTATAATTTCAATAAAGCTATCTTCCCGGGAACACAGGGAGGACCGTTGATGCATGTGATTGCTGCAAAAGCAGTCTGCTTTGAGGAGGCATTAAAGCCGGAATTCAAGACGTATCAGGAGCAGATTATAAAGAATGCACAGGCTCTTTGCAAGGGATTACAGAAGCGTGATGTCAAGATTGTATCCGGAGGAACAGATAACCATCTGATGCTGGTGGATCTGACACCATATGACCTGACCGGAAAAGTTGTTGAGAAACTTCTTGACAGTGCGCATATCACTGCCAATAAGAATACGATTCCAAACGATCCGCAGAAACCATTTGTTACAAGTGGAATCCGTCTTGGAACACCGGCGGCTACATCCAGAGGATTAAAAGAGGACGATTTTGATCAGGTAGCTGAGGCAATTGCCATGCTCATCAAAGAGGGTGAGCCGGCTGTTGACAAGGCAAAAGCCATCATTAAAACACTGACCGATAAATACCCGCTGCAGCCGATGCATTAATTAGGAGGAACCATGATAGATTTAAAATTTTTAAGAGAAAATCCGGATGTTGTAAAAGAAAACATCAAAAAGAAATTTCAGGATCATAAGCTTCCACTCGTGGATGAGGTAATAGAACTGGATGCAAAGGCCCGGGCTGCGCAGTCCGAGGCAGATGAGCTGCGTGCCAGCCGTAATAAACTTTCCAAGCAGATTGGTGCCTTAATGGGACAGGGAAAGAAAGATGAAGCAGAAGAAGTCAAAGCACAGGTAGCTGCAAATGCTGCCCGTTTGTCTGAGTTAGAGGCACAGGAGAAGGAACTTTCCGAGAAAGTGACAAAGATCATGATGACGATTCCAAATATCATTGATCCATCCGTACCGATTGGAAAGGATGACAGCTGCAACGTGGAGATCGAAAAATTCGGTGATCCATATGTTCCGGATTTCGAAATCCCATATCATACGGATATTATGGAGCGTTTTGACGGAATTGATCTCGATGCTGCCGGAAAGGTTGCCGGAAACGGATTTTATTATCTGATGGGGGATATCGCAAGAATTCATTCTTCGGTAATCGCTTATGCAAGGGATTTCATGATCAACCGCGGATTTACTTACTGTGTTCCGCCATTTATGATCCGTTCCAACGTTGTGACCGGTGTTATGAGTTTTGACGAGATGGATGCCATGATGTACAAGATCGAGGGGGAGGATCTCTATCTGATCGGCACATCCGAACATTCCATGATCGGTAAATTCATTGATACCATCAACGATGAGGAGAAGCTTCCATATACACTGACCAGTTATTCCCCATGTTTCCGTAAGGAAAAGGGAGCACATGGTATTGAGGAGCGTGGTGTTTACCGTATCCACCAGTTCGAAAAGCAGGAGATGATTGTGGTATGTAAGCCGGAAGAATCCAAAGCATGGTATGACAAGCTCTGGAAGAATACGGTAGATCTGTTCCGCAGTCTGGATATTCCGGTTCGTACCCTGGAGTGCTGTTCCGGTGATCTGGCAGATCTGAAAGTGAAATCCTGTGATGTCGAGGCATGGTCTCCGCGTCAGAAGAAATACTTTGAGGTAGGAAGCTGCTCCAATCTGGGAGATGCTCAGGCAAGACGTCTGAAGATCCGCATAAAGGGAAAAGATGGCAGGAAGTATTTTGCACATACCTTAAACAATACCGTTGTTGCTCCGCCGCGTATGCTGATCGCATTTCTGGAGAATAATCTGAACGAAGACGGAAGCGTAAACATTCCGAAAGCATTACAGCCATATATGGGAGGAATTGAGAAAATCGTTCCAAAACATGAATAGGAGGCAGTCCTATGGGAGATATAAATAAGATGGAGGAAGAATGTACCCATAATTGTATGACCTGTGGGCATGGCTGTGCAGAAGGCAGTGATGGTGTGGGAAAATTCGAAAAGGCCCTGAATAAACTTAGTGATATTGATGCCGGGGAGCTGTTGAAAGGATTACAGTCGCTGGGAGAATCAGACAATCAATAATTGAAAACGATAAAAAAAGCACCGTATGAAATTACCTAAAAAGTCTTTTCATACGGTGCTTTTTTGTTGAAATTGTACATTTTCGTTGCTTTTCGTCAGAAAGTGAGCGATAATAAAAGAAAAAAAAAGAAGAATCAATTTGGGTAGGAGAGGGTATGAAAGAAGTATTAAAAAGAGGAATGCTGAAATTTGAGAACAGCTTTTTTTCCCATGTCGTCCGATGTGCATTGGGAATGATAATCCCACTTGTTTTGACAGGGGGGATTTCCTGTGCTGTCCGTGATTTTCCGGTCGCCCCGTACCAGATGTTTCTGACGCAGGGGGGTGGGAGATGGTTTTATGATTTCCTTACAATGGTTTATGAGGGAACATACGGTATTTTTTCTGTAGCATTGGTGATTACCATTGCGTACAGTTATGCAATGGAGAAAAATGAATCGCTGGAAAATGTCGTTATGTATGTGGTTGTGGCACTTGCCGCATTCAGCGCACAGCTGAATCTGGGAACAGAAGATTTTGATGTGGCAGGACTGGGAACGACCGGATGTTTTGCGGCAATGTTTATCGGTTATTTGTCCTGCATGGCATTTTCAAAGCTGCGCAGATGCCATAAACTGATGCTGGAACAGTATACCGCGGGGATGGGGGAGGCTGTGTCTTGGCAATCCGTACACTGATTCCACTCGGTATTGTTGCAGCCGGTTCTGGAGGGTTGAATCTGCTTATTGGCAGAATTACCGGAATCTATGGATGTTACCAGTGGTTTAACCATATTTTCTATGCAGCATGTCAGAATATTGCAGATTACAGTAATTTCCTTTCAGGACTGCTCTATACGTTCGCGGTAAATCTGATGTGGTTTTTCGGTTTGCATGGAAGCCATATTCTGGAGGCAGTGGCAGTCCATAATTTTGGTGTCACAGGAAATGTTGTTTTTTCAAAGGCATTTTACGATGTGTATGTGGCAATGGGAGGCTGTGGCACAACGGTCAGTGTCCTGATCGCATTGCTTTTGTTCTTCCGCAAAGAACGTACCGGAAAGCTGGCAGGGCTGGCATCATTTACGGTAGTCTTTAATTTAAATGAAATGCTTACATTTGGTATTCCGATCATATTAAATCCGATTCTGCTGGTTCCGTTTGTCCTGACACCGGTGGTGTGCTATTGCCTGGCATATGCGGCAACAGTATGCGGTTTTCTGCCGGTTCTTACCCATGAGGTAGTATGGTCGACACCGGTTGGTATCGGTGGCTATCTTGCCAGCGGTTCCTGGAAGGGAATTGCCGTGCAGGCAGCGGGAATTCTGGCAGGGATATTGTTTTACCTTCCGTTCCTGAAAATAAATCAGAGGATGGAGGTATATAAAGCCAAGCGTCATGTTCAGGTTCTGATACACGAATTACAGGAAAAGGAAGAACAGATTGACCAGCCGGTGTTTTTGACGCGCGGAGACCATATCGGAATGATTTCCCGTATGCTCCTGCTTGATTTAAAGCATGCGATCAAGAATAAAGAACTGTATATGCTTTATCAGCCACAGGTATACAGCGATGGTATCTGTATTGGTGCTGAGGCACTGCTGCGTTGGAACCATCCAGTATATGGTATGATATATCCACCACTTATTATTTATCTTGCAGAGGCGGGAAAGGTATTGCCGGAACTGGAACGGTTTATCATTGATGAGGTTACGGATGGGATTGTGCAGACGCGTGCACAATATGATTCGGATTTTAAAATTTCCGTAAACATTACCGCGCATTCCCTGTTGTGGGACATTGAGGGATATATCCGGCAGACAATGGAACAAAAAGAGATAGATGCCCATATGCTCTGGATTGAAATTACAGAACAGGATATCCTTCTGCAGACGGATGTGGTTGTCCGGAAACTTGAAGAACTCAAAAAGCAGGGGCATAAGCTTTTGATTGATGATTTCGGCATGGGACATACTTCCCTGCTGTACCTGCAATCAGAGTATTTTGATGTGGTCAAGCTGGACGGTTCATTGACCCGCCCGCTTTTGAAAAGCCATACGAATCAGAAAATTGTGCGTTCGATTATTGAACTGGGACAGGAACTTGGGGTAAATGTAATTGCAGAGTTTGTGGAAAACAGGGAGCAGAGAGATCTTCTGGATACGCTGGGCTGTCATTGCTATCAGGGGTATCTGTATGCAAAACCACTGGAACTGGAGGCGTTTATTACTTATATGAAACAGATGAACGAGAAGTAGCGGGCTGTTTTTTCAAAAATCTCCAATGATATTTACAAAAATTTCTCTTGTTTTTTTGAAGCCCTGGATATATGATGATGAAAGGGAAATTGTTACAGCACAAAAGCCATTTCAGAAAGGATGGACGGAAAACATGAGAAAGAAGTCACATATTTCACTGGCACGTTATATTGTAGCAAACACAGAGGACGAAGGGCTGAAAAAACACTGGCTGTCGTTTTATATTGGAAGCGTCCTGCCGGATTGTAAGCCATCTTTTATCTATAAACGGCATGAGATTACCGGTACATTTCCAAAACTCAGGAAGGATATAGATGCATTGATCCATGGAAAAGAGAACCGTTTTCCAAAACGGAAGCGGATGTATTACATGAATCTGGGGGAGATCACGCATTACGTAGCAGATTATTTTACCTTTCCGCACAATAAGATTTATCCGGGAGGATTTAAAGAACACTGTGCTTATGAAGAACATCTCAAACATGAACTCCGCGCCTTTTTAAAGACGGAGGCACCGAAGGTGTTGAATGAATGCGGGCATCGGCAGTTTGCCAGCCAGGAGGCACTGTTTGATTATATTCAGAAAATGCATGATAAGTATTTAAGCAGTAAGATTGATACGGCAAAAGACATTGAGAATATTGTGCTGGTCAATAAACAGGTGGTGGATGGCATCGATTATCTGTTTTTAAAGAATCATATGCAGCACAGGGTTGCATAGAGGGAAAGCAGCCGGAAATCCGGCTGTTTTTCTGCGCTTACGGACACTTATAGGATTGACAAATTTTTGACAAAGTGTTACGATTATTCCATATGAAACTGTCGATGATTCGTGACAATCAGGTACATATACCGTTACGAAAGACATTTAGGATTAGGAGGATTTATACAATGAGTGAGTTCAAGAATTTAACTCTGGAAGTAGCTGACGGAATCGCTGTATTAGCAATCTCCAGACCAGCAGCATTAAATGCATTAAACAGTGAGACTCTGGATGAGTTAAACGTATGCTTAAGCGAGATTGAAGCAAACGATGATATCAAAGCAGTCATCTTAACCGGCGGTCCGGACAAGAAGGGCAACGAGTTCAAGTCATTCGTAGCTGGTGCAGATATTGCTGAGATGGTAAACTTCACAGCTCCGGAAGCACGTGCATTCGGAATCAAGGCTTCTGAGCCATTCTTCAAACTGATGAATATGCGTCAGGTTACTATCGCTGCAGTAAACGGATTTGCATTAGGCGGAGGATGTGAGATCTCTATGGCATGTGATATTCGTATCGCAAGTGAGAATGCAATCTTCGGACAGCCAGAGTGTGGTCTTGGAATCATTCCTGGATTCGGTGGTACACAAAGACTTGCCCGTCTGGTAGGCATGGGACGTGCAAAAGAAATGATCTTCACCTGCGACAACGTAGATGCAAACGAAGCATACCGCATCGGTCTTGTAAATAAGGTAGTTGCAAAAGAAGAGCTTATGCCAACAGCAAAAGCTATGGCTGCAAAGATCATCTCCAAGGGAAGCTATGCCGTATCTGTTGCAAAGGCTGCAATCAACAATGGTTATGACATGGACATCAAGAATGCCGTTGAGATGGAAGCAAACCTGTTTGGTGTTGTCAATGATACACACGACAAGAAAGAGGGAATGGGAGCTTTCTTAGAGAAGAGAGCTGCTACATTGACAGATTTCTAAAATCATACAGAGGGCGATAAGGGGCGATATGAGAAATCATATCGTCCTTTTTTGCCATATTTCAGGATAGGGAAAATGGAATTATATTAGACAATCTGGTGAAATTAGGTTATTATAAATAATAAGGGAGTTACCCTAAAACAGGAGTGTTATAGAAATTATTATTAAATGGAGGTTTAACGTCTTCATGGATAAACTTTATATGATCTTATTATGCCTGATGATAGTACCAATTCTTATTTGTATCAAATATTCCAGAAAAATAAAAAGTGATGTGGCATCTTCCATTGTGAAATGCCTCATTTTTGCAATTGTTACGATCCTTAGCAATGGTTTGTCTGCTTTTTCAGGAAATGAAACATTTTCTTATATAATGGAAGCACTTTATCGGTTTTCCTTTGATCTGATGCTGATATATGTATTGCAGTATTCCCAGCAGTATACGCGTGTTTTTCACGAGGTTTCACCGTTTAAAAAGGGGTGTTTCATAATTGCATATCTGGATGGAATTTTACTGTTTTTAAATATAATTTTTCATAACGTATTTACGATAGAAACCGTGCGATTCCCGAATTTTGATATGTATCATGTAGCCGACAAATCCATTATTTTTTACTTTCACTATGTGTTTGCATATGGTCTGGTATTTTGTATTATTGCATCGTTTATAATCAAAATTATACAGATACCGGATTTTTACCGTAAGAAATATTTGCCGATACTTGTGTTAATGTGTGTGATCACGGTTTCAAAATTTATATGTGGAATTTTAGAATTTCCGATTGATGTGTCACTTCCTTTTTTTGTATGCGCAGCAATACTGATCTGTTACCTGACACTGTACCGTTCTCCGCGTGAACTTGTAGATAAAACACTGTCCATCGTTGTAACCGAAATGAATAACGCTGTGATATGTTTTGATATAAATAACGAATGTGTGTATGCCAATGAGCGTGCATTGAAAATATTTAACAGTTCACTGGATTCCATTTCCGGGATCTCGGAGGATGTACAGGGCTGGATAAAAGAACATGATATCAACAATTCGGCTTCCCTTGAATGGAGTGGTCAAACAATTATTGACAACAAAACCTATTATTTTGATATCGAATACAGAAAACTGTTTGACAAAAAGAATGAATACATAGGTTTTTTCCTGAATCTGATTGATAATACGGAGAAACATATTTCGTTTGAAAAAGAAAAATACCTTGCAACACATGATACGCTTACCGGATTGTATAATAAGAATTATTTTGCCCAGAAAACATCGGAAATTTTAAATGAAAATCCGGATAAAGAGTGGCTGCTGATCTGTTCCAATATCAAGGATTTTAAACTGGTCAACGATCTTTTTGGTCTTGAAAAAGGAAACGAAGTCCTTAAAATGGAAGCAGATCTTCTTAAAGCACAATGTGGGGAAGGGAGCGTCTATGGACGCACCGGTGGTGATAAGTTTTCAATATGCATCCCAAAAGAAGAATTTAAAGAGCAGGATTTTATGGATGCGATACAGTCCATGGGGCAAGCATTTAACAATGACCTGTATCATCTTCATATTTATGTCGGTGTTTATGAAATCACAGACCGGAATGAAGAAGTATCCATTATGTGTGATAAAGCCAATCTTGCAATAAAGACACTGGGTGAAAACTATGATAAATCAATTGCATACTATAACGACACGATATTTCATGATACCGTTGCCGAAAAGCAGCTGGTGGGTGATTTTGATAAAGCACTTGCCGAAAAACAGTTCTGCATGTATTTACAGCCACAGGTGACATCGGAAGGAAAATTACTGGGGGCAGAGGCTCTCGTCCGATGGCAGCATCCGAAACGCGGTCTGATTTTTCCGGGGGATTTTATTGAAGTTTTTGAAAAAACAGGTCTGATTTACCGGCTTGACCGGTTTGTGTGGGAACTTGCCGTACAAAAACTTGCACAATGGCAGAAAGCCGGGCGGGATGATCTGTATATATCCGTAAATATTTCGACCAAGGACTTTTACTATATGGATGTATATGAAACAATTACCAGTCTTGTTGAAACCTATAAAATCATTCCTTCCACACTGAAACTGGAAATTACGGAAACCGCAATTATGACCGGAACCGCAGGGGAACTTGAAATGATTGAACGGTTCAGGAAATCCGGCTTTCAGGTGGAAATAGATGATTTCGGAAGCGGCTATTCTTCATTTAATACGCTAAAGGATATGGACGTGGATGTGCTGAAAATAGATATGGGCTTTTTAAGGACAACCCGGCCGGAACGCTTAGAGAGAAGTATGTCTATTATAAATACGATCATTTCACTCACCAAAACACTTGGTCTTTCCGTTATCACGGAGGGAGTCGAAACAAAGGAACAAATTGATGAGCTTACCCGGATGGGATGCGGAATTTATCAGGGGTATTATTTTTCAAAGCCGATTCCGGTAGACCAGTTTGAAGATGCCTATCTGTAAATTTATCCGGAATAAAGGTATTGCCAACATATTCAGTCAGATGGGACTTATATAACTAAATTGAAAGATAAGAAATATTTGACGAGGCAGGGAAGTAGTCAAAAAGGAAAGTGGATAATACTGAAAAAATTCAATAGACACTGGTAAAACAGGTGAGTGTATGGGACCACCAGAGATTGAATTATCAACGGAAAAGATCCGGACTTGCCTATGCGGATTATATCAGCGGGAAGCGGAGTTATCTGGATGTGTCCGGGAATTGCCGACCGGCCGTGGTTTTGCGGATTTTGTTTATATTCCAAAACCGGAATATAAAGCTGATTATCCGGCACTGGTTGTGGAACTGAAATGGAATAAAACTGCGGATACCGCCTTACAACAGATAAAAGACAGAAAGTATCCGAAATCGTTAGAGCCATATACAGGAAATATTCTGCTCGTAGGAATCAATTATGATAAGAAGACGAAAGAACATTCCTGTGTGATTGAAAATGATAAAAAGCAATAAGCGTTAAGCTTCGTCTTTTTGCAGGATTGAAACAAATCCCGCAACAAAACTAAACAGAACAGGAAGAAACCAATGGAAGAAAAAATCATGCATCTTCTGATCACGGAAGACGATATGGCACTCGCACAGGGACTGCAGCGCGCATTACAGGAGAAAAACCGGCAGGTGCTATGTTGTAAAAACATACAGGAGACCAGACAGCATCTGCACCAGAACAAGACAGATCTGCTGATTCTCGATGTGAATCTGCCGGATGGAAGCGGTTTTGATCTGCTGCAGGAGGTCCGCAGAACCTCGGATCTTCCGGTGATCTTACTTACGGCAAACGATCTGGAAATGGATATTGTAAGCGGACTGGAGCAGGGAGCAAATGATTACATCACAAAGCCGTTCAGTCTGGCGGTACTCCGGGCGCGGGTAAACACCCAGCTTCGGAACCGGACGGTGCAGATGCAGAAAGAAAGCGCAAAAAACACACAGATCTGGGAGGGCAGTATCTGGAAGTTTGATTTTACAAATATGCGTTTTACCGTAAGCGGACAGGAAGTGGAGTTAAGTAAAACCGAGCAGAAACTTCTGGCACTTCTTGTGCAGCATGCGGGGATGACCATACCGCGGGAAACTTTGATGGATCGCATCTGGACCGGTGGCGCGGTGTACGTGGATGAAAACGCGCTTTCGGTTGCCATCAAGCGGCTGCGGGATAAATTACAGGCAAAGGAGCAGATCCGGACCGTGTATGGGATCGGATATGTATGGGAAGTATGATCGGATATTTTGTAATTATATTGCTTGCGGCAGGGAGTGTGCTTGCAGCAGCACTTTTCTTCAGACACCGGCAGAAACAGGTGATGGATGGACTTTCCGATATGCTTGAGGCGGCGATAAACGGCACCTTTTCCGAGACCACATTTGATGAGTCGCGGCAGTCATCGCTGGAAAACCGTCTGGCGCAGTATCTGGCGGCATCGGAACTTTCAGTGCGAAGCATAGATGCGGAGCGGGAAAAAATCAAAGAACTGATCGCAGATATTTCCCATCAGACGCGGACGCCGCTTTCAAATATTTTATTGTATACGGAACTGCTGGAGGAAGAACCGCTGGGGGAAGCAGCACAGGATTCCGTAAAAAAGCTGCGGCAGCAGAGTGAAAAATTACAGTTTTTAATGGATGCGCTTGTCAAACTTTCAAGGCTTGAGACAGGCGTTTTTGTGTTGCATCCAATCCGGCAGCCGCTGACAGAACTGGTGGTAGACGGTATGGAAAGTTACCGGGAAAAAGCAGCCGCCAAAGGACTTGCGATTGCGTTTTCCGGGACGAAAAAAGCAGAGGAAGACGCACCGGTTTATGCGTACTTTGATAAGAAATGGTCCATGGAAGCACTGGGAAATATTCTCGATAATGCGATCAAATATACGAACACAGGAGGGATTACCATAAAACTCTGTTCCTATGAACTGTTTGCCTGCGTGGAAGTGACGGATACGGGAATCGGCATCGGTGAGGAGGAGCATGCAGCGGTATTTGGGCGTTTTTACCGGGGAAACGCGGTTGCCGAAAAGAGCGGTGTGGGGATCGGACTGTATCTGGCACGTTTTATCATGCAGCAGCAGGGCGGATATATCCGGCTTTCGTCCACGCCGGGGGAAGGCTCAACGTTTGGGCTGTATTTTCCAACGGCAATTGTGTCAAAACTGTAAGAATCTTTTGTTTCCGGGACAGATTCTCGAAAGAATTCTGTGCGACAATCTTAAAAGAAGGCAGGAAATGCCAAATCAGGAGCAAAAGGAGATTACAGGATGGTCATTTTGGAAACCAGAGATTTGAAAAAACAGTATGGCACGGGGGAGACCGCCGTGCACGCGCTGGCGGGGGTAAACCTGTCGGTGGAAAACGGAGAATTTGTCGCGGTGGTAGGAACCTCCGGATCGGGAAAATCGACGCTTTTACATATGCTTGGCGGACTCGACCGGGCAACATCCGGCAAAGTCTATGTGGACGGCAAAGACATCTTTGCATTAAAGGATGAAGAACTGACGATTTTCCGCAGAAGAAAAATCGGATTTGTCTTTCAGTCCTTTAATTTAGTTCCGGTGCTGTCTGTCTATGAAAACATTGTGCTGCCGCTGCAGCTTGACGGAAAAACCGTGGACAATGCATTTATCGGGGAGATTGCAGAGGCACTCGGACTGAAAGAAAAATTAAACGTGCTGCCAAACCAGCTTTCGGGAGGACAGCAGCAGCGCGTGGCGATCGCGCGGGCACTCGCAGCCAAACCGGCGATTTTATTAGCAGATGAACCGACCGGAAATCTCGACAGCCGTACCTCACAGGATGTGATGGGGCTGCTCAAAACAACCAGCACCAAATTTGCGCAGACCATTGTGATGATCACACACAACGAGGAGATCGCACAGCTTGCAGACCGGATCATTCGTATCGAGGATGGACGGATTGTGACCGGGAAAGCAGGTGAGGCATTATGATGCAGGTAAAAAACCGTGCCTGTGTGCGTACCGTTGCCGTGCGCAGTCTGCGGGCTTTTAAAATGAGAAACCTGATTGCCGTGATTGCAATTATGCTGACCACGATGCTGTTTACCGCGCTGTTTACGATTGCAATTTCCATCAATGATTCGTTCCAGCAGTCCAACTTTCTTATGGCCGGAGGCGATGCGCACGGGTCTTTTAAGAAACTGACGGAAGAACAGATGGAAACCTTAAAAAAAGATCCGCTCATTCGGGAGACAGGTGCGCGGTTGTTTTTAGGAATGGGAACCGGGGATGCGTTTCGCAAGACACAGGTGGAAGTCAGCTATATGGATGCGCATGAAGTAAAACATTATTTTTGCACACCAACGCACGGACACCGTCCCAAAGAGGGAAGCAATGAGGCGATGACAGATACCCGGGTGTTAAAACTGTTAGGAGTACAGCCAAAAATCGGCACCAAATTTACCGTGACGTATCAGATCGGAGGAGGTCAGTCAGAACCGAAAACGGTGACGCAGGAGTTTGTTCTCTCCGGCTGGTGGGATTACAACGGAGTTTCCCAGGCAAGCAATGTGATCGTGCCGGAAAGTTATGTGAAAAAGACATTGCAGCATGTGGATATCGGGGAGGATGAAGAGAGTGGAAAATGGTCACTTGACGTTATGTTTGGGAATGCACTTCATATCGAAAAAGATATGCGGCAGGTGATCAGAGACTGTGGATTTCAGTCAGAAGATGCTTCCAGACCGGGCTATATTGCATTTGGTGTAAACTGGGGATATACCGGTGCGCAGTCGAGCAGCAATCTGAATCTGGAAAGCATTGCAGCCATTGTGGCATTGCTTGTGCTCATTGTATTTACCGGCTATCTGGTCATTTACAATGTGTTTCAGATTTCCGTCACCAACGATATCCGTTTCTACGGACTGTTAAAAACGATCGGCATGACCGGGCGGCAGCTCAAGCGGATCATCCGGCTGCAGGCAGTCCTTTTATCAGGCATTGGAATCCCAGCGGGACTTCTTCTGGGATTTGGAATCGGCGTGGGACTGGCACCGGCTGTCATGGCACAGACGAGTTACACGACAGCGGTTATAAAATTGCATGCGTGGGTATTTGTGGGAGCAGCACTTTTTTCACTGGTCACCGTATTTTTATCCTGCAATAAGCCGGGGCGGATCGCTGCAAAGGTATCCCCGGTCGAAGCGGTGCGCTATACGGAGGCAGACTGTGGCCGAAAAAAAGCAAAAACCGCAAAAAAGCCGGCGTCTTTGGGGCGTATGGCATGGGCAAATGTGGGACGAAACCGGAAGAAAACGGTTCTTGTTGTCATTTCCCTCTCCCTTGCGGTTGTTCTTTTAAATCTGACCGTTATGTTTGTAAACGGATTTGATATGGATCTGTATTTGAAACACTTCTGTGTGAGCGATTTTGTGTTTGCCAATGCGGATTATTTTAACGTGCAGAAACGATTTCGTTTTTCCGATGAAGCGGTGGAAGATTCTGCAATGCAGACCGTGCTCGCGCAAAATGGCATCAAAGAGAGTGGGTGTGTCTACGGGCAGACAACCTGGGTTTTGGAAAAAATAAAGAAAAAAGATATGCTGGCGTATTTTACATCCATGGGACATACCATGACAAAAGAGCAGGAAAAGGGTTATTTCAATTGGAAGGAACAGGCAGATGATGGCAGTTATTATGACGATATTCAGTTGTATGGAATGGATGCATTCCCGCTTCAGAAAGTAAAGGTGCTCAAAGGCGATGTCGCGTCACTGGATCAGGAGAATGCCATTGCGGCAGTCTATATGCAGGATGATTATGACAAAAAAGTTGATCACAGTAACTGGGCCGGGGTGGGCGATCAGGTGACACTCAGGTATGTAAACAGTTGGAAATATTTTAATGCAGAGACTGGAAAAGAGATCCCGGAGGAAGAGATTGACAGCTACGAAGGTGCATGTGACGTGGAAGCAGATGATTATACACAAAAAACCTATACGGTGGTGGCGGAGATTCTGGTGCCTTCCGCGATGAGCTGCCGGTATTATGGATCACCGCAGTTTGTGCTTGGAAGCGATACGTTTATCAAAGATACCGGGACAAAAGATGTCATGCATATGATGTTTGATATGAAAAACAATCAGAGTGCAAGAGCAATGGAAAGTTTTTTGAAAAATTATACGGAACAGGTCGAGCCGCTGTACAGCTATGAATCGAAATTTTCCTACGAAAAAGAGTTTGATTCGTTCCGTGGGATGTTTCTGCTGCTTGGAGGTGTTCTCTCCGGTGTGATTGCCGTGGTCGGAACATTAAATTTCCTGAATGCCATCCTCACGGGGATGATTGCAAGGCGCAGGGAGTTTGCTGTGCTGCAGTCGGTTGGAATGACCAGACACCAGTTGAAGCGGATGCTTGTGTATGAGGGACTGTTGTATACGTTTGCGGCGATTGTCATTTCGCTTATTCTTGTTGTGGCATCTGAGCCGTTTATGGGAAAGATGATTGAAAAAATGTTCTGGTTTTTCCGGTTTCAGTATACCATCGGTCCGGTCGTGCTTGCGGCACTGATCTTTACCGTGATCGGCGCGGGGGTTCCGCTTGTGGTCTATTGTGTGGTTGGAAAGCAGACGATTGTGGAGCGGCTGAGGGAGACGGAGTAAAAAAGAATAACAAAACATTTCCGAATAAAGCCTGAATCCATGTGGCATAAGAAGCAATTCATTCGGTTACTTTGCTTTTCAGGACAGATGTGATATCTGCCGAAAGCGTTGCTGAATGTTCCACAAACAGAGCAATAAAAATAAATATTTCTTTAATTTTGAAACCATACTATTTACATAAATGAAACCGTAAGGTAATCTTAAAAAATATGTAAAATATGCGGATCATAAGAAAGAGGTTTATGGATGAGGAAGAAACGGATCACAGTTATAATTGGCAGGATGTTTTGTGGCGGAGCGTTTAATCTATGGAACAGGCAGAATAAAACCAAAACGGCAATGAAATTATCAGCTGTTGTTATGCTCCTGTGCCTGATGCTGGGGGCATGTGCACAGAAACAGAAGATACCGGCTGCAACTTATATGGGAGGAAACTATACCATTACAGAAATTTGCAAAGAACTGGATACCGCGGGAGCTTCCCATGTAGATACATTCCGGGAATGGGTAACTGATTTTGCGGATTCGGCCGGGAAGAATGCAAAGCTTGAGGATGTCTGGTCTGATCCGGAAAACATGAAAGCAGATATCGGCAAATGTATGGATGGCTGGGAACAGAATCATGATTACTCCGACACGGACTGCAGAATGACAGCCTTTCTCTTACTGGATGGTCTGCTTCACGCAGAATCAACGGAAGACAATTATGAAGGTACTTATCTAATGTTTGATACAGAAGCAATAGATAATGTGGAAAGGTATGAAACCATAAAAGAGAACCGGGATATGTTTACCACACTCTATGGAGAAAAGAGTGTTGCAGATAAAAAACATCCGGAAACAGCATTTTCGGATAGTTGGAAACATTATGGATTTCAAATAGACAGTGACAGGATATCGCTCCTTAGTATCGTGATATATGACCCGTATTCGGATGTTACTTTCGTGGGTCATACAGGTATCCTGATAAAGGACAGGGACGATTACTTATTTGTAGAAAAGATTGCATTTGAACAGCCATATCAGGCAACAAAGGTGAAGACGGTGGATGAATTGCTCAATATTCTGTCATTGAGACCGGAATATTTCGGAGAAGAGGGAGAAGCCGGACCGTTTGTTTATAATAATGGGGAATATATTGGAACATTAAAGGCGAAGACATAGTAGCAAAAAACATTTGACATACTGGAAATATTCCCTTATAATCGTTCTAAAAAGAACGATGAAGGGGGAAGAGAAGATGTACTTCTGGGATAAGCATAAAACAATTACAAATTATTATGAATTGCTTTCCGGAGAGGTATGTGACCGGTATGGGCTGACACAGATGGAATACGATATACTTATGTTCCTTCATAATAATCCACATCACAATACCGCAGCAGAAATAGTAAAGGTTAGAAAATCAACGAAATCCCATGTTTCAACTTCGTTGAAAAAATTGGAAAATAAAGGACTGGTTGAAAGAATACAAAGTAAGGATAATAAAAAGCATATAGAGATTATTCTGCTGGATCGGGCGGAACTTATAGTGGCGGCAGGAATTAACGCACAGAAACAGTTTGCAGGAAATGTTTTGAGCGGATTGACAGAAGAAGAAAAGCACATGTGTATCCAGATATTTGACCGGATCTGCAATAATGCGGAAGAACATTTAAGGGAATACAAGGAAAAAACGAATGAAAACGAATCCCTGGATATGAAGAGTACCGGGAATCATTTGTTTTACAGTCAATTGATGGAAAAGGAGCAGGATTAAAAGGATGGAAGGGAACAATTACAAACCACAGATTCCGGATGTGATGGAAGCAATCTTTGATGCTGCGTATCTGATTTTCGATTTAGTTGCCGCAATTTTATTTTTTACATTTTCAAAAGGAAATATCTTATTTGTACTTTATGGAATATTAACATTGACACTTTGCGGAGGGGATGCTTTTCATCTGGTGCCAAGAATTATAAGGGCAGTGCGTGGAAGCGATGAGAAGATAAAGAGGCAGCTGGGAATTGGATTGCAGGTATCGTCTGTTACAATGACGGTGTTTTATATTATTTTAATGTATGTCTGGAAATTTACATTTCCGGAAATGATAATACCGACAATAGTGGAAGCGGTCGTGTGGATATCAGCGGTTGTCAGAATTGTGATATGCATGTTCCCACAGAACAATTGGTGTACAGATGAAGGAAATATGAAATTATCAATTGCCAGAAATGCTGTCTTTGCGGTGACGGGGATCGGAGTGATTATTCTGTATATCATTTCCGGGAATGCGAATGGGTATGGTATGACAAGAATGGTTGCAGCGATCATTCTTTCTTTTGGCTGTTATCTGCCGGTTACTTTATTCAGTAAAACGAAACCAAAGGTGGGATTATTAATGATTCCAAAAACCTGTGCATATATGTGGATGATTGCAATGGGACTACAACTGTTATTTTAAAAACGAAAATATTATAGAGGCAGGGTATTATAATGAAAATGGAAAAATTTGTAAAGCTTATGACGGGACATTTTGATAACAGAGAACAATTTACAGAAATGAAATCTGCAGGAAAATTATTTCCGTATGCCCGACATGTGAATACAGTCTGTAATGATAAGATAAATAATATTCCGGAAAATTTTACCGGAATATTTATGGTAGAAGAAAGTTATTATGAGACGGATGGAAAATGCCATGCATCACCGCATTTATTTCTTGTTACGGATTGTGACGGTGGAATTATGCTTTCTTCCTACGAAATTCCGGCAGGAGAAGACAAAAATACGTTTTCTTATGCTTCCATGAAGAACGTAGAATATAGTGACCTGAAAAGATCTGAGAAGTTTACCCCGGCATTGTATCAGGAAAAGGATGGTGTCTGGGAAGGGGGAAGTGTGAGTCAGTTTACCCCTGTGATGACATTCCGGTTATGGGAGAGATTCTCGGAGACATGTCTGGAGGTGTCAGAAAGTATGGAAGTGAATGGAAAGAAAACTTTCGGATATGATGTGCCGGTTATTTATAAAAGAATATGATTGTGAACCGGCTGTGGGAGAAGGAGTAAAAAGAATAACTGATATAAAAGCCGCCTAAACCGGTAAAAATATGGAAATAAAAAGAAAAGAGGACAGCAAATGTGTACAGCAGCAACTTATAAGACAGCAGATTTTTATTTTGGACGTACCCTGGATTATGAATTTTCCTATGGGGATGAAGTGGCAGTCCTGCCACGGAATTATGCACTTGCCTTCCGGCATATGGGTACATTAAAAGCGCATTATGCCATAATCGGAATGGCATATGTGGTGGGGGATTATCCCCTGTATTATGATGGCATCAACGAAAAAGGACTGGGCATGGCAGGACTTAATTTTGTAGGAAATGCCGTGTATCAGGAAGTCGGCGAAGGAAGAGAAAATATTGCGCAGTTTGAATTTATTCCATGGATTCTGGCACAGTGTGCATCAGTTGAGGAGGCAAGGGAAAAACTTGACAAAATGAATCTTGTGGGGACGCAGTTTGGCGAGCAGCTTCCGGCGGCGCAGCTGCACTGGATCATTGCGGATGAAAAGGAGTGTATCGTCGTGGAATGTATGGTGGACGGGTTGCATGTGTATGACAATCCGGTGGGGGTGCTGACCAACAATCCGCCATTTCCGCAGCAGATGTTTTTATTGAACCAGTATATGCATCTTTCCCCGAAGCAGCCGGTCAATACGTTTTGCGAGCAGCTTCCATTGGAGCAGTACAGCCGCGGTATGGGAGCGTTGGGACTGCCGGGAGATCTTTCTTCCACATCGCGTTTTGCCCGCGTGGCGTTTACCAGACTGCATGCTATGTCCGGAGAGTCCGAGACGGAAAGTGTCAGTCAGTTTTTCCACATTTTAGGTTCGGTTGACCAGCAGCGCGGATGTTGTGAGGTGGCAGATGGCAAATATGAAATTACGTTGTATACTTCCTGCTGCAATGCAACAAAAGGAATCTATTACTACACGACGTATGAAAATCATCAGATCACGGCGGTGGATATGCACAGGGAAAATCTTGACGGGGAGACACTTGTGCATTACCCGGTTGTGAAAGGGGAACATATTTTGTGGCAGAATTAAAAGTGTGGGACATATGGAAAAAAGTTATGGATTAAGTCCCGGAGAAATATGGTAATGGGACATATGGTAAAAAAGTTATGAATTAAGTCCCGGAGAAATATGGCGGTGGGACATATAGAAAATTTCTTTGCGTTTATGTCCTGTTTAATAGAACAAATGGGACATAAGAAGGAAGTTTTATGCCATATGTCCCAGAGCCAAAGGAAAGGGGGACATAAAAGGGATGTTTTATGCCATATGTTCCAGAGCCAAAGAGAAGAGGGACATAAGAAGAAAGTTTTACGCCATATGTCCCGGAGTCAAAAGAAAGAGGGACATGAGAAGGAAGATTTAAGTTATATGTCCTGAAGTCAAAGAGAAGAGGGACATAAGAATGGAGCTTTAAACTATATGTCCCAGAGCCAAAGAGAAGAGGGACATAACACAATATGTCCACACAAAAGAGGAGAAGGAAATTTTAAAATGAAATATATTCCATTAATCATCGTGTTACTTCTGATTCTGGCAATTCTGGTTTTGGTCTTTTACGGAGTGTCCCGTGTGAAACGATTTTCCAGACAATTGTTCGGCACAGATGATATTATACAGGGAGTGAAAAAAGCACAGGAGGATGCCGCGTCAACACCGCGTTCGGTTTCTGCGATGACAAGGATTGCCCTGCCTCAGATCGTTTCCGATTTCCCGGATTTTCAATACGATGAGATGAAGCAGCGCGCAGAAAATGCCCTGACACAGTATCTGCAGGCGGTGACGGCACAGAATGTGGAAATTCTGAGGGAGGGAAATGAGGACTTAAAAGAGCAGCTTTGTTCACAGATCAGCGCGTCTGTTTCCGAGGGCAGGAGGGAACATTTTACACAGGTAAAGATCCATCAGACGGAGATTGCCCGATACCGCAAGGAGGCAGGACGGTGCATCGTGACATTTCAGTCTGCAGTGGAAAGTTTCCACTATGTGACAGATGAGGCGAATGTTGTAGTTCGGGGATCGGATCATACTTTAGAGCAGAGCCGCTATAATACAGATCTTGTTTATATTCAAAACCGTGCGCTTGCAAAAGATGCCGCAGACAATGCAATTGGGATTACCTGTCCAAACTGTGGGGCACCTGTCACAAATCTCGGAGCAAAGTTCTGTGAGTATTGCGGAGCCGGAATTATAGAATTAAATGTACATGCATGGTCATTTGAAAATATTGAGGAAGCGTAAGTTTTTTATGAAGCAAAAATTTGATCTTATTATCTTGCGTTTCCTGTGATATTGTGTTAAAGTACATATTGTTCTGAATATGAGAACCACAGAGTGATGACAGAGGTCACACGAAGGGGTACACCACCGCGGGTGTAGCTTTCTTCGTGTGGCCTTTTTTGATTTCAGAAAATTTTCTACAACCGTATAAAAGGAGGTCTTACATGGTACATATCAACGGAAAAGACATGGATGTGGCAGGGCAGTCCCTGATGGCATACCTGGAAGCAAATGATTATGAGAAGGGAACCTTTGTTGTGGAATGCAACGAGGAGATCATCCATAAAGAGGATTACAAAACGTACATCCTAAAAGACGGAGACATTATAGAAATCGTCCAGTTTATGGGAGGTGGCTGCGGTACATCTCAGATGTATCGCTAAAGAGTACAGTGTCGGTCCATTTGCAAAGTAAATTTTTCCTGGGGAGATGTTCCCGTTGGTACATCTCAGATGTATCGCTAAAGAATACAGCATCGGTTCATTTGCGAAGCAAATATATCACACAGTCCAATTAATCATAAAACAGCTTGCAAAAGTGGGAATGAACAAAACCACAGCAGAAAAATATTACAGAAAATACAAAGGTAGTGTAAAACGAATTATGAAAAAATCGCCCCTCTTTTTCCTTGGCGTTGACCAATTATAGGTTACTTACAGAAAATCCCGTCAAGGCTGAATTTAACGGTCTAACGGTCTTTCAGTCCGGTCTTACCCAGTTTTCCAACGTAAAATTAAGGTCATTTCAGTCAAAGAGAAAGGGAGAGTAAATGCCTATATAGCCCAGAATCGTTGATTTTACTGGAGTTGAATCGTTTGTGGAAGTATGAAGTTGACACTACCAATACAAGAAAGAAGGAAGAAAAAATGAAGAATGACACATTTACATTAGGAGGAAAAGAATTCTCCTCGCGTTTTATTTTAGGATCAGGAAAATATTCCATGGAGCTGATCAAGGCTGCCGTTGAAAACGCCGGAGCACAGATTATTACATTAGCAGTGCGCCGCACTAACACAAAGAAAAAAGAAAACATTCTGGACTTTATCCCGGATAACGTAACATTGCTTCCAAACACTTCAGGTGCAAGAGATGCAAAAGAAGCAGTCCGCATTGCGCGCATGGCAAGAGAACTTGGATGCGGAGATTTCGTAAAGGTTGAGATTATGAAAGACAGTAAATATTTGCTGCCGGATAATGTGGAGACCGTAAAGGCGACCGAAATGCTGGCAAAAGAAGGATTTGTGGTGCTTCCATACATGTATCCGGATCTGTATACCGCACGTGATCTGGTCAATGCCGGAGCCGCAGCTGTTATGCCATTGGCGTCTCCGATCGGTTCTAATAAAGGTCTGGCAACGAAAGAATTTATCCAGATTCTGATTGATGAAATTGATCTGCCGGTGATTGTGGATGCCGGAATCGGAAGACCTTCCCAGGCATGCGAGGCAATGGAGATGGGAGCTGCCGCAGTTATGGCAAATACCGCAATTGCAACAGCCGGAGATGTCCCGGCCATGGCGGGTGCATTCAAGGCAGCCATTGAAGCTGGAAGAAGTGCATATCTGTCGGGATTGGGCCGTGTACTTGAGCGTGGTGCTTCCGCAAGTGATCCACTGACCGGATTTTTAAGAGACTAGGGGGCGAAATCATGGCTGAAAATCAATTTTTTATCGACTCCGATAAGTTAAGCGAAGCTGCATTGGAGCGCAAACATAAACTGGAAACCGATCCGTCGAGCAGAACGAACCATATGGAATATATGCCGGGGATGGAACAGATCGATCCAACCATAAGAAATAAAGTCCTTTCCGAGATGGACAGTTACGATTACAACAAATATACGGCAAGAGATGTGCAGAATGCATTAGAGCATGAAACCTGTAGCGTTGAGGATTTTAAAGCATTGCTTTCGCCAGCCGCAGAGCCGTTTTTGGAGCGCATGGCACAGCGTGCAAAGATCGAGACAGGCAAGCATTTCGGAAATACGGTGTATCTGTTCACACCGCTTTACATTGCAAACTACTGCGAGAATTACTGTGTGTACTGCGGATTTAACTGCTACAACGACATTCATCGTAAGAAACTGACTTTTGAGGAAATCGAGCATGAGATGAAAGTCATTGCAGACTCCGGCATTGAGGAAATCCTGATGCTGACTGGCGAGAGCCGTGCGCAGAGTGATGTCGAGTATATCGGGGAAGCCTGCAGGCTGGCAAAGAAATATTTCCGCAATATCGGTCTGGAAATTTATCCGGTCAACAGCGATGAATACCGGTATCTGCACGAATGCGGCGCTGATTACGTGACGGTATTCCAGGAAACCTATGACAATGTCAAATACGAAACCCTGCATCTGATGGGGCATAAGCGTGTATTCCCATACCGTTTTGAGGCACAGGAGCGTGCGCTGATGGGAGGCATGCGTGGTGTCGGATTTTCCGCATTGCTTGGACTTTCTGATTTCCACAAAGATGCACTGGCTTCGGCACTGCACATTTATTATCTGCAGCGCAAGTATCCGTATGCAGAGTATTCCCTGTCCTGTCCGCGTCTGCGCCCAATCATAAACAACGACAAGATCAATCCGCTTGACGTGCACGAAAAGCAGTTGTGCCAGATTCTGTGTGCGTACCGTATTTTCCTGCCGTATGTCGGTATCACTGTTTCTTCCCGCGAGCAGAAACATTTCCGTGACGGCATCGTAAAGATTGCAGCGACAAAGGTATCTGCGGGAGTGTCTACCGGAATCGGAGATCATGAGAGCAAGTATACCGGAAAGGATAGCGGAGAATCCGGAGATGAGCAGTTTGAAATCTCGGATGGAAGGAGCTTTGACCAGATGTATAACGATATGGAAAGCGAAGGTCTGCAGCCGGTATTAAATGACTATGTCTATGTATAGAAAAATCTGCGTGACCAACCGTGCGCTGGCAGAACGTCCTTTTTTAGAACAGTTAGCGTGCGTGCTTGCCACAAAACCGTATGCGATGATCCTGCGGGAAAAAGACCTCACGGAAGAGGGATACGAAGAACTTGCGGGAAAAGTAAAAAAATTGTGTGAAAACACGGACACCAGGCTGATTCTGCACAGTTTCCCGGATGCTGCAATGCATCTGGGGGGTACGGCCATTCATATGCCACTGCATCGGTTTACAGAGATGCCGGAAGAACAAAAGCAGAAATTTTCAGTGCGCGGTGTCTCCGTACATTCGGTGGAGGATGCGCGTCTGGCAGAACAATGTGGGGCAACCTATCTGACGGCAGGGCATGTGTTTGTGACCGATTGTAAAAAAGGACTGGCACCGAGAGGACTTGATTTTTTGCATGAGGTGTGCAGCTCTGTGAAAATTCCGGTATACGCAATTGGAGGAATCAACGACAAAAATGCGGCATCCTGTATCAGGGAGGGAGCAGCAGGTGTGTGTGTCATGTCCGGGTATATGAGGATGCGTTAAAAGAATACAGGTTCTCTGTTTCGGACAAGGGGAATTCGGAATACGGTAGTGTCAAACCAGACCTGTTCCCCAATTACATCTACAGGCATATAATCCTGTCCGGTTACAATTTTAAACATGTCTTCCGATGATAATCTGCACAGTGAGCGAAAAGGTGCGGTTATGTCGATCTAACAAATTTACATCCAGTTTTTTAATCTGCTGTGAAACAGCAGATTGTGAAACATGGAATTGTTCCGCCGCTTCGTAGAAATTCCCATTTGCAATCATATTTTCAAAGATTGAATCTGTTCTATACTTTCTTATTGTAAAAATATATATTATTTTATGTTGAATTTTAGAAAAGAAAAGACAATAATAAAAAAGAGATTGTGTGTAAGTGGTTAATTCGATATATGAGGTGTAGAACCGTGATTTATAATGATTTTGTCAAATAAATATAGTAATGATAGGAAAGACAACTTTCTGAACAAAATGATGGAGGTATGGATTGTGAATAAGAAAAAAATAACCATATTGGCATATACTCTTTTTATGGTGATGAGTCTGGGAGCTTGTGGAAAAGCAAAAGAAGATGAGTTCACCGTAACACAGCAGGAAAGCGAGTCTGTAGATTCAGAAATAAACAATGATGAAAACACAGAGAGTGAGGATTCACAAATAAACAATGATGAAAATACAGAGAGTAAGGATTCTGGGATAAAAAAAGAGGAAGACACAGATACAGAGAATTCATCCATAAAACAGCCGCAAAGCAGTATGCAGAAGGTTGAAGGTACAGAAGAGAAATTGACATCAGACAAACTGTTGGATTTATTTGTCAATGGATCAATAGATGCAGTTGATTCCAAAGATATGACGTCAAAGTATAGTATCGCTGATTTTCATATAGGTTCTGGAGAAAAGAATTCATATTCGATTGGAGAGAAAATGGATCTTGACAATGATGGAGAAAATGAGCTGATAATTAGAGGTACTTATGGTGGGGTATACTTCGATGCTCGTGACAATAAGGTGTATGCCTTTGCCAGGGGAGATGGTGATGCAAATATACTTTCATATACTTATTACAATGGAGAAATTTGGATTTTGTACAGTAATAGTGTGAATGAGGGGGCTGAAAGTTATCATATGGAAAAATACGAGGGAGCTGACAAGTTAGTTGCGAAAATGAATTTTAGTGAAAAATTTGCTGATGCAAATAATCCGAAGGCTGGAAAGAAATATGTATTGAATGGAAAAGAAATTTCCAGTGATGAATATGCCGCATTTGCCAGTAAAATCTTTGCGGCTGAAGAAAGTACAGACTGAAAATCTGATTTTGGCTATTCATTTTTTATTACTAAAAAAGTGTGAAATTTTCGATGAAAAAACCATCGTAACGTGTTATACTGGCAGAAGCATGAGGATAAAGGTCAGGAAACATGAAAGAAGAGGTTACCAGTCAATAAAAATGAGTAACATACTGGAAAAACAGTTTTTAAAACAACGAAATGATTTTGAAAAATCCTGTGTGGAGAGAGATAAAAAATACCACTTTCCGCAAGGCGTGATTTTTGAAACGGATATCGCATATGCAAAGGATAAAAACAAAGCGCACCGTCTGGACAGATATCGTCCAAAAGGGAAAGAAGCGCAGATACTTCCGGTGATTATCAATGTCCATGGGGGAGGGCTGCTTCTCGGAAATAAGGAATTTAACAAGTATTTTTGTGCGCTGCTCAGTAAGAAGGGATTTCTGGTGTACAGCATGGAGTACCGGCTCATCCCGGACTGTACATTTTTTGATCAGCTGCGTGACATCTTTCTTGCAATGGATTTTGTAAAGGAACATGCTGCAGCAGACGGAGGAGATCTGTCGCATGTCTATCTTGTCGGGGACAGTGGCGGGGCCTGTCTGGCCACTTATGCAAATGCAATACAGAACAGCAAAAAAATAGCAAAGGCAGCGGGCGTAAAACCGTCTGAGCTTAAGGTGCACGCACTTGGTCTCATCAGTGGGATGTTTTATACGGCAAAATTTGATAAGATTGGTCTGTTTCTTCCGAAATATCTGTATGGAAAACAGTACAAAAAAGCACCATTTGCGGCTTATGTAAATCCGGAAAATCCGGAGCTGCTTTATGCGCTTGCACCGGCATGGCTGGTGACAAGCCATAACGATCATCTGAGAAATTACACGATCCGTTTTGAGAAGGCGCTGACAGCTGCAAAGAAAGAGCATGAGATTGTTGATTTTCCGAAAAACAAAAAACTGACGCATGCATTTTCTGTGTTTGAACCGTTTCTTCCGGAGAGTCATGCCGTTATTGACATGCTTACGGAATATCTCAGAAAATTTTGACATCGGAGTGGAAAAAACGGAATCAGATTTAGATAACAGAACAGGGAGATTGCAGCGAATGCTGCATTCTCCCTGTTTTTAGCTGATCATACCCAAAAACATCTGATGGATCTTCCGGTCGCTGTCGAGTTCTGGATGGAAAGCAATTGCGATCTGATTTCCATAGCGTACACCTACGATATGGTCATCGACCACCGAGAGAATCTCCACACCGTCCGATACACTCTCTACATAAGGGGCGCGGATAAAAGACATTGGAACCAGTCCGAGATCTTTAAATTCTGCCTTCGTATGGAAACTGCCGAGCTGGCGGCCGTAGGCATTTCTTTTTACCTGCATCGGGATTGTGCCAAAATGTTCCGGGGAGCCTAAAAGGATCAACCCGGCGCAGGTGCCAAGCACCGGCATTCCATCAGCGATCTGTTTTTTCAGGGGATCAAACATTTTAAGTTCCCGGAGAAGTTTTCCCTGTACAGTGCTTTCCCCACCCGGCAGGATCAGTCCGTCATACGGCTGGTCTAGGTCTGCCGCCTGACGCAGTTCCACGGTCTTTACCCCAAGTTCTTCCAATACATGTTCATGTTCGATAAATGCACCCTGCAGGGCAAGTACTGCAACAGTCATGTTTATTTCCCTCTTTCTGCCATCAGTAAGGCGATTTCCTGTTCGTTGATTCCGACCATGGCTTCTCCAAGCCCGGCAGATAATTCTGCGATCAGTTTTGCATCGGTATAGTTTGTGACGGCTTTTACGATAGCAGCTGCACGCTTGGCAGGATTGCCGGATTTAAAGATTCCGGAACCGACAAAGACACCTTCTGCTCCGAGCTGCATCATTAAAGCAGCATCTGCCGGGGTAGCGACACCGCCGGCAGCAAAGTTAACCACCGGAAGTTTTCCGTTATTATGGACATAGACAACCAGATCATACGGTACCTGTAATTCCTTTGCTGCTTCGAAAAGTTCATCTTCCCGCAGGCTGACAACTTTTGCAATCTGGCTGTTGATTTTTCTCATATGGCGGACAGCCTGTACGACATCACCGGTACCAGGTTCCCCTTTGGTACGGATCATGGATGCACCTTCACTGATACGACGGAGTGCTTCACCGAGATCTTTGGCACCGCAGACAAACGGAACCTTGAACTGGTGCTTATCGATATGGTAGACGTCATCGGCAGGAGAGAGCACTTCACTCTCGTCGATATAGTCGATCTCGATAGCCTCTAAAAGCTGTGCCTCTACAAAATGACCGATCCGGCACTTGGCCATAACCGGGATGGATACGGCTTCCTGAATGCCGCGGATCATCTGAGGATCGCTCATGCGGGAAACGCCGCCGGCTGCACGGATGTCGGCAGGAATCCGTTCGAGTGCCATGACGGCGCATGCGCCGGCTTCTTCTGCAATTTTTGCCTGTTCTGGTGTGGTGACGTCCATAATTACGCCACCTTTTAACATCTGTGCAAGGTTTTTATTTAATTCATACTGTTCTGCTGTGCTCATCGGTATTCTTCTCCTTTTTTGTTAAAATTTGTTTTATGCCGGTCATTATAGAACTTGATTGGATATATGAAAATAACCAAAATAAATATTTATTATAAGACCAGAACGACAAAACAACGTTTAATGATATAAAATCACATGATGTAGTAATAAAAACCACATAATATAGTAGACATGCGATGACAAATGGTGTAATATGATGTGTGACATAAAAGGAGTAGAAAACGGAGGCGGGATGAAGCTGAAACAGCGCACGATTTATTATCAGGATGAACTGCATGACGAGTTTGCCGGAGATCATATTAAAGCAAAACATATTGGACAGGATTACCGGTATATCCGGGTGCGTCCGTTGGAACGTATGCTGCACGGATTCTGGTATGGCATAGTTGCAATTCCGCTTGCACGTCTTTACATGAAACTGCATTTTTCACATAAAATAATAAACAAAGAAGTGTTAAAGCAGGCCGGAAACAGTGGATTTTATCTGTATGGGAATCATACACATTTTCTGGCGGATGCGCTGATACCAACGCTGGTAAATTATCCGCGGGAAACGGCGGTGATCGTGCATCCGAACAATGTTTCCATGCCGGTGCTGGGGCGGATTACACCATATCTTGGGGCACTTCCGCTGCCGGATGACAGAGGTGCCATGAAACATTTTCTGGAGGCATTGACCTGGCATACCGATTGTGGAGATTGTATTATGATCTATCCGGAAGCACATATCTGGCCGTTTTATACCGGAATACGGCCGTTTCCTGATACATCATTCCGCTATCCGGTGCAGCAGAAACTTCCGGTTTTCTGTCTGACCAATACTTATCAGCGCAGGGGAAAGTCTCACATTCCGCAGATCGTAACGTATCTGGATGGGCCATTTTATCCGGATGCAGAATTGCCTGCAAAACTGCAAAAAACGCAGCTGAGGGATCAGGTGTATGAAGCCATGGGAAAACGGGCGCAAAACAGCAATATGGAAATGATCCGTTATATAAAAAAAGACACTGACAGGGAGAAATCATTCATATGAGAAATATTCTTTTTTGTGGAAACAGTAAAGTATTTGATGGTGTGCTTACATGCATGTTGTCTGTTTTAAAAAGAACACATGCAACAGATCCGTTCTGTTTTTATATTTTCACAATGGACATGACGCGGATCAGACCGGAATATACGCCGATCAGCGAAGATATGACAGATTTTCTGGAGCGCGTTGCAAAAAAATTTCATCCGCAGAACCGGGTGATTTCGGTGGATGTAACAGTATTATATGAGCGTTATTTCGGAGGATGTCCGAATGAAAGTGCTTATTGTTCGCCATATACACTTTTGCGCCTGCTGGCAGATCTGGTGCCGGGAATGCCGGATAAACTGTTGTATCTGGATGCGGATATTCTGTTTCAGAGAGATATCCGCCTGCTGTATGACAAGGATGTGTCACACGTGGAATATGCCGCGGCAAGGGATCATTATGGCAAGTATCTGATCTCCCCGGATTATATTAATGCGGGGGTATTGCTGCTTAATATGAAAAATATCAGAAGAACCGGTCTGTTTATGAAAGCACGAAAGCTGCTTCAGACCAAAAAACTCATTTTTGCGGACCAAAGCGCGATTATTCGCAGTACGCGTGCGAAAATGCTGCTCCCGCAGAAATTTAATGATCAGAAATTTTTACATAAACATACCGTTGTGAGACATTTTTCCAGGCGGCTGTTTTATCTGCCGTATCCGCATACGGACAACATCAAACAATGGGAGGTAGAACGGGTGCATACGGTATTTCATTACCATGCATTTGATGACATTTTAAAAGAGTATTTGTATTTAAAACATATTTACGAAAAAAGGAAACACATATAAATTGCTGCACCCGGATGAAGCGGATGCAGGGGAGGAGAAGGATCATGAAAGAGAAAATGAATAAAATACCGGTGTTTTACGCATGTGATGATAATTTTGTGAAATACACGATGGTTTCACTGCAGTCGATGATGGATCATGCATCCAAAGAGGTACAGTATGAAATTCATGTACTTCATACCAATATTTCGGAAGAAATGCAAAAGAAGATGTATGCTATGGAGAATGCAAATTTTTCTGTGCAGTTTGATCATGTGACGGAATATTTACATTCCGTACAGGAGAAACTTCCGCTTCGGGATTATTATTCCAAAACAACATATTTTCGCCTGTTTATCGCGGAAATGTTTCCAGAAATAGACAAAGCCATTTATATCGACAGCGATACGGTTGTGCTGGGGGATATTGCACAACTGTATGATTATGATCTTGGAGATGCTTATGTGGGAGCGTGCAGGGAACAGGTGATGATTCAGGAAGAGGTATACGGCACTTATGTGGAGAAGGTGCTTGGGGTAGAACGTGATAATTATTTCAACGCCGGTATGCTTGTGATAAACTGTGAACAGTTTCGTAAAAATCACGTGTTAAAGCAGTTTATGGAACTTCTCCCGATGTACAATTTTGTGGTCACACAGGATGAAGATTATCTGAATCTGATCTGCCACAACAAGGTGTGCTGGCTGCCGCAGAAGTGGAATGTGGAAGTGTTCGGTCAGATCCCGTGCCGCGAAGAAGAAATCTGTGTGCTGCATTATATTATGGTCTCGAAGCCATGGCATTACAATGACTGCCGCCTGCAGGAATATTTCTGGGAGAGCGCACAAAAGACCAGTGTGTATGCCGAGATCCGTAAGGTGCTTGAAAGCTATACAGACGAAGAAAGAAAGCGGGATGCGGAGTCCTGTGACCGTCTGATGCAGACCGCAAAGGATGAGATCGCCAAGGAAAATAATTACCTGAATCTGGTGAAAGCAGGAAAATTAAAGTCCAAAGATCGCCTGGAAGTACTTGAAAAAATTGCTTTGTACGAAAAAGAGGGGCGTTTTGGGGAAGATGTGGAGGAAGATCCGCCTACCCGTGAGCTTCAGCCGTCTGAGATCGATTATCTGCGCAAAAAATTAAAGAGCCGTATCAAGACAAGATTGACTTACAAAGTAGCGCGGACATTTTTAAACAAGATCATTGAAAATAAACAGCTGATCATCAAGGATGTCATTGGAACGGAACATATGGATGCACTGACTTCCGGTGCGGTGATTACCTGTAATCATTTCAACGCATTTGACAGCTTTGCCATGCAGATTGCCTATGAAAAATCAAAACAGTGCAAAAAACGCAGACTTTACCGTGTGATCCGGGAAGGAAACTATACGAATTTTCCGGGATTTTACGGAATGCTCATGCGAAACTGTTACACGTTTCCACTGAGTTCCAACCGCGATACGATGAAGAAATTTTTAAGTTCCATGGATACTGTGCTGCAGCACGGAGATTTCATGCTGGTCTATCCGGAGCAGAGTATGTGGTGGAATTACCGCAAGCCAAAACCATTAAAGAAGGGTGCCTATACATTTGCCGCTAAAAACCATGTGCCGGTGCTTCCTTGCTTTATCACCATGGAAGACAGCGATATCCTCGGTGATGATGGCTTTTATGTGCAGGAATACACGATACACATTGCAGAGCCGATTTATCCGGACCCACAGAAAACACAGGCAGAAAATGTGGATGCGATGCGCAGGAAAAATGCTGCTGTGTGGAAACAGATTTACGAAGAGTTTTACGGAATTCCCCTGGTATATGATACTGCGGAAGCAGTGCAGTATGTGGGAAAACCGACCAATATCGCATAAGAACAGATACCAGACCGCCGGAGGATGCCTCCGGCGGTTTTTCATAAGGGGATTGACAGAAAAGCAGTGTGAGAGTACTATACTAATTAGTAATGCTAAATAGTACCACTAAATAAAAAGAAAAGGGATGGGTATGGAAGAAAAGTATATACAGCAGTTTAAAAAGGGCGCATACGAAATGATCCTGCTTTCGCTGATCGCCCAAAAAGAAACATACGGTTATGAGATTCTGACGGAAATACAAAAACAGGGTGGTGAAATCTTTGCATTTGCCAAAGAGGGAACCATTTATCCGATCTTGTACCGTCTGACAAAGGCAGGACTTATCCAGTACCGCCTGGTGCCGGCGAAAGCAAACGGGGGCGAAAAAAAATATTATTCGCTTACCGGAGAGGGAAAAGATATGCTCGAAAAAATGAAAAATTTCTGGGAAAACTACAAGGATTGTGTGGATGGATTTATGAAAGGGGATGCGTAATATGAACAGAGAAACCTATATACGGAAAGTAAAAAAACAACTGGACTGTTCCGTGAAAGAAAAAGAGGAGATCGTGCGGGATCTTCAGGAGATTTTTGATTCTGGAAAAGAGCATGGAAAAAGCGAAAGCCAGATCATAAAACAGCTCGGAAAACCGCAGGCGTATGCACAGGCGCTCGGCTGTGGCAGACAGACCATGCCGCTGTCCGGAAAACGAAAAGTTGCTGTAGTGTTTTTGGCGGTGGGTGGACTGTTCTGTCTGTATGCACTGGGCGAAAGTCTGCGGTTTCGGATGCCGAAAAATGCCATTGGCGGTGGGGATGCGATGACGATGATCGTGCTGCAAAACTCGTCACCGGTAAACAGCAGCGAGATTTTTGGGGGATTGGCGGTCATCTGTATGGTTGCACTGGTTTTCCTTTTACGAAAGAGGAAAAAATAAGGAGAGGAATATTAAGAAATAATGGAACACATAAAGAAAAAACTGGCGGTAATTGTTGTGTTTTTCGCTGTTTTTATTGGAATTGTTACAATCTGGACAGTCCGAAAACAAAGCCAGCCAAAATTGACAGCGGTCACATGGAAATTGGAGGAAGAAGCGGATTTAGACGGCAACGAGCTTTCATCCTACGCAAAAGATCCTTCCAAAAGCAAGGTCGTTCTGACATTTAAAAAAGATCAGACCTATCGGTGCAAAAATCTTGAAAACAAAAAAATCTGGAAGGGAACATACACACTGTCGCGTACAAAATCGAAAGATACCTACATGCTGCATCTCGTTCCGGATCAGGGAACGGCATCGTACTATGGCGTGTACGGGACACGCGAGTATGAAGATGGTACCGGGCACATGTCGGTCATACTGACCACAAAAGACAAAATTTTATCATTCCTTGCAGAATAAGGCAAAGACAGCAATTCCAGCTGTTCCTTTTACTGTCTGCGGAACTGTGCGGGTGTCATGCCGGTAAGTTTTTTAAACATCACGATAAAATGGCTGGAATCTGTATAACCGACATCGTGTGCGATCTCCTGAATTTTGCGGTCACGGCGCATAAGCAGCAGTTCTTTTGCCTTGGTGATCCGGTAACTGGTCAGATATTCATAGACCGAGCACCCAAGATAGCGCACAAACAGGCGAGACAAATACTGGGGGGATACATAGACGTTGCGGCAGAGCTGTTCGGCGGTCAGATCCTCCATGTAGTGTGTTTCTATCAGCCGAAGCACGGGCTGGACGTATTTTTCCCACGCAGGATCGCTGGTGTTGGCGTGGAAAAATCCATTGGAAAACTGCAGCAACAGTGCATAACAGTCACAGGAGAGCTGGCGGAGATTGTTCGGTTCGGTTTCAAAATGTGTCACAGCTTTATCAATCTGATCTCTGATTTCCAGTGCCGTTTCTTTTTCGGTGAAGAGGATGCGCTCGTTGCCAAATATTTGTGAAAGCTGCGCTTCTAATGTACCTCCGAAGGTGGCAAAACAGGTCATCCAGGCTCCCTGATCCGCAGTCCGGTAAGCATGTGGGACATGCGGTGTGATCAGAATTCCGTGACCTTCAGGAAGGAGTAGTTCGTTTCCGTCAATGGTTAAGATCCCGCAGCCCTGTTCGGTCTGCAGATAATGGTACTGTGGATAGCCCTGCGGGCGGTGGAGGGATTCCTGCATCCAGTGGTTTCCGACCGAATCAAACTGGAACGGTTCCCGGTTTAAGGTATTGCTGAAATAGATAGGCATGGTTTTCCCCTTTTTAACGATAGTGCATCAGGCAATTGTCTGATATTTTTATGGGTATCATAGCATAAAACAATGCAAAAGAAAATAGTTTCAAAATGTTATAAAAACTGGTTTATCCTGTTATACAATTTTTTGCTGTGATGATATATGATTGAGAAAAATAAGGATGGGACAAAAAAGTTATAAGATATTCAGAATCTTTTATTTTGTCCGTTCATTTTACAGACTGTGCAAGTATGAAAAAACAGGAGGAAAACTATGAGCACGCATTTTAAGAGAATCCTCTACGGAGGAGATTACAACCCGAATCAGTGGACGAAGGATATCTGGCAGGAAGATATGCGCATTTTTAAGGATGCACACATCAATACCGCGACAATCAATGTATTTTCATGGGCAAAGATCCAGCCATCGGAGCATGAATATAATTTTGATGAGCTTGACGAGATCGTGGATATGCTTTCGAAAGAAAATTACGATATCGTATTTGCCACGTCCACGGCAGCCCTTCCGGGATGGATGGTGCGTAAATATCCGGAAGTGATGTTTACCGATTATGAAGGAAGACAGCACAAATTTGGCGGCCGTCACAATGCCTGCCCGAATTCTTTTGTGTTTAAACATTATGCGCGTGAACTGGCATATAAACTGGCAGAGCGCTATGCAGACAATCCACATGTGACCTGCTGGCATGTCAGCAACGAATATGGAAACGAGTGTTTTTGTGAGAACTGTCAGAAGGCATTCCGTGTGTGGCTGAAAGATAAATACAAGACAATCGATGCCTTAAATAAAGCATGGAATATGGAATTCTGGGGACATACCGTTTATGACTGGGATGATGTGGTACCTCCGAATGCATTAAGTGACGGAATCGGAAGTGAAAAGACTGCTTTTGCAGGTATTTCTATTGATTATCGCAGATTTTATTCGGACAGCCAGTTAGCGTGCTTCAAGATGGAGCGCGATGCTATAAAGAGTGTGAAACCGGATGCATTTGTTACCACAAATCTGATGGGAACGTTTAAAGGACTTGATTATTTCAAATGGGCAAAGGAGATGGATGTTGTATCCTGGGATAATTATCCTTCCTATGATACGCCGTGGAGCAGTATTGCCATGACACACGATCTGATGCGCGGTTTAAAAGATGAGCCGTTTATGCTGATGGAGCAGACGCCAAGTCAGCAGAACTGGCAGAAATACAATTCCCTGAAACGTCCGGGGCAGATGCGGGCACAAAGTTATCAGACACTGGCACATGGGGCAGACACGATCCAGTTCTTCCAGCTTCGCAGAAGTGTGGGTGGATGTGAGAAATTCCATGGTGCAGTGATCGCTCATGTGGGAAATGAAAATACCCGTGTATTCCGTGAAGTGGCCCAACTTGGCGCAGAACTGGAAAGATTTGGAGACTATACGTTAGGATCACGCAATGAAGCAGAAGTCGGACTGATTTTCGACTGGGATAATTACTGGGCACTGGAGTACACCAGCGGTCCGTCCGAGGATTTAAAATATGTGGATCAGATTCATCAGTACTATCAGTATTTTTACAAAAAGAATATCGGTGTGGATATGATTCCTGTGGATGCGGATTTTTCAAAATACAAGATTGTTGTGGCACCGGTGCTTTATATGGTGAAGGATGGAATGAAAGAAGCGCTGGAGAATTTTGTGAAAAATGGCGGTATTCTGATTACTACGTTTATGAGCGGAATTGTCGGACAGTCGGATAATGTATATCTGGGCGGTTATCCGGGACCGCTCCGCGAGATGGCGGGGGTATGGGTTGAGGAGATTGATGCCCTTGCACCGGAACAGAAAAATAAGGCAAAGTTTGCAGACGGCAGTACAGCAGCATGCGGTCTTCTGTGTGATCTGATGCATTTAGAGGGTGCGAAAGCACTTGCCTCTTATGAGGAAGATTTCTATGCGGGAATGCCGGCAGCATCGAAGAATACATACGGAAAAGGTACCACATATTATATTGCAACCCAGTTTGAGGAAGAAGGGCTTGCAAAGATTTTGGATCAGGCAGTCCAGGAGGCCAGAGTTTCATCCGTTATCCCGGAAGAAACCGGACTTGAAGTTGTCACACGTGTCAGTGATACCACGCGATTTTATTTTGTCATGAACTTTACGGATGAGGAGCAGATTTTGCCGGAGAGTCTGACCGGAAAGAAAGACATGATCAGCGGAAAGATGACAGAACACGGAATGAAATTGAAAAAATGGGATGTCCTTTTACTGGAAGAACATCTGTAAACAAAAGACAGCGCCGGAATCCGGAAAAGTGGATCCGGTGCTGTTTTTATTCCCGTTTAAAGTACAGGTTTGCATGTTATATCTCCCCTCTTGGTAATCTTTTCATTATTTTCTTGATTTTATCACAGAACAGTTCATACAACATCGATCTATCTTGCAAATTGTTATGCATTCTTTTGATTTTGCAAAATCCTTAAAGTTTTCTTAACCAGGCATGAACAGTTGAAGGGACAGTGGAAATTTTATTCGGGATTGTGTATACTGAAACTATCCTGACAATTGCAGATTTTCAGAAAAGAGGGAAATACTATGAAGAAAAGATTATACAAGAGCAGTACAGATAAAAAGGTTTGTGGAGTATGTGGCGGAATCGCAAACTATTTTGACGTAGATCCGACCGTGATTCGTCTGATCTGGGTGATCTTTACACTTGCGGGCGGCAGTGGACTGATTGCATACATCATTGCGGCCATTATCATGCCAGATGAAATGTAACATAAAATGATAGAAAGCCGAAAGGAGAATTAATAAATATATGTGGGCTTACGAAAGTGTTTTTTATCAGATTTATCCGCTTGGGTTCTGCGGAGCACCATTTGAAAATGACGGTGTGCTGGAACATAGAATTGAAAAAGTAAATGACTGGATTCCTCATATTAAAAAATTAGGGGCCGATGCCATTTATTTTTCTCCGGTATTTGAGTCGGACACACATGGATACAATACCAGAGATTATACAAAGATTGATACCCGCCTGGGTACAAATGAGGATTTCGCAAATGTATGCAACAATCTGCACAAAGAAGGAATCCGCGTGGTACTTGACGGTGTATTCAACCATGTGGGAAGAGGGTTCTGGGCATTTCAGGATGTCTTGAAAAACCGGGAGCAGTCCCCTTATGTGAACTGGTTCGGACGCATTGCCTTTGACGGAAATTCCAACTACAATGACGGCTTATGGTATGAGGGCTGGGAAGGAAACTATGATCTGGTCAAACTGAACCTGCGCAATGAAGAGGTGATCCAGCATATCTTTTCTGCCATCAAAGGATGGGTAGACGAATTTGATATTGACGGACTGCGGCTGGACGTGGCATATTGTCTGGATCATGATTTTGTGCGCAGACTGCGCAGTTTCTGTAATGAATTAAAACCGGACTTTTTCCTTGTCGGAGAGACACTGCATGGGGATTATAACCAGCTGATGAACGATGAAATGCTGCATTCGGTGACGAACTATGAGTGTTACAAGGGATTGTATTCCAGCTTTAACTGCATGAACATGTTTGAGATCAATCATTCACTGCTTCGTCAGTTCGGACCGGAAAACTGGACGTTATATAAGGGAAAACACCTGTTGTCTTTCGTGGATAATCATGATGTGACCCGTGTGGCCTCCATTCTGACCAATAAAAATCATCTGCCGCTGATTTACGCGCTTGCTTTTGGGATGCCGGGAATCCCATGCGTATATTACGGAAGTGAGTGGGGTGCAGAAGGACGCAAAGAAGATGGAGATCCGGCACTTCGTCCAGCGTTTGAGAAACCGGAGTGGAATGATCTGACAGAGTGGATTTCCAAACTGGCAGAGGCAAAGAAACAGTCCAAAGCACTGCAGTATGGAAACTTTATATCTAAAGTTCTGACCAATGGACAGTGCGTGTTTGAAAGAGAATGGGAAGGGGAACGTGTCTACGTTGCGGTCAATGCGGCAGACAGTCCGTTTTATGCAGGATTTGATGCCGGAGCAGCAGAAGCCACCGACCTGATCACCGGAGAAAAAATTGCACTGAATGGTGGATTTGAGATTCCGGGATATCGTGCGTTTTTCCTGCGGGTGTAATATGGTAGCGGATTTTGAATTAAAGAAGCTGGTAAAGCCATTGCAGGACTGGTTTGATGGGCATGCCCGCGTACTCCCCTGGAGAGATGATCCGAAGGCATATAAAGTATGGATTTCTGAGATCATGTTACAGCAGACAAGGGTAGAAGCCGTTAAACCTTACTTTGCACGGTTTATGGAGGCGCTTCCCGACGTGGAGGCGCTTGCCGCGTGTCCGGAGGATCGTTATCTGAAACTGTGGGAAGGACTTGGTTACTACAACCGTGTCCGGAATCTGCATGCCGCAGCGGAACAGATCATGGAGCAGTATGGCGGGACAATTCCGGATACGGTGGAAGAACTGCTTTGCTTAAAAGGCATCGGAAGTTATACGGCAGGAGCGATAGCTTCGATTGCCTATAACCGGCCGGTTCCGGCGGTGGACGGGAATGTGCTGCGGGTGATTTCCCGTGTGTGCGCAGATGATTCGGATATCATGAAGCAGTCGGTCCGCAGTGCGATGGAGCGCAGCCTGCAGGCGATGATGGAAACGGAAGTAACGAATGGTCTGATTCCGCGCAAATTTAACCAGGCACTGATGGAGTTAGGCGCAATGGTGTGTGTGCCGAATGGGGCACCGCATTGTCCGGGATGTCCATGGTATGGATTCTGTGAGGCACGTCTGCAGGATAAAATTGACACGATTCCGGTGAAAACCAGAGCAAAAGCGCGCAGAATCGAGGAGCGCACGGTGTTTGTTATCCGGGACGGAGAACATGTGGCATTGCGCAAGCGGCCGGCGAAGGGGCTTTTAGCAGGCTTGTATGAACTTTTAAATGTTTCGGGTATCTTAGAGCAGCAGGAGGCTTTGGAATATGTGAAAAACCAGGGGTTTTCACCGATACGGATACATGCACTTGCACCAGCCAGACACATTTTTTCCCATGTGGAGTGGCATATGCATGCCTATGTGGTTCTCGTAGAAGAAACTACGGCACCAAAAGAAAATATTTTATTTACTGAGGCACAGAAAGCAGTGGAAAACTATGCAGTTCCCAGTGCTTTTTCCGCGTATTGGAATGCCATTAAGATGGAAATCAAAGAGTAAGCAAAAGAGCTGTCCGGACAGGACAGCTCTTTTTATGTGTTATGAGAAAAAATTAATCTCTAAAAAAGGGAGGACCTCGCGCCTTGCGGTGCGAGGATTATGAAAAAGAAAAAGTTTATTTCTTAGGTATGACTAAAGTATAGTTTGCAATTATGACGCCGGTGTGTGGAGTTTATGAGAGATTTGTAAATAAATTATGAACAAAAATAACAGTGGAAAAAGATTAAGCAAATGTTAAGATAATATCTCTCGACTGTTTATAAATTCTCATTTATAATAGGTCTATCAATTATTTTTTCAGCAGGTTTGTACGAAGGGAAAACATATGAAATTATTAACATTTACAATACCGTGTTACAATTCACAGGATTATATGCGTCACTGCATTGAATCGATTCTTCCGGGAGGGGAAGATGTGGAGATTCTGATTGTGGATGACGGATCAAAGGATGATACCGCTGCGATTGCAGATGAATATGCCGAAAAATATCCAACGATTGTAAAAGCAATTCATCAGGAGAACGGGGGACATGGAGAAGCTGTGAATGCGGGAATCCGCAATGCAACCGGTTTATATTTTAAGGTAGTGGACAGTGATGACTGGGTAGACTGGAACGCTTATCAGGCGATTCTTGCAAAGCTTAGGGAGATTGCAGGGGGAAGTGTGGCACTTGATATGCTTCTGGCAAATTATGTATATGAGAAGGAAGGGGCAAAACACAAGCGGGTCATGCGTCAGACCGGTTTTCCGAAAGATCAGATCTTTACCTGGAGTGATGTGCGGCATTTTTATAAAGGACATTACATACTGATGCATTCCGTGATCTATCGTACAAAACTTCTCCGGGAATGTGGACTTGAACTGCCGAAACATACTTTTTATGTGGATAACATTTATGTATATAAGCCATTGCCGCATGTGCGGACGATGTATTATATGGATGTGGATTTTTACCGTTATTTTATCGGAAGAGAGGATCAGTCCGTCAATGAGAAGGTGATGATCAGCCGGATTGACCAGCAGATCCGTGTGAATAAGATCATGATTGACGATGTGGATCTGAATAAAGTGTCCAATTATAAATGCCGGCATTATATGATAAACTATCTGGAAATTATCACGGTTGTCACGACGGTTATGCTGCTGCGTTCCGGCACAGAAGAAAACCTTGAGAAAAAGCGTGAATTGTGGCGGTATATCAAAAACAAGGATATCGGGCTGTTTCACCGCCTGCGCAACGGCATTATGGGACAGACCATGAATCTGCCGGGAAGAAGCGGAAGAAAAATTTCGGTTGCGGCATATCGTCTGTCGCAAAAAGTGGTTGGATTTAATTAAAAAAGTTTACTGTCTTGTCACCTGTAAAGATATGTGCTATACTGCATGTCAAACACTATTGAAATATTCATACAGAAGGTGGCAAAAATGAAAACAGATATTCTGATCGTGGGAAGTGGATGTTCCGGTTTATACTGTGCATTAAATCTTCCGCGGGAGAAACAGATTACAATTATTACAAAGTCAGATGTTAAGAGCAGTGATTCTTACCTTGCACAGGGAGGAATCTGTATGCTTAAGGATGACAGTGATTATGACAGTTATTTTGAGGATACGATGAAAGCGGGACATTATGAAAATGACCGGGAATCCGTATCGATTATGATCCGTTCGTCACAGGATGTGATTCATGACCTGATCGGATTTGGCGTGGATTTTGCCCGTGACGAGAATGGCAATCTTGCATTTACCAGAGAGGGAGCACATTCGGACAAGCGTATCCTTTTTCATGAGGATATTACAGGAGAAGAAATTACAAGCAAGCTGCTTGCAGCTGCCCGCAAGTGTCCGAATATTACCATATTGGAAAATACCAGGATGGTAGATATTGTGACGAAGGATAACTGCTGTTACGGAACCGTAATCCGCAGGGAGGACGGTACAATTGAAACGGTGGAAGCGGAGCATACCGTCTGGGCATGTGGAGGAATCGGAGGATTATATCGTCATTCGACCAATTTCCGTCATCTGACCGGAGATGCCCTTGCACTTTCCATCAAACATGGAATCCGTTTGAAAGATGTGAATTATGTACAGATTCATCCGACCACATTCTATTCGCCGGACGAAGAGGAACGCAGTTTTCTGATTTCGGAATCTGTCCGCGGAGAAGGGGCAAAGCTTTATGACAAGAATATGAAACGGTTTGTCAATGAGCTGCTGCCGCGTGATCTGCTGGCAGAAGAAATTTATAAGCAGATGGCAAAAGATGGAACAGATCATGTATGGGAAGATCTGCGTACCATTCCAAGAGAAGAATTGATGGAACATTTCCCGAATATTGTGGAACATTGCCGTGAAATGGGGTATGATGTAACCAAAGAATGCATTCCTGTGGTACCGGCACAGCATTATTTCATGGGTGGGGTATGGGTAGATCACGAAAGCCATACGTCCATGGAACGTCTGTATGCTGTGGGAGAGACGGCATGTAACGGAGTACACGGAAAAAACCGTCTGGCAAGTAATTCTCTGCTGGAAAGCCTTGTATTTGCAAAACGGGCGGCAAAGCAGATGAGTGGGCAGAAGGAAACGATTTCCACAGCACCGGAACTGTTTGCGGCAATTGACCGGAGTATCTATGCGGATGCCGCAGCACTGTCGAGCCAGTATCATGAATATGTACGGGAAGCGATTATCGCGGCAGATGCAAAGATGCAGCAGGTACAGGATGCAAGGACAAAAGCAACGGTTGCATTTCGCAAGCAGTGTGCACAGGTCGGATAAAATAAAATAAGAAAATCAGGAGAGAGAGATGTACGATCAGGTAACTTTAAAATTAAATGTAGATCCATGGATTCTCAGTGCTTTAAAAGAAGATATCACAAGTGAGGATGTCTCCACAAACAGTGTCATGCCTCATCCACAGGCAGGAGAAGTGGATCTTATCTGCAAAGAAGATGGCATTATATGCGGGCTACAGGTATTCGAGAGAGTGTTTACACTTCTCGATGAAAAGACAACAGTTGAATTTTTGGTGCAGGATGGAGCAGAAGTTCATAAGGGACAGCTTATGGCAAAAGTGCATGGCGATATCCGGACCCTTTTATGCGGAGAGCGTACCGCACTGAATTATCTGCAGCGTATGAGCGGAATTGCAACCTACACACATTCCGTGGCAGAATTATTAAAAGGAACCGGAATCAAACTTCTGGATACCAGAAAGACAACACCAAACAATCGTATTTTTGAAAAATATGCAGTAAGAATCGGTGGTGGAAATAACCACAGATATAATCTTTCCGACGGGGTATTGCTGAAAGATAATCATATCGGAGCTGCAGGCGGAGTAAAAGAAGCGATTGCTGCTGCAAAGGAGTATGCACCGTTTGTCCGTAAGATTGAGGTAGAAGTAGAAAATCTGGATATGGTAAAGGAAGCTGTGGAGGCAGGTGCGGATATTATCATGCTGGATAATATGGACACCGATGCGCTGAAAGAAGCCATCGCCTATATTGACGGACGGGCAGAGATTGAAGTTTCCGGAAATGTGACGAAAGAAAATATTGCAAGACTGACCGGACTTGGCGTAGATTATGTTTCCAGTGGGGCATTGACACATTCGGCTCCGATTCTGGATATTTCTTTGAAAAATCTGCATCCGGTAGAAAATTAAAGAAAGTGGGATTCCAGAGATGAGCGGGGAAGAAAGGCGTGGAAAAATTATACAGGCACTGAAAAACAGCGACAAAGCAGTTTCTGCCACGACACTGGCAAAAGAATTTGACGTGAGCAGACAGGTCATTGTGCAGGATGTTGCACTTCTTCGGGCAAATGGAAAAAATATATTTTCGACCAACCGGGGGTATCTGATACAGGAAGATGAGGAGACAACCCGTGTATTTAAGGTACAGCATGAAGATGATGAGGTTGAAAAAGAACTGACAACGATTGTGGATCTCGGAGGAACCGTTGAGGATGTATTTGTATATCATAAGGTATACGGAGTGCTTCGGGCAGAGATGAATATCAAATCCCGTATGGATATCCGCAATTATATGGAGGAGATCCGTTCCGGGAAATCCAGTCTGCTGAAAAATGTTACTTCCGGATATCATTATCATACGGTTCGGGCGGAACGCGTGGAAATTCTGGATATGATTCAGGAGGAATTGCAGAAGAAGGGGCTCCTTGCAAAACTACAGGACTATGAACCTGTTGATTTTTGGGGACAGAATAATTATAATGAGTAAATGACTACTATTGTGATTATTGAAAAGAAGTCAGGGAAAGAATAAAAAGGAGAAGGATGGAATGAGCGACGAGTTTACAACAAACGAAAACGGTTCAAAAACACCGGAGGAAACAAACTTTCAGGATTATACGGCACCGGAAAAAGAGATCGTACAGAATGAAACATCACAGATGACGCAGGAACAGCCGGAGACTTCTTATGGAGCAACATCGGCAGAGGAAAATCCGCAGCCGGACAATACGGCATATGCGTATGGACAGACTGCGTACCAGCAGGCATATCAGAGTGAACAGTCACAGCCGAATGCATATCAGCAGGCATATTACGGACAGACACAGGCAAAGGGAACAGGAACCGGATTTGGAATTGCCTCACTGGTTCTTGGAATTTTATCTGTTTTTACATTTGCATGCTGCATCAATTATATTCTGGCAGTGCTTGCGATTATTTTCGGTATTGTGCAGATGGTAAAGAACGAGAAAAAGGGGCTGGCGATCGGTGGAATTATTACAGCAGTGATTTCGATTGTTCTTGGGATTGCCGTTTCGCTTTATGCTGTAAATATTGCGGAAAAAATGCAGGACCCGGACAGTCCGTTTTATCAGTATTTTGAAGAGTATGAGCAGAAACTGGAAGAAGGAAAGAGTTCTTTCTAGCCGGGAGTTATAAAAAGGAGAACCTGTTTTACAGGTTCTCCTTTATTCGTATATCGATGTCTGTGTAGTGGAATTCTTCGCAGGAGATGCCCTCAATCAGATAACGGGAGAGCAATTCTACCGGAAGGTATCCCTGCTTGTATGGCTGCTGGCAGATGGTAGCAGTGATAATGCCATCATCGAGCAGTTTTTTTGTGGAAGGAACACAGTCGTAAGTAAAGATACGCATGGCATCGATCCGGCCGCTTTCGACTGCGGCACGGCATCCGCCTGCTACACCGCCGGCTGCAAAATACAGCACATTGATTTCGGGGTGTGAAGCCAGCATTTCTTTGACTTTTTCATAACTTTCATTATCATCATCATGATTTTCTATTGTTTCCACGATATGAATACGTTCGCCCTTTTCGGAAAGCGTTGAAGTGAAACCCTCGATACGATCGGAGTGACAGAGTACATGTGACGAACCGGTTACAATACCAATATGAATTTCCCCGAATGTCATCAGAGAAACCAGTCCGGCAGCAGTCTGTCCGGACAGGCGGTAATTACTTCCGACATATGCGATCCTGCGGGACAGAATATCGGTGTTTACGGTAATGACCGGAATGTTCATTTCTGTGAGGCGGTCGATTTCCGCGGCAATATATAAAGAATTGAATGGTGCGATAACTAATCCGTTGATGCCTTCCGCAAGCAGTGCTTCCATGGTATTAAACTGTTCGGTCTCATCAAATGGAACCTGACGGATAAGAACGGTGAAATTATAGGCAGATAATTCTTTTGCCTTGGCATTTACGCCTTCAAGGACTTCACTGAAAAAAGGATTGGAATCGGGAAATAAAATAACACCGATTTTCAGATTCTTTTTCTGTGCAGCAAGCATCAGTCCTGCTTTGTTGGGCTTATAGTTTAATTTTTCTGCAATTTCACGTACACGGGCTGCAGTATTGGCATTGACGGAACCGCGGTTGTTCAGTACACGGTCAACCGTACCGCGTGAAACACCTGCCAGTTCAGCAATCTGTTTTATAGTGGCCATGTCGTTCCCCCTTGTTGAATTTTTCCTGAATAACTCTTACAAGGGTAGCATTGATAAGGTAAAATGTCAATTGAAATACAGAAAATGTGTGCGTGCACGACGAGAGTGGGGAAAGTTACTGTACGCTTTCCACAAAATAAGTGCAACCTGTTTGGAAGAAATCACGAAAAAGAGAAAAAATTTCGGAAAACAGTTGAAAATATCAGCGCATCGTTGTAGGATATGAGTAGAACGTGCACGAGCACAAAATTAACATTTCAGAATTGAGGGTTATCATGAATTACATAGGAATTGATCTGGGAACTTCTGCTGTTAAACTTCTTTTGATGGAGGGCAGTGGAAAAATTTTAAAGATCGTCAGTCGTGAATATCCAATCTGTTTTCCAAAACCGGGATGGTCGGAGCAGAATCCGTATGATTGGTTTACACAGTCAATGGATGGACTGAAGGAATTGCTGGATGGTACAGACAGGAGTCTGGTAGCCGGCATCAGCTTTGGCGGACAGATGCATGGACTTGTAGCACTGGACGATAAGGATGAAGTGATTCGTCCGGCAATTCTCTGGAACGACGGAAGGACGACAAAAGAGTGCGATTATTTAAATCAGGTAATTGGGAAGGAACGTCTTTCTGCATACACAGCCAATATTTCATTTACCGGATTTACTGCGCCGAAAGTACTCTGGATGAAAAACAATGAACCGAAGAATTTTGCAAAGATTCATAAAATTATGCTGCCAAAGGATTATCTGGCATTTCGCCTGAGCGGCAATTACAGTACGGATGTATCGGATGCGTCCGGAACACTGTTCTTTGATGTAAAGAATCGCTGCTGGTCAGAAGAAATGTGTGAGATCTGCAGTATTAAAACAAGCTGGCTTCCAAAAGTATACGAAAGTTATGAGGAAGTTGGAACGCTGCTTCCGGAACTGGCGAAGGAACTCGGCGTATCGGATCAGGTAAAAATTGTAGCCGGAGCCGGAGACAATGCGGCAGCAGCTGTGGGAACCGGAACCGTTGGAGATGGTGCATGTAACATTTCTTTGGGAACGAGCGGAACCGTATTTATTTCTTCCGATAAATTCGGAGTGGACGAAAATAATGCACTGCATTCGTTCGACCATGCGGATGGAAGTTATCATCTGATGGGCTGCATGCTTTCCGCAGCATCCTGTAATAAATGGTGGATGGATGATATTATCGGCACAAAGGATTATGGCGCAGAACAGGAAAATATTACGAAGCTTGGAGAAAACCATGTATTTTTCCTTCCATATCTGATGGGGGAGCGATCTCCGCACAATGATCCGAATGCAAGAGGTACTTTTATCGGTCTGACCATGGATACTACCAGAGCGGATATGACACAGGCGGTACTCGAAGGTGTGGCATTTGCCTTAAGAGATTCTTTTGAGGTGGCACGTTCACTCGGCATTCATATTGCCCGTACCCGTATTTGCGGTGGAGGAGCAAAGAGTCCGCTGTGGAAAAAGATTGTGGCAAATGTGCTCAATATTCCGGTAGATATTCCGGAAAATGAACAGGGACCGTCAATGGGTGGCGCAATGCTTGCAGCAGTAGCTTGTGGAGAATACCCGACCGTCCGCGATGCAGCAGAGGCAATTGTAAAACTGACCGATACGGTAGAACCGGAACCGGAGCTTGCAGCAAAATATGAAGAGCGTTATCAGAAGTTCCGTAAGATTTATCCGGCATGCAGGGATCTGTTTTTGGAACTTGCAAAATAAAATCGTATCATCGTATCTAACAAAAAATTAAAATGATTACATACAACAAGGAGGCAAAATCATGATTAATATTCCAGAAGTAAAAGTAGGTATCGTTGCAGTCAGCCGTGACTGTTTCCCGGAGTCTCTTTCCGTAAACCGCAGAAAGGCGCTGATCAAAGCATATACAGACAAGTATGATGCAAAGGATATTTATGAGTGTCCGGTCTGCATCGTAGAGAGTGAAATTCATATGGAGCAGGCGCTGGCAGATATTAAAGCAGCAGGATGCAATGCGCTGTGTGTATACCTTGGAAACTTCGGACCGGAAATTTCCGAGACCATGCTTGCAAAATATTTTGATGGACCAAAGATGTTTGTTGCTGCAGCAGAAGAGTCCCAGAACAATCTGGTTCAGGGACGTGGAGATGCATACTGCGGTATGTTAAATGCAAGTTACAACTTAAAACTTCGCAATGTTGGTGCTTACATTCCGGAATATCCGGTTGGAGATGCAGAGGATTGCGCAGATATGATTCACGACTTTTTACCGATTGCAAGAGCAGTAGAAGGACTTGCAAACTTAAAAATCATTTCCTTTGGACCAAGACCAACGAATTTCCTTGCATGCAATGCTCCAATCCAGCAGCTTTATAATCTGGGTGTGGAAATTGAGGAAAATTCAGAGCTGGATCTGTTTGAGGCATTCAACAACCACGCAGGAGATCAGCGTATTCCGGAGGTTGTTGCAGATATGAAAGCAGAACTCGGTGAGGGAAACAAAAAGCCGGAGATTTTAGAGAAACTTGCACAGTATGAACTGACACTGCTTGACTGGATTGAGGCGCACAAAGGTTCCCGCAAATATGTTGCAATTGCAGGAAAATGCTGGCCGGCATTCCAGACACAGTTTGGATTTGTTCCGTGCTATGTCAACAGTCGTCTGACCGGAAGAGGCATTCCGGTATCCTGCGAGGTAGATATTTACGGCGCACTGAGTGAGTTTATCGGCACCTGCGTGAGCGAGGATGCTGTCACACTGCTCGACATCAATAACTCCGTTCCGAAGGATATGTACAAAGAGTCGATCGAGGGCAAGTTTGACTATACACATAAAGATACATTTATGGGATTCCATTGTGGCAATACCTGCTCAAAGAAGCTGGCATCCTGTGAGATGAAAAACCAGATGATCATGGCAAGAAGCCTTCCTGTCGAAGTAACAAACGGTACCCTTGAGGGAGATATTGCACCGGGCGATATCACATTCTACCGCCTGCAGTCCACTTCCGACAATAAGCTGCGCGCGTATGTGGCACAGGGAGAAGTCCTTCCGGTTGCAACCCGTTCGTTCGGAAGCATTGGCGTATTTGCCATTCATGAGATGGGACGTTTCTACCGTCACGTTCTGATCGAGAAGAATTATCCGCATCACGGAGCGGTTGCATTCGGACATTACGGAAAGGCTCTGTTTGAGGTATTTAAGTATATTGGGGTTCCGATGGAGGACATCAATTACAACCAGCCGGCATCTCTGCCTTATCCGACGGAGAATCCGTTCGCATAAAGAAAAATAATATGGGAATAAGCACCAGCTTGGGCCTGTAGATGTCTGCAGGTTAAGCTGGTGCTTTTTAAATGGGAGTTTCATCCCAAAGATACCCAGTGAAACAGGAAAACTAAAATCATTTGGCAGGTAATTCATCCGGCAGCAATACAGAAAATGACAACAGTTCAACTGTGACACCGGCTCCGGTGAATGGGGCGGACGGATACAGTGTTTACACATCCGTATGCAACGGCAAAAATAATTTTAAGAAACAGAAGGAGACGGTAAACGGTACAAAGTAAAATTTCAGATTTTCAAAAAAAGAAAAAGTATGGTATTATAAAACCGGCATCACGGATGCCGGTTCTATAATAAAAATCTGAGGTGATTGTACAATGAAACAGGAAAATTATATACGTGGCATGATAATGATCATTTTGTCGGCATTCTTTTTTGCGTGTATGAATGTGAGCGTGCGGCTGGCGGGAGATCTGCCGTCCGTACAGAAAAGTTTTTTTCGGAATCTGGTAGCTGCATTTTTTGCGGCAATTATTCTTATCAAAAATCATACAGCACCTAAGGTGGAAAAAACACAGTGGGGTTCACTGTTTTTACGCTGTGCATTTGGGACACTTGGAATTCTTTGTAATTTCTACGCGATTGATCACCTGCTGGTGGCAGATGCTTCTATTTTAAATAAATTATCTCCCTTTTTTGCAATTATTTTTTCCTTCCTGTTATTAAAAGAAAAGATAAAACCAGCTCAGGCAATGTGCGTTATACTGGCATTTGTCGGCTGTTTGTTTGTGGTAAAACCGGGGTTTGAAAATGCACATCTGATCCCTGCGCTTATTGGCGTATGCGGAGGACTGGGTGCAGGAATCGCATATACAATGGTGCGGAAGATGGGTACACACGGAGTAAAGGGACCGGTCATTGTGTTTTATTTTTCCTGCTTTTCCTGTATTATTGTGATACCGTGGATCGTATTTCATTATCAGCCGATGTCACTGCGGCAGTTGTTGACGCTGCTTCTTGCGGGACTTTTTGCAGCGGGAGGACAGTTTACGATCACCGCAGCATATACCTATGCACCCGCCGGAAAAATTTCTATTTTTGATTATTCACAGATTATTTTTGCAACATTACTTGGATTTCTTTTATTCGCGGAGATTCCGGATCGATACAGTCTGATAGGATATGGATTGATCATTCTGGCTTCACTGGGAAATTTTCTGTATAACTGGAAACACAAAGATTAAAGGAGTATTCACATGTCGATTATTTCATTTCGGTGTCATACAACCATTCATCTGGCACCATTGGTAAATCAGGAAACCATTCATCAGGATATGGATAGGGGACAGCAGCTTATGTCAAGGATCAATCAGGGAATCCTTAGGGAGATAAAGCCCAAAAACCCACTGGTTGAATGGTATTACTGGAAGGACAAACACACAGTTTCGGATGTCACAGAGCATAGTTTGTTTAAGATGGCGCAGGGGATGCTGTCCCCCGTGGAAAATGATAATTACCGGTTGGAAGAGATCGAAGAATTAAATAATGCATGGGCCGTTTATGATAAAAAACTGAACACATTTTTTGCGTTTGACCCGGCAATTACGACATTGCAAAAAGATGAGAAGCGAAACCGTGTGCTGGTAGTCTGTGAAGACAAGGAACGCGGGCTGATTGATGTTATTGAAGCGGGAGCTCTGCTGCTTGAGTGTCTGCGTGCATTTACAGGGATAGAAGAACTTTGCTTTCTTCCGGTCAACCCGGACTACTATATATGGACAGGAACGGTGACAGGGATTGACGGATTGAAGATGCGCAGTAATGGATATGCCGGTACCTGGCTGCTTCTGCAGAGTGAAAGCCAGGTGAAGAAATTGCGGATGCTTGCAACCATTTACAGTATGGATTATCCGAATCTGGTAGATTCGGATGAACTGGCACGCAGACTGGCAAAGGAGGAAGCCGCAGGGCAGTGCATCCGAAGCAGGCATGGGATCGTGCTGTTTACGGAAGAGGGACTTGTGTATATGGATGGAACAAATCCGGACAATGACTGGGAACTGAAGTATCCGATTTATGAGAATGACTGTTATTATGAGATGCTGAGATTTGCTTACCGGAAACAGGTATCCGGGGAACTGGAAAATTACTGTGCATGGAAAGCCTGGCTGAACAGGAATTTTACTTGACATCTGAAAGAATCATTACTATACTTAAAACCAAAGGTGAAAAACGAAGACGAAGACAGTAACTGTGATAGGAAAGTCAAAGAGAGTTGGAACAGGTGAGAGCCAATACGAGTAATATGACAGTGAAAATCACTTCCGAGTTGCGGATCGAAATCCCAGGAGAGTAGAGTTCGACGTATTTCCAGCGTTATGGGAACGAAGTATGCAAATCCTTTTTGAATAAGGGATTTAAGTACATGGTAATCAGGTGGTATAACGTGACCCCGCGTCCTAATTACTGGACGTGGGGATTTTTTATTTCAGAATCATAAATGCAGGAGGAAAATATGTACAACAAAGTAGATACCAATATGAACTTTGTCGATCGCGAAAAAGAAACGGAAAAATTCTGGCGCGAAAATGATATCTTCAAAAAATCCATGGAGAACCGTAAGGAAGGCGAGACTTACACATTTTATGACGGACCGCCTACGGCAAACGGAAAACCACATATCGGACATGTAGAGACACGTACCATCAAGGATATGATTCCAAGATTCCAGACCATGAAAGGAAAGTACGTCCCACGGAAAGCCGGATGGGATACCCACGGTCTTCCGGTAGAAATCGAAGTGGAGAAACTTCTTGGACTGGATGGAAAGGATCAGATCGAAGCATATGGTCTTGAGCCATTCATCAAAAAGTGTAAAGAATCCGTCTGGAAATACAAGGGTATGTGGGAAGATTTCTCAAATACGGTAGGTTTCTGGGCTGATATGGACAATCCATACGTTACCTATGATGACAATTTCATTGAATCCGAGTGGTGGGCATTAAAAGAGATCTGGAACAAAGGACTTCTCTACAAGGGATTCAAGATCGTGCCTTACTGTCCTCGGTGTGGGACTCCACTTTCCGCACAGGAAGTTGCACAGGGATATAAATTGGTAAAAGAAAAATCTGCAGTTGTCCGTTTTAAGGTTGCCGGAGAGGATGCGTATTTTCTGGCATGGACCACAACTCCGTGGACACTGCCAAGTAACGTGGCACTTTGTGTAAACCCGAATGATACCTATATCAAGGTAAAAGCAGTAGATGGTTATACGTATTATCTGGCAGAGGCACTGGCAGACAAGGTACTTTCTCCACTGTTATCCAAAGAGGACAAAGAGGCAGGAAAGAAAGCTTACGAAGTGCTGGAAACCTGCAAGGGAAAGGATCTTGAGTACAAAGAATATGAGCCGCTTTATGCCTGTGCAAAGGAACTGGCAGATAAGCAGGGAAAGAAAGGATTCTTTGTCACCTGTGATACTTATGTCACCATGTCCGATGGTACCGGAATCGTTCATATCGCACCGGCATTTGGTGAGGATGATGCCAATGTCGGAAGAAACTATGACCTTCCGTTCGTACAGTTTGTAAACGGAAAAGGAGAGCTGACCGAGGAGACACCGTTTGCCGGTATGTGGGTAAAAGATGCCGATCCGGAAGTATTAAAGGATTTGAGTGCAAGAAAGCAGCTTTTTGATGCACCGAAGTTTGAACATGAGTATCCACACTGCTGGAGATGTGACAAGCCTCTGATCTACTATGCAAGAGAGTCCTGGTACATCAAGGAGACCGCGGTAAAGGATGATCTGATCCGAAATAATAATACGGTCAACTGGATTCCGGAATCTATCGGTTCCGGCCGTTTCGGAAACTGGCTGGAGAACATTCAGGACTGGGCAATTTCCCGTAACCGTTACTGGGGTACCCCACTTAATATCTGGGAGTGCGCGTGCGGACACAGGGAGTGTATCGGAAGCCGTGCCGAACTGGCAGAAAAGGCTGGTGATCCAAAGGCGGCAGAGGTAGAACTTCACAGACCATACATTGACGCCGTTACGATCAAGTGTCCGGAGTGTGGTAAGGATATGCATCGTGTACCAGAAGTATTAGACTGCTGGTTTGATTCCGGAGCGATGCCGTTTGCACAGCATCATTATCCATTTGAAAACAAAGAAGTGTTTGAGCAGCAGTTCCCTGCAAAGTTTATCTCCGAGGCTGTGGATCAGACCAGAGGATGGTTCCATTCCCTGATGGCAGAGTCTACACTGCTTTTCAACAAAGCACCATATGAGAATGTTATCGTACTTGGACATGTACAGGATGAGAATGGACAGAAGATGTCCAAGTCCAAGGGAAATGCGGTGGATCCGTTTGATGCACTGCAGACATACGGTGCTGATGCTATCCGCTGGTATTTCTATACGGCATCTGCACCATGGATTCCAAAGAGATTCTCCGGTAAGCTTGTGCTCGAAGGTCAGCGTAAATTTATGGGAACGCTCTGGAACACCTATGCATTCTTCGTGCTTTACGCAAATATTGATAAATTTGATGCCACAAAATACAAACTGGAATATGATAAATTATCGGTTATGGATAGATGGCTTCTTTCCAAGCTTAATTCCGCAGTAGCCGGTGTGGATGACTGTCTGTCCAATTATAAGATTCCGGAAGCAGCAAAATATCTTCAGGAATTTGTGGATGATATGAGTAACTGGTATGTCCGTCGTTCTCGTGAGCGTTTCTGGGCAAAGGGTATGGAACAGGATAAAATCAATGCCTATATGACATTGTATACAGCACTCGTTACCATCAGCAAGGCAGCAGCACCGATGATTCCGTTTATGACAGAGGATATTTACCGTAATCTGGTATGTTCCATTGATCCGTCTGCACCGGAAAGTATTCACCTGTGTGACTTCCCGACGGTGGATGAGAAGATGATCGACAAGGATCTGGAAACTGCAATGGATGAGGTATTAAAGATCGTTGTTATGGGACGTGCGTGCCGGAACAGTGCCAATATCAAAAACCGTCAGCCGATTGGTCAGATGTATGTCAAGGCACCGGAAGCACTGGGTGATTTTTATAAGGATATCATTGCGGATGAGTTGAATGTGAAGAATGTGACGTTTACGGATGATGTTTCTTCTTATACCGATTATCAGTTTAAACCACAGCTTCGTACCGTGGGTCCGAAATATGGAAAATATTTAAAACAGATTCAGGCTGTCCTGTCAGAACTTGACGGAAATGCTGCAATGAAAGAATTAAAAGAGAACGGATGTCTGAAACTTGACAGTGTAAGTTCCGAGGTTGTATTATTGGAGGAGGATCTTCTGATTACCATGACACAGGCCGAAGGCTTTGTGACCGAGGGGGATAACAATGTGACAGTTGTTATGGATACAAGACTGACACCGGAATTGATCGAAGAAGGTTTTGTACGTGAACTGATCAGTAAGATTCAGACCATGCGTAAAGAGGCTGGTTTTGAAGTTATGGATCATATTGCTGTTTCCTATACAGCAGACGAGAAGGTAACTGGTATTTTCAATAAATACGGAGAAAAGATCCAGACAGAGGTACTTGCAAATGCTATCACTGCAGGCACACTTGCCGGATATCAGAAAGAATGGAGCATTAACGGTGAGAAGGTTACGCTGGCAGTGGAAAAACAATAGTGTCACGCAAACCAAGCACAGAGGAGGACTTTTGATGCGAGACAAAGTGTTTAGTAAAAAGGAGTTTATTGCTTCCGTGACAGAAAATGTCAAGACGATGTATCGTAAGACATTGAAAGAAGCGACACAGCAGGAGATTTATCAGGCTGTTTCACTGGCTGTCAAGGATGTTGTCATGGATGAATGGATGGCAACACAGCAGGTCATTGAAAAAGATGACCCTAAGATATTGTATTATATGTCCATGGAGTTTCTGATGGGCAGGGCACTGGGGAATAATCTGATTAATCTGGGGGCTTATGGGGAAGTAAAAGAAGCACTTGAAGAGATTGGACTGGATTTGAGTGTCATTGAAGACCAGGAGCCGGATCCGGCTCTTGGAAATGGCGGACTTGGCCGGCTGGCAGCATGTTTTATGGATTCTCTTGCTACTCTGGGCTATGCCGCATATGGATGTGGAATCCGTTACCGCTACGGTATGTTCAAGCAGCAGATTATTGATGGATTTCAGGTCGAAGTACCGGATAACTGGCTGAAGGATGGATATCCGTTTGAACTTCGCAGACCGGAATACTGCTACGAGATCAAGTTTGGTGGTCATGTGGAAGAAACCGCAGGGGAGGACGGAAATCTGCACTTTGAGCAGGTAGGGTATCAGTCTGTTCTTGCAATTCCTTATGATATGCCGATCGTTGGCTACGGCAACCATGTGGTAGATTCCCTGATGATCTGGGATGCACAGCCGAAGGAAGAGTTTTCACTGGATTCCTTTGACCGTGGAGATTACGATCAGGCAGTGGAGCAGGAAAATCTTGCCCGCAACCTGGTAGAGGTGCTGTATCCGAACGACAATCACGTAAAAGGAAAGGAACTGCGCTTAAAACAGCAGTATTTCTTTGTTTCCGCAAGTATCCAGCGTGCGCTGGAGCGTTTTAAGAAACATCACAATGATCTGCATGATCTGCCAAAGAAGGTAACGTTCCAGATGAATGATACCCATCCGACGGTTGCTGTTGCAGAACTGATGCGAATCCTTCTGGATGAGGAAGGCATGTCATGGGATGAGGCATGGGAGATCACAACACACTGTGTAGCTTATACCAACCATACCATCATGGCAGAGGCACTTGAAAAGTGGCCGATCGACATCTTCCAGAGACTGCTTCCGCGTGTATATCAGATCGTGGATGAGATCAACCGCCGTTTTGTAGAAGAGATCCGTGCAAAATATCCGGATAATGAGGAGAAGGTGCGCAAGATGGCAATTCTCTACGACGGACAGGTGAAGATGGCAAATCTTGCAATTGTTGCCGGATATTCTGTCAACGGTGTGGCAAGACTGCATACAGAGATTCTTGAGAAGCAGGAACTTCGTGATTTCTATGAACTGTTTCCGGAGAAATTTAACAATAAAACCAACGGTATCACACAGAGACGTTTCCTTGCACATGGAAATCCACTGCTTGCAGACTGGGTAACAAAGCATGTCGGAAAAGACTGGATCACAAGTCTTGCGAAGGTCGAGGATCTGACAAAATATGCAACCGATCCGAAAGCACAGCAGGAATTTCTGGAGATCAAAAAGCAGAATAAGATCCGTCTGGCAAAATATATCAAGGAGCACAATGGTATCGAAGTCGATCCGGATTCTATCTTTGATGTACAGGTTAAGAGACTGCATGAGTATAAGAGACAGCTTATGAATATCCTGCATGTGATGTATCTGTACAACCAGATCAAGGAAAATCCGGGCATGGATTTCTATCCGAGAACTTTTATCTTCGGAGCAAAGGCTGCAGCCGGATATCGTACGGCAAAGAAGACCATCAAGCTGATTAACACTGTTGCGGATGTAATCAATAATGATCCATCCATCAACGGAAAGATCAAGGTTGTGTTTATTGAGGACTACCGTGTATCCATTGCAGAGTGGATTTTTGCGGCAGCAGATGTCAGCGAACAGATTTCCACAGCAAGTAAAGAGGCATCCGGAACCGGAAACATGAAGTTTATGTTAAATGGTGCGATTACACTTGGAACCATGGACGGAGCGAATGTTGAGATGTACGAGGAAGTCGGTGCAGACAATATCTTTATCTTTGGTATGAGCGCAGATGAGGTTATCGCACATGAGCAGCATCATGATTACAACCCATATGATATCTACAACAACGATGAGGATATCAGGAAAGTTGTCAACCAGCTGGTAGACGGAACATACTCCCACAATGACCGTGAACTGTTCCGTGAACTGTACAACTCACTGTTAAATCCACAGCAGGGACAGGTGGCAGACCGCTACTTTATCCTTGCAGATTTCCGTGCATATGCAAATGCACAGAAGAAGATCGGTGCTTATTACACCAACAAGAGCGCGTGGGCAAAGTCTGCAATTTTAAATATTGCGCACAGTGGTAAATTCTCTTCTGACAGAACCATTCAGGAATATGTCGATGATATCTGGAAACTGGATAAGATTGAAGTGAATACGGAAGGCTGCTAATCGCTTGGATGGCAGTAAAAAAGGCGGGAACCTGGTTGCGGTTTCCGCCTTTTTCGCGTAGAAATACTGGTCAAAAATTTCCTTTGTGGTAACATTTTCAGGATCAGTTTGACGTAGATAAAAGAAATGGTAAAATAAAAATGGAGGAGAATATCGATGAAAATTGCAATATGTGATGATGAAAAACATTACTGCAAACAGATACAGGAATGTGTGGAAATATATTTGGACAAGCATCATATATACGGGAAAACAGAAATTTTTATGGATGGAAATGCCTTGTTAGAAAGAGGTATGCTGGCGGAATTTGATGCTTTGTTTCTAGATGTGGAATTTGGTGGAAAAGCGCAGGGAATGAAAATTGCAAGAGAGGTGCATCAGAGAAATGCAATGCTTCCGATTGTATTTGTGTCGGCATTTATTAAATATTCCGTAGAAGGATATCGCGTAAATGCGCTACGTTATCTTTTGAAAAATGCAAAAGATTTGCAGAAAGAAATAGAAGAAAGCATGGATACCGTTCTTTCCGTGTATACGCAGAGACAAAAGAAAAAAACATTTCGTTTTCGGGGGGAGACCGTAACGCTTTTACTGGATCAGATTATGTATATTGAAAGCAAAGCTCATCAGCTGTTTTTTTATTTGTGCGATGATACCTGTCGATGTATGGGAAAACGGACACTTGATGAAATGCAGAGAGAACTGACGGAGGATGAAGGAAGATTTTTGCGTATCCATAAAAGTTTTTTGGTGAATATGAACGACATCAGTACGCTCAAACGTTATCAGGTTCAGTTATTTTCGGGAAAACAGCTGCCGATTCCGCGAGAGCGTTATGCAGTGGTGGAAATGCAGTATGAGGAGTGGAAAAACAGAAATGATTGATTTTGTGGAAAATCTGTTTTTTATTTTAATTGAGACGATATGTTGCTGTCTGTATTTTCAAACGTTTTCAAAATTTCGGTTTACAAAGAAAATACAAATCTTGCAATTTATTGGGCTGACAGGGTGTATGACAGCGGTAATCTATCTTTTTGCAACAATTCCTTTTTGGAAAATGCCAACAGTCTGGTTTTTATTTGCGGTATCGATGTATGGAATGTTTCAAATGAAATTTTTCGAAGCATTGGGAATGGGAGCTTTGTACTATGCCCTTCTTCTGGTTGTGGATGTATTGGCATATGCCTGTAATGACATTTTGCAATTTCGTATGGGAGGGGAAACAAAAGTGTATGGGTGGAAAGCATGGCTGATTGCATTGCTTGGGAAAATGTTCTTATTTATAATTATTCTTTTGGTAAGACGAATATTCGGGAAATCGGCAGTAGAAACACTCTCGAAGAGAGAATGGATAAAGTTTCTGGTATTTCCGATATTCACCATTTTTATGATCGCATGGATGCTGGTGGTCGTTCAGAGTTCACAGGCGGGATCTGGAAAAATCCCTATAGTGTTGGCATTTTCACTGGTAGGACTCAATGTTTTTATTTATGGATTGCTCTATGATATCCTTCAGAAAGAAGTCAGGACAAGAGAATATATGGTGTCCATGGCGAAAGCAGAGGGAAAAATACAATTATATCAAAAGCAGACGGCTTTTATACATGATTACCAGAATCAGATGCAGTGTGTCAGAACATTGCTGATGAAAAAAAATTACAAGGAGGCAGAGCAGTATTTGGAGCAGATGTGTAATGTGGGTGCGGATGTATGGAATGTTATTGATACGAATCATATGATCGTAAATGCGGTTCTCAACGCAAAATATCAGGAAGCACAGGAAAGTGGAATTGGAGTTACGATAAAGATTAATGATTTATCTGGCTGGAGGATGGCTTACAATGATGTGACGATATTGCTTGCAAATTTGCTTGATAATGCAATTGAAGCCTGCAAATTATGCGAAGACAAAAAGCATATCTGGTTTAAATGTGTTCAGGAATCGGGAAAAATTATTTTATCCGTAAAAAATACATATTGCGAAATGAATAGGAAAAAGAAAGAGGGACTACACGGAATAGGATTAAAAAATGTAGAACATGTGATCACATCTTATGGTGGAAATTACAGTATAAAAAAAATACAGGGAAAATTTATTGTGACTATTTTATTCTGGATGGAAGAATAGAGATTCAAGCAGCTGAAAAGAGAACTTTTACAGATATTATGTAAGGGTTCTCTTTTTTGTTGTGATAAATGGTCGAATTTTGTACCAGTAATGCTGTTTTTTGTTCATAGGCTTGCTTGGAGAAAATTATTCTTATAATGTAAAAATGGAGGTAGAATATAAAGTTTAAATAATAGTTTAGAAAGGAAGCAACGGAGGCGGGGGCAGCTATTGGGTATGTTGATTTATCAAAACATATAGATATATATAAAGGGATTAGGAATGCTGGCAGAAATTATAAAGGGGATAGAAAGACCGCAAATAATAAGTATTTGATTTTTGATGATAAAAATTATTTGATTTGGATATATTGGTACGAAGGAATTAAATAAATAATGCCCAAAAAACATTTATAATAATACTGGTAATGGAACTAAGAGTATGTACTGCTCTGGATAATGGAAGGATGGTAGGAAAATGATGAAAGAAAAAATGATCGTAAATGACATTTTATGTTTATTCAGTTGTTTTTTTTTGATGGGATGTAATGCAATTAAAGAAGATAATACAAAGGTATACGTTGATTCTTATAGCCAAACAGCTCTGCAACAGGCTGACATCATTATGGATGGCATTCAGTCAGAAAATTGCGAAGAAATAGCAGATATTTTTTGCACTTATATCAAAAAAAATCATCCGGAGCTGCAAACAGATATAAAAGCATGGATGAAATATATTGATGGTAATATTATATCTTATGATCCGCCAACAACAGAAAGAGGATCGTTAAATACCGGGGAATCAGGAGTGGAAATGTTGGTTATGGAAGCTGATATTGATAATGTGAAGACGGATACCGGAAAAACTTACTGCATAGGTATGGGATCATATTCTGTATTTAAAAATCATTCAGATTGCGTAGGAGTGACAGATTTATTAATTCGTGATTTGGATGCAGAAAAAGAAAACAAAGAGGATTCGCAAGTTAGAGTGGAATATGATGATATATGGACGATAGAATATGGAAAATGAAATAAAGCGGTTAGAAAAAAATAAAAGTGTCACGATAGTAGTAATGCTGGTAATCATGCTGGCAATCGTATTGAGTGCATGCACAGTTTTGTCAGGTGGGGACACAGAATATGTAGACCCCAAAACGAAAGAAGTAATAGGACAGGCAAAAACAATGTTACAGGGGGTAAAATCCGGTGATACAGAAAAAATAGCAAATTTGTTTAGCCTGATTGCAAAAGAAAAACATCCGGAATTAGAAAAAGATATCAAAAAATGGATGGGTTTTATAGATGGAAAAATTATATCCTGCGATGATCCGGTTGTAGATTTTTGGGATAAAACATGGGATGAAGATGGATATATCATATTGGGAGGAAGTGCAGAAATTGATAATGTAAAAACCGATACAGGGAAAACATATGAAATTATTTATGGGTTGTATGCTACAGTAAGGGATCATCCAGAATATGAAGGGGTGACAGATTTACTTGTAATTGATACCGAAAAACAAGAGCAGGTAAATATGGAGGATAAAGAAATAGATCTTTCTGATGCGCAGAAAAGCGTGGGCTATGATGATGTTTATTGGGAGTGGTAGACAAAGGAACAGTAGGAGAAAAAGTTATGGCGTTTGTGACAATGATTTTTGCATACATGGTAATAGCTGGAGTAATTGCATTGGTGATTGCCGGGACAATCAGCACGATAGGTCTTATTGTCTTGATTATATCGTTGATTCGACGGCACAGGGCTAAAGTCCGGGGAGAAAAGCCCAAAAAATTTGGTTTGATTACAGGGTGGATTTTGTTTTTGCTGCCAATATTTGTAGTTATTGGTTTTATAGTCTATTGGTTTGTTTGAATATTGAGTTGGTGGAAATGGAGATAATGTTAGATCAAATAATTAAAAATTGTCTGGATCAAATGCAGGAATTTGTGAATGGGGTGATTTTTCTTATTTCATTTTTGGCTTTACGAAGAAGAACTGGTGGTTTTCATATGAAGACGTTTAAAGCATGCTACGTGGCAACCATCGGGACATTTATAGGTGTTTTGCTTGTGAAAAATATTATGTATACAAAATGATAGTACATCATCAAAAATTCCCTTTGTATTTAAAATGATTTTCTGTGTAGCATCGTTAAGCAACAGATTTGTATCTTCCACACAGCGGTTTTCGACAGTATAGACATGTCTGCCGATATGGAACGGATCAAAGGTGCAGACAAAGATTACAAAACTCTGTTTTAACTGTGTGTTCAATGTTGTAAACTGTATTGGAATCGTCCTCAACATAGACATCTAGTCGGATGCTTTTGGCATCGAGAGAAAGATTGATCGTTTTCTGGTCTTGTGGGTACTCAATGCGCGAAATCTTAATATTCAGTATTGTTTCCCAAAAAGGCTTGCAGTACTTTGGATTGCGCATGATAATGCCAAACATAAAATCATCACTAATGGTAAGAACTTCGAACTTTTTGCTCATATGCATCTTCTTCTCCTTTGTAGTGGTGGAGAGGAAAAGGTGTCATATAGAGGCTGTTTTTCTATCAGAATTGTTACATGGAAGTCTCCAGCTTTCAATATCTGAATAGTTACAAAACAATAATAAAATAACAACTGAATCTTTGTTCTGCACGAAATTTCTCTCCAATATCTAATTAGTACACATGGAAAAATGGATGAAATATCCAATGAAATGCAGTCAAATATAAAAAGACTGCATATTCGATATGTGTAAAGAAAATATAGTATGTGGAAGGCATATATACAATAGGAAAATAGAACTAAAAACAGATAGCGGATGATAAATATCCGCTATCTGTTTTTTTAGGAAAGAAATGTATGCAGTTCGTTCAGGCGTGCATCAAAGTCGGAAATCCCCAGATCATACAACTCCTGTTCTAACTTTTCATCACGCGCGTAGGTACTCATCTTTAACTCTTTCGAAGGCGCAAAGACGAGGGCTTCCCCGGCGGTTTCGTGTTTTTTAACATCGGCAATATTCTGGCGGTACATCAGATGCCGGTTGTCGAGGGCTTTTATGGTCTGTGGATATTTGCGCAGGGCATGCCGGTAAATGTGCCGGAAGCCTTCCGGCTGCTTTACAAAACTGCGGGGTTTGCTTAAGATTACAACCACACGGTCACATCCCTTGGCAAACGCGCGCTCGATCGGAACGGAATCCGATAATCCACCATCAAAATACGTCTCATTATGGAAAGAAATCGGACGACACATCACAGGCAGGGCACAGCTTGCCATAATGGCACGGTAGTCATCCTGTTTCATATCGTCTTTGGTAAAATAAACGGGCTTTCCAGTTGCGGCATCTGTTGCCACGAGTTCAAACTCGGCGGGATTTGCCATGATGGCTGGATAGTCGATCGGGTCGGCTCCGTCAGAATTGGTCAATGTCTGATAAATATATTGAAGACCGAAGAACTGTCCGGTGCGCAGCAGATTTTTGACACCCATATAACCTGGCTCATGCAGATGGTCTACGTAAAATCGAAGGTTTCGTCCGCGCTGTCCGGCAAGATAGCTTGCCACATTTGCAGATCCGGCCGATACGCCGATGCAGTAATCGAATGTAATGTGTTCATCTAAAAAGCGGTCAAGAATGCCTGCGCTGTAGGCACATTTCATGCCGCCGCCTTCTACTACAAGTCCTGTCTTCATGTCTGGGATACTCCTTTTGCCTGAAATTAGCATTATTGTAGCACTTTTTTTCTTTTTGTCAAATTTTTAACAATATGTGTTTGTTTTTCTGCAACCGTTTAAGTGGTGCCGGGACATTTGAAAAAAAGTGATTGGCTGACAATTCCTTAGAATGGGGACAGCCCGGAAGGCAGAGATATTGGATTTTCTTGATATGAGATATGATTTGACGAATGGGCAGATTGAGGAAGGTATGGGATAATATTTAAAAATGATAATATCCTTTTGTGAAGAAAGTTTCATAAAAGCTAAGAAAGTTTTCAATAAAGTTGTGGAATTTGTTTCTCATGGAAGTTCATCTCCTTTCTGTTTACGCTGTCATTATAAAACACGAAGGGGTATATTACTTGCCAAAATAAAAAAATAATTGGACAAAAATTGCAAAAAGCAGAGATACCGCTTCTCTGCTTTTTGCAATTTTTCTTATATGTTTTTACGATATTCAGAAGGTGACAGTCCTTTTGCCTTTTGAAAAATGCGGCTGAAATACAGTGGATTATCATATCCGACAATTTGTGCGATCTCATTGATATTGTATTGTGTATTTTGAAGCAGTGCTTCGGCATTATATATTCTTTTTTGCAGAATGAATTGCTTTGGCGTGATTCCGGCATATAATCTGAAATTACGGATAAACCAACTGGCACTGACATGATTTTGTTCGGCATAGTCATCAATGCTGATTGGTTCATTGTAATGCTCACTGAAATAAGAAATTGCTTTGTCTATTTCCTCAGCAGCATGGGAGTTCACTGTGTTGACAGAAAATTTAAAGTGGCGTTGTAGTTTTATAAAAATTTGTCTTAAATACATTTCAAGCATTTCAGAATAGCTATCCTGACACATTTGTAATTCTTTTATCATGGCACGGAAAAGATACTGATATTCCGAACCGGAACCACATTGGAACACCCTTTTATCATTTGTCAATCCATAGGAACGGAGCAGATTGGTGACATTGTTTCCTGTAAAATGAACCCAGTAAACCTCCGTCTGGTCTTTGGCATAGTATTCATATTTCTGGGGTTCTCTTGGGCGGTATAAAACCATATGACCAGCATGAACAATCGTTTCTTCCTCATCGTTGTCAAAATGAAAATGAGCTTTCCCGGCAGCAATAAAGATCAACTGAAAATCAACTCTGCCACGTGGTCTCCAGGTGGGAAGTTTAGGGTGCGTATATAACTTGTAAGTCCCACACATGGTTACGACAAGTGGCTTGGATTTATCTTTTCTGTCAATTGTTGAGTTATTCAGATATGCATTATTGGTATACATTTGAGACCCCCATATGATAATTGAAAATGTTCATGAAATAATAATCTGAAATACATAAATTTCTGTTTGGCTCATGATGCAATTTTATCATTTTATGCATGTCTTGTCTATTTAGATTTTAAACGTTTGAAATAATGGTATTTTTTGTATAAATTAACGTGCTGGAAAATGAAAGTCAATAAAAGTACATGTCAAAAATAACAAAAGAAAGGAATAAAGAAAATGGTTTTTGTTAATTATACTGTTTTGTGCATGTTTTGTGTAATTTATGATATGGTTTTTTGACATCAGTTTTTATATACTATCTATAACAAAGTTGTGGGAACAAAAATAAGGATCATCGAAAGGAGCAGTTTCACATGGAAGAAAAGAAATACCTGAAATGGTATAACAAGGTGGGGTATGGAACCGGAGATCTGGCAGGAAATGTCGTGTATGCATTTCTTTCCTCATTTGTAATGTTGTATCTGACAAATACGGTAGGGTTAAATCCGGGAGTTGTCGGAACATTGATCATGGTATCAAAATTATTCGACGGTGTCAGTGATATGTTTTTTGGTACATTGATTGACAAAACAAAGAGCAGACTTGGAAAAGCAAGACCGTGGATGCTTTATGCATATGTTGGCTGTGCGGTAACGCTTGTGGCGAACTTTGCAATACCGGAAAGTCTTGGAAAAACAGCACAGTATGCATGGTTTTTTATTGCATATACTTTGCTGAATGCAGTATTTTTTACTGCAAACAATATTGCCTATGCATCACTGGTTACGTTTTGTACAAAAAATAGCAAAGAACGGGTAGAAATGGGGTCGTTCCGTTTTATTTTTGCGTTTTTAACAAGTCTGATCATTCAATCTATCACCGTTCAGTTTGTAAGAATGGCAGGCGGTGGAGCTGCTGCATGGAGAACCGTAGCAATCATATACGCAGTAATCGGACTGGTTGTAAACACAATTTCCGTATTCTCAATCAAAGAACTTCCGGAGGAAGAATTAAAGGCAGGCAGAGAACAGACAGAAGAAAAATATGGTTTGATTGAAGCTGCAAAACTTTTATTTTCCAATAAATATTATCTTATGATTTGTGTTACTTATATTTGTCAGCAGATCTATTCTGCTATGTTAAATATGGGTATTTACTATATGATTTATGTTTTGAAAAATGAAAATTTATATTCGGTCTTTTCCTGGGCAATTAATATCCCTGTCATCATTGCAATGTGCATTACACCTATGCTTGTGGAAAAGATGAAGGGATTATATCGAATGAATCTTGCAGGATACATTCTTGGAACAGCCGGTCGTGTCGGCGTTATTTTTGCAGGCTATATGGGAAGTGTTCCGCTGATGCTTGCTTTTACCGCAATCGCAGCACTTGGAATGGCACCATGGCAGGGAGATATGGGAGCTGTTGTGGCAAGCTGTTCAGAATACACATACCTGACAAAACATAAACACATTGATGGAACCATGTATTCCTGTACATCCTTTGGAACCAAAATCGGGGGTGGAATCGGAGTTGCCCTCTGCGGGTGGCTGCTTGATGCAAGCGGATTTGTCAAGGAAGCGGCCGTGCAGCCTGCATCCTGCATGAATATGCTTCACATTATGTATTTATGGATTCCAATGATCCTGTCATTAGTCATTACATTTATTATGTCAGAAATGAATGTGGAAGCAGCGAACCGGCGACTTAGAGAACAGATGGAGGAGTGTTGACGTGGAATATAGTGGAATGAAAGAAATTGTATGGGGTGTATGGAAAGAGAGGGAAAATATGAACGCTGATATGAAATGGCTGGACAATCCGGAAGTGTTTAAGGTAAATCAATTGGAAGCACATAGTGATCATTGTTATTATCTGGATTATTCAGACATGAAAAAAGAAAAAAATCCATTATTACAGTCATTAAATGGTCAATGGGAGTTTGCTTACAGCAAAAATGTGATGGAAAGACCTGTTGATTTTTATAAGGAAACATTTGATGCATCAGGATTTGATAAAATTATGGTTCCAGGACATATCGAACTGGCTGGTTATGATAAAATCCGTTACATCAACACGATGTATCCGTGGGAAGGAAAAGAGTACCACAGAGGAGCCTATAGCATGGAGGCAACCGGAGCAGAAGAAGGAATGTTTTCAGAGGCACAGTACAATCCGGTAGGCTCTTATATCAAATACTTTGATTTGGACAGGAGTATGTGTGGAAAAAGAATCCATATCTGCTTCGAAGGTGTAGAAGAAGCTATGTATCTGTGGCTGAATGGTCAGTTTATAGGGTATGCCGAAGACAGCTTTACACCTTCTGAGTTTGATCTGACACCATATATTAAGGAAAAAGGAAATGTACTGGCAGTGCAGGTACATAAGATGAGCACAGCGGCATTTTTGGAGGATCAGGACTTTTTCAGATTTTTTGGAATTTTCAGAAATGTTACGTTGAAGGCATTACCGGATGTTCATCTGGAGGATGTATGGTTTAAACCTGTGTTAAATCAGGATAATGTAAGCGGAAGGGTATCGACTAGCATGAAGGTATCTGCACCTGACAGTCAGCATGTAACTGCATGCTTTATTTTAAAAGACAGGGAAGAAAATGTATTAGTAGAGAAATCCATACAGTTAACGAAAGAAAACGGCCATATGGAAGGCACGATTTGTGTTGATTTGGAAAATGTCAAACTGTGGGATAATCATAATCCATATTTATATCATGCTTATGTTGAGCTTAAAGCAGAGGATGGTTCTCTGGCAGAGGTAATTCCTTATGATATCGGTTTCAGAAGAATAGAGATTATAGATAAAGTAATTTATCTGAATGGAAAACGACTTGTTATCACAGGAGTAAACCGTCATGAGTGGAATGCAAAAACAGGAAGATGCATTGGTGTGGAAGATATGAAAGCAGACATATCCTGTATGCTTAGGAACAATATTAATTCTGTTCGTACCTGCCACTATCCTGACCAGATACCATGGTACTATATGTGCGACAATGCAGGTATTTATGTGATGGCAGAAACAAATCTGGAAAGCCATGGTTCATTCCAAAAACTTGGGGCAATCGAACCGTCATGCAATGTACCGGGATCTATTCCACAGTGGAGAGATGCAGTGCTTGAGCGTGCAAAAAACAATTTCGAAACTTTTAAAAACCATACATCCATCCTTTTCTGGTCATTAGGAAATGAATCCTATGCAGGAGACGACATTGAGGCAATGAACGTTTATTTTGCCGAAAAGAAGGATGGAAGATTAGTTCATTATGAAAGCGCTTATTATAATAGGGCATATGAGGATACTATTTCTGATTTTGAGACCAGAATGTATGCAAAACCGGAGGATGTAGAGGAATACTTGAATAACAGTCCGAAAAAACCGTATATTTTATGCGAATTCATGCATGATATGGGAAATTCCATGGGAGGACTTGGCTCTTATATGAAGCTGATTGACAAATACGATATGTATCATGGCGGATTTATATGGGATTTTATTGACCAGGCAATTATGGTAAAAGATTCCGTTACAGGAAAAGATGTTTTACGCTATGGTGGAGATTTTGATGATAAACCGGCAGACTATGAATTTTCAGCAAATGGAATCGTATTTGCTGACAGGAAAGAGAAACCGGCAATGCAGGAAGTGAGGTATTACTATGGCTTATACAGATAAATTAAGAGTGGTCTATGGTGACTATACACTTGGTGTACATGGGGAGGGATTTGATTATATTTTTTCTTATGCACAGGGTGGACTGGAATCTATCGTTAAAAATGGATATGAGTGGCTGTACCGTTGTCCAAAACCTACTTTCTGGAGAGCATTGACAGATAATGACAGGGGAAGCAGGTTTCACATTAAAAGCGGAAGCTGGCTTTCCGCAGATATGTTCATTGACTGTAAGGGAATAAAGGTCATCATGGATGGCAAGGAGCAGATCCCATATGCACCTGATAATAACAGCTATGGTGGTGATGTTTATGCGGATGAAATTGTCGTAACATACACATACGAGACCATAACCACTCCGGAGACAACGGTTCTTGTAAGCTATACCGTTGATGTATCTGGAAAGATTCGCGTGGATGTACATTATCATGGGGTACAGGGACTTCCAGAATTACCTGTATTTGGAATGAGATTTATTATGCCGACACTGGCAGACAAATATTTATATAAGGGACTCTCCGGGGAAACATATCCTGACAGAAAAGCGGGGGCAAAAGAAGGAATCTATGAGATTGAAGACCTGAGTCTTACACAATATCTTGTTCCGCAGGAATGTGGTATGAGAATGGATACAGAGTGGCTTGAGATTACAAGACATACGGCTCTTGATAACAGCCGGACAGACAGTTCATCACAGATACTGCGCATTGAAAAGAATGGTGAAAAATTTGCATTTTCCTGTCTGCCTTATACAGCATCTGAGATTGAAAATGCCCTTCACCACGAAGAACTGCCACCGGCAAGAAGAACCATTTTATGTGTATATGGTGCAGTAAGAGGTGTTGGAGGTATTGACAGCTGGGGAACTGATGTGGAAGAGGAATATCGTATCAGTGCGGAAGATGATATAGATTATTCATTTACCATATGCTGATTGCGGCTATCGTTATGGGAATGTGTGTATCGGTGTTATAGCCGGAGGTGAAGTTGGTGTGATAACGATATTGATGGTGATTTTGCTGGGACCTACCGTGGATTTGGTCGGACGAATAATGAAAACAGGAAGGGGAGTGGAGAAACAGGGAGTATAAATAAAAGGAGTTGCTTGTAAGTGCTATTGGTATATGAAAACAGAAATACAGGAGTATCCGCGGAGTGGAAGAAGCCAGTACATGTGCCGCCGCATCTACATGAGGCAATAGAAGTAGTGTATGTAACGGATGGAGAAATAGAACTTGGAGTGGGACAGGAATTGTTCCATATGGATGAAGGGGATTTTGCAGTTGTGTTTCCAAATGTAATACATCATTATCAGGTGTTTGGGGAAAAAGAAAACAAGGTAATATTCCTGTACCTTGAACCGACACTGTTTCCTTCCTATTACAGGGAATTGCAGATATACAGCCCGAAGAACCCGGTTGTGAAAAAAGAGCAGGTGCATCCGGATGTGGTAAATGCCATAAAATATCTGACCGGAATAACAGAGGGGGATCCCCGGATGATACAGGCATATGCACAGATGATCCTTGCACATGTTTTCACAACAATGCCAATGATGGATAAAAGTGCGGTAGGGAGTGATGACCTGATTTATAATGCGGTAGAATACGTGGCCAAAAATTTTAGGGAAAACATCAGCCTTGAAAAAATGGCATATGAATTGTGTGTAAGTAAATATGTGTTGTCAAGAATGTTTGCAAAAACCTTTCACTGTAATTTTAGTAAATATGTGAATGGAGTCCGGTTAAATTATGCAGTTGCGGCACTGGAAAACACAATGGATTCCATTACAAATATATGTCTTGATTGTGGATTTGAAAGTCAAAGAACTTTTAACCGCGTGTTTAAGGAAAGATATAAAATCACACCTAGAGAATATCGAAAAAGGATAATTATGTAAAGCGATGTAGAAAAAGTTGTGGTGTTTCCTGAGAAAGAGAAAACTTGTCATAACAGCCGAAAATAGATATAATAGTTACACATGTGGGATACCACAATGAACGAAAAAGGCGAGGAAACAATCATGGCATTTGTACATCTGCATACACATACGGAATATTCATTACTCGATGGTTCCAACAAAATAAAAGAATATGTAAGCCGTGTGAAAGAACTGGGGATGAACAGTGCCGCGATCACTGACCATGGCAATATGTATGGTGTGGTGGAATTTTACAAGACGGCAAAGGCAGCAGATATTAATCCGGTGATTGGCTGTGAGATCTATGTGGCGCCGAATTCCCGGTTTGATCGCGAGACCAGCCATGGCGAGGACCGGTATTACCATCTGATCCTGCTTGCGGAAAACAATACCGGTTATGCGAACCTTATGAAGATCGTCTCCATCGGGTTTACGGAAGGGTATTATTACAGGCCGCGTGTGGATTTTGAGACGCTGCAGAAATACCATGAGGGATTGATCTGCCTGTCGGCGTGTCTGGCGGGAGAAGTGCCGCGCTATATTGTGCGTGGATTTTATGAAGAGGCAAAAGGCATTGCAAAAAAATACCAGGACTGTTTTGGAAAAGACAACTATTTCCTGGAATTACAGGATCATGGCATCCCGGATCAGAAGACGGTCAATCAGGGGCTTCTTCGGATCAGTCAGGAACTGGACATTCCCCTTGTCTGCACGAACGATATCCACTATACCTATGAAACGGATGTGGAGGCACACGATGTCCTTCTCTGTATCCAGACCGGTAAAAAGATTACGGATGAAGACCGTATGCGTTACGAGGGCGGACAGTTTTTCGTAAAAAGCGAGGAGCAGATGCGGAGTCTGTTTCCGTATGCAAAAGAAGCCGCAGACAACACGCAGAAAATCGCAGACCGCTGCCATGTCACACTCGAATTTGGCAATTACCAGATTCCAAAATATGCACCGCCGGAAGGCTATGACAGTGCGTGGACATTTCTGGATGCGCTGTGTGAGAAGGGATTTAAGGAAAAATATACGGACAATCCGGCGTACGATGAGACGCAGTGTGCAAAGATCCATGACGATATGGAATACGAGCTTGGCATTATCCAGAAGATGGGATTTGTCGAGTATATCTTAATCGTGTGGGATTACATCAACTGGGCGAAAACACATGACTGCTGGGTCGGACCGGGGCGTGGTTCCGGCGCGGGCAGCCGCGTGTGCTATTGTACCGGTATCACAAACATTGATCCGGTCAAATATAACCTCCTTTTTGAGCGTTTTTTAAATCCGGAACGTGTGTCCATGCCGGATATTGATGTGGATTTTGAGTATGCGGAGCGTTCCCGCGTGATCGAGTACGTCACAGAAAAATATGGAAAGGATTCTGTGACACAGATTACGACCTTTGGTACGATGGCAGCCCGCGGTGTCATCAAGGCAGTTGGAAAAGCACTCGATTTTCCGTATGCGGAGATGGACCGTGTGGCAAAAATGGTGCCGATGGAACTGAACATTACGATTGACCGTGCCCTGCAGGTCAACCCGGAATTCCGCAGCCTCTATGATGGGGATGCACGTATGCACGAACTGATTGACATGGCAAAGCGTCTCGAAGGGCTGCCGAACCACACATCCGTACATGCGGCAGGGGTTGTGATCTATCCGGGAGAGGCGAGCAATTATGTGCCGCTGGGGCGTGCCAGTGACGGAACACCGACGGCAGAGTACAATATGGTACAGCTTGAGGAACTTGGTCTTTTAAAGATGGATTTCTTAGGACTCCGCACGCTTACCGTATTAAAAGATGCCGTCAAAAATGTAAAGGCATCCCAAGGCATCGACATTGACATCGATCATATCGATTTGAATGATAAAAAGGTGCTTGATTTTATCGGAACCGGGCGCACCGAGGGTGTGTTCCAGCTGGAATCTGCGGGCATGCAGAACTTCATGAAAGAGTTAAAACCACAGAATTTCGAGGATATCGTTGCCGGAATTTCCCTGTACCGTCCGGGACCTATGGATTTTATTCCAAACTACATCAGGGGAAAGAATAATGCAGACACCGTTACTTACGTGACGCCGGAATTGCAGCCGATCCTTGAGCCAACGTATGGATGTATCGTTTATCAGGAGCAGGTGATGCAGATCGTACAGCAGCTTGCGGGGTATACGATGGGACAGGCGGACAACATCCGCCGCGCCATGAGCAAAAAAAAGCAGTATGTCATCGATGCGGAGCGGCAGAGTTTCGTCTACGGAGATTCAGAGCGCGGCATCAGGGGCTGCGTGGCAAACGGCATTGATGAAAAAGCAGCAAACAGTATTTACGATTCCATGGTGGATTTTGCAAAGTATGCGTTTAACAAATCCCATGCGGCAGCCTATGCGGTCATCAGTGTGCAGACCGCGTGGCTGAAGTTTTACTATCCGGTGGAATTTATGGCAGCACTTATGACGTCCGTGATTGACAATTCGGCAAAAGCCGCGGAGTATCTGCTGCATTGTAAGGAACTCGGTATTTCCGTGCTCCCGCCGGATATCAATGTGGGACAGGGAGAATTCACGGCAGAGGGAAATGCCGTGCGCTATGGTCTGTATGCCATTAAATCCCTGGGACGTCCGGTGATTGACAGCATCATCGGGGAACGCAAAAAAGGTGGTTCATACCGCACCCTGCAGGATTTTATTGAACGTACGGTGCAGCGGGACATCAACAAACGTGCGATCGAGAATCTGATCAAGGCAGGTGCCTGTGATGGGCTTGACGGTAACCGGCATCAGATGTCCATTGTCTATACGTCCATGGTAGATGATGTCGTGCGACGGAAAAAGACCGGGCTGGAAGGACAGATGAGCCTGTTTGATTTTGTCGGGGAGGAAGATAAAAAGGACTACGAAGTCCATTATCCAAATGTGGAGGAGTTCCCGAAGGAAGTGCTGCTTGGCTTTGAAAAAGAAGTGCTTGGGATTTATTTAAGCGGGCATCCGCTGGAAGATTACCTTGGTAAAATGAAGAAAAATGTCACGGCAAATGCAGCGGATTTTGTCAGGGAAGAGGAAAGCGGCACAATTCGTGTGACAGATAATATGCATGTGGTTGTGGGTGGCATGATTGCAGCAAAAACCGTTAAATATACAAGGAATAATCAGGCAATGGCATTTCTGACAGTGGAGGATCTGACCGGTTCTGTGGAAATTATTGTATTCCCAAAAGATTATGAGAGATACAACCGCTTTTTGAATGATGAGGAGAAGATTTTCGTAGTCGGACACGCAACGGTGGAGGAGGAACAGGACGGAAAAGTGATCTGCGAGCGGATCGTTCCGTTTGACGATACCAGAAAGGAACTCTGGCTGCAGTTTCCGACAAAGAGTGATTTTTCTGAGAAAGAACAGCAGGTGTATGATATTCTCCGGGATTCGGACGGAAATGATGAAGTAGTAATTTATATATCGGATGTCAAAGCCTTTAAAAGATTGCCAAGAAACCGTGCGGTTGGTACAAATTCTGTGCTCTTGGCACGTTTGACGGAATTTCTGGGCGAAAAAAATGTAAAAGTTGTAGAAAAAGGCATTGAAAATCGCGCATAATAAGTATAGAATAAAACAGATTAAAGAATTTCATTTTAATTTTAATAAATGGAGGATTTCACAATGGCGAAAGAGATTAACACAATTGGTGTACTGACCAGTGGAGGAGATGCCCCGGGAATGAACGCTGCAATCCGTGCAGTTGTCCGTCAGGCTATATCCAAAGGAAAGAAAGTGAAAGGAATCAAGCGTGGATACGCTGGATTATTAAACGAAGAAATTATTGATATGAACGGACAGAGCGTTTCAGATACAATTTCCCGTGGTGGTACTATTTTACAGACTGCCCGTTGTATGGAGTTCACCACACCGGAAGGACAGCAGAAAGGTGCGGAGATCTGTAAGAAGCATGGAATTGATGCAATTGTAGTTATCGGTGGAGATGGTTCTTTCAAGGGCGCACAGAAGCTTGCCGCACTGGGAATCAATACCATTGGGCTTCCTGGAACCATTGATCTGGATATTGCATGTACCGATTATACCATTGGCTTTGACACTGCTGTTAATACAGCCATGGAAGCGATTGACAAGGTTCGTGATACTTCTACTTCCCATGAGAGATGCTCAATTATCGAGGTTATGGGTCGTGGAGCCGGACATATTGCATTATGGTGCGGTCTTGCAAACGGTGCTGAGGAGATTCTCCTTCCAGAAAAATATGATTACGATGAGCAGCGTCTGATTGATCAGGTAGTCAACGCAAGAAAGAACGGAAAGCAGCACTATATTATTGTAAATGCTGAGGGTATCGGTCATTCACAGAGCATGGCAAAGCGTATCGAGGAAGCGACAGGTGTTGAGACACGCGCAACGATTCTCGGACATATGCAGCGTGGTGGAAGCCCGACATGTAAGGACCGTGTCTATGCAACCACAATGGGTGCAATGGCAGTTGACCTTCTCTGCGAAGGAAAGAGCAACCGTGTCATTGGACATAAGGGTGGCAAGTTTGTAGATTTCGACATTGATGAAGCTCTGGCTATGAAGAAAGATGTCGATGAGTACATGTACGAAATCTCAAAGACACTGGTATAGTTATTCCTTTTATTGGAGAACATAGTGCGGCAGGGAATTCTCTCTGCCGCATTTTTAGGTTTGAAATCAATGGGATTTTCAAGGAGACGGGCAATGGACAACACCAAGGAAATTCTCACACTGGCAGTAGAAATCGGGGACGCGATGCTGCGGTGTGGAGCAGAAATTTACCGGGTGGAAGATTCTGTGATACGCATATTGGAAGCTTTTGGCCTGGATGATTTTGATGCTTATGTTTTATCCAACGGAATTTTTGCAAGTGCAAATGAGAGCAGGGAGGATGCCTGCAGTGTGGTAAGGTATGTTCCTCTTTCGGCAACCCATCTGGGGAAACTCGCTGCTTTAAATCAGCTGACCCGAGATATCTGTAATCATAAATGTTCGGTTGCAGAGGCATCAGAGCGGTTGAAACAGTGCAAAAAAATTCCGGTTTATGCGAATGCGGTACAGTTACTGGCATGTGGAATCGGTTGTGCAGCGTTTACCTTCATGTTTGGAGGGCATCTGCCGGAAGCACTGTATGCATTTTTTGTAGGGCTGATAGAGCAGCTGGCATTGTTTGTGTGCCGGAAGCGTAAAGTTTCCAGATTTTTAACGAATGTATATGTCAGTCTGTTGATCTCTTTGCTTAGTCTGCCAGCGGCCGCGGGTGTGATACCTGTTTTGCATGACAAAGTGGTGATCGGGGCAATTATGCCGTTAGTACCTGGAATTGCACTGACAACATCCATTCGTGATTTTTATAATGGCGATTATTTGTCCGGAACGATCCATCTGATTGATGCACTTCTTACGGCACTTTGCATTGCAGTGGGCATTGCACTGCCGATTCTGTTGTTGCGATATGGAGGAAATTTACCGGTATGAGTTATGTGCTTCAGTTTTTTATTGCAGCGGTTGCCACGGTTACTTTTGCCATTTTGTTTGCGGCACCCAAAAAAGAACTGATTTTTTGCGGTATTTCGGGCGGGCTTGCCTGGCTGGTTTATTTTATTTTGTACAGGCAGTCGGGGAATGTGGTTTTGGGCAGTCTGGTGGCAACCTTTGTTTTGACAATTTTAAGTCGTATTCTGGCAGTAGCAAGATGCAATCCTGCCACGATTTATCTGGTATCCGGGATTTTCCCACTGGTTCCGGGAGCCGGTATCTATTATACGGCATATTATCTGATATCCGGAATGCCGGCAAAATGCTCGGCAAAAGGGCTGGAAACTTTTGAGATTGCCCTGGCCATTGTATTTGGGATTATTTTTGGCTTCTCGATTCCGGAAACACTGTTTCATAAAAGGAAACAGTAAGTAATGGGAAAGGATTGTACGGATGATATGATTACAAGCAGTGCAAATCAGCAGATGAAACATCTGTCACAGCTGATGAAAAGGGCGAAAGAACGAAAAAAAGAACAGGTCTTTGTTGTGGAAGGAATAAAGATGTTTCAGGAAGCACCGGCGGATACGGTGGTGTCTGTCTACGTGTCGGAAAGTTTTCTGGAAAAACCGGAACATGAAAAATGCCTGCAGGGATACCGGTATGAGGTCGTGAGTGATGCGGTATTCCGGGAAATTTCGGATACACAGACTCCGCAGGGAATCCTTGCGATTGTCCGCATGCCGAAGTATGATCTGTCCGATCTTTTGCAGGGGGATCACACGCATCTTTTAATTCTTGAGAGCGTGCAGGATCCGGGAAATCTTGGAACGATGGTGCGCACCGGAGAGGGTGCCGGCATCACGGGAATTATAATGAATAAAACGACGGTGGATCTGTTTAACCCGAAAACCATACGCTCGACGATGGGAAGTATCTACCGTGTTCCGTACCTGATCACGGAGCATCTGCCGGATCTGCTTGATGAGCTGCATAAGGAGAATATCAGATTGTATGCGGCACATTTAAAAGGAGATACATATTATGATGCCTTTGATTTTACCGGGGCATGTGGCTTCCTGATTGGAAATGAGGGGAACGGTCTGTCTGATGAAATTGCAGAGTGTGCGGATTGCTATCTGAAGATTCCCATGGAGGGAAAGGTGGAGTCGCTGAATGCAGCCGTTTCTGCAGCACTTTTGATGTATGAATGTAAGAGACAGCGGGGAGAGCACAATGAAAATATGGTTTAAAATCTGGGAAAACACACACTTATTAAAATCGGAAACCATAGAAGATGATACGGAGGATACACGTACACATAAGATTTTTCATGCGCTTGAAGAAGTCTGTCTGAAGTGGGATCTTGGAAAACCGATCTGGTTTGATGCGAATATAGCGGAATTTCAAAGGCATGCGCGAACGAGGTTTGGCAAGGACAATTTTGTGGAGGAAACAGAATTTGATTATCTGGAGATACAGGTGATAGACGAAGATTAAAAAAATATTAAATTTGTTGCTTTCTGCGTACAGAACGTGTTTCTTGTGATATGATAATACCGTATGGGAAAGCACGTTAATACATGTGTGAGGTCTGCTTTCGCATTTATGAAAGGAATGTCTGCCATTGTGGCAGGAAAGAGGAGGAATGACATGGGAACATCGCAGATGCTGGGGGAAGATATTGATAGTTGGGAAACTATGATGTTTTTATATAATTCTGCACTGAAAGAGGTGGGAACAAAACTTGAGATTTTAAATGACGAGTTTGTTCATATACATAAGTACAATCCGATTGAATATATTAAGTCGAGGATTAAAACACCGGAAAGTATTGTAAAAAAATTAAAGCGTGACGGATATGAGAGTACGATCGAGAATATGAGAAATTATATTAACGATATTGCAGGAATCCGTATTGTCTGCTCGTTTACTTCGGATATTTACCGTCTTGCAGAGATGATCGGAAAACAGAATGACCTGACCGTGATCTGTGTAAAAGACTATATCAAAAATCCGAAAGTCAGCGGTTACAAGAGTTTCCATATGCACGTGACGGTTCCTATCTTTTTATCGGACCGTGTGGTTGAGACAAAGGTGGAAATCCAGATCCGCACCATTGCAATGGATTTCTGGGCAAGTCTGGAGCACAAGATTTATTATAAATTTGAGGGGCATGCCCCGGAATATATCAGCCGGGATCTGCGTGCCTGTGCAGAAATTGTTTCAAACCTCGATGCAAAGATGCTGCAGCTGAATGAAGCAATTTTAGAAGAAAAGGAAAAAGAGGAACAGAAGAAAAAGGAAGAATAGTTACGAAGAATAAAACTATTACGGAACAGTCGGAAAGAAGGGAATGCTATGGTACCTTCCATTGCACGTCAGAGTGTGATTTTAAAATGTAATATGCAAAAATCCGTGATGCTTGGAAACTACGAATTTTTCTATGCTGCGGGATTGATGAGAAAATTATACAACATAGAGATCCGGACAGATATGGAACCGGAACAGATTCTGGAAGCGATTCTGCAGATGCAGGATAATCTGGCTCCGCAGAGTGAACAGGAAAAATATCTGATACAGATCATAAAGAATTATGAGCCGTCAGCGGATCATGATGCACAGATGGATGAGCTGTTTGCCTGGGGAGAACAGGAACCTGACATGTGGCAGGTCACGACATCGTTCCATCCGGTTATAAGGTAACTATGAGCGATAGTTACCTTATATTTTTGCAATTTTCGTACATACTACAAGTAATTTTAAAAGAAAGATGAGGATGTATGAAATGAGTAAGATGACTCTGGAACAGGAAGAAGTGCGCAATCAGGAGTATAATGAGTATGTCGAACAGATGACACCGAAACATAATCTGTGGGCAAATATGGGAAAAGCCTTTTTGCTGGGGGGAGGTATCTGCCTGTTGGGACAGATTATTTTACAGATTGCAGCCGGGGTATTCGGACTTAAGGCAGAGGATGCCGCTCTTTGGTGCAGTTTACTTCTTGTTCTTCTTTCGGTGATCCTGACGAGCTGTAATGTATATGGGATTCTTGCCAACTGGGGAGGTGCAGGGGCATTGGTTCCGATTACCGGATTTGCAAATGGCGTGTGTGCTTCTGCGGTGGAATTCCAGAAAGAGGGACAGGTATTTGGTATCGGATGCCAGATTTTTAAGATTGCCGGTCCGGTGATTTTGTATGGAATTTTTTCAAGCTGGGTGCTGGGACTTATTTACTGGCTATTTTAAATTCGGTGGTATCTATGTCGATAAAATCCATGTAAAAGATACCAGTGAGGTATCTATATACTGAAAATTTAATGTTCAGATACCGTGTTTTATCATCAAGTGATTTAACAGGATGCTTTTCAATTATATTTTTTTCCGCGTACTTTTCCTGAATTTGCACATACTACCATAGAGAATAAGTAATCAAAGAGGTGCAGAATGAAAGAAAAACGGGAAATAGTTTATCTGAAGGCAGACCGCAACAGTGTCTGCCATGATCCAAAAATAAAGATACAGGATGTGATGTCTGTACAGTGTGTAGATCCTGCAATCTGTGCCGGAATAAAAAATAAAACACTGTATACGTTTAAGAAAAACGATGGCCAGAAAAAAGAAGGAAAAAAGAAAAAACGAATGGAAGTATTTTCGATGCTAAATGTGATCGAACGGATACAGACGGATTACCCGGATGTGGAAATTGTTAGTATCGGGGAACAGGATTTTGTGGTGCAATTGTTAGATGCACCGATGGCACCGAAATGGCTGGAGACGCTTAAAGTTGTTGTGATGGTTGTAGTAATCTTTTTTGGAGCGGCATTTACGATTATGGCATTTAACAATGACGTGTCCGTGGGGGAAGTGTTCAACCGGTTTTATCAGCAGGTGATGGGAAAAGAAAAACCGAAAGTATCAGAAATCGAAATTTTTTACTGTCTTGGACTGGCAGTGGGAATTTTGGTATTCTTTAACCATATCGGAAAGAAAAAAATTACTTCAGATCCGACACCGATTCAGGTTGAGATGCGAAAGTATGAACAGGATGTCGATATGGCGTTTATAGAGAACGCGGGGAGAAAGGGGCATGAACACGATGTTTCTTAGACACATTTTTATGGCGGGCCTTGCGACAGCCTGCGGCATTGCGGTTTCTGCCGGAACGTTTGCGTTTCTTCTGGTGATCGGGGTCATTCCGCGCATGATCAAACGCTGCAATTTTGGAGAACGGATACTGATGGTCGAAAATACGGTTATACTGGGGGTATTGACCGGTGCCGTATTTTCTGTGGTGGAGTGGAAGGCACAGCTGCCGTATCCGTGGCTGGCGCATGTCATTTTGGGCGCTTATGGAACTGCAGCGGGAATTTTTGTGGGATGTATTGCGGTGGCACTGGCAGAAATATTAAATACTTTTCCGATCCTGTTCCGGCGTCTGTATATCAACCGTGGACTCAGTGGTGTTATGATTGCCATGGCACTGGGGAAAATGGCTGGTTCTTTTTATTATTTCTTTTTTGGTTACGGGCTTCCGAAATATTGGTAAATCCATATTTTCTAATTGCAATCTTCTTTGTGACTGGCGTATAATAAAAGGTATGATTAGTTTCAGGAGGATTTTAAATGGGCAGATATGCATTGGATATGGAAAAATATGCAGATTTGGCAAGGACTGCATCTGCTGAGGGATGCGTGTTATTGAAAAATGACAACAGTACCCTGCCACTTAAAAAAGGAGATAAAGTTGCTGTATTTGGGCGCATGGCGTTTCATTATTACAAGAGCGGACTTGGCTCGGGCGGACTGGTAAATACACGCTATGTGGTTGGAATCCTTGATGCGCTGCGCGCCTGCAAAGATATTGCGCTGGATGAAGAACTGATTGGGATCTACGAAAAATGGATCAAAGACCATCCATATGACGAAGGTGAGGGATGGGGGCTGGTTCCGTGGTCACAGGAAGAAATGCCCGTGACGGAAGAGATGCTTCAAACCGCATCCGGGGATGATGTGGCACTGGTGATTCTTGGACGTACGGCGGGGGAAGACCAGGACAATACGGACAAGCCGGGCAGTTATAAGCTGACACGGACAGAAGAAGACCTGATCCGTAAAGTGAGCAGTCAATTTTCACGCACGGCCGTTATTTTAAATGTGGGAAATATCATTGATATGAAATGGGTCAGAGAATTTGATCCGGCAGCGGTACTCTATGCATGGCAGGGAGGTCAGGAAGGTGGAAACGGTGTCTGTGATGTACTTATGGGGCGTGTGAATCCGTGCGGAAAACTGACCGATACGATTGCAGAGGATATCAGTGACTATCCATCCACGTCAAATTTCGGGGATTTACAGAAAAACTATTATAAAGAAGATATCTATGTGGGATATCGGTATTTTGAGACATTTGCCAAAGATAAAGTTTTGTATCCGTTTGGATTTGGATTGTCGTATACTTCTTTTTCCGTGCAAGCGTCTGCAGAAGAAAAGGACGAGCATACGGTCTGTGTAAAGGCAACAGTGAAAAATACCGGAACAAAACCGGGGAAAGAAGTGCTTGAAGTATATGCCAAAGCCCCGCAGGGGGTACTGGATACACCGGTGCGTGTTCTTTGTGGATTTGCAAAGACAAAGGAACTGGCAGCAGGGGAAGAAGAGCATATTACTCTGGAGATTCCGAAAAATACATTTGCCTCCTATGATGACAGTGGTGTAACCGGACACAGGGACTGTTTTGTGCTGCTGGAGGGTACTTATACCATTTATGTGGGAACCGATGTGCGGACGGCACAAAAGGCAGGCAGTTATCCGCAGACGTTTACGGTGATTGAACAGCTTGAGGAAGTCTGTGCACCGCAGAAACCGTTTGCCCGTATGACAAGAAAGCCGGGTGATGTGATCGGATATTCCGATACACCGGAACGGATCTATGGTCCGTATGACCGCGTGGAAAAACCGGCAGAGATTTCACAGACTGGCGATAAAGGCTATCGTCTGGAAGATGTATATGACAAAAAGATTTCCATGGAGACATTTGTGGCACAATTGTCGGACGAGGATCTGATTATGCTGTTCCGCGGAGAAGGCATGTGCAGTCCGAAGGTGACTCCGGGTACTGCAGCGGCATTTGCAGGACTGACTCCGTCTTTGAGGAAGTTTAGAATTCCGGCAGAATGTGCATCGGACGGACCATCCGGAATACGTATGGACTGCGGAACAAAGGCGTTTTCCCTTCCGAACGGAACGCTGCTCGGATGTACATTTAACTGTGAACTGGTGCGTCAATTATATGAAATGACAGGGCTTGAACTACGGTTAAACCGTGTAGATACATTGCTCGGACCGGGATTGAATATTCACAGAAATCCGTTGAACGGACGAAACTTTGAGTATATTTCCGAAGATCCGTTTTTAACCGGAAAAATGGGAGCCGCACAGCTGCAGGGACTTAATATTGCAGGTTCCACAGGAACCATCAAACATTTTGCGGCAAACAATCAGGAAACGAAACGACATGAGGCAGATTCGATTATTTCCGTGCGGGCACTGCGGGAAATTTATCTGAAGGGATTTGAAATTGCGGTAAAAGAAGGACCGGCCCGCTCTGTTATGACTACCTATGGCCCGGTCAACGGGGTGTGGACTGCAGGAAGTTATGATCTCAATACTATTGTATTGCGCAAAGACTGGGGATTTTCCGGCATCGTTATGACAGACTGGTGGGCAAAGGCAAACCATGAGGGACAGCCATCGGATCCGCGTATACATGCGGTCATGGCAGCGGCACAGAATGATGTATATATGGTGACTGCAGACGCGCAGGATATGCAGCAGGATGATATGCTCGAAGAATTCCAGAAGGGAAATCTTACGAGAGGACAGCTGCAGAGAAATGCCATCAATATATTGCAGTTTGTACTAAAATCCCCGGCGATGCTTTATGAGATGGATAGGATTTCTCCGGAAGAACTTAAAGACCGGAAGAATGCTGCAAAAGATGATCCGGATGTCTCAAAGATGATGAAATTTGTGACAGATGAGCAGGGAAATATCCGCATTTCCGGTGGCGGCTGGGATACACATCAGGGAAAAGAAATACTTGCGGATCTGGATATGAAAGCCGGAAGTTATGAACTGCAGATGAAAGTGAAATCAAATCTGGATGATCTGGCACAGCTTCCGGTAACAGTATATCTGGATAATATCATCAAAGGAACACTGTCATTTAGGGGATCGAAAGGGCAGTGGGTGACACAGCAGATCCGGTTTGATACATTCGAGGGACATCATTATATGAAATTATATTTTGGGGCAACCGGACTTACGGTAGATCATATAGCGTTTCAGCTGTCCGGGGGCGCAGACAAGGAGCAGTAAGACATGAATGTTTTAAAGGTAAAAAAGGGAGAAACGCTTGCCAGAAAACAGGACAAGGTGATGGAATGGTATCTGATTCAGGAGGGATCGGTGATCCGGCAGTTTGCATTTGCAGAGATCATTATGCACCGGAATGCAATTGTGGGTATTCTCGAGAACGAATGGTTTGCCTGCGATTATGTGGCAAATGAAGATACGACATTGATTGTGATTCCATGTAAAAATGCACAGGATCTGCGGAAGATTTTGTCCGAACATGAGAATTTCCGCCCGATTTTTTTGCGTACGGCAGTGGAACAGCGGCATCAGGCACTGTGTCTGTATGCCAGTCTGCAGAAAAAATGCATGCTTTTACATAATGCTGCGGAAACGTTGTACAGCGAATACAAAAATCTGTGCAGCGAGAAGCTTCTTGATGAACAGGATTTTCCGCGTATGGAACAGTTTGCAGCTTTAAAAATGCAGCACCGTGCGGAAAACTGGGAGATTGCAAACAGTAACAGTCTGGTCCGGAGTTATCTGAAAGAATATATGCAGCTGATGATCAAAGATGACAGTCTGTGTGTGGGAGCAATCATGGAGGCGGCGGCACAGATGCGCCGTGTGACACAGGGAATCGGCGAGATGGTAAATTATCTGCAGTACAACAGGGATATTTTATTTTCAGATTCCAGAGATGATATTTTTCATCTGTTTTTTGCAATGGCAGTCCAGCAGTCGCAGAAAAAGCAGGACATTTCCGAGATCAAAAAGCGTCTGTTAAATATGGTGGATGTCATGACAAAGCTTGATGTATACGACAAAAAGCAGATGGCGGAGGCACATGAGCTCTGCGAGAATTACGACTTTACCAAGGAGTCCGAAGGACGTATCAATATTATGCGTGAGGATTGTATTGCACATATTATGGAGTATGCAGGATATGGCAGCGATATGATCAGGGATTTCCACAGCATTGTGCAGCAGTACCGGGAGCTGCCGGATATGATGTCTACAGACAATGAGGCGAGACAGCTGCGCAGGGAAATCACAAAGGTCTTTTACGATATTTATACCAAGGCGTTTATGAGATCAGTTGAGGAACTGGTCAAGCCGTCACCGATCATGATGATGTTTTTCAATTTTGGGTTTATGGATGCGGAGGTGCTGGGGGAAACTAACACAAATGCACTGTATAATCTGACGGATTCGCTTGGATTGTTTCACTCTGCAAATGTCTATACGGTTTATGACTGGCTGGTACAGATTTATCAGGGAAAGAAAGAACCGTCCCGCAATGAATTTGACCAGGATTTCAATGCATTTCTGCTGGAAGAAAAGAGAACTGGGAATATTACGGAAGAGCAGATGCAACAGTATAAAAATGACAGCAGGCAGAAAGTACAGTTTGAGATCCGCAATATGTTTACCTCCGGAAACCGTGTGACCTATGGCCGTGTGACTACATTCTGTCCGGTTCTGATGGAAGAGGATTTCATCAATACCGTGGAAAAGATGGCAGTTACCGCAGAAAAAATTGCCGATGCCATCAATAAGGTGCGCTGTGTGGATTATTCTGCACTCTATCATGATGTCATGTTTTCCGATCCGGATCGCGGAATCAATCAGGAATGGATCAAAAAGGAGATTCTGCCGGATGTGATTCTGATGCCAAATGCCGGAACCCGTACCCTGATGTGGCAGGAGACATCCGGTGCCAAGATTGATACACCGGCGCGTTTCCTGTTTCCGATTTTTTCCGCAGTGGATCTCGATGATCAGATGGTGGAATGTATCGGCCGATACCGCTGGGAGATCTGCAGACGTGTGCAGGGTGTATACTGGAACGATATCCGGGAGAAATCGCTTACGGCGGAGTACTGTGATTTTATTCAGTATTATCGCAAAAATTCAGATCTTTCTGCAGATGCAAAGGAAAAGATCAAGACTGCATTGTCCCGTGCGCGCAACAGTTACCGTGAGGTATTTGTCAAGGATTATCAGGCGTGGATGAAGTATGAGTCACAGGGAAGTTTCCGACTGAATAAAGTGGCAAGAGATATTCTGGTAAGGTATTGTCCGTTTGCAAAGGATATCCGCCAGGGACTGGCCACCAATCCACAGTATCAGAATGCATTTCACAGACTTGATGCGGAAAACAGAAAGAAACTGCAGAGGTTTCGTTCTGTTTACGATAAATATGAGGCTGCCGGCGGAGAGATCACACCGGAACTGAAAGAAAATCTGCGGTTTTATCAGATGTAGGAACGGATATGGAATATATAGCTTATGTAGAGACCCCGTATAAAGAAAAATTTGGAATTCCCAGACAGAGCGGGCTGGCGGAGAGTACCTGTGGAGAGATCATTTTCACACCGAAATTCCGGAATCCGGATGCGGTGCGTGGAATCGAGGAGTTTTCCCACCTGTGGCTTCTCTGGGAGTTTTCGAGGGCAAAGCAGGATATTTTTCATGCAACCGTAGCGCCCCCACGCCTGGGAGGAAAAGAAAAACGGGGCGTGTTTGCCACACGTTCCCCCTTCCGCCCGAATTCGATCGGTCTTTCGTGCGTGAAACTTGAAAAAGTGCGCATCGATCAGAAGCTTGGACCGGTTCTTACGGTTTCCGGGCTGGATCTGCTTGATCACACACCGCTTTTTGATATCAAACCGTATCTGCCGTATGTGGATGCCCATCCGGAGGCAGAAAACGGCTTTGCGGAAGAATTCCGGGAGTTTCAGATACCGGTAGTATTTCCGGATGAATTGCAGGCACAGCTTCCGGAACATCTGCGAGGACCGCTTCTTGAGGTTCTGGCACAGGATCCAAGGGCAGCATACAACAAAAAGCCGGATTATATCTACGGGATGGCATTTGATGATTATGACATCCGGTTTATGGTGGCAGAGGGAATCCTGACGGTAAAAGAGGTCACAAGGCGCACGCAGGAATGGAAAAAAGTCAAGTGAGAGTTGCGCTTGCACGGGGAAAGCCTTATAATAGAAACGTCAAAAGTCAAAAACGCGAAGAAATTCGTGTAGTAGTGAGGTAAGAGGATGAAAGAGTTAAAAGAGTACATTCGCAGTATCCCGGATTTCCCGGAGAAGGGAATTATTTTCCGTGATGTCACAAGTGTACTGCAGGATGCAGATGCACTGAAGCTTTCCATTGATGAACTGGCGAAACGCTTGGAGGGCGTTGATTTTGATGTGATCGCCGGAGCAGAATCCAGAGGCTTTATCTTTGGAGCACCACTTGCTTATGTCATGCATAAGCCGTTTGTACCGATTCGTAAAAAAGGAAAACTGCCGTGTGAGACAGTTGAAAAAACATATGATCTGGAGTATGGTACGGCAACGATTGAAATGCATAAAGATGCCGTTAAAAAAGGAGAAAAGGTTGTACTTTTGGATGATCTGATTGCAACCGGCGGAACCATGAAAGCTGCTGCAGAACTGGTAGAGGAACTTGGCGGTGAAGTGGTAAAGATGCTGTTTCTCATAGAGTTAAGCGATCTTAACGGACGGGAAGTTTTAAAGGACTATGACGTGGACTCTGTTGTACAGTTCGAGGGAAAATAAAACCTGGTTTGAGACAGGCGTAAAAGAATGGATGAAAGCCCTTCACGCTATGGGGCACACGATGGTGTGTCCTGTGGTTGTGGGGGGCTTTCTAATATTTGATTGTAAATAAAAAGGTAATTTGTTATTATAATCTTATCAGCGTTTTAATGGCGAAACGATTAAAATCGATCTGTTTGGAAAATATGAGCAGTATGAGATCATTGAAATTGAAAAACGAGCGGAGGAAAGAGCATGGCAGAAGTAGAAGGTAGTAAAGATTTGATAAGTGTATTATGGAGTGGCGCAGATATTCTCCGATCCAAGATGGATGCAAATGAATATAAAGATTATTTACTTGGAATTGTATTTTATAAATATCTTTCGGATACATTTTTAATTAAAGTTTATGATTTGATTTATGATGAAAAGCCGAAGAGTTTAAAAGTTGCATTGGATGCATACAAAGAAGCACTGGAAGACGAAAGTGCTGAGGAACTGAAAGAGCAGATAAAGTCAGAATGTCATTACTTGATTGAACCGCAACTTACCTATACGTGTTTTGCTGATGCGGCGAGAAACAATGCATTCAATCGGGAGTTATTGCAAAAAGCTTTTAACAATATTGAACAGAGTGATCCATTGTTTGCAGATTTATTTACAGATATTGATTTGTACTCTAATCGTTTGGGAAATGGAGATCAGAAGCAAAGTGATACCATATCCAGTCTTGTTAAGGAAATTGATAAGGCAGATTTGTTGAATTCAGACGCAGAGATACTTGGAAATGCATATGAATATTTGATTGGACAGTTTGCGTCAGAGACCGGAAAAAAGGCAGGAGAATTTTATACACCACAAGCAGTTTCAAAGATATTAACAAAGATTGCAATTGCAGGGCAGGAAAACAAAAAGGGATTATCTGTATATGATCCATGCATGGGTTCTGGGTCTCTTTTGTTAAATGCCAAAAAGTATGCCACTGAACCAGGTTATATTAAGTATTATGGGCAGGAGCTAAATACTTCTACTTATAATCTGGCACGTATGAATATGTTTTTACATGGAATTACTCCGGAGAATCAGGTACTTCGCAATGGTGATACGCTGGATGGAGACTGGCCGACAGGAGAAGAGACCGATTTCAACATGGTACTTATGAATCCACCATACTCTGCAAAATGGAGTGCAACAGCCGGATTTTTACAAGATGAAAGATTCAGCGACTATGGAGTATTGGCTCCAAAATCAAAAGCGGATTATGCTTTTTTACTTCATGGTCTGTATCATTTAAAAAGTAATGGAACAATGGCAATTGTATTACCTCACGGAGTTCTGTTCCGAGGGGCAGCAGAAGGAAAAATCAGAGAAAAATTGCTTCGTGCAGGGAATATTTATGCAGTAATTGGATTGCCTGCCAATTTATTTTATAATACTTCAATTCCTACTTGTATCATCGTTTTAAAGAAACACAGAGATGGAAGAGATGTGTTGTTTATTGATGCATCAAAGAAATTTGACAAAGGGAAAAAGCAAAATGCCATGACAGATGAACATATAGAAGCTGTTATGGAGTTGTACAGTAAAAGAGAAACAGTAGAAAAAGAGTCCTATCTTGCAAGTTTTGAGGATATTGAGAAGAATGATTTTAATTTGAATATTCCGCGTTATGTAGATAATTTTGAAAAAGAGGAAGAAGTCGATATAAATGCTCTTTTAACGCAGATGGATCAGACGGATAAGGAATTGGAACAGGCGCAGGGAGAATTTCTGTCCTTACTTAAGGATTTGACATCTACGGATGAAACTATTATGTCCTCGTTGAATGAACTGATTAGGAAGATGGAGGGGTGATAGCGATGGGAAAACCTAAAATTAGATTCAAAGGGTATGAGGACGATTGGGAACAGCGTAAGGTTGGAAATTTTTTGACTGAAAGCAGAGAAGTCGGGCATAAGGGGGATGTTGCACATAAGATGACTGTTAAATTGTGGAGCAAAGGTATTTGTGAAAAAAACGAAGCAGGAAGTTCAAATACACAGTATTTTATAAGACATACAGGACAGTTTATCTATAGCAAATTAGACTTTTTAAATTGTGCTTTTGGAGTAGTCCCGAAAAATCTGGAAAGCTTTGAAACTACGGCAGATGTACCGGCTTTTGATTGTAATGAGATTAATCCATATTTTATGTTTTATACTGCAATTCAGCCTGCGTTTTATAAAAAAAATGGGATAATTGCAGATGGTAGCCGAAAGGCAAAAAGAATACATGTAGAAACTTTTTTAAATATGCCATTTTTTATTCCAAATTTAGAAGAACAAAATAAAATAGTAGATGCTCTAAGTTCATTGGATCACCTCATCACTCTTCACCAGCGTAAGTGTGAAGAAACTAAAAGTTTGAAAAAATATATGCTTCAAAAAATGTTTCCGGAAAATGGGAAATGTGTCCCGAAAATTAGATTTTCTGGATTCTCGGACGATTGGGAACAGCGTAAGGTTTCTGAAATTGGTAATATCGTTACAGGTTCAACTCCAAAAACAAGTATTAGTGATAATTATGGTGGAGAATTTTTATTTGTTAGTCCTGCTGATATACAAGAAAATCGTTATGTTGATGAAACAATAACTACACTTACAAAAAAGGGATTCGACCAAGGTCGCAAGATAAGGGAGAAGGCTTCTCTTTTTGTGAGTATAGGTTCAACAATAGGAAAAGTGGCACAAACAAGCCAAGAATCAACAACGAATCAGCAAATAAATGCTGTTGAACCTTATGATAACTTTGATGATGATTTTATTTTTACGTCCTTAGAAAATATATCTGGAAGTATAAAAGCTATAGCATCTAATCAGGCAGTGCCAATTGTAAATAAGACCACATTTGGAGAAACTGAAATTAAAGTACCTTCAGAATTGGCAGAACAACAAAAAATCGGAGCTTATTTCCGTAATCTCGACCACCTCATCACTCTTCACCAGCATAAGTGTGACGAATTACAAAAATTAAAGAAATTTATGTTACAAAATATGTTTGTGTAACAGTTTTATAGTGATTTATGAATGCAAAATGCAAAATAAATATAAAATATTTAAATTAAATAAAAATACGCAAAAGAAATATACTTACGATGTAATTTAGTGCAGTATTAGATTTAGGGAAAGAAGGTAAGAATTATGATGTATCCGTTTATGACGTTAAATGATGAAACAGAAATTGTGCATTCTGATATGAATGCAGATGGAACAGTAAAAGTTTATATTGAGACACCAGATAAAAAAGATGGATTTCATAATATGACATGTTATTTGCCGACTTATGAAATAAAAGAAATCAATGGATATTCAGATAAACAGGTTGAAGAATTTATGGAAATTATAAAATCAACGGCACATTTGATTATGGAATTCGCAAAAGAAGGGGGATTTGAGCATGCCTCAGGTTTTTAAGGTAGGAGCCTACTGGATATATTTTTGGGCAAATGAAGGGAAACCGTTGGAACCGATACATGTGCATATTGCAGAAGGACGTCCACATCAGAATGCAACGAAAGTGTGGATTACATCTGCCGGAAAATGTATTGTTGTGAATAACATATCAAATATTCCAACAGTTGCTTTGAGAAATATTGTAAGGATTATTGAAGCAAGAAGTGATGAGGTAAAACAAAAATGGTTTGAGTATTTTGGAGAGATACGGTATTTTTGTTAAACACTTTATATTATCGTAAGTTTTTATAAAAAGAAAAATATAAGAGAAAACTTGGGAACAGCGTAGGTTGGGGAATGTACTGCTTAGCTTGCAGAATAACACACTTTCCAGAGCCAATTTATCGGACGAGTCAGGCATTGCAAAAAATGTACATTATGGGGATGTACTTATCAAGTTTGGAGAGGTTTTAGACGTAAGAAAAGAGAAACTTCCAATGATAACAGATGAAAATGTTTTATCAAAATATAAAGCCTCCTTCTTGCAAAATGGAGATGTGATTGTTGCCGATACAGCTGAGGACTCAACTGTTGGAAAATGCAGTGAAATAGCGGGCTTAAATGATGAAGTTGTGTTGTCTGGTCTTCATACCATTCCATACAGACCAATAGAAAAATTTGCTTCTGGATATTTGGGATATTATCTAAATTCTGGTGCATATCACAATCAGTTGATACCTTTGATGCAGGGCATTAAAGTGACATCAATTTCAAAATCTGCTATGCAGAATACAGATATTGATTATCCTAAATCACAGGAAGAACAGGGGAAGATAGGTGCATATTTTAAGTCTCTTGATGAGATGATTACTCTTCACCAACGTAAGTGTTATAGATTTATCGATATTGCGCTGGACGCTTGGGAACAGCGTAAGTTAGATGGCTGGGGAACTTTCTATTACGGAAGAAGCTGTCCTAAATGGTCAGTAACAGAGGATGCAACCATTCCGTGTATTCGATATGGAGAACTTTATACGAAATTTGGAGCAAAAATAGACAGAGTTTACTCCTATACAAATATGCCGCCAGAAAATCTTAGATTTAGTAAAGGAACAGAGGTTTTAATTCCACGAGTTGGGGAAGATCCTATGGACTATAACCACTGCACATGGCTATCTATGCCGGATGTTGCGATTGGTGAAATGATTTCTGTATTCAACACGGATAACAATCCATTGTTTACAGCAACAATGTTTAATGCTACATTGCAGAATGAATTTGCTATGAGAGTGGAGGGTGGAAGCGTCACGAATCTTTATTTTGAAAAGTTGAAGAATATAGAAGTTTCGTTTCCTTCTATCCAGGAGCAGGAGAAGATCGCCGCATATTTTGAGAACCTTGACCACCTCATCACTCTTCACCAGCATAAGCTATTTTGCGCAAAAAATGTAATGAAATACATAACAACCGATATAAACACACCCAAAAAGGAGGCTATTATGGCAGAATTAGAGTCCGTGATAGAGCAGAAACTTATTGAACAACTGATTTATGGTGATTCACAATGGACGTATCGCGAAGACTTAAAAACAGAAGCAGATCTTTGGAAGAATTTCAGATATATTCTTGAACAGAATAATAAGGAACGTTTAAATGGAGAACCACTTTCGGATGCAGAATTTGAACAGGTAAAGAATCAACTGCAGTTTTCATCATTCTATAAGGCTGGCGAATGGTTAGTTGGTGAAAATGGAAAAGTAATGGTACACGTACAAAGGGATACCGAACGGTTGCATCTTGTTGTGATGAATCATGAGCATATTGCAGGTGGCAGCAGTGTTTATGAGGTGATTAATCAGTACAATGCGTTAAAAATGGATGAGGATAGTAGTGTAAATGCAAGAGACCGAAGATTTGATGTTACTCTTATGATCAATGGGTTGCCGATGATTCATATAGAATTGAAAAATAAGCAGCATTCTTATATGGATGGATTCCGGCAGATTAAAAAATATATTGGAGAGGGAAAATTTACGGGAATATTCTCAGCCGTACAGATGTTTGTAATCAGCAACGGGGTTGATACAAAATATTTTTCAGCTGCAAGTGATACCGAATTGAACCCGAAGTTTATCAGTGGATGGCTGGATAAGGAAAATAACGCAGTTTCTGATTACCTTGATTTTGCAAAAAGTGTGCTTCGTATTCCGGAGGCACATGAGATGATCGCGAGATATACAGTATTGGATGAAGAGGCAAAGCGTTTGATTTTGTTGCGCCCTTATCAGATCCATGCAATAGAAGCAATTCGTGATGCTTCTAAGACTGGAAAATCTGGTTTTGTATGGCATACAACTGGATCAGGAAAAACCTTAACTTCTTATAAAGCTACTAGAAATTTGTTAATGGATATTCCAGCGATTGATAAAGCTATCTTTTTAATTGATCGAAAAGATCTGGATACGCAGACCACCATGGCATTTCAGGCATATGCGAATAATGATCTGATAGATGTAGATGAGACAGACAATGTGTTTGATTTAAAGAAAAAGTTGAAATCAGATGATCGTCAGGTGATTGTGACAACGATCCAGAAATTGCAGAGATTAATCACCAGAAAATTGCAAGAAGGTACACCGGAATATCACAAAATTAAAAACCTGAAAATTGCATTTGTTGTAGATGAATGTCATAGAGCTGTCACTCCTGGAACAAAGCGGGAAATAGAAAGATTTTTTGGAAATTCCTTATGGTATGGATTTACAGGCACTCCCCGGTTTGCGGAAAACCCATATCCACAGATGGGAGATCTGCCCCGTACTACACAGGAATTATATGGAGATTGCCTGCATAAATATACGATTCAGAATGCCATTCATGATAATGCTGTTTTAGGATTTCAGGTGGAACATAATGGACCCAAAAATAAAAAGGATGAAACGGACAGTAATCTTTATGTAACCGAAAGTCATATGTTGAAAGTACTCGAGGTGATTTTGAATAAATCTTATTATAAGTTGGGATTTCAAAATGGAAAAGGAAAGACATATGAGGGGTTACTTACAACGAGTTCCATCCAATTGGCACAAAAATATTATGATTTGTTGAAAATGGTAAAGGAAGGGAAGACAACACTTAAAATTGATGAAAAAATAAAACAGGTATTACCGGATTTTCCAAAGTTCGCAATTACTTATTCCGTAACAGAAAACGAAGAAGGTTCCCATGTAAATCAGCAGAAGATGCAGGAATCATTAGATGATTACAATAAAATGTTTGGAACAAAATATGAGATTTCTCAAATACAGGGATACAATGGAAATCTGAATAAGCGTCTTGCAAGGAAGGATGCAAAATATAAGAGCAGAAATGAGCAGCTGGATCTGGTGATTGTAGTCGATCGACTCCTGACCGGTTTTGATGCACCGTGTCTGTCAACGATATTCATTGACAGACCGCCAATGGGACCGCATGATTTGATTCAGGCATTTTCCAGAACAAATCGTATTTATGATAAAAATAAAGTATATGGCCAGATTGTTACATTTCAGGCACCAAAATTATTTAAGGAGAGTGTTGATAATGCGGTACGATTGTATTCTGCAGGAAGTACACAAACAGCTCTTCTGGCAGATTGGAAAGAGGTGGAATCGGCATTTCGCAAGTCATTAAAAGCACTTCGAATATCTGCAGAGACTCCGGAAGAAGTTCCGGGAATGTCAATAAAAGAGAAAAAAATATTTGTTAAGCTGTTTCAGGATTTTGACAAGTTTTTTGCGCAATTAAAATCATTTACACAGTATGAAGATAATATGCTGGCTGGATATGGTATTACGGAAGATGAGTATACGGATTATGCAGGACAGTACTTAAATGCAAAAGAGAAAATTAAAGAAGATACCGATGGTCAAATTGATGATCCGGGAGTGCCTGTAGTAGATGAAGATTATGAATTAATGGCATACAGTCATACAAAGATTGATTATGAGTATATTATCAATCTGATCCAGAACATTGTATCACCAGATGAAGAATCACAGGATGTTACACAGGAACAGAAACAAAAGCAGATGGATGAGGTAAAGCAATATGTGGAAGAACTCAGAAAAGATAATCCGAAAGTAGCTGAGATAATGACCACTTTAATTGGAGAAATTGAGCAGGATGTAAATAAGTATAAAGGACAGTCCATTCTGAATATTGTTGAAAATATGAAACAAGAGTGTATTGAAAAAGTAGTTACAGATTTTTGTATTACATGGTATACGTCTAAAGATGATGTTATGTATGCGGCAATGCATTATCGAAATGGAGAGATCCCGAATGAGAGTGCAATTAAAGAGACAGCAAATTTTACCAGTTACAAAGAAGTACAGGAGAGAGCAATTCCAAAATTTAAATATTATACAATGATGATTGCTGAGTTAAGAAAAACTCTGGATGAAGAAATTAAACCTCTTATGAACCATTAGGATTGATTTGTATATATAAATATTCTTTACTGTTCTTATCAGCGTAAGTAGTACAGGAAACGGAGGTGCTTATGCGAAATGATGAGAACACCACAGAACTTTTCTGTAATTATTATAAGGAATGGGTTAATGTATATAAGAAGGATGCCATAAGAGAAGCAACTTTGGCAAAATACCGAATGACACAAAAGTGGGTAGAAAAACTGGTGCCGGATTTGAAAGTATCTGAACTTACAAGAACGATGTATCAGCAGCTTTTAAATGATTATGCAAAAGAACATGAAAGACAGACAACACTTGATTTTCATCATCAGTTGAAAGGAGCAATTCTGGATGCCGTTGATGAGGGACTGATAGAAAGAGATCCTACAAGAAAAGCAATTATTAAAGGAAAAACACCAAAAGTAAAAAAGATTAAATATCTCAATCAGTTTGAACTTCATACATTGATTGCACATCTTGACATAAAGGAAAAACCAAATTGGGATTGGTTTATTCTATTGGTTGCCAAAACGGGTATGCGTTTTTCAGAAGCACTTGCAATTACTCCAGCAGATTTTGATTTTGCAAGGCAGACATTATCGGTAAGCAAAACCTGGGATTATAAAGGAACAGGTGGTTTTTTACCTACTAAAAACAAGTCATCGGTCAGAAAAATACAAATAGATTGGCAAATTGTTGTAAAGTTCTCTGAATTGGTTAAAAATCTGCCGGAGGATAAGCCGATTTTTGTAGGAGAAGAAAAAATATATAATTCAACGGTTAATGATGTTCTTGCTAGGCATTGCAGGGATTGTGGTATTTCAGTGATTTCAATTCATGGGCTTCGACATACACATGCATCACTGTTATTATTTGCAGGAGTATCCATTGCCAGTGTAGCAAGACGCTTGGGACATGCCAGTATGACTACTACCCAGAAAACATATTTACATATTATACAGGAACTTGAAAACAAGGATGTAGATCTGGTAATGAGGACATTATCTGGATTATAGAACATTAAAATTTTAAAATTGTGCTGCTTACGCTGAAGCTCTCTGTTTCATGACACTGTATACCATTATAGCAGAATAAAACAGCATGACCTGTACATACTATCAGAAAAACAAAGTAAGGAGAGACAGTATGGATCAGCAGGTTGGATCAGGGAGTCTTTGCTTTGCAAAGGCTCCTTTTATTATTGGAACAGCATCTGTGGTTGGAACCAAAGAGGGGGAAGGTCCCCTGGCAGATGCATTTGACTGTATCGGACCGGATGATAAATTTGGTCAGCAGACATGGGAGGCCGCAGAGAGCAGTCTGCAGAAAGAAGCATTGACGCTTGCCCTCGGGAAAGCAGATCAAAAGCCGGAAGATATGCGGTATCTGTTTGCCGGAGATCTGCTTGGACAGCTGATTGCCTCATCATTTGGACTGAAAACGTTTGAAATTCCACTGTTTGGACTGTACGGGGCATGTTCCACATGTGGAGAAGCGCTGGCACTTTCTGCAATGACGGTAGCGGCCGGATATGCGGATCGCGTGGCTGCAGTCACTTCGAGCCATTTTGCCAGTGCGGAAAAACAGTTCCGTTTTCCGCTGGAATACGCAAATCAGCGTCCGGTAAGTGCCACATGGACAGTGACCGGAGGCGGTGCATTTATTCTGTCAAAGGATGCGAAGCAGCCGCTGGCAAAGGTGGCGGGAGTCACAACCGGAAAGATTGTAGATTACGGAATCAAGGATTCCATGAATATGGGAGCCGTGATGGCACCGGCAGCCGCCGAGCTGATTGCACAGAATCTTACGGATTTTAAACGAAAACCGGAAGATTACGACCGGATTATCACGGGAGATCTGGGAGAAGTCGGTCAGCAGATTCTGTTTGATCTGCTGCTGAAAAAAGGCATGGATATCCGCAAGCAGCATGAGGACTGTGGCATGTTAATTTTTGATTCACAGACACAGGGAACCGGTTCCGGAGGATCGGGATGCGGATGTGCAGCCTCGGTGCTGAGTGCGCATTTTCTGCCAAAACTGGCAAGCGGGGAATTGAAAAGAATACTTTTTGTGCCGACAGGCGCACTGCTTTCTACGGTCAGTTTCAATGAAGGACAGACAATACCGGGGATTGCACACGGTGTTGTGCTGGAAAGCTGTATTTCATCCGCAAAAAAGGAGGGATAAGGATATGCAGTATGTAATTGCATTTGTAACAGGGGGAATGATCTGTGCACTGTCACAGATCCTGATGGAAAAAACAAAAATGCTTCCGGGACGTATCATGGTTCTTTTGGTCTGCCTTGGGGCCATCCTTGGATTTGTGGGGATCTATGAGCCGTTTTCCAAATGGGCGCAGGCGGGCGCGAATGTGCCGCTTCTGGGATTTGGAAACAATCTCTGGAAGGGTGTCAAAGAGATGGTGGACAAGAAAGGATTTATCGGTATTTTTCTGGGAGGCTTTAAAAACTGTGCGGCAGGACTTTCCGCAGCACTCGTTTTTTCTTATATTGCCTCCCTGCTCTGCCAGCCAAAGATGAAAAAGCACTAGCAAATCTGGAAAATTCTGTTGTATAATAAATGGGAATTTTGCACACACTAGCTTTGTAGATCAAATAAAAGGAGATATGTGTGATGAAAAAATTAAAAGTTCTGATGATGGGCGGAATGCTTGCAGCAGGGATCTGTCTGTTTGCGGCCTGTGGTACAGCAAATGATGACGGAACGAACAATGGTGTAAACGATACTTCCAATACACAGGTTACTACACAGGAAAACATTCCGGGAACGGACAATACGACTGGAAATGGTACAACAGACAATAATACGGATGCCGGAAATTCCAAAAACGATGGCAATGTCGGAAAAGATATCGGGGATGTGGGAAAAGATGTCGTGGATGGTGTGAAAGATGCCGGTGATGCTGTGGCAGATGGCGTGGATGATGCAATTGACGCGGTAGATCCGGATGCAGACACAAACAATGGCGGTAAGACCAATACCGGACGTTAGACAGGATTACCTATGAAAAAAGAAACTTACGTTAAAATGACCCAGCCGTTTCGGGATGACCCGAAACGTGCGCGGGCGTTACATAGAGCAAATAAAATATTGACGGTTGTGATTTTTGTGGCATATCCATGCCTGCTTCTGTGGCTGCTGTGGCAGAAGGATATGCGGCTATATAAAGCCATCTGTGTGCCGCTGGACGGATTTATTATTGTGACGGTTGTGCGGGTCTGGATCAACCGGAAACGGCCGTATGAAATATTTGAACTGCCATCTGTGATTCCAAAAGATACGAAAGGACATTCCTGGCCGAGCCGGCATGTGTTTTCCGCGGCAGTGATTGCGTTTACGTTCTGGTTTGTGTGCCCGGCTGTGGGGATTGTATTTTTGCTTATGACAGTTGCTATTGCATGGATCCGGGTAGTTTCCGGAGTGCACTTTATCAGTGATGTAGTGGCGGGATTTCTTTTTGCTGCGTTTTTTTCTTTGTTTTTTTAGTGTGGTTTTCACCGGCTATGCCGGAAAAATTACTGGCTTTCTTTCCGGAACTGGCGCGGTGTCATGCTGTATTTTTGTTTGAACACCCGGTTAAAATAGGAAAGATTTTCAAAACCGGATTCCGCCGCAATATCCAGAATGGAGGAGTCGGAAGTTGTCAGCAGACGCGAGGCGATTGTCAGGCGGTAGTCCCGCAGATAGTCCACGAAAGACGTTCCCATAGTTTCTTTGAAATACCGCATAAAATGAGATTCGGAAAAATCAACGGTTGCCGCGATGTCGGCAATCGTTATTTTTTGCATGTAATTATTTTCAATGTATTTTAAAACAATTTTCATTTTATCAAGCGTTTTGCGGTTACTGCCTGTCGTTAAGTTCCGGCAGCGGTTGTCTAAAATAAAGAAAAACTGGTACAACTGACTTTTGATGTACAGTTCATAGCCCTGTGGTTTGGTCTTGCTGATTTCGTCACAGGCATCAATTGGCATGATGACATCTGTGTAATAAGGATAGACAGGGGTGAAGATGGTTGGAACCGTGACTTTTCCGCTCATAAGAGGAAGAAGAAAATCGGTGGCAGTCACATCGTTCTGCCGTGGAATCAGCATACTCGGATTAAAGATGATATTTTCATATTCCATGAAGGCATCTTCCAGCTGGTCAATGGAGTGGAGCTGTCCCGGAAGAATAAGAACCAGAGTCGGACCTTTTACTTTGTATTCCCGGAAATCTACCGTAATGCGTCCCATCCCCTTTTTGATGTAGATCAGTTCCAGTTCATCGTGCCAGTGCAGCGGTACACGCGGAAAATCCAGTGGGATCGAGCATAGATATGTATTATAAGGGAAGATGATATCCCCATGTGTGATGGTTTCGTGATAATTTTCATATTCAAGTATATTCATATCTTTATTTTAGCAGAATTGTCCTATGACTGTAAAGGACAAAAACGACAGAAAACGCATGAAACAGGCGAAAACACAGGATATGCAGGCACTGTGGAAATGTACTAAGACAGGTGGCACGAAATTGGTGAAATTTAACAGCTGGGCGTTATTTGAATATGAAAAATGATAGAATAGTATCAGTTTTTGCTTGAATACGACAAGAAATCAGCAGGAAAAAATCATATACTGAGTACATCAAAACAACACGAAATCTTGTGGGAGGGAAAATACATGACTTTAGCAAAAGCAGTATCCATGAAGTATAACAAGACCATTGAGAAGTGTTCCAATGAAGAAATTTATTATGCACTTCTTGACATGACAAAGCAGATGGCAGAGGACAAGGTCAGCAATGAGGGAAAAAAGAAGCTGTACTACATCTCTGCAGAGTTTTTGATCGGAAAGCTTTTGTCCAACAACCTGATCAACCTTGGCATTTATGACAGTGTAAAATCCGAACTTGAAGCATCTGGAAAAAATATCGGTGAGATCGAGGAGATCGAACTTGAGCCTTCACTCGGAAATGGCGGACTTGGACGTCTGGCAGCATGTTTCGTAGATTCCATCGCAACACTCGGATTAAACGGTGACGGTGTCGGATTAAATTATCACTACGGATTGTTCAAACAGGTATTTGATCATAATCTGCAGAAAGAGACTCCAAACCCATGGATCACACCGGACAGCTGGCTGACAAAGACCGATATCACCTATCCGGTACAGTTCGGCGGATTTACCGTACAGTCCAGATTATATAACATTGATGTTGTCGGATACAACAACCGTACGACAAAGCTTCGTCTGTTCGATATTGAAACGGTGGATGAGAGCATTGTCGGAGATACCATTGATTTTAACAAAGATGACATTGCAAAGAATCTGACCTTATTCCTGTATCCGGACGATTCCGATGATAAGGGACGTCTTCTGCGAGTATATCAGCAGTATTTCATGGTAAGCAATGCCGCAAGATTGATTCTTGATGAGGCAGTTGAGAAAGGATCAAACCTGCATGATCTGGCAGATTATGCGACCGTTCAGATCAACGATACCCATCCATCCATGGTTATCCCGGAGCTGATCCGTCTGTTACAGGAGCGTGGAATTCTTATGGATGAGGCTGTATCTATTGTATCTAAGGTTTGTGCATACACCAACCACACAATCCTTGCAGAAGCACTTGAAAAATGGCCGATCGGATTCCTTGAGAAAGCAGTTCCTCAGCTGATGCCGATCATCCGCGAATTGGACAACCGTGTACGTGCAAAGGTTTCCGATGAAAGCACCTATATTATCAAAGACGGTCTGGTACACATGGCACATATGGATATCCACTACGGATACAGTGTTAACGGTGTTGCATACCTGCACACAGAGATCTTAAAGAACAGTGAGTTAAATAACTTCTACAAGCTCTATCCGGAGAAGTTTAACAATAAGACAAACGGAATCACATTCCGCCGCTGGCTCATGTCCTGCAACCCGGAACTTTCCGCAATGATTACTGACCTGATCGGCGATGGCTGGAAGAAGGATGCCAATGAGCTGGAGAAACTTGGCAATTTCGTAAACGATGATGCCGTTCTAGACCGTCTCCTTGCAGTAAAGGCCGGAAAGAAGGCAGATCTGAAGAATTACCTGAAGATGAAACAGGGATTTGATATTGATGAAAATTCCATCTATGATATTCAGGTAAAGAGACTGCATGAGTACAAGAGACAGCAGATGAATGCACTCTATGTCATCCATAAATATTTCGAGATCAAGGAAGGAAAGAAGCCGGCAACTCCGATCACGGTATTCTTCGGAGCAAAGGCAGCACCTGCATATATTATCGCAAAGGATATCATTCACCTGATCCTCTGCTTACAGCAGATCATCAACAATGATCCGGAAGTCAGCCCATACTTAAAGGTATTTATGGTAGAAAACTACAATGTAACCATGGCTGAAAAGATGATTCCGGCATGTGATATTTCCGAGCAGATTTCCCTGGCTTCCAAGGAAGCATCCGGAACCGGTAACATGAAGTTCATGTTAAACGGAGCACTGACACTTGGAACTATGGACGGAGCAAATGTTGAGATCGCAGAGCTGGTTGGAAATGAAAATATCTTTACTTTCGGTGAGGATTCCCAGACTGTTATCGATCGCTATGCAAGAGGCGATTACAACTCCAGAAGCTACTATGAGAAAGATTCTGAGTTAAAGAGAGCCGTTGACTTTATTGTAAGTGACACTGTAAAGTCTGTAGGATGCAGTGAGAACTTAGAGCGTCTGTACAATGAGTTGTTAAACAAAGACTGGTTTATGACATTCCCGGATTTCGAAGAATATATTGCAACCAGAGAGAAAGCTTATACAGCTTATACCGATCGCAAGGCATGGGCAAAGAAAGCACTGATCAACATCAGCAAGGCAGGTTTCTTCTCATCTGACAGAACGATTGAGCAGTACAACAAAGAAATCTGGAAATTATCATAAAAATATTTTAACTCCTCCTTTAGTGGGAACCGTATGTTTCGGTTCCCACTTTTTATTGTGCCGGGCACACGGGAACGGGCACGGTGTTTTTTAAATTTTACTGGAAGAATGGGGGTGAATCGGATATAATAAATATTATGAGGTTACAGGGGAGAAAATGGATATAATGTGCGAAGGAGGAACGCTATGAAATGGAAAGGGCGAAGACTGCTTGCCATGGCACTTACCGGTATCTTGCTTGCAGGATGCGGGGCAGCCGGACAGGTCGATGATTATGCAACGAATGAGGGAAGTACACAGGAGGCTTCCACCAAAACAACGGGAACTGAAAGCGGAGGGATTTCAAAGGACAAGATCAAGGTAGGGGTTTTGCACTTATCGGATCCGGCAGAAGGCAGTGGATATACCTATACACATGATCTTGGCATTCAGGCAATGCAGCAGAATCTTGGATTATCAGATGAACAGATTGACAGAAAAATAAATGTTGATGATTCCGATAAAGAGGCAACCGAAAAAGCGATTCAGGAGTGTGTGGATGATGGATGCAATATTATTTTTACCACCAGCTGGGGATATATGGATGCCACGGAGGAGATGGCGGAAAAATATCCGGATATATATTTTGCACATGGAACAGGATACAAAAGCAACGGAAAGAATTTTGTAAACTATTTCGGGCGAATCTATCAGGCAAGATATTTAAGCGGAATCGTAGCGGGAATGAATACCAAAACCAATAAGCTGGGATATGTGGCAGCGATGGATTCCTCCAATTCCGAAGTGACAGGAGGTATTGATGCCTTTGCACTTGGGGTGTATTCCGTGAAACCGGAAGCAAAAATCTATGTAAAAGTCACGAACAGCTGGTTTGACCCGGATGCGGAGAAAGCAGCAGCACAAACCCTGTTAAATATGGACTGTGATGTGGTCACGCAGCACTGTGATACAGAATATCCACAGACAATGGCACAGGAAAAAGGGGTGTATGGTATCGGGTACAATTCCGATATGAGCAAAAATGCTCCGGATGCCTGTCTGTGCAGCGTGATCTGGAACTGGGGTGCTTATTATACAGCAGCGGTGCAGAGCGTGATTGACGGTACCTGGGATGGAAGCAATTATTATGGCGGTATGAATGAAAATCTGGTAGGGATTACGTCACTTGCTGATTTTTGCACAGATGGAACACAGGAGGCTGTGGATACTGCAAAAGAAGATATTTTATCCGGGAAAAACGGTGTGTTTGACGGTGTGATTGAAACAAATACCGGAGAAACGGTTGGGGAAGAAGGAAAAACGCTGGATGATGCCACAATTACAGGTGGAATCAACTGGTATTTTAAAACCGTTGAAGTGGTAGAATAGGGGGCATATATGAGTATACGAAAGAAAATTCTTGCAATCAGCATAGGGCCGGTGCTGGTATTAGGGGTAATTACCCTGCTTTTTATGCTTACGATGGTTAAAAGCTCCCTGATGGATGAGGTACAGGATGCATTAAAAGGTACCGCGGCAGCCACCCTTGCCGCCTATGACCAGAATACCGGGGATTATCTGGAAAGTACCAATGGGGATATCTGGAAAGGAAGCTACAACATATCCAAATCGGAAAATCTGGTGGACCGGATCAAAGAGAATACCGGTATGGATGTAACCTTTTTTTATGGAAACAAAAGGATTATGACATCTGCGCTGGATAAAAAAGGAAACCGTATCCTTGGTTCAGAAGCCGGAGAGCGTGTGGTGAATCAGGTGATCAAAGGGAAAAAGCCGTTTTTCAGTACAAATGTTTCACTCGATGGGACGAGAAATTATGGATATTTTATTCCGGTGTATCAGAATGGAACGACAGATCAGGTTATCGGTATGGTGTTTGTCGGAACCAATAAGGCACAAAAAGATGCAATTGTCAATAAAATCCTTGGAAGTATTATGATGGCATTGCTGGTAGTGATGTTTTTGTGCATTGTTACGGCGATGCGCATGGCAGCCTCTATCAGTAAAAATATCAAAAACAGTGTTGCTGTTGTAGGAAAACTTGCAGATGGTGATTTAAATGTGTGGGTAGATGAAAAACTTCTGAAGCGAAAGGATGAGATCGGTGATCTGTCCCGCGGAACCATGACATTAAGGGATGCCATGAAGTCCGTAATCCGGGATATTTCAGAAAATGCAAAGAAGCTGCTTTCAACGTCACAGATTCTGGGTACGGCGGCGGACAATACCAATGGTACAATGTCACAGGTACAGCAGGCGGTCAGCCTTGTAGTGGATAATTCCAGTGAGCAGGCGAAAAATTCGAGAAATACTTCGGATCATATGAAAATTATGGGCGAGAATATCACGGAAACTACAGCAGAGGTACAAAATCTGGATCAAAATGCCACATTTATGCATTCCTCCAGCGAAAATGCTTCCGCAACGCTGGAAAAACTCTGTGGGATCAATGAACAGGTGGAGCAGATGCTGTCACAGGTTCAGCAGCAGACCAACCGGACAAACGATTCTGTACAGAAGATCCAGCAGGCCACAACCATCATTTCCTCCATTGCAGAGGAAACCAATCTGTTGAGCCTGAATGCCTCTATTGAAGCTGCCCGGGCGGGAGAAAGCGGCCGCGGATTTGCTGTGGTGGCAGGACAGATTAAAAAACTTGCAGAGCAATCGGATCAGTCGAGCCAGGAAATTGAGCAGATAGCGTCAACGCTGATCAGGGATTCTTCCCTTGCTGTGGAAAGTATGCAGAGCATGCAGCAGATTATTACCAGCCAGAGTGAGAGCATGGCAGAAACGCAGAATATTGTAAAAGAAGTGCTGGGTGAGATTGGAAATTCCATGCAGAGTATCCGACAGATCAAAGCAAGTACCCAGAGACTGGAAGATTCCAGAAATGAAGTTGTTCAGGCAGTTGGGGAATTGTCCGGAATTGCGGAAGAAAATGTGGAAAGCACGAAAAAAACCTACGATGGAACACAGGAAGTTGTAGAAACGTTCCAGCAGGTATATGTAAGTGCCGAGCAGCTGCGTGAGATTTCTGATAAACTGGTAAAAGGAATCGGGTATTTTCATATCTAAAAGAAACACAGAGTGTCGGAAAATTCCGGCACTCTTTTTATGTCATGAATCTGGTATAAATCCTGTGATTCTGATATTCATAAATTTGTGAATCCGTTACAATGGGGTAAAAGGCTTGAAAATTGAAAGGTTGGAGGTTTCACATGAATTTTGGATATTTTGATGATGAGAAAAGAGAGTATGTAATCACACGCCCGGATACACCGGCGCCGTGGGCGAATTATCTGGGGTCACCGGAGTATGGTGCGCTGATTTCAAATAATGCAGGAGGATACAGTTTTGCCAGATCTGGTGCAAACGGAAGAATCCTGCGTTATATTTTTAACCAGTTTGATCAGCCGGGACGCTATATTTATCTGCGGGATAATGAGAGCAAAGACTACTGGTCTGCATCCTGGCAGCCGGTAGGAAAAGATCTGGAAAGTTATAAAAGTGAGTGTCATCATGGAACAGCATACACAAAGATGCTTGCAGATTACAGTGGAATCCATTCTGAAGTATGTTATTATGTGCCGTTGAATCAGACATATGAGGTCTGGCATCTGAAAGTGACCAATGCGTCAGCGTGTGAAAGAAACCTGACCATCACCGGTTATGCGGAATTTACCAACAACAATAATTATGAACAGGATCAGGTAAATCTGCAGTATTCCCAGTTCATCACGAGTACGGTATTTGAGACAAACCGTATCAGGCATATTATTCACGGTAATCTGGACTGGGTGAAAGAAGGAGAGGAAGTGGATAACAAGCTTGCAATCTCCCGTTTCTTTGCATTGACCGGTGCACCGGTGGACAGTTACTGTGGAGATAAAGAATCGTTTCTTGGACGCTATCACGGATATCATAATCCGGTGGGGGTGGAAAACGGAAAATTATCCGGGGAAATGTGCTACAACGAAAACGGGTGCGGAGCACTGGCAGCTCAGATGCTTCTGAAACCGGGAGAAACAAAGGAAATTGCATTTCTTGTCGGAATGAAAGAACATGAGGAAGCAGAAGCAATCTGTAACCGCTATGCAGATGTGGCAGCACAGTGTGAGACGGAACTGAAAGAACTGACGGGCTACTGGCATGAAAAACTGGAACATTTTCAGGTACATACACCAAGCAGGGAATTTGATACCATGATCAATACCTGGAACGCATACAATTGTTTTATGACATTCATCTGGTCACGTGCGGCGTCGTTTTTCTACTGTGGTCTGCGAAACGGTTACGGATACCGCGATACCGTGCAGGATATTCAGGGTGTGATTCATCTTGCACCGGAGATGGCACTCGAAAAGATCCGGTTTATGCTTTCGGCACAGGTGGATAACGGAGGAGGACTTCCGCTTGTCAAATTTACACACAATGCCGGACATGAGGATACGCCGGATGATGCTTCCTATGTACAGGAAACCGGGCATCCGGCATATCGTGCGGATGATGCTCTGTGGCTGTTTCCAACGGTATATAAATATATTGCGGAGTCCGGAAATCTGGCATTTATCGATGAAGTGATTCCGTTTGCCAATAAAGATGAAGCCACTGTATACGAGCACTTGAAGAGAGCACTTGCGTTTTCTGTGAATCATCTGGGACCGCACGGACTTCCGGCAGGACTTTATGCGGACTGGAATGACTGTCTGCGTCTGGGCAAAAATGGAGAGTCCTCGTTTGTTGCACTGCAGTTTTATTATGCAATGACGATTTTAAAACAGTTTGCCGCATACAAAGAAGATCAGGCATATATGGATTATCTGGAAGAAGAACAGAAAAAACTTGGAACATTAATTAACAATCTCTGCTGGAATGAGGATCGTTTTATCCGTGGATTTACGGAAGCCGGAGAGGTGATTGGAAAACGCACGGATCCGGAAGCAAATATGTGGCTGAATCCACAGAGCTGGGCTGTGATCAGTGGACTGGCAACAAAGCAGCAGGCAGAACTTTCCATGGAAAATGTAAGAAAGCGGTTAAACACAGAGTATGGAGCGATTCTGATGGACCCACCATATCATCTGCATGCATTTGACGGAGCACTGGCTGTGATTTACAATCCCGGTACAAAAGAAAATGCCGGTATCTTTTCCCAGTCGCAGGGATGGCTGATTCTGGCAGAAGCATTGCTGGGGCATGGGGATCAGGCATTTACCTATTTTATGGAAAATGCACCGTCTGCACAGAACGATCGTGCTGAGATCCGGAAACTGGAGCCATACTGTTATGGACAGTTTACGGAAGGAAAAGACAGCCCGCATTTTGGTCGTTCCCATGTGCACTGGCTGACCGGAACTGCTTCCACTGTAATGGTAGGATGTGTGGAAGGAATCCTTGGCATGCGTCCGGACTTTGGAGGACTTCGTATTGCACCATCCATTCCGGCGGACTGGGATCAGTTTACCATTGAGAAGGATTTCCGGGGAAAACATCTTCATATTGTGGTAGAAAATCCAGAGCATGTACAGAGTGGATGCAAAGCGTTGTACGTGAATGAGGAAAAGATGGAAGACAACTACATTCCGGTAGAAAAAATGACCGATCAGACGAAGGTACGCCTTGTGATGGCATAGAAGGGAGAAGTTATGAAAAACGATATGCAGTTTACAGGAAAAAACGGAGAATTTCAAATCCGTCATATGGTTGAAAAAACACAGCTCAATTTTCCGGTGGCAAATGAAGAAGGAATCAAAAGCAGCGTGACGCAGACCTTCGGCGGCGATTGTAAGCTGGATCAGAACCATTTTCTGCTGGAACCGGTGAGCATCGAAAATCTGCACAATAACAGAAGTACCCGCAATGTCTGGTGTACAATCAACCGGAAGGAACATGTGTCACTGACCGGAGTTTCGGCGCAGGCAGAATATGCACATTTCCTTGGAAAAGAGGAGGAAGTGACATTCGATGCCGGATTTATGTGGCAGGAGACGAAGCGGGAATTAAAAGAACAGAAAATCGAGGCAGCCGTGCGGATCTTTGCTCCGCTTGGAGTACCGGCAGAACTGATGCAGGTGCGCGTTACCAATAAATCGGATATGGATATGTGTGTGCGCGTGACTTCTGCTATCCCAATTTACGGCAGAAGCGCGGATAATCTGCGCGATCACCGCCATGTAACTTCCCTGCTTCACCGGATCCGTACTACCGGACGCGGCGTGATCTGTAAACCGGTATTGTCATTTGATGAACGCGGACATCAGAAAAATCATATCATTTATTTTGAGATGGGCAGTCAGGGAGATGGAACAAAACCGGAATCGTTCTTCCCAACGGTGGAATCGTTTATCGGAGAAACCGGAACATTTCTGGCACCGGATGCGCTTAAAAATAAAGAAAAAGGCTGTCCGGCCGGTTGTACCGTGGATGGAAAAGAAGCAATGGGGGCGATGGTATTTCCGGAGATTACCCTTGCAGCAGGAGCACATGTCGATTATATTCTGCTTGGTGGCATGACAGAGGATCTGAAGCTGGCAGAACAGGCAGCAGAAATGTTTTGCACGACCGAACAGGCAGATGCTGCCTTTGAACAGGCAAAAAATTACTGGAATGGGCTGGTCAATATTTCCTTTGAAACCGGAAACCCCAAAGAAGACAGTTATCTGAAATGGATCTGTTTCCAGCCGGTTCTTCGCAGAATCTACGGATGTTCGTTTTTGCCGTACCATGATTATGGCAGAGGCGGCAGGGGCTGGCGTGATCTGTGGCAGGATTGTCTCTCCCTTCTGATTCTCGACCCGAAGGAAGTTCGCTCCATGATTTTAAACAGCTTTGCGGGTGTCCGTTTTGACGGGACCAATGCGACAATTATCGGGGATAAGCCGGGAGAATTTGTTGCAGACCGCAACAATATTACAAGAGTCTGGATGGATCATGCGTACTGGCCGTTTGTTACCACAAAATTGTATCTGAACCAGACGGGAGATCTGGATATTCTGGATCAGAAAGTGGCGTATTTTAAGGACCCACAGGCAAAGCGTGGAACTGCCAGGGACGCAGAGTGGACACCGGCATATGGGATGCGCCAGAAAGATGTAAATGGCAATATTTACGAGGGCACGGTTTTAGAACATCTGCTTTTGCAGAATCTGTGCGCTTTCTACGAGGCGGGAGAACATGGAATGATGCGTCTTCGCGGTGCTGACTGGAATGATGCACTGGATATGGCAGCGGAAAAAGGAGAAAGCGTGGCTTTTACCTGTGCGTATATCGGAAATCTCCGTGATTTGGCAGATACCCTTGAAAAATACGAAGCGGCAAGCGGAAAGAAAGAGATTACACTGGCAAAAGAGATGGAAATTCTGATCAGACAGGACCGCACATCGTATGATTCGGCAGAAAAACGGAATGTTGTTTTAAACAATTATGTGAGTCAGTGTGTGCATAATATTTCTGGAGAACAGATTTCTGTGGATATCAGTACTCTGGTGCAGAATCTGCGGGAGCGTGCTGACTGGTATACCGGATTGATCCGTACGCAGGAATGGGTAACGGATGAAAACGGAAATGGCTGGTTTAACGGATATTATGATAATCACGGCAGACCGGTGGAAGGCAAAAGGGATAATCATGTCCGTATGATGCTGACCGGTCAGGTATTTTCTGTTATGGGAAATGTCGCAGATGATGCACAGACCGCTGCGATTATAAAAAGTGCAGACCTGTATCTGTATAAAAAAGAGGTGGGAGGCTACCGGCTGAACACGGATTTTAAGGAAGAAAAATTTGATTTGGGACGAATGTTTGGATTTGCTTATGGCGAAAAAGAAAATGGTGCGGTTTTTTCCCATATGACGGTGATGTATGCAAATGCATTGTATCAGAGAGGTTTTGTAAAGGAAGGATACAAGGCATTGTACACTCTGCTCGAACAGGCCATGAACACACCGGTGAGCCTGATGTATCCAGGAATTCCGGAATATTTTGATGCGGACGGAAAAGGCAAATATCCGTATCTGACCGGGGCAGCCAGCTGGTATATGATGACAATGGTTACACAGATTTTTGGATTCCGCGGAGAATGGGGAGATCTGGTACTAGAACCCAAAATTCTGTTGCGGCAGTTTGACGAAAGTGGCAATTATTCGGCACAGTTCCCATTCCGTGGACAGACATACGCAGTGGTTTACCAGAATCCACAAAAGAAAGAATATGGGGATTACCGGATCACGGAAGTATGGCTGGATGGTCAGCGGTATGCCGGAGAAACAAATACAGGCATCTGCATTCCGTTTGCCGTACTTGAAGGAAAAGAAAACCATACACTTCGGATTGTTCTGGGATAGCAGAATTTTACCATGTGCTTTTGTACTTGGAACTGCGGTATTGTTTTGGGGTCATACCGACATAGTGCTGGAATGTCTGGATAAAATGACTCTGGGAAGAAAATGATAAATAGTTTGCAATCTGAATGTAGGTAAAATCGGAAAAGCGTAGAAGATTCTGCGCTTTTTCGATTTTTTTTTCGCGGATATAATCACTGATCGACACACCGAGGTTCTGCTTAAACAACCGGGACAGATAGCTGGCAGACAAATTGGTGCAGACCGCAAGATCTTCCACGGTGATTCTTGCACTGATGTGGGCATAGATATAATCAATACACTGTGCAACTGGTTTGGATAATGCGGTATTCTTCTGCAGAAGGCGCATTTTTCCGGTGAAGTCAAGAGCCATCTCATGATGCAGATCTGATATTTCCTGAATGGTGCTGCAGGCATCCATGTGAATAATGTAAAAATCGCTCAGACGGTAGGCCTGCTCTGTTTCCATGCCGCCGTCAATGCAATACCGTGTGACCAGTGCAACGGTAATAACAAAATGATATTTTAAGTTTGTCAGGGGATTTTTGGAAAGAATTCCCATGCCTTCGGGATTGGTAAACGCTTCTTCCTTTAAATTTTTACTGACTGCTTCGATGTTTCCGTCTTTTACGGCTTCAAAAAAGGAATATTCCTCGGAAAGTGCACGATGATGGATTTCGTATTCGCTGTCTTCGATTTCTTTTTTGCTCCATTGATTTTTCAGCATGGCAAGACCTCCTGTTTATATCTGTAGATTATGTCATGAATCTGATATATTTGCAAGCATTTTTGTATCAGAACCCATTGGAAAACTCTATAATAAAACCATGCTTAAGGCAGAAAAGAAAAGGAGGAAATTTACTATGAAAAAGAAAGCAGTCAGTGCATTATTATGTGCAGCCATGGTAGCAGGAATGCTTGCAGGTTGCGGAAAAGGAAGTGATTCCGGTACACCGTCAGATACATCCAAGGGGGATGCGTCAAACGCAACAGAAAGTGCTTCATCAAATCTGAAAGATGATGGAAAGGTATTAAATATTTACTGCTGGAACGAGGAGTTCAAGAGCCGTATTACCGCACACTATCCGGATTACAAGGAAGTGGATGCAACACACGGAAAAATCGGAGATGTGGATGTTGTATGGAACATCACACCGAGTGATGACAATGCATATCAGAACAACCTGGATGCAGCACTGTTAAATCAGCAGGATGCTCCGGCAGATGACAAGATTGATATTTTTCTGGTAGAAGCGGACAACGCATTAAAGTATGTAGATACGGATTACACAGCACCGGTAAAAGATCTTGGAATTACCGATGCGGATCTTTCCAAGCAGTACCAGTACACAAAGGATATCGTAACCGATTCCAAGGGAGTGTTAAAAGGAGTTTCATGGCAGGGATGTCCAGGTGTTCTTTTCTATAACAGAGAGGCTGCAAAGGATGTACTGGGAACCGATGATCCGGATGAAGTACAGAATTATGTATGTGACTGGGATACTTTCAATGATACTGCTGCAAAAATGCAGGCAAAAGGTTACAAGATGATTTCATCTGTAAATGATACATACCGTGTATACTCCAACAATGTCTCAAGCAAGTGGGTAGAAGACGGAAAAGTACAGGTAGATGACAATATCATGAAATGGGTGGACGATTCCAAGAAACTTGTAGATGCAAAAGAGGCAGGAACCTTTGATATGTGGTCCGATGACTGGTCAAAGGGATTCTATCCGGACGGAAAAGTATTCTGCTACTTTGGACCGGCATGGCTTGTAAACTTCTCTATGGCAGCTGATACCGAAGGATCTATCGGTTACAACGGCGGATGGGGTGCAGCCCAGGGACCACAGGGATTCTTCTGGGGCGGTACATGGATCTGCGCAGCACAGGATACAGATAATGCAAGTCTTGTAAAAGACATTATGTTAAAGATGACAACCGATGATGACGTCATGAAAGACATTGTTTTAGATGATGATGATTTCGTAAACAACAATACCGTTATGAACGGACTGGCAGACGGATCGATTAAGGCAAAAGACGGAAAAGAATATAGCAGCAAGATCCTTGGAGGACAGAACCCACTGTCTATGTACTGCGCAGGTGTTGAGACACTGGATCTGAGCAACATTTCCGCATATGACCAGGGCTGCAACGAAGAGTTCCAGAAAGCAATGAAGAATTACTTTGAAGGAAAGGCAACCAAGGACGAAGCATTAGAGTTATTCTACAAAGGTGTTACCGAGAAATATCCAGAGCTTACTTACTAATTTTTGTTACACATAAGGTCTGAAGCCGGAGTCACCTCTCCCATATTATGGCTCCGGCGGGACGACCGCCAATACCGCGGAGGTAGAAATATGAATAAGAGTAAAGGAAAGGTCGTTCGTTACAACAAATGGGGCTACATTTTTCTGATCCCGTTTATTGTTGTATATGTCGTTTTTCAGCTGATACCATTGATCAGCACAATTTATAACAGTTTTTTCGAAAATTATATGTCCGGTCTCAACCAGGTTGGACCGACATTTGTAGGTTTAGATAATTACAGAGAGTTATTCAAAAGTGGAGACGTGTGGATTTATTTTAAAAATACAATGATCCTCTGGATTATGTGTTTTATTCCGCAGATCTTTTTTTCACTCCTGCTGGGCGCATGGTTCTCCGATGTACGCCTGCGATTGAAAGGATCACGTTTTTTTAAGACCGTGATCTACCTGCCAAATCTGATTATGGCATCTGCATTTTCCATGTTGTTTTTTACACTGTTTTCAGATGCAGGTCCGATTAACTCTCTTTTGATGCAGATTGGATTTATCTCAGAACCATATAAATTTTTATCCCATACCGGAAGTGCCAGAGGTCTGATTGCACTGATGAACTGTCTGATGTGGTTCGGAAATACAACCATTCTTCTGATGGCCGGAATGATGGGGATTGATACTTCTTTATTTGAAGCGGCAGAAGTGGATGGAGCAACTTCTACACAGGTATTTTTTAAGATTACGCTGCCTCTGCTTCGCCCGATTCTGATTTATGTAGTGATTACTTCCCTGATCGGTGGATTACAGCTTTTTGATGTGCCGCAGATTCTGACAAACGGAACCGGAAATCCGATGCGTTCTACCATGACACTGATCATGTATCTGAACAAGCATCTGTACAGCAAGAACTATGGTATGGCAGGAGCTCTTTCCGTGGTACTGTTTATCATTACAGGTCTTTTGAGTCTGCTTGTATTTAAAGTATCCGGAAACGATAAGAGAAAGGGGTGATTGTGATGGCAAAAAGTAAGAAAGATGTGGAAGGCGGACTTGGTATTCATGCCAGACGTGCCATCGCGTATATTGTTTTAGTTATAATTTCGTTTTTCTGCCTGTTCTGGTTTTATATCATGTTTATCAATGCAACGCGTTCCAAAGGTGAGCTGAAAGCAGGGTTTACGGCATTGCCGAGCGATCATTTGCTGACAAACTGGAACAATCTGGTACATGGAACACTGCCGATCTGGTCGGGCATGTTTAACAGTCTGATCATTGCAGCAGCAACCGCAGTTTTGTGTGTATATTTTTCTACCATGACTGCATATGCCATTCATGCATACGATTTTAAATTAAAGAAATTTATTTATCCGTTTATTCTGATGATTATGATGATTCCGACACAGGTTACGGCACTCGGATTTATCAAGCTGATTACAGGCATGGGACTGATGGATTCCTTTATTCCACTGATTGTTCCAGCCATTGCATCTCCGGTTACGTTCTTTTACATGAAACAGTACATGGAGAGTGCGCTTCCGCTTTCGCTGATAGAAGCTGCACGTATTGATGGTTCCGGAGAGTTTCGTACGTTCAACAGCATCGTTCTGCCGTTGATGAAGCCGGCGATCGCCGTACAGGCAATTTTCAGTTTCGTCAGCAGCTGGAACAATTACTTTACACCGGCACTTGTGCTGCATGATGACAAGAAAAAGACACTTCCGATTCTGATCGCGCAGCTGCGTGGTGCAGACTGGCTGAAGTTTGATATGGGGCAGGTATATGTCATGATTACATTCTCGATACTGCCGGTTATCGTTGTGTATCTGATTCTTTCCAAGCATATTGTACAGGGGGTTGCTCTGGGAAGCGTAAAAGGATAATAGAAAAAGAAAGGGGTTTTTACAGTGAAAAACAAAACATTATGGAAACAGGTGGGAGCGGCAGCAATTGCCGCTGCCATGGTAATGAGTACCGTACCGGCGACGCCGGTACAGGCGGCAGGCGGTAAAACGCTTGCCGTTTCTTCTCAAAAGCAGCTGAATCAGGCATTAAAAACCGTAAAAGGGAAAAATGCGGTCATTACCGTAAAAGCAGGGGAAAATGTAAAGATTACGATTCCAAAGGGAATTTATAAAGTGACCATTCGGGTGGTCGGAAAAAAGGCAGCCGTTGTAAATAATGGTACCGTCAAAGAAATTGTTGTAAACAGTAAGGGAACGGTTGCGATCAAAAACAATGGTACCATAAAGAAAGTGACGGTACAAAATGCCAAACGAGTTTCCTTTTCCGGAAACTGTAAAAAGGCAGTACCGGTTGTTGTAAATGCCGAAGACGTTTCGATGATTCTGGCAGCACCGGCGAAAATAACCGCAAAGAAAGATGTGAACATTGTGCTCAAAAAAGGTGCGGAAAAATCATCCATAATGTGTAAAAAAAATGCACAGGCACAGGTGGATAATCAGACAAAGAAAGCAATATCTGTAAAAATTGCGGATGGAACAACACTGAAAGTGGAATCCGGTGAATCCTGCACCATAACTCCGAAGGGAAAGAAAGAAGACACTTCCGGAGAAGACAAGACGGATGAAAAAGATAAGACGGATGGAAAAGACCAGAAAACAGACGATACCTCGGACGGAAATGCTTCTTCCGGCAGTTCTTCTTCGGGCAATGCTTCTGGTGGAACAACAGTTGAGACACCTTCAAAGCTGACCGAAGCGGATCTCTTAAAACAGGGCTATCAACTGAAGTGGCAGGACAACTTTGACGGAGCTTTTTTAAACCGTGCAGACTGGAATGTGGAACTGCATGAAAAAGGCTGGGTCAACAGTGAGTGGCAGGAATATGTGGATTCTGACAAAAATATTCAGGTCAAAGACGGAAAACTGCTGATCAAGCCGGTGGAAACGGTGAATGCAGACGGAACCAGAAGCTACACGTCCGGTCGTATTAATACACAGGGCAAACATGATTTTAAGTATGGATATTTTGAGTGCCGTGCAAAAGTTCCGACCGGAAAAGGCTATCTGCCGGCATTCTGGATGATGCCGACGGACGAAAATCTGTATGGACAGTGGCCAAAATGCGGTGAGATCGACATCATGGAAGTGATGGGGCAGGAAACAAATAAAGCATATGGTACCATTCATTACGGAGAACCGCATGATCAGAGTCAGGGAACCTGTACGGTAGATGCAAAAAATAATTTTGCAGATCAGTATCATACATATGCCTGTGACTGGGAGCCAGGAAAGATTACCTGGTATATTGATGGTGTGAAATTTCATGAAGAGTCCGACTGGTTTTCTGCAAAGAGCGGGCAGGGCGAAGTGGCTTATCCGGCACCGTTTGATCAGCCGTTTTATATGATTTTGAATCTGGCGGTCGGTGGCAGCTGGGTAGGGTATCCGGATGATTCGACCACCTATGCCGATCAGCAGTTTGCAGTGGATTATGTGAAAGTATATCAGAAAGACAGTTATGACGAAAATGTGGAAAAACCGGTAAAGAATGTTATTTTAAGAGAGCCGGATACAACGGGAAATTATATTAACAACGGTGATTTCTCCATAGCAGAGAATTTAAGTGATGACAAAAACTGGAAATTTCTTACCACTTTAGATGGTGATGGAAAAGCAGAAATTAAGAATCATGAGATGGTTATTTCTACAGTAAATATGGGAACCGCAGATTACAGCATTCAGCTGGTACAGCCGGATGTGCCGTTACAAAAAGGCGGAACATATAAAGTAACCTTTGATGCTTATGCGGATGAGGCGCGTACAATGATTGCAGATATTTCCGGACCGGATCATAATTATACGAGGTATTGGAAGGATACAAAAGTGGAACTTGGAACACAGAAAACGACATATACTTATGCGTTTCAGATGACAGGTTCCGATGATGCCAACGGACGTCTGGAATTTAATCTGGGAAATGCTGCTTCCACAGCAGCAGTGCACCTTTCCAATGTGCGCATTGAAAAGACCGGATATGAAGAAATCAAAGAAGACACCACAAAGAAAGCGCTTGCAGACGGAAATTATGTCTACAACGGTTCCTTCCAGGAAGGGAAGAACCGTCTGGGTTACTGGGACATCACGAAACCGGAAAATGCAACCACAGAGGTAACCGGTCTGGAAGATGGACGCCGTCTGAAAGTGGTAAGCCCAAAAGGAACTGTGGTAACAGCAGGACAGCAGGGGCTTGCTCTGAGCGAGGATACAGAATATGTGCTCAGTTTTTCGGCTCAGGCAAACGAAGCAGAAACTATGACAGTACATGTTGCCGGACAGGAATTTCAGGCAGAACTTACCAATGAAAAGAAAAATTACCGTTTTTCTTTTCAGACGGCAGCGGATCTGACAGATAAGAATATTTCCTTTGATCTCGGGCTGGGGACAACCGTATATCTCGACGATGTGCGGATTGATGAGGACAGTCTGATCAAAAACGGAAGTTTTAATGCAGGCATGGCAGGTTTTGAAGTCTATTGCTATACACCATCCAATGTAACGTATGTTGTTGACTCCTTAAACGAAGACAATGCGGCAGATTTCACAATTAACGATACCGGAGAAGCTGACTGGCATATCCAGTTAAAGCAGACAGGGGTAAAACTCGAACAGGGACAATGGTATCGACTCTCCCTGAAAATGAAATCTTCTATCGACCGTAAAGTGTCTTATGCGTTACAGAGAGATGGAAGCACCCATAAGAATGCAGATGGAAATGAGGACTGGACTCCATACTGCCAGGAAACCGTAGATCTGACCGGCGAATATCAGACGATCACGAAAGAGTTTCAGATGAAAGAGGATACAGATCCGGAAACGATCTTTAATATTGCCATGGGTGCAGTCGGTGGAAAACAGATCACACAGCAGCACAGAATCTGTATGGATGACATTGTGCTGGAAAAGATAGAGGCACCGGAGATTAAGCCGGAGGAAATCGGAAAGAATCTGCTGACCAATGGAGATTTTTCGGATGGAACGAATAGATGGGGCATTAATACAAATGCTGATCAGACGGCAACAACAGTAGTTACTGATGGCGGTATTGTGTTTCAGGTGAAAAATCCGGGCGAAAATGACTGGGATGTTCAGCTTAATCAGCATGGATTTACACTTGAAAAAGGATGTAAATATCGTGTAAAATTCAAAGTCACTTCGACGAAAGCACGAACCATAAAACTCGGCTTAATGGATAACAATTGCCAGAAGTGGTATGGCGGAGCAGATATTTCTCTGGGGGAAGCAGAGGAAAAGGAAGTTAGTTATGAATTTACGATGCAGCAGGACACAGATAATGATTCAAAAATGTTTATTTCCATGGGAAAAATCAGTGGTGAAAATACACCAGCTTCAGACATTACGCTGACGAATTTCTCTCTTGAGAAGATCACAGAGTAGTACCAGAAAGATAGTTTAAAAAGAAAACAGAAAAGACACCATGACAGAATCCATTTTTACGACAGGGGGCGTGTCATGGCGTTTTTCTGCATATTGGGGGAAGAAAAGGGGGGGAAGAGGAGTAATAAAAGGAGGCATTTGAATGAGAAAGAAGAGTTGGAAACAGGTAGCGGCAATTGTCATATGTGCGGCATTATTAAGTGGATGTACGGGAGAAAACGGACAGAAAAAAAATACCGGGCGTAAGGAAGGACAGGTTGTAAATATTTATTGCTGGAATGATGAGTTTAAGGAAATTTATGACAAATATGCATCAGATCTTGCTAAAAAACACGATGTTGAAGTGAACTTTGTCATAATTTCCAGTGATAACAATGCTTATCAGATCAATCTGGATGAAGCATTAAAAGAGCAGAATACATGTATTGATGATGACAAAGTGGATTTGTTTTTAATTGAGGCAGATTACGCATCAAAATATGTAAAGTCAGATAATTCCATTGATGTAAAAAAAACAGTGGGACTGACCGATGAGGATCTGAAGCAGCAATATGATTATACAAAGAAAATTGTATCGGAAAATGGAATACAAAAGGGAGTGACCTGGCAGGCAACGCCGGGGTTGTTTGCGTATCGCAGGTCCATTGCAAAAAAGGTATTGGGTACAGACGATCCGGATCAGGTACAAAAGCAACTGAAGGATTGGGATAAGTTTGATCAGGTTGCACAGAAGATGAATGCCGCCGGATATAAAATGTTATCGGGATATGATGATTCCTATCGGGCATTTTCCAACAATGTCTCACATCCCTGGGTGGTCGGTAACAAGATTGTTATAGATGAAAATATCAAGAAGTGGATTCGTCAGACGAAGGAATATGCTCAAAAAGATTATAACAATCATACCACACTGTGGAGTCCGCAGTGGACGCAGGATCAGGGACCGGATGGGAATGTTTTTGGCTTTTTCTATTCGACCTGGGGCATTAATTTTACTCTGATGGGAAATGCATTGGCAGACAGTAGTAAACCCGCAGAAAAAGGAAATGGAATTTACGGAGATTATGCCGTGTGTGAAGGTCCACAGGCATATTATTGGGGCGGTACATGGATGTGTGCGGCGCAGGGAACCGATAATATTCCTTTTATCAGGGATTTGATGAAGCGTCTGACGTGTGATATCAAAACCATGAAGCAGATTACATTGGATACGCAGGACTATACCAATAATGAGAAAGCAATGGATGAGATTGCAAAAAGTAACTATCAGTCGGATTTCCTTGGTGGACAAAATCATATTGCACTTTTTGCAGAGGCTGCAAAGAAAATTGATATGAGTAATATATCAGATTATGATAAGGACTGCAATGAGCAGATTCAACAGTGTCTGCATCCGTATTTTGAAGGTAAAATTTCACTTGCGCAGGGAATGGACGATTTTTATAAAAAGATGGAGCAATTGCATCCGGAATTATCCCATTAATTTAGGCAGAAAGAGAGGAAATACCTATGAAGTGGTTGAATCAGATCAGTATTAAAGTAAAGGTTATGCTGCCAATTTGTATTTTGGGAATTGTTATTCTTTTGGCAAGTATTTCAAGTCTTGTAAATTCGAAAAGGCTGTTGCAGGCGGGGGTTGTAATTTCGCAGGATTGTTCGAAGAGTATTGAACTATTGATGGATATGTCATCCGAGCTGGAATCCATGGGGAAAAATATGTATGGACACTGTGATGCGGAAAATTCTATTTCCAAAGAAAGCTTTGCAACAACCATCCATGAAAAGCTGGAATCTATGGATAGTTATTTTAAACAGTATAAAAAACAGAAAAAAACAGCGCGGGAAAAAGAATATTTCGGGGCATTACAAAATCGCTTTAAAAAGTATAAAGAAGGAATGGAACAGGTCCTTACCGCAAGTTCAAAAGGCGATGCGGATGGTGCAACGGAGGCAATCAATGTGATACAGAAACCTTCGGAAGATTATCTTGCAAAGAAAATCAGCAGTCTGATTGCTATGCGGAAACAGGCAATGAATGATTCATTACAAGCACAGCAGGCAGCATATGAATTTTCAAGAGATTCTGCTATTGTATTCGTTGCAGTTTCAATGCTTATGATTTTGTTTTCTCTTTGGATTTGTCTGAAAGGGATTGTAGCACCGATGCACTATATCAGTCAGACATTGCAGAAAATGGTGGCAGATATTGAAAAAAATCAGGGAGATCTTTCTGTAAGATTAAAGATTTCAGGAAAAGATGAGATTGGTAAAGTCGGAAGGAATGTAAATGCATTTATTGATACGCTTCAAAATGTTATGGGACGGATTACAGACAGTTCTTTGCGTATGAACCAGATTATCCGGGAGGTGGATGACAAGGTACGTAGTTCAAACGAAAATTCGGATGATATTTCCGCTGCCATGGAAGAATTATCGGCATCCATGATTTCCGTTGCGGATATGGTTTCCGGGATTACAAAAAATATGAAAGAAGTGGAAGATCGTACGAAAGAACTTTCGGAAAAATCCGATGGTCTTTTATCCTATTCAGATACGATGGATCAGAACGCGGATAAACTCAAAAATAATGCAATTTTAAATAAAAAAAATACGGGAGAAATTGTCTCTGATATTATCGGAAAACTGCAAACAACAATTCAGGAAAGTAAAAAAGTAGAAAAAGTCAGTGAACTTACTAATGATATTTTAAATATTGCAGATCAGACCAATCTGCTTGCATTAAATGCATCCATTGAGGCAGCACGTGCAGGGGAAGCAGGACGTGGTTTTGCAGTAGTTGCCTCTGAAATTGGTAAATTATCGGAATCCAGCAGGGACGCAGCGGTTAATATCCAGTCCATCAATAGTACCGTGATTGGAACCGTGCAGGAATTGATAAAAAATGCTAACGCGCTGGTAACTTATATGGAACAAAATATACTTCCGGATTATGACAATTTTGTGTGCGCTGGGGCACAGTATAATGATGATGCAGTCTATATTAATGAAGTGGTTGAGAAGTTTCATCAGATGGCGGCAGATTTAAAACAGCGCACCGAGTCAGTAATGGAATATATTTCACAGATTCAGAGGGCGGTAGAAGAAGGCTCTGAAGGTATTAATCTTGCTGCAAAAAATACAGCCACGCTTTCCGAAGAAATTTCACACATTTCCAGCCAAATCATGCATAATAAAAAAATAGCTGATGTACTCAGTGAAGAAGCAGAACACTTTATTTAATAAAGGACACAGATGGAGAAGGTATGAAACGAAAAATTGCAATTATTGCAGACGGATGGCGCAGACATATTACATATGTCTGGATCCGGGGATGCAGGAATTACATCAAAGAACATGAGCTGGATATAGAAATTTCGGTATTTCACAGTTTCGGAAATTTCAGCAGGGATGAAAAATTCAATGCAGGAGAATACAATATCATCCATCTGCCGGATTTGTCACAGTTTGATGGTATTATTCTGGAAGTTACGAATATGCTGAATCAGAAAAAGAGGCAGCAGATCATACGGATTATTCAGGAGTCCGGGGTACCGGCAGTATCGCTGCTTGAAAAAATTCCGGGATTGTATCATGCAGGACTGGACAATTACGCAACAATGGAACAGATGGTGGAGCATCTGATAGTGGCTCATTCCTGCAAAACATTAAACTATGTGGGAGGACCGGCAGACAGCCAGGAAAATCTTTTGCGTTGGCAGGCTTATGAAGATGTCCTGCAAAGATATGGAATTCCGCTTGAAAATGACAGAATCTGGAATGAAAGCTATGAAGTGGAGAGCGGTGTCCGTGCATTCATACATTTTCAGGAAAAACATCTGCTGCCGGATGCCTTTGTCTGCGCAAATGAGAATATTGCGGTGGGGCTCTGCCATCAGGCACAGCAGGAAGGATTTAAAATTCCGGCTGATTTTTGTGTGACAGGATTTGATAATTTTGATAAAGCATCTTATTACAGACCGCGGATTACGACGGTGTCATACGAGAGAGAAGTCATTGCTGAGGCAGCCATGGATCTTTTGGTACAGATCTGGGGGCAGAATACAACAGCTGACTGTAAAACGGTTCCTGTACAAATGTTGTTTCAGGATAGTTGTGGCTGTAAACCAGAACAGGTAAGAAGCAGGAGTGAATATATTGAAGACCGGATTTTTCAGGAAGTGAGGGAAATTGATCTTCACAATGAGATTATGGAATTAAAGCACAATCTTATCGAGTGTGAAGATTATAAGCAGATGGCACAGTATTTTACAAAATGTGTCTGTGGTCTGCGTTGTAAAGGCGTGCGCATCTGGATGAATCAGGATCTGGTGGAGGAATCATTGAGCGATTCCATGGGTGAGGCTTCTTATATTACAGATGGATATCCGGATACCATGCACGTGATCTGTGAAAAGGGAATGGAGCAGGAATATTCATTGTATGTGTATGCACCACTGCATTTCCGGGAGCGGGAAGTAGGGTATGTTGTTCTGGCAGACTGCGATTATATGCTTGAAAATCAGTTCTTGTTTGAAACAATGAATACGTATCTGGAATCCCTGGAATATCTGTATCGCAAACTCAGGCTTCGAAAAGCAAACGAAAAATTATCCCGGTTGTATGTGCTGGATTCTCTTACAGGGTTGTATAACCGTATGGCATACCAGGAGTTTGCAGAGCCTTTGTATGAAAAATGCAGATTGCAAAAAAAACCGGTGACGGTTATGTTCATTGACGCGGATCATCTGAAATATATCAATGATACGTTTGGGCATGATATGGGGAATCTGGAAATTCGTGGGATAGCAGATGGGATTCGTAAAGTATTTCCGCCGGAAGCCGTTTCCATGCGGTACGGTGGAGATGAGTTTGTTGTACTGCTTCCGGGATGTGAAAAAGCGCAGGCTGAAAGTTTAAAGGCAGCGTTTTTAAAAGCATTGGATGAAATATCAAAAAGTCTTCATGCTGAATTTGATGTGGAAGCGAGTATCGGATATGAGGTAGTTCTCTGCGGGGAAAAAAGTCTCAATGAATGTATCAATAATGCGGATGAAAAAATGTATCAGTTTAAAAAAGCGCGGAAAGCACAGCGCGAATAAGTGCTGTTTCTGGGAACCGGATGTCCGGTTCCCATTTTTTCTGAAATGATTGCAAAAGTACGGAAAATACCGTAAGATATAGGAATGAAGATCCCCGGAGTATGGCACGGATGGTTCATTTGCCAAGTGTTGGATCAGACTTCCCTATGCAGTGGAACCGGACGAATTTACCTATAGTGGTACTTATTACCGGGAGCATGGACCGCGGATCGGTGACAACTGGGTAAATATAGCGGTGGCATGCTAAAAGTAGTTTTCAGAAAGAGAGAATAGAACATGAAGAAGCGAATCATTTCCGTGCTGCTTGCAACAGTGTTTGCGCTGTCTGTGATTGGATGCGGAACGAAAGATACAAAGGAACAGGATGCCTATCGGCAGTATGGAATTACCTGCATGGAGAGCGGAAAGTATGAAGATGCGGTCAAGGCATTTCAGAATGCGCTTGGAGAGTCGATCGGACATATCGGGGAGAAAGAACTGGATATCTGTTTTTACAAGGCAAAAGCACAGGCACTGGACGGAAAGACAAAAGATGCACTTGCAACGTATAATGCCATTATCAAATATAATAAAGATGCACGCGCATACTATCTGCGTGGAGATCTTTATATGGATATGGGAGAAGAAAAAAAGGGCAGGGCAGATTTTGAGAGTGCTGTGCAGCAAGGCAAAAAAAATTATGAAATCTACATTGGAATCTATGAGTCTTTAAGCCGGCACGAGAAAAAGGATGAGGGACAGAAATATCTGTCTGCTGCGATGGAGATCAAAGGGGATAAACCGGAAGACGAACTGTATAAAGGAAGAATCAGTTATCTGCTCGGTGAAAACAAAGATGCCATCAGTTATCTGGAAAAAGCAAAAGAACATAAGCAGATGCTGGCATCGTATTATCTGGGACTTGCATATGATGCCAATGGAGATTCGGACAAGGCAAAGAAATGTATCGCGGAGTATATAAAGAGTGGAGTGGCTACATCCTATGATTTGTATGAACTTGGCATGCAGGAGATGCAGGATGGAAATTATAAGAATGCACTGACTTATTTTAATTCCGGTCTGGAACTGGAGAAAGTGCCGAATAAGCAGAATCTCATGAAAAGTGCCATTGCGGCATATGAGTACAGTGGCGACTTTGATTCCGCGAAAAAGATGATGAAGGAATATTTAAAGGCTTATCCGGATGATGAGGAAGCAAAACACGAGAATACATTTTTGGAGACTAGATAATGGGTGAACCAATTGTTTTAGAAGATTTTAAAGAGAGAGTTATTCTGGTGGGTGTAAGTGAGCAGGATGGAGACGATGCAGAGGATTCGCTCGCTGAGCTTGCCGAACTGGTAAAGACTGCGGGGGCATCGGTTGCCGGTACGCTGATCCAGAAACGGGAGCTGATCCATCCGGGAACCTATGTGGGAACCGGAAAAGTAGCAGAGATTGCAGAACTTTTAGAGCACACGGGGGCAACGGGAATTGTCTGTGATGATGAATTGTCCCCTGCGCAGTTAAAAAATCTGGAGACGATGTTAAATACCAAGGTGATGGACCGGACGCTTATCATACTGGATATTTTTGCAGCCCGTGCAACAACCAGTGAGGGAAAAATTCAGGTGGAACTTGCTCAGCTGAAGTACCGCCTGAGCAGATTAACCGGACTTGGCAGATCCATGTCCCGTCTGGGTGGTGGAATCGGTACCCGTGGACCGGGAGAAAAAAAGCTTGAGATTGACCGCCGTCTGATCAATGACAGGATTGCACAGCTCAACCGGGAATTAAAAGAAGTGGTCAAACACCGCGAAATTGCCAGAGCAAAAAGAGAGCGCAATGCAGTTCCGGTTGTGGCAATTGTCGGATATACAAATGCCGGAAAATCCACCCTCCTGAATCATCTGACGGACGCAGAGGTTTTAGAGGAGGATAAACTGTTTGCAACGCTGGACCCGACGACACGGATGCTGGAGCTGGAAGGACACCAGCAGGTGCTGCTGACGGATACGGTAGGTTTTATACGGAAACTGCCGCATCATCTGATTGAGGCATTTAAAAGTACACTGGAAGAAGCCAAATATGCGGACTATATTATTCATGTAGTGGATGCTTCCAATCCGCAGCGCGACAAGCAGATGTATATTGTCTATGAGACACTCGATCATCTTGGCGTTAAAAATAAAAAAATTCTGACACTTTTTAATAAGATCGATATCAGAACCGATGATGATCCGCTGCAGGATTTCCGTGCGGATCATGTTCTTCAGATTTCTGCAGCAGAAAATGCCGGACTGGATGCAGTAAAAGATGTGCTGCAGGAAATGTTAAGAGAAGATAAGATCTATATCGAACGGGTCATTCCCTATGCGCAGGCAGGCGTATTGCAGCTTGTGCGAAATAAGGGAGAACTTGTCTCAGAAGAGTATGTGCCGGAAGGAATTTCCATTCGGGCATATGTCCCTATGGAGGTATACGGAAAACTGTAATCGCTGTGTGTGAAATTTTATAATCCTTTCTTTTGGCTATGGTTTTAATGGAAATAAATGAAAAAATAAGTAAACAACAGGAAATACAAGTCGGAACAGGTAACTTTTTGGGAAATTAATGGGAATAGGAAATTGTGGAATATGGATGGATTTCCTAAAATATAGGCATCTAATGATAATATGATTTTACAGGAGGACAGTCAGGATGTCAGATGTTGTTGAAAAACAGCCGTTAACCGAAGATTACCTGAAGAAGATGGATGCCTACTGGCGCGCAGCCAATTACCTTGGTGCCGCACAGTTATATCTGCTGGATAATCCACTTCTTCGAGAGCCGCTTACCAGAGATCAGGTAAAGAAAAAGATTGTTGGTCACTGGGGAACCGTACCGGGACAGAACTTTGTCTATGTACATTTAAACCGTGTGATCAAAAAGTATGATCAGGATATGATTTTAATTTCCGGTCCGGGACACGGCGGAAACTTCTTTGTTGCCAATACTTATCTGGAAGGTACCTATAGCGAGGTATATCCAAATATCGGAGAAGATATGGATGGACTGAAGAAACTGTGTAAGCAGTTCTCTTTCCCGGGAGGAATCTCCAGCCATGTAGCTCCGGAAACTCCGGGTTCCATCAACGAAGGTGGTGAGCTGGGATATTCCCTGGCACATTCGTTTGGTGCGGTATTTGATAACCCGGATCTGATTGCTGCCTGTATCGTGGGAGACGGTGAGTCCGAGACCGGACCTCTTGCAACTTCATGGCAGTGTAATAAGTTCTTAAATCCGGAGAGCGATGGAGCGGTTCTTCCAATCCTTCATATGAATGGATATAAGATCAGTAATCCAACCATTCTTGCACGTATTTCTCATGAAGAACTTGAGCATTTCTTTGATGGATGCGGATGGAAACCATATTTTGTAGAGGGCGATGATCCAATGACCATGCACCGCAAGATGGCAGAGACACTTGATACCGTTATGGACGAAATCAAGGCGATCCAGAAGAATGCAAGAGAAAACCACGATACCACAAGACCAAAGTGGCCAATGATTGTACTTCGTACTCCAAAGGGATGGACAGGACCAAAGGTTGTAGACGGAAAGCAGATCGAGGGATCTTTCCGTGCGCATCAGGTTCCGATCATGATGGACAAACCGGAGCATCTGGAAATGTTAAAAGAGTGGTTACTCAGCTACCATCCGGAAGAATTGTTTGATGAGAATGGAAAACTGATTCCGGAACTGAAAGCACTTGCACCGACCGGAGACCGCAGAATCGGTTCTAACCCACATGCAAACGGTGGTAAGCTCTTACGTGACTTAAGACTTCCAGATTTCCGTGATTATGCACTTGATGTTCCGGCGCCGGGAAGCGTTGAGGCACAGGATATGGTAGAACTTGGCGGATTTGTCCGTGATATCTTCAAACTGAATGAGGATTCCAAGAACTTCCGTATTTTCGGACCGGACGAGACAATGTCAAACCGTCTGATGAAAGTCTTTGAGGAGACAAACCGTGACTGGAACAATGAAAAACTGGATTCCGATGAATTCCTTGCTACAGATGGCCGTGTTATGGATTCTATGTTAAGTGAGCATATGTGTGAGGGATGGTTAGAGGGATATCTTCTGACAGGACGTCATGGATTCTTTGCAAGTTATGAAGCATTTATCCGTGTGGTAGATTCTATGTGTGCACAGCATGCAAAGTGGTTAAAGGTATGTAATCAGCTTCCGTGGAGACAGTCCATTGCTTCCCTGAACCTGATTCTTACATCCAATGTATGGCAGCAGGATCACAATGGATTTACCCATCAGGACCCGGGATTTTTAGATCATATTGCAAATAAGAAGGCAGATGTGGTACGTCTTTATCTGCCACCGGATACCAACTGTCTGCTGTCCTGCTTTGATCACTGCATCAGAAGCCGCGATTATGTGAATGTGCTTGTTACATCCAAGCATCCGAGACAGCAGTGGCTGACCATGGAACAGGCAGTAAAGCATTGTACACAGGGTATCGGCATCTGGGAGTGGGCAAGCAACGACCAGGGACAGGAGCCGGATGTGGTTATGGCATGCTGTGGAGATACTCCAACACTGGAGACATTAGCAGCAGTTACGATTTTAAGAAAGGCAATGCCGGAGATTAAGATTCGTGTGATCAATGTTGTCGATCTGATGAAACTTGAGCCAAGCACCAAGCATCCGCATGGTCTGACAGATGCAGAGTACGATGCACTGTTCACCAAAGATAAGCCAATCATCTTTGCATTCCATGGGTATCATACACTGATCCACGAGCTGACCTATCGTCGTACCAACAGAAATATTCATGTATACGGATATCAGGAGGAAGGAACCATTACAACACCATTCGATATGCGTGTACAGAATGAGATTGACCGTTTCCATCTGGTAAAGAGCGTAATTGAGCATCTTCCACAGTTAGGAAATCGTGGCGCTTATCTGACACAGAAAATGAATGACAAGCTTGTAGAACACAAGCAGTACATTCATGAGTATGGTGTTGATATGCCGGAGATCCGTGACTGGAAATGGGATTTATAAAATAAAATATCAACAGGATTCTTTGCGGAACTGCGCCGGAGTCATCCGGTGCCGTTCCGTAAATATTTTGTAGAAATATCCTTTGTTTTTGTAGCCGACTTCGGCAGCAATCGCATCGATTGTCAGTCTGGTGTGCAGCAACAGTTCTTCGGCTTTCTGCAGACGCAGATGCTGCAGATATTCCGTATAAGTCATTCCGGTCCGGTTTTTCAGTAACCGGTTGAAATAATCTTCCTGAAAATGGAATTCTTCACAGAGCATTCGTATGGAAATGTTTTTCATATGCTGCTTCATATAATCAGAAATTTCTTCATATAAAATCCAGTTCATTTTCTGTCGCAGTTTTTTTGACAGCGAAAATTCATATTGTGTATTTAAAATACGAAAAATGCGCAGGAGAAGTCCCCGACAGATGATCGGAGAAGCCTCATCATGACGCTGTAATTCCAAAAGAAGTGATGTCATGGTTTCATCCATCTGTGAGACTGCCTCCTCTGCCTGAGGGAGAAAATGCAGATATTGCTGGAGCGATTTCTGTTCCATCAGTGCCATCTTCAGGAACGAGCTGATACGCTCTGTTGTAATCTGCCGTTTCATAATGTCCTGAAACATCACATTGGTAATGCCAAGAAACAGAAGTGTGGCAGAAGTTCCTTCCATGATTTCCTGATGCAGACAGTTTTTGTCGATCAGGCAGACTTCACCCCGGTGAAAAGTAAATTCATTGCCCAGAATTTTCTGCCGGTATTCTCCGTCAATGATATAAAACAATTCCAGATATTCGTGTGAGTGCATCTGCGTGCGCATGCCGGGTGTAAACTCTTTTTCATAAAGGAACGAGGGCTGGGAGGGCAGAATCGTTGCAGAAAGCATATGTCCGTCATGAATATCCCACAGCAGGGAAAACAGATGTTCATTTTCCGGAAGCGGATAGGTTTTGACAACGCTTTCATGAGCCGAATATTCCGGATGCAGAATCTGAAACCGGCTGAAGTTATCTGGGATCTGTGTATTTGCACTCTGATAAATCAAATGTTTTGTAAAATTCTTCAAATCCATGGAACGTCTCCTGTAAAAAATTACTCCACCATGGAGGTGGAGTAATTGTAAGTGTATGTTTTTGCCTGTTATTTATTTCATGGCATTTTTCTTGGCGATGGAAGCACGCTTGCGCATCGTAGGATCCAGAATTCTCTTGCGGATACGCAGGCTTTCCGGAGTTACCTCAAGAAGCTCGTCGGTATCAATGAAGTCAAGAGCCTGCTCTAAGCTTAATTTGCGAGGCGGAACCAGAGTCAGTGCCTCATCAGCAGAAGAGGAACGTGTATTGGTCAGATGCTTTTTCTTGCAGACATTTAACTCAATATCTTCGGCTTTGGAACTCTGTCCGATGATCATACCGGAATATACTTTTTCGCCAGGTCCGATAAAGAGCGTACCACGCTCCTGTGCGGAGAACAGACCGTAAGTTACGGATTCACCGGTCTCAAATGCAATCAGGGAACCGGTAGAACGGTAAGCGATCTCACCGCGGAATGGCTCATATCCGTCAAACATGGTATTGATGATACCGTTTCCTTTGGTGTCGGTCATGAACTCCCCACGATATCCGATCAGACCACGGGAAGGAATCTTAAACTCTAAGCGGGTATAACCGCCGGCAATGGAACCCATATTTAAAAGTTCACCCTTCCGCTGCTGCAGTTTGGAGATGACGGCGCCGGTAAATTCATCCGGTACATCCACGTAAGCAAGTTCCATTGGCTCAAGTTTTTTGCCATTCTCATCGTAGTGATAGAGAACCTCGGCTTTGCTGACTGCAAATTCATATCCTTCACGGCGCATATTCTCGATCAGGACGGACAGATGCAGCTCACCACGGCCGGATACTTTTAAGCTGTCCGGGCTGTCGGTTTCTTCGACACGGAGAGAAACATCGGTATTTAACTCACGGAACAGTCTGTCGCGGATATGACGGGAAGTGACATATTTTCCTTCCTGACCGGCGAGAGGACTGTCGTTTACGATGAAATTCATGGAGATAGTCGGCTCAGAAATCTTCTGGAACGGAATAGCTACCGGATTTTCCGGAGAACAGATGGTATCTCCAATGTGAATGTCCGCAATACCGGAGATGGCTACGATGGAACCGATCTTTGCTTCACTGACATCTACTTTATTTAAACCATCGAACTCATACAGTTTGCTGATGCGGACTTTCTCAAGTTTGTCCGGATCGTGATGGTTGACAACGACTGCTTCCTGGTTGACTTTCAGGGAACCGTTGTCGACTTTACCGATACCGATACGGCCAACGTATTCGTTGTAATCGATGGTACTGATTAAAACCTGTGTGTTGGCATCCGGATCTCCGGTCGGGGCCGGGATATAGTTTACGATCGTCTCGAAAAGAGGAGTCATGTCCTTCTTTTCATCGTCGAGATTGTACATAGCGTATCCGTCTCTTGCGGAAGCGTAGATGAACGGGCAGTCAAGCTGCTCATCGGAAGCATCCAGATCCATGAAAAGCTCTAACACCTCATCAATCACTTCTGCAGGGCGCGCTTCCGGACGGTCGATCTTGTTGATGCAGACAATAACCGGGAGATTTAAAGCAAGTGCTTTCATCAGTACGAATTTGGTCTGCGGCATGGTTCCCTCGAATGCGTCTACGACGAGGACTACACCATTTACCATCTTAAGAACACGCTCTACCTCACCACCGAAATCGGCATGGCCAGGCGTATCGATAATGTTGATTTTTGTATCCTTATAAAATACAGCGGTATTTTTGGACAGGATAGTGATACCACGCTCACGCTCGATATCGTTGGAATCCATGACACGTTCCTGTACTTCCTGATTGGCACGGAACACACCGCTTTGTTTTAACAGCTCATCGACCAGTGTGGTTTTACCATGATCGACATGGGCGATGATTGCGATATTACGAATGTCGTCTCTTGTTGTTACCATAAATTTAACCTTCTTTTTAATATTGTTTAACTTTACATAAATAACCTATCCTATTTTATCATAAAAAGCTGATTTCGCAAGCTTTTTTCAACGCACACCGGCGATTTAAGCGTTTTAGATAGTTTTCGCCGGCCTTATCGACAAGGTTTGATGATTTCTACCAACCATTAAATGGTAAAACAGAAGCCTATCAAAAATTTCCACAAAAGGAAGGAGTATTCATGGCAGATAAAATGTGTGAAAACAATCAGGTCACTATTATGGGAGAAATTGTATCGGACTTTTCGTATAGTCACGAGGTATATGGGGAAGGATTTTATATGGTGGAAGTATCTGTCCACCGCCTGTCCAGTTTCGTCGATTATATTCCGGTGATGGTATCGGAGCGTCTGGTCAATGTGCAGGAGAGTGCGGAGGGAAAATGCGTCTATATTACAGGACAGTTCCGTTCATTCAACCGGCATGAGGAGCATAAAAACCGTCTGGTGTTATCGGTTTTTGCGAGGGAGTTTGAACTGGTTGAGCAGTTTGAGGAAGAAAATGCAGCCAACCAGATTTTTCTGGATGGATTTATCTGTAAGGAATCGGTATACCGAAAAACACCTCTGGGAAGGGAGATCGCGGATCTTCTGGTCGCAGTCAACCGGTCATATGGCAAATCGGACTATATTCCCTGCATCTGCTGGGGCAGAAATGCAAGATTTGCATCCGGATTCGAGGTCGGATCACATGTGCAGATCTGGGGAAGAATCCAGAGCCGCGAGTATGTAAAGAAAGTCAGTGAGACACAGGTGGAGCAGAGGGTTGCTTACGAGGTATCCGTCAGCAAGATTGAATTCCTGGAGTAGACTTGATTATTTGACGCTTTTGTGTTATCTTACATAGGATTTCATTTGGTTAAGAGATATCATGGAGGCTGAAATGGACAGAGGAGTGATTCAGGTTTATTATGGAGAGGGACATGGTAAATCGACCGCGGCAATCGGGAATGCAATTCGTATTGCCAGCGAGGGAAAAAGCGTCATTATCATTCAGTTCTTGAAGGGAAAAAATGAAAACGAACTGACATTTTTAAGCCGGCTGGAGCCGGAAATAAAAATATTCCGTTTTGCAAAATCGGATGAGTGTTTTGAGGCACTTTCCGAGGAGGCAAAACAGGAAGAAAGTATGAATCTGCGCAATGGATTCAATTACGGAAAGAAAGTCGTTACGACAGGTGCCTGTGATATGCTAATCTTAGACGAGGTACTTGGAATTGTGGACGAAAAGGTGATAAGCCCTGAAGAAATCTGTGAGCTGTTTGCCGCAAAGCCGGAAGAAATGACTCTGGTCTGCACAGGACGCGTTCTGGATGAAAAAATCCGTGAGGCAGCAGACGAGGTTTATAATATCGCACCGGAGAAATAGATTGACAGACTATGCCGGTGGTGGTAGAATTAAGAAAATACATGGGATAGAGGTCGCGTAATTCATGAGTAGCCTGTTGGATGTGGCAGACACAGTCGAATGCAGGTAAAAGGGGAAAGCGCCGAAAGAACCGGATGACTGCAGTCTGGTTTTTGGGCATGCGGTGAATAATCGTATGACTGTCAGAAGCGTATGAGCGTGGATGGAGAGCTATCAGATCTAAAAAAGGTTAGATTGACCAGCTCGTTTTGAGCTGGTTTTTTTATTTAGAAAGGAGAATAAAACAGTGGCAATTTTTAAGGGAGCCGGAGTCGCAATCGTGACACCAATGAAGAACAATGAGGAAGTTAATTATGATAAACTTGAGGAACTGATCAACCAGCAGATTGACGGTGGTACAGATGCCATCGTAATTGCAGGTACGACAGGAGAAAGCGCAACACTTACGATGGAAGAACACCGTGATGTGATCAAGGCAGCCATCGAGTTTACAAAACATCGTGTTCCGGTTGTGGCAGGTACCGGTTCAAACTGCACACGTACAGCCATCCAGCTTTCACAGGAGGCAGAAGAGGCAGGAGCAGACGGACTTCTGATCGTTACACCATATTATAACAAGGCAACACAGGCAGGCCTGATCAGCCATTATTCACAGATCGCAGACAGCACCAAGTGTCCGATCATTATGTATAATGTGCCGGGACGTACCGGATGTAATCTTCTTCCGGAGACGGTTGCCGAGCTGGTCCGCACCAAGAGTAATCTCGTAGGATTAAAGGAAGCAACCGGAAATCTGGCACAGGCTTCCAAGACGATGGCACTTACCGACGGAAAACTGGATCTTTATTCCGGTGAAGACGGTCTTGTTGTACCGCTTATGTCAATCGGTGCAGTCGGTGTGATTTCGGTATGGAGCAATGTGGCACCGGGCAAAGTACACGCAATGTGTGAAAGCTTCTTCAAGGGTGATATTAAGACAGCAAGAAAACTGCAGCTGGAGGCGCTTCCACTGGTAGATGCACTGTTTTCCGAAGTAAATCCGATTCCGGTTAAGAAGGCATTAAACCTGATGGGTATGGAAGTAGGACCTCTTCGTTCCCCACTCTGTGAGATGAGCGAGGCTAATGCAAAGAAACTTGCAGAAGTAATGAAAAATTATGGAATTTTAGCATAGATCAGGGAGGCACAAAAGAAAATGACAAGAGCGATCATGAATGGCTGCAACGGGAAGATGGGACAGTGTATCACAGGAATCTGTGCGCAGGATGAGGACATTGAGATTGTTGCAGGAATTGATACTTATGATGGAATCAAAAATGATTATCCGGTATTTGCCAGTCTGAAAGAGTGTACGGTGGATGCGGATGTAATCATTGATTTTTCCAATGCAAAAGCAGTGGATGCGCTGCTTGCATATGGTGTGGAAAAACAGATTCCGATCGTGCTTTGTACGACAGGACTTTCCGAACAGCAGCTTGCCGATGTGGAAAAAGCATACGAAAAAGTTGCAATTTTAAAATCCGCAAATATGTCTCTCGGAATCAATACTCTGATGGAACTGCTCAAAAAAGCTGCGCAGGTATTTGCGCCGGCAGGATTTGATATGGAGATTGTAGAGAAACATCATAACCAGAAGCTGGATGCACCGAGCGGCACGGCACTGGCACTGGCTGATTCCATGAATGAGGCACTGGATGAGGCATATACCTATACCTATGACAGAAGCCAGAAGCGCAAGAAGAGGGATAAATACGAAATTGGACTCTCTTCTGTTCGTGGCGGCAATATTGTCGGAGAGCATGAAGTGATTTTCGCCGGACAGGATGAGGTGATTGAATTCAAGCATACGGCATACTCCAAGGCGGTATTTGCAAAGGGCGCTGTGGAAGCAGCAAAATTTTTAAAAGGAAAGCCTGCAGGACATTATGATATGGCAGATGTCATTGCGGCAAAATAAACGGGAAGAGAGGCACTGATAATCAGTGCCTTTTTTGCGCAAAATGTTTGACAGTGCAGCTGGTTCATATTTATAATGGAAAGAAGAAAACTGACGATAAGAAAGAGGTAGAAAATGAAAAATAAAACCAGAAGGCTTGCAGCATTTTTGCTTTCTGCAGCAGTTGTCATAACTGCTGTTCCGGGAATGCAGGAACGGGTTTATGCCCAGAAAACCGGCGGATACACAGAGTCACCCAAAAGTGAAAATGTTCCGGTGGTACAAGAAACAAAATCCAGGCTGAAAAAGGCAGAAGCAGTGCCGTCCGCCTATATGAACAAGTTGTCGGAACTTACGATCCGCTATCCTGGCGTGCGTGATCAGGGAAAATATGATACGTGCTGGGCATTTTCCGCAATCGGACTTGCGGAGTTTGATCTGATTGCAGACAATCAGACGGCAGACAAAAGTATTGATCTGAGTGAATTGCAGCTTGCCTATTTTACTTATAATAATGTAGAAGACCCGCTGGGTGGAACATTTGGCGACTCTTTAAATATTATGAACCATAAAAATTATCTGACTATGGGCGGAAATTTGGATTTCGCGAGCCGGACGCTTCTGCAGTGGGAAGGGGTGACGGACGAGAACCGTGTACCGTACGCTCTGGCACCGACCACCACGACACTGGCAAAAAGTTACGCTTTTGATCAGGATGTGGCACATCTGCAGAATGTATATATTATTAATATTCACAAAAATGCTACCCAGGTGAAATGTGAGATTATGCAGCACGGATCTGCCGGGCTGGGACTGTATATGGACGGAACGGCCAACTATGTGGGATCTGCAGTCTATGCAGAAACAGGAGAGAATGTGGCAACCTATTACTGCCCGACAAGCAGTGTTGCATCGAACCATGCAGTGAATATTGTTGGCTGGGATGATAATTTTCCGGCATCTTCGTTTAAAAATAAACCGGCAGGAGACGGAGCATGGCTTTGCAGGAACAGCTGGTCGGATAAGACAGAAAACAATATCAACAGTTATTTCTGGCTTTCTTATTATGATAAATCCATCGAGGATGCTGCATGGATTTTTGATTTTGAGTCTGCGGATAATTATGATTATAATTATCAGTATGATGGTGGGGCAGATGTGGGAAAACTGCGTGGAATTTCGACTTCAGCGAATATTTTCAGGGCAAAAAAGGCAGATAATGAACTGGTGAAAGCAGTTTCAATTTCCCTTTCCAAAGATGCGAATGTTCCATATACGATCCGTGTATATACGAATCTGACAAACCTGCATAATCCTAAGAGTGGCATACTTGCAGCAAAGGTGTCCGGTACAACAACGTATGCCGGAACCCATACCATCAGGCTGAATAAAGCGGTATCCGTACCTCAGGGAACTTACTATGCGGTTGTGGTAGAACTGCAGAAAAGCGGTGTCGGACTCGATATGGAATATGCAGTCAGTGACAGCAGTTTAACCAGCCGGGTATATTGTGATTATAATCAGAGTTTCCTCTATCGCGGTGGCAGCTGGGAAGATGTGGCGGATGTAAGCACCAGTTACGGTGGAAGAATCGGAAACATCTGTATCAAGGCATATGCGGATAATGCAGGGACAAGTATCGGTGCGGTAGAGAATATAAAAGCGGTCCGCTGTGCAAAAAATGCAGTGCGTATTTCCTGGGGCAAAACGGCAGGTGCGAAAGGGTATGAAATTTATCAGGCATCCAGCAAGAACGGAACTTATAAAAAGATTGCAGCTACAACGTCCACAAAGTACAAAATTAAGACAACCTCAAAGAAGTCGGTATATTATAAAGTACGCGCTTATAAGACAACGCAGGGCATTCGGATCTGTGGGAATTTTTCGGGATCTGTTGCTGTGAAACGTTAAAAGAAAGGAAAAAGAATGACCATTTTAATCAAAGGGGGACATGTCATCAATCCGGCAACACAGATGGATGAGGTGGCAGATGTCCTGATCGAAGATCAGAAGATAAAAGAGATTGGAAAAGAACTTCCGGAAAAAGAAGCCGAACGTGTGATCAATGCGGACGGATGTTATGTGATGCCGGGATTTATTGATATGCATGTACATTTCCGCGATCCGGGATTGGAGCAGAAAGAGGATATTTATACCGGGATGCAGGCCGCTGCGCATGGTGGATATACGACCGTGCTGACCATGCCAAATACAAAGCCGGTAGCAGACAATCCGGATATTATCAATTATGTGCACAACAAAGCAAAATCTGGGAACTGTATTCATGTCCTGCAGGTTGGTGCGGTGACAAAGGGACAGCAGGGAAAAGAGCTTGCGGATATTGAAGGAATGGTTAAGGCAGGAAGTCCGGCAATCAGCGAGGACGGAAAATCTGTCATGGATGCCGCTTTGTATCGGGACGGTATGCTTGAGGCAGCGCGTCTGGGCATTCCGGTACTTGCCCATTGCGAAGATATCCATATGGTACGCGGAGGTGTCATGAATGCCGATGCAAAAGCAAAAGAACTGGGACTTCCTGGAATTACCAATTCCGTGGAGGATGTGATTGTTGCAAGAGATATTATTCTGGCAAAAGATACCGGGGCACAGCTTCATCTGTGTCATTGTTCCACAAAGGATTCCGTGCTCATGGTAAAAGTGGCAAAGGAAGAAGGTGTCCGGGTGTCGGCAGAAGTGTGTCCGCATCACTTTACGCTGTCCACAGACGATATGAAAGAAGCGGATACCAATTACAAGATGAATCCGCCACTCCGCACAAAGGAAGACGTGAAAGCACTGCGTGAGGGACTGCGGGATGGCATTATGGAAGTGATTTCCACAGACCATGCGCCACACACATTTGAAGATAAAAACCGTTCGATGCAGGAAGCACCGTTTGGAATTGTCGGACTGGAAACCGCCGCATGTCTTACACATAATGAACTGGTACTCGGTGGATATCTGACGCCGATGCAGATGGCAGCGTGTATGAGTTACCATCCGGCACAGATTGTCGGTATTGATAAGGGAGATATCCAGCCGGGAAAAGCGGCAGATGTCGTGATCTTTGATCCAGAGGAAACCTACCGCATTGACAAAAACACATTTGCTTCCAAGGGAAGAAATACACCGTTTGACGGGAAAGAAGTTACGGGACGTGTAAAGTGCACGATCTGTGACGGCGAAGTTGTATTTAATGAATTAAATAAGTAATAAATTAAGAAGGGAAATCAATCACATGATCAACAAATTAGTAGAAAAAATTAAAAAGACCAACGCACCTATCGTTGTGGGACTCGATCCGATGCTTTCTTATGTGCCGGAGCACATACAAAAAGCAGCGTTCGCTCAGTTCGGTGAGACGTTAGAGGGAGCAGCAGAAGCCATCTGGCAGTACAATAAAGCTATTGTCGATGCAACATACGACCTGATTCCTGCAGTGAAGCCGCAGATCGCGATGTATGAGCAGTTTGGTGTGGCCGGTGTAGCGGCATTCCAGAAGACGGTAGATTACTGCCACGAGAAAGATCTGGTTGTGATCGGAGATGTAAAGCGTGGGGATATCGGTTCCACATCCGCAGCCTATGCGACCGGACATCTCGGAAAAGTACAGATCGGAAGCAAAACATATACCGGTTTTAATGAGGATTTTGCTACAGTAAATCCATATCTGGGAACCGATGGTATCAAGCCGTTTGTGGATGTATGCAAAGAAGAAAAGAAAGGAATCTTTATTCTCGTAAAGACCTCCAATCCATCCAGCGGAGAGTTCCAGGATCGTCTGATCGACGGTCGTCCGCTGTATGAACTGGTTGGTGAAAAGGTAGCAGAGTGGGGAAGCGAATGTATGGGAGATTCCTACAGCTATGTTGGAGCAGTTGTCGGAGCAACGTATCCGGAGCAGGGGGAAATTCTTCGTAAAGTGATGCCGAAATCGTTCATTCTGGTACCGGGTTATGGTGCACAGGGAGGACAGGGCAAGGATCTGGTACATTTCTTTAATGAGGATGGATTAGGAGCAATTGTAAACTCTTCCCGTGGTATCATCTGTGCTTACAAACAGGATAAGTATAAAGAGCAGGGAATTACACCGGAGAACTTCGCAGATGCCTCCCGTCTGGCAGTCAAAGATATGATCGCAGACATATCCGGAGCACTTGCACAGAGATAAAAATAAAGTCGTGATTTTACAAAAGGGAGACAGTTGGATTTTATGAGCGAAAAATTTCAGGAAAATGTTACGGTGCTGAAGCAGCAGTGCATCGGAAAAGATATCTATGACATGACAATCCAGACGAAGCATATTGCAGGACATGCAAAGGCAGGACAGTTTGTATCATTGTACAGTAATGATGCCAGCAAACTGCTGCCACGTCCGATCAGCCTGTGTGGGATTGATGCAGAGGCAGGAACACTTCGTCTGGTATACCGGGTAACGGGAGAAGGAACCGGAACGGAAGAATTCTCCCGGTTAAAAGCGGGCGATACGATCCGGGTACTGGGACCGCTTGGAAACGGATTTACCGTGGAGCCGGGAAAGAAAGCTTTCCTGATCGGCGGAGGAATCGGAATTCCTCCGATGCTTGAACTTGCAAAGAGCATCAAGGCTGCCGGCACCTGTGAATTTGTCAGTGTGATGGGATACCGGGATGCACAGACGTTTCTTCTGGATGAATTTAAAGAACAGGGAGACTGTTACGTGGCAACGGAAGATGGAAGTGTCGGTGCAAAGGGAAATGTGCTGGATGCCATGAAAGAATATAAATTAAATGCAGATGTAATATATGCGTGCGGACCGACACCGATGCTGCGGGCGTTGAAAGCGTATGCAGCAGAGCAGGGCATGACCTGTTATATTTCCATGGAAGAACGGATGGCATGCGGAATCGGTGCATGTCTGGCATGTGTGTGCGATTCCAAAGAAAAAGATGCACATTCCAATGTGAAAAACAAGAGAATCTGTAAAGAAGGACCGGTATTTCTGGCTGAGGAGGTGGATCTGTAATGAATACAAGTGTGGAATTATGTGGTGTTACCTTAAAAAACCCGGTAATGACGGCATCCGGAACCTTTGGCTCCGGAGCAGAATACAGTGAATTTACAGACTTAAACCGGCTTGGTGCGGTGGTTACCAAAGGTGTGGCAAATGTACCGTGGCCGGGAAATCCGACTCCGCGTGTGGCAGAAGTCTATGGCGGGATGCTCAACGCCGTGGGATTGCAGAATCCGGGAATTGATCTGTTCTGCGAGAGAGATATTCCATTCCTGAAAAAATATGATACTAAAATTATTGTAAACGTATGCGGACACTCGACAGAGGAATATGTGGAAGTGGTAAAACGGCTGGCAGAAGAGCCGGTGGATATGCTGGAAATCAATATTTCCTGCCCGAACGTAAAAGAGGGTGGAATTGCTTTTGGACAGGATCCGAAAGCGGTAGAAGCAATCACAAAGGAAATGAAAAAGTATGCAAAACAGCCGGTGATCATGAAACTGAGTCCGAATGTCACAGACATCACAGAGATGGCGCGTGCAGCGGAAGCAGGTGGTGCGGATGCCTTGTCTTTGATTAACACGATCACGGGAATGAAGATTGATATCAACCGGAGAAAATTTGTTCTTGCAAACAAGACCGGTGGGATGTCCGGTCCGGCCATTCATCCGGTAGCCGTGCGTATGGTTTATCAGACGGCACAGGCAGTAAAGGTTCCGATCATTGGAATGGGAGGAATTATGAATGCTGCAGATGCGATTGAGATGATACTGGCGGGTGCGACAGCTGTATCTGTCGGCACCGCCAATTTCCAGAATCCGGCAGTGACCATGGAAATTGTAGAAGGGATTGAGCGCTACATGGAAAAATATCATGTGAGCGATATCAAAGAACTAATCGGTGCCGTTTCGGAATAATAAAGATATGGTAACTGCTTACTGTTTTTGAATATATTGTACCAGGGATTTCATTTTGGCAGCAATGTTTTCCAGAATCTGTGTGTTTACGGTCTCTGCATCCATTGTTTCGGATGCATGGGCGGTCAGTTCTTCAGAAACTGCGGAAATTGTCTGTACGGAATCTGAAATTGCCTGATTAGAGTTACGCAGATCTGTGGTATTGCTGGTCAGTTCCTCGATACTGTTCTGAATGGAAACAGAATTTCGCTGGATGACAGAAAAGCTTTCGGCAGTATTCTGCGTACTTTCTTTTTATGATTCGCGCATTGAAAACCCACCGGAAGTATGCTAAAATTTAATAGAAAACTGCGAAATAACAAGGGCAGAATGCCTTTTGATACAGGAGGAAAGTATACAATGGAAAGTTACAAGAGTGAGTTCATTGAGTTTATGGTAGAGAGTGATGTTCTCAAATTTGGCGATTTTACACTGAAGAGTGGAAGAAAATCGCCATTTTTTATGAATGCAGGTGCATACGTGACAGGTTCCCAGTTAAAGAAACTCGGAGAGTATTATGCAAAGGCGATCCACGCCAGTTACGGGGATGATTTTGATGTGTTATTCGGACCGGCATACAAGGGAATTCCACTGGCTGTTGTTACCGCAATTGCATTCAGTGAATTGTACGGAAAAGAGATCCGTTACTGCAGTGACCGCAAGGAAGCCAAGGATCACGGGGCAGACAAAGGCGGATTTTTAGGAAGCAGCTTAAAAGATAAAGACCGCGTGGTGATGATCGAGGATGTGACGACATCCGGCAAGTCCATGGAAGAAACTGTTCCAAAAGTACGTGGGGCTGCAAACGTTGAGATCGTTGGTCTTATGGTCAGCTTAAACCGCATGGAAGTCGGACAGGGCGGCGTAAAGAGCGCACTCGATGAAATTCATGAGAAATATGGTTTTGAAGGAAAAGCAATTGTTACCATGGAAGAAGTGGTAGAACACTTATATAATCGGGAATGTCAGGGCAGAATTGTAATTGATGACACGATCAGGAAAGCAATCGATGCCTATTATGAGCAGTATGGATGCAAATAAGCAAAAAGGTTGTAGGAAAGAGAGACGCATATGAGAAACCGGAGAAGACGTGGCTATAAGTTTACCGAGAAAAAACATTCCAGACAGGGAATACTGGCCACGGTATTAGCACTTGCTCTTCTGGTATGGTATCTTGTGTTCCTGAAGCTTGCTTTTCAGGGAGGCGGTTCGCTGTCTGCTTATTATGGGAGCGCAGGAGTCGTTGCGATGATCGCAACATTTGTTGTTCTTGTCATCGCAGCCAAAAGTCTGCGGGAAGAAGATTCCTTCCAGTTGTTTCCGAGACTGGGACTGGGACTGACCCTTTTGGATATGGTATGCTGGATCGGAACCTATATCTGGGGATTTTTGAGCTAAAAATTATAAGAAGGAAACAAACTATGAGCTTTAGAGAGATCAATCACAAAAATAACGAGGAATACTGGGAACGGCTGGAACTTGTGATGGAGCGCATTGAGGCGGTCAGCGAGGAGGAAGCCTCCAGTGTGGAAGAACTGTACCGGGGATATTTCTTTGAAATGTCGGAACTGTTTCTGGTTTTGTATAAATTAGCAGAAGCGTCCCTGAGTGGAAAACTGGCAGAAATTTCCACGCTGGAAGGGAAAAAGATCAATCGCCGTCTGTATCTGGATGTGCAGGAAGATTATGCGGACAGTTATGCAAACCCGGCATATGCCGTCAGTAAGATGGGCTGGGAATACGGACCGCTGCTCTCGGCATTGGATGCCAGACTGCATGGAATTTATACCAGCTGTATGGAAGGAAATATCCGTTATCTGTGTATTTATGCGGAACTGTTTGTGGAAATTTACAACTGTTTTGAGGATGCACAGAATCTGAATGTGCACGAGATCAGAAAATGCATTTATTCTTTTATGCATGATTACACAGAAATTTTTAATGCGGATGCGATCTGCAGACTGATCGATCCGGAATATGATTATTTCACCCAGATCGTGATGGAAGCGGAGCTGGATCATCCGGCATATCTGTACCGTTATGGTCTGTATATTGGAAAAGATGAGACGGAGTCCGCACATTTTCTGCATTCCTTGACAAAGCAGCAGATGCAGGCAATGGCGGATACATTTACCGAAGGATACCGGATCGGATTTGAAACAACCGGAAAAGATATTTCTAAAAAGTCGGTAGTGGAGATCCGTTATCCGCTGGGATTCGAGCGGATGGTACGCGCTGCCGTACACAATTTTAAAAAGATCGGATTGCAGCCGGTGCTGCGTCCGTACTCTATTTCCCTGAACAAGCAGTTTACTTACGATCACAAAGAGGACCGCGGGCTGTGGCTGGATAAGGCACTCATCGAGCGGGGACTCGAAGTTGACCGTACTGTCTGGGAAAATCACAAAGCGATTGCTCCAAATTACGGAGGACCGGCAGTGATCGAAATTTTCGGGACAAAGCCGTTTTCGCCGGAGCAGAAAGAGGAGCGCGTTACCTATACCGACAAACAGAGGGAAATCGATGTGTATGAGCGCAGCGAGAAGAGCCAGCTGATCAATCATTACATTCACGGGGAGGAACGCAGTTTTACGATTATTGCTTACCCGGTTCCGTCCATCGGAGAAAAATACGAAGAAATCTTTGCGGAAACGGTGCATATCAATACGCTTGATTATATGCTTTACCGCAATATGCAGCAGAAGATCATTGATGTGCTGGATACGGCGGACCGTGTGCACATCAAAGGCTGTAACGGAAACCGCACGGATCTGTATGTAAAGATTCATCCGCTTTCCGATCCTGCCAAAGAGACCGCATTTGAAAACTGTGTGGCAGATGTCAATATTCCGGTCGGGGAAGTGTTCACATCTCCGGTATTGCAGAAAACAGAAGGAAAGCTGCACGTCACACAGGTCTATCTGGGGGAATTCCTTTTCAAGAATCTGGAACTGGATTTTGAAAACGGAAGAATTACAGCTTATTCCTGTACAAATTTTGATTCTGAGGATGAAAACCGCAAGTATATAGAGGACAATATTCTGTTCCATCACAAAACACTTCCGATGGGAGAGTTTGCAATCGGAACAAATACCACCGCATACCGGATGGCACGGAAATATCAGATCGCGGATAAGCTTCCGATTCTGATTGCGGAAAAGACAGGTCCGCATTTTGCGGTCGGAGACACCTGTTACACGTACGATGAGGACAACATGACATACAATCCGGATGGAAAAGCGATCATCGCAAGGGACAATGAAATTTCGATCCGGCGCAAAGAAGATATTTCAAAAGCATATTTTAACTGTCATACCGATATTACGATTCCGTATGATGAGTTAGGAGCGATTACGGTAGTACGTGCAGATGGCACGACGACAGATATTATAAGAAACGGGCGGTTTGTCGTTCCGGGAACGGAACCGTTAAATGAGCCGCTGGATGCAATGGAACCATAAATTTTTTCACATATAGGAGGATATTTAAAATGGCACAAGTAGGAATTGTAATGGGCAGTGATTCAGATATGCCGATCATGGCAAAGGCAGCAGACATCTTAGACCAGCTGGGCGTCAGCTATGAGATGACGATCATTTCCGCACACCGCGAGCCGGATGTATTTTTTGAATATGCAAAGAGTGCGGAGGAAAAAGGATTTAAAGTGATTATCGCAGGTGCAGGTATGGCAGCACATCTGCCGGGCATGTGCGCAGCAATCTTCCCGATGCCGGTCATCGGAATCCCGATGCACACCACTTCTCTTGGCGGAAGAGATTCCCTGTACAGTATCGTGCAGATGCCGACCGGTATTCCGGTAGCAACCGTAGCAATCAACGGCGGAGCAAATGCCGGTATTCTTGCAGCAAAGATTCTTGCAACCAGTGATGCGGATTTACTTGCACGCCTGAAAGAGTATTCTAAAAACTTAAAAGAGCAGGTTGAGGCAAAGGATGCCAGATTGCAGGAAGTGGGATATAAGAACTACTAATTAGATTTATTAACATTTATGATTGGTAAAATCGAAAAATACCCGATATACTATAAGCAACAATAATAGATTAAAACACAGATATTAGGAGGAAAAATAAATGGATTACAAGAACGCGGGCGTAGATATCGAAGCAGGATATGAGTCAGTGGAACTGATGAAGAAGTTTGTAAAGGGAACCATGCGTCCGGAGGTATTAGGCGGACTTGGCGGATTTTCCGGTGCTTTTTCGCTGGATGCGATCAAGAATATGGAAGAGCCGGTTCTTTTATCCGGAACCGATGGATGCGGAACCAAGGTAAAACTGGCTTTCCTGATGGACAAGCATGATACGATCGGTATTGATGCCGTTGCAATGTGTGTCAACGATGTAGCCTGTGCCGGTGGTGAACCGTTATTTTTCCTGGATTATATTGCATGTGGAAAAAATTATCCGGAGAAAATTGCAACGATCGTAAGCGGTGTGGCAGAGGGTTGTAAGCAGTCCGGATGTGCACTGATCGGTGGAGAGACTGCAGAGCATCCGGGACTGATGCCGGAGGATGAGTATGATCTGGCCGGATTTACCGTAGGTGTGGTTGACAAGAAGGATATCATTACCGGAGAAGACGTAAAAGCCGGGGATGTGCTGATCGGTATGGCAAGTTCCGGTGTACATTCCAATGGATTTTCTCTCGTGCGCAAGATTTTCCGTATGGACAAAGAAACCTTAAATACATATATTGATGAGCTTGGAACAACGCTTGGCGAGGCTCTTCTTGCTCCGACCCGTATCTATGTAGGCGCATTGAAGTCTATCAAGAACGCTGGAGTACGTGTGAAAGCCTGCAGCCATATTACCGGTGGTGGTTTCTATGAGAATATTCCACGTATGCTTCCGGAAGGAAAGCATGCCGTAGTGGAAAAGAACAGCTACCCGGTTCCTCCAATCTTTACCCTTATGGCAAGAGAGGGAAATGTAGATGAGCATATGATGTACAATACTTACAACATGGGACTTGGAATGGTTCTTGCAGTCGATCCGGCAGACGTGGACAAGACGATGGAAGCAATCAAAGCAGCCGGAGATACTCCATATGTGGTTGGTAAGATCACAGACGGAGAGAAGGGTGTAACATTATGCTAAAAATCGCAGTATGTGTATCCGGCGGCGGAACCAATCTGCAGGCCATTATCGATGGAATTGAACAAAAAACAATCACAAATACAGAGATTGCGGTAGTGATCAGCAATAATCCGGGAGCATACGCTTTGGAACGTGCAAAAAAGCACGGAATTGAGGCAGTATGCATCAGCCCGAAGGAGTATGAGAGCCGTGCGGCATTTAATGAAGATTTTCTGCGCAGACTTGATGCGTATGAGGTGGATCTGGTTGTGCTGGCAGGATTCCTTGTCGTCATTCCGGAACAGATGATTGCAAAGTACAGAAACCGCATCATCAATATTCATCCGTCTTTAATTCCGTCTTTTTGTGGAACCGGATATTATGGGCTGAAAGTGCATGAAGGTGCACTTGCCCGCGGAGTCAAAGTCACAGGTGCCACCGTGCATTTTGTGGATGAGGGAACGGATACCGGTCCGATCATTCTGCAGAAAGCGGTAGAAGTGCAGGAGGGCGATACGCCGGAGATCCTGCAGCGCCGTGTCATGGAGCAGGCAGAGTGGAAGATTATGCCACAGGCGATCGACCTGATCGCAAATGGAAAAGTGACGGTGACGGGCAAAACCGTACATATCAGTAAATAGGAAATGCATCACATATAGGAGGATAATCATGAAAGTTCTTGTAATTGGAAGCGGTGGACGTGAGCATGCAATCGTAACAAGTGTTGCCAGAAGTCCGAGAGTTGACAAAATATATTGTGCACCTGGAAATGCAGGAATTGCAGCTTTGGCAGAGTGTGTGCCGATCGGAGCCATGGAGTTTGACAAGCTCGTTGCATTTGCAAAGGAGAAATCCATTGATTTTACCATTGTTGGTATGGATGATCCGCTGGTTGGCGGAATCGTGGATGTCTTTGAGGCAGAGGGCTTAAAGGTATTCGGACCGCGCAAAAATGCAGCGATTCTGGAAGGATCGAAAGCATTCTCCAAGGATCTGATGAAAAAGTATCATATTCCGACGGCTGCTTACGAGAACTTTACCGATCCGGAAGAAGCTTTAAAATATCTTGAGACGGCAAAGATGCCAATCGTGTTAAAGGCAGACGGTCTGGCACTCGGAAAGGGTGTGCTGATCTGTAATACACTCGAAGAGGCAAAAGAAGGCGTGCGTACGATCATGGAAGATAAGAAATTCGGAAATGCCGGAAATACGATGGTAATCGAAGAATTTATGACCGGACGTGAAGTATCGGTTCTGACCTATGTGGACGGAAAGACCATCCGCATCATGTCTTCCGCACAGGATCACAAACGTGCCAAGGATGGAGATCAGGGACTGAATACCGGCGGTATGGGAAATTTCTCTCCAAGTCCGTTCTATACAAAAGAAGTAGATGAATTCTGTAAGAAGTATATTTATCAGCCAACTGTAGATGCTATGGCTGCGGAGGGAAGACCATTTACCGGAGTTATTTTCTTCGGACTGATGCTGACAGGGGAAGGACCAAAGGTTCTTGAGTACAATGCCCGTTTTGGAGATCCGGAGGCACAGGTCGTTCTTCCACGTATGAAAAATGATATCATTGATGTCATGGAAGCATGTGTCGATGGAAAACTTGACACGATTGATCTGCAGTTTGAGGACAATGCAGCTGTCTGTGTTGTACTTGCATCTGACGGATATCCGGTTTCCTATGAGAAAGGATTCCCAATCAGCGGACTTGAAAAGTTCGAGGGCAAGGATGATTACTTCTGTTTCCATGCAGGAACTGCATTCGATAAGGAAGGACGCATCGTAACAAACGGAGGACGTGTCCTTGGCATTACTGCAACCGGAAAAGATTTAAAAGAAGCAAGAAAGAAAGCCTATGAGGCAACCGAATGGGTGGATTTCGCAAATAAGTATATGCGCCATGATATCGGAAAGGCAATTGACGAGGCATAATGAAAAAAGGAATCATATTTGATATGGACGGAACACTCTGGGATTCCGCTGCGGAAGTGGCAGAGTCCTGGAATGAGACTGTAAAAAGAGCCGGCTACGACAGAAAACCGATTACGGTAAAGGACATCCAGTCAGTAATGGGAAAGACGATGGATGTGATCGCACGGATTCTGTTTCCGGATCTGGAAGAAGGCGAACGCCAGAAACTTCTGGCACAGTGTGGGGAAGAAGAAAATGAATATCTCCGGATACACGGAGCAACTCTCTACCCGGATATCCGCAGGACAATGGAACAGTTGAAGAAAAAATATCATCTGTATATTGTAAGCAACTGCCAGTCCGGATATATAGAGGCTTTTCTGGATTATTACAAACTGCACGATCTGATAGAGGATACTGAGTGCTACGGAAATAATGAAAAATCAAAAGGAGAGAATATCGCGTTACTGTACAGGCGGAATGCATTGGATGATGCGGTATATGTAGGTGATATTCAGGGAGATTACGATGCAAGCATGGATGCGGGGGTTAAATTTATTCATGCGGCATACGGGTTTGGTACAATAGAAGACAAGGTTCCTGAAATTCACAAATTCTGTGAATTGGAGAACGTGGCAGATCAGGTTCTGCTGTAGATAAGAGGTTACTATGCGGGAGCAGAAAGAACAGGAAAAGCAAAATGAACTTCTCAGGGTGGTTGCAGAGCAAAACCATGAGAGATTGATAGAATATGATGTAAAAGAAGACCGGGCAGTGGTTTATGCGATAGAAAATGACCGGTTCGAGGTCCTTTTTGATATCGAAGATTATGTAAAGAAGAACCATTATGGATCTGTTTTTATTGATCCGGAAGATAAAAAGGTATTTCGCAGAGCGATGCATGCCTGCCTGCAAAAAGAAGGGACTGTTACGGTCGATGTCCGTTATTGCGAAAAAGAAAATCAACCGGAATGGTACCGTTTTTATCTGGTGAGTATTGCGGAAGAAGATGGAAAAACAGACCGTATGGTGGGGCGTTTTTGCTGTGTGCAGCAGGAGAAAGCCATCACGGAACGCATGCGGCGCCGGGCAGAGATTGATGTACTGACGAATGTGTATAACCATAAGGCATTTGAGGAATACTGCGCAAAAGAGCTTGCGGAATGTACAACAAATGCCTTATTTGTCATGCTTGATATTGATGATTTTAAAATGATCAATGATACGCAGGGACATGCGGTAGGGGATATGGTCTTAAGCCAGACCGGAAGTATTTTAAGTGAAGTGACCGGTGACCGGGGAATTGTCGGCAGGCTTGGGGGAGATGAATTCGCGGTGTTTGCTTCCGGCTTTCAGAATTCTGTTGAAATGGAAGAATTTTGTGTCTCCCTGCGTGAAAATTTGAAAAAGATTATCTTTGATATGGAATATTCCGTATCTATCGGTGCTGCGAAACTGGATGGACGAAGAATCAGTTTTCCGGATTTTTATTATGAGGCAGACCGGGCAGTTTACGCGGCGAAAAGAGGCGGAAAAAACCGGATTGTTTTTTATGATCAGATCAAAGAAAATCAGGAGCCGGAAACGGCAGATCCGGTGGAACCGATTCTCGCACAAGGCAATGAAAAATCCATGTTAAGACAGCTCCGTACCTGTATGGAAGCGCTTGGAAGAGAGGGAATCGGAGATGCCCTTATGCAGACATTTGAAGCGCTGCGCCAGTATTTTGACGCGGACTGTGTTGTGCTTGCCTATGCAAAAGAGGGCGGTATCCGCTATGTGGAAGAGTGTCACAGGGATACGGCACAGATGATGGCAAGACTTGTGACCGAGGAAATTGAGTCAGGAGATGCAGAAGGAGTTATTCAGGAAATAGGACAACTCGGGGACGTGGTGATTCCGGATATCAAGTCGCTGAGAGAAAGTCATCCGGTGATCTATGAATATCTGGCAGAACTACGTGCATGGTCTGCAGCCGGGATTTCTTTGTATACAGGAGATCATCTGCTTGGAATTTTAATGGTTTTAAACCCACACAGACACCTCGAGGAGACCGATGTTCTTTCCATGCTTGGCACGACACTGGCTGCACGGATTGAACTTCGCAATCTGCAGGAGCAGCAGGAATATGACCGCACACATGACAAACTGACCAATCTCTGGAACCGGGAGGGATTGTCCGTTATGGCACGTACTGGTGCGGACAATATGTTCTGTTCACTTGGCGTGATTACAACCGATGTGATCCATCTGTCGGAGATTAATAAACAGTTTGGCTATATCAGCGGCAACCGCAGACTGATGGAAGTTGCGGATTTATTGAAATCCCTGTTTCCCAATTACCGGATTTACCGGTATGATGAGGATGAGATGCTGGTTTTGTGTATCAACATTAAACGGCAGGAAATGGAGCAGCAGGTGGAAAATCTGCAGAAAAGGCTTGCCGGACTTGGCTTTGGCGTGGCGATGGGATACAGCTGGAGTGCACATCCGCAGACACGCAGCCAGATTGCAGAGGCAGAGGTTCTTATGAGCAACGATAAGCTTAAGCTGATGCATGGCACAACCGTGATGAAGCGCATGGAGCAGAGCGTGATAGATGAGATCAACGATCTGATGGAGCGTGGAAGGTATCTGGTATATCTGCAGCCGAAAGTGGATATCCACACAGGGCGCACAGAGGGCGCGGAGGCGCTGATCCGGCAGCTGGATGATGAACTGGGCATTGTGGGACCGGGGATGTTTATTCCGGTGCTGGAACATTACAATCTGGTGCATATGATTGACCTGTTTGTTCTGGATGAAGTATTTCGTTATCAGAAGGAACAGATCCGGGAAGGACATCGTACGGTGCCAATATCCGTGAATTTCTCGAAGATGACGATCATGTATCCGGAACTTATTGAAAAAGTAACGCAGATGGTTCAAAAATATGATATTCCGGTGGAACTGATCCATATTGAGGTAACGGAGACCGTGGGAGACATGGATCATGTTCTGATTGAAAATGTTGCAAACAGCCTCAAAGAACTCGGATTCAGACTGTCAATGGATGATTTCGGAAGTCATTATTCCAATCTTGCGGTACTGATCCAGTATGATTTTGATTCTGCAAAGATTGACCGGTCCATGGTAACCGAAATTACCAATAACCGCAAAAGCCGGATTCTCCTCGACTATATGACTTCCATGATCAATGATCTGGGAATTCACTGTATCGTCGAGGGAATCGAGACAAAAGAGCAGGTAGATATTTTAAAGAAAACAAAGGCAGAGATGATCCAGGGATTTTACTTTGGAAAACCTGTGCCAAAAGAAAAATTTTATGAAGCCTTTATCGCAGAATAGTGGAGCATATCACACAAACGTCAGGCTGCTGCTGACGCAGAGTGCTCCGTATCCGCTCTGCGGATTGGGGTAGGAAACGGAAAATGGAAGCTGTCTGGCACCTCGGATCAGATATGCTTTCATTTTTTCGCCATATAGAAAGGGATCATTGTTCTGTAGAATGCCCCACTGCATGAGCAGTGCGCAGCTGCCGCTTACAAAAGGAGCAGCCATGGAGGTGCCGCTTCGGGATTCGTAACCGCCCCCGACAGCACAGCTGGTGATGTCGACACCGGGAGCGACCAGATCCGGTTTGACCTGTCCGGTATTCCAGGTATATCCTCTGCCGGAAAAAGGGGCGAGCGTATTGGTGGAAGAATCGTAGGCACCGACGGTAATGACATTTCCGGCGGTGGAAGGTATCGTGAGAGTGGTTTCCGTTGTCGGCGTGAGAAATTGTGTGGCAGTCCCGCGGATAGCGGCCGCCGGCATCCACAGATCAATAATTCCTTCGATGACAGACCGTGCTTCTGCGGTAAAAAACCAGACACCTCCCGAAATATAGTCCCGCCGCGGCAGCAGATCGATGGCAATTTCCTGATACAGACTATAAGGGGAGGGAAGTCCGTAGTACACCAGAATCTGTGTGGTGCCAAAGGAAAAGCGCCAGCTGCCGGGCTGATTGGGAATTTTAAATGAGGTTCCGAGTCCCGGAGGAGTCAGCTGAAAACGAATATCATCCCAATAATTTTTCCAGATCTGAATCGAAAGAGAAGATTCATAATTTCCAACGGCAAATTCAATTCTGGCAGATTCTAAAGAAGCCAGTCGGGCGCTGGCATGCCCGCCGTTGTTTCCCTCATTTCCACTTCCGACAACAATATTAATGCGTCCGAGATTTGAGACATAGTCCAGGTAGGTTTCCAGAAGGGATGTTCCGCTGTGGGAGCCGTAAGTATTTCCAAAACTCAGGTTGATGACAAGAGGCACGGTATGTTCGATGGCATATCTTACGGAAAAATCGACCGCCTGCATCAGTTCGAGCGTGTTTGGAAATCCCTTTGGATCGGGCGAGCCGAGTTTGACGGCAAGAAGTGAGGATTCCGGGGCAACTCCGCGGTAGAGTCCGCCGGAGGCACGGCCGTTTCCGGCGGCAATACCGGCGACATGGGTTCCGTGCCCTGTGACATCTGTGCTGGGTACAAGTTCCATGCGCTGCTCAAAAGTGTCTGCCTGAAGTGCCGCATTGATCTGTTCCGGAGAAAAAAGTGTACCCTGTGAATAACCGGCGGGGGCAAAGCGTCCAGCAGAAGGATCAGCGAGGATGGTCTGGTCCCAGAGAGCAACCAGCCGTGTGGTTTTGTCCGGATTGCAAAAATCGGGATGCGCATAGTCAATACCGGAGTCTATCACAGAAATCAGAATGCCTTTTCCGGTCAGACCATAGCTGCTGTTTTCCTGAATGGCACTCAGACAGGAAGCCTGCCGGGCAGAAACAATCTCAAAGAAAAGCTGTCTTGGACGTTCGATATATATTACTTGTGGAAAGGCGGCAAGTGATGGAATGTCGTCCTCGGAGATTTTCACTATGGCATAATTTCCAAGGAGAAAGGTAAAGGAAGAGGAAGGAAATTCATTCTGTAACGTCTGTGGAGAACCGGTGTACAGAACAATCAGATCCCAGAACCCGTCAGAGCTGCTCCCTGTGGACAGATCATCGGAAGCGTTTCGTTCGACGGGAGTTGCCTCAAGCGAAGCGCGCAGAGAAACATCAATTTTCTGATTGAAGTCCATCGTATTCATATTATCCATAAAATCGCACCGCCTGATGTATTTTGATAGATACATCTATAGCTTTTTAATGAAAATTTATGTACAATAAGAACATATTATGCTTAATAGAAACCACGAAAAAGCAAAGGAGATTTTATGTACGCTGATGAAAATGTAATCAAGATCAAACATGCCGTTTTGCGTGAGGTTGCAAAACTGGCATTTGAGGGTACTCTTGATGCGGAGAGAGACCACATCGCGGTTCGTCTGATTCCGGGCCCGACACCACAGTTCCGTTGCTGTATCTACAAAGAGAGAGAGATTATCCGCCAGCGTGTCCGTCTTGCAGAGGGCAAAGCCCCGGGACCGGAGGATAATGGAAATGTGATTCAGGTAATCAGTGCAGCCTGTGAGGACTGTCCGATTTCCAGTTATACCGTTACAGAAAACTGTCAGAACTGTATGGGAAAGGCATGTATCAATGCATGTAAATTCGGTGCCATTGAGGCGGGACGTCATCGTTCCCACATTGATCCGCAGAAATGTAAAGAGTGTGGACGATGTGCAGCTGCATGTCCTTACAATGCAATCGCGCATTTGAAGAGACCATGTAAGTTTGCATGTCCGGTCAACGCTATTACATACAATGAATATGGTATTTCCGTGATTGATGATTCCAAGTGTATCCGCTGCGGAAAATGTATCCATAGCTGTCCGTTCGGAGCAATCGGATCTAAGACATTTATGGTTGATGTCATCAATGCCTTAAAGTCTGATAAGAAAGTATACGTGATTGCAGCACCTGCTACCGAGGGACAGTTTGGTGCAAACATCACAATGGGAAGCTGGAAGAAAGCTATGCAGGAAGTTGGATTCAACGGATTTATCGAAGCCGGATTAGGTGGAGATATGACCGCTGCTTCCGAAGCCGCAGAGTGGGTAGAGGCATACAAGGCAGGAGAGAAGAAAGTAACTTCCTGCTGTCCGGGATTTGTCAATATGGTGCGTCTGCACTTCCCGGAGATGGCAGATAAGATTTCCACAACCATCTCTCCAATGTGTGCGGTATCCCGTATGATCAAAGCACAGGATCCGGATGCTGTGACTGTATTTGTCGGACCATGTGTAGCAAAGAAGTCTGAAGTTGTCGATCAGAAGATTGAGGGTAATGCAGATTATGTGCTGACATACAGTGAGATGCGTGCCATCATGAGTGCCAAGGGCGTAGAACTGCAGCCAAGCGATACCAGCTATCAGGAGTCTTCCGTATACGGCAAGCGTTTCGCAAACTCCGGTGGAGTTACCGCAGCAGTTGTCGAGAGCATGAAAGAGATGGAAGCTGGCATTGAGCCGAAAGTATGCAAGGCAAACGGTGCCGCAGAGTGCCGCAAGTTCCTGATGCTTATGAAGGCTGGCAAGCTGCCGGATGACTTCATTGAAGGTATGGCATGTGAAGGAGGCTGCGTCGGTGGACCAAGCTCCTTTAACGACATGCTTGTGACAAAGAAGTTCCGTGACGAACTTCTTCAGAAAGCAGATGATCGTCAGATTCTTGACAATTTGAAGAATTATCATATGGAAACATTCTCCATGCACAGAGAAGAAGAGTAATATTAAGATGGGGTCGTCGCTTGCGATGGCCTCGTTTTTTATTCCACAGTGGTTAAGGACAATAACAGTAGCTGGTGAGAAGATGCAGTCCTTTGTAAATGCACTGGCAGATCATGAGAACGCATGGCTTATTACAGAAAAACAAAGTGGAGCATGCATCGGATATGTTACGATGGATATTCCGTATCCACAGCTTGCAATTGGGGAGATCGGTTATGTGATTGGCGAGAAATACCAGGGGAAGGGCGTGGGCAAATGCGCGAAGAGATATTAAGGAAGCGTTAAGGTTTTTTAAGGAAAAGAAGATGGTTTGCAGCAAATGAATGTGATATCGTAAACACATGGAACATGTTAGTAAGAAAAAGAAAGGGAAATGGTTATGTTAGAAGTTGTACATGTGACGAAACGATACCGCAGGGTGCTTGCAAATGATGATATCAATCTTACCATAGAGGATGGGCGCATCGGAGTACTGCTTGGACCCAACGGTGCAGGAAAAAGCACGATTATAAAATGTATTATGGGATTTCTGAAATATCAGGGACAGATACAGGTAAACGGTCTCGAAAATAAGTCCATCGAGGCGAAAAAGATCATGGGATATATTCCGGAAATTCCATCGTTGTATCCGAACCTGACTGTGGATGAACATATGGAATTTATTGCACGGGCATATAAATTAAAGGATTATAAAGCCTATAAAGATGCATTGCTGGAACGATTTGATCTGACAGATAAGAAGAAAAAATTCGGGGATGAGCTGTCGAAAGGGATGCAGCAGAAACTGTCCATCTGTTGTGGACTTTTGCCGAGACCACGGCTGGTACTGTTTGATGAGCCAATGATCGGACTGGACCCACATGCCATCAAAGAACTGAAAAAGGTGTTTGAGGAATTGCGGGACAGTGGCTGCATGGTACTGGTCAGCACGCACATGATTGACAGTATGGAAGAATTATGGGATACCACGTATATCATGAAACAGGGGCGGGTAGCCGCTGTGGTTGAACGTGAAAATTTAAAGGATAACAATAAAAGTCTGGAAGATATTTTCTTTGAGATTACAGAGGGCGCGGCTCTGGAGAGAGAGGTGTAGGCGATGCGGTTATGGGGTTATTATGCATGGCATACCTTTTGGAACACGATAAAAAAGATGTTTCGAAGTACATTTCTCGTGATCATTCTTGCCATTTTTGGATTTGGAATCATATTTGGACTGATTGCTGGCGTGGTCGGTTCCATGGTAGAAAAGCAACAGTCGGTGGAAACCGTGGAATCGTCTTCGGAGGCTGATCGCGTACAGGAAGAAGCAACGGAAGAGGAAGAAACGCAAAAAACGCCACAGGAGATTGCCGCAATCAAAACCTATGTGGAAGCCGGAGTGATGATTGTTTTTCTAGCGATATTACTTTGGGGAATGTATTCCGGTTCTAAGGACGGTACGGATATTTTCCAGATGGCAGACGTGAATCTGTTGTTTACGGCACCGATGAAACCACAGTCCGTGTTGATGTTTCGACTGAGTTTTCAGATGGTGGCAACAGTTTTCGCGTCCATATATCTGGTTTTTCAGATCCCAAATCTCGTTGTAAATATGGGATTGGGGGCACCGGCAGTTGTAGCCATTTTTGCAGGGTGGATTCTGCTTCTGGTGTTTCAGAGACTTATGATTGTATTAACATATACGGTCTGCACCACACACGAAAAATTAAAACCATATGTGTTTCCTTTGATCGTGGGAATTGTTGTACTGCTTGGAATGATTGCAGGAGGAACATATCTGGCGAATGGGCAGAACCTGCTTGAAGCAGCACATATGACTTTTGCCAGTCACTGGTTGCGGTATCTTCCGGTAATCGGCTGGTACAAAGGCATGATTATGTGTGCAGTGAATGGGGAACTGTTTTCGTTTCTGGTTTATCTGGGATTGTTGCTTGTAAGTGTGGCGGTACTGATTTTTGCCATCTGGCATATGAAAGCGGATTTTTACGAAGATGCGCTGGCTTCCGCGGGAAAACGTGCACAGATGCTTGAGGCAGCAAAAGAAGGACGGGTTATCGCAGGAAAAGCACATGCAAAAAAGCAGCAAAAGGAAGGAAACTTAAAGGGCTGGGGCGCATCCGTGTTTTTTACAAAAGAAATCTATTGCCGTAAACGTACGGCAAAATTTGGAATCATAACCAATACGATGCTGTTTTACCTGCTGGTCAGTGTCGGTATTTCCCTGTTTTGTGTCAGGATCATGGAGGTGTCCGGATTTCTGGTGCCGGGCTGTATTTTGTTTTTTGTACTTTTCTTCCGGAATATGGGAAATCCGATTGCACAGGAGACTGCGCGAAACTGGCTGTTTCTGGTGCCGGAGAATCCATACAAGAAAGTTTTCTTCGGAGTGCTTGCAGGAACATCCCTCTGCGCGATGGATCTGCTTCCGGCACTGGTGGTTTCGGCATTGCTTTTGCATGAAAAACCGGGAATTATGCTTCTGTGGTATCTGACGTATCTGGTGGCGGATTTTATGTTTTCGGAAGTTGGGCTTTTGCTGGAAGCTCTTGTTCCGGCGTCTGCGATGGATACGGTTAAGAGTATGATCCAGATTTTGCTGCGTTGCATTATTTTAGTAATTGTTGCCGTTTTTCTGGCAATTGGATATTTCTTTGGCGGAATTGCAGGGGCTTTAGTGTTTACCTGTGCAGCTTCTGCCGGAATCGGCGGAGCGATTTCACTGATTTATCCATGGATGCTGCATCAGGGCAGATAGGAGACTGCTCGCAGGTGCCTCTGTAAACCGCAATACAAAGAGTACATTACGGTTCAAGGGTTACTCTGCGAACAGTAACTTCGCAGCCCATATAAAATAAAAGAAAAATTGCACTTGCCGAACATTTGTTCTTGTGATATGATGTAAAAAGAACGGATGTTCGGCATTTTTGCGGAGGGATACTGGATATGAGAGAAATTTTGCAGATGGATCGTATCATGGAAAAACTAACCATACTTTCGGCAGCTGCCAGATATGATGTTGCGTGTACTTCCAGCGGGGTGCAGCGTGGAGGAGATGGTACACATACGGGAAACGCATATGCAAGTGGAATCTGTCATGCATTTACCGGGGATGGGCGCTGCATTTCACTGCTTAAGATTTTATATACCAATGATTGTATCTATGACTGCAAATATTGCAGGAACCGTTGCAGCAATGATGTGAAGCGTGTCAGTTTTACACCGGAGGAAATCTGTAAGCTCACGATGGAATTTTACCGCAGAAATTATATCGAAGGATTGTTCTTAAGTTCCGGAATTTTACATTCTCCGGATTATACCATGGGACTTTTATATGAGACCCTTTATTTATTGCGCACAAAATATCATTTTAACGGATATATACATGTAAAAGGAATTCCGGGAGCATCAGCGGATCTGCTGGAATTAACGGGGTATCTTGCAGACCGTATGAGTGTAAATTTAGAACTTCCCACGGCCGATGCGCTGCGGCAGATTGCGCCTAACAAAGTGCGTAAAAACATCCTTTCCCCGATGCGCCAGTTACAGAATGGAATTCGGCAAAGCCGCGAGTTTCACGGGGTATCGAGTATGAAAAGCCGGATGTATCTGGATGAGAAAACCTATTATAACCAGATGGCAGAGATGAAGGAAAGTTATGCCCGTCTGCAGGACTACCACGACGGAATTGCTGCCATCCGGGAGCATAAAGCGCGACAGAGTGCAGTACAAAGCTGGGGAGAAGAAATTGCCGGTGGGGAGAATTCCAGCAGAGTGAGAAACGTGCAAAAGAAGCTTCCGCAGATAACGCGGGGATTGATGCGGCCGGATCATTATTTTGTGCCGGCAGGACAGAGTACACAGATGGTGATCGGGGCATCGGATGAAAGTGATTATCAGATCATTTCGGTTTCAGAAGCTTTGTATCAGAAGTTTGAGATGAAGCGGATATTCTATTCTGCATTTATCAATGTGAATCATGACAGTTCCCTGCCAGATTTGCCCGGACCACCATTGTTACGTGAGCACAGGCTCTATCAGGCAGATTTTCTGTTGCGGTTTTATGGATTCCGCGCAGATGAATTGCTGTCAGAGAAAAATCCGAATTTTAACGAACAGATTGATCCGAAGTGTAATTGGGCAGTGCACCATCTGGAACTGTTTCCGGTGGAAATTAATCGTGCGGATTATTATACGCTGCTTCGTGTGCCGGGGATCGGAACAAAAAGTGCCCGCCGGATTATGGCGGCCCGGCGGTACGCAAAGCTGGATTTTTCAGATTTAAAGAAGATCGGTGTTGTTCTGAAACGTGCAGTGTATTTTATCACCTGTAAAGGAAAGATGATGTATCATACCCGTATGGAGGAAGGATATATTACACGGAATCTGATGTATCAGGAACGTCCGATGCAGATGCTGCTTTCGGATGGAACGGTGCAGACCTATGAGCAGTTATCACTGTTTGATGACAGGGGGAAAATTGTAGTATGAGTGAACAGATCGTGCTTCGATGTGAGGATTCTCTGGAAGGAATTTTTACAGCACTTTTCGATGCGTTTGTGTGTAAAAATAAAATGAAAGCTCCTTATACAGACAGTATTTCCATTGCGGCCGGTGAAGGAGAAATGACTTTGTTTGCCAGGGAGATCGAAGTACAGACAGATGCGCAGAAAGTGCAGAAGACGGTTTATAGTATACAGTCAAGACTGGGGTATCCGGTGTATGATACACTGCTTCATGCATTATGCCATTTTGCAGAGGACCGGGGGACAGCAGTTCTTGGATATCTGGTGCGTGCATTTGCACAGGGACGTGGTATTTCCGATCAGCTTGCCGATCCGTTTGCACTTCGGGTGATGGAGTTGTCCCGCAAGGTAGACAATGAGCTGGATAAGCTGCTGGGATTTGTGAGATTTCAGGATCTGGGAAGTATTCTTGTGGCGCAGCTTGCACCAAAATGCAATATAGTTCCATTGATGATGGATCATTTTTCGGATCGTTTTCCGGATGAAAATTTTATTCTCTACGATGAAAACCGAAACCTTGCTGCCGTCCATGAAGCCGGACACCGCTGTGTTCTGGTGAGTGGAGAGCAGCTTCAGATTCCGCAGGGGCATATGGATTATTTTGCTGTGCTATGGAAACAGTATTTTGCCACCATGGAAATTCGAGAGCGTCACAATGAGCAGTGTCAGAATCATCTTCTGCCAAAATGGTATCGCAAATATATGACGGAGTGGAATTAATAAATAGAAACGAAACTTGAAAACATTTCTTAAAACCAATATAATGAATAGAGTTACAGTTATAAAACTATGGCAGAAAAGAATGATAGCAGCTGGCACATAGGAAAATTGGAGGAATGGAAATGGAACGTTGGGATATCTACGATAAAAATAAAGTGCGGACAGGAAGAATCATGGAGCGGAATCATTTCAATCTGGCAGATGATGAGTATCATCTGACGGTACTTGGCGTGATCAGGCGTCCGGATGGCAGATTTCTGATTACTAAGCGTGTGATGACCAAAGCATGGGCACCCGGATGGTGGGAAGTTTCCGGTGGTGCTGCGCAGGCAGGAGAAGAATCGGAAGAGGCAGTGCGCAGGGAAGTTTTAGAAGAGACTGGACTGGATGTAAAAGAAGCGGAAGGTGGTTATGTATTTACCTATCACAGAGAAAATCCGGGCGAAGGAGATAACTATTTCGTAGATGTTTATCGTTACACGATGGATGTTACAGAACAAGATGTCCATCTGCAGACGGAAGAAACAGACGGATGTCGGTTTGCTACACCAGAAGAGATCAGGGAACTCGCAGATCAGGGAATTTTCCTGCATTATGATAGTATCAAACGGGTATTTGAGGACTAATTACAATGGATAGGAGAATACTTTAAAAGATGTATTCCCATACGCAAAAAAAGGAATGTTGCAGAAATGCAACATTCCTTTTTTTAATCGTTGTATCCAATATCTTATTCTAAAGAAAGAAAAAGGTACATAGAAACTAGATTAGTCGGCAATTATTTCACTACTGTTACGTTAACTGCCTGAGGACCTTTAGCGCCATCAGTGATTTCGAATTCTACTGCTGCACCCTCTTCGAGAGATTTGAACCCCTCCATGTTAAGTCCTGAGTAATGTACGAATACATCGTGGCCGTCTTCAGCGGTGATGAATCCGTAACCCTTCTGGTTGTTAAACCATTTTACTGTACCTTTGTTCATCGAAAGTACCTCCAATATATTTGTGTTGCCTTGCAACTATGCTAAGAATAGCATAACCAATTGGAAATGTAAAGCAAAATCTTCGTAAAATAGCCGGATTTTAAAGCACTTCAAAAGAAATGTCGTGTTGTGAGAGAAATTGTCTGACAAATTTGTCCCATTCCGGTTCTAATGTCTTATCTGTAGAAAAAATGCGATAAGAAATTCCGGTTGTCAGTGTAAGCATCTGATTTTGAAATTTGATGTTCATGGACATGGCGGAAATATCTGCCGGGGTATAGGAACTTCCGATTCGTTCCATGGTGCGTTTTTGATTTTCCGGCGACAGCATCAGGACGAATTTAAAGGAGGATGGAGCCTTTTTCCCTTTGATCAGGTCAAAGATGCGTGGACGGAGCATGGAAAATGGAAGAAAATGAAAAGTTTTAATACCGAGTTCTTCGGCTTCTGTATCTGTATAGAATCCTTTGGTAATAGTTCCATCAATCACATAGCTTGCAAAAGAAACGACAATGCCCTCCTGAAGCAGAAAATGGTCAAAAATTTCAGTTTTGAGAAATTTATTCATAAAATCTTTTTTGTTTGTTAATGCAAGAGCCAGCATAAAAAACCTCCCCATTGTGAAACCGATAAAACGGCAGCTGATATAGTTTAATTTTAGCATGAGTGACTTCATCTTTTCAATCATAATGTGTTATAATGCCACTGATTGATAGAAAATGCACGGTTACTGCTCACAGGTTCCCCTGCGAACCGTAACGATGCAATCACTTAAGAAAAGAAGGGAAACTATAACTATGAAAGAATCATTTTTGATAGATGTTTTAAAAAAAGGAGTATCACCGTTTCATTGTGTGGAAGCAGCCATGGAGACGTTAGAGGAATCCGGCTTTGAGGAACTGGAGTATGCCAGACCATGGAATCTGAAAAAAGGAAAGGCTTATATGATGAATCATCATGGAACAACGCTCTATGCATTTACAGTTGGAGAAAACTTCCGTGCGGATGCAATGCTGCGCATGGCAGCTGCACATACAGATTATCCATATCTGCGGATCAAACCAAATGCGGATTTTGTGACAGAACGGTATGCGCAGGTGAACGTGGAAGTATATGGCGGACCAATTTTAAATACATGGTTTGATCGTCCACTGGGGATTGCGGGGCGCGTGATCGTTCGAAGCGGGGATGTGTTTGCCCCGGAGACCATGCTGTATCGTTCCGGTCGTCCGGTTCTTATTATTCCAAACCTTGCCATTCACATGAACCGGGAAGTGAATAAGGGAGTGGCAATCAATAATCAGGTAGATTTGATGCCGGTTGCGGATATGCTGCCAGAAGAACAGCAGAGTACCGATTATTTCCTGTCATTTCTTGCGGAAGAGCTGGCAGTAAAAAAAGAGGATATTCTGGATTTTGAACTGAATACATACTGTGTGGAAGAACCGGCATATGTGGGGATAAAAGAGACACTGCTGTCTTCTCCGCGACTGGATAACCAGACATCCGTTGCGGCACTGCTGGCAGCCATCGTGGAAGGAACACGGACCGATGGTATCAATCTGATCGCACTGTTTGATAATGAAGAAATCGGAAATACCAGCAAACAGGGCGCAGCATCGATCTTATTGCATGATATGGTAAAACGCATCTACCGGTCGCTTGGCTGCAGTGAGGAAGAAACGGATTGTGCGATGTATGGAGGGATGCTGCTTTCCGTGGATGTGGCGCATGCACTGCATCCGAATCATAAGGAGAAAATGGATATTACCAATCATCCGGTGCTTGGGGATGGATTCTGTATCAAAGAGGCATGTTCCCAGTCTTATGCGACGGATGCAAAGGCAATCGGAATTCTGCGGCAGCTCTGCGATCAGAATAAAATCGCATACCAGAGGTTTGTCAATCGTTCCGATGTGCGCGGGGGTGGTACACTGGGATCAGTTGCATCCACGCTGTTTCCGGTCCGCACAGTGGATATTGGAATTCCGCTCTTATCGATGCATTCTGCACGGGAACTGATGGGACGAACGGATTTTGATGCTCTGGCATCAGCTGTGACGGCATATTTTTCCTGAAAAATATGAAGAAACTATAAAATATGCCTTTTTCCCCTTTTCAAATATCTGAAACCGTGTTATGATATGAACATAGTAATGAATACTACATGTAATAGAAAATAAAAACTTTTTATAAAGTAATGATAAACACACGCACTTCATAAAATGATAGACGTATTTTAGAAAAGAGGGATGGATATGAGTCAGTATAAAATTGTAATTGACAGTTGTGGAGAACTTCCTGAGGATTTAAAGGCAGATGGACATTTTTGCACAGTGCCGCTTTTGCTGGATGTGGATGGATATCAGATCACAGATGATGAAACTTTTAATCAGAGAGATTTCTTGCAGAGAGTAAAGGCATGTATTCACAGCCCGAAATCTTCCTGCCCGTCTCCGGAGCGTTATATGAGTGCGTATGAGGGAGAGGCGGAGCATGTATATGTTGTGACGTTGTCCGGAAAATTGAGCGGATCGTACAATAGTGCGGTACTTGCAGCACAGCTTTACCATGAAGAGCATGAGGATTCCAAGCAGATTCATGTATTTAATTCCAAGTCGGCCTCGATTGGGGAAACCCTGATCGGATTAAAGATTCAGGAGCTGGAAGAATCCGGTGCATCTTTTGAAGAAATTGTAACAGAGGTGGAATCTTACATTTCTTCCATGAACACATTTTTTGTCATTGAGACACTTGAAACACTGCGCAAGGCTGGCCGTCTGAGCGGACTGAAAGCATTTGTGGCAAATACTTTAAACATCAAGCCGGTAATGGGATCCACCAAAGAAGGAACGATTCAGCAGCTTGGTCAGGCAAGGGGCATGAAGAAGGCACTTTCCAAGATGGTAGAGGATATGTTCAAAGTAACCAAAAACTGCGAGAACCGTGTGCTTGCCATTTCCCACTGCAATTGTCCGGAACGTGCACAGTTTGTGAAGGACACAATTGAGAAAGTCGCAAAATTCAAAAAGATTGTAATTGTCAATACGGCCGGGGTATCCAGCATGTATGCAAATGAAGGCGGAGTGATCCTTTCGGTATAGGATTTTGCACTTGAAACAACCGTCATATAGAAGTAGAATACGGGGAGAAGCTTTTTATAAGCTTCTCCCTATTTTTGTGAGTCAGGTACCGGCTGCCGAAAGCGGTTTACAGATACCTGCAGGGAGAATAAAGATGTATTCATATGAAGAAGTATTGGATCAGATAGAAAATGGAAGACGGTTTGGAAACCGGCCGGGAGTGGAAATTACCGGAATCATGTTAGCACAGATGGGACAGCCGCAAAACGGGATGCCATTTATTCATGTGGCGGGAACCAACGGAAAAGGATCGGTCTGCGCATTCCTGACATCAGTTTTCCGGGAAGCCGGATTAAAAGTCGGAACATTTATTTCTCCACACCTGATTGATTTTGAAGAGCGTATCATGGTTGATGGCAGACAGATTTCCAGAGAAGATGTGACACGAATCGGCAATGTTCTGCTGGAGCAGGAATTTGGCGTGACACCGACCATGTTTGATTATTGCGTGCTTATGGCGGTACTGTATTTTAAAGAACAAAACTGCGATCTTGTAATTATGGAGACCGGCCTCGGAGGCAGACTTGATTCTACGAATGCACTGGGAAATCCGGTGGTATCGGTGATCACACGGATTGGTTATGATCACATGAACATTCTTGGAAATACCATAGAAGAGATTGCGCGGGAGAAAGCGGGAATTATCAAAGCTGGAGTGCCGGTGGTAATTGCACCGCAGGAATCGGAAGCACTTGCGGTGCTGCAAAGGGCAGCCGCAGCAAAGGGAGTACGTGCGCGGTGTGTACAGGAGAAGGACCTGCAGGGGGCAAAGGCACTACAGCCAGGACTTTTGGGTGCTTATCAGAGAGAAAACGCCGCTACAGCCATGTGTGCGGCACAAGTGGCATGGACCGGATGCCGGATAGAAAAAGAGAAGATGAAAACCGTTATTGCCCGTGGAATTCACAGAGCGGTATGGCCGGGGCGTATGGAAATTTTAAGTACAGAACCGTTTCTGATGGTGGATGGTGCACACAACAGTAACGGAATCCATGCATTGCGTACAAGTCTCGAAGAATTGTATCCGGAGGAAAAGTTTCATTTTGTGATGGGTGTGATGGCAGACAAAGACTATGAAAAGATGATCGGGGAACTGTTGCCGATTGCCATGGATTTTGTAACCGTCACACCAGAGAGTGCACGGGCACTGCAAGGGGAAACACTGGCAGAAGATATCAGAAAACAAGGGGTGCCTGCACACGCAATTACAAAGGTTGCAGAGATTCCGGAACTTTTAACACCAAAAGAAAAGACGATTGCGCTGGGGTCTTTGTATTTTATCGGGGAATTAAAAAGCGTATATCAGAATAGGGCATAACAGATGCAGGAGTATCCATATGGCATTGCAATATAAAACAACAAAAGAACATACAATTACCGTTACCGGGTATGAAGGAACCATAAGACATCTGGTCATTCCGGATCAGGTGGATGGATGTCCGGTGAAAACGATCGGCAAAAATGCATTTTCCGCAAGGGAAGATTTAGAGAGTGTAAGTATTCCAAAGACGGTGGAAACGCTTGGAAGATATGCATTTTATAACTGTAAAAAACTCAAAAGCATTTCGCTGTACGACAGTGTGGAAGACTATTATGACGGCGTGATCAAACAGTGCCATTGTCTGGAAGAAGTGAAGCTGACGCAGCTTAGAGGAGACTATTCGGTGATGAAAGAACTTCTGGCAGATACCGACCGCAGGCTGCATTTTCGCATAGAGCCATGTGGGCTGCAGCTGACGTTTCCGGCATATGTATACAATTTTGTGGAAGATGTGGAGGCTCGGGTTCTGCATCACAAGATTGAGGGAAGCGGGTATCCGTACCGGGAATGTGTCACAAGAAAAGGCGTAGATTTACTGGCGTATGACCGTCTGTTTGCGCAGGTGGTAAATGATGATTATCGCACGGCAATTGAGATTGCCTGTGACCGGCTGATGCATCCGATTGAGCTGGAGAACCATCTGCGGGAACAGTACGAACAGTATCTCGAACAGAATGCAGAGGTGATCCTTAAGGTGCTGATTCCGGAGAATAAGGTGGAAGAGATTTCCTATCTTTGTGATTCCTGCCTGATTCCGGAAGCGGCACTTGCCGATGCCCTTCCGCTGGCATCGGAGGAAAAGATGAGTCAGATTGCAGCAATACTGATGGAATATCAGCGGAGTAATTTCGGAAAGAAGAAAGCATTCACCATGTCTTTGGACTGGTAGGAAAAGGAGAACGATGAAGACAAGGGAACAACTGGAAGCAACCGGAAATAAAATATTAAACAGTGTCAGGACAGAACTGTATCTGTCGATGCGGTTTATGGGACCGGCACTCGGAAGTCTGGGATTTGCCATGGATCTGTCAACGAGAACAGTGGGCACGGATGCGGTATATATCCGGTTCAATCCGACCTATCTGCTGCAGACTTATATTGAACGGCCGGAAATTTTAAATCGGACATATATGCATATGCTCATGCACTGTCTGTTCCGGCATATGTTTTCCGCAAAACAGCACGAGGATGCACAGCTGTGGGATCTCTGTTGTGATATTGCAGTGGAATCGGTGGTGGATTCCATGGATTATCCGACCATTTTGCGTGTGACTTCGGATTTCCGGCAGGAGTGGTATGAAAAACTGGAAAAGGAAGTTTCAGTGCTTACAGCGGAAAAACTGTACCAGTATTTTATGCTGCGCAAACGCGATCCGTATCTGGAAGAATCCCTCCGGCAGGAATTTTTGCTCTGTGACCACAGTTTCTGGCAGCGCATGGAGAAAGAACCGCCGCAGGAGCAGAATAAAAACCAGCCCCCGGTGCCGCAGGAGAATCCGCAGATGGACAGTGATCAGCAGGAAAATGCCGGGGAGAAAACGTCTGATGCAACGCCGCTTGGAAAAACCGATCCAAAGGAAGACGAGTGGAAAGAACATGCAAAGCGTATCGAAAGCGATATGGAAACCTATGCAAAAGACGCGGCGGCAGATGCGGGAAAGCTTGCATGGATGTTAAAGCTGAGCAGCCGGGAGCGAAAAAGCTACAAAGAATTTTTAAAGAGGTTTGCAGTTGTGAGAGAAGAGGTTTCCGTGGATATGGATTCGTTTGATTACGGATTTTACATGTATGGACTGCAGCATTACGGAAACATGCCTCTGATCGAGGAAAACGAATTCCGGGAGGCAAAAAAGATCGAAGAACTTGTTATTGCAATCGATACTTCGGCCTCCTGCAAGGAAAAACTTGTGCAGCAGTTTTTGAATGAGACGGGGGCAATTTTAAAGCACCAGGAGAGTTTTTTCCATAAAGTGCATATCCGCATCATCGAATGTGATAACCAGATTCAAAAAGATATTCCAATCACAAATCTGGACGAAATCGGGGAATATACCGAGCAGTTTTCCGTTTCCGGAGGGTATGGAACGGATTTTCGGCCGGTATTTTCCTATGTAGAGAAATTAAGAAACAGCGGGGAACTCAAAAACTTAAAAGGACTGATGTATTTTACGGACGGGTATGGAGAATATCCGAAAAAACCGACGGATTATCAGACGGTATTTGTTTTTTACGGGGATGACACACCGCAGAAAACTTTTTCGGGAGAGCCGATAAAAGTGCCGGACTGGGCAGTGAAATTATATTTGTCAGAGGATACAAAAGGATAGATAAAGGAGAAATTTTATGAACATCAAACAGGCAAAACAGGAAATCATAAATACGGTTCAGGCGTACCTGACAAAAGATGAGACCGGGGAGTATGCGATTCCTGTGGAACGACAGCGTCCGGTACTTTTGATCGGACCTCCGGGAATTGGTAAGACCGCAATTATGGAACAGGTGGCGCAGGAGTGCGGAATCAATCTGGTTTCTTATACGATCACGCACCATACGAGACAGAGTGCGATCGGACTGCCGTTTATCTCGAAGAAAACCTATGATGGGGAGGATGTATCGGTCACAGAGTATACAATGAGTGAAATTATCGCCTCGATCTATGATCAGATCGAACAAAGCGGAATTCATGAGGGAATCCTGTTTCTCGATGAAATCAACTGTGTATCCGAGACGCTGGCTCCGACGATGCTGCAGTTCCTGCAGTACAAGACATTTGGAAATCACAGGGTACCGGATGGCTTTGTCATCGTTACGGCGGGAAATCCTCCGGAATACAACAAGTCGGTGCGGGATTTTGATATTGTTACTTATGACCGTGTCAAGCGGATTTATATAGAAGAAGATTTTTCTGTGTGGAAAGAGTATGCGTATAAAGCGCAGATTCATGGAGCAATTCTTTCTTATCTGGAGATTAAAAAGAACAATTTCTATTCGGTTGTGTCGGATCTGGATGGAAAACGGTTTGTGACCGCCCGTGGATGGGAAGATCTCTCACAGGTCATGAAAGTGTATGAACAGCTTGGATTTGCCATAGACTATGACTTTGTTGTGCAGTATCTGCAGGACGAGGAGATTGCCCGCGATTTTGCTGCTTATTATGAACTGTACAATAAGTATAAGAATATTTACCGTATACCGGAAATTTTAGAGGGCAGCATACCGGAAAACAGTATGACGATCAAAAATGCACCGTTTGATGAGAAGCTGAGTCTGCTTGGGCTGCTTTTGGACAGCCTGGGACAGGAATTCATTTCTTATTCCCGGAAAAAAGCTGCACAGGAAGCTTTTTTTGAGCAGCTGGGATTTTTGCGGAGCGATCTGAAGGAAGGATTGGGAAGCGGAAAAGAAATTCTGGAAAGACAGATTTCTTCTTATGACACCATGATCACTCACCGGAAAAAGGCCGGCATGATCGACAGGGAACAGGAAAAAGCCATGTGTGCGGCACTTCAGGCACTGAATGACTGCCTGATGGCACTGGCAGTCGAAGGAACCGGTGATGCAAAAGGAGATTTCTTATGTGTCAAGAAACTGTTTGATGAGAGGGAGCAGATCCGCCAGAAGGAAATTTCAGATGCAGGCCGTCATCTGACGCATGCATTTGAATTTCTTGCACGGGTATTTGGAGAGGGACAGGAAATGGTAATCTTTTTGTCCGAACTTTCGGCCGGTTATTACAGTCTGAAATTTGTCAGTGAATGTGGCAATGATGCCTATTATAAGTACAACAAACTTCTGCTTTTGAAAGAACGCACACAGGAGTTAAAGGACGAAGCAATGGAACTTCTGGGACTTTAGGGAATCAGGTTATGGTTTTTATGAATTTTTTTGATAGAGAAATTTCATAAGATCTATAGACAAATACTTCAGATTGTACTAAAATATGTAAAAATAATAGTATATCCAGTATTCCATAACGAAAAGTTATAGAACACTTGAATTGGAATAGAAAATGGAGGAAATGAAAATGGAGAAAAAAAATCTTGACTGGGGTAACCTGGGATTTGGTTACATGACCACAGACTACCGTTATGTTGCAAATTACAAGGATGGAAAGTGGGACGATGGAGCACTGGTAACAGATCCTACCGTTACATTAAATGAGTGTGCAGGTGTATTCCAGTATTCACAGTCCTGTTTTGAAGGATTAAAAGCATACACAACAGAGGACGGACATATTGTATGTTTCCGCCCGGACTTAAATGCAAGCCGTATGAAAGATTCCTGTGAGAGACTTGAGATGCCGGTATTCCCGGAGGATCGTTTCGTAGATGCCGTAGAGCAGGTAGTAAAGGCAAATGCAGCATGGGTACCTCCATTTGGTTCCGGAGCAACGCTTTATATCCGCCCATATATGATCGCTACAAACGCTGTTATCGGCGTAAAGCCGGCAGATGAGTATCAGTTCCGTATTCTGGTTACACCAGTAGGACCTTACTTCAAGGGTGGCGCAAAGCCAATTACAATCCGTGTTTCTGATTTTGACCGTGCAGCACCTCACGGAACCGGACATATCAAAGCCGGACTGAACTACGCTATGAGTTTACATGCAATCGTAGATGCACATGCTCAGGGATATGCTGAGAACATGTATCTGGATCCTGCTACAAGAACTTATGTAGAGGAGACCGGTGGAGCAAACTTCATTTTCATTACCAAGGACGGAACATTCGTAACACCAAAGTCAGACAGTATTTTACCTTCCATTACAAGAAGATCTCTGATGGTTGTTGCTGAAAAGTATCTGCATATGCCGGTAGAGCACAGACCGGTTAAATTCTCAGAAGTACCTGATTTTGCAGAGTGTGGACTCTGTGGTACTGCAGCCGTTATTTCTCCAATCGGAAAGGTTGTTGATCATGGCAAAGAGATCTGTTTCCCGAGTGGAATGGAAGAAATGGGACCATACACAAAGAAACTGCGTGAGACACTTACCGGAATCCAGATGGGCGAGATTGAAGGACCGGAAGGCTGGGTTCACAAGATTATGTAAGTCTATGAGGGAACTGTTTTAAATATAAGTGTTTTCTATGTGACGGAAGACGGGGTACATTCTCTTTCTACAGAAAAATTTACAAAGCAGCGCCGATATTGATTTCAGGTTGGTTTTATAAAAGTTTTACGTTTACGCTATTAGCGTTATGCGATGGAACTACGGCGCAGTTGTAAATTTATTCTTCCGAAAGAAATGTACCCCGTTTTCCTGTTGGTTGGGAAAATTATAAGTAAAAACGATTCTTACAAATTCTGTAAATGGGATCTATTGATAAAAAATAGTGATTAAGGTGACACATTTCTTTATTTTCAATGCCTAAAATAAAGAAATGTCACCTGTAAGAGAAAAATTGCTTCTTCAGGTACCGATTATTTGAAAAAATGGTACCTGAAGAAGCAATTTTTATTTCATAGAGACTTTGTGGTATCTAAATGTTAAATTTTAAGTATATAGATACCATAACGGTATCTTTTATACAAATTTTCTTTGTATAGATACCAATACGTTTTTCAAATTATCTTTTCTCCAACCAACAGGAAGAAGGCGTATATTTCTTTCGGAAGAATAAATTTGCAACTGCGCCGTAGTTCCATCACATAACGCTAATAGCGTAAATGAAAAACTTTTATAAAACCAACCTGAAATCAATATCGGCGCAAGGCGATACATCAAAGATGTACCGCAGGATTTGTAAACTTTTCTGTAGAAAGAGAATATACGCCTTCTTCCGTCATTTTGAGAAAACTTATATCTAAAACACTCTTACAAATCCATTGCATCGAAAAAACTTATATTTAAAACAATCGTACAAATCCACAGCATCGAAAAAAGCATTGACAGATACGCAATATGTGAGAAGATAGAAATAAGCCCCCACAAAGGGCAGCAAAAACAAAACAGGAGATATGCATTTATGACTCCAACCTATCGAAAGAGATATAAAAAACGAAGAACAAGAAAAGAACAGCTGCAGATGCGCATTTTAATGATTCTCATTGCCGTAATTTTGCTGGGATCCATTCTGGGAATCATACATAAAGTGAAGCAGGAACGGGCGCAGCAGACGGTGTCTGACAGCAGCTGGGATATTACAGATAAAAAATACGTTGACCAGAGACCGGAATTAGACGTGGAACTGCTTCCGGTCAATGAATATTCCCGTCCGGGGCTTGCACTTAAAAAGGTTCGTGGAATTGTCGTTCATTACACGGCCAATCCGGGAACGACTGCCATCCAGAATCGGAATTATTTCGCAGGGCTGGAACAATCTCACCAGACCAAGGCAAGCAGTCATTTCGTGATCGGGCTGGATGGAGAAATTGTACAGTGCATTCCCCGCAATGAAATCGCATATGCATCCAATAACCGAAACAGTGATACAATCGCAATCGAATGCTGTATTCCGGATGACACCGGAAAATTCAATGACAGTACGTATCAGTCATTGATCCAATTGACAACATGGCTGATCGGAAGATATGATCTTGGAATTGAAGATGTGATCCGGCATTATGATGTGACAGGTAAAAACTGTCCGAAATATTTTGTGGAACATGAGAGTGCATGGGAAAATTTTCATGATGATCTGGCGGCTTACATCGAAAAAAATGGAGTGGACAAAGAATAAAAAATCATCTACAATAAATTAAATATAGGAAGTATTCTGAATAATTAACGGAACAGAGGAGAAATTTTTGATACAACTATTTACGGAATTACAGGAAAAGAAAAATGTAAGGAGTAATCTGAGTGCTCTGCGTGCCAGCCTGAAAGAAGCAACGGAAGAGCAAAAAGCGCAGGCTATAGAATTTGTACGCGGGCATGAAGATCTGGTGTTTGGATTTTTACAGGAAGAGGATGCAAAGACGCGGAAGAATGCAGCACTTCTTCTGGGAGACCTGGCAGTACAGAATGCGTTGCAGCCGCTCTGGAAAGTATATACCCGGGAACAGACACTGTTCGTAAAAAGTGCATATCTGGAAGCCATGAAGGCACTTCATGCAGAAGAAATCCTTTCGCAGCTGAAAGATCGTCTTGCAGAGCTGGAAGGAGAGCCGGTCACCGAAGAAAACCGGAAACACCGGGAAGCAGAACTGCGGGCACTGCGGGCAATCCTGATTCAGTATGAAGGAATCGATACCCATCATTTTGATATAAAACAAAAGAACAATCATGTACTTTTGGTGACAAACCGCAATCATCGCGGAATACTGGAAAATCAGACCGGTGGAAAGGCGCATCCGCTCGGTGTGATTGTACAGACGGATGATCTGTTGCAGCTGTTGCAGATCCGCACATATCGGGACATGTTGTTTTTACTTCCGGTCAAAGGACTTCTGGAGCAGAAACCGGAAAAAGCAGCAGAGACGGTGTGGAAGCCAATGCTTGCAATCTGTGCAAAATACCACCGGGAGGACAAGCCATTCTTTTTCCGGATTGAGTGCAGATCCGCAATGACACTGGAACAGAGAAGTCGGTTTGTCAAAAAGCTTGGATCTGCCATTGAACAGTTGTCGGATGGAAAACTGGTGAATTCTCCGGGGGATTATGAGGTAGAACTTCGACTGATTGCAAATCGTGAGGGAAAGTTTTTCCCGGCACTGAAATTTTATACTATTCCAGATCACCGGTTTGCGTACCGGAAACATGCAATTGCCGCTTCCATGCACCCTTCCCTTGCGGCATTGATTATGGAACTGGCAGCACCATATCTGAAAGAGAATGCGCAGATTATTGATCCGTTCTGCGGCGTGGGCACCATGCTGATTGAGCGGGATATCCGTGTTCCGGCACGTGAAAAATATGGTACGGATATTTTTGGGGAGGCAATTGACGGAGCACGGGAGAATGCGGCTCTGGCAGGAGAACAGATCAATTTCATACACAGGGATTTCTTTGATTTTAAACATGATTATTTGTTTGATGAGATTGTAACCAATATGCCGGTGCGGGGAAAAATGACGCGGGAGCAGCTGGACCGTCTGTATGAGAAATTTTTCCGGAAAGCATTAACCATTCTGGAAAAGGAGGCTGTGATTGTAATGTATACAGGAGAGATTGGATTTGTGAAGAAACAGCTGCGTCTTCACAGGGAATTCTCTCTTTTGGAAGAATATTGTATGCAGAGTAAGGCAGGATGTTATCTGTTAATTATAGGAGTAAAGAGGTAATGGCATGAACGATGATACGAATCTGATAGATATATCAATGTTACAGCAGCTGCAGGATCAGTTTTGCTGTGCAGATCATTTGTATCTGATGTGTGTGGATAAGAATAAAGGTGTTGTGACAAAACCGTTTGGAACAGAAGAACAGGTGGAGTTTTTACGGACACAGGTAGATAAACATGCCTACATGGAACTGGTAGACCAGATGCAGCATGACCGGATGGAAACGGTTGTGGAGCGGGAAACAGCACAGGATTTCATGAAATTGTGTGCTGTTTCCACAAAAGTAGAAGATCAGCTGCAGGTTGTCTGGATTGTTATGGGCATTATAAAGGAGCGGCTGACACCAGAGGTTCATCTGCCGGAGGGAATGCTTATTACGACGGAGGAGCAGTTTTACGCATCGGTAGAATTTCTATCACTGCTTTCCGGACAGTTGTTTGAGAGTCGCAGAAATCAGATGATCGCGCAGAAAGCGGTTGAAAAGAGTTCTGTTTCCGAGCTGGCGATGGAATACCAGCTGCACCGCAGCCGGGCAATGACCGAAATTTTGCAGATGATGGATTCGGATAACAGTTTTGAAAAAGTGGCTGAGGATATTTTGCGGGAGACCTGTGAAAGTCTGGAAATTTCCGGTGGATGTCTGTTGCGCGAGAATACAGGGGAAAATACGGCAGACATGATCTGCGAGTATACAAAAGAACCAGACAAGTCCATTCTTGCAGAGGGGCAGCATATTCCGATCGGTGCACTGCCGTTTTATAATGGTAAAACTTATATGATCTCATCGGACTCCATCATGCCGGAACCGTTTGCACATTTATTTAAAACCTGTCATATCAGTGCCGGAATTTTTGAACCGATTGAAATACAAAACCGCACGGCGATGTATTTTTGCGTGTATGATAATGAAAAAACAAGAATCTGGGAGAACAGAGATATCAAATTTGTCAGTGATGTGCGAAGAGTTGTGCAGAGCATCATGCTTAAAAGAATTGCAAAGAATTCGCTGGCAAGTTCCTATACATCTTTAGAGGCGATTCTGGAAAATACCGGATGTGGAATATATGTGGTTGATTACCATACCCATGCAATTCTTTATATGAATCACAAATTCAAAGAACTTTTCTCTCGCAGTATCGCGGGAAATCATCTGGAAAAAATGCTGTTTTCCGACCGGGAAACAAAGCGCAGCCAGTATTATGAGGAAATTTATTCGGTTGTTGAGGAACGCTGGCTGGATGTGCATAAGACCGAGATTGACTGGGTGGATGGCAGAAAAGTTGCCATGTGTACACTCTATGATATTACCGAAAAGAAAATTTATCAGAAAGAAATCGAAAATCAGGCGAACAATGATTTCCTGACAGGGTTGTTTAATCGCATGCGCTGCGAACAGGATCTGGGACAGTTTATACGAAAGACCCGGGAAAAAGATGCAACAGGAGCGTTGCTTTATATGGGACTGGATGATTTTAAGCATATCAATGACGGGCTGGGACACCAGTATGGGGATATTCTGTTGAAAGCGATTTCCCATAGCCTGCGCAGGATAGATGGGATTGAGAATACCTGTTACCGCATGGGAGGGGATGAGTTTGTTGTGATTATTCCGGATTCCGTGTATCCGGAGCTGGAACGGATTGTCAGGGAAGTGACATCCATATTTAAGAAACCATGGTTTTTAAAGGGAGAAGATTATTATTGCACCATAAGTATGGGGATCGTATATTTCCCGAAGGATGGAGAAACGGTGGAAGAACTTGTCCGTAAAGCAGATATTGCCCTGTTGTCGGCAAAACGCAGGGGCAAAAACCGCGTGGAATACTATGATGGGATGGACGCATCTTCCTCATACCGCAGACTGGATCTGGAGAAAAATATGCGTACTGCAGCCATGAATGCATGCACGGAATTTGAAGTGTTTTATCAGCCGATCATTGATGTCTGTCAGCCGGGAGAGCCATGCTGTGGTGCGGAAGCATTGATCCGCTGGAATTCAAGTGCACTTGGATTTGTGAATCCGGCAGATTTTATTCCACTTGCGGAATATCTGGGACTGATCAATCCAATCGGTGAATATGTAATGAAAAATGCGGCATTGCGGTGCAAATACTGGAATGATATGGGGCATCCGGAGTATCATGTCAATGTAAATTTGTCGGTTGTACAGCTGTTGCAGAATGACATTGTAAAGAAGGTTGCAAAGGTTCTGGAAGAAACCCGTATCATACCACAGAATCTGACATTGGAAGTAACGGAAAGCCTGGCGATTAATGATATGGTCCGGATGAAGAAGATATTAAGTGAGATCCGGAATCTTGGTGTACGCGTGGCACTGGATGATTTTGGAACAGGATATTCATCCCTCAATCATATCCGTGAGATGCCTTTGGATGTGATCAAGATTGACCGTTGTTTTATTGAACATCTTGGCGAGGACGACTTTTCCAATGCATTTGTGCGGATGGTATCGGAACTGGCAAATGCCATCAATGTACGCGTATGCGTGGAAGGTGTGGAGACTAAGCGCCAGAGAGATATTGTAAAAAAGATGGGAATCCGTATGATTCAGGGATTTTTTTATGGAAAGCCGATGAAGATTGAAGAATTTGAAAAGAAATATCTGATATAAGGAGGATGTTATGTACACAGCATTAACAATTGCTGGAAGTGATTCCAGTGGAGGCGCCGGCATTCAGGCAGATATTAAGACAATGACAGCAAACCATGTTTACGCAATGAGTGCGATCACGGCTTTGACTGCCCAGAATACGACCGGTGTAACAGATATTATGGAGGTAACCCCGAAGTTTTTGGCAGAGCAGCTGGACAGTATTTTACGGATATCTATCCGGATGCGATTAAAACCGGAATGGTTGCTTCTGGTGAACTGATTGGGACGATTGCGCAGAAGCTGACAGAGTATCACGCAAAAAATATTGTCGTAGATCCTGTCATGGTGGCAACCAGTGGGGCAAGACTGATCAGTGAGGATGCCATCAGCACATTGAAAAGTAAATTATTACCGCTCGCAACGGTGATTACGCCAAATATTCCGGAAGCGGAAGTGCTTTCCGAAATGCAGATCAAGACCGATGCAGATATGGAAAAAGCAGCAGAAATTATTTGTGACACATTGGGCTGTGCCGTTTTATTAAAAGGTGGTCATCAGTTAAATGATGCCAATGACCTGCTCTACCAGAAGGGTAAAGAGCCGGTATGGTTTGAGGGAAAGAGGATTGACAATCCAAATACACACGGGACAGGCTGTACGCTTTCTTCTGCGATTGCATCAAACCTTGCAAAAGGAAGAGATCTTGAAACGTCCGTGAAGTATGCAAAAAATTATATTTCCGGTGCACTTGCCGCCATGCTTGACCTTGGAAAAGGAAGCGGACCAATGGACCATGCATTTGCAATTGAAGGAGAATATTAGTATCCGGCAAATGTGAGGCCGGGTTTATCATAGGTTAAGAGGAGTGTACAAATGGAAAAAAAAGGAACTTCCGTGTTCAGTAACGGATTAATTTGGTTTGGAGCAGGTGTATCCCTGGCGGAAATACTGACAGGTACTTATTTTGCACCGCTTGGATTTGGAAAAGCCATGGCAGCAATTTTACTGGGACATCTGATCGGCGGACTTATGATGTTTGCAGCAGGAATGATTGGAGCGAAAGAACGAAAAAGTGCCATGGAAACTGTGAAAATGAGTTTTGGCGAGAGAGGAAGCCTTCTGTTTGCTGTCTTAAATGTGTTACAGCTTGTAGGGTGGACCGCAATTATGATTTATGACGGAGCGCTTGCGGCAGACGGGGTTTTGCATACCGGAATCTGGGTATGGGCGATCATTATCGGCGCATTGATTATTGTCTGGATTTTTGTCGGACTTACGAATCTTGGCAAGTTAAATACGGTTGCCATGACCGCACTTTTTATTTTATCTCTGGTTCTTTTTAAAGTGATCTTTTTTGGAACCGGAAGCGCGGCCCCGGTCGTGGATGATGGAAGTCTTACATTTGGTGCGGCTGTGGAACTTGCCGTGGCAATGCCGCTTTCCTGGTTGCCACTAATCAGTGATTATACAAGAGAAGCAGAAAAACCGTTTGCCGCAACACTTGTCAGTGTGGTTGTCTACAGTCTGGTCAGCATTTTTATGTATATGATCGGTATGGGGGCTGCTATTTTTACCGGCGAATATGATATTGCGCAGATTATGTTAAAAACAGGGTTTGGCGTTGTGGGACTTCTCATCATTGTATTTTCCACGGTTACGACGACGTTTCTGGATGCATATTCCGCAGGAGTTTCAAGTGTTTCCATTTCTTCAAAAATTAAGGAGAAATGGGCAGCGATTGTTGTTACCGTGATTGGAACTGTGGCAGCAATTGTTTATCCGATGGATAACATTACAAATTTCCTGTATCTGATTGGTTCTGTATTTGCCCCGATGATTGCAGTGCAGATTGCAGATTATTTCATTTTAAAGAAAGCAGATGCTGGGGAATCCGCATTTCAGTGGAGAAATCTTGTGGTGTGGCTGGTCGGTTTTGTACTGTACCGGGTGCTGATGCATGTGGATACACCGGTTGGAAATACGCTGCCGGATATGGTGATTACCGTAATTGTCTGTGTGATTGTAGAAAAAATTGCAGCAGCAGTAAAAGAAAAATAAGGTGTTATCATCCTACACCTATTAATCATAAGACTTTTTGTTTGACTTTTTAGAAAAAGAGAAATATAATAATTTTCAAACGAGTAGCAAACGAGCGTAAATCCAGTTTTGTTGCTCGTTTTTAATTTTATAATGCCATGAAAAAGTGTGTAGCTTATCAGCGTAAGTCCAGCTTGTGAGATAAGTACATGCTTTTTTTATGTAGAAAAAGGAGGATTCAGTTAAGATGGCAGAAAGAAACAGGATGAAGGAGATGCCGGTCAATAAGCTCATGGTACAGATGGGAATACCGATGATCTTGTCGATGGCATTGCAGGCGGTCTACAATATTGTGGACAGTGCCTTTGTCGGAAACATGAAGGAGGGAAGTGAAGCCGCTTTAAATGCACTTACGCTGGTGTTTCCGGTGCAGATGCTCATGGTAGCGGTAGGAATCGGAACCGGTGTGGGGACGAATGCACTTCTTGCGCGGACACTTGGACAGGGAAACAGCAAAAAAGCAGC